>OCVR010000022.1_pt1 | contig 126005 bp, 120 predicted proteins | sample 1539091 | NCBI WGS metagenome assembly OCVR01 (sample SAMEA3355530, study PRJEB22509) | marine metagenome | biome: marine; feature: coastal ocean; material: water | place: USA | collected 2010-08-07 | depth 16 m | reverse complement strand
ATTCTGTCCAACATGACAGTTGGTAACGTATCTTTGCCAGCAGCTGAGTAATCAGTACTGCGCAAACGCGTAAACAAAGCGGCCCATTCTGCATCAGGCAGGATGGGTCATTTTTTATTGCCGCCCTCTATTAGATGAAACCGATGGCCTGATCGTCGCGAATAACACTCGTTTGAAACAAATTCGCGCCCCATTTCGATGTCATCTCTGGTTCAGAGACAAAAGTCCGCTTCACGCGGTCAAACCCAATATTTAACCCTCTTTCTGACAGAGGCTTGGAGACTATAATGCAGACTGCTTTGATCAAATTTTTAAATGACGAGAATGGCGCAGTCACCGTGGACTGGGTCGTATTGACCGCAGCTATCGTGGGCCTGTCCGTTGCAGCCTACACAACGATCAATGGCGGCACGACATCGATGCGCGCAAACACTGATACAGCACTGTCCAACATGGAAGTCGGAAACCCGCAAATTCCAAACTAAGCCAATTCATTACACAAGATTCACAGCGCCTCTCACAACGCGGGGCGTTGTTTTCATTTGTCGTGCAATTCTCACAGCTTTGCCGCCTTTCAGCCATAAATCAATGGCATCAAAGCTCATATACATGTGACGCCTGCCCTATTGATCGGGGGTTTGGCATAGCGAAAGGCTAAGAAAATGCGAATGATCTTCGGTGTCGTCTTATTGATCGGAATCGCCCTCGCTGGGGTTGCCGTTCATATGACCCAGAAATACGTAAACCAACACAAAGCGGCCTTGTTGGAAGCGCAGGCAAACAAAACGCCTGTTGTCCCGACTGTTCCTGTGTTCGTGGCAAATCGCAAATTGTCTTATGGCGATGAAATCAAATTAAAAGACATTGCCGTTGCGCAGTGGCCCTCTAACGCTCTGCCAAAGGGTATTTTCCAAAGCAAAGAGGAGCTGTTTCCAATAGATCAGGCCGGTGCACGCTATGTGATGCGAGCGACTGAGAAGTTTGAAGCGATTCTAGCAGTGAAAATCACTGAACCAGGCAAATCTGTTGGCCTTCAATCACGTCTCGAGCCAGGTCAAAGCGCATTTACAATCAAAGTTGACTCAACTTCAGGCGTTTCGGGCTTTTTGCGTCCGGGCAACAACGTCGACGTTTACTGGACTGGAAAAGTTCAAGCGAACGGTGAGCAGCGCAAATCACGTACCGTTACCCGGTTAATTGAAAGCGCCGTAAGGATCATTGCCATCGATCAAAGCGCCAATGAGGAAGTTAAAAAGGCATCAATCGCGCGCACCGTGACTGTTGCGGTGACCCAGCTTCAAGGTGCATCTTTGACCCAGGCACAAAGCACAGGCCGCTTGAACCTGTCTTTGGTTGGAGAGCGTGACGAAACGATTGCCGAACTTATTGAAGTAGACCAGAAACAGTTGCTTGGCATCGAAGAGGCACAACCTGTAGCGCAGCAAGAGGCGAAAAAGGTCTGTTCCATTCGGATGCGCAAGGGCGGCGAAACCGTCAATATCCCGATCCCATGCGCTGAAGGCTCGTGACAAAATCGACATCCAAAATGAGGGGCATCGCTGCGGCGGTGCCCTTTCTATTTGCGCCCCTGTTGCCAAAGACACACAGCAACGACACGTCAGAACCCATTGATTCTTGCAATAAAAACCAAACTGGCCCATGTTTCTTCAAAAGCGGGCAAAAGACCTGCACCCGAGGCGTGATCGAGGAGCAGATCACAATGAAAAAGTTAAATACCCTGAGAGCGGCCTTTTTGGGCTGCGCTGTTTTATTCACGGCATCCGTCGCACCGGCGCATGCTGACACACTGCGCATTGTGCGGTCTGGTAGCAGCTCAACACTGCCCATTCCGATGAACCGCGCGGTGGTTGTGGAAAGCGATGTTCCCTTCGCGGAACTCAGCATTGCCAACCCGTCGATTGCTGACATCTCGACCCTGTCGGATCGTACGGTTTATGTTTTGGGCAAATCACCAGGTCTTACGACGCTCACCCTTTTGGATGATGCAGGCCGTTTGATCACAAACGTCGACGTGCGTGTGTCCGCAGATGTTAGCGAATTTAAAGAACGCCTGCGTCAAATTCTACCCGGCGAAAAAATCGAAGTGCGCACCGCGAACGATGGTATCGTTTTGTCCGGCACGGTCTCCAGTGCGGGCAAGGTTGATCGCGCGATGGATCTCGCACAGCGCTATGCGCCGGAGCGCGTCACGAACCTTCTATCAGTCAGCGGTGTTCAACAGGTCATGTTGAAAGTCCGTTTTGCCGAGATGCAGCGCTCAGTTTCTAAGTCTCTGAGCTCTTCGCTCGCTTTGGGAGGCAGTGCCCTAGGTGGAAACCTTAGTGTCAGAGGCGGCACAAACACGCTCGCATCCGGCGCGGCCTCCAGCGCTGCAATTGCAGGCACAGCCCCGGCCAATAATGCAAACAATGGCGCGACGCTTTTCGGATTTAACGCGGGCGGTCTTGAAGTTGGCATTCTGCTTGAAGCCCTTGAAAGCAAGGGAATGGTGCGCACTTTGGCAGAACCAAACCTGACAGCCCTGTCCGGTCAAGAAGCCAAATTTCTTGCGGGTGGAGAATACCCTATTCCAGTGCAAAGCAGCAGTGGTGTACAGATCCAGTTCAAACCTTTCGGTGTTCAACTAGCCTTCATTCCGCGCGTTTTGGATGACAAGGTCATTAACCTCGAACTGAATGCTGAGGTTAGTTCCCTTGATGCCGCAAACGGCATTGTCAGCGACGGTTTTGCGATCAGCGGCCTTAAAGTGCGACGCACTTCGACGACGGTTGAAATGCGCGACGGCGAAAGCTTTGCAATTGCAGGTCTTTTGCAGGATGACTTCACCGATCTTTCCGGTCAGGTGCCCTGGCTCGGCGACATTCCGGTTCTTGGTGCTCTCTTTCGCAGCGCAGACTATAAGCGTGAGCAGTCAGAGCTCGTTATCATCGTAACCCCGCATCTGGTCACTCCGACACGTGGCGAAGCGCTTGCATTGCCTACAGATCGTATTAGCCCGCCAACAGAAAAGGATCTATTCCTATTTGGGCGCGTGACAGGAGACTCTCGTCGTCCTAAGAAGGGTGCGGCGGCGGAAGTTGCACGACAAGACTTCACCGGATCATACGGATACGTAATGGACTAAACATGGCAAAGTGCACCTCTCACACATACGCCGCTCTTATCGTAAGCTCTGCGGCTTTGCTGTCAGCCTGCTCATCGGGTGATCCTGTCTACAGCTCTTTCGGTACAGAAGCCGGATCGCTGTTGAATTCTGGCACCTTTGGCAATGCGACAATGAACAACACGCAGATCATGAGCGGCGAAAAGCAATACGCCTATGATTTGTCCGCGCGGTTCGCGAATGAAGTGCTGACAACTGTGAATTTTGCCTTTGGCAGCGCCCAGCTCGATGCCGGTGCGCACGATACTCTGCGCGAGCAAGCCGCGTGGATCCGCCAGTTCCCCGAAGTGCGCTTCCGCGTCTATGGACATGCGGATGCAGTTGGCGGCAATGCTTCCAACAAATCATTGGGGCTTCAACGCGCCTATGCGGTGGTTAATTTCCTTGCTGCAAACGGCATTGGAAAATCACGCCTTGAAGCGGTCTCGTCGTTTGGCGAGGAGCAACCGCTTATCGTCAGCGAGGGTCGCGAGCGCCGCAATCGTCGCACAGTCACCGAAGTCAGTGGATTCGTTGGTGGGCACCCGACTGTGATGGACGGCCAATATGCGCAAATCGTGTATCGCGAGTATGTTGCTAGCGGAACCGCTATATCTGCAGTGAACCCACGCGTTCCGAACTAAGTCACTTTCACAAGCTTCAAAGCATGCGAGCGGGTCGAGAAATCGGCCCGCTTGTTTTTTGTATTCGCACAATCGCGCTCATTCGGCCCTAATGTTGCCTAGATTGAAGACGATTACTGCCTGTGAAGAGTAAGTGTGCCCTTTGTGAAAAAAAGAGCGAATGGGACCGTGTCGAGCACGCCAAGCCATTTCGCCAAGCAGGAATAAGACCATGTCAGGCAATGACGACATTCATGTAGACGACAGCCCGCTTCGGGCATGTACGATTAGCCGCGATGTACAAAACTTCGATCTTTTGATCGAAGATATGGAAGCCGTGATGGGCGAAGCTTGGGGTGATCTCAGCTTTGCTGATTCCATGGCGTTTCTTGAGCAATTAGAGCCTAAAGGCATGGAGTTCGTGGCACTGGCCATTGACTATGAAGACGAAGAAGACCTCGGCCTGCTCGAGCGAGTGATCCAAGTCGCCAAATCCCGCGAGATCAAAGTTATCCTGATTGCAGAAGACGTAACGCCGGCCTCTTTGCATCAACTTTTGCGTGGAGGAGCCGATGAATTCATCCCTTACCCGCTTCCCGAAAACGAATTACGCAACGCTGTTGAGCGGTTACGCAAACCCGCACCCATTGCCACAATCGCAGCACAAGCTCATCCAGCAAGCGCACCGCATTCTGGCGAATCGCGAAATGGCAGAGTGATCGCAGTCCACGGACTTGCGGGTGGCACAGGTGCCACAACTTTGGCAGTGAACCTCGCCTGGGAACTTGCAACGCTGAGCAAAGACAGCGCACCTAAGGTGTGTATCTTGGATTTAGATTTGCAGTTCGGATCTGTGTCGACATTCCTAGACCTACAACGTCGCGACGCGGTGTTCGAACTGTTGACTGACACAGAACACATGGATGACGAAAGCTTTTACCAAGCCTTGCTCGTCCACGAAGAAGAATTGCATGCGCTGACATCACCAGCGGACGTCATTCCTTTGGACATGATCCGCCCCGAAGACATCAGCGTGATACTAGATCTTGCAAAATCGCGGTTTGACTATGTGATCGTCGATATGCCAACCACCTTGGTGCAGTGGACCGAGACCGTTTTGAATGCATCGCAGATCTACTTTGCGACGTTGGAAATGGACATGCGCTCTGCCCAGAATGCCCTTCGCATGAAGCGCGCGTTGCAATCAGAGAACCTACCGTTTGAAAAGCTGCGTTTTGTTTTGAACCGTGCGCCAAAGTTTACGGATCTGAACGGCAAAACGCGCGTGAAGCGTTTGGAAGAAAGCCTTGGCATCACCATTGAGGTGCAGTTGCCTGATGGCGGAAAACCTGTCGTGAACGGTGCCGATCATGGACAAACTTTGGCCAAGACAGCTCCGAAAAACCCGCTTCGTAAAGAAATCACAAAACTTGCGGCCTCGCTCAACGAGCTAAGCCAGCAAACTGAAACCGCCGCTTAAGGAGACGATCAGGAATGTTTTCCAGATACAAAAAGCCAGAGGCCGCCGCGCTTGCCCCAGTCTCCGCAACCAGTGAAACTGAAGCCGCAAAAACGCCGGTCGCGAACATTGAGGCGATGGAGTCACCAGCGGCCGCAACCATGCGCCGCCCCGCGCCAACAACGCCTGCGCAAAGCGTGTCGGCTGATAAGGAAAAGAAACGCAAAGATCGCATGAGCGAGATTAAGCTCGAGCTACACCGCGAGTTGTTGGACAACCTCAACCTTGCCGCACTTGAAACTGCGTCAGAGCAAGAATTGCGCGTCGAAATTAACTCGATCGCCGCAGAAGTTCTGCAAGAAAAAGGCATCGTGCTAAACCGCGAAGATCGCACGGCGCTTAGCCAGGATTTGTTCGACGAAGTCACTGGCCTTGGCCCGCTTGAAACGCTTCTGAAAGACGATGACGTGAACGATATTCTCGTCAACGGTCCCCAGCAGATCTTCATCGAAAAGCACGGCAAGTTGACCCTCAGCGATGTGACTTTCAAAGACGAAAAGCACCTTTTGCGCATCATCGACAAAATCGTTTCCGCCGTGGGTCGTCGCGTTGACGAAAGTAACCCATACGTTGACGCGCGTCTTACAGATGGTTCGCGTTTCAACGCCATGGTTCCGCCTGTTGCGGTGGATGGCAGCCTTGTGTCCATTCGTAAGTTTAAGAAAGACAAGCTTGGCATCGACGATCTTGTTGATTTTGGTGCCTTCTCTGAAGAGATGGCCGCTTATCTACAAGCGGCTGTGGCCACGCGCCTGAATATTATCGTCTCCGGCGGTACTGGTTCCGGTAAAACAACAACGCTAAACGCGCTTTCGTCCTTCATTGACAACGCTGAACGCATTCTAACGATCGAAGACACTGCGGAACTTCAGCTCCAGCAAACGCACGTGGGCCGGATGGAAAGCCGTCCACCAAACGTTGAAGGCAAAGGCGAAGTATCTCCGCGCGACTGTTTGAAAAACGCCCTTCGTATGCGACCAGATCGCATCATCGTGGGTGAGACGCGTGGCGAAGAAGTCATCGACATGTTGCAAGCGATGAACACGGGTCACGATGGATCTATGACGACGATCCACGCCAACTCTGCACGCGATGGTGTGTCGCGTTTGGAAAATATGATCGCGATGTCGGGTATCGAAATGCCACTTAAAGCGATGCGTAGTCAGATTTCATCTGCTGTGAACTTAATCGTTCAAGCCTCGCGTCTTCAGGATGGATCGCGTCGCATGACCTCGATCACAGAGATCACAGGCATGGAGGGTGAAGTCATTTCCATGCAGGAACTCTTCCGTTTCCAGCGCGTTGGACTCACGCCAGAGAACAAAATTATCGGTCATTTCACCGCGACTGGCGTGCGTAGCCACTATGCAGAGCGCTTCCGCATGTGGGGATATGATCTGCCAACCTCAATCTATGAGCCAACAAAGTTAGACGGGTAATCGATATGAGCCTTACTGCTGAACCAATTATCTACGCTCTTGTCTTTATCGGGGTGCTGGTGCTTGTTGAGGGTGTGTATCTGGTGGTGTTTGGCCGCTCGATCTCGCTTAACAACAAGGTAAATCGCCGTCTTGAGATGCTTGAGAAAGGCGGCAACCGCGAAGAAGTGTTAGATAAGCTCCGCAAGGAGATGAACCAACATATCAACGGTCGCTCAATTCCACTTTATTCCATGCTCTCCGACAAGGCCAACAAGGCCGCGATTGCTTTTACGCCCCAGCAGTTAATCGGAATCATGGGTATGGTCTGTGTTTTCGCCTTCCTCGGCTTAACGATTGGAACACAAACAAGCATCGGTGTGCGCATCATTGCTTCCGTCGGTATTGGCGTGGGTGGTGTATTCATGTGGATCAGCCATAAAGCGAAAAAACGCATGTCTATGCTGGAAGAGCAGTTGCCAGATGCGGTTGAACTTATGGTGCGATCTCTGCGCGTGGGTCATCCATTTTCCTCTGCAGTTCAGATCGTTGCGAAAGAGGTGCAGGACCCCCTCGCCTCTGAAATGGGCGTGATTGCGGATGAAAGTGCCTATGGCCGAGATGTCGGTGAAGCTTTGAAAGCAATGGCAGAGCGCCTTGATAATCAAGACCTTCGGTTCTTGGCCGTGGCCGTGACGATCCAGCAGCAATCAGGTGGTAACCTCGCGGAAATTCTTGCGGGCCTGGCGCAGGTCATTCGCGCACGCTTCCGTCTATTCCGCCGTGTGAAGGCGATTACTGCAGAAGCGCAATGGTCCGGGAAATTTCTGTCCAGTTTTCCCTTGATGGCGCTTGTCGCAATCCAGCTGGGTGACCCGAACTACTACGACCCCGTGCTCGATCATGAGTGGTTTATCCCCGCGTGTTTCCTTGTGGCTGCGTTCTTGGGTGTGAACCTGATCGTGATGCGCATCCTCGTTAACATCAAAGTTTAGGGCCAGAGTTATGAATTTCTTCAACAACTTCATGGACATGATGTTCGCAACCTTCGGGCCGAACGCACAATTGGTCCTGCTTGTGGTTCTCGGCGGAATGCTTGCCTTGCTGGCGGTGCCTTTCATCATGTCCAAAGAGGTCGATCCACTCGACAAACTCAAGGAGCAGATGCAAGGCAAAGCCGCTGGTGAAGACCGTCAACGTTTACGCGCTGCGAAAGGCAACAAGCAACTCGGGAAATACGCCAAGCTGCTCGAGCCTAAGGACGAGGCAGAATACTCCGCCATTCGTTTGAAATTGATCCAAGCGGGATACCGCGACAAAGATGCTGTGCGCTTGTTCCACCTGATGCAGATGATCCTCGGTGTGATCTTTCTCGTCATCGGCCTGCTCTATTACACCTTTGTGATCAGCGGCGAAAACGCAACGACGCAGCAGATGCTGATGTATGTGCTTGGCCCGGGTGGAGCTGGTTATTTCTTACCGAAATACTGGATCACACGCCGCATCGACACGCGCAAAGAGCAGATCGAAAGCGGCTTTCCTGACAGTCTTGATATGATGCTGGTTTGCGTTGAAGCTGGTCAATCGCTCGATCAATCCATCGTGCGCGTTGCGGCTGAACTGCATCATTCCTACCCCTTCTTGGCTGATGAGTACGAGATCGTCGCGCAAGAAATGAAAGCGGGTAAGGACAAAATCGCTGTTCTCAATGACATGTCAGAGCGCTGCGGCGTACAAGACGTGGCGAGCTTCGTGACCGTTTTGATCCAATCGACCAGCTTTGGTACCTCTATCGCCGAAGCCTTGCGGGTATATGCAGGTGAAATGCGTGACAAACGCGTGATGCGCGCCGAAGAGAAAGCAAACAAGTTGCCAACCAAGATGACACTCGCCACAATGATGTTAACGGTTCCGCCGCTGTTGATCATCCTCGTTGGGCCCTCAGTCGTCGGCATCACAGAATTAGGCAATATGTAGCACAAGGCACTTTCACATGGCGCAATCGCGGTGGGCATTTGCCCTGCTTTGCCTCCTCAGCAGCTTCGCTTTGGCCGCCTGTTCTTCGGGTGGCCTTGGCACGTCTTTGAGCAATACGTCCAAGGCCTCACCCTACGCCCCTTCCCTAAAACGCAATGGCCAAGGCGAAGATCCGTTGATCGTCGGTCACCGTTTAACTGCTGCGGGCGAACATGAGCTGGCGTTGAAATCCTTCCGCTTGGCCGCCGCAGATCAAGGTTTGACGACCGAAATCATCTCTGCAATGGCCTCCGCCAACCTTGGTTTGGGGCGTTTGGGACAGGCTGAAACGCTCTTGCGGCGCGCCACAGAGGCAGAGGACACGACCCCAGAAGACTATAATAATCTGGGCGTTGTCTTGATGGAGCGGGGCAAAACCGCCGAAGCCACCGAAGTTTTCAAACGTGCCTTCGCGCTCGACAATGGCAGAAGTGACTCAATCCGCGAGAATTTAACAATTGCGCTCGCAAAATTGGAAAATGTTGACTATGCTACTCCTCAAGAGCAAGATTATAAATTGGTGCGACGGGGTTCGAGTGACTTCTTAATCCGTAAGACACCATGACGAACAGAGGCAAGAGCAGTATAAGGACGCACAAATATGCGCCATCCTTTCCTTTTTTCGCTATGCATGTTTGGGGCCGTTGCGACAGCAGCGTGTAACAAATCTGACGGCGGAAGCGTGGAACGGTCAGTTGCGGGTGTAAACGTAATTGATGCAACCAATTTGAACGACGTCATGCTGACAGTCGCTGATCCCAACGAGTCCGTCTCGTATTTTCAGCGCGCGCTGGGTGACGCCCCCGATCGCATAGACCACCAACGTGGTCTTGCTAGCTCGCTTGTGCGTGCCAAACGCGCACCCGAAGCGGTCAGCGCGTGGCAGACTGTGACACGCCATCCCGATGCAACTGATGTAGACCGCGTCGATCTTGCGGATGCGCATATTCGTGCCAATCAGTGGAAAGAAGCGGAAGCGGTTCTGGATCGCATCCCGCCCACTCATGAAACCTACAAACGCTACCGTCTTGAAGCGATGATTGCTGACAGCAACCGCGAATGGAAAAAGGCAGACAGCTTTTATGAGACTGCCGCCGGGCTCACCACCAAGCCGGCAGGTGTGATGAACAACTGGGGCTATTCCAAATTGACACGCGGTGAATTTAAATCCGCAGAGCGCCTGTTTGGCGATGCCATCCGTCAGGATCAAAAATTGTTCACGGCCAAGAACAACCTCGTTCTCGCGCGCGGTGCGCAGCGCAACTATGAACTGCCAGTCATCCCCATGGATCAATCGGAACGCGCACAACTGTTGCATACGCTCGGACTGTCCGCCGTCAAGCAAGGTGACGTAGAAACCGCCAAAGCCCTGTTGCGCGACGCGATTGAAACGCATCCGCAGCATTTTGAAGCTGCAGTTCGGTCGCTTCGTGCGCTTGAAGTCAATTAAGAGCGGCGTCGATGCTACTTGAGTTAAGCAACCCAGCCAGTTTCGCGCTATGGTCCCTGCCCTTTTTGCTACCTATCTGCTTTTTGGTGGCATGGTCAGACATGCGCGCGATGCGGATCCCGAACTGGTGCGTCCTCGCGATGTTTGGTGTGTATGTCGTTATCGGCATTCTTACACTCCCCTTCAGTGTCTATCTTTGGGGGTTCTTTGGGTTACTTGTCGTGCTTGTGATCGGTTTCTTGATGAACGCTGTTGGCATGATCGGCGCCGGCGACGCTAAATTCGCAGCCGCCGCAGCCCCCTTTATTCACTCAAGTGATTTCAGATTTGTCCTCGCACTTTTTGCCGCTAATATCCTTGCCGCATTCTTAACACATCGCCTTACCGCGAAGACCAAAATGACCAAGCTGGCACCTAAATGGGACAGCTGGGAGCGTACTTGGGAATTTCCAATGGGCCTCTCCTTGGGCGGCACTTTGGCGATCTACCTGATCCTAAGCGTGCACTTCGGCGTCTAACAAACGCTAGCCCATAACCCGCCACAATTTGCCCAAACTCCGTTGATAGGTTTTTTTCAACGCGAGCAATCTAAGGGGCAAAACAATGAACATGCAAACCAGCGCAGTGATGGCACCTCCACCCCCTAAGGGCATGGCGCAAATGAAACTTTCGATCGTCATGATGCGCGACATCATGTTGAAAACGATGTTTCGCAAGAACGTGGACACCGCCAGTGAAGTCGCACGCGCAATCTGTTTGCCATTGCAGGTCACCCAAGAGCTGATTGATCTGTCGCGCGAACAAAAGCTGCTTGAAGCGACAGGAACCTTGAACGCCAACAATGGTGGTGAAATGGGATTTCAGCTCACCGATGCAGGCAAAGCACGTACCATGGACGCGCTGCAACAGTCCGAATACTTCGGTGCGATGCCCGTGCCTTTGGATGTCTACCGCGAGCAAGTGAAACGCCAATCCATTCGCAATATTATGATTACGCGTGGCCAATTGACTGACGCTATGGGTCATCTGATCCTACCCGATGATCTGCTTGGAAACCTTGGACCCGCCGTTAGCTCTGGTCGCTCGATTTTGATGTATGGCCCTCCAGGTAATGGTAAGTCCTCAATTTCAAACGGAATTCGCGACGCGCTTGGCGACAAAATTTACGTGCCACGTGCGATTGAATACGCGGGGCAAGTGATCACCGTTTACGATCCCATCGTGCATAGCGCGGTCGAGGAGCAGGTCGATGATCCCAACCAACTGCGACGACGCACCTTGTTTGATACGCGCTACGTAAAGTGTCAGCGCCCGACCGTAAATACAGGGGGTGAGTTATCACTCGACATGCTCGACCTTGTCTATAACCCGACAGCGCGGACCTATCAGGCCCCTTTGCAATTGAAATCAACGGGCGGAATTTTCATCGTAGACGACCTTGGTCGTCAGGCAGAACCACCACAATCTTTGGTCAACCGCTGGATCGTTCCATTGGAAGAAGCCAAGGATATTCTCGCGCTACAATCTGGTGAAAAATTTGAAGTGCCTTTCGACACGTTGGTGATCTTCTCGACCAACTTCCATCCGAATAAAATCTTCGACCAAGCCGCCTTGCGCAGGATTTTTTACAAGATCAAAATTGATGGCCCCAATCAGGAAAACTTCCTCAAGATCTTCGCATTGGTCGCCAACAAAAAGGGTATTCCCTTAGCCGAGGATGCGTTGATCTATTTGCTGCAAAGCAAATATCCAACGATCGACAACACTTATGCGAATTATCAGCCAGTATTTCTGATCGATCAGATGATTGCTATTTGTGAATTTGAGGGAATTCCAAACCAGATGACCCCCGAACTGATCGACCGCGCATGGGCGAATATGTTCGTGAAAGACGAAGAAATCGCGAAGTAACGCGCTGTGGTCTTACGTGCTGCAGCGCGTAAGGTGACTTGCAACCAGTCCTAAACGCGATATGTCCAAAGGATGTCACCTGTTCACCCTTTGATCGCAAATTGGTTCACCGCACAAGGCTGGTCAATCCATCCACATCAAAGCAACATGCTTAGGTGCGCGGATAATCCTGCGACTTTGCTCATCGCCCCAACAGGCGGCGGTAAAACCATGGCGGGATTCTTGCCAACATTGAACGAATTGGCTGAAGGACCACATGAGGGGTTACACACGCTTTATGTCTCTCCGCTCAAAGCACTAGCCTCTGACATCAAACGCAATTTGCGCCGCCCTGTCGAAGACATCAACCTGCCTATTCGCATTGAGGATCGCACAGGCGATACACCTGCGAGCCGCAAAAAACGCCAACGCGCTGATCCTCCTCACATCCTCCTGACTACCCCTGAAAGCCTCGCACTGCTCGCCTCCTACGAAGACGCGCCGCGCATTTTCAAAGGTCTGAAACGCATTGTCATCGACGAAATCCACGCGCTTGCGGATAGCAAACGTGGGGATCAACTCATGCTCGCCCTATCCGCGATTCAGAACATGTGTGACGGATTGCGCCGCGTTGGTCTATCCGCGACCGTGGAAGATCCCGCCGCCATCGCCAAATACCTCGCGCGTCATCCGGATCCTTGCGATATCGTCATGGCAGATCCTGGCCCTGATCCTGATATCTCGATGCTGCAAATCGCCGAACCACCGCCATGGGCTGGCGGCGGTGCCGCCTATGCGATTCCCGCAGTTCTTGATCAGATCAAGCGACATAAAACCACACTCATTTTCCACAACACGCGCGCGCAGGCTGAAATCTTCTTTCACAACCTCTGGCTCGCCAATGACGACGGCTTACCCATCGGCATTCACCACGGATCGTTAGATCGCGTTCAGCGAGAGCGGGTCGAAGCGGCAATGGTCCGCGGTGAACTGGCAGGAATTGTCTGCACAGGCTCGCTTGATCTCGGGATTGATTGGGGTGACGTTGATCTCGTCATTCAGATCGGTGCGCCAAAGAACGTCAAACGCCTCGTGCAACGGATTGGTCGCGCAAACCACCGCTACAATGCCCCTTCCAAAGCTCTGCTTGTACCTGCCAATCGCTTTGAGGCGGTGGAATGCGTCGCCGCTTTACAGGCCGTGAAAGAACATGAACTAGACGGTGATCCCCGTGGCCCTGGCCCTTTAGATGTTCTGTGCCAGCACATTTTGATCCGCGCTTGTGCCGGCCCGCTCGATCCCGACACACTTTACCGCGAAATCAAAAGCGTTGGCGCTTATTGCGAGGTCACCCGCGCCAGCTTTGACGATTGTTTTGAGTTCTGTGCCACTGGCGGCTATGCGCTGCGCGCCTATGACAAATGGAAACGCTTGCTACAGCGTCCTGATGGCAAATGGATTTTGCGTGACCCCCGCGCCGCGCAGCGTATTCGCATGAACATTGGCACGATCCAAGACACCGACACTTTAAAAGTCCGCCTGAAGAAAAGCCGCGGCGGCAAGCCGCTCGGTGAAGTTGAGGAGAACTTTGCCGCCTCCCTGACCCAAGGCGACACGTTTCTAATAGGTGGCCAGATTGTGCGCTATGAGGGATTGCGCGAAATGACTGTCGAAGTCACTCGCCGCGCTGACAAAAAGCCGAAAATAGCGACGTTCGCGGGCACCAAGTTTGCAACCTCGACCCAGCTCAATCAGCGTATTTTACGCATGTTTCAACAAGAAGCGTGGCCGGAGCTTCCAGCACATACTGCGGATTGGCTCACGCTTCAACGCGGGGCCAGTATCCTGCCGCGTCCCGGTCGATTGCTGATCGAAACTTTCCCCCACGAGGATCGCCATCACACTGTCGTCTACGGGTTTGCAGGTCGCAATGCACAGCAAACGCTTGGGCTGTTACTCTCCAAACAGATGGAACAGCTTGGTTATGATCCGCTTGGATTTGTCGCCACGGATTATGCGACGCTATTCTGGGGCCTTAACCCGATCACTGATCCTGAAGCCTTGATGAACCCCAACACAATAGAACATGGTTTGGAGCAGTGGCTCGCTGGCAATGCTCTAATAAAACGGACCTTTCGCGCCTCTGCCACGATAGCGGGCTTGATCGAACGTAACCTTCCCTCGCAACGCAAGAACGGACGACAAGCCACGTTCAGTTCCGATATTCTGTATGACACATTGCACAAATACGACCCCGAACATCTGCTGCTCCGCATCACACGACAGGAAGCAATGCGCGGTTTGGTTGATTTTGGACGCATCCGTTTGATGTTGGATGACACCCGAGGTCGCATTGATTTCATGACCCTACCGCGCGTCACACCTTTGGCGGCTCCAATGTTCTTGGAAATGGGTCGCGTGCCGATCAAGGGCGCGGCTGAGGAACGCTTGCTCGCAGCTGAAACCGCCGCATTGATGGCCGCGGCAGGCTTAGGCTAGAGGCATTAAATGAGCAGCCACGCGTTTACATTCTGCAATGAAGATTTTCTTGCTCTGCCCTCCGGAGCCTTGTTCTGGCCCGCCCAAAGACTGCTGTGCGTTTCGGATTTGCACTTTGGAAAGGCTAGCCGATATGCCCTTCATGGTGCCAGCGTACTACCGCCTTATGAGGTATACGACACACTCTTAAGGCTTGATCAAGATATTGCAGAGCAGCGCCCAAAGGCTGTGATCTGTCTAGGCGACAGCTTTGATCGCGTCGGAGCCAGCGACGATCTGGACCCACGTGCGCGCGAATGGATTATACGACTTCAGGCAGGGGTGAACTGGATTTGGATTGAAGGAAACCACGATCCCGGGCCGCTTAATTTGGGTGGCACTCATATGCATGAGGTCGCAATTGGACCAATCGTTTTCCGCCACATCGCGCTCGGGGAAACAGCTACGGGGGGCGAAGTATCAGGCCACTATCATCCTAAAGCAACGGTACGCGCAGGCAACCGCGCTATCATCCGCCGCTGCTTCGCGACGGATGCGCATCGGGTCATTTTGCCAGCTTACGGCACCTACACAGGTGGCTTGAACGTCAATGCGTCGCCTATGTCTACGCTCTTGGCAACCAATGCGATTTGCATTTTAACTGGCGCGAAAGCCCTTCCAATTCCGCGTTCGAAAACAAGATTATAGCGACTGTTCTACCTCCACGTCTTCTGGATCAAGAATAGTAAGACCTGCGTTTTTCACATTGGCGAGATAGGTTTTGCTAATCGGAACACTGCGATCATTATTGAGCAGGACATATGGTTTTTTCGCGCGGGGCACCCAGCCAACAATGGAATTTCTATGAACCCAATGTGAACGGTGCACCGTCAAACCATAAATGCCGTCAAGCTCTGCGACAGCATCAGAAAACCGCATACGCGTCCGATATACATCTTCACTGGTTTCAACACTGACGAAATGGCCGTTTGCTGTAATTTGCGAGATGCGCACACCGGCAGGAATGTCCAGCCGCTTCGCCAAACGACTGTGGGGCGGCAGTGACGCAGAGGAAAGCTCCCCTTCACTCGCACCTTTGTTGCTGATTTGGTCAGTTACGGAAAAAGGCAAGATCAACCGCACAATGTGAATAAAGCTGATTACAGCAAGCGAGTAGGAGGACAACTCACCCCTCGAAAGGATCGGATCTGACGTATGCGCGAAGACGTAAATCAGCAAAAAATGCACGAGTGACCCGGTCGCAATTGCCGACACACCTATGAAAACAACTATACGTATAAACGAAGAAAGCTTGGCCAAGAACAATTCATTGAGCGCATTAAGAACATAAACAGTGACGATCGAAGAACCGATTAAGACCATCCATATCAAGAGCGAATGCAGAACCGAGGGATCGCCATATGTCCCAAATGGACCGCTGTAGGTCGCGAGCAGCGAACACCCAAACCAAATCACAAGTGTACGCCAATGAAATGCGCGGCTCAGTGCCACCTGCAAAGCAGAAAACACTTTCGGCATTGGGTTAGGCCGGGCTTTGCGCGCCGTGTCCAAATCTTTTTTTCCTCGCGAAGTCCTTCCCATCAGTTTTCTTGCATGCTCTCAGCAAATTGCATGGGAGAAAACAGCATTTTTTCCCATATCAATCGTTGATATCTATATGATCGAATTCGAAAAAACACTTATTGTCCGCCTTCGGAAAGGGCCCACTACACCCTCTGGTTGCGCAATCATAGCCACCTTTCAACCCTTCGGGGAAGAGAAATTTTTTCTGCGCTTTTTAGGGCCCGTAAATGAAAAGCCGCACCCAAAGAGCGCGGCTTCAATACTTGCGAAAATAGACGAATTGCCCATCAAAAAGTGACTTACGCAGTAAGCCCTTCAGGCTCTGCCAACCCGTTTGCGCGGCAGCACGCGGTCACAGTATTTGCCAACAAACATGCGATGGTCATTGGACCAACACCGCCCGGAACTGGTGTAATGGCACCTGCAACCGCAGAGCATGATGCGAAATCAACATCGCCAACTAGCTTGATCTTCCCGTCGCGTTCGATCCGATTGATGCCCACATCAATCACGGTTGCACCCTTCTTGATCCACTCACCGGGCACCATTTCAGGGCGACCAACGGCCGCGACAACAATGTCTGCCCGCCCGACAACCTCTGGCAAATCCTTTGTACGTGAGTGTGCAATCGTGACCGTGCAGCTATCACCCAGCAAAAGCTGCGCCATCGGTTTGCCCACGATGTTGGAGCGACCAATCACAACCGCATCCATGCCAGATAGAGATCCATGATGATCACGCAGCATCATTAAGCAGCCAAGCGGCGTGCACGGCACCATGCTCTTCTGACCTGTGCCCAGCAAACCAACGTTCGAAATATGAAACCCATCCACATCCTTCGCAGGATTGATGGAATTGATCACCAAATCTTCATCAAGATGTTTTGGCAGCGGCAATTGAACCAAAATACCATGAATTGTGGCATCATTGTTTAACTGCTCGATCAACGCAAGCAAATCTGCCTCTGATGTCGCCTCATCAAGCTTGTGCTCGACGCTTTTCATGCCCACTTCGTTGGTCATTTTACCCTTGGACCGCACGTAAACCTGCGACGCAGGATCTTCGCCAACCAACACGACCGCCAAACCGGGTGTGATCCCATGATCGGCTTTCAAAGCGGCAACATGCTCGCCCACTTGGCCACGTACCTTGGCGGCAAATGCCTTGCCATCAATAATTTGAGCGCTCATGCTGTGGTCCTTCTTTGGTCCGAAAATATCTCTGAGGAGTCCATCATCGATGGAAGGGGGCCGCGCCCCCTAAATTTGCGCGGCGCACACAGTCATGCACCGCGCATTTTGTTTAGAACAAGCCTTCAATCTGGCCATCGTCATTGAGGTGGATATTCTCAGCGGACGGTACACGAGGCAGACCCGGCATCGTCATGATTTCACCGCAGACAACAACCACGAAACCCGCGCCCGCTGACAAACGCACTTCACGCACAGGCACAGAATGACCTGTAGGTGCGCCGCGCAAAGACGGATCAGTTGAAAAGCTGTATTGCGTTTTCGCCATACAAATCGGCAGGTTACCATAGCCCTGCTCTTCCCATAGCTTCAGTTGATCACGGATTTTCGTATCCGCAATCACATCATCCGCATGGTAGATTTTCTTCGCAATTGTCTCGATCTTGGACATCAGTGGCATGTCATCTTCGTAGATCGGTGCAAATTTGCTCTCACCGCTCTCAGCAATTTCAGCAACGCGTGTCGCGAGATCTGCAGAGCCTTCAGAACCAAGTTCCCAATGACGCGACAAGATAGCCTCAGACCCTTGTGTTGCCACATAGTCCTTAACCGCCTGCACTTCTGCGTCTGTGTCAGTCACGAAGTGGTTGATCGCCACAACGACAGGCACGCCGAAGGATTTGAGGTTGCCAATGTGACGGCCAAGGTTTGCACAACCTTCATTCACCGCATCTACGTTTTCGGCACCAAGGTCTGCTTTCGCAACGCCGCCGTTCATCTTCATCGCGCGCACAGTCGCAACCAGCACGACGCAATCAGGGGAAAGACCCGCTTTGCGGCACTTGATGTTCATGAATTTCTCAGCGCCTAGGTCCGCGCCAAAGCCTGCTTCGGTCACAACGAAATCAGCAATCTTAAGTGCCGTTGTCGTCGCAATCACAGAGTTACAGCCATGCGCGATGTTCGCGAATGGGCCGCCGTGTACAAAAGCAGGGTTGTTTTCCAAAGTCTGCACAAGGTTCGGCTGCATCGCGTCTTTCAGCAAAACAGTCATCGCGCCTTCCGCCTTGATATCGCGGCAGAAAACAGGGCTACGATCGCGGCGGTACGCCACGATCATGTCGCCCAAACGTTTCTCGAGGTCTTTCAAGTCCTTCGCCAAGCAAAGGATCGCCATAACTTCAGATGCAACAGTGATGTCGAAACCCGCTTCACGTGGGAAGCCGTTCGCGACGCCACCAAGGGACGCTGTGATTTGACGCAGCGCACGGTCATTCATGTCCACAACGCGCTTCCACTGGACGCGACGAATATCGATGTCGCATTCATTGCCCCAATAGATGTGGTTGTCGAGCATCGCGGAGAGCAGCGAATGCGCGGATGTGATCGCATGGAAATCGCCTGTGAAATGCAGGTTCATGTCTTCCATCGGAACAACCTGAGCATAACCACCGCCCGCAGCCCCACCCTTCATGCCGAAGTTTGGTCCCAAGGACGCTTCACGGATGCAAACAGCCGCCTTTTTACCGATGCGGTTCAGACCGTCGCCAAGACCAACAGTCGTTGTTGTCTTACCCTCGCCCGCAGGTGTCGGGTTGATCGCGGTCACAAGCACCAGCTTGCCGTTTTTATTGCCCTGAACAGAGTTAATAAACTCCTGAGAGACCTTTGCTTTGTCGTGGCCGTAAGGCAGCAGATCTTTGCTCTCGATACCCAGCTTTATACCAATTTCTTGGATCTGCTTTTTATCGGCTTCGCGCGCGATTTCGATGTCTGATTTATAACCCATGTGTCTTACTTCCTGTTGAGAAATTGGGGCTGCTTATTCTGCAGCGATGCTTTGAACTGCCTCGACGCGCACCGCCGAGAATTTGAATTCGGGAATTTTCCCGTATGGATCGATGGCCGGATTGGTCAGCACATTCGCCGACGCTTCAACATAGGCGAAGGGCACGAACACCATATCCTCTGACACTGCGCGATCTGCGCGGGCCATGATGTCGATGCTGCCTCGACGTGTTGTCAGGCGCACCATGCCGCCTGGTTCAACACCAAGCGCACGCAGTGTTTTGGGGTGGAGCGAGCAATTCGCCTCAGGCTCGACCGAATCCAGAACCATAGCGCGGCGAGTCATCGACCCTGTGTGCCAATGCTCTAGTTGACGACCCGTGGTCATGATCATCGGATATTCAGTATCCGGTGCTTCATCCGGTGCAATCACAGCCGCAGGGGTAAACTTCGCACGCCCTTCTGCGCGCGGGAAACCATCCCCAAACACAACCGCTTGGCCCGGATCTGTCGGGCTAAGAGATGGGTAAGTGACCGTTTCCGTATTCAGACGTTCCCACGTGATGTTGTCGAGCGACTTCATCACTTGCTTCATCTCTGCGAAAACTTGGCTCGCATCGGTATAGTCCCAATCGAGACCCAATCGCTGCGCAAGCTCAACAGTAATCGCCCAATCCTCTCGCGCTTCACCGGGCGGGGTCACCGCAGGGCGCACGCGCTGAACTTGGCGATTGGTGTTGGAAACGGTGCCATTCTTTTCATAAAGCGCAGAGGCTGGTAGGATCACATCCGCGAAACAGGCGGTCTCGGTGAGAAAGATATCCTGCACAACGAGATGCTCTAATTTTGCGAATGCATCGCGCGCGTGCTCAACATCAGGGTCAGACATGGCAGGATTTTCACCTTGAATATACATGCCCTTGATGTTGCCCGCATAAGCTTGATCGACGATCTCAGTCACGGTCAAACCACGCTTGTTCGACCAATCCTCATCGCGGCCCCAAACGCCAAAGATGTCTTCACGCACCGCGTTATCCTCGACAGAGCGATAATCGGGAACGAACATCGGAACAAGACCCGCATCGGAGGCACCTTGTACGTTGTTCTGACCGCGTAGCGGGTGAAGACCAGCGCCTGAACGACCAACCTGGCCCGTCATTAGCGCAAGGCTGATCAGGCAGCGCGAATTATCCGTCCCGTGAATGTGCTGAGACACACCCATACCCCAGAAAATCATCCCCGCTTTGGCACCCGCAAAAGTGCGCGCAACATCGCGGATCACATCAGGTGCAATGCCGCAAATCGGTTCCATCGCTTCGGGCGTGAAGGCCTTAAGGTGCTCTTTCTCCGCCTCCCAATTCTCGGTGTAAGCGTCGATATATTGTTGATCGTAAAGCTCTTCTTCGACGATTACATGCATGATCGCGTTAAGCATACTCACATCCGCGCCAGGGCGGAATTGCAGCATATGGCTTGCGTGACGCTTTAGACCCTGCCCACGCGGATCCATGACAATCAGCTTGCCGCCGTTCTTGGTAAACTGTTTGAAATAGGTCGCTGCGACGGGGTGGTTTTCCACAGGGTTGGCACCGATGACGATGGCAACGTCCGAGTTTTCAATCTCGTTAAACGTCGCGGTCACCGCACCCGAGCCAACATTTTCAATCAGCGCTGCAACAGACGATGCGTGGCATAAACGCGTGCAATGATCGACATTGTTGTGCTGGAAGCCTTGGCGGATCAGCTTTTGGAATAAATACGCTTCTTCGTTGGTGCATTTCGCAGAGCCAAAACCGGCAACAGACTGACCACCATGTGCTTGGCGTAGCTTTGCAAGTCCGCCAGCAGCATGTGCCATCGCCTCTTCCCAACTCGCTTCGCGGAAGTGCGTGAGCACATCGCCGGGGTCCACATTCAACCCCTTCGCGGGCGCATCATCGCGACGGATTAGAGGCTTGGTTAGGCGATGCTCATGGTGAATATAGTCAAACCCAAAGCGTCCTTTGACACACAAGCGACCTTCATTCGCGGGGCCGTTGATACCATCGATATACTTAACCTTGCCATCTTTAACCTTAAGCGAAACCTTACAGCCGACGCCGCAGAACGGGCAGACACTTTCGGTTTCAGTGTCGAAATCAGCGCGATCCCCAACTTGGTTTTCATCAACAACCGTAGACGGCATCAGAGCGCCTGTTGGGCACGCCTGCACACATTCACCGCAAGCAACGCAAGTGCTATCGCCCATCGGATCGGCAAGATCGAAGGTCGGATAAGCGTTCTGCCCGCGACCGGACATGCCGATCACATCGTTGACTTGCACTTCGCGGCAAGCGCGCACGCAGAGGCCGCATTGGATGCAAGCATCAAGGCTCACGGACATCGCAACATGACTGTCATCGAGCAGTGGGATGTGACCCTCTTCGAGCTTGGGGAAACGGCTTTGGTCTATCCCATTCGCTTCCGCCATATCCCAAAGATGAGAGGATTTGTCGTGTGATACATCACGCTCTGGCTGATCCGCGAGCAGCATTTCCACAACCATCTTGCGCGCGCTTTCCGCGCGGTTCGAATTGGTGGTGACGACCATGCCCTCATTGGCTTCACGAATGCAGGAGGCAACCAATGTGCGCTCGCCCTCGACCTCGACCATGCACGCGCGGCAATTGCCATCGGGGCGATAGCCGGGTTGGGGCTTGTGGCACAGATGCGGAATAATAAGGTCACGACCATTGGCGACTTCCCAAATAGTCATGCCCTTGTCGGCTGTGACCTCTTCGCCGTCCATCGTGAAAGTGATTTGATCGCTCATGCTTTAGACTCCACTTCGACAAAGACGATTTTCGCATCGCTTCGATTAATCACATTGTGCGCCACACCCGCCGCGCGGGAATAAGCTTGACCGGCCACCAATTGGCTCGTGGTCTCATTGCCGTCCGCATCCGCGATGGTCAGCGTGCCAGAGGTCATCGGCACAACGACGTAGTCCATGCCATGCGTGTGAAAGCCAGTGTCTGCATCCGGCTCTAACGTCCATTCCGTGACCCGCATGCGCGCGTCATCGACTTGGACTGTTGCGGTTGCGCTGCCCATTATACTTCATCCGCGAAGTGTTTCATGGTCATGCGGATCGGGTTCGGAGCTGCTTGCCCCAGACCACAAATCGACGCATCGCCCATCGCTGAGCACAGCTCTTCAAGCAGCGGCTGATCCCACTTGTCTGCTTGCATCAGCTTGACCGCTTTCTCGCAACCAACGCGGCATGGCGTGCATTGACCGCAACTTTCATCCTCGAAAAAGCGCAGCATATTAAGCGCCGCGCCACGTGCGCTGTCTTTGTCAGACAGGATCACTACCGCAGCAGAGCCGATAAACGTGCCAAGCGGCTGGAGTGTGTCGAAGTCCATTGGAACATCGTTGATTGAAGCTGGCAGCAAACCAGCTGACGGACCACCCGGCTGGTAGGCTTTGAAGCTGTGACCCTCTAGCATACCACCAGCAGCATCAATCAAATCCATGATCGTAGAGCCAGCGGGGAGCAAATGCACACCTGGATCATTGACACGTCCAGAGATTGAATAAGAACGCAGACCTTTGCGGCCATTCTTTTCAATAGAGCTAAGAACTTCCGGCCCTTCGCGCACGATACGTGTGACCCAAAGCAGCGTTTCAACGTTGTGCACGAGCGTTGGTTTATTGAAAATCCCAACCTGCGCCACAAACGGCGGACGATGACGCGGCAGACCCCGCTTACCCTCAATACTCTCGATCATCGCGCTTTCTTCGCCGCAGATATACGCGCCCGCGCCACGCCGCAGATCAATGAAGCCTTTCTCGACAATGCCGGCATTTTCCAGCTTCGCGATCTCTTCGGCCAAAATATGCAGCACTGCCGGATATTCATCGCGCATGTAGATAAAGCAGGTATCCGCCTCGACAGCCCAAGCAGCAATGAGCATGCCTTCGAGGAAAAGATGCGGCGTGCGTTCCAAGTAATAACGGTCTTTGAACGTGCCTGGCTCGCCCTCGTCGCCGTTCACGGCCAGGTAACGCGTGCCCTCATTGGCGCGCACGAAGCCCCATTTTTTACCGGACGGAAAACCCGCGCCACCAAGGCCACGAAGACCAGCGTCGAGAACTTTGTCTTGGACCTGCGCCCAATCGCCATTAGCGCGTAGCTCTTTGAGAGAGGTATACCCGCCCGCCGCCTCATAGGCTGCAAAATCCTCGTAGGCTGGAATATCCGCGTGGGTATGGTTCGCAGCAATCGCCGCTTCGACCTTCTCAGGTGTGGCGTGGTCAATGTGGTGATGGCCAAGTTCCAAGACAGGTGCAGTATCGCAGCGGCCCATGCACGGAGCGCGCAAAACGCGCACTTCAGAAGCGTCCAAACTACCTTCCAAAGCCGATTTTAACGCTTGTGCACCCGCCAATTCGCAAGACAGAGAATCACACACGCGGATCGTCAAAGCAGGCGGAGGTGTCTCGCCCTCTTTCACCACATCAAAGTGCGCGTAGAATGTTGCGACCTCGTAGACTTCCGCCATCGACAGGCGAAGTTCTTCGGCCAACGCGCGCAAATGCGCCGCGCTCAGATGACCGTAAGCGTCTTGGATCAAATGGAGAAATTCGATCAGCAGGTCTGAGCGACGCGGGCGACTTGCAAGAAGAACTTTGACGTCTTCCCAAGCCTGGTCCTCCAACTGGCGACCTTTCGGCGTGTGCCGTCCCTTGCCTTTGCCAGATTTCCAAACGCCTTTGCGATCGTCGAGCGCCATAAGTGATCCCCCTAAGCAGCATTAAACATGCTGGATTCGTTGGATCATTCCTACGCCATACAGTCGCATACAATCGCCGATTTAAGACAGGAAATGACGAAAAAGCGGTGTATAGTGAGTCGCGTATGGGGCTGCATGTCTCAAATGCAGCTCTGGATGTCGCTAATCGAGCATTGCCCAGCTGGGCTGATCTGGGATGTGCAAACGCAAGCGTATTCCGATCTGCAAAACGCCTTCCTGCTCAACCGAAGCGGTGACACCGCGACGCCCTTTCGCAGCGGTTTTGAAGCTTTTGCCAAGGCCTGGATTTTCAGCCTCGATAAATGGTACGGGCAGATGGCAGGGTCTGTTTTCCATGTCGATGATCAGACCAGGGCCACCCTCGCCCACGAGGCGGGAGGAAGGGGGCACATGGCTCCAATCTGGGATGCCCTCGATCACAACCGAGGCACCTATCAAATGTGGCGCGAGGGCTTCAAGACCCATATCAGCGGCGATAAGATCCAGCTCTTCTTGGGAGATAATCGAAAGCTGGCGGGTATTTTTGATCTCTGTATATCGCGGATACTGTTGTTTAACGCGACTGCATGAAGGACGCGTCAGCCCTGCATGACCTTCTGCCGCATAGCCCGCGAAAGTGAGCGGCATATCAGTAGTAGGATCAGAACGTAAATCCGCTTCGCTGTCTTTCACCGACCCGAGCCAGAGCACAGTTGCAAAGTAGTCGGTGGGTTTCAGGGCAGGCATGACGCTCTCCTTTGTGTGTCTTGCTCTGTTTTGGCGCAGAGACCGCAGGCAATCAATCCAGAATATGTGATAGCTGGGATCAACGGCACCCGTGCACTCCACCCCAAAAGAAGAACCCCGACGCTTGGCCGGGGTTTTAACACTTATGCAGAGGGTTCAGGTTCCATCCCGCCCGAGGGCTTGGCCCGCGGTTTGGTCTTCGGGATGGCTGTCACACTAGGTGCAGACCCTTGATCTGGGGTGTCGTCTTCATCCGGTCCAGATGTTGGCGCATCACCATTCATCACACGTTTTATTTCATCACCCGTGAGCGTTTCATACTCAAGCAGACCTTGCGCGAGACGTTCAAACTCTGTCTCATTCTCGGTGATGATCTTCACGGCCCACTCGTAACCGTCCTGAATGAACTTCTGGACCTCTTCCTCGATCATCTCTTTAGTGTTCGCAGAGACCGAGAAACCGCCCGTGCTACCAGAATAACCATCCGCAGCTTCAGAATAGTCGATGTTACCGACCTTCTCTGACATGCCCCAACGCAGCACCATCGCACGCGCCAAAGCCGACGCTTGCATAATGTCGCCCGCAGGCCCGTTGGAGACGGCTTCTGGACCGTATTTCCAGATTTCAGCCGCTTTACCCGCCATGGTCATGGCCAAACGCTGGTGGCATTCATCTTTGAACATGTTGAGGCGATCCATTTCAGGCAAGCTCATCACCATACCAAGCGCACCGCCACGTGGAATAATCGTCGCCTTGTAAACCGGATCGCACTTCGGCAGCATTATTCCCACCAACGCGTGACCTGCCTCGTGATAGGCCGTCATCTCTTTCTGATCATCTGTCATGACCATAGAACGACGTTCAGCACCCATCATGATCTTGTCTTTTGCGCTCTCAAAATCTTCCATTGCCACAAAACGGCGGCCAACGCGCGCTGCACCTAGCGCCGCTTCGTTCACAAGGTTCGCAAGATCGGCACCGGAGAAACCTGGAGTACCACGCGCAATGATGCGCAGATCGACGTCAGGACCAAGGGGCGTTTTGCGCGCATGCACGTGCAAGATTTTCTCGCGACCTTTGATATCTGGATTGCCCACAGTCACCTGACGGTCAAAACGACCTGGACGCAGCAAAGCGGGATCAAGCACATCTTTACGGTTCGTCGCCGCAATGATGATCACGCCTTCATTGGCTTCAAAACCGTCCATCTCAACGAGAAGTTGGTTCAACGTTTGCTCACGCTCATCATTACCACCGCCATAGCCAGCGCCACGATGGCGACCTACCGCGTCGATTTCGTCGATAAATACAATGCAAGGCGCGTTCTTTTTCGCCTGCTCAAACATATCACGCACGCGGGATGCACCCACACCAACGAACATCTCAACGAAGTCGGAACCAGAGATTGTAAAGAACGGTACACCCGCTTCACCTGCAATTGCACGCGCAAGTAGCGTTTTACCTGTTCCGGGAGGGCCCTCTAGCAAAGCCCCTTTCGGGATCTTGCCGCCAAGACGCGAGAACTTCTGGGGATTGCGCAGGAACTCAACGATCTCTTCGAGCTCTTCCTTGGCTTCATCAATGCCCGCCACATCGTCAAAGGTCACACGACCCTCTTTCTGTGTAAGCATCTTCGCCTTGGATTTGCCAAAGCCCATCGCGCCACCTTTGCCGCCACCCTGCATACGGTTCATGAAATAGACCCACACGCCGATTAACAAAAGGAAAGGCAGAAGCGAGAGAATAAATGTCTGAAAGCCGGACTGTTCTTGCTGCTCTGCGCGGACCGCGACATTTTGCTCGATTAGAAACTCAGAGACATTAGCGTCCGCCGGCTTGATCGTTACGTAGTCGGCACCATCGGATCCACGGAACCGAATGCGTTCGCCGTCCAACGTCACATTGCTCACACCGCCTCCGTTTACGGAAGATACAAACTCAGAATAGCTTAGCTCGCGACTCTGAAGATTGGCGTTATTGCCACTGAACAGATTGAACAAAGCCAAAACCAGAAGGAACAGAACGACCCAAAAGGCGATATTGCGTGCGTTACCCAACGACACTCTCCTTGATATATCTTTGACGCGTGCCCTAGCACGTCGCCTTTGAAACTAAAATAGTCACATCGCGGTGATGTTCAATGAAACGCGGGCAGCTAAATTGCTCAATTCACTGTTTCAAGGGAGTTTCAGCGAAAAATGGGCGGATTATAGCTTGGAAGAAATGACGCCCGTGGCAAAGCCACCCATGCGTAATTCACCAAACAGTCGCTGATATTCGATTTTTGGGCAACGATTTTGCACAACATCCAATCCAATCGCTTCAGCCTTGGCCGTGGCTTCGGCGTGCTCCACACCAATTTGCATCCAGATTGTTTTGAGATTGGGAAGATGCTCCAATGCTTCATCCACAATCGCAGGAACATGTTCAGAGCGACGAAAAATATCTACCATATCAATGGGTTCATCTATCTCGCTCAAATCTGCACGGATTATTTGCCCGAACAATTGGCCCCCTGCATAGACCGGGTTCACAGGGATGACCGTATATCCCTTGAGGCCGAGATAGCGCGCCACATAGTAGCTGGGACGCACTGGGTTGGTAGACACGCCCACGACGGCGACCACTTTGGTACGGTTGAGAATGTCTGTTAGGAAGGCGTCAGGATATGTCATGTGAGTATTCACGCTAATTCTAAGCAGATTTCAAAAGAAAAATACGCCCGCGGGAGGGACACCCGGGGCGCAAAGTGTGGAACGAGGGACAGTCAAGGGATACCAAAGGTTCCAAGTTTGGCGTCTCTGACAATGAAGATAGGTGCGAATATTGGCGTTTAAAGAGCCGCTCGAAATTTCGTGATCGCTCGGCGACAAGGTGTTGAAAGTGCTTCAAACCGAAAGATAAGTGTCGCGCACCTCTGGCTGCGCGTTCAGTTCCGCAAGGGTGCCTTTGTATTTCGCCGTACCACTTTCAATGATCACAACACGGTCGGCGACGGCCTGCGCAAAGTGTAAGTTTTGCTCAGACAAAAGCACCGTCAACCCGTCTTTTTTAAGACGCAAAATGACCCGTGCCATTTCTTCGACAATCACGGGCGCAATACCCTCGGACGGCTCATCCAGAAGAATGAGGCTTGGGTTGCCCATCAACGTACGCGCAATAGTCAGCATTTGTTGCTCGCCTCCCGATAACTCTTTGCCCCGATTGGTGCGTCTCTCCGCCAGGTTGGGGAACATATCAAACAGCATATCTTCGGACCATGTAACCGTCCCCTCGCGCTCGGGCTGACGCCCGACTTCAAGGTTCTCCATCACGGTTAGGTCGGTGAAAATGCGCCTCTCTTCAGGGACATAACCCAGGCCCATCTTCGCGACTTTATGCGGTGGCATACGCGTAATGTCAGTGCTTTGGTACGTCACCGACCCCGTTTGCGGCACAACAAGCTGCATCACAGATTTCATCGTCGTCGTTTTGCCCGCCCCATTGCGTCCCAAGAGCGCTACCACTTGCCCACGTTCGACATCAAAGCTCAGGTCATTCAAAACATGCGCCTTGCCGTAGAAACTGTTCACGCCTTTGATTTCAAGCATGTGCGCTCTCCCCGTCGTGCTTAAAGAGCGTGCCGCCACCAAGATAAACCTCTCGCACACGGTCGTCATTGCGGATGTCATCGACAGAACCATTCGCGATCAAAGCACCACGATTAAGGACCATAACACGGTGCGCATGGGCGAAAACGACGTCCATGTCATGCTCTGTAAACAAAACGCTCACGCCGCGACTATCCACGATATCAGCAGTGAGCTGCATCAGCGCAATCCGCTCGGCGGGGGCCATGCCGGCGGTGGGTTCATCCATCAATAAAAGCGTCGGATTGTGCGCTAGCGCAATCGCCAGTTCGAGGCGCTTGAGATCACCATACGCGAGCACCGCGCAGTGACGTTCCGATTGATCCGCCATCCCCACGAGCTCGAGCAATCCCATCGCCTCATCGCGGTACATCTGATACGCGCGGGGCAAAAGTGAATAGATCTTCTTATGATGCGAGATCAGCGCCATCTGCACATTCTCGATCACTGTCATCGACGCATACGTCCCCGTAATCTGAAACGTGCGCCCGACCCCAAGCCGCCAAATCTGGCGTGGTTTCAATCCCTTAAGGTCTCTGCCGTTCAAGGTCACCGTCCCAGCAGACGATTTGAGTTGCCCCATAAGCATATTAAAACACGTGCTTTTGCCTGCACCATTCGGACCGATCAGCGCCAGCAACTCGCCTTTTTGAAGCTCAAACGAAACATCATCTACCGCTTGAATTGCGCCAAACGCTTTGCTCAATCCTTTGACCTCAAGAACCGCACTCATACTCGATCCTCCCGCTTCATAAGGCCAATCTTCTCGGCCCATTTGCGCAAAGTTCCTGCAATGCCGTCCGGTGCAAGAATCACGACAAAGATGATGAGCAAGCCCAAGAGCAAGCGCCAGTATTCGAAGCGCGTGATGTAGTCTTTTGCACCCTCTAGCGCTGCCCCACCTACGACGCCCCCTGCGAGCGTTTTAACCCCACCAAGGAAAACGACAATCAACGCATCAAAACTGCGCGCGATTTCTAATTCATTTGGGAAGATTGACCCTTTGGAGAAGACAAACAGCCCTCCCGCGATCCCCGCCATCGCCCCTGCGAAACCGAAAGCAACCCATTGCACATGCTTGGTGTTGATGCCCGTCGCTTCTGCTTGGCGTGCCGAGTCCCGCGCGCCGCGTAACGCGTAGCCGAAAGGCGAATGCGCGGTATGGCGCAGTATGATGATCCCACCGATGCAGAGCACCAGCGCGAGGTAATAGAATGTCGTCGTCCCCGACGCCCACTCAGACGGCCAAATATCCACAAGGCCATCGTCACCGCCTGTGAAATCGCCCCATTGGAAGACCAGCGACCAAAGAAGCTGCGCAAAGGCAAGCGTTAGCATTGCGAAATAAACGCCGGTCAGGCGCAGACAGACCCAGCCGAAAATGATGGCCGTGAGACCCGCCGCAAGCGGAGCAAGGATCAGCGCTAGCTCCATCGGCGTGCCTGCGTACGTTACAAGTAGCGCCGCTGCATAAGCGCCGCCGCCGAAGTATGCTGCATGCCCAAATGAGACAAGTCCACCAAGCCCCAAGAGAAAATGCAAAGATGCGGCGAAGAGACAGAAAATCGCGATGTCAGTGATAAGAACTTGAATGAAACTATCGCCCACCAGCGGCAAAAGTGCCAGCAGACCCAACCCCAGCATCACGATCATCCGTGCGCTCTGCCCTGCGGGTTTGATAGGACGTTCAGGTTCGCCGACTTGGCCATGCTCACCCGCAACTTCTTCGCGCCCAAACAAGCCGAACGGGCGGAAAATCAGCACGACGACCATAACAACGAACATCAAAGCAAGCGTGGATTGCGGCAGGTAATTCACCCCAAACACATTGAGAACAGAAATCAAAACAGCAGCCACATATGCGCCGGGCAAACTCCCCATGCCGCCAATCACCACGACCACGAAAATCGCGCTGAGAATATTGAAATCCATTAACAAATCAGCACCACCTTTGGGCAATTGTACCGCGCCGCCAAGACCCGCAAGAGCGCAACCCAGAAAGAAAACACCTGTGAACAACCACGCTTGGTTCACGCCCAACGCGCCGACCATTTCGCGATCTTGCGTGGCTGCGCGAACCAGAATCCCTGTGCGCGTTTTAGTGATCAACCACCACAAAGCGAAGGCGACAAAGGGCGTCAAAGCAATCAGCGCGAGATCGTATTTTGGGATGGGCTCCCCCATGATCCGAATGATGCCCTTAAGGCCCGGCGCGCGCGGGCCCAAGAAATCATCTGCCCCCCAAACGAGCAGCGTAAGATCTTGGATCACAAGGATCACACCGAATGTGGCGACGAGTTGGAAGAGCTCAGGCGCTTTATAGACGGGCCGCAAGACCAGCATTTCCACGACGATCCCGATAAGTCCAACGATAAGCCCCGCAAGCAAAATTGATGTCCAAAAACCCCAAGCACCGGGCAAAACCTGCATGAAGGAATAGCCGACATACGCGCCCAACATATAAAAAGAGCCATGCGCGAAATTCACGATGCGCGTGACACCAAAAATCAGCGAAAGACCAGAGGCGACCATGAACAGCGCACTCGCATTGGCGAGCCCTGTAAGGATTTGCGCGATAAAGAGACCCATGACTTAACCTTTAGGAAATAAGAAACCACGGCCCACACATATGTGGGCCGCGTGAAGAGTTTTTTAAAAAGTTCGTGCGCTTAGTTACCAGAACCGCGCAATTTCATGACTTCCTCGTCAGACAGCGTGTAATCAGCGCCATCCTTATAGACCCAGCTTTCCAACGTGCCTTTGTCATCTTTCAAAGCGATTGTGCCAACGTATGCGCCCATCGTCGCTTGATGATCTTGCGAGCGGAACTTTATGTCACCAACGGGCGTGCTTACAGGAAGATCTGCAAACGCGGCGCGGATCGCTTCACTGTCGGTAGAGCCTGCTTTTTCAAGAACAGCCACGATAGATTGCACCGTCATGTAGCCCACCAACGATCCGATGCGCGGGTGATCGTCGTATTTCGCCATATACGCATCAACGAAAACTTTGCCCGATCCTTCAGTGATTTCGGACCAAGGGTAGCCTGTCACAATCCAGCCCTCAGGTGCTTCATCACCAAGTGGATCCATATATTCAGGCTCACCAGATAAAAGGCCATAGACATTACGCCCTTCAAAGAGCCCACGTGTGCCGCCCTCCCGAACAAACTTCGCAAGATCACCACCAAAGGTTACGTTGTAGATCGCATCTGGCTTTGCTCGCTCAATCGCTTGCGCTTCTGCACCTGCGTCGATCTTGAACAACGCGGGCCACTGCTCTGCCACAAACTCCACTTCGGGCTTAAGCTTGGTCAAAGCTTTCTTAAACGCAGCGACCGCGTCTTTGCCGTACGCGTAGTTCGGCGCAATGGTTGCATAGCGGATTGCATCAGTCTTTGCGGCTTCCTCAGCCAACATCGCTGCTTGCATATATGTGGAAGAGCGCAAACGGAACGTATAGTCATTGCCCTTAGACCAAGTGATCGCATCTGCGAGCGGCTCGGACGCAAGATAGACGTACTTCTTCTCCGCCGCGAGCGAACTAATCGCCAAACCCACATTAGACAGGATCGTGCCCGTGAGCATCACAGCGCCTTCGCGCGTCATCAGTTCTTCAGCGATTTTCACCGCTTCGCCCGGCTTTCCTTGGTCATCGCGGAAGATGAATTCAAGCGGCTTGCCCAACACACCACCAGCGGCGTTAACCTCTTCCAGCGCCATCTCGATACCAAGCTTGTAAGGCCCCGCAAACGCAGCGAGACGCTTGTAGTGGTTGATCTCACCAATCTTGATCGTGTCTTCCGCAAGTGCAGGCAAGCCAACCGCAGCAATCGCAGCTGCGCCGACAAGGCTCTTCAAAAATGTCTTTCTTTTCATGTCTTTTCCTCTCTGTCGTTGGGTCCAACCGTGGCAGCGTTAGTCGTGCTGCACAAAGGTCGGATGTAGCGGCGCACCGAGATCTTCGGTCGCCTCCGCCTCCACAAGGTCGCGTATTCTTTTGCGATACACATTAGGTCCCTTGTCGATGGCAATTCTGATGGGTTTGCGCTTTTGCGGGCGCTGTTCTTCGATATGGATGGCCTCTAACACCTCTTTGTCCTCGGCAAAGGCGATGCGAAACATCTTGTCCATATTCGCAGAGGCGTCTTCGTCACCAACCGCCGTGTTGCGCAGGTGCATCCAGTGATCAATCGTGTAGTCCTCAGTCACTGGTGTAACAAAGTGCAGAGCAAAGATGCGCACGCCTTTATCGCGCTCATCCTCTTCGAGCTTCGCCTCAACCGCGGCACTGCCGAAATCAATTACAGCTGTGCTGGGAAGGTGCAAATAGTAGTAGTGCCAGCGATCCACATTACCCGTGAAATCACCGAAGCTCTGGAAAAATCCAACCGGTGCTGAATCTTTGATCCAACGCCACGCAACGATCTGATCCCCAGAGGTCGACACATGCACAGGAACGTTCTCAGAAGCCGCACTTCCAAGCGTCGTGGGGTGCACAAAACTTACATGCGCGGGATCAACAAGGTTCTCAGCCACGTTCAGATAATTAGCGTTGAGATGGAGCCCGTCGCCGTGATGCGCATGCCAATTCGGGTCGCTGAACTCGGGCAAATCAAACACTGGTGTGTCCGCAGCAAGCGCCGCTTCGCCGGGCCAAATCCAGACGATCCCATGCGCCTCATGGACGGGAAATGTCTCCACATAGGCAGACGCGGGCAAGTTATCTTGCCCCGGAACCCGCACGCATTTGCCGTCCGTTCCGAAAGTCATGCCGTGATAGCCGCATTGCACCGTATCACCAATGCGCTTACCCTTAGAGAGCGGCAAGAGCCGATGTGGACAGCGATCCTCCAGCGCAACAATCTGGCCGTCAGTGGAGCGAAACATCACCAAGTTTTGCTCTGTGATGGTAATCGCGCGCAAGTCTTCGCCGAAATCTTTAGACCAACCGGCCACGTACCACGCGTTGCGCACAAACGGCATATCGAGACTTCCCCTTCGGTCTTGGCAGACATCCCAATCTGGCACCAAAAACTTGTTCGTTGTCAAACAAATTATGCGCGCTTATCGTTGCAATATCAGGATGAGGAATGTGAATGGCTCAGGACAAGCTGGAAAGTACGTACAGGCTCGAGGACCAGATCGGCTTTCGACTGCGCTTGGCCAATCAAAAACACTTAGAGCTGTTTGCAGAACACATGCCAGAGGCGACCCCAACGCAATTCGCTATCCTCGCGCGGCTCTATTTTGATGGGTCTTTGTCGCAAAACCACCTCGGGCGACGGGTTGGGATGGATGCCGCGACAACCAAAGGCGTGGTCGATCGGTTGCGCGGCAAAGGTTGGGTACAAAGCACGCCTTCAAAGACGGATTTGCGGCGGCTAGAGATTTCGCTGACAGAACAAGGACGTGCCTTTGCGAAAGGTGCCGTCAAGCGCGCCCAATTGATTTCACAGCAAACCACAAAAAAACTAAGTGCGCGCGAGGCTGAGCGCCTTTTAGCGCTGCTCGGCAAACTCTGAGAGCGTAGTTTTCCAAAAAAGGCATCACCGCAGCCCGTCTTTGCCAATCGCATCGCTATGCGCAAGACCGCCAACACGTGGCAGGGGACGTCCACTATCTGTCACCGCAATCGCCACCAAAATTTCATGCGCACGCGGCGCGTCATTCAATCGCACTTCGACGCCATCAAAATGCGAGCGCACATAGGCGGCATCTTTATGGCCTAGCGGCACATCCAAGTCCTGCCCCGGTCCGCCCATTTTCTTTGAAGACGGCACCAAAGCCGCACCTTTTTCTACTTCATTGCGTAATGGGGCACCCATTTTCGGGTGCAGTAACGCCGCCGCGTGTTCCAACTCGCCGTTCTCACCAACCATCGCAGCTTTGCCGTAGCTTTCCGCTTGATCCGGTCTGATGCCCAGCGCTTCTACACACCGTTTTCCCAACATTTCACCAAGTTCTGCGCCAATCTCCATCAAAGGCGAGAGATCCTCGACGTATTTCCCCGCAAACGGGTTCGCGATGACTGCGACAGCTACCGCTTTGCGAGTCGCAGGCGCGACAGTACGCCCTGCTTCTTGGTGTGTTTCCTCAACCCAAACGGCGAGCTTGCGAATATCAGCACTCATCGTAGACCATCTTCCCCTTTAATATCTTTAGCAGCCAGGCCCCCCGCGCGGTCATGGACGCGTGCACCCGTACTCATCACCAAAACAAAGGCCAATTCATTGGCACGCGGCGCGTCGTTCATTCCAACTTCCATCGCATCAAAATGCCCACGCACGTAGGAGGCATTGATATGCGTGATCGGCACATCAAGACGCACGCCCGCAGCACCCACTTTCTTCGTGGAGGGCACAATCGCCTTCGCATCACCCAAAAGCTCTCGCATCGCATAGCCCCCAGGTGCATGCCAAAGCGCACCATGTTCCAACTCGCCTGCGGTGCCGACGATAGAGCCTTTACCATACCCTTCAATCACAGACGCATCACCACCCAGCGCATCAATCAGCTTTTGCGCCATCTCAAGGCCAAGCGGCTTCAGATCCTCCATAAAGGGTTGAATATCCTCGACATATTCCCCTGCATAGGGATTGGCGATCACCGCAACAACAGCCCCACGTTTTTGCGGCCCATTGGCGGGTGGCCCGCCTTCGTGAAAGACTTCTTCAATAACCGTTGCGATCTTGCGCACGACGACGTCAGGCATGTTCCAGCACCTTTTCTGAGTTCAGATCTACTTGTCTACTTTGCCCGCGCAAATGCAAGCTTGCGGATCGGATAAGGCCTTGGCGTTGCATGTTCCGGGCGCATTGCTCACCATTTTGCAAAGCGCGATCGATATCTTGCGCGCTTAGATCACCAACGCCCACAACAACCCTGCGCTGCCCAAGATCAGTATCATCGCATACAGTTTGCGCGGGCACGCGAGCGATCTGTGGATGATCCACAATATCAACAGCGCTAGCAATCAGGGTCGCGGCAACGTCCGCTGCGCTCGCAGTTTCGGCCAAAACAGTGACGCTGTCCGCAATCCCGAAAGACAGGCTTCGCCCGCCTTGCCCGCTTGTCGCGATCCCGCGCACTTTACTGTGCACGTCGAGCGTAATTTTGCCAAGTGCTGCACCATCAGTCCCTGCCATTGCGACATCAAAAGTCGCATCAGACCTGAGATAAAGCGCGATATCGCCGCCGTTGTTCACATAGGCGCGCCTCAAGTCCGAGACGCTTAACACTGCATCCAGAACAGTTTCCGCAACAGCTCCAGCGACGCCAGCCATGGGTGTGACAAAGCCTTCATGCGCCTGAGCCGCGTTCCACATTTTGCGCGCAATCGCCCCTTTGGGTGCGGGTCCGTCGCATTGGCGCAAAAGCGAAATCTCGCACATCAGCTCAGAGAGAACCGTGTTCAAACGCGCCTCTGCAGCGTCAAATGCGGCCTCCCGCGCTCGATCAACACCAATGACCAAATCAATCGGCCCATGCTGCAAGTGCAAACGATTCCCAGAAATCAGAGCGCGCTGAACTTGCATCACCCACGCCCTTCACGTTTGCTACGATGCGCTTGATGAGGGTCGGGTTGGGTCGCTATGGGCTTCACCTTGCGCACTTCGGGCGTCAACACCGAGGCCACTTCTTGGATATGTTCCATGTGACCGCCGAGCGCGCTGTAATCCTCACGGCGCAATGTGAACTCTATCGGAGCGACCAGAGCTGGTGTTGGCACATAGCCAAAGGAGTTTGTCGGCATCTCCATGACATCCACCATCACAGTGATCCCGCCTCCTGGCCAAACATAAGCCTCTGCGCCGCCGCATGACACATAGGTCAACGCATCCTTCACAGATCGCGTCAGGCGTACAGGGTTTTCCGTGACCCCCGCGCGCAAAGACCCCCCTGCACCACCCATAAAGAGCACGGAACACAAGGAAGGCTCACAATTTTCCGCAATCCGATCCGCGCTGATGCGAAGCGCCTCAGAAATTTCGGCAGGCTGGGGCACGAGATCCTCATCCAGCTCGTAATAGGCCCATTGCTCCCCCGTAGTGGAGACCATTAAAAGGCGTAGTCCCGCCCAAGCCTTTTTCGCATCCGCAGGTTTCAGAATGGTTAGCGGATCTTCCACATCTGTGCCACCCCACCCTGTGCCCGGCTCGGCAACTTGAAAATACCGGCCGGGGGTAGAGCGACGCCCTTGGATCTTGATGCCGGAGGGACGCATATCAAGTTGCTTGCCTGCTTCATGTTCCGTCAACACGCCAGTGATGTGATCATCGACAACGATAACTTCGTCCACATGTGGCTCCCATTGTTTGGCGAACATCCCGATTGCGGCGGATCCACAACCAACGCGCATCAGTTTTTCACGCACATCGTTGATGATCGGCGCTTGGCCCGCCTGTACAACGACCTCCGCGCCGTCATCAACTTGCAGCGTCACCGCTTCGCGATTGCACAGGTTCATCAGCGCATCACAGGTCACGCGCCCTTCCGCTTTGGTGCTCCCTGTGAGGTGCTCAACCCCACCAAGCGACAGCATTTTGGAGCCATATTCAGACGTCATCACATGGCCAATCGCCTCGCCTTTAACCCGCACGACCGCACGTTCATGGCCGATGAAGCGATCCGTATCGATTTTCACTTTCACGCCGCAGTAGGAATAAATCCCTTCGGTTACGACGGTCACCATGTCCGCGCCATCGACCTCTTGGCTGACGATAAAGGGCGCAGGTTTATAATCTGGATAGGTCGTGCCTGCGCCGACAGCAGTCACAAACGTGCGCTTGCCTTGAAGGATGTCACCATCCCAATCCTGTGCGTTCTCCCCTTGATCAAGAAAAGCTACCGCAGGCGCGCCGCGCTCGATCACTGTTAAAGGATCGAGGCGCACCAATTCACCTGCATGATTGGCATAGCGATCACAGGCCCCAGCTTTTCCTTCAGCGATAAAACACATCACGGGGCAAGCATCACAGCGGATTTTCTCGGGTTTCACGCGTGCCGTTTCACTCATACCCAGCCTCCTTCAAAGCAGCGCGCACGCGGTGCGGCAAGGCGGGAACATGGCGCAAACGCACGCCAGTGGCGTTGTTTACCGCGTTCAATATGGCCGGAGCCGTTGGAATAAGCGCGTGCTCACCCAAACCCTTTGCCCCAAACGGGCCATGCGCGTCCGGCTCTTCGACAATCACCGTCTCAATCGGGGGAACATCGCCAATCGTCGGGATCAAATAGTCGTGCAAATTGTCAGTGCGACCTGGAATAAATTCTTCCATCAGCGCCATGCCGAGCCCTTGCGCAACACCGCCTTGAACCTGTCCTTCAACAAGCAACGGATTGATCGCTTGGCCCACATCATGCGCAGCCACGATATTGATGGGGTTGATCGTGCCAAGCTTGGTATTGACTTCGACGACCACGAGATGCGCGGCATAGCCGAACTGCGCGTAAGGCACGCCTTGGCCATTCTCATCAAGCGGCTCTGTAGGCGGATCATAACTCGCCACCGCACGCATCACATAACCGTCCTCGCCCACGTCCATGCGCGAAAGATCAATCTTGTGCGCACCGCTCATTTCGATGCTGCCATCCCCCAGCACAATCTGGTCATCCTCAGCTGCGTTCACCAAAGTCAGTACTTGGCGACGCAGGCTTTCACCCGAAAGTTTCGCTGCATTGCCAGTGACAAACGTCTGACGCGAGGCGGATGTTTTGCCAGCATCGGGAGTGATGTCAGTATCCGCCCCGACTAACGCGACTTGATCCACCGCAACGCCAAACGCTTGCGCAAAGATCTGTGTAATCACTGTGTTGGAGCCTTGGCCGATATCAACCGCACCCTGATGCAAGACCAACGTACCATCTGGACGTAATCCGCATTTGATCGTCGACGGGTTCGCCATGGAGGTATTCCCGCAGCCATACCAGCCCGCAGCGATCCCCACGCCGCGCTTTAGATTATGGCTGCTTGCGTTGAACTGAACACACTCTGCTTTGCCGCTTTCCCAAGCAGGACGCAGCGCTTCAAGGCAGGCCTTTACGCCAACCCCTTGTTCGAACACTTGGCCAGACACGGTTGGCACACCGTTATCGAGCGCGTTTAAAATGCGGAACTCCAGCGCATCCATGCCGACGGCTGCGGCGAGTTCATCGAACAGGCTCTCTTGTGCGATGGCCGATTGGGGGACTCCAAAACCACGAAACGCACCAGAGGGCGGGCAATGGGTGTAAATTCCTTTCGACTGAGCGCGATAGTTCGGTATCCTGTAGGGGCCTGAAGCATGCAGAGGTACGCGATTGGCAACTGTCGGACCCCAGCTGGCATAAGCACCCGTGTTGAAATCCCCAACAAAACGCAGACCCGTCAGCGTGCCATCATGGCGCACTCCGCCTTTGATCTCGATCCGCCCGGGGTGGCGTTTGGTTGACGTCGCCATGCTCTCCACACGCGAATAACACATTCGCACGGGACGCTCCGTCACCATCGCACCAAGGCAAACATAGGGATGTACTGTCAGATCCAGCTTAGAGCCGAAGCCACCGCCAACAGCGGTAGGAACGATGCGGATATTATCTTCGTCGCACGCAAGAATGTTGGCGAGCGCCTCTTGGTTCATCACAGGGCTTTGGGTGCAGATATGTAGGTGCAGACGGCCCTCGACCATTTCCGCATAACCTGCTTCGGGTTCGATATAGGCGTGCTCGACAAAGGATGTCTCAAAGCTCCCACTCAAAACGATATCCGCCTCAGCGAGACCCGCATCCATATCGCCATGGGCAACGAAGCCACCGCACATTAAGTTATTCTTATGGCCCGTGTGAAGCTGCGGCGCATCATTCGCTTGCGCCTCTGTGACGTCTTGGACCGCAGGCAATTGCGTCCATGTCACTGGAAAATCACCAATCCTGAACGCCGCAATCGTATCCGCCTCCCCGATCACTAAGGCCACGGCTTCGCCTTTAAAACGCGCCTGGGTTTCGGCAAAGACTGGTTGGTCAATGAAACCCGGAATTGTACCGAATAGATTGTCGCCGGGGACATCTTTTGCACTTAGGACCGCTTCGATCCCGTCGATCTTGCGTACAGCTTCGAGATCACCAAACTCAAACACTGCGTGCGGATAAGGTGAACGGATCACAAGCGCCACCAAAGCTCCATCTGGCGCAACATCATCGCCAAAACGCTCTGATCCATCGACCTTGGTTTGTCCGTCGATCCGCGCGATGGCGTCACCGATAGCCCCCGTAGCGTCAACCTCAGGAATACCAGCACCAACCGCAACAACCGCATCAATAATTTTACGATACCCCGTACAGCGACACAACACGCCACCCAAAGCATCTTGAACTTGTGCGACGTTGGGGCTGGGCACGTCTCGCAACAAAGCCGCAGCGCTAACAATCATACCCGGCGTACAAATCCCGCATTGCGCAGCTTGATGCGCGGTGAAACTCTGTTGCAAACGCGCGAGAATATCCGGTGCCACACCGCGCAGTGTTTGGACATCGCGGCCCTTGGCTTGAGCGGTCGACGTAAGGCAGGCACATACAGGTGCCCCATCAATCAAGACAGTGCAGGCTCCACAATCGCCCGCGTTACAGCCAACCTTGACGTCTTTGGCGTTTAACTCTTCGCGCAAAACCGCGCTGAGCCGTGCGCTACCAGGTGACGCACTTTGAACGGCGTCGCCATTCAAAGTAAATCCGATCAGTTCGGTCTCGCTTCGCCTATCCATGGCTTGCCTCCCGCAGGGCTTGTGCGATTAAAGTGGCAACCACATCGACGCGGTACTCTTTAGATCCGCGCACGTCATCGATAGGCGCTAAGGCAGAAAGACACGCCTCCGCAAGTATCGCGTCGGTTTGCGCGAGTGTTTGATTTTCCAAAGCTGCCTCGAGTGCTGAGAGTCTCTTCGCCACAGGGGAGCAGGATCCGACCGCAATCCGTACATCACTCAAGACGCCGTCGCGCAACGCGCATGTCACCGCAACCATAGCGATGGAAATTACCAGATATTTGCGCGCGCCCAATTTCACGAAAGCACTTTTGAGCGCTGCCGAGGTTTCTGGGATTATCACCGCAGTCACCATTTCGCCCTTGTCCAAAGCCACGCGTCGCACGCCAGTAATGAAGGTGCCCAAAGGCACAACGCGACACCCTTCCGCGCTGCAAATTTCAACCAACGCTTTGAGCGCAAGCAAAGGCGGCACCCCATCCGCGGCGGGGGACGCGTTACAGAGATTTCCCGCAATCGTGCCTGCGTTTTGGATTTGAACTGAGCCAACATCACGCGCAGCAGCTTTCAACCCATCGAAAGCTGCGGGCAAGTCGGCTGCGATCACATCGCTCCATGTACTGGCCGCGCCGATGCGCCAACCGTCTTTGGCTTTTGAAATGCCGCGCAGAGCCGCAATCCGCGTCACGTCCAGAATATCGCACTCGATCGGACATTCGCCCTGAGCCGGATACCAATCCGTGCCCCCCGCGATAATGCTGAGTTCACCCGCGTCCAGCGCGGCAAGGGCATCGTCAAGCGACATAGGTGTTAGATATTCCAAAACAGCCCTCAAAACTTGTTTGTATACGAATAGAATATTGCGGCGAGGATTCTGTCAAATCCTTTCCTGCCCCCTCTTGATCGAAACACCGCATCTGTTAGCGTTCAGATGAATTCGAAAGGAGCGATCATGTCAGATTCCGCACAGAAACTTGTCATTCGCAATATCGGCCTGATGCTATCGGGCAAGATGGAAGCGCCCATCTACGAGGCTGATTGCATCATCGCCTACGCTGGCAAAATCGCGGGGTGGGGTCGCGAGGCCGATATGAACCTCGAGGGCGCAGACACGGTCATCGACGCAAATGGCGTCACGCTGGCACCAGGTTTGATCGACAGCCATATCCATCCTGTGATTGGCGATTACACCCCACGCCAACAGCAGCTACACTGGATCGACAGCACGCTGCATGGCGGAGTAACGACCCTAATTTCGGCTGGTGAAGTCCATATGCCGGGGCGTCCCAAGGATGTTGTCGGCCTAAAAGCCATGGCCATCGCGGCGCAGCGTTGGTACGAAAACTTCCGCCCTTCCGGCATGAAAGTCCACGCAGGAGCGCCCGTTATTGAGCATGGGATGGTCGAGCAAGATTTCAAAGACCTCGCAGATGCGGGCGTAACCCTGCTGGGCGAAGTCGGCCTTGGTACCGTTAAAGACGGTAAAACCGCGCAGCAAATGGTCGGCTGGGCGCGTAAATACGGCATACAAAGTACGATCCACACAGGCGGGCCATCGATTCCCGGCTCTGGTTTGATCGACGCTGATATGGTGATGGAAACCGGTACGGATGTGATTGGACATATCAATGGGGGGCATTCGGCCCTGCCCGACGATCAGATCATTTGCCTCTGCGAAAGCTGCAAAGCGGCGTTTGAGATTGTGCATAACGGAAATGAACGCGCTGCGGTTTTGACTGTGAACACGGCGCGTGAGTTGGGTAAACTGGATCAAGTGATCCTTGGCACGGACGGTCCGGCAGGCTCCGGCGTGCAACCGCTCGGAATTTTGCGAATGATCGCTATGCTATCCGCCTTTGGCAATGTTCCTGCCGAAATCGCCTTTTGCTTTGGCAATGGCAACACATCACGACAACGCAACCTCGATACGGGGCTTATAGAAAGAGGAATGTGCGCGGACTTTGTGCTGATGGATCAGGCACAGCACGCACCCGGCAAGAACATTCTGGAAAGCGTTCAACTTGGAAACCTCCCCGGTGTTGGCATGACGGTGATCGACGGTGCCGTCTGTTCTGGACGTAGCAGAAACACGCCCCCTGCTTATCGTTTGCCGCAGGTTGTCTAGCGCTTCTTCACGTAAAAGTTTTACACAGCACACATTCTTGCGTAGTGCGGACCTAGAGGAACACGTAACCTACCAGGACCGAGCACATGGCAGCAGCGCGCGACTACGATCTGACAACCGGCTCTATCGCGGGGCATTTCCGTAGGCTCGCTATTCCGGCAGCATTGGGCATGTTGTTCACCACGCTCTACAACGTTGTTGACGTCTATTTCGCGGGCCAAATCGGCACCGACGCGCAGGCAGGTCTCGCGATCGGCTTCCAAGCTTTCTTCGTGCTGATTGCAGTGGCGTTTGGCCTGTCGTCTGCGATGTCTGCTTTGGTTGGTAACGCGCGCGGCGCGAAAGATGATCGCATGGCGCGCCGTCTTGCTGTGCAAGGTTTAGCGTTCGCAACAATTGCAACGATTGTGCTGATGATCTTCGCGGTTTGGTTCGGACCCCGCGCGATTGCGCTGATCTCAGAGCCCGGCGCATATCGCGATGCGGCTACGGGATATTTCTACTGGCTGATCGCCGCCCTGCCCGGTTTCATTCTTGCATTTTCCGCCAATGGTATTTTGCAAGCGCACGGTGATAGCGTGACGCTACAGCGTGGTCAGATGGTCGCCTTTCTCGCCAATATCGGGCTTAATCCACTATTTATTTATGGCATCCCAGGGGTGATCGGCGGCCTTGGGTTCAATGGAATCGCGCTGGCTACAATACTAAGTCAAACAGGTGTGATGATCTGGATCCTTTGGACCGTCTCGCGTTTGCAAATCATGCGAGGCGTGGAACTGCGCCATGTGCGGTTAGAGCTTTCAATTGTGAAAGATATCCTTGCGCAGATGTTGCCCACAACAACGGCAATGATGGTGATGTTTGTCTCTGGTTTTGTGGTGCAATTCGCACTGAAAGGGTTTGGCGAGGAGGCGATTGCTGCCTATGGCATTGCCTTACGGATTGAGCAGATTTTACTTTTGCCAGTGCTTGGCATGACGGGTGCCTTGCTGCCCATTGCGGCTCAAAACTACGGCGCGCAAGATCACGCAAGAGTGCGCGAAGCGGTTTGGTTTTGCTGGAAACTTGGCTTTCTGATGACCGCCCTCGCGGCCCCTGTTCTTTGGTTCGGCGGCGCATTCGCGATGGGGTTGTTCACCGAAGATGCCCGGGTCATTCCAATCGGCCAAAGTTACCTGCGTGTCGATGGGTTCCTGTTCCCACTCTACATGATGCTTTTCGCGATCAACTCGCTCCTGCAAGCGCTGAAAAAGCCAGTCTACACGCTCTGGATCAGTCTATATCGTCAAGGCTTTGGTGTCGCCTTTTTCGTGTGGCTCTTGATTGGGGTCTTTAGAATGGATGTTTGGGGCGTCTGGCTCGGCATTGGCGTGGCCGTGAGTTCGGGCTGGGCGATTGCACTTTGGATCACGATCCGCATTTCAAAAGAGAAGATCGGCGGGTTGCGCGCTTAATTCAGCGAATTGATCATCGCTTGCACATCTTTGCGCCGCCAGACCACTTGAAGGCGGGGTGCCTCTGCTTGCTTAAGTCGCAACAAATGTTCGGTCTTGAGGCCAGAAAGACCCGTGAACGCATCAAAAAGCGCATCCGAGCCAGCAGCGCTGACAGGGATTTGTAAAGTCGCGCCTTGGTCGGGCACCAAAAGCCAATGAGCAGGCTTGGCACGCCCATCTAGGCTGAGCGCTGCCAGCTCAGAGATCGCAACAGCGCCCCCTGTCAGCGGGCCATAATAACTCACCTGACCCTCAATCACCTGCACTACGCCCTGCCCACCCGTTTGTCCCCGAAAGCGCCCCCTTTGGATGCCTGTCAGGATAAGAAGCACCGCGAGGGCCAACAAAACCAAAGCAAGAACACGCAGGATCCCGAAGGCGTTATAGGTCCAAAATCCTGCCAAGGCAGCGATAGCGAGCCCCAACAAAACCTCGCGCCAATGCCACAATGCAGCGCGCACTTCTGGACGTACAAAACTCATGCGTCCACCTTGAATGGGTTACTAAAAAGCGCAACGCGGTTGTGGCCCACTTGCTCAAACCCAATCGCTTCATACGCGCGACAGGCAGCGAGATTAGCCGCGAAAAGTACGGCCTTTTCGACACCGTTGCGACGCGCCTCTGCGAGATGCAATGCGACGGCACGACGTGCATAGCCTTTGGATCGTTCAGCAGGGGGCGTAAAGACACCACCAATTTGCACGCAATCCGGCAGAGTTGCGTTGAAAGCTGTCATCGCAACGACTTCGCCATTGCTCAAGAGTACGCGCAAACGATCTTCGGTTTGCAAGAGGTTGATTTGCGCACGCGCCTCAGCCAATGCACTAACCGTTTCGCGTTCTCCAAGTGCTTCAATATTCGAAGCTAAGCGCCAATGCGACAGTTGCTCGATCATATCTGGCTCTGGCGCGCGCAATTCAACATCGTCGAACACAGGCACTCGATCGAGGGAAACCGCGTAAAGCCGCTGTACATCATCAATCTTAAACCCCGCGTTTTCGGCGCCCAACGCATTGAACAATGCCGAGATCTGCTCTTGATCACCCGTCATGCCCAGAACCTCGCGCCCTTTTAGCGCATGGGCAAATTCGACCCAAAGGCGGTGTTGCGACGGATCAACATGGGCAAGCAAATAGCCGCTGCGTGTGATCGCACACAGACCGCCTTCGATCCCTGCCTCGCCGTCAAAAAACACATCCATGCAATAGCGCGAAGCCCCATCGATGCCGTAGTTTAGCAAATTGCTGCGCAGAAACATCGTCGTCGCGAAGCTTTGTTTGAGATGGTGCTCTATCGCTCCAAGATCGCAGGCTTGGGCTTTGCGCATCACACCCAATCCCCCAAAGCGGCCTGCCAGATCGTCATCGCCGCGACCGCTGCCGTATCCGCACGCAAGATGCGCGGGCCAAGGCTGACAACATGCGCTTCGGGCATAGAATGCAGACGTTTGCGTTCAGCGGGGGAAAAACCACCCTCGGGGCCAATCAAGATCGCCCAAGGACCGCGTGAAGCAGAGGCGAGCGAACTGGCGACGCCGAGCTCTGTTTCATCGCAAAACATAATCTGACGTTCTTCTGGCCAGTGATCGAGCATCGTACTGAGTTTGCTCAAAGCAATCACTTCAGGCACATAGGTTCCACCGCATTGCTCTGCCGCTTCAACCGCATGCGCCTGCAACCGTTCTTGTTTGATGCGCTCGGAATTGGTGAACTCGGTCTGGACAGGGCAAATCTTTGACGCGCCCATTTCAGTCGCTTTTTCAACGATGAAATCTGTGCGTGTCTTTTTGATGGGCGCAAAGCAGAGCCATAGATCAGGGGGCATCTGCAGCGGCTTGGTTTGTACCGTGCAGCGCAGCACACCTTTGCGCTTGCCCGCCTCGAGTATTTCACAGCGCCATTCACCGTCTTTTCCATTAAACAGCGACACCGCGCCTCCAACGGCAAGGCGCATCACCCCAAAAAGATAATGCGCTTGGGCTTGTGACACCGAAACGCAGTTTCCCTCGGCCAAGGGCTGGTCTACAAAAAGGCGAGTTTTAGCTGTCATGGAACCCTACATATGCAAGGTGCCCCACAAGAACCAGAGGGTGATGTTACGATTGCGGATGCGGTCAAAGACAATTGGGTGGATACCACCGCGCCGGACTGGCTGCGTCCCTACCTGCGCCTTAGCCGTTTTGATCGCCCGATAGGCACATGGTTGTTGCTCTTGCCCTGTTGGTGGGCCTTGATGCTGGCAATGCTTTGGTCTGGAAACGCCGATTGGTTTGACGCGTGGATCTTCATCGGTTGCGCGATCGGCGCAACCTTAATGCGTGGTGCGGGCTGTACGTGGAATGACATCACAGATCGAGACTATGACGGCGCGGTCGAGCGTACGCGCAATCGTCCCATCCCATCGGGGCAAGTCACAGTGCGCCAAGCAGTGATCTGGATGGCACTACAAACGGTGATTTCGCTAGGGGTTTTGCTCACTTTCAACTGGGCCGCGATTAGCCTTGGCGTTTTGTCGCTATTGCCTGTGCTAGTCTATCCCTTCGCCAAACGCTTCACTTGGTGGCCACAAGTCTTCTTGGGCCTCGCGTTCAATTGGGGTGCGTTGCTCGCGTGGACCGCACATAGCGGATCACTAGGGTGGCCCGCTGTCACGCTATACGCTGCGGGCATCGCCTGGACGCTGTTTTATGACACGATCTATGCGCATCAGGACACTGAAGATGATGCGCTGATTGGCATCAAAAGCACCGCACGTTTGTTTGGCGACGCGACGCCGCAGTGGCTTTTGTACTTCCTTATCGCAAGCCTTACCCTGTTTTGCTTCGCCGTTGTGCAAAGTGTTGCAGCCCACTCAACGCTCGCGCTGATCTTGACGCTTTGTGGCACGTGGGCCTTTGGATGGCATCTGCATTGGCAATTGCGCAGCTTCAATCCGACAGATCAAAAAGGATTGATCACGCTTTTCCGTTCGAACCGCGACGCGGGGCTTTTACCTGTGCTGTTTTTCGCCATCGCGTTAATGCTTTGATTGAAACCTGAAGCCGCAGCGCGTATCACCCAACTGGGTTGAAGAGTCTGGAAGCCAATGCGTTTGTCCTCATACATCACTGTTGTGGCTACATTTATTGGGGCCGGCGCGGTCTGTTTGGTCGCAGCGGGCTTTGCAGTCACACTCATCGAGGACACCTCAAGAACCGCCGTTTTGCGCGAATTGGACAAGCAAAGCCTGACCTGGGCGGATGCTGACACCAATGGTTTGCAGGTTTTCTTGATTGGAACCGCGCCCAGCGAAGCTGAGCGTTTCAAAGCTGTCAGCACCGCTGGCAGCATTGTAGACGCAGCGCGAGTGATTGATCAAACCGAAGTCGCAGATCGCGAAGCCTTTGCCCCGCCACGTTTCTCAATCGAGATCCTGCGCAACGATAGCGGCATTTCTTTGATTGGCCTCATCCCCGAGACGGCCTCAAGCAAGACAATGCGCGAAGATGTGGCAAAGCTTGTCCCGAACGAGAAAGTAAGTGATCTGCTTGAAAGTGCCAAATACCCTGCCCCGGAAGGCTGGGCCGCTGCGATGGAATTGGGGATGAAGGCGCTCCGATTGCTTCCGCGCTCCAAGATTTCTATTGATGCGGGCAACGTGTCTGTCACCGCGATGTCTGACAGCGAAGCGGAAAAACGCAGGTTTGAGCAGGAATTGATCCGCTCGGCATCATCGCAGGTAAACCTTGCGATCAACATTTCCGCACCGCGCCCCGTTATTAGCCCGTTTACGCTACGCTTCATTATCGCCGCGGATGGTACACGTTTTGACGCATGTAGTGCGGATACCGAAGTCGCACTTGACACCATTGTTGCAGCTGCGCGCCGCGCTGGAATGAGCGCGGCACCTGATTGCCGTTTGGGACTTGGCGTTCCCTCCAGACAATGGTCACGTGCAGCGGCCCTGTCTATCGACAAACTCAGCGAACTCGGTGGTGGGACCGTGACATTCGCAGATGCAGACATCACACTTGTCGCAGATGAAGGCACGGATCAGTCACTATTTGATCGCGTTGTGGGCGAATTGGAAACTGGTTTGCCCGAGGTCTTCGCGCTTGAAACTGTGCTTCCCGTCATACCAGACGCAAGCCAAGGCCCACCCGAGTTCATCGCAACACTTAGTCCAGAGGGCCAAGTACAATTGCGCGGCCGCGTTAATTCGAAACTGGTTCGCGACACCGCAGATAGCTACGCGAAAGCGCGATTTGGATCTGGCGAAGTGTATACAGCGTCACGCATAGACGAGTCCCTGCCACGCGATTGGTCAGTTCGCGTGCTGGCCGCAATTGAAACGCTTTCAATGCTGAAAAATGGCTCAGTCACGGTAACGCCTGAAAAAGTGCGCGTGTTCGGCGATACAGGTGTCCCGAGCGCAAAGTCGGACATCACGCGGTTGCTTTTGGAGAAGCTTGGCGATTCCAAAGATCTCTCAATCGAGGTGACATATAAGAAAAAGCTGGATCCGGTTCTTGGCCTACCCACAGCGGACGAATGTGAAGTGCAAGTCACAGAAATCCAATCTGGCCGCAAAATCACCTTCGAACCTGGCTCCGGCAATCTTGATGCCTCTGCTGAAAGCATCCTAGATGATATGGCAGAAATCTTGATCAAATGCCCAGACGATATGCGCATGGAAATCAGCGGATATACGGATAGCCAAGGTCGCGAAGTGATGAACCAAGAGCTGAGCCAAACACGTGCGCAGGCCGTCCTGACTGCCCTACGCGAGCGTCGCGTTCTTATGTCGCGTTATGTCGCGAAGGGCTATGGCGAAGAGAACCCAATTGGCGACAACAGCACAGAAGCTGGACGCGAAGCAAATCGTCGTATTGAATTCAAACTTATTCGACCAGAGCCACCTGAAGAAGTTACAACAACGCTTGAAGCAGCCGCGGAAACCGCTCAAGACGTTGCCGAGCGGGCAAGCGAAGAAGGGACATCCGATGAGCAGAACTGAGTTCATCATCGCGACAGCGATTATTCTATTTGTCGCATTTTGTATGGGATGGTTCGCCAACTGGCTCATCCATCGTTTCACGCGCGTGTCCAAATCTGACGTGGGTGAGTTGGAGCGCATGGCGCAAGAGCTGCATGAGGCCGAGGAGACCCGCGATCAGGCGATTACCTATCTTCAACAGCGCGAAGCAGAATTGACTAACCAGATATCGCAGACGGAAGCCGAATTGAACGCCGCAATGGAAGGTCTGCGCGATGCGCGCCATGAAGCGGAAGAATTGCGCGCCTATATTGAGCGGGTGCACCCGACGCAGTGACGGTTGGGGCGTTGCCGTCGTCTCAGCAAGCTGCGCTTCCCCGAGGTATTTTAGGACCAGGTAAGCGTTAGGTTGATCTATTCCCAACGGGTGAGCGCGTCTTCATCTTCCTGCTTAGAGTTGACCCAATCCTGCGCTGCACCGGTTTGTTCTTTCTTCCAGAAAGGCGCGCGCGATTTGAGGAAATCCATCAGGAAATCAGCGGCTTCAAAAGCATCTTTTCTATGTTTGGACGCAGTGGCGACCATCATGATGACGTCTTCGGGTTTAAGCGCGCCGAAACGGTGGATCACCAGTACATCACCGAGGTTCCAACGTCCCATCGCGTCGCTTGCAATCTTTTCCAAAGCGCGTTCGGTCATGCCCGGATAGTGCTCGATATCCATCTGTTTCAGACCCGCGTCCAGATCGCGTACAATCCCCGTGAAACTTACGACTGCACCCATATTGGATTGCGCTTTTGTGAAGTCGTTTAGCTCAGCACCCGCATCAAACGCAGCGTCTTGGACAAGGATCTTCACGTATTCAGCCGCCTGTCATCGGAGGGAAAAATGCGATCTCGCGCACGCCCTCAAGAGAAGCATCGAAATCGCTCAGATCTTGATCAACAGCAACGCGAAGGGCCGAAATGTCCGAGAACGCCAACGCATAGCGTTCTTCGCGCGCGCGCAATTCTTCCACCAAGTCCATTACAGTTGCCGCCGAGGTATCAATCTGTTCCTTCGGCACACCAATCCGTTCGCGCACCCATGCAAAATAGAGGACATTCATCACCCGTCATCCTTCAAATGCGGCAGCGCTTTGCGGAAATAATCCCAACCTGTGATCAAGGTTAAGAACGCAGCAAGCCACAACAGCCAGAGACCCACACGGCCAGACCAAATCATCCCTTGGTATTTCCAACCAAGGCCGAGTACATCTTCTTCTTCGCCACTTAGGATTGCCTCGAACATCGCTTGATCCATCCCCCACGCGGACATGCCGAGGTAATGCTCAAACACACCCTGACTAAAGAGAACTGAGATCGCAATCATCTGCGCAGTAGTTTTCCATTTTGCCAGTTTGGTGACTTTCAGGGTTCCCGCAGTATCCCCCAAGAATTCTCGTAAGCCGGACACAAAAACCTCGCGAAACAAGATCATTGTTGCAGGCAGGACCAACCAGGCCGACCATGATGAAAACCCGATGATCACCATAAGCGCGATAACCACCATCGCTTTGTCAGCAATCGGATCCAGCATCGCGCCAAGCTTGCTTTCCTGTTTCCACGTCCGCGCGAGATAGCCATCAAGCCAATCCGTTAACGCCGCCAACACGAACAAACACAGCGCAAACCAATCCGCGTAGGGGCGTGTGAAGTAAAGAAACATCAGGGCCACACCGGGTGCCGCAAGGAGACGCAGGAGCGTCAGTAAGTTTGGGATATTCAAAGTCATCCTCAATACCTAAGCCTGCAGATAAGCCCCCGCAAGCCCGCTTTGCAACAACAGGCTACGGCTTGCGAGGTGATTTGCGCATCGGTCGCGCCTCAGGCCCTTTGCCAGCACGCGTTTTCACCTTGTAGGGCTTGCTCTCGCCGCCTTTAGGCTTGCCTGCCGCTGCTTTGGCCCTTGCTTTGCGATCGCCCATAGGCTTGGATGGATCCATCGCACCTTTGCGTGATTTGGGCTTAGGCGTCGCCGTTTTATGTGCGACAGCACCCGTGTCTACAGCGCTAGGCGCGCGCGCAGGCTTGGATTTGTTAGGCGTGCCGGATTTCGCAGTGTGCTTGGATGGACGCGGATCGTTTTTACCAGGCTTGTCAGCTTTATAAGGTGCCTTGCCCTTGGGCTTGTTGAACTTTGGCTTGTCGCTGCGGGGTTTATCATAGCTTGGCTTGTCGCCGCGCGGTCCATCATGACGTGGTTTGTCGTAGCGAGGCTTGTCACCCCGCGGGCGATCCTCACGCAGGCCTTTACGGTGTGGCCGCGCAGGCCCGTCCGCAGGCGGACCATTTGGCGAGGCATCAAAATCAGGCTTGCCCGGTAATTCGGTCAGCTTCGCGCCCTGCTCAAGGTCCAAGCCTTCGCCAAGTTCTTTCTTCATGCGTTCAACGGCAGAAGTTTGAACTTCGACAAACGTTTCTTGGTACTGCACGCGGATCGCGCCGATATCATCCTTAGAGATGTTTCCATTCCGGCAGAGCATCGGCAACAACCAACGTGGCTCTGCCTTGTGCTTGCGACCCAAAGACAGTGAGAACCATGAGCTTGGTCCAAAATCACGCGGCGCGCGTGGCTCGCGCGGCTCACGCTTACCGCGAGTATCTGTCACTTCGCCCAATTGCTCCGGTGCGGAATGCTTGGAGCGGTGCAAACGCAAGAACGCCGCCGCGATCTGCTCTGGCTTATACTGAGACAGCAACTTTCCCGCGAAGCTTTGTTCATCTTCGCTCAAAGCCTCTGACCAAGACGGATCATTCAGCATGCGCTCTTCATCGCGCGCATTCACGTCATCAGCCGATGGTGCATTTGACCACTCGGCTGTCAGTTTCGCAAACCGCAACAAACGCTCCGCTTTGGATTTCTGCCGGCCCGGAACGATCAGCGCGGAAATACCTTTGCGTCCCGCGCGACCCGTACGACCTGAGCGGTGTAGCAGTGTTTCACCATTAGATGGCAAATCCGCGTGAATCACCAACTCAAGGTTCGGCAGGTCAATTCCGCGCGCAGCCACATCCGTAGCCACACAAACACGCGCGCGCCCGTCGCGCATGGCTTGTAGAGCATGGGTTCGCTCGTTCTGGGACAACTCACCTGAAAGGGAGACAACCGAGAACCCTCGGTTCGAGAAACGCGCAGTCAAACGTGCGACCATCGCACGCGTGTTGGCAAAAACAATCGCGTTTTGCGCCTCATAGTAACGCAACGTGTTGATAATCGCGTTTTCCGTATCGGAGGGCGCGACTGTCATCGCGCGGTACGTAATATCTGCGTGCTGCGGCCCTTCGCCGATTGTCTCAACCCGCTTGGTGTCTTTGCGTTGATACTTTTGCGCTAGTTTCGCAATGCCGCGCGGCACGGTCGCGGAGAACATCAAAGTGCGGCGCTCGCTTGGTGTGGCGTCCAAAATATATTCCAGATCTTCAGAGAAACCCATGTCGAGCATCTCGTCCGCCTCATCCAAAACAACCGCACGCAATGCCGAAAGATCAATCGCACCGCGCATAATGTGATCGCGTAAACGGCCAGGCGTTGCGACAACAATATGCGCACCGCGCTCTAACGCACGACGCTCTGTACGTGAGTCCATGCCGCCGACCGTTGAGGCAACCACAACACCCGTTGGCGCAAACAGCCAATCGAACTCACGCTTAACCTGCAAAGCCAATTCGCGCGTCGGCGCGATGACCAAAGCCAATGGCGTCGCCGCGCGTTCAAATCGACCGTTCTCTTCCAAAATCGTCGGCGCAATCGCTAGACCGAAGGCAACAGTTTTACCAGAACCTGTTTGTGCGGAGACAAGCAAGTCTTGATCCAAAAACTCGGGCTGAGACACTTCGACTTGAACCGGTGTTAACGTTTCATAGCCTTTCGCCTTCAAAGCCTCATTCAAAGTCGGAATTACGTTTTCAAAATCAGTCATTGCATACCTGCCGTTCGAACAAGCCCCGCGCATAGGCTCATTCAAGGAATAAGTATACCCCCCAAACAAAATGCCGCACCGCAGCACCTTCTTCTTTCCAGATAAGCTTTGGGGTTTGGGGCAAAGCCCCATTCTGCCGTTTTAGCGGCCCATCAAGCATGCGCTCCCGCGCATTCAATCAAATCAACCGCGCTCATGGAAATAATCATAGATCACCTGCGCCAGAGCCGCCGAGATCCCATCCACCGCTTTCAAATCGACCAAATTAGCTCGCCCGACAGCTTTTGCAGACCCGAAGTGCGCCAGTAGCGCCCGCTTTCGTCCTGCCCCGACACCTGGCACATCATCAAGGGGCGTTGTACCAATCATTTTGGAGCGTTTCGCACGATGCGTGCCTATTGCAAATCGGTGGACCTCATCGCGCATGCGTTGGATGAAATAGAGCACAGGATCATTGTGGCGCAGCGCAAACGGGCGTTGACCTGTGCGGTAGAATTCTTCCTTCCCCGCATCGCGATCCACACCCTTGGCGACCCCAACCATCGGGATATCGCCAACACCATAGCTTTCCATAATCTCACGCACAGCGCTCACTTGTCCCGCGCCGCCATCGATTAGAAGCAAGTCTGGCCAATCACCTTTTTCACGATCGGGGTCTTCTTTAATCAACCGCTTAAAGCGCCGTGTCATGACTTCCTTCATCATGCCAAAATCGTCGCCGGGTGTCAGATCATCGCCTTTGATGTTAAATTTACGGTAGGCATTCTTGATGAACCCTTCTGGACCCGCAACGATCATCCCTCCAACCGCGTGCGCACCTTGGATATGCGAGTTGTCATACACCTCGATCCGCTGCGGCGCTTTCTCAAGGCCAAATGCCTCAGCCAAGCCCTTTAAAAGCTTACTTTGCGCCTGCGTCTCCGCCATTTTCCGCGCCAAGCTTTCGCGTGCGTTGCGCACTGCGCCGTCCATAATCTCAGCCTTCTCACCCCGTTGCGGCACGATCAGCTCGACCTTTCTGCCAAGCTTTTGTGCCAAAGCGTCCGCCATCAAGTCCTCGTTCAAAAGACCATGACTGAGCAAGATTTGACGTGGCGGATCTTTGGTGTCGTAGAACTGACCCATGAACGCTTCCAAGACTTCGGGCTCGTCGACATCAGCCGCCAAACGCGGGTAATAATCCTTGTTGCCCCAATTCTGATTGGCGCGAATGAAGAAGACTTGCACACAGGCCTGCCCCCCTTCCATGTGCAGCGCGATCACATCCGCCTCAGACACCCCACGTGGATTGATCCCTTGCGCAGTTTGCACCTGTGTCAGCGCTTTGATGCGATCACGCAGCGCAGCTGCGCGCTCAAATTCCATCTCTTCCGATGCCTGCGCCATTTGGCCCGCTAGCTTCTCTTGTAGTTCCGTTGATTTACCCGCCAAAAACCGTTCCGCATCGCGCACGGTTTCTGCGTAATCCACCTCCGATATCTTCCCCACACAGGGTGCAGAACAGCGTTTGATCTGATGCTGCAAGCAGGGCCGCGTGCGCACATCAAAGCTGGAATCACTACAATCACGTAACTGAAACGCGCGCTGCAACTGATTCAACGTCCTGTTCACCGCGCCAGCAGAAGCGAAAGGCCCGTAGTATGCCCCCTTCGCCTTCTTCGCGCCGCGGTGCTTGGAAATCATTGGATACGCGTGATTCTTACTGACCAAAATGTTCGGGAAACTCTTATCGTCGCGCAACAAGACATTGTACTTGGGCTTAAGCTGTTTGATCAGGTTTTGCTCAAGCAAAAGCGCCTCTGTTTCCGTCTTTGTCGTCAGAAACATCATGGTTGTAGTTTGCGCGATCATCGTGGCGATACGGCCCGAATGCCCAGTTGGACGCGCATAATTTGAGACGCGCGCGCGCAAATTACGCGCCTTGCCCACGTAAAGAACACGACTTTGCTCATCCAGCATTCGATACACGCCGGGAGAACTATCAAGCGTCTTCAAATAAGCTTGTATAACCTCGGCACCGCGGGGTGCCTGATCACTTTGGGGATTAAGAAATTCATTCATGGGTCAAGAATATGATTCTTCATAGATGGCTGCAATGACACTCGCGTCAGAGCAAGAGAAAAGGCATCCACGATTCCTGTGGATAAGTCTGCGGATAGTTTGACCTGACACGAAAATTCCCTTTGTTTTTCGACCACTTCGACTATCTGCCTAAAAATTAGGCACTTTTGCAAGGCGCTGATATCATTGCATAAAAATATTAACTTCGGTTAAATTATTGAAAACACTCAGTTAATAACAGGAAAGTGATAATTTGCCGGGCTAGCGTGCAAAACTTTCAGCAAGTTGGCCACAAGGCAACTCGTTCGCTTGTGTCATTCAACACGTTCAAGGTTTAGAAAATCACGATTCCGATGTAGGCGGCATAGGCAACGAACAGGCCGATGCCCCAAGCGCGCGTGATATTCCATCGCCAAAAGACGAAGGGCACCAGCAAGACTGATGCGCCCAGCATCACCCATAAATCGAAACGTAAAAACTCTGGTGCGACGGGGATCGGGCCTATCAAGGCAGCAACGCCGATGATGGCTAGAAGATTAAACATGTTCGATCCGATGACATTGCCCAGCGCCACATCTGCCTGACGCCGCAACGCCGCCATCGTCGTTGTTGCAAGTTCCGGTAAAGACGTGCCCAGCGCCACAAGCGTGAGGCCAATGACCGTTTCACTGACCCCATATTCACGCGCAATCAGCGATGCATTATCAACCAACAAATCAGCACCCAGTGGCAAACCGATTAGGCCCAGCAAGAGGAACACGATGATCTGCCACCACGGCATATTGGGATCTGCGCCCTCAACCTCTTCTTCGTCCTCGTTCGCCGCCAAAGCCGCACCTTTTCTGTGCTTATGCGCATCGCGGAAGGCATCGAACAAAACATAACTCAAAGCTACCAAAAGTACCAAAGCCTGCCACGTCCCGAATGTGCCTGTGAAGGCGAGCGCAATGAACAGGACTGTCGCGAGCATCATGAACACATAGGTCTTGTGGGTATTGCATTCCGACGTGTGCAATGTCGCCAAAACTGCAGGAAAGCCGAGAACCAGTAAAATATTTGCGGTGTTTGAACCGACAACATTGCCCATCGCGATGTCCGGCTTGTTTTCCAGAACCGAATTGATTGCGATCAGCAACTCTGGCGCAGAGGTTCCAAACGCGACTATCGTAAGGCTTACAATCAAGGCCGGAATGCCAACGCGCAAACTCAGGTTGACCGCGCCTTTCACCAAGGCGTCACCTGCCAGTAGCAAGATCACCAAACCCAATGCGCACAAAAGCCATGTTTCCATGTGTTAGCCCCTACCCTTGCCACACGCACAAGGTCCGCGTCCGATTTTGAAACGACCACACTTTTTGCACTTAGCGTTCTGCAATTGTTTTTGCCCGGGGAAGGTAAACTTCCCAAACATGGCCAACACGCCCATGCCCACAAGAAAAAATGTGACGATCTTGAATATCACGTCAAAGACCAAACCGCGCAAATTCAGCGCGTTCTTCGATACCACCCAAAGCATCGGTGGCGATTTGCGCGCCTATCCGGCTCATAAATCCACGTTTCGGCCCGTAACGCTTGAAGGTCACTTTATCACCAAAACGCGCTTTCATCGCGGGCACCAAATGCGCGATTCCGTCTATCAGGCCCACATCTTTCGCCACGTCGCCAATCCAGATATCGCCGGTGAACAATTCACTGCCCTTGTCGAGCTTTTCTCCACGGCGTTTTTGCACGTATCGAATGAAATTGGTGTGAATTTGCTCGAGCATTCCTTTAACACGCGCCACATCTTCTTCTGTTTCAGGCGTGAACGGGTCCATCATGGATTTGGATTTGCCCGCGGTGTACACTCGTCGCTCGATGCCCTGTTTGGCCAGAAAGACATGCGCGCCAAAACCTGCAGAGATCACGCCAATGGACCCCAGAACCGAACTTTCGTCCGCATAAATTTCGTCCGCCGCCGCCGCAAGCCAATAACCACCGGAGGCCGCAACGTCCTCGACAAAGGCGATAACGGGAATTTCGTTTTCATCCGCTAAGCGTCGGATCCTCGCCCCGATCAGAGAACTTTGAACAGGACTGCCACCGGGGGAGTTGATCTGTAAAGCGACCGCATCGGGTTTGCCGCGCGTGAACGCTTTGTCAAGCACCGGCGCGAGAGATTGATCATTGAGCGCGCCGCGCCCGCTCATACCGATGGCACCAGACAAGCGCACAACAGCAACCACAGGTTCGGACTTCATGAAGGGAATAAAGCGTTTCATCTGTCCGATGTAGATTGCCCATTGGCGCGAAACAAGACGCGCATTCGATATATTGCGAACTGTCTCACTTACGGATCCGCCAACCAGTCTTGAATATCCTCCAAACCGCGATCAAGCAGAGCGCCGTGAAGCCCGCGATTGCCAGTAAACTCAGGCCGATTGGTACATCCGCCATGCCGAAAAACGCCCAGCGGAAACCCGAGATCAGATAGACAACGGGATTGAACAAAGTGATCGTTTGCCAGATGGGCGGCAGCATGGAAATCGAGTAAAACGATCCGCCAAGAAAGACCAAAGGCGTGACAATCAGCAATGGAATAAGCTGTAATTGCTCAAAATTCTGCGCCCAAATGCCTATGATAAAGCCGAACAGCGCAAAACTCACACAGGTCAGCAACATGAAGGCGATCATCGCGAACGGGTACTGGATTTGCAGATCCACGAACAAGGCGGAGGTTGCAAGGATCACCACCCCGATGAACAGCGCTTTAGTTGCGGCCGCGCCTACATAGCCGATCACAATCTCAAGAAAATTCACGGGGGCGGACAGTAATTCGTAGATCGTACCGATGAATTTCGGGAAATAGATACCAAAAGAGGCGTTGGAAATCGCTTGGGTCATCACGCTTAACATAATCAGTCCCGGCACGATGAACGCGCCATAGCTAACGCCGTCAACTTGATCGATGCGGCTGCCAATCGCGGCTCCAAAAACCACAAAGTAAAGCGAGGTGGAGATCACCGGAGAAATGAAGCTTTGCATCAAAGTGCGAAAGAAGCGGGCCATTTCAAAGACATAAATGGATCGAACAGCTTGCCAATTCATGCTGCGTCCCCCGCAACCAATCCCACGAAAATATCTTCGAGACTGGATTGTTTGGTTTGCAAATCACGCATGGTGAGGCCAGCACTTGCAAGATCGGCCAAAAGGCTTGTGATGCCGGTACGTTCACCTCGCGTGTCATAGGAATACAAGAGCGCGCGCCCTGTATCCACCAGCTCCAGTTTATATGCGGCCAGTGCGTCTGGAACTGCTTCAATCGCTGTCGTCAAATCAATCTGCAGTTGCTTTTGCCCCATCCGCGTCAGCAAGGCCTGCTTTTCTTCAACCAAGAGCAGCTCGCCCTTGGCGATCACACCTATGCGATCCGCGATGGCTTCGGCTTCCTCAATGTAGTGGGTGGTCAGAATAATCGTTGTGCCGCTGGCCTTAAGACCCGCCACGATCTTCCACATATCTTTGCGCAATTCAACGTCCACGCCAGCGGTCGGTTCGTCCAGAAAAAGCACCTCCGGCTCGTGGCTCAGCGCTTTTGCAATCAACACACGGCGTTTCATACCGCCTGACAATTCCATGATGCGGCTGTCTTTTTTGTCCCACAAGGAGAGTTCACGCAGTACCTTTTCCAGATATGCATCATTTTTCGGCTTTCCAAACAGCCCGCGTGAAAAGCGAACTGTGTTAATCACACGCTCAAACGGCTCAAGATTGATTTCTTGTGGCACCAAACCGATCATACGGCGCGAGTCGCGATAGCCATTCACAATGTCATGGCCGCCGACCGTAACGGACCCACTGGTGCCTTCGGTGATTCCACAAATCGTTGAAATCAGGGTGGTTTTCCCTGCGCCATTGGGGCCAAGCAAGGCTAGGATTTCGCCCTTTTCAATGTCCAAGGTCACACCACTGAGGGCTTCAAAGCCACCGTCGTATCGTTTGACCAAATCGCGCACACTTAAAATTGCTGCCATTGCCGTCCCCGTTGTTACGCACTGCCTATATGCTTCGTGCAGCAGTCGCAAACAGGCTGGCATTGATGCTGCGATGCCTATACCGCTCAAGTATGGAAACACGCGACACCTCTACAATCGGCATCCTTTTCATTCTGATTGGGATGATCGCAATCTCCATAAATGATGTGCTGATCAAGCAGCTATCAGGCGGATATCCGTTGCACCAACTGGTGTTTACGCGTTCCTCCATCGGTTTGATATTCTCGATCTTCTTGCTGCAACTGGAAGGCGGCTGGGGACTTTTGAAAACTTCGACACCGGGATTGCATCTGTTGCGCGCACTTATGGTCGTGATATCAAACATGTCGTTTTTTGCTGCGATTGCGGTGCTGCCCTTGGCGGAAACAACTGCACTCTTCTTCGCAGCGCCTTTGATGATTACGCTCTTGTCCATCCCAGTCTTAGGCGAAAAGGTCGGCCCCATGCGATTGTCGGCCGTCTTAGTCGGCTTTATCGGAGTTTTGATCATGCAAAGACCGTGGCAAAGCGTAGCAGATACAGATGTAAACCGTATCGTTCTGTTATTGCCGATCGTTGCCGCGCTGACCTATGCGATCAACCAAGTCATGACCCGCAAACTAGGCGTCAGCAGCAAAGCCTCGGCCCTCGCGATCTATATACAAGTGACGTTCATCTTCGTGTCCCTCGGGTTTTATATGGTCGCCAGTGACGGGCGATATGCGGTAGATGCAGAAAATGGCGCGGTGATCTTTTTGCTGCGTGCGTGGCAATGGCCGCTGGCGGGGGACTGGCCCTACATGCTGGGGCTTGGATTTCTGTCCGCTGTCGTCGGTTACTGCTTGGGCCAAGCCTACCGAGTCAGCAGCGCGGCAACAGTCGCACCTTTTGAATACATCGGCCTTCCCCTTGCAGTGCTTTGGGGCTTTGCCATCTTCGGGGAATTGCCGGATTTGGCTGTCACCCTTGGAATTGTTTTGATTATGGGCGCAGGACTGTTCGTCTTTTTGCGCGAACGCATGTTGGCAAAACGTATCACACGCCCAACCAACATGCGCCGTTAGCTGCGCATAAAGCTATCGATCTTCGCTATTTGATCGTCACACAGACGCAGGCCGAGCTTGCTACGACGCCAGATTACATCCTCTGCGCTGCGTGCAAATTCATGGGTTTTCAGCCATGTGAGTTCCGCAGCGGTCAGTGTCGCGCCAAAGTCCTCACCCAGATCGCTGACACCCTTTGCCTCGCCCAGAATGATCCGTGCGTCTGTGCCGTAAGCCCGCACCAAACGCTGCGCCCAGCGCGCGGTAAGAAACGTATATTCACGCTGCAAATCTGCGATCATCGGCGCGACGCCATCCACCTTAAAGTCCCCGCCGGGCATCGCAACACCCGCAGTCCAATCGCCACTTAGCCCGTCAAACTGCGTGCCGATCTTCGCCAAGGCGCTTTCTGCCAAGCGGCGATACGTCGTAATCTTACCCCCAAAAATATTGAGTAAAGGGGCCGCATTAGTATCAAGCTTCAACGTATAATCACGTGTCAAAGCAGAAGCGTTTTCAGCCCCATCATCATAAAGCGGACGCACCCCAGAATACGTCCACACGATTTGATCCCGCGTCACAGGCGTTTCAAAGTATTTCGATGCAAACGCGCACAGGTAGTCCTGCTCTTCTGGAGTGCAGGTCGGCACCTCTGATAGGTCGTTATGATCCGCATCTGTCGTGCCGATCAGGGTAAAATCATCCTCGTATGGAATCGCGAAAATAATGCGGCCATCCTCGCCTTGGAAAAAGTAGCATTTGTCATGGTCATACAACTTGGGCACCACGATATGCGAACCTCGCACCAACCGCACACCTTCGCGGCTATTCAAGCCAAGCGTGCCGTTCAAGACGTCGCCAACCCAAGGCCCAGCGGCGTTCACGATCATCTTCGCGCTCACATCGCGCAGGCCGTCGTTGTCTTCTAGCGTTACGGTCCAATGGTCATCGCTGCGCACCGCGTCGATCACTTTCGTGCGCACCATTATCTTAGCGCCCCGCGCCTCTGCATCGCGGGCGTTCAGAACCACTAGGCGGGAATCCTCAACCCAGCAGTCCGAGTATTCATAGGCTTTCGCAAACCGTTTCTGTAGCGGTGCACCCTCGGCACCGGTGCGCAAATCAACAGTCGAGGTCGCAGGCAGGATCTTTCGCCCACCCAACGTGTCATAAAGGAACAGACCAAAGCGGATCAGCCACGATGGGCGGCGCCCTTTCATCCAAGGCATGAAAAAGCTGAGAAGCTTGGAGGTTGGCGTCGCACTCTCAAAACGCATGTCTTTGTGATAAGGCAATACAAATCGCATGGGCCAAGAAATATGCGGCATCGCGCGCAAGAGCGTTTCGCGCTCGACCAAGGCTTCGCGCACCAACCGGATCTCGAAATACTCCAAATAGCGCAGTCCGCCATGAAACAGCTTTGTCGACGCGCTGGAGGTGGCAGACGCAAGATCATTCATTTCCGCCAGTCCGACACGCAATCCTCGACCCGCCGCATCACGCGCAATGCCACAACCATTGATGCCTCCACCAATAATAAGCAGGTCAAAATCTGTTTCCACGGTCATATGGGTACCTCAATAGACGAGTCGGAAGATTGGGTCGGTTTAGCGCAATCAGTTCGTCATCACCACTACACAGGTTTCGCTAATCCAAAACGTTACAAATGGCTCGGACCCATTGCCTGACTTGAAATATGTATATTCATACAAAATTGCGTACGCTTGGATTGCTAGACGATAATAAATTGTTTGAAAGAGGCCGATTATGCCCCCAGCGTTCACGTCATCAAAATAGACCAGACAATGGTCATTTAACGACAATGGGAGAAAAACACATGAGTAAGCTCACCAATTTTCTAGCGTCCACCGCGCTGGCTGTAACCGCAGCAACAAGCGCGTTCGCAGCAGAAACAGTTACGATTTCCAACTGGTTGCCACCCTCACACCCAGTTGTGACGGGCATGTTCACACAGCTCAGCGAGATGATGGCAGAGGCCACGAACGGCGAAGTAACGACTGAAATCAAAAACGGCCTCGCTTCCCCGCCCGCTCAAATGGATCTAATCCTTGATGGCGCTGCGGATATCGCGTTTTTGTTCCACGGCTACACACCCGGTCGTTTTGTTTCGACCAAGATTGCTGAAATACCCGGATACGAAGGTAACGCGGAAGCATCCTCCGTCGCGCATTGGCGGGTTCACGATGCGATGTTGAAAGATCTCAACGAGCATCGCGGCGTGAAAGTGATCGCGCTGACCACGCATGGCGTGGGTCAAATCCATTCTTCAACAGAAGTAAAGGAGCTGGCTGATCTTAACGGCCTTAAGACACGCCTTGGGGGCGGTGTATCTGCGGATGTTGGTACCGAACTGGGTCTCGTGGGTATTCAAGTACCCGCGCCAAAAGTTTATGAGACACTCGATAGTGGTGCCGCGGATGCGGTTGCAATGCCTCTTGAAGGGCGTGTCAGCTTCAAGCTGACCGAAGTTGCGCCAAACCTCTATGAAATGCCGGGCGGTTTGTATCGCGGGTCTTTCTCCTTGATCATGAGCCAAGAAAAGTTCGACAGCCTGCCAGCCGAAGTGCAAACATCCCTTGAGAGCAATGTGTTTGGCGAAGCAGCGTCGCGCATGATGGGCGCGGTTTGGGACACAGCGGATGAAGCGGGTCGTAAAGCCACCATGGAAGCGAGCGACAACACAATTATCACCGCCAGCGAAGACGATCAGGCAGCCTTCGCTTCGATCGCAGAGAAAGTGCGCGCAAAAATCATCGGTGAGCTGACGGAAGCAGGCGTCGACGGTCAAGCCGCTTACGAGATGATGGTCAAAGAAATCGCCGCGTACGGCATGTAATCTTTAGGCCAACATGGGTGCGCCGATAAAAAAGCGCGCCCGTTTTACGTAACCTTTTCTTGTTCAAGGACTACTCATGCAGCCTGTTCTTCGCCTTCTCAAAGTGCTCTCGCAAGTGCCGATGATTGTGGCGTCCGTGGCCTTGTTTGCTTTGATGGTTCTTACCTTCGCAGATGTTTTGATGCGTTCGATCTTCAACGCGCCTATCGAGGCCGCGACTGAATTGATCCGCATCGGCATAGCCTTAATCGTCTTTGCCGCGCTCCCCGTATTATCCGCACGTAGCGGTCATATCGCTGTTGATCTGCTCGATGGCCCCTTCCGTCGTTTTCATCTTGAGCGGTGGCGCGATGCTTTGGTCGCGCTTGGATGTGCGGCGATGCTTTGGTGGCCTGCGGGCCGCGTTGTGGATCTGGCCGAACGCGCGCGCGGCTACGGCGATGTCACAGAGTATCTTGAAATTCCGACGTTTTATGTGAGCTACTTTATTGCGATAATGACCTACATCACCGCTGTTGCCCTGATTGGGCGCGGAGTGCTGCACATTTTCGCACCAGACAAGCTGAGGCCCAATCATGGTTGAATCCGCCATCGGCTTTGTAGCCGTCTTCGTCCTTGTCCTTTTGCGCATCCCAATCGCCTTCGCGATGGGTTTTGTTGGCATGGTCGGCCTTGCCCACGAGACCAGTTACCGCGCGGCAATTTCAATGGTGGGGCGCCTCCTTATCGACACGTCGCAGGACTACGGGCTTTCTGTCATTCCACTTTTCATTCTGATGGGCCTCTTCGTTAACAAAGGCGGGATCAGCCGAGAGCTTTATAACGTCTCCAACTCTTTCCTCGGTCATTTCCGTGGTGGTCTTGCGATGGCAACAATCGTTGCCTGCGGTGGTTTTGCTGCCATCTGCGGATCTTCACTTGCGACAGCGGCGACCATGTCAAAGGTCGCTATGCCCAAGATGCGTAAATACGGTTATGCGGATAGTCTCTCGACGGCATCCATCGCCGCAGGCGGCACGCTTGGCATTCTCATCCCGCCGTCTGTGATCCTTGTTATCTATGGCCTGCTAACAGAAACCTCGATTGGCAAATTATTCGTCGCGGGCATCATTCCCGGTATGTTGGGCATCCTGCTCTATCTTGTGGCCGTGCGCATCACAGTCGCGCGCAATCCAGACGCCGGCCCATCTGGACCGCGCGCTACATGGGGCGAACGCGTGCACGCGCTGGGCCAAGTGTGGGCCGTGCTTTTACTTTTCGGACTTGTGATTGGCGGCCTTTACGGTGCGCTTGATTTCTGGCCGATTAATCTTGCGTTCTCCCCGACCGAAGCCGCAGGCATGGGTGCTGCGGGGGCCTTTTTAATCGCCTTGGCACGCGGTGGTCTAAACTGGCGCGCAATGCGCGAAGTGCTAGAAGAAACCACGCTTACAACGGCCTCTCTCTTTGCGGTTCTCATCGGTGCTTGGATCTTTTCGAACTTCGTCAATCTGGCGGGCCTGCCAGAGGGATTGCTTGGCCTCGTGACCGCGCTTGACCTTGGCCCGTGGGTTGTGATGGGCCTAATCTTAGTGATTTACATCGTTTTGGGATGCATCTTCGAGAGCATGTCGATGCTTTTGCTCACCGTACCGATTTTCTTTCCCTTGGTGACCAGCCTCGGGTTCGATCCCGTCTGGTTCGGTATTATCGTCGTTGTTGTCGTTGAAATCAGTCTGATCACGCCCCCTGTCGGGTTGAACGTCTTCGTGCTCAAGGGCGTCGTGGGCGATGTGTCGACAGGCACGATCTTCAAAGGGGTCACGCCGTTCTGGATGGTGGATATTCTCCGGCTCATCCTGCTTTTGGCCTTTCCTGCTTTGGTTCTTTACTTGCCCTCACAGATGTAGCGCTCTCTCTTGACGCTTTCGCGATTTCGCTCCATGAAAGTTAAGCTTTCAGAGGCCAGGGTGGAACCATCGTGTCGCGTATTGAAATGAAATCCAAACACGCGCGTGACACGCCTCACAGCGAATCTATCAGAGGCGCGCTTTACACCTTTGAAATATACGTCGGACGTGGGTTTGCCGAATACGAAGCCGCCGCGATTGTAAACACTCTCAGGATGGGCAACGAGGTGCTGGGCGGTCCGGTTTTTCATTGGCGTTACGTGTCAGAAACTCCAGGTCTTTTAACAGGGCTATGCGGCATGATTATCCGCGCCGAACCCGTAGTGAAAGACCACGAAATGGCGGACGCCTTGATCGTTGTGGGCGGCCTCAGCGGTGCAGACACAGACTGGTTTCCCCGCTTGCGCCAAATGACCCGCGTCGCGCGCACCTGCGTTTTGCTCTCCGATGCAGCAACCACCTACATCAAGCGCACAAAGTCCCCGACGGGCAAGGTCACGACCCATTGGCGCGATGTGCTGTCCTTGATGGAAGCGGGCGATCATCCCAACCTTACCACCAATCTGTCGGAAAAATCCGGCGGCGTGATCACAGCCGCAGGCACAGGCGCGACTGAGGAGCTGATCCTGTCATTAATCGGATCGCAATTCAGTACCGCTGATCTTGCGGAGCTGAGCAATCGTTTGCTCTTGCCAATGGTGCGCACACCGCATGCAGATCAACCGCGCGATATTACAGCACTCCCTGCGCTATCAGATGCACGTGTCAAGTCCGCGGTGAAAGCGATGGAAGACTCGCTCGAATTACCTTTGAATATTTATGAGCTGGCCAAAACCATCGGCGTCTCTACCCGCCATCTCGAGCGCATGTTTAAAGAGATCTTCAACCAGACACCTGCCCGTTTCTACAAACAGCTACGCACCAAGCGCGCGCGCGCGTTGGTGGAAGACACGCAAATGCCTATGATGGAAATCGCCATCGCTACTGGCTTTGGATCAAGCAGCTCAATGAACGAGGCGATCAAAAAAGAATACGGGCTGACGGCCTCTAAAATGCGGCTTCGTCGGTAGGTTGGGCCGCGCTCGTAAAAAACAATAGAAATGATGGGGGCGGAATGCTATTCGCTGCCACAACACCCATGTGAGCGCTAACATAACGTCCTAACGTGAAGGAAACCCTATGATCTTGAATTGCGGCGAAGCGCTTATCGACATGGTTGCGGGCGAAACCAATGATAGACAAATGGCCTTCGTGCCCCATTCAGGCGGCGCGGTGATGAACACTGCGGTCGCACTTGGTCGTCTAGGTGTTCCATCGGGATTTTTTGCAGGTCTGTCGAACGATCTTTTTGCCACGCAACTCAAAGCACATCTAAGCGCGAGCGATGTGTCTTACGATCTGTGCCCGATCAGTGATGCGCCAACCACACTCGCCTTTGTGCAGCTAGAAAATGGCCAAGCCAAATATGCGTTCTTTGATGAGAGCACCGCCCTTCGCAACCTGCAGCCCAGCGATATCCCCGCCCTTCCGGACGCCATTGAAGCGATGTTCTTTGGTGGCATTTCCTTGGCTTATGGCGCATGCGCGGACGCCTATGAAGCGATGCTCATCGCCGGGGCGAACGATCACGTCACAATGATGGACCCCAACATTCGCCCAAGCTTCATCCGCGACGAAGCTGCTTTTCGCGCGCGGCTGAAGCGGATGATCGCAGCGACCGACATTTTGAAGCTCAGCGATGAAGATCTTGAATGGCTAGAAGGCACAGGCGAGATCGCAGATCTTGCAAACGGGTTGCTTTCGAAAGGCCCTAAACTGATCTTGATCACACAAGGCAGCCAAGGTGCCACGGCCTTTCACAAAGATTATAAGGTGCATGTGCCAACGGTTCCGTTGGACCTTAGCAATTCGGACACAATCGGCGCAGGCGATACGTTCAATGCAGGCGTTCTGGCGTCGCTACATGACGCGGACCTCCTAAGCACTGCATCAATAGCGGATCTTAGCCAGCAAGACGCAGAAAGTGCGGTTGCCTATGGTATGAAAGCCGCCAGCATCACTGTGTCGCGCAAAGGTGCGAACCCGCCGTGGAAACATGAGCTGCCCTAATCGAAAAAAGTTAAAGTGGCGCGCGGCGTGCTGTCCCTTTCGACTAAGTCCTTAGCGAAAGTAATACATGTCTGCCACACCTCGCCGATCCGGTCGCAAAGACCGCCATGTTCAACGCGCCGCGCCGCCCAGTGTGAACCCGGCACCGCCAGGTCCAAGTGGCGGGCTGTATCGCCCCTCCACCTTGGCCGATCTGCATCATTTCACACGCTTGCAAGATACGCTTGATAATGTCGCGTGGTTTACGCGCTGTTGCATCGCCACGGATGTCCCCGATCCTTTCAATCTGGATGTGACGACCGCCTATGCCTTGCTGAAGAACACTACAAAGCCTGTGGCAACGGCCTTCACATTGGCGGAAAACGTCGACCCGATTGTACAGATGTTCGATATCGCGGCTGGGGGCGTCGGTCAGTTTTCCAAACGGCCCTTTGTGAAGATCCACATCAGCCCCGTGATTTCACCAATAAGCTTTGGCGAAGATGCGGTCGATGTTGTGTACAAATGCATCGAACATAATATCCCGATGTCGTGCATCACTGCCGCACAAACGGGCGCGACGGCCCCTGTCACATTGGCGGGCTTTTTGGGTGCGAGTTTCGCGGCCTTCATTTTGGACGATGACATCGCACGCTGCATGGCATTGAGGTGAGTGAAGAGAACCTCGGCTATGATGCTATTTGCGACGTAATCTTGGGGACGGGCATTTTCTAGATTCAGGCACGACACATGCCGCGATGGAGCGTGATTATCACTACCCCAAACTCGCAGATCACGAGCAACCACGCACATGGGAAGAGGCCGGCGCGGAAGTTGCGTAGAGCCGAGCGAACATCCGCGTCCGCGCGATCTTGGCAAAGCACAAGCCGAACTACCTAAGCACCGAGCAGTTCGCGCGAATCGAGTCGATTTTCAACGTCTTAGGTTAGCCATTTACCCGGTGCTATAAGCAGCGGATCTTGTGTCACTTCAATCAAGTTGATGCCACCGCGCGCACGTGCGGCGCTCAACGCCGTCTTGAATCCGTCCAAAGCCTCAACCCGTTCTGCATGCGCCCCAAAAGAGCGTGCGAAGTTGCAGAAATCAGGGTTGATCATCTCGGTCCCAGAGACACGCCCCGGAAATTCGCGTTCTTGATGCGCACGAATTGTGCCATAGCGCGCATTGTTTACGACAATCACCGTCAGGCGCAGATCGTGATGCGCTGCCGTCGCGAGCTCTTGGCAGGACATCATGAAACACCCATCCCCTGCGATGGCATAGACTTCGCGCTCGGGTTCAGTCGCAGCCGCCGCGACCGCTGCGGGCAGACCATAGCCCATCGATCCAGAGGTTGGCGCCAATTGAGACCCCTCACCTCGATACCGATAGAAGCGGTGCAACCACGCCGCATAATTGCCCGCCCCGTTACACAGGATCGCATCTGCAGGCAGCGTGTCCGTGAGATGCGTAAACATAGGTGCAAGCGGATCATCAGGTATCGCACCGGGGGAAATGTAATCCTCGAATGCGGCACGTAAGGTTTTCGTACGCGTAATAAAACGTTCTTTCGCAATCGGTTCCCAATTGGCGGCAGCGCAGCAAAAGCTCTCTAGATCAGAGACCAGCGCAAGCGTTGGTTCATACACGCGGCCCAACTCTTCAGCTTGCGGGAAAACATGAATCAAATCTTGCGCGGGAACAGGTGGGGTCAGCCATGAATAGCCCTGTGTTGTCATTTCCCCTAAGCGCGGACCGATTGCCAACAGCAGGTCAGTTTCGGCCAATGCTTCTTTCAAGTAAGGTGTCGGGCCCACGCTAAAATGCCCAACATAATTGGTATGATCATTGTTAATCAAATCTTGTGTACGCAGCGAAACGGTAACGGGAAGATCCTGACGTTCCGCGAAAGTTTGAAGGGCGGCAATGCCCGTCGAGCTCCACCCACCACCGCCTGCCATGATCATCGGTTTCTTCGCAGCGGCCAAACGTGCGCGCAAGTCTTCCATAGCATCAGGGCTGGGTTGAAAGCGTGGTGTCGTGACACGACGCGGCGGGTTTGGCACGACAATGTCATCGTAGAGCATGTCTTCCGGCAGCGTCAAAACCACTGGTCCGGGGCGCCCCGACAGCGCCGTGCGATACGCACGTGAGACGAATTCCTGAATGCGGGTCGGATCATCAATCTCTGCCACCCACTTTGCGACCTGCCCAAACATGCGGCGATAATCCAGCTCTTGAAAAGCTTCACGCTCTTTCATGTCGCGCGCGACTTGGCCAATGAAAAGGATCATCGGCGTACTGTCCTGAAACGCTACATGCAAACCCGCGCTCGCGTTGGTCGCACCGGGTCCGCGTGTCACCATGCAAATACCCGGACGTCCCGTGAGTTTACCATGCGCATCCGCTGCCATCGCGGCGCCACCTTCTTGACGGCAGGTGATAAATTCAATGTCGCCTTGGCGGTCGTGCAATGCATCAAGAACTGGCAAATAGCTTTCGCCAGGAACGCCAAACACATGCGTGCTGCCCTGTTCGATCAATAGATCGACAAGATGATCCGCTGCACGACGCTTCGCTGAGGTCTCTGTCATGTCGGGTCCCGTCTGTAGGTTATTTCGCGTGTCTATGAGGCCGAGCATAACGGGCCACTCAGGTAATTGAAAAGTCGTTTCTCCGCAATTGCATACGAATGCAATAGTGATGGACATTGCCAAAGCGATGCTTCAGAAAATTAAGGAGCAGACAGTCCAAAGGATAACCCGTGACCGATTTTCAAGCAGAGAAACGCCTTGTTCTTGAATACTACGACGCGTTGGATCGAGCGGACGGCACAGAGCTTGCAGACGTGCTCCAACGCTATACATCCGAAAGCTACACTTGGCGTGCGTTTCATCCGTTTCACATGCAAACCGACGCTACGGAAGTTGCGCGTCTGTTCTGGCAGCCATTTCGTCAATCCGTGACTAGCCTTCAACGGCGCATGGATGTTTTCATCGCGGGCAGCAATCATATGGATGACGGCAATTCTGTCTGGGTTAGTTCGATGGGCCACCTAATGGGTCTGTTTGATATCGAATGGTTGGGCATTCAACCGACTGGCAAAATGGTGATGCTGCGCTATGCAGAGTTTCACAAAGTCGAGGATGGCAAGATCGCCGACACAGCATTTTATTTCGATATCCCGCATCTGATGATGCAGGCGGGCTATGATCCGTTTGGTTCTCAAACGGCGGCTCACATGGTGCAACCGGGTCCTGCCCCGCACGATGCATTGCTCATTCAAGATGCTGATCCAAGCGAAGGCCAACGCACAATGGACGCTATGAACGCGATGATCGGTGATCTTGGAACTTGGCAAAGCGGTTTGCCCATCGAAGAAGAACTCGCGCGCACGTGGCATGACGATATGATCTGGTGGGGACCCGCTGGCATCGGTGCCACCTACACTATTGAGCGTTATGCCAAACAGCATGCAGGCCCCTTTCGCGCGGCGTTTAGTGAACGATCCGGCACAGGCCACATCGCGCGTATCGCAGAAGGCAACTACTGTGGTTTCTTTGGGTGGCCAAACTTCACCGCAAAGCCGACGGGCGGCTTCATGGGCCTCCCCCCCAGCGATACAAAATGTGAATTTCGCGTGATCGATATGTATCGCCGTGAAGGGGACAAGTTGAAAGAGAACTGGATTTTCATTGATTTGCTGCATTTCTATAATCAGTTGGGCATCGACATTCTCGCCAACCTTAAAGGGCCAAGCACATGACACGCATTGATGCACATCACCACCTTTGGGACTTGAGTGCGATTGAATATCCATGGCTCAACGCACAAGGGGTCGAGAGGTTTTTTGGTAATCCAACCCCGATCCAACGCAACTACCTTTTGGATGAATTCAGCGCGGATGCGGCAGCACATGGGTTTGGCAAATCTGTGCATATTCAGGTTGGTGCAGCCGACGCGTGGGACGAAGCGCAATGGGTGCAGAGCGTGGCGGATGCGACCCCCCAGTGGCCCATGATGCAGGTGGTGTTTTCCGATCTAACAGCGCCTGATCTGGAGGCGCAATTGGATCAGTTCCAAACACTGTCTACTGTGCGCGGCGTTCGTCAGATCATTGGTCGCGCCCCCGGCGAGGACGCGCAAACTGGAACAAACGACTTGTTGCAATCACAGGCGTTTTTGAACGGCCTAAAGCTTGCGGGTGCGCGTGGCTTATCCTTTGATCTACAGCTTATTCCCGAACTTATGCCGCAGATGGGCAAGATCGTAGCGCAAGCAAGCGACACAAAAATCGCACTTTGTCATGCAGGATCGCCGCATGATCGCAGTCCCGCAGGGCTTCGCGCGTATGCGCTTGCTCTTAAACATCTGTCAGAGCTTGAAAATGTAACTTGCAAGCTCTCCGGTCTTGGGATGTTCGATCATGAATGGCGCGTGGACACGATCAAACCCGTCATCGAGATCTGCTTGGATCAATTCGGAGCGGATCGTTGTATGTTCGGCTCTAACTTTCCCGTGGATATGCTTTATTCCGATTACACGAAACTTGCGCAAAGCTATTTCGAAATTGTGCCATCAGACATGCAAGCCGCAGTCTTTTCTGAGGTCGCTGAAGCCTTCTATTTTGGCTAGGCCCGCCCGCATCAAAAGTGCCTGCATATTTGTCGCATTGGGATGTCATTTCACAAAAGAATCTACCTAGGGATCAAAGGGTTCATACCTGAAACAGGCCGTGGAGACATGCGTGGTCTCAACACGTTGGAATACCAACCAGCCAAAGTCACCGAAATCGAGGGCAACTGGGAAACCGATCCAAACATCCCGCTTTTATTGCTTGCCATCCCAAACCAGGGAACACGCTCTAACAACTTTGAGATCGCGATCCCCAATGGTGCGCCTTTGATCCTGAAGCACAAAGCGAACGGCCTTGCACCAGGCCACAACGACTTTGTCTTAGAGGACAGCACGATCATGCACCCGCGTGTCTCTGCAGTATTCTTCAGCTTTCGTATCATAATTGGCACAGGCGTCGCGATGCTCCTGTTGTCTTGGGGGGCTTGTGTTGCTGCGCAAGTATGGCGCGGGCGACATGCCGAAACTGCCATTGATCGCCTTCGCCGCAATGAGTTTTAGCAACTGGATCACCATCCTCGCAGGGAAGTATATCACAGAAATTGAACGTCAGCCTTGGCTGGTACAGGGCGTGTTGACCAGCAAAGACGCAGTCAGCGATGTTCCCGCAGGAATGGTGCTAAGCACTTCGGTTGGCTACCTCGTCATCTATGGCTTGCTGATCTTCGCCTACATCGGTGTGATCACTTACCTCGCACACAAAGCAACACGGGGTGAGCCGCTGACAACGCGCAATTATCCGCGTGGCGGTCAAACGGACATCGCAGCCCTACAGCCAGGAGAATAGTGATGGCGTATTTTGGAGATTCAGCAATCTGACTGCCGTGGGCATTCGCGTCCCTGATAGGGTTATCGATCCTGATCTACGTTGTTCTCGACTGCTTTGATTTGGGTCTCGGCTTGCTGATGCCATTGGCGAAAGTCGATGACAAAAACCGGCTGGTGGCCTCTATCAGCCTGTTTTGGGATGCCGATGAGACTGGCTCGTGCTCGCAATCGGATTGTTGTTGGTCGCATTTCCACCCGCACATGGCTTGATCCTCACCGCGCTTTACCCGCCGGTGTTCATCATGCTGATCGGTTTGATACTGCGCGGCGTGTCGTTTGAGATGCGCGCAAAGGCACCGTTGACGCGAAAATCGCTTTGGAACAAAGCCTTCTTCGTCGGCTCTTTGATGAGACCAATGAGCTAAGGCTTAATGCTGGGCATTTATATGATGGGCCTGACGGGGGCATGTGGGGCTTGGTGTTCGGCATCGTCTCGTTTTCGCTTGCAACTCCATTCGTCAGCACACGCATCTTCAACAAATGGTTCAGCCTTCCAGAAATACTGTACCTATCACCGATGCCAACCATCTCCTTGGCTTCGGTGATCTTTCTCTGGTTACAATCGCGCTGCCTGCCGTATTATGCGGACAAATGGTCATGGACGCCTTTTGCGGCTACTACGGCGCTCTTTGCCCTGGCGTATGGGGGGATGGCCTATTCATTCTACACATATGCGGTGCCGGAAAAGCTAACAATCTTCGAAGCAGCGTCAGTACCAGAAAGCTTGTTTATCAACTTGCTTGGCACGCTCTTCGCGCTGCCAGCGATCTTGGAATATACGTTTCTATCCTACTACATTTTTCGCGGCAAAGCGGCGGAACTGCTTTACGACTGACGCGCGTAACCAAGCTGCGTGTTTAAACAGCGCAGCTTGGTCAGATATTAACCCGTTTGAGTGGATGACAGGCGCGGAACCAAGGCTTTCACCAAATCGCGCATGTGCAACTCGCCCACAGCCGTGTCGCCATCCATGACGCGGTAATGCAAGGTCGTATCGCCTTCCGAGCGCGCAATCAGCGATTCCAGATTATCACCAATATCCACATCACCCGCGAACTCGGAACCTTCCAGAGGTGCCATCACGGACTTCACACGCAGCACGCGCGCACGGTTAATGTCGCTTACGAAGTCCTCGATATACGGATCGCACGGGTTCATCAAAATACCCTGCGGTTCGCCCTGCTGCACCACCGCCCCGTCTTTCAAAATAACCAAGTGATCCGCAAGTTTTAGCGCCTCATCAAGGTCGTGGGTAATGAAGACAATAGTCTTGTGCAGCTCTTCTTGCAGCTCCAACAAGAGGTTCTGCATGTCCGTGCGGATAAGCGGATCAAGGGCGGAAAACGCCTCATCCATCAACATGATATCAGTGTTCGCAGTCAGCGCACGCGCGATGCCAACACGTTGCTGCATACCACCTGATAGCTGCGCGGGATAACGATCCTCGTAGCCTTGCAAACCGACACGGGCGAGCCATTTGCGCGCTTCCGCGTTTTGAGTGGCTTCATCCGCTCCGCGCACTTTCAGCGCCATCGCCGCGTTTTGCTGTACTGTGCGATGTGGTAACAATGCGAATTTCTGAAAGACCATCGACATTTTGGTCTGACGCACATTGCGCAGCTCTTGCTCTGACAGGCCCATCACATCGATACCATCAACGAGGATCTCGCCCGCAGTGGGTTCAATCAAGCGGTTGAGGTGACGAATAAGCGTCGATTTGCCAGAGCCCGAGAGACCCATCACAACGGTAATTTCACCCGCTTGCATATCAACATTGATGTCTTGCAGGCCCAGCACGTGTTTGTACTGCTCAAGCAGATCTTCTTTGCCCATGCCATCTTTAACGTGGTGCAGCACCTCTTTGTCCCGAGGGCCAAAGATTTTGTACATGCCTCGAAGACGGACTTTAGGATCATTTGCCATTTTTCCGACCTCCTTAATGTTTCACACGGGTCATATCGACCCGTTGCAAGGCGGCCTTGGACACGCGATCCAGAATAACCGCGAGCAGAACGATACCAATGCCCGCAACAATTCCAACACCGAGTTCAAGGTTTCGAATGCCGCGCAGAACGTTCACACCGAGACCAGGCGCAGACACGAGGGATGCAATCACAACCATCGCAAGGCTCATCATAATCGTTTGGTTGATGCCCGCCATGATGTTTGGCAGCGCCAGAGGCAGTTCAACCCCCATCAATTTTTGGCGTGAGTTCATGCCAAAGGCGTTCGCGGCTTCGATCACATCCTGATCCACAAGGCGAATACCAAGGTCCGTGAGACGTACCACAGGCACGATGGCATAAAGGATAATCGCAATGCCGTAGAGCTTGGACTCCGTCACCGAGAACAAGAAGATCAGCGGGATCAAATAAACAAAGGTCGGCAAGGTTTGCAGCAGATCGAGCACAGGCACGACCGAGCGTTGCAGCTTGTCAGATTTCGACATCGCGATGCCGATGGGTACCCCAAGCATTACAGATATTCCCGTACACACAAAGATAATCGAGAGCGTCTGCATCGCCACATCATAGTGATCCACAAGGCCGAGCAGGAAGATTGAGAAAGCGACGAAAACAGTCACACCGACAGAGCGCGAGGCGAACCATGAGATCGCAAGCAAGATCGGCACCATGATGAACCACGGCGTTACCGCAAAAGTCCAAAGCGCCCCATCAAGCAGCCAGCTGAGTGGCTGAGTGATCGGATCAAGGATGGATTTCAGCATCGGTTTGGCCGCCAAAAATCCCTCTTCGATGCCTTTGGTCACATCGCGCGATTGGATGATGCCAGAGCAGCTTTCGTTGAGATTATCGAGAGACGGAAACGGAAAAAACTCGTCCTTGGTTGCTTCACCGCTGCTTTGCGCGAGCAAATCTGCCATCGACATTGGGGCGCTGGAGCTTTCCGAGCCGCACCAATCTGACAGGCCCAGTGCTTTGAACACACCATCATAAAAGGCCATTTGTATCTCTCCCCAGTCCCTTGAAGATTTTATTATTCTTATAAATAACAAAAGCCCTCCCGCCGTGAATGACGGGAAGGCCTGTTTTGCTTGGCGTCGCTTATTTGATCAGCGCTGCCAATTTCGCTTTCGCATCATCATTCAACCAACCGGACCAAACGTCTGGGTTGTTTGTGAGGAAGTACACAGCCGCTTCATCGTAGGATGCGTTGTTGTCGAGGCGCCAAGCCAACACGTCGCCCATCTGAGCGTTTGTGAAGGAAACCTTGCTCATCAACTCAGCAATCGCTGGCTTTTCGTCAACAAACGACTGGGATGCCGCTGTCACAACTTTTGCCGCAGGATAAGCAGAGTACTTTGGATCCGCGCAATCAACGTCGCCGTTACATGAGTGCGCTTCTGCGTCGTACTCGCCAACTTTAACCTGAACCATTGGGTACTTGCCCAAAACAGCTGTTGGTGCCCAGTAATAGCCCAGCCATGGTGCTTTATCGCCATAGGCCGCCGCGATGGACGTCTGAAGTGTTTCACCAGAGCCGTGCTGGAAACGCTCAAGACCTGTGCCGTCGATGTTCAACGCTTTCAGGTTGTTGTTGTTGATGATGTCGCACGCCCAGCCCGATGGGCAATCGTGGAACTTGCCACCAACGGCCGCTGGGTTGGCCATAATGCCTTCCCATGTTGTGAGCTCTGGGTTGCTCTCTGCGAGATACGCAGGGATCCACCATGCTTCAACACCACCGTCGGACAGAACATTGGCCAGCTCGACCAGTTTGCCGTCTGCAAGCAGTGGCTCATAGGATGGTGTGGAGTTCGCCCAGACCTCTGTCAGAATGTCAGGCTCACCTGTTTCCGCCAAAGATGTCAGCGCTGGAACTGTGGAGGATGGAACAATCTGTACGTTGCAGCCATAACCCTGCTCCATAAGGAACTTGGATACCGCTGTGACAACCGCAGAAGAGGCCCAATCCATTTCAGTGATAGATACGTCGCCACATGCGTGGCCATCAGCCAGTGCAGCGTTCGCACCGAATGTGAGAGCGACAGCTGCTGCTGCGCCAGTTACCATTTTTTTCATTTTGTAGTCTCCCTATGTGTTCTTTTCGCGTGAGTCTCGAAAAGATGCTGTTAGCTAGGGAAACACGAAACGAGCAGAGTTGCGAGGGGAAAGCGACATCCAAAAGTCAATAACCGACAGGCTTACAGAGTGTCGTAACCAGTAATAGGCAAAATTTCTGCGATTGCACGGCTGTTCTAACTTACGGGGTTTGTTTATCAGGATTGCGGATCGACAAATACGCGTCAGCTGGAATGCGCTCGATGCCCTTGAAATCCAGCAAAGCCCGATCTGCATCGTTCAACGCGACAATCGCCTGCGCCACCACATCAAAAATCGCGTCCTTATCCTGAGCAAGCGCAGTTATTAGGGGCAAGCCGGGCGTTGGAATCGTCCACTCAAGCACGCGTAAACGCGCGGCAACAGCCTCATACCGTTCAAAATTACGCCAGGTTTGCGCATCAATCGCCGCAATATCTGCTTGTCCTTCTGCCACCGCTTTGGCAGAGGCCACATGTCCTCGGGAATAGAATGTTTGTTCGAACCAAAAACCAAGCGGTTTTACATGCCAGAATGCGGCAGCATAGCCTGATTGAGAATGCGCTTGATTATAGGCAAAAACCGCATCTTTATAAGCCTTTAGATCCTTGCGTGGATCATCTGCACGCACAACAAAGGCGCTGCGATAATAACCCGCAGGACACCCTTGCAGAGCATAATTAGGGGTGCCGATCAGCTGAACCTTACCATGCAGCCAAAGCCGGTATGGCATGCCGCAAGTCTGGCTAAGAACCATTTCGGGATCAGTCCAAACGGAATTCGCATCCGCATCCTGCGAAAGCGTTTCAGGCGCAGCAATTCCATTGTCTGCTAAGGCGGATCGGACCAAATCCCAAAAGCGAGCATGTGCACCCTGAAGTTCAGGACGTTCGTACATCATAAGATTGGCAATCATTATGGCTTGATCCTTGCGCTGACGTGCTTGCCGCGCTTTTGAAGTCAAATAATTACTTTTTCAAGCTTTCTGCGACATAGCTTTTGTTAAACGCCACATAGCCATTTTCAAGATGCGCGATGTGCGCACGAATGTGTTCATGAAACGCGGGAAGCTTGTGAAAGGGCACCGCGGCATAGGCGTGATGCTCAACATGATATGGCATGTTCCAGGCCAAAAACCGTATGGTCCGATTAGTCAAGGTGGTTCGCGTGTTTTCCAGCATCGACGCCACATTCGGGCAACGCGCATGTTCTGCCAGCAAATAGCCGCGCAAGAACGGCGCGCCGAGCAGGATCGGTAAAAGCCAAACATAGAACACTATCGGCGACCGCAAGAGCAAACTCACAACAACAATACCGCCGTAGAGCGCCAGTTGAATACGGGCCTCACGCATAACTTTCGAACGGCTGCGCGCGGGGACATAGGTATCTTCGTTGATCCAGATCGCATTGCGCAAGAGCGTCACGATGCGGTCCTTCGTTTCAGGCAAGCCAGATAGATATTTCAGATATTGCCAAAGGGTTTCAGGCTTGGGCGAAGCCAGTTCCGGATCGTTCTCGGGATCATGAGTGAAGCGGTGATGCGCAAAGTGAAAATAGCGAAACCAGTCAGGGCCAAGAAACACCAAAAACCCGCAGATGCGGCCGACCCAAACGTTCAGTGCATCCGTCTTAAACGGGGTGCGATGCACGGTTTCATGTAGTGTCGTGAACAGGAAGCAGATCAAGATGCCTTGCGACAGCATTAATAAAAACACCAGAATGATAGATATTTGGTTTTGGCTAATAGCGATCAATGCGCCGACGAAGGCGATTGCGCCTGCATGCAGTCCGAACTGTCGCAAGCCATGAAAATCGTCCTGCGCGAGCAGGGCTTGGCGCTCTTGTGCAGACAGGTTTGAAATCAAGGCTTTGTGGTCTAAATCTGGCATGCTGCACTCTCCCACGCTTGCTCGAAACATCCACAGAAGTTATTAGAAATCAACACGGAATGTTAGGCCTAACTCTTGTTTTACATCCTTTGCGACACTGGCGGTGTAAAGAGCGTAATAGGCGTCATGCTTACCAAGTTTAGTGTCAAAGCCAACACCCAAACCAGCAGAGGTTCGGATTTACATACCCGAATTTAGTATGCCAGCCGCAGCTATGTTTGCACCAATACCCCAAACCGTACCAACATCGTAGAGGAGGAACGTCTCAATCGTGGGCTGGTTCTGGAAGACAGGCAAAAGCACCTCCGTGCGCGCCGCGCAGAAATAGTCACCGCCAAGAACCGTTGTTTGATCGCCACCACTTGACCCGCATCCGGCACAGAAATCAGTCGGTACAACAGACCCGCGTTCAAATCCGCGTAGACGTGAGCCGCCTAGAGAAAACCGCTTGCTCGCGCGTGGATTATCGCCGCCAAATCCGGCCGTCGCACCACCTTCGATACGCGTACGCTAAGGCTTCGTTGCAATGACATATCCAGAATCAGTGTGCACATCTTGTGGGACGTTACCAATCGTAATGGAACCGGGCACATATGTGGCACCGAACAGGTCCAACTCTTCACACAGTTTTTCAGCTGTCTTGGCAAAGTTTGACAAAACAAGCCTTTCGGAAAAACGTATGACGCGCACGATAATATGCCTCAAAGAAACAAATATCAACCACGGCAAAGAGGGAAAATGACACCGTCTTGGGTCACCTTTGAAACTTGCCAGCTCATCAAGTCACTTGATCCATCCGATGTAGAGGTGACATCCCTGCCCCTTATGTTACATGCTTTCTCAACCCCGATCTCCTCAAAGGAACCGACCATGTTAGAAGCCCAAATGACCTTTCGTCAGTTCTTGCTCCATGATTATCGTCATTCGGGTCTGGAAAAGGACTTGGTGTTTCTGCTGGAAGACATCGCGACCGCCTGTCGGATCATTTCCAACCATGTGCGTGACGGGGCGTTTCAAAACAACCTTGGCGCAGCCGGCAGCACCAACATTCAAGGCGAAACGCAAAAACAGCTTGATGTGATCGCCAATGAAGAGTTCGTGCGTCACTGCGCCAATTGCTCGCGCGTGGCGGCCTTGGTGTCCGAAGAAGTGGACGACGTCTATTGGCTCAAGAAAGAAACCAAAGCAGGCAACTACATCGTCTATTTTGACCCCCTCGATGGATCGTCCAATCTAGATGTGAACCTTTCTGTAGGCTCGATCTTTTCTATCGTTCAAATCGCAGAGCCGATTGATCCGAACGACGAAGCCTCCGTTCTGCGCCCTGGCAATGAACAAATCTGTGCAGGTTATTCCGTCTATGGCCCCTCCACATCCCTCGTCATCACAACTGGCCATGGCGTCAATGGCTTCACGCATCAGCAAGGCACAGGCGAGTTTCGCCTCACCTTCCCCGACATGACGATTCCCGAGACCACCAATGAGTTCGCGATCAATGCCTCGCGCTATCGCCTCTGGGACGAACCGATCCGCAGATATTTCAACGAATGCCTTGCAGGCGTGGACGGCGAACGCGGCGCAAATACCAATATGCGCTGGACCGCGTCGATGGTGGCTGACATCCACCGTATCTTGACGCGCGGAGGTGTATTTTTATACCCCGAAGATGCCGGCAATCGCGCGACTGGCGGCAAGTTGCGCCTGATGTATGAAGCCAACCCAATGGGCTTCGTCGTGGAACAGGCGGGTGGTGCTGCATCCACGGGGACGCAGCGCATCTTGGATGTCACACCAACATCACACCATCAGCGTGTGCCTGTGATCATGGGATCAAAAAACGAAGTCGCGCGGATTGATGGCTTTCACGACAACGCTTAAAGGTAGCGGTTCACAAGGTTTTCCAAGCGCTCCTGACGACCCGAATGCGGCTGCGGATCAAGGCCAGCGGCCACGACATCATCATAGATCGCATCTAGATCGCTGCTCAGCAACGCTTTGCCAGCTGCGCTTTCCCAACCCGCGTAACGCGCATCACGTGCGGCCTCTAACTTACCGTCTTCCAGCATCGCTGCCGCCGCTTTGAAGCCCGCTGCACAGGCGTCCATGCCGCCCACATGAGCAAGGATCAGATCCTCCGCATCAAGCGATTGACGGCGCAGTTTGGCGTCGAAATTCGTGCCGCCTGTTTTGAACCCACCCGCGCGCAGCACTTCGTAATAGGCCAGCGCCATCTCTGGCACATTGTTCGGGAATTGGTCCGTATCCCAGCCAGATTGGTAGTCGTTGCGGTTCATATCAATTGAGCCAAAAATACCCAGCTCGCGCGCAAGGGCCAGTTCATGCTCGAACGAATGACCTGCGAGGATCGCATGGCCTTGTTCAATGTTCACCTGCACTTCGCCCTCAAGACCGAAGTCTTTCAGAAAGCCATAAACCGTCGCAACATCGTAGTCGTACTGGTGTTTTGTGGGCTCTTGCGGCTTAGGTTCGATCAGGATCGCACCTTTGAAACCCATCTTGTGTTTGTAGTCGACAGCCATTTGCAACATGCGGCCCGCTTGTTGGCGTTCACGACCCATGTCGGTGTTGAGCAGTGTTTCATAGCCTTCACGACCCCCCCAAAGCACATAGTTTTCGCCACCCAGTTTGATCGTGGCATCCATACAGGTTTTGATCGTCGCGGCAGAATACGCAAAAATATCAGGGTCAGGGTTCGTCGCCGCACCCGACATAAAGCGACGGTGCGAAAAGAGGTTGGCCGTGCCCCAAAGGAGTTTAATTCCTGTCTCGTCCATCTTTTCGCCGAAGTAGTCAACGATAGCTTCTAGGTTCTTCGTGCTTTCCGCAAAGCTAGCGCCTTCGGGGCGCACATCGGCGTCGTGGAAACAGAAATAGGGCACGCCCAAAATCTGGAACATCTCAAACGCCACATCCGCTTTCAAACGCGCATCACCCATACTGTCGCCGAACCAAGGTCGCTCAAACGTTTGTCCGCCAAAAGGATCACCACCGGGCCACGCAAAAGAGTGCCAATAAGCGGCAGCGAAACGCAAATGTTCGCTCATTGGTTTACCCAGAACCAATTCGTCGGGGTTGTAGTGACGGAATGCGAAATCATTATCGCTCTCGCGACCTTCATATTTGATCGCGGGAATACCTTTGAAAAAGTCCGTCATGTTAGAGATCCTTTAGAGCGGAGTAAGCAGCGCGGTAGCGCGCGTGTGTGTCTTGGAATGCGTTTGAAAGCGCGCTCTGGGGTTGGATGGTTTTCTCGATGGGCGGCAACGCGGCGATTTCGATGCCTGCGCCGCATCCCGCCATCATTCCGAGGCGTGCAGCCCCTAAAGCCGCACCGAAATCACCCGCTTGGGGGAGCATCAAGGGTAGGTTCAATGTCGTGGCAATTGCGCTGAGCCAATAGTCAGATTTCGCCCCACCACCGAGTGCGAGTGCGCGCTCGATCACCGTGCCAGTAGAGCGCAAAGCGTCATGGCAATCTGCAAAGGCAAATGTAACGCCCTCAACCACCGCACGCGCGGCTTCGCGCGCATCCGTGGCTTGATCCAAATGCAGAAACTGACCGCGCATACTTGGGTTGTTGTGCGGTGTGCGCTCGCCGCCTAGATAGGGTAGGAAAAGCGTGCGTGACGGTGCCTGCAGTGGGCCCAGGTCAAGCGTGAGATCAGCGGCGCTTTGCCCTGTGAGGCGCGAAAGCCATTGCAAAGAATCGGTGGCCGCCAAGATCACACCCATTTGGTGCCATGTGTCAGGAAGCGCATGGCAGAACGTATGCACAGCACTTACAGCATCTGGCTGATACGCGTCAGAGGCCGCAAACAGCACACCTGACGTGCCGAGCGAAACAAACGCATCGCCTTTGCTTACAACACCAGCCCCTATGGCAGAGGCCGCATTGTCGCCACCTCCACCAGCCACGACGACACCCTTAGGGAGACCCCAATCTTGGGCTAGAATGTCTTTGACAGTGCCGGAACTTTCAGAACCCTCAACAAGACGGGGCATCTGATCGCGGGTCAAATCGCATGCACTGAGAAGAGCATCTGACCAATCGCGCTTCGCCACATCGAGCCAGCTGGTGCCAGCGGCGTCAGACATCTCCGCGACGTGCTCGCCCGTTAGCAAAAGGCGCAGGTAATCTTTGGGGAGGAGGACTTTGGCGAGCTTGGAGAAATGTTCAGGTTCGTTGTTCTTGACCCAAACGACTTTGGGCGCGGTGAAGCCAGCGAAGACGATGTTGCCAGAAAGCTCACGAAATTGCGGATCACTATCGAGCGCGCGCGCTTCATCTGCAGCGCGCGTGTCGTTCCAAAGAATACATGGGCGGAGCACGTTGTCGCCGCTATCTAGCAGGGTCGCGCCGTGCATGTGACCTGCGAGGCCAATGCCACGCACGGCAGACAAATCGTACGCCGCGCCAAGGGCTTTCATAGCAGTGTCCAAGGCGGCAAACCATTGGTTCGGATCCTGTTCTGACCAGCCTTCTCGCGGGCGGGAGACGGTCAAAGGAACCGCGTGCTCCGCCAGAATGCGTTGATCTGTCCCGATCAAAATTGCTTTCAGAGATGACGTGCCCAGATCAAGCCCGATGTACATTTACGCGGCGGCCTTAGGGTTCTTGCCCATAATGATCATCGACAAGATATCATCCTCAGTCACATCCTCGACGCGCTCCGTACCGACCATCTGACCGTTTTTCATCACAGACACACGATCGCACAAGTCCATCATCTCGCGCGTGTCATGGCTGATAAGAAAGATGCCGAGACCTTGGTCCTTCAGCTCTTTAATCAGGTCCGCGACCATTTCAGTTTCATGAACACCCAAAGCCGCTGTAGGCTCATCCATGATCAAGATCTTGGCGTTGAAATAGACAGCTCGCGCAATCGCAACAGACTGGCGCTGGCCACCAGACAAAGCTGACACAGGCTCTTTTAGCTTTTTGAAGTTGGGGTTGAGACGCGCCATGATCTTGGCTGTTTCTGCTGCCATTTTCGCATCATCCACAAACCCCATAGGCGATGTCAGTTCGCGACCCAAGAACAAGTTCGACGCGGCATCGAGGTTATCTGCAAGTGCGAGCGTTTGATAAATCGTCTCGATATTATGATCGCGCGCATCGCGGGGGGAATTGATCTCGGCCTGTTTGCCATTGATCCAAATCTCGCCACTGTCTTTTTTGTAGGCACCCGCGAGGATCTTGATCAGCGTGGATTTACCGGCACCGTTGTGACCGAGCAGGCCGACAACTTCACCTGCGTGCAGATCAAGACTGACGTGGTCCACAGCTTTGATCCCGCCAAAGGAAATTGAGATGTCTTTGAGTTGAACGAGAGGGGTATCACTCATTTGGAGTTCCTCCGGTAAAGGATATCTAGGAAGACGGCGATCACTAGGACCGAGCCAACGACGACTTGTTGGATCGCCGCATCAAAGCCGATGAGGACCATGCCGGTCTGCAAGCTTTGCATAACAAGCGCGCCAAGGATCGCACCGTAGATCGTGCCGACACCGCCTGCGAGGGACGTGCCGCCGATCACAGCTGCGGCGATGACGTAGAGTTCGTCCAGCGTGCCAAGTGCTGCCGTGGCAGAGCCAAGGCGCGCAGAGGCGACGACAGATGCTATCCCTGTAAGGAAGCCCATAAGCGCGAAGATTTTGACGGTCATCCAGCGTGTGTTGATACCCGCGAGTTCCGCCGCTTCGGGGTTGCCACCGATGGCATAAACGTAGCGACCAAACTTGGTGCGCGTCATCAGGATGGTCATAGCGATGGTGACGCCGATCAGGATCAAAACAGGGATCGCGAAACCGTGCGAGATGAAAATGCCCTCTGGCGGCACCTCGATGCCTTCAGCGGCAGCGTATTTCTTGATGATCCCTTTGGGCCAAGGGTAGGCGTTCATCAGCAAGGTCGTACCAATGACAGCGCCTGCGCCGATGGCGGCGAGAAATGTTTCCGCCCAAACTGGGCGTAGCGGTAGGCCGAAGGTTTTGCGCTTTCGACGACCTAGGATGATTAAGGCCAGTACGGCGATGCAGCCAAGGATGCCGACGATCCAACTGCCCGTGTTGCCGATTGCGCCGAAGGGGCCACCGCCAAGGAGTTTGAAGGTTGCATCCACAGGCGAGATCGTCTCGCCGCGCGCGACAAGGAATCCAGCACCTCGCCAAACTAGCAAGCCACCAAGCGTGACAATGAAAGCAGGAATTGTGCCATAGGCGATCATCCAGCCTTGGAATGCTCCCAGAAGCGTGCCCATCAGCAGGCCTGCAAAAATCGCAATAATCCAGATCATCGGATGCCCGAGGCCCAGATATTGCGGCAGGATGTTCACCTGCACTGTGCCCATGATTATGGCGATGAAGCCAAGCATTGAGCCAACGGACAGGTCGATATGGCGGGTGATGATCACCAGAACCATGCCCGTTGCCATGATCCCGATGGAGGAAGTCTGAACCGAGAGGTTCCAGAGGTTGCGCGGCGTGAGGAAGGCTCCAAAGCCGTTCACGAACAGACCGTAGTAATGAAAGCCGATCCAGATCAGCGCCAATGCGGCGAGCATCCCCAGAAGGCGCGTATCGACCTCTGTTTCGCGCAAGAACTTGGCGAAAGCGCCCTCGCGCTTGGCCTCGCTTGCTTTTGTTTCGGTGCCGATGTCGCTCATAAGTGCGCCCTCAAAGATGTACGTGTTTCGATCCAGCGGCAAAGTTTGGGCCGCAGGTTAATCTAGTCACACGTTTTTGAAAATTGGAACTGTTTTGGGTTGTATCGGCGACGCGCAGGCCGCCGATACAAATGTGCTTAGCGTGGGCTTAGCAGCCCGCGACACCGTCCATCGCGCCTTCGCAAACTTTGTCTTTTGCGATGTGGCCTGCGTCAATCACAGCGGAGATGTTGTCTTTTGTGATTGGTGTTGGGTCCAGAAGGATTGCGTTCATTTCAACGCCCTTTGCACCACCACTAAAGGTAGATGCGCCGTCGATGTCTGCCATCGCAGTACCGCCTGCAAGTGCGACAGCGATTTCGCCCGCTTTCTTGCCAAGGTCACGGCTGTTCTTCCAAACGGACACAGTCTGCGTACCGCGTGCAACGCGATTCAGAGCTGCGTGATCACCGTCTTGGCCACCAACTGGAATATCAAGACCCTGTGCTTCCAAAGCGGCGATAGAACCGCCTGCCATGCCGTCGTTCTGGGACAGAACCGCATCAACCATGTTGTTGTTTGCTGTTAGAATCTGCTCCATGTTCTTCTGGGCATTGTCTGGCTTCCAACCGTCTGTGAACGCTTCACCAACGATTTTGATTTTGCCGGATGCGACGTCGTCCGCGATGACTTCCATCATGCCTTCAAGCAAGAAACCTGCGTTTGGATCGCCTTTGTCGCCTTTGATGATGGCAAAGTTGCCCTCGGGCTGCGCCGCCGTCACGGATTGTGCGATGATACGACCAACGCCTTTGTTGTCGAACGTAAGGTAGAATGTACGCTGATCTTCGATCAAACGGTCGTAGCCGATCATTGGTACGCCTTCCGCTTCAGCCGCATCAAGTGCAGGTCCGATCGCGTCTTTGTCTTGCGCAAGAATGATTAAAGCGTCTGCGCCTTGAGCGATAAGAGCTTCGATATCTGTCAATTGCTTTGCCGCAGAGGACTGCGCGTCAGCCGAGATGTACTTCGCGCCAGCTGCGTCCAAAGCACCTTTGATCGCTGCTTCATCAGTTTTCCAGCGCTCTTCCTGAAAGTTGGACCAGCTTACGCCGACTGTGATACCGTGGCCGTCTGCAAATGCTGCGGATGCCAAGCTTGCTGCTGCGACGGATGCCGCCAAAAATAACTTCTTCATTGTTTTTCTCCCAAAGAACCCCTTGAGCACAGCCAAGGGCGAGTCACGTGACTCGTATAGTATTACTGGTTTAGCGATTAATTTCAATTTGCGAAATAAAAAATTGATGTGAGTTACGAAAATTTCAAAATAATTTGCTTTTCGCTGGAGATTCGGGAGTATAGGGTCGTCTAAGCGCTCCAAAACAGAGGTTTTAATTCAATTAGTGAACTATAGATCCAACATAAGAACGAAATCTGGTTGCGGGCCGCTTCTTGCAGGCGATTCTGCGCGCTTACCCGCGCTGCGCCAGCAGGTTTTTGAGCATGTACGTTCCTCTGGGCGCGCTGCAAGGGCTGATATTACGCGCGATCTGAACATAAGCGGGGCCAGCACAACGACTCTGACGGCCGACCTTATAGACTCTGGTTTCTTGCGCGAGGTGGATGAACCGGATCGCGAACACGGGCGGGGCCGCCCGCGCGTTGCTTTGGAAGTTGTGCCTGACTCAAGCTACGTGATTGGCATCAAGCTTTCATTCAAACAGCACAGTGCGGTGCTTTGTGATTTTGCAGGAAACGTACTGGCCACTGCAATCTTGCCCACAAAAAACAAACGCAGCAGCGAAGACGTTCTTATTGAGCAAATCATCGCGCTCTGTCATCGCGTGATCAAAGCGGCCGATATGTCAGAGCAAGATATAGCGGCTGTCGGCGTCGGCATTCCTGGCATTGTCGATCAAGCGAGTGGTCGGATCCGCTGGTGCTCCCTTTTGCAGGACACCAATGTGGATCTCGCCTCTTCCTTCGCGACGAAATTCAATGCGCCTCTGTTTCTCGATAATGATACTAATATGCTCACCCTCGCCGAACTTTGGTTTGGTGTGGGTCGTGACAAGACCGACTTTGCGGTTGTCACGATTGAAAATGGTGTCGGCATGGGGTTGGTTCTGAACAACAGGCTTTATCGTGGCACACATGGCGTCGGCTTAGAGCTGGGGCATACCAAAGTGCAGCTTGATGGCGCACTTTGCAGATGTGGCCAGCGTGGCTGTTTGGAAGCCTATCTCGGGGATTACGCATTGACCCGCGAGGCAGGAACAGCGCTGGATCACGAGGATACAACGCAAAAAGACAACGAAGAACTGCTCGATCTTTTGTTTGAGAAAGCCAAAGCCGGTCACGAGGCTGCTGAAACGATCTTTCGCCGCGCGGGGCGTTATCTGTCGGTTGGATTGTCCAATGTTGTGCAACTGTTCGACCCGCCGCTGATTATCATATCGGGGGACCGGATGCGGTTTGATTATTTCCATTCGGATGAGGTTCTTGCCGAGATGCAGAAACTTACCCTTTCCAATTCCCGCCAGCCTTGCCAGATCGAGACCCACACATGGGATGACGTCGTTTGGGCCCGTGGCGCAACGGTTCCCGCCCTTGTAGCATTGACAGATCGCCTGATCGGCGGATTGGGTACTCAAGCGTGATTAAGGCCTTACCGATCATTGCACTCGGCCTGGGCGCTTTCACGAATGCGCAAATCGCGCAGGCTGAAATAGCTTTTGAAAACCTATCTTCGCACTTGCCCGAACACATCTATGCGGGCGGCTGGGAGCATTTCGTCGGCGGTGGTCTCGCGGTTTTTGATTGCAACAACGACGAGCATCCCGACATCTTCGCAGCAGGCGGCGAAAACCCTGCGCGATTGATGCGCAACCTTGGGGCGTTCAATTTTGAAGCCGTCGACATTCCAAGATTACTGGGCGTGACAGGTGCGTACCCTATCGATCTGGACGCGGATGGATGGCTAGATCTGTTTGTGCTGCGTGCAGGTGGGAACCGCATTCTCAAAGGCGGGCCTGATTGCGCCTTCACCGACGCAAGCGCATTATTCGGCTTGCCCCAATCATCCGCATGGAGCACCGCATTCACCGCATGGTGGGAGAGTAACGAAGACCGCCCCACACTTGCAATCGGCAATTACGTTGACCGCGATGATCCCGATGGCCCGTTTGAGGCCTGCGACGACAACGTCATCCTGCGACCTGGCACTGATGGATATAGTGCGGAAATCCTGGCACCTGGATTTTGCACCCTGTCGATGCTTGCTGCCAAGGACTCTCGCGGACGCGACACGCTGCGCATCTCCAATGATCGACACTATTATGTGTCCGGCGGATATGAACAGATGTGGGATATCCAAGATCAACGCTTTCTTGGCGAAGCTGACGGTTGGAGAAACGTCTCCCTCTGGGGCATGGGCATTGCAAGTCGTGACCTAAACGCGGATGGTTTCGATGATGTCATGCTGACCTCTATGGGTGACCAGCTTTTGCAATTCGCGATCCCCGGTGGCGGGTACAAAGCGGCGCCTTTTAGCCAAGGCACCTATGCCCAACGTCCCCACATTGGCGACGAAGGTCGCGCATCCACGGGCTGGCATGCGGAATTTGGCGACGTAGATAATGACGGGCGGCCCGATCTTTTCATTGCCAAAGGTAACGTGGACCAGATGCCTGGAATGGCGATGCGCGACCCGAATACGCTGTTGCGTCAAAATGCAGACGGCACGTTCACCGAAATCTCGCACCACGTTGGTGTCGCGAGCATGGATCGCTCCCGTGGGGCAGCACTTGCTGATTTTGATCTCGACGGGCGCTTGGATCTTGTGGTCTCCAACAGGCGCGCTCCGCTGGAGCTTTATCGCAATGTGACTGAAAGAGCTGGTCAGTGGATTGCGATCACGCTGGCGCAGACTGGTCCCAATCGCGATGCGATTGGATCGGTCATTTGGGTGGAGGCTGGCGGGACAAAACAGTCGATACAACATGTTATTGGTGCTGGTCACGTGGGCGGGCAGATGTTGCCACGTCACTTTGGCCTTGGTGCCGCAGACACCGCAAAGGTCACTGTAAACTGGCCAGATGGATCACAAACGACAACATATTTAGAATCTGGTCAGCGACACGTAATCACGAAACCTTAGTCAAGGTTTGGCACGGTTAGGCCACTGGGCACGCTCGTCGGTACACCTAAACGGCCCAGGATGCTGACGGGGTCAGTCATCGTTTGCAAGAATGCGACAAGTGCGGCGATCTCGCTCTCTTCCAAAGCAACAGGCGCATGAGACACAGCCTCGGCAATTGCTCGTACCTGCTCTGGATCATCCATCACCTTGAAATCAGTGCTATCATAGTCCGGCAAAACCGCTTGCGTGCGATCATACTCCATCAGCCCTTTGGCAGGATCAGCATGCGCTCTGATGAAATCTTCCAACTCCGCGTGCGCCCCTGCATGACCATAAGGCGCGCTCGATGCGATGTTGCGCAAGGACGGCGTGCGAAAGGCGTAGCGATCCGCCTCAAGTCCCGTCACACGAAAGCGCCCATCATCACGGTGATGATCCTCAAAGGTTGCGGACTTTCCCGGACCAATTTGCGGCGCGCCCATCGCGTGAAACTTATGGTCCGTCAGGAACGCGCCCGCGTGACAGCTTGCACAACCTGCATCGCCATAAAACACCTCAAGCCCTGCGCGTTCTTGACCTTGGAGCAAGGTTTCTCCCCTAAGGTGCCCATCAAAGGGCGCAGTATCGGAGCGCCATTCATGGGCAACAAAGGCAGCGATTGCATTGGAAATATCGGTGAATGCGATGTCCTCAGGGTCCGTGATATGCGGGTAAAGGGCGCGGAATTGATCCGCGTATTCAGGAATCTCCGCCACCCGCATGGACAGCACATCCCATGCACCACCCTCACCCGTTATGATGCCTTGACGAATAAGACGGCCAATCTCGTTCTCTTTGAAAGACCCCGCCATTTCATCGCGGCTGAGCACGGGAAACATCGTTTGCGCAGAGAGGATCGAGGTAAAGCCGGCCAACATATCCTCGCCCATCGGCGTGCGAATACCCGAGGGGGTCGATGGATCAGCTTCAAGGCGACCGTCATGAAACAGTACCGTAAATTCATGTGCTCCCAGATTAAACAACACGGGGGAATTTCTCGGAATACGCTCTTCGGGCATATTTTTTGGGTTTGGGATCCGCTTTGGGCCTAGCCCTATACCACCATCCCCAAACGACAAGGACACGCCGTCAGAAGTGCCGAGCGCTGGATGATGACAGGTCGCGCAGGCGGTTTCTTTGTTACCCGACAGGATCGGGTCGTAAAACAGCAATTGCCCGAGCTTTGCCTCATCCAAGTTCACTGCGATGAAATCGTTATCCTGCAAGGGCTGCGGCAGATCTTGCGCAATAGCGGGAAACGCTGAAAAGACGGCTAACGAGAAGAGGACAAAGGTTTTCATCGCGATGCCTTTACGCAGGCTCGATCATGTCTACGCGGGTTGCGTGTCGACCACCCTCAAACTCTGTGGAGAGGAAAGCGTCAACAATCTCCAGCGCGAGGCCTGCCCCCAAGACACGTGCGCCCAAAGAGAGAATATTCGCGTCATTATGCGCTCGGATCATCTGTGCAGAAAACGTATCGGAACACACGCCACAGCGGATACCTTTGACCTTGTTCGCGGCCATCATGATGCCTTGCCCCGTGCCACATAGGATGATGCCCAAGGCACACTCGCCCGACACCACACGCTCTGCCGCAGCTTGTCCGTGGGTCGGGTAATGCGTGCTTTCGGTGGTGGTCGGACCGATGTCGAGCACATCCCAGCCTTGCCCTGCAATATGTTGAGCAATCGTTTGGCGCAGCTCTATCGCAGAATGATCACTTGAGAGAACGATGCGTTTCAGGTTCGTCATGATTGGTAGTCCTATGTTAAAGAAGGCGCGGACTTAGTCAGCGTTCAAATCTTTGGGTGTTTCAATGTTATCCTCGGGCCTCTTCAACGTGGCCCAGGTATCATCGCGTTGCGGCTCTGGAGGTGTTTCGCACACGCCGAGATGAATATTGACCTTCGCGATGAAATTAGCAGAAATCGGGGCAGTCACAAAGAGAAAGCCCATGATCAGCAACTCATGCATCGAGGTTTCACCAAGCAACATCGAGTGACCAATAGAAGCCAGCAAAAGCGCGCCAATGCCGATGGTGCCAACTTTCGTCGGCGCATGAAGTCGCGTCATCGGATCGTTAAACTTCAGTAGGCCAATCACCGCAACAGCGGCAAATCCAGCCCCGATCAACAGGAAAATGGCGACAGCGTAGGTGCCCAAAATCTCCATGCTCATTCGATGATATCCCCCCGTAACATAAAGCGCGCTAGCGCGACCGTTGACACAAATCCAAGCATGGCTATCAACAAAGACACCTCAAAATAGATCTGCGCGCCTTGATGAATGCCCAGCATCACTACTATGCCCAGCGCGTTTATCACCATCGTATCCAACGCCAAAATGCGATCGCCCGAAGTCGGGCCGAGCACCAAGCGCACCATGGACAGGATCTGGCCCAAACCCAGCGTTACAAACGCGACGATGATCGCGAAGTTCATCAGCTCTGTTGCAGCGCTCATTGGAAAATCTCCTTTAGGCGGTCTTCATAGCGAGTCTTGATTTCGTCCACGACAGATAGCGGATCATCTGTGTGAAGCACATGCACTAATAAGCTATGACCCTGATCCGACAGATCCGCCGAAACAGTTCCGGGCGTCAGCGTAATGGTGCCCGCGAGCATCGTGATTGCTTCGGGTTGCACCAGATCAAGCGGGATCACTATCCATGCTGGTTTCAGTTTGGAGTTGGGAACTGTCAGCACGATCCAAGCCACTTGGATGTTTGCAACCACAATATCCCACATCACCAAAACGCAATAGCTGAGCATTTTGCCAAGGCGAAAGCCTTGCGGGCGATCGGGCCACCAGATTGCAGTGATACGCGGAATGACAATACCAAGGATCAGACCGAACACAGACATGCCCGCAGAGAATTCGTTCTGCAAAAGCAACCAAACGACAGTAAGCAAAAGCGTTAGAAACGGGTGTGGCACAAGCCAATTATAAGCGCGTGTCATCCTAGTGATCCCCCTCTTTTGATTTACTCAACTTGCCGGGTGTCTCAAGAACTTGGGAAATATAAGGCTCCGGCGAAAAGAGCTGAGCAGCCATTTTCGTGGTGTAGCCGTGGACCTGCCCCGCTAAAATCGTGTGCGCCGCTAGGAGCGTGATGAGGCCACCAACAGCCACATACGACAAAGCCGAAGGTCGCACACCAAAGTCCCTGTCTTCACCAGCTTCAACACTATGCGCTTTCCAGAACAGAATGCTGCCCGCGCGCGCAAACCCAAGAATGCTAATCAAGCTAGAAGACAACACAATCGCCCAAATCCAGACCAGCAATGCACTGTCGTAGGCGGCGTCCAATACCAGTAATTTGCCAAGAAATCCTGACAAAGGCGGTAGGCCTGCCATTGCAATGGCTGCCGCAAAATACAAACCCGCCGTCAACGCATTACCCGCGATAACGGGTTGCGGTGTCAGATCTAGATTGGCGCGACCCGTGCGGACAAGATCGGAGATCAAGAACAGCGTGGCCCCCACCAAGGTCGAGTGCACAATATAGTAGAGCGCAGCCGCGATCCCTTCGGGCGTGAACAGGGAGATCGAAATCATCACCATGCCCATCGATCCGATAACGGAGAACGCGACCAAACGATCCAACTTCTTCGCGGCCAACACGCCCATCATCCCGAGCGCAAGCGACACCAGAGCCGCCGGCAAGAGCCAGACATCGAACAGGCCTGCTGTGGAGTCCAACTCTGGTGGGAAAACCATCGTATAAACACGAATGATGGCATAGGCACCAACTTTGGTCATGATAGCAAAGAGGGCGGCAACCGGTGCGGGTGCCTCCGAATAGCTGGAAGGCAGCCAGAAATGTAGCGGCACAAGGGCTGCCTTGATCGCGAAGACCAGCAACAGAAGAACTGACGCGACGCGGATGCCAACCGTTTCTTCAGGCCCGATCAATGCCACGCGCTGTGCCAGATCCGCCATGTTCAGCGTACCCGTCTCCGCATATAGCGAGCCAAGCGCGAAGAGGAACAAGGTCGATCCAATGAGGTTGAAGAGCACATATTGCACACCCGCTTTCAGCCGCGCGTTGCCACCCGCATGGATCATCAATCCGTATGACGCGATCAGCAGGACTTCGAAAAAGACGAAGAGGTTGAACAAATCGCCTGTCAGGAAAGCGCCCATAATGCCCATTAGCTGGAACTGGAACAGCGCATGGAAATGCCGCCCCCGATCGTCCCAACCTGATCCAATAGCATAGAGCAAAACAAACAAAGCCAGCACTGAGGTCAATAACACCATCATAGTCGACAGGCGATCCGCGACCAGCACGATGCCGAACGGCGCGGCCCAATCGCTCATCTGATACAGCGTCGTCGTACCGTCAGCGGCCTGCCATGCGAGACTCGCAGCGACGGCGATCAAAGCGACGATAGCCGCAACAGATAGCACGCGCTGAATGCCAATGTGATAGCGTGCGGTCAGCACGACAAAAGGCGCGACCAATGCGGGCAGAATAATCGGAGCGACGATCCAATGGGTCATGATGTGCTCTCCGATGCGCTCTCATTCGTTTGTGATTGCTCTCCAGGCAGATCATCAACGTGATCATCGTCTGACCCAAGGAATGCGCCGAGACCGATCATCACCACTACAGCGGTCATGCCGAATGAAATTACGATTGCTGTCAGAACTAAGGCCTGCGGCAGCGGGTCTGCATAGACATCAACTCCATCTTGGAGGATGGGAGGGGCACCGACGGTCAAGCGGCCGGAAGTGAACAAAAAGACATTCACCGCATAGGTCAAAAGCGAGACACCCAAAATCACCGGGAAAGTGCGCAGGCGCAGAGTCAGATATATACCCCCTGCTGTGAGGACGCCAATTGCGGATGCTACGAGTAGTTCCATTACACGGCCTCCTTCGCTGACGCATCCAGCGCGCGCGCCGGATCATCGCGGGATGGATCAATATCCATTGCATGTTCGCTATCATCAGGCCCCGCCTGACGCGCAATGCGCGAGAAGCTTTCAAGCGACAACATCACAGCACCAACCACCGCAAGGAATACACCCAAATCGAACAGGGCTGCCGTTGCCAGTTCGAACTTCTCAAAAGGCGGAATGCGCACATAGGTGAAATCCGATGTGAGGAAAGGTTTGCCAACAAACCACGACCCAATACCAGTCAGACCCGCGATCAACACACCCGCGCCGATGACCCCGTGATACGGATAGCGCAGACGCGCAGAGGCCCAGCCAAATCCACTTGCCATATACTGCATCACAACCGCAATGGACACGATCAGACCCGCAATGAAACCACCACCCGGCTCATTATGTCCGCGCAAGAAGATGTAGAAACCGACCATCAGAACCACAGGCATCATACCGCGTGTCAGAACAACCATCATCATTGGATGCGTGTTGCCTGCTCTTAATTGGTCAGGTTTACGGTTCACCAAGCGTGCCCGCACGGGTCCACCCAGCAACGTCTCGGTCAAAGCAAAGATCAACAACGCAGCAATACCCAACACGATAATTTCGCCGTAGGTATCAAAGCCACGGAAATCAACTAGGATCACGTTGACCACGTTCGTACCGCCGCCACCCTTGTAGGAATTGGCGACGTGGAATTCAGAGATCGGCGCACCTACAGCGTCGCGCAGCATATAGTGATAGGACAGTCCAAAGGTCGCAATACCGCCGATAATCGCCACACCCGTATCGCGCACGCGTCGTAAAACACTGCTCTCTGTAGGCGTCTTGTTAGGCAAAAAGTTGAGCGCCAAAAGCAACAAAATAATCGTGACGACTTCAACGGTGAACTGCGTCATCGCCAAATCTGGCGCACTGAAATAGACAAACCCGATAGAGACCGTCAGGCCCACGATACCAATCAAAATGAGTGACAGAAGACGGTTGCGATGCATCATCACCATGCCAAATGTCGCGGCCACTAACATCAACCATCCTGCGAAGGGAATAATACCCGCGGGTTGCATTTTATAGGTCGGCGCGCTGATCGTGCCGGTGCTCCAAGCGTGATACCCAGCAGCTACAATCGTGATCGATCCAATCGCCGCATAGCGCGAGAACGCACCATTGTGCAGCGGCAGAATCACGGCACGCGCCAAGCTGGCCGCTCTTTCTACAGTCGCTTCAAAGATGGGCTTTGCTTCGGGGCGCGGCGTGGCGTTCCAAAGGCGCAAGGCGGGCTTGAAGATGGATAGCATCAACAAACCACCAACAACCGCCGCGATGGACATGAACAAGGCGGGTACAAGTCCGTGCCAAATCTTGAAATGCGCCTTTGGCACACTCGCGGTGTCGCCCAAAACAGAGGCGGTTACCATCTTCACAAAAGGCTCCGCGAGGAACGGTGCGATACCAATCACGACGACCAACACAACCAAAATTGCAGGCGGCAGCCAAAGACCCGCATTCGGATCATGCGGCTTTGCTGGATAGTCGTCCCGCACAGGTCCAAGGAAGACGTGCCCGATCAAGCGGAAGCAATAGGCCGCAGAAAATAGCGACCCGATAGTCGCCAACACAGGCACTAACCAGGGCGTGTCGAAAAGAACCGTGTGGTTCGCTTCTTCAAGCATCATTTCTTTCGACAAGAAGCCGTTGAGCAGCGGAATACCCGCCATAGACAGCGCGGCCAATGCCGCAACAACGAAGGTCACAGGCATCAGTTTGCTCAAACCACCAAGCAGGCGAATGTCACGCGTATGCGCCTCGTGATCGATTATCCCCGCGGACATGAACAAGGCCGCCTTGAACGTCGCATGGTTTAAAATGTGGAACATAGCCGCCATAGCACCGAATGCGGTGCCCGTGCCCAAAAGCATCGTGATCAGCCCCAAATGACTGACAGTGGAAAAGGCCAGAAGCGCCTTTAGATCATGCTTGAACAGAGCGATTACGGCACCCAGAACCATCGTGACCAAGCCGGCAGTCGTGACGATCATGAACCACTCCGGCGTGCCGGACAGCACAGGCCACATGCGTGCCATCAAGAAGATACCCGCCTTCACCATCGTGGCCGAATGCAGATAGGCGGAAACCGGCGTCGGTGCCGCCATCGCGTGTGGTAGCCAAAAATGAAATGGGAATTGTGCAGACTTCGTAAAACAGCCAAGCAGAATGAGAATGAGCGCAGGTACATAGAGCGGATCCGCCTGTATCAGCTCACGGTTTTGCAAGATCACGCTTAAATCATAGCTGCCAGCAATCTGGCCCAGAATCAGCATTCCGCCAATCATCGCGAGCCCGCCCATGCCCGTCACAGTCAACGCCATCCGCGCGCCCTGACGACCCTCCGGTAGATGCTTCCAATAGCCAATCAGCAAGAAGGACGACAGCGAAGTTAGTTCCCAAAAGATCAGCAAAAGCAGAATGTTATCGCTAAGGACAATGCCCACCATCGCACCTTGGAATAGCAACAAATAGGTAAAGAACTGCCCCATATTATCGTCACGGCTTAGGTAGTGGCGCGCATAGGCAATAATCAAAAGTCCGATCCCCAGGATCAAAAGCGCAAAGAAGAAGCCAAGCGCGTCGAGCATGAGCGTGAAGTTCAGCCCCAAAAGCGGCATCCAATCGACACGCGCCATGACGACCTCACCCGCGACAACACTTGGCAGGTTGGTCAAAAGGCCCACGAATGCGGCTAAAGTGACAGTAAATGTGACACCGGCCGTCGCGGCCCGACCAGCGGAATTCATCAAACCTGGCAAAAGTGCACCAAAGAATGGCAAAGCAACGATAAAGAAGAGGGACACGCGGACTCCTAGTTCGAAGATTTTGATTTCGTCTAATGTGCGTCGAATCCTCAAAAGCACAAGAGCAAGCGGTTAGAATGTCAAAGAAAACCTGGCCCTGTAAACTGCACATCAGTCCAACCAGCAACATGTAGGCTTGAAATGCATAAATTTTAAGAAATGGCGGACCGAGGAGGATTCGAACCCCCGACCCCCTGATTCGTAGTCAGGTACTCTATCCAGCTGAGCTATCGGTCCGTTAGGCGCTGATTAGACGAGGTGCGAAAGCGTTGCAAGCGCAAAAAGCACCAGACTTACGCGAATATTCAAACAGCGACATCGCCTTTGGGCAAGCGTATCTCAAAGCAGGTCCCAGCCTCTGTAGAGTGCGTTAATTCCAGCACTCCCCCATGCCCACGGATAAGTTCCGCCGCAATAGCAAGACCCAATCCGGTCCCCCCTTTGCGCGCGCCACCTTGAAACGGGGTAAACAAATGCGCGAGCGCTTTTTTGGGCAAACCAGGACCTGTGTCATGCACACGAATGAGCCATTCTTGATCGCTTTCATCAGCGCACACCGAGATTTCACCCGACTTTCCCGTCGTGATAATCGCTTGCCGCGCATTGCGCACAAGATTGGACATGACACGATACAGTTGCTCAGGATCTGCGCGAATGGAAAGCCCAGCCGGCACGTCTTCGGCAAAGCTTAGATCATGTTCCCCAACGGCCAGCCTCTCCGACGCGATGACATCGTTGACGATTTCACTTAACGGGAAACGGGAAAGACGCGGCGCGGGTTCCTCCGCTTTTCCAAAAGCCAAAGTCGTCTCGCAAAGATTAACCGCACGCGTGATCGAATTCACCAGCTTCGGCGCCATGCGCTGAACGACGGGATCTTCGCTCATCTCGATGCGGTCTGTGAACAGTTGCGCAGAGGTCAGAATATTTCGCAGGTCATGGCTAACTCGCGCGACTGCCCCACCTAGTTGCGCAAGCCGCTCTTTCTGCTTCAATGCTTGAGTCAATTCTATCTGCATCGATTGCAAAGCATCCTCGGCCTCGCGCAACTCCGTCACACCAGCGCTAGGTTCAATGATCTGGCGCGCATCTTCAGGGGCCGCCGCGTATCGCTGCATGTGGTCCACAACACCGCGAATGGGGCGCACCAGCAAAAAGCGCACCGCAAGAAATAATAAGCCGGCCGTGAAGATCGAGATGACCGCAGACAGCACAAGAATGCGCAACCCGTAATCTAGCATCGCGGCGCGCAAACTTTCCGTAGGCATGGTGACTTCGATGAGCAGCCCCGCTTCGCGCACAGGCGCGCCAATGATGCGGATGACCTGAGGTTCCGCGCTTAGCAAACGCGCCACCGCATCCTTGATCAAGACCATGGCCCTCGGATCACGCAGATCAAACGTATCGTCTATCGGGCGCGGCATGGGCGAGGTTAGAACCAATTGCCGGACCGCATCGCGACGCAGAACAACGTTATAGACTTCCGCATTCAGAAGCAGCTCTTCCTCCAAATCCGCATCAATCATATCGTCGGCCAACAGCGCGAGCGATGCGATTTGCGCACGCTCCAATCGGGACAATAGAAAATCTTCACGAAACCGAGCCACTGAAGGGAAGAAAATCAACATCTCCGCCAGCATCACAAACACGGTGGTCAGGATCAAAAATCGCCCAGATAGTGAGTTCAACATTCAACCACTCGCTTCATCTTGCCCTTAAAACGCCCCGCTGCGCGTTCTGCACTCACAACGCGCGCACGTACCCAATCATGGCAGCCAGCGCTGCACAAGACGCACCACTTTCTTGACCGTGTCATTTTCAAAAAGGCGCGGTGTGAAATAAGCCCCCGCTGCGCGTTTGTTCACCTCAAATACAGATGGATACGGTGCGACCATTGCGGAGATCTGGCTCATTTTCAGCTTATTCGCAATCGCAAGCGACCACATGCCAATCAACTCGCCCGCTTGCGGTCCAGCGATAGACACACCAACAGGACGGCCCTTTAAAACCATCACTTTGATCAAACCATAGGCTTTTCGCTCCGCGATCAAACGGTCGTTGTGATGAATGTCAAACCGCACCACTTCGAGTTTGTCGCCATGCTCGTCGCGCGCTTGCGCTTCGGTCAAACCAACTTGAGCCAGCTCAGGATCCGTGTAGGTCGCCCAAGGGATATGTTTGGTGCTTTGCTTTGCAGGCAAGCCAAACAAAGCTGATCGGATGATCACGCCCGCCTGATAGCCCGCGACATGGGTAAATTGCAGCCCACCAGCAACGTCGCCAATCGCATAGACCTTTTTGTTAGTGGTCTTCATGCTGTCATCGACAACTATACCCGTGCGGTGTGTTTCAATGCCTGCAGCCTCAAGGTTCAGTTTATCCATGTTGGATTTACGCCCCACAGCCATCAACAGGTGCGAGCCTTTGAACACGCGGCCGTCCTTGGTATGCACTTCTATAGCGCCTGCTTTGCCCTTTATCTCTCCGGCCAAAGCGTCTTCTTCGATCACCACCCCCTCAGCGCGCAGCTTATCAAGCACGATTGCTGCTATCTCAGGATCATCCTTGCCCAGCGCTTTCGCACCTTCGATGACAGTCACTTTTGAGCCCATACGCAAATGCGCCTGCGCCATTTCCATACCGATGGGGCCACCACCAATAACGAGCAAATGCGCTGGCTGCTCACGCAACTCGAACAACGTCTCGTTTGTTTCGTAAGGCACCGTATCGAGGCCCGGAATAGGCGGCACGAAGGGAGCAGAGCCCGTTGAAATCACAACGCGTCGCGCTTTGATACGGTATTCGCCAGCTTCAACCTCCGTGGGGGATATGAATTTTCCATACTCACGGATCACCTGCACACCCAGACCTTCAAAACGCTCTTGGCTGTCAACGGGTTCAATCTGCGCGATAACGCTCGCGACGTGATCTTTGGCCGCCGCGTAATCCACCTGTGGAACAACATCCGCGACACCGTAAGCAGCAGCATGCGCTTGCCCATAAGCCGCTTTGCCAGAAGCAATCAGCGCTTTGGAGGGGACACACCCAAAGTTCAGGCAATCGCCCCCCATTTTGTGACCCTCAAGCAGAACCACGCTTGCGCCCATTTGAACTGCACCTGCCGCAACAGACAGACCACCAGAGCCTGCGCCAATCACCAGAATGTCTGTTTTGATCGTTTCCATGATTAGATGCCCTTTTTGCCGGTGACGGCTTTCACGAGGATGGGCAGCAGCGACAAAGCGCTAAGGCCAAGAATTGGGAAGAGAATATGTGGCTCAAAGATGATCCCGAAGTTTGGCGTCTCACCCGCGGCAAACACTTCGCCAAGACCCGCACCCACGGAGGTGAAGACCAGCGTGCCAGGGATAATCCCAAGGAAGGTCGAGATCACATAGCGATGCAGCGGCACTTCAAGAAACGCCGGGATCAGGTTGGCGATGAAGAAAGGCACCGCTGGCACAAGGCGAATGATAAAGAGCATCGACCACTGATTTTCGTCGATCCCGTCTTTGATCTTCTTCACAGCCCCTTCGCTGTTTTCCAGTTTCGCCCCCAGCTTTTCACCAAACCCGTAGCGCGCCGCGAGAAATATCAGCGTCGCACCTAGCGCGGCCCCTGTGACGTTAAAGAAGGTGCCAAACGCGGTGCCAAACAAAAAGCCACCAGTAAGTGTAGCGATTGTGGCACCCGGAAGCGAGAAGCCGACGATTGCGACATAAACCGCTAAAAAACCAAATGCCGCAATAAGATAGTTGCTGTCACGAAAGGCGATTAAAGCCTCACGATTGTCACGCAGCGCATCAAAGCTGAGATAGTCTTTTAACGTAAAAGCGCCAATCACAGCAACCACAAGGATCACCAGCATTGGGAGCATTCTGGCCAATCCAGACTTGGATTTAGGTTGGCTCTCTGGAGTCTGTGTCATGTAGCTCATCGTTCTCTTTCGGATCAAATCAGTTTCGCTTGTCTGAGTGCAACATGCTGATTTGATTTGGTTTGCGTAAGCCTTATCACGCCTGCTTGATCACGAGTGACAATTGCTGTGAACAAAGCTGGACTTTGCATCAGAACTGTAACATTCACCCACACAAGAACAGACCAATTGTTGCAGAAAAACGTGCCACTTTGGTTTGACTTATCCCCCACGCCCCTCTATTGGACGGACTTCAAGATACATAGGGCCACGGCGATTCTGCGCGGCTGCCCTGCTTTATACGGAGACGGAGCGATGAAACGCACCTTTCAACCATCTAATCGCGTTCGCAAGAACCGCCACGGCTTTCGCGCACGCATGGCCACAAAAGCAGGTCGCAAGATCCTGAACGCGCGCCGCGCAAAGGGCCGTAAAGAGCTGAGCGCGTAAGCGCCCGCATTTTAGGTTTATGACTTTGACACCGCCGGAGGCCTCTGACGCGCATTGCGCTGACGGGAACACGCCTCCGGCGGTTTCTTTGCGCCTGGCCGTTCTCAAAAAACGCAGCGCGTTTTTGCGTGCAGCCCGCGCGCGTCGTAAGGGAACGACGTCAATGATGGTACAAATGCGAGATCGTCACGATGAAGACCCGAATGTCGGCGTCGGCTTCACTTGCTCCAAGAAGGTTGGCAACGCCGTTGCGCGCAATCGTGCCAAACGTCGTCTGCGCGAAGCCGCGCGTGTCGTATTACCCCTTCATGGCGTAATAGGGTGCGATTACGTTCTGATCGGCCGCGCCGAAGCAACAGCCAACCGGCCTTTCGATCTGCTTGTCAGCGATCTGCGCTATGCCCTCAAAAAACTCCACGCCTCAAAATGAGTCCGCTTGCACATATCATCGCCCTGCCCGTGCGCGCCTATCGATTGGTCTTCTCACCCTGGGTCGGTTTCAATTGCCGCTATCACCCCACGTGTTCAGCCTACGCGATGGAAGCGTTAGAGAAACACGGCGCGATCAAAGGCAGTTGGCTGGCCGCGCGCCGTATTGGGCGCTGTCACCCATGGGGCAGTTCGGGCGTAGATAACGTACCCGATTAATCCCCGAACACACTTTTCCAAGTGACCTATTTTAAGCCAAGATTACCCCTGTCCGTAAAAGCGCGTGTCGGAATTTCATGTCGATCCAAACGCCCACAAATCGTGTGATAGATATCTTCCATAACGACTGGATCATCAAAATACCAAGTGTGACCCGCCCTAATGCTGCTTCCATGTTTTCCATCACGAAATCGCTTGCCACAATAGATATCAACACCCTTTGGATGTTCAGGTGCTTCCATACCAGTCCGTCCCGCGCGTGGAGCCACACCTAAACGCTTTACCGCAGAGATCGAAAGAACATCGTCCAATGGATTGTAATAATTCGTCAATCGCGCGCAATGACGATAGAGCGACGACGATTTTGGATTGCCTTTCGACAGGCTATCTACCGAAAGATCCGCCGCCATCAGCATGACTTGACTGACAGCCCAACTGCGACCGGCTATCCTCGCACGATCATCCGCGTCGTCAAACGCTTCGCGCACAACGTAGCACCCCATAGAATGCGCCAGCACATGAAGATCGATACGACAATCAGGTTGCTGCAAAGCAGAAAACGTTTCAATACCATCCCGCACAAGGCGAAATGCTGAAAGCTTGGCATCCTCACGATCTTCTAGGTAGTTCAGCGCAGACTCCGCACCTGGCCAGTCAAAACTCACAACAACACCGTCAAACCCTTGCTTTTCCAAACCCTTCTTGATTTTGCGATGCCTCTTTAGAACCGTGGCTTGCGAATTATTGAATCCGTGCACGTAAAAAACAATATCCCCTTCAGTCAAAGGATTGCTTGTCCCGCCCATCGCTTCTTTCAAGATTGCTTTGGTCCATTTGCTTTTCGAAATGCGATGCGCGTATTTCATATCATTCGCAGAACTAGGTACCCCTAAAAAATGGCTCGCCGCGGGCTCATTTGAAAAACCATCACCCGATTTACCACGTGACACAAAAACATAATCCATACCAAAATATCTCCAGAAATGCGAAAATCATCCTCCAAAACGGTGAACCAGTCAACACTAATACACTTTAAGATTGTGCATTCACATCAAGTCCAAGGACGCTGAAAGACTTTGGCATTTTGGCAGTGCCGGCCCTGCTCAGCTCAATTGAAAATGCCCTTCCCACACCCCCTTCAAAATGCCATATCCAGCGCATGTTAGATAATCACGACGACATTCATCCGCTTTTCTCTGGTGCGCCGAGCACGACAGAATTCAAAAAGCTACGCAAACGTCTGGTGCGCTATACGCGTGAAGCGATTGAGCAATACGGCATGATCGAACCCGGGGGAAAATGGTTGGTCTGCATGTCCGGTGGCAAAGACAGCTATACGCTGCTCGCGATTCTGATTGAACTCAAATGGCGCGGGCTTTTGCCTGTGGAGTTGCTCGCGTGCAATCTGGATCAAGGTCAGCCCGGATTTCCAGCGACCGTGCTGCCCGAGTTTCTTGAAAAAATGGGAATACCACATCGCATTGAATACCAAGACACTTATTCAATCGTCATGGATAAGATCCCAGCAGGTCGCACCTTCTGCGCGCTGTGTTCACGTTTGCGTCGTGGTAATCTCTACCGCGTGGCCCGCGAGGAGGGCTGCACCGCCGTCGTGCTTGGCCATCACCGCGATGATATCTTGGAAACCTTCTTCATGAACCTCTTTCACGGGGGACGTCTTGCGACGATGCCACCCAAATTGCTGAATGAGGAGGGCGATTTGTTTGTGTACCGCCCCCTCGCTCATGTGGCCGAAGTCGATTGCGAGAAATTCGCGAGCGCAATGAATTATCCGATTATCCCTTGTGATCTTTGCGGCTCTCAGGATGGATTGCAGCGCCAGCAAGTGAAACAAATCCTTGATGGATGGGAAGCCAACAATCCTGGTCGTCGCCAGGTCATGTTCCGCGCCTTGACCAATGCGCGCCCATCGCATCTGCTCGACCCAAAGATTTTTGATTTCGCAGGTCTGATGCGCGGAGATGTGCCCGAGACGCAAGACTGAAGGTGATTATTTGCGCCTGCACAACAATGCGTTACTGTTTTGTAAAACAAAGTAATTTGCACGGGCAGTATTATGACGATTACCAGACGAACTTTCGCCCTCACTCTAGGCGCATTTGGCCTAAGTGCGTGCCGTGGCACAATCGCGCAAACCACGAGCCGCTCCAAATCCACAGGTCTCGCGCCAGATATGCGCCCGCAACCTAATGCAGGCTATGACGCTTGGGTCGCCTCGTTCAAAAACCGTGCCAGTGGATATGGGCTCAGCAGTGCAACAATCGCCGCAGGGTTTCGTGGCACAGGGTATCTGCCCGGCGTCGTGAAACGCGACCGCAATCAAACGGAATTCAAACGATCGCTCGAAGATTACCTCTCCATCGCAGCGTCAGACGAGCGCGTTAGCAAAGGCCGCGCCGCATTCGCACGCCATCGCAGTACTTTGAATGCATTGGAAACAAAATACGGGGTCGATGCGACAATCATCTGCGCAATCTGGGGATTGGAAAGCCAATTTGGCGAACGTAAAGGCAACATTCCTGTAATTTCCTCCACCTCTACTTTGGCGTTCGACGGGCGGCGCGGAGCGTTCTTTGAAAAGCAGCTCGTCGCGGCCCTGAAGATCATCCAAAATGGGGATATCACAGCGGATCGCTTGCTTGGATCTTGGGCCGGTGCCATGGGCCACACCCAGTTTATGCCGACGTCCTACGCTGGCTTTGCCGTCGATTTCACGGGCGACGGGCGACGCGATATTTGGTCTGCTGATCCAAGCGACGCGCTCGCCTCAACTGCCGCATACCTGCAACGCAACGGCTGGAGCCGTGGTGTGCGCTGGGGCGCGGAATCAAGCTCTGGCACTTTACAACCCCAACCGGGAGGACCAAAGTTTTCTACCACAGGCAACTTCCGCACGATCAAACGCTACAATAATTCAGATGCATACGCGATTGGCATTGGACATCTATCGGACCGCATCGGCGGCGCTGGCCCCTTGCGCGGAAGCTTCCCACCCGATGAGTTTGGCCTGACAAAAAACGATCGCATCGCTTTGCAAAAACGCCTGACATCGCGGGGTTTTGACACAGTTGGAGCCGACGGCATTCTCGGTAAAAAAAGTCGCGCAGCGATCAGTGACTATCAGCGCAGCAAGGGTTTAGAGGTCACAGGGCGCCCTTCGCAAGCGTTGCTGCGCGGTCTTTAGTCTGTAGCGTTAAACGTAAACAAGCGCGCGCCATTGATTGTGTAGCCATTGATCAAATCGGCCGCTTCGCGCGACACCAACCACGCTTCTAGGGCCTGTGCTGCGGCCACATTTACATGGGCGTGCTTCGTAGCGCTCACTGGCAAATAGGCATATTGATTGAACAGCGCAGCGCAAGATCCGCTTTATTACCGAAATTCAACCAACTCGCACGATCCGCAAGGATATAAGCGCTCGTTGCGGAGGCTGTATTGAGGCTAGCCCCCATGCCCGCTCCAACCGCTTTATACCAACGATCGAACGCGCCCACATCAAGCGCGGCCGCGTCCCACAAAGCCAGCTCTTTCTTATGCTTCCCACTTTCATCTCCGCGTGACACGAAGGGCGCTTTCACATCTGCAATCCGCGCCAGAGCGTCGCTTGCACTCACAGCTTGTGGCAACGCAACAGGATCGTCCACAGGCCCGACTAACACAAAGTCATTATACATGATCTCACGGCGATAAGGCGCAAAGCCTTCCAACACAAATGCCTCTTCCGCAGCTTTAGAATGCACAAGGATCGCATCCACATCCCCTGCCCGCCCTAGTCGCAAAGCTTGGCCTGTTCCAACGACCAAAAGCTGCACTTCGATGTCGATGTCTTCCTTAATCGCGGGCAAGAGAACATCCGACAGCCCCGAGTTATGAAATCTCGTGGTGACCGCCAGCCGCATGGAATCAGAAAATGCAGCCCCACTCAAAAGCAACCAAAAACAGATCGCAAAGCGTATCATTCGATGATGTCTCCCTTCAAAAATGCCTGCGCCTCTTGCGTGTCCGGCTTGGCAAAGAAAGCCTGCGCATCCGCACGTTCATGCACTTTACCGTAAAGCAAAAACACCACTTCCGAAGCCATGCGCCGCGCTTGTCCCAGATCATGCGTGGTCATCACAATCTGCGTGCCACGCAACTGCGCGTCTTTCAGGAGCGTTTCAATCTCACGGGTCGAGCGCCCGTCCAAATTCGCACAAGGCTCATCCAGAAACAGCACATCCGGCGAGCGAATTAGCGCGCGCGCAAGGGCGAGCTTTTGCTTTTCGCCCCCCGACAATCGCGGCGCGTGCCGCTCCAGAGCGTCTGCTAGTCCGATACGCTCCGCCCAATGCTCAACCTTTTGTTTAATGATGGGTCTTGCCGTTCCAAGCAGCTCTAAGGGGTAGGCAAGATTGGCGCGCACTGTGCGGCGCAACATGATGGGGCTTTGAAACACATACGCCTGCTCTTGCCGAGCTTGAGCGTCCGGTTTCGAAAGAGCCAGCTCACCAGAGGACAGCCGTTCCACACCGTGCAACACTCGGAGCAATGTGGTTTTTCCAGCGCCGTTTGGACCCAAAACAATCGTAATTTCAGCGGTGCTCAGATGTAAATCAACAGGCCCCAGGATACGCTTCCCGCGCCGCTTCACAACCGCTTGTGACAGAGTTAGGCTCACCAGCGTCCCTCCTGCTCGGTGCGCGAGAGGGTGTGGATCAAGATATTCACCGCAAGCGCCAATGCGATCAGCACGAAGCCAAGCCCCAGCGCGAGCGCAAAATCACCCTTCCCCGTCTCCAACGCGATTGCAGTCGTCAAAACCCGCGTTGCGTGATCGATGTTGCCACCCACAATCATGATCGCACCCACTTCGCCAATCGCGCGGCCAAACCCTGCTAAGGCAGCAGTCAGCAAAGCACGGCGTCCGTCCCAAATCAGCGTCATGATGCGTTGCCGTTTCGTGGTGCTCAGCGAGATCAGCAGATCATGATATTCCGCCCAAAGTTCGCGCATCGCCTGATGGGTGATCGAGGCAATAAGCGGCGTGATAATAATTACCTGCGCAACGATCATCGCGCTTGGCGTGAATAAGAGGCCGAACACCCCAAATGGACCAGACCTGCTAAGCAACAAATAGACAATCAAGCCAACCACCACAGGCGGCAAGCCCATCAACGCATTGAGCACCGCAATCGCTGTGCGCCGATAGCGAAACCGCCGGATCGCGAGCCATGTGCCAAACGGCAAAGCAATCAGCGAGGCAACCACCAACGCAGACAGGCTGACCTGCAAAGAGCGCAGCGTGATTTCGACCAGATCAGCGTCAAGCGTGACGATCAGCCAGAATGCAGCCTCCAATCCGGCCCAAATGTCGTTCATTACGGCGTCCTTTTGCGGGGTGGCATCTGTGCGCTCGTTGCGACTTAACAATCACCAAATGCACGCCCACGCCACCGGATTCGCGGCGCGTTTGCACATAGAGACGACGGAGCCTTATGAATTGGACCTCACATAGAATCGCGCTAAACATTGCTCCATGACGCCAGATTTCGCCAAATCCTTCCCCCTGCGCACAGCGCGCGTGCATGAGGTCTGCGGGCCAAGCTCCGCAAGCTTCGCTGCCGTTTGTGCAGGTGTGGCGCAGGGTACGGTCTTGTGGATTCGCGAACATTGGCGTCCTGAAGGGGTAAATCCACTCGGTCTGTCGCCCTTTTTTGATCCCGCTAAACTTCTGATTGCGCAGGTAAAAGACCAAACCGAAGGCCTTGCCGTCGCCGAAGAAGCACTGCGCGATGGATCAACGCCGCTGGTCATTTTAGAGATCAGCCAACCTATGGGATTGATCCAAGGGCGGCGCTTGCAACTCTCGGCCAAGGCAGGAAAATCCACAGGGCTGTGCCTGATTCCAGATGGCATGGGCAGCAACGCAGCTGAGTCTCGCTGGCACGCGGCACCAATTTTTGACCCTTTCTCTGCCCCGGGAGACTCGACTCTTCAGCGTTACGAACTTATTAAGAACAAATCAGGAACATTAGGATCTTGGCATGTTCGATGGGATACAGCGTCGCGTTGTCTCCGTCTGGTTTCCGCGACTGGCGAGTGATCGCGCACTACGGCTGCGTCCCATTGAGGGGCCATTCGCGCTGACGCATAGCATCAGCAATACCAACCGAATTTATTGCTTGAACGTCGCTGCTGAACGCCTTGGTCTCAGCGCGGGCATGCCCTTTTCCGACGCCCGCGCGTTTTGTCCTGAGTTGCAAAGCCGCCCTGCTGATCCTTTGGCGGATAGGCGTTTTCAACATGCGTTGCGCCGTTGGGCCGTGCGCTATTGCCCTTGGGTCGGGCTTGAGGACGGTGATGGCCTCGTGCTCGACATCACTGGCACCGCACATCTGTTTGGTGGCGAAGCAGAGCTGCTGATGGACATGCGCCAACGGCTTTCACGTGCAGGAATTACCGCACGCATCGGGCTTAGCGACAATCGCGGTGCCGCATGGGCTTTGGCGCATCACGGTGAAGGATCTGCGCCTGTGGGCGCGGCGTTAGACGTACTCCATGACCTCCCTGTTGCAGCACTACGTCTTGAGGAAAAGACCGTCACAGGCTTGGGGCGCCTCGGTTTGCGTACCATTGGAGAGCTCGCGAATGCCCCGCGCGCGCCTTTGAGCCGTCGTTTCGGCTCGTCCCTTCTGATGCGTCTAGATCAAGCGCTTGGGCAGCAACCCGAACAAATCACCCCGTTGAAAGATCCGCCCCACTACGGCGTGCGCATTACCCTGCCAGACCCCATCGGCATCAAAAGCGATGTGATGGAGGGCACCTCTCGTCTGCTCACCCAGCTCTGCGCCAAGCTAAAATCCCGCGAAACAGGCGCACGCATATTAGCGCTGACCCTGCGCCGCGTCGATCAAGACAGCCAACAGGTCGAACTCCGTCTCGCCCGCCCTATGCGCGACGCCACGCGCATTCTGCCGCTGTTTGAACGCGGCATTGGCGATGTCGATGCAGGGTATGGCATCGATCAAATGCGCCTTGAAGCAGTGCAGGTCGAACCTATGCCTGTGCAACAACTCAGCCACGTCGCATCAGGCCACAAAGACCAGCTTGATGATCTGATCACCCGCATTGGCACACGCATCGGTCTTGAAAACGTGCAACGTTTTCTACCAGCCGATAGCCACATTCCAGAACGCAGCTATCAGATAGCCGCTGCAGCATTCTCAAGCCCTGAGAGCACATGGAGCACCATACGCCCCCGTCCGCTTCATATTTTTCCTCCTGCACCACTGCTCGGCACACATGCGGTGCCCACCCCACCAAAACGCTTCCGTTGGCGGCGCATGTCCTTCGCCACGGCACGTACCTCTGGCCCCGAGCGCATCGCACCTGAGTGGTGGTTGGAAGCAGATGAATGGCGCACAGGCGTGCGGGATTATTGGTGCGTCGAAACACGCCAAGGCCGTCGCCTTTGGCTGTTTTTTACACCACAAAGTCCAGGCTGGTATGTCCAAGGGGAGTTTGCATGAGTTACGCTGAACTCGCTACAACCAGCAACTTCACCTTCCTGCGCGGCGCTTCGCACCCCGAGGAATTGGTAACCCGCGCGGCCGAGCTTGGCCTGCAAGCGATCGCGATCACCGACCATAATTCACTTGCGGGAGTCGTACGCGCCTATGCGGCCCTGAAAGAGCTCAAACGCGCGCGTGAAGATACCATACGTATCCGTTCGGAAACACAATTGGATCACTCATCGCGCCAAGAAGTCGGTGATCAACAGCACATCCCTCGACCCCAAACTGTTCATCTCCCCAAGCTGATCGTTGGTGCCCGTCTCATGCTACGCGATAGCCATATCGATTGGATAGCGCTCCCCAAAGATCGCGCAGCGTATAGTCGCCTCACCCGCCTTCTCACACTTGGCAAACGCCGCGCAGAGAAAGGGCAATGCCATCTCGACCTACCTGATCTGCTTGAGGGTTGCTCCGGCATGATCTTGATTGCCCTGCCCCGTGGCCCTTTGCGCAAAACCACCCATGATATCACACAAATGCAACGCCGCTATCCCAGCCACGTCTTCCTTGGCGCGGCCCCGCGCTACAATGGCTCCGATCAAGCCTACCTTGCCGATTGCGCCCACCTCGCGCTCAAAACATCGGCACCCATGGTCGCTGTCGGCGATCCGCTCATGCACCATGGCAAACGCCGCCAACTCGCAGATGTGCTGACGTGCATGCGCGAACATATCACCATTGATCAGATCGGCACACGTGCGCTGCCCAACGCCGAACGCCGCCTCAAAGGTCATGCGGATATGTCGCGTGTGTTTCGCGATCATCCTGCCGCTTTGCAGCGGAGCGTCGAAATCGCCGCACGCTGTAGCTTTTGCCTCAGCGAGCTGTCTTACGAATACCCCGATGAGATCAGCGAGGGCGAACCACCCCAAGAGCGCCTGACCCGCCTCGCCTATGAGGGCATGATGCGACGCTACCCCAACGGCGCTACGGAAAAAGCAAAAGCACAGATCAAGAAGGAACTTAAGCTCGTTAAGGCACTGGATTTCCCTGCCTACTTCCTTACTGTACATGACATAGTACAATTTGCGCGCTCTCAAGGGATCCTCTGCCAAGGGCGCGGATCAGCCGCCAATTCGATCCTATGTTATCTGCTCGGCATCACCGAAGTCAGCCCCGAAGTGATCACCATGGTGGTCGAGCGTTTCGTATCTGAAGCGCGCGCAGAGCCGCCTGACATTGACGTCGATTTCGAACATGAGCGCCGCGAAGAGGTGATCCAGCATATTTACGCCAAGTACGGGCGTCATCGCGCAGGGCTGTGCGCCACTGTCACCCATTTTCGCACCCGTGGTGCCATCCGCGAGGTGGGCAAAGTCATGGGGCTGAGTGAGGATGTGACAGCAGGATTGTCGAGCCAAATCTGGGGGCAATCAGACAAAGGGGCCGACCCAGAACGCGTGCGCGAATTAGGGCTGAACCTCGAAGATCGCCGCCTTGCACAGACCATACGCCTTATTGGTGAGATCATCGGTTTCCCAAGGCACCTGTCGCAGCACGTCGGCGGATTTGTCATTACAAAAGAACGGCTTGACGAGTTATGCCCAATTGAAAACGCCGCAATGGAGGATCGCACAGTCATCGAATGGGACAAGGACGACATCGACACATTGGGCATTCTAAAGGTGGATATATTGGGCCTTGGCATGCTCAGCTGCATCCGCAAAAGCTTTGATTTGTTGCAAGAACATGATCGCAAAACGCTCTCTATCGCAGCGATCCCGCAAGAGGATCCTGAAACCTATGATATGCTTTGCGTGGCCGACGCGATTGGCGTGTTTCAGGTGGAAAGCCGCGCGCAAATGAACTTCCTCCCGCGTATGTTGCCACGTAAATTCTACGACTTGGTGATCGAGGTCGCCATCGTACGTCCTGGCCCCATTCAAGGCGGCATGGTGCACCCCTATATCAACCGCCGCCAAGGTCGCGAAGAAGTGCATTTCCCGTCAAAAGAACTCGAAAACGTGCTCGGCAAAACCCTCGGCGTGCCACTTTTCCAAGAACAAGCCATGCAAATCGCCGTGGTCGCCGCGGGCTTTGATCCATCCGAAGCCGACCAGTTGCGCCGCTCACTCGCCACGTTCCGACGCATGGGCACGATCAGCACGTTCAAGGATCGCTTCATCAATGGTATGCTAGCACGCGGCTATGACGAAAACTTCGCACAGCGCTGTTTCGCGCAAATCGAGGGATTTGGCGAATATGGCTTTCCCGAAAGCCATGCAGCCGCCTTTGCGATGCTGGTTTATGTCTCCGCCTGGCTCAAAAAGCATCATCCTGCGGTTTTTGCCTGCGCTTTGCTGAACTCTCAGCCAATGGGCTTTTACGCCCCCGCGCAAATCGTGCGCGATGCCCGCGAACACCACATCGAAGTGCGCCCCATTTGCGTGAACGCCAGCACATGGGACAACACGTTAGAGCGGCGGGGTGATGGCGCTTTGGCGCTGCGGCTTGGGTTTCGCCAGATCAAAGGCTTTCGCGAAACGGATGCCGATTGGATCGTCGCAGCACGCGGCAACGGCTACCGCGACCCTGAAGCGGTCTGGCTGCGTGCCGGTGTTGCGCCTTCTGTACTCGAACGTCTCGCCGAGGCGGATGGGTTTTCCGACATGGGTCACACGCGCCGTGATGCGCTTTGGTTGGTGAAGGCAATCCGTGGACAGCAACCCTTACCGCTCTTCAATGATCCCATTGATGGGGAGAGCATTTCGGAACCTGACGTAGTTTTGCCAGCGATGCATCTGGGCGAAGAGGTAGTGGAAGATTACGTCTCCATGCGGCTGACTTTGCGCGCGCATCCCATGGAGCTTTTACGTCCGAATATTGCGGGGCTCACCTCGCACGACAAACTCCCCGATGCACCCCTACATCGTATCTCTGTGTGCGGTTTGGTGATCACGCGGCAACGGCCCGGCACGGCTTCGGGTGTTATTTTCCTCACGCTTGAGGATGAAACGGGTGTCAGTAATGTGGTGGTTTGGCCCAAGCTTTATGAAAAATATCGCCGCGCAGTGATGGGGGGGCGCCTTTTGCGCGTTACAGGCTTTTTGCAGCGGGAAGGGATTGTCGTGCATGTGATTGCCCAAGAGGTCGAGGACCTGTCGCATCGTTTAAGCGAGCTCGGCCATCCGCTTGATGATCAGGTCGGAATCACACATCCCGAAGCCGATGATGCCCCACGTCCGCGTCGCCAACCTGCGCGTGCCATGCATCCGAGGGATCAGGCCAAGCGGCTATTTCCAAGTCGTGACTTTCATTAACGGTTGAGGGGCTCTGCCCCGTCTCGGCACGCCGAGAATCCCCAGGGTATTTATGGAAAAGGGAAACGGTGAAAGCTACCGCGTGAAGCGAATGTCGGACATTATGAGGCTGGGGTTAGCGCGGTCAAATGCGCGCAGGTGCACTGAAGCACCGTCAATCCGCCATTCGACGTACTGCGCAATCTGACGGCCCGTTTCAGGATCTTTTGCGCGCACCAAAAAGGCAAGGATACCATCGCACTGCACACCTATAATCTGCACCGCCCCCAGCCCATCAGGATTAGACCAATGGCCTGAAATCTTGTCCGACCCCACCTCGCTCTTAAGTTCACCCGACAGCGAGATCTTGCGCCCGCTCTCAACACATCGCCCTGAGGCTGTCAAAACATTGGCCTTATATGTGTTTTTCAATCGGCACCGAAGTGCTTCTCGTGCGATATCTGGCGTTTCACGCGCCCAACCCCCGCCACTCCACGCACCATTTAGAGCGGCGAGCGTATTAGCAGATGTAGGCGCGCTCAGCAGGAGGAAAAGCGCAAGGATCGCTCGCAACTTCATGAGTTTTTTCTCCCTCCCAAAAGGGCGGGCAGCAACAAGAGATCAAACACTAAAGCCAACCAAAGTGTCAGGATCATCATACCCCCAAACAGGTGGATCGGGAAAAAGCCGCTGATCATCGTGATCGCTAGTCCAAAGGTCAGCAGAACGGTCGTAAGCACCATGACTTGCCCCGCCGTTGCGCTTGCATATTGTGCGGCCCTGTTCGCGCTTTCGCCACGCTTTCGCGCCTCATAAAAACGGTTCAGGAAATGTACGGAATCGTCGATCGCGATACCAAATGAGATGGTTAGCGCCAGCACAGCAGTCGGCGACAATTCTCCGCCAGCCCACAAATGCAAGGATGCGCCCGTAAGCATCAAAGGCAGCACATTAGGGATCAGCAACACTGGGAAAAGACACAGCGCACCGAAGACAAGTGCGACGATTAGAGTCGCAAGAACCGAAACCAGAACCAGACTGCCTGAGAGCTGTGCGATCAGGTTTACCGCCTCCACGCGCATCACCCTGGGCAGGCCGAAAACGCGCACTGCACCGCCTTGCATCGCAGTCGCCTGCAGGCGTTCGACTAACGCGAAGGCGTTAGCATCACGCATAGGTTCCGGGACAGAGATGTAGATGCGCTGCACGTTATTCGAGGGGCGAAACTGCTAGATCAACGAGCTTGGTGCATCCGCCAGATCCTCAAGTGTTGGCGCGCGATCTAGCACCAACCAACGCGCTAGTGCCGTGTTAGAGAGCACCGCTTCAGCACCTTCGATTTGCGTGAGCTTATCCACAAGCGCCATGGTGTCTGCCCACTCCCCCTTCACATCAACTATCATCTGGAACACACCACCAAAGTCCCGCGCAATTGCGTCGTTCACCTGAACCGTCGTACTGCCTTAGGGCAGATTTTGGTAGAGCGGGCACCACGCTTTGGTCTGCTGATAGCCAACCACCGACACCGCCAACAGCGCGCTTGCAGCCACGATCAAAACGCGCGGGCGGGCTATACTGAGGCGAGTCAAACCCGAAGCGAACGCGTTTGCGAACTTGGGCGTAGGGTAGTGTGAAGGCCGGATCACCTGCGCCAGCAACGCACAGGTGGTGATGAACACCACGAAAGCTAGCGATGTGCCAAGCGCGCCGAGCACTTCAAACTCAAACAACTGCGCATTACTGGTTAGCATAATGCACGCGAATGCCAACGCAGTGGTCAGTGCCGTCAATGCGCAGGCCGGACCAATGCGCGCAACCGTGTCGTAGGCGCCGTGATCGCTTTCCTTTAGGTGTCCCGCAAGATGCACCACATCCGCCCTGCCAAGCACCAAGATCAAAAGGGGGATCACATTGTTGAGCACATTGATCGGGTAGCCAAGCCACACCGACAGCCCCAAGACACTTACCGCCCCCAAAAAGCGACGGGATTGCAGCCAGCAGAACCTCAAAAATTGCAATCCAGCCATATGCGACGCCTTCATCATACCCGAGAAACAACAGGCCAGCGATCCACAGACTGTGCTTACCAACCATGATGAGATAATGCTCTGCTCCGACCTCATAGGCACCTTTGTCCAGCAAACATGCAGTGTTGCGCTTGGCGACGACCAATTCGCTCAAGAGTTGAGCAATGATAAAGCCAAGAAAAAGCAGCGTGGCCATTTCCATCATCCGCCCCCCTCAGAGACGTGAAACAGTAAGAAAGATGTGGTGAAATCTGGCCCAAGTGCGCAGCCCATCATTTGCCCGCTAAGTCCATTTGCTAGAACGAATTTCATCACAGACATAACAGTCGGTGCCGACATATTCCCCGCTTCGCGCAACGTGTCGCGTTCCGCATCAAGGCTGCCCTACTCAAGATGCAAAGCATCTTCAATCGCCTCGACCACTTTCGCGCCACCAGGGTGAAACATATAGCGATCAATCTTTGTATGGCTGAGGCTCGCGCTATCCAGCGCGCCCTGGGTCGCCACTGCAAATTCTTCGCTCACAAACGTAGGAATGGAGCGGTTAAACACCACACCAAACCCAGCTTCATCCACGTCCCATCCCATAATGCCAAGCGTATCCAGCCAGATCTTTTGATGGCCCTGACCAAGCTCTACCAACGGGCCATTGTTCTGCGTTTCGGAACTTAAACAGGCCGCAGCAGTACCGTCGCCGAACAAGGCGGTCGCGATGATATCAGCTTTTTGCAAGCGATCCGCGCGAAACGACAACGAACAAGTTTCTATCACGACAAGCAGAACTTTCGCACCGCTCTGTCCATTGGTAAGCGTGCGCGCAATCGAAAGCCCTGAGACGCCCCCCGCGCAGCCAAGCCCGAAAAGCGGCACGCGCATAATGTAATCGCGAAAGCCCATGTCAAAGAAAACTTGCGCTTTCAGCGTTGGGGTCGCGATGCCTGTTGAGGATACTGTGACCACGCAATCCACCTGATCCGCGCGCCAACCCACGTCGCGCAAAGCCGCGCCTGCCGCATCCAAAAACATCGCTTTCACATCTGTCATAAAGACGGTGTTGCGATCGACCCAAACGTGAGGTTCGTGAAACCAGTCAATCGGCACAACAGAGTAGCGCCTATCAATGCTCGCGCTCACAAAACTTTTCGAAAGGCGGTCGAACTGCGGATATTTATCGCCAAAAATGATGCCCGCACGCGCTCGCACCTCATCCTGTGTCAGGCAATAAGGCGGAAGCGCGGTGGATAATCCATGTAGCTATACTGACATTCAACGTCCCAGAAGCGAACAAAGATGTCACGGCTTTTGCAAATGTTAGAGTACTATCCAACCCACTTTGAAAGCCGGAGAGTTCCGATAACTCCGCTCAACTGTTTTAAATCACTACGCCAAGCGGGTCGCACGCGGACTTTCATCCATTTGGAACGTCAAATGATCCACCAAACGTAGTGTCAGCTCTGCCCGAACATCCTTGGCCGAAGGGTCGTCCCACAGGTTATTGCACTCTCGAGGGTCCGTGTTCAGATCGTAAAGCTCACCCCAGGTTTCCCCCGCAAAGATCGACATGCGCCAGTCTTTTGTCCGCAACGTCCGCGCGCGCACCGCTTTGGTGAACCCCATGCGCGGACCACCATCATTGTGCTCGATCATCACCTCGTCGCGGTGCACCTGCGTACCATCCAGCGCCTCAATAAAACTGCTGCCTTGAATACCATTGTAGGGGGCCAAACCTGCACGATCCAAAATGCTGGCAGAGATGTCGATTGTCGAGGCAAGCGTTTCCGTCTGTGCACCTTTGCGCGTGGCAGGATCAGACCAGATCATCGGAACACGCGTGATAGACGGTAACGGGATCGCTCCCTTCAGCATCAGATTAAAATCGCCCAGATAATCGCCATGATCAGAGGTAAAGATGATCACCGTATTGTCATACTCGCCGGATGCTTTCAGCGCATCGATAACGCGACCAATGTGATCATCAATCATAGTGATCATACCTGCTGTCAGCGCTTTCGCTTCTCGCACATGTTGATCGCTCGCTCGGAAAGCAAATTGCGGGATCGCTGGCTCCTCGCCTGTTTCCCACATTTTCGTTTCGTGCTGCATAGGGGGTGTCGGGTTCTGATGTGCATCGTAAGGCAGATCCACGTCAAAGTCGTTAGGATCATACATATCCCAGTATTTGCCCGGCGGATTAAACGGATGATGCGGATCTGGAAAAGACACAAACGCAAAAAACGGATCGCCGCCTGCTTTGCGCTCCTCTAGATAAGAGATTGCTTTATCCGCAACCCAAGCGGTTGGATACTTATCCTCTGGAATGGGGGTGCGGTAAGCTTGTGGGCATGTGTAGTCATGCGCCAACTCATTCGCGGGGTCATGCAACTCCTGCCAATTTGGCACGGTTTCGCGGAACCATTGACCATATTGACCACCACATTGATCCCCGTGACTTGTCGCCATTTCAACATGCTGGAAGCCGTAATAGGGTGTCTCGAACGGTGCATCCGAAGGCTTGTCAAAACTCGCCGGTTCTTCTTTGGTGTATTTCCCTGTGTCGGATTTCCATGCTTCGGGCACCAAGCGTTCAACGTGGTCTTCTTTGCGTAGAGGTGGACTATCGGTAAAGGGTTGGAGGTGACTTTTACCAAAGCTTGCCGTCGCGTATCCACCAGCGGCGAGCACATCGACGAAAGTATTCGCGCGTTCTGACAACAAACAGCCATTATGGCGCAACCCATGCACTGACGGCATACGCCCCGTCATCAAGGATGCACGGTTGGGCATGCACACGGGCAAAGCGACATGGAAATCTTCGAACCGCGTGCCTTTGGCGGCAATTGCGTCAATGTTGGGCGTGCGCACCACAGGATGTCCCGCACAGCCAAGCCAATCCGCGCGGTGCTGGTCGGTGATAAACAACAGGAAATTCGGTTTCTGCGTCATGAGCTAAATCCTCTATGCGGCAATCGACTGCCGGTTCATCACACGGTGCACAATCAAAAGACCAACGCCCACCGCAATCGCTGCAAGATAGATCGTTTCAGCCTTGGCCAGTACCGTTGCCGCAACGGCCAAACGGATCAACACCCAAGGCATACTCAGCGGTCCCGTGTCATAGCGCGACAGTGCACTCGCGATGAGATAAAGCGCGAAGATAAGACGTGCGAGCAACCACAAAAGCGCTATCACTGTGACCCCGTCCTCATAGCCCGGCAGGAATTCTTTACCGGGGCTTGATGGGTCAATAAGCGCTTGGTCAATCAACAATAATTCTGGGTAAAAGGCAAAGATGAACGGGATGACGAACATCACGATGCCCGAGCGCACAGCGCTGAATCCTGTGGCCATCGGTTCCGCTTTGGTGATCGTCGAGGCGGCAAATGCAGCCAAGGCTACAGGTGGCGTGATCGCTGACGCAACCGCGAAGTAAAAGATGAACATATGCGCGGTGAAGGTCGCAAGTCCGAGGCCGATCAGTAGTGGCCCCATTAACAAAGCGACGTTGATATAGGCAGGCACCGCAGGCATTCCCATTCCCAATAAAACCGCCAAAAGCATCGTGATACCAAGCGCCATGAGCTGCATGGAGAAGGACGCACTGCCGCCAAGATCAAGCGACAGCAAGAAGCCGAGCACATCGATCCCAACGAATTTCGACAGACCCGTGAAGTTGAGACTTACGTCGATCACAGTCACCGCAAGGAACATCAGATACAACGTCGATACCGTGATCCCCGCATCCGCCAAAGCGTCCAGCGCCTTACGAGGTGTCTTGCGGAAATCCTTGTCGAGAAATAGCAGCGCAATCACCAAAGCGGCACCCCACCATCCTGTCGCGCCCGCATCGCCAGCGGCATTCTGGTAGAGTTGCAAGAACCAAGGCAGCTCAATCGCACGGCACACGCCATTGTTGATAACAGTTTCAGCACCGAGCAACCAACCAAGCCAGCCACAGCCAACCGCATCTTTCTTCGTTAGCAAAAGAACGAGGATCAACATGATCGGCAGAAAGATTTGCATCAGGTGCAGAATGTCTGTTCGGGTGATGCGCATGTCATCGGTGAATTCACCGAACGCTTCGATCCCTTGTTTGCGCGATTGGAACATCGCAGTGAGGAAGAGGCAGAAGAAATAAGCAATCGCAGGGATCGTTGCCGCGATAATCACGTCACCGTAAGGTGTTGCTGTGAGTGCTGCGAGGATGAACGCCGCGACGCCCATCACAGGTGGCATGATTGAGCCACCCGAGGAGGCCGCCGCTTCAACACCGCCTGCGAAGACACGTGAGAAACCTGCTTTTATCATCATTGGAATCGTAAGAACCCCGGTCGAGAGAACGTTCGTCACAGGGCCACCCGTGATCGTACCAAACATCGCCGACGACACAATCGCCGCATGGGCAGGCCCGCCGCGCAAATTGCGTGTCCAGCGGAACGCGAGCTTGATCAAAGATTGCCCGCCCGCCGATTTGCCGAACATCGCCCCAAGGATGATGTAGGGAAAAACGAGGTTCATAATTACGTACATGAACCGGCCCAACATGCCGGAGGAGTTATTCACCAAAGCGTCATGCACATTGGGCACACCGTCCAGGAAGGTGCGCGGCTCCCCACCAAGTTTGGTCATCAAGTATTTGTTGATGTCGTCAGGTCCGTGGAAATACCACACCAGCACCGTGCCGATCGTGTAGGCAGCAACCAGCATCGCGACCAAGACCAAGGGCAAGCCCCAGACCTTAACGTTATAGCCAAGGAAAATCAGGATCGACGCACCCATGATCGCCACAAGCCAGACCCCAGTGGTCGCCACGCATTTCGGGTCTTCCACTGTGTCTGGTATAGGCAGCCCCATGGTTTCCGCGAACTCGATCTCTGCAGCAAGGGTTTCCGCCATGATCCGTGCGCGTTCGCCCGTAAAGGCATCTATGATGCAAACGCTATCAATCTCAATGAGATAAGTGATGGAAATCGCAGCCGCGGCAACCACCAAAGCGGTGTCCATAAAACAGCCGAACCAAGCACGCGACGTGCCTGCCCATGCGCGCCACATGGAATGTTTCATCGCAACGATCAGCATCATTATGAAGAAGACCAGCGGATAGAAATACTCAGTGGAGAAAGAACGCACTTTCAGCTGTTCGATGCCCGTCATCGTTTGCCACATCTGATCCCACCCCGGGATTGTTGGCATGCTGTTGACGATCCCCATCGCAACAAAAACCAACGCAAGAATGTAAACGTATTTGCTTGGAAATATCGAGTCTTGCGGTTTCTGGTCGCTCGTGTCGGACATGGCTCACCTGCGGGGTCTAGCGTCACAAAGGGCGCCGCCAATGTCTGGCGACGCCCTATTTTACTTACCGAAAGTTGGGATTACTCAGCAACGGCGCAATCATCGAGCTCATAGCCCGCTTCGCGCCATGCACGTGCAGCACCTGGGTGGTACTGCACTGGGTTCAAGCCACACATGCCAAGCATCGGATTGTCGAAGTTCACGCTATTGCCAAACGGCGCTTTCGCCTTCAGCTCATCCATGGACGCAACATAGGCCGACACCAAGTCGTAGACGAGCGTGTCATCCATATCTTTGTGAACCACGTTGCCACCAATCGTCTCAAACGCGCGGAACGTGTCGTCCTCAGAGACAAATGACCAGCTATCACCCATGATTTCACGCAACTCGTTGATGTCGATCTCAGACGGTGCAGAGCCCGGCGCTTGCATGTACTTCTGCATCGCTTCAGATTCGTACGCTTCCTTTGGCATGGACCAACCTGTCATGTTACCCGCAGCAGCCACAGTCGTGAGACGCGAACCCGGGAACAACTCTGGCAGAACAACCGCATCAGGCTCACCACCGGAAATGACAGAAGATGCTTGGCCCCAGTTGGACTGCATGCCCTCATAGCCTTCGCCATCCTTTAAGCCCGTGATAATCTGAATCATGCTACGCGCATTCGTAAGCGCGCCCCCGCGTGGTGGGCCGTTGAAGATCTTTTTACCTTCAAGATCATCCCAACCATTCAGGTTTTTAGAATCATATGCGAACAAGAAGAACACTCCGAGCGTTACTGGCGTGATCGCGCGCAGATTACCCGCAAGCTCCGCACCCTTTTCTTTGCCAAGCGATCCGTAAGGGCCAACGCCACGGCTCATCAGGAATGGTAGAATATGCGGCGTACCAGCAATGTCAGTTTTTCCCTCTGCCACGTTCTGGATCGAGTTGGTCAGTGTTTGACCTTCAGCAAGCTGAATATTCGCGATGCCAAGCGTGCCAGCGATCTCTGTCAAATGAGCAGGCGATAGGTGCACCGCACCACCAGGGCTTGCGGTTTCCGCGGTCAGGTTAACCTGCGCGAGAGCTGGCGTCGCACTAACAAGTGCGCCCACGACAGCTGCAATTAATGAATGTTTCATAGTTTCCTCCCAAAAACCTTTTGTTTGAAAGAACTATCATACAAAATATTTCACATGACAACTAATATAACGCTAGGCGCTGGCTTGTTTATTCCGAAAGGATGAAATAGCAGCGCGACCTGCACTAATAAGTGTCGATACATTGGTATTGCATGAAAACAAAGCGGGCATGATCGAACAATCCGTAACCTTAAGCCCGTCAATTCCGTTGAAACGCAGTTTTTCATCAATCAAAGCGCTTGGACTATCGCCCATCCGACATGTGCCTGCAGGATGAAAAATCGTGCGCGCTTGTTTGCAGATTGCATCGTCCAGAGTATTGGATCCGACTCGCGTACCCACCTCAGATCCCGGCCAAACTTCGTCGCCGAGAATATCGGCTAGTTCAGTTTGCGCAAAAATCTCCTGCGGCAAGCGCACGTCACGTCGCAGCGTATCAAGATCTTCTGGTGCGCAAGCGTGCGCGGCTCAAAGCGCAGATCAGCACTCGCCAGCGCGAGCCGTCCGCGTGATTTCGGACGCGTCGTAATCGGATGCACCTGCACCGCATGAAAACCCAAAGGCGGCTGTCCGGGCACGCCTGTAGCGAAAGGCACAAAATTGTATTGTAGATCCACACGTCCCTGCCCATCCGTATCGACACACGCATCAGCTTGCAGCAGATTGAAACCAAGCAAACCTTTGCGTCCAAACAAATTTTGCGCCCCAAGCAAAACCGCTCGCAGTCCTTCGTCCGTACCATAAAGAGCGCGCGCATCTTTCAATCTGCGCGTCATAGGTGTGCCCAGCAGCACGGGCTGCATCGATCAACCATGTATTGACAGGAAGCTTGGGGTCGGCACGGCCACATTTAAAGGCCCGTCGTTGCCATGGAACTCGCCTCCAAATCCCCTATTGCGTTCTTGGCGTTTGAACACGGTCAAAACATCGCGATAAGCCCGCCCGCAACAGCCATGTTCACCTTCCCAATCATCAAAATCACGCGCTTGACCGCGCATGTAGATCATCTCGTTTACAGAGCTTCCTCCCCCAAGAACACGCTCCTTGCGGCACAGGAAACGGCAGATCCACCAAACTCAGATCAGGTTCTGAAACAACCAACTCGGCATCTTTGGATTGCAACGCTTTAAAGAACGTCGCGGGGATATGAATGTAGGGGTTCACGTCACGACGCCCTCGTTCGATCAGCACAATCGAATGATTGGATCGCCTGGCCAACTCTGAGCGAGCCCGCAGCCCCACCACCAATAAACACTTAGTCAAAACTACGCGTCCAGCGCTCTTGCGACTGTCCTGCCCTGTCTAACATGCGATCTACGGTGACGGCCAAAGGCACATCGCTGCCTGTTTGCGGGAAACCAAACACCGTCGCGATGATCTTAGCAAACATACTTGTGCCGCGTTCAACCTCTACCAATCCCGACCAGACAGGCGGCGCATCTTGGCGATGGAATTCCTGCACTGCGAGCGGGAGATCCACAAAATTCTCTGCCCCTAGCTCGGCTTCAAAAACGCTTTCGTTACAGCGCGCATACTCAACCTGCGAAGTAATCAAATAGGGTTTCATTTGATCCAGAATATCCGCGAGGGCCAAATCCCAGCTGCCCACCATCGCCGCAGGCTGCTGCAAATCGTTCTCCCAAATAAAAATTATCGTCCCCGTCGCAACCATAAAGCGTGTCAGCGCCAAAATGGGCAAACAGCGTGTCATTGCCCGCGCCGTCATCAAGAGAAACCTTGCCTGGCCCGCCAATCAGCCAACCAGCACTGCCATTGCCATAAATCTAGTCATCCGCCTCAGTGCCCTCGATCCGGTCATTGTCAGGGCTTCCGATAAATGTAGCACCGGCCGCAAGTCCCATTAAGGCAAGAAGATAAAGCATAAGTCCCCCAACTTATTAAACGCACACACATCAAAGGACCCTGCAATCTACACGCGATTCCTGCAAATTTCACGTGTATCACGCCTTTTGACACTGCGCTCTGCGGTTCCCTTTACCATCCAAACACGTAGTGTAGCGCCATGAACAAAAAAAACGATCGCCAGTATCTCGACCAAGCACCGAATGAAGGCAAAGGCCTATCCCAGTTTGCGCCCTATCTGATCAACCGGATTGCGCACCGCTATAATCAAACCCTATCCGATAGCGTAACCGCGATTGGCCTCACCATCCCGAAAATGCGCGTGCTCGCAGCGCTGGCAACAATGGGTGAATTGACGGTCAACGAACTTTCAGTAGTTGCCGTTGCAGAACAATCCACGATGAGCCGGACTTTGGATCAAATGGAACGTGACAGTTTCATCCTACGTGTTATCAGCGAGACCGATAGCCGCGCCCGTGTGATCAGCCTGACTGATGTGGGACTTGCCGCTTACCGCGAGGTCTGGCCCCAAATGAGCGTCGCTGAAGACGCGCTCTTTGAGGGTATGGATTATAAAACGCGTCGCGCGTTTCTACATACGCTGTCGCAGATCATGGCCAACATTCGTCAGAACGAGATCTAGACGCACCTTCTTGCAAATTGACTCTGTTATCAAACTTCATAAGGTACATGCAAATGCATACATACGAAGGATATGCACCATGGCCGAACGTTCCTTTGCCAAAGAGGTCGAGCATCTCAAAATACCCGCCGGAGAGACCTTTCGCGGCGAAGGTATCTTGGCGATCACAAAGGCGCTGCTTGAAAATGGTGTAGGCTATGTCGCAGGTTACCAAGGCTCCCCGATTTCGCATTTGATGGACGTGTTGGCGGACGCCCAAGACATTTTGAACGACATGGGCGTCCATTTTGAAGCCAGCGCATCAGAAGCAACCGCCGCCGCCACGCTCGCCGCGTCAGTGCACTATCCAATCCGCGGTGCCGTCACGTTTAAATCCACAGTGGGCACCAACGTGGCGTCAGATGCTTTGGCAAACCTCGCATCCGGCGGCGTCATAGGCGGCGCGCTGGTGATTGTTGGTGAAGACTACGGCGAAGGCTCCTCCATCATGCAAGAGCGCAGCCATGCCTTCGCGATGAAAAGTCAGATCTGGCTGCTTGATCCGCGCCCCAACCTGCCTTCGATGGTGAAAGCTGTCGGCGATGGCTTCGCGCTATCAGAGGCCTCAAACAGCCCCGTCATGCTGCAATTGCGGATCAAGTCGTGCCATTTGCTTGGTGAATTTGAGACCAAAGAAAACATCCCGCCCACGATGACCGTTAAAGATGCGTTGGAAAACCCCAAACGTGACTTGGCGCGCGTCGTGTTACCCCCTGCCTCTTTTTTGCACGAACAGGAAAAGGTGACCAAACGCCTCCCTGCTGCGATCAAGTATATCCGCAACCATAATCTCAACGAAAACTTTGGCCCGGAGCAGGGCAAGATCGGCATAATCTGTCAGGGTGGCCTCTACAATAGCGTGATCAGAGCGTTGCAGCGCCTCGGCCTCGCCAACATGTACGGTGATTGCGATGTGCCTTTGCATGTTCTCAATGTCACCTACCCTCTGGTCGATGATGACCTCTTGGCGTTTGCCAAGGGCAAAGACAGCATCCTCGTGATCGAAGAAGGGCATCCCGCGTATATCGAACAAAACATCCGCGCGATCCTTCATAAGGCAGGTGCGCTCTGTGCGGTTGACGGCAAAGGCCCATTTCCAGAAGCGGGCGAGCTCACGGGTACCGTTCTTCTCGATGGCATATCCACATACCTGCACGACGCAGCCTCTGATCTTATGCCACCCGTCGCACGCGCCCCAAATGCACCACCAGTTTTGACGATGCCCGAACTCACAGCGACGGTCCCTGCGCGCCCGCCCAGCTTTTGCATCGGTTGCCCAGAGCGCCCAATCTTCGCCGCCACCAAATTGGTCGAGGAAGAGTTAGGCCCCCATCACATTGCCAGCGACATTGGGTGCCATCTGTTTTCCATCAACGCCCCTTTCGATATTGGCGCGACGACAATGGGCTATGGGCTTGGTCCTGCCTCGGCCTCGGCTTTCAATGACAAAACAGCTGGACGCCGCTCGATCTCATTTCTTGGGGATGGCGGCTTTTGGCACAATGGCCTCACTTCCTCGATTGGTAATGCGGTGTTCAACGACAACGATGGCGTAATTATCATCGTGGACAACTACTATTCTGCGGCCACAGGCGGTCAGGATATCCTGTCCTCACGCGCAGACAACGCATCCAAATCAACCAAACATCCGATCAAAAAAGCGGTTGAAGGTATGGGCGTAAAATGGGTGCGTCAACTAGATCGCACCTATGACGTGGGCAAGATGCAATCCACTTTGAAAGAAGCGTTGGAAACGCCGGAAACAGGCCCAAAAGTCATCATCGCCTCGTCCGAATGTATGCTCAACAAACAACGGCGCGAGAAACCTCTGCTGAAGAAAGCAGTGGCGGAGGGCAAACGCACGACCCGTACGCGCTTTGGCGTGGATGAGGATGTCTGCTCGGGCGATCACGCCTGTATTCGCTTATCTGGCTGTCCGTCGCTCTCATTGAAAACCCTTGATGATCCGCTGCGCGATGATCCTGTGGCGCATATTGATCAAAACTGTGTGGGCTGCGGCAACTGTGGCGAGGTCGCGGATGCCGCAGTGCTTTGCCCCTCGTTTTACCAAGCTGACCTGATCCAAAGCCCATCGCGCTTGGACCGCCTATTGGACAAATGGCGTCAACGCCTGATCACCAAATTGCAAAAAAGCCGCGATGCAAAACGACTGGTCTTTTCGGGAGAGCATTCATGAACGCGCATGCCCCGCTTCCCGCCGCCTCAAACGAAATTATCAAACTCGCGGTGCTCGCTGTTGGCGGTCAAGGTGGCGGAGTTTTAACCAAATGGATCGCAGACCTTGCCACACGCGGCAGATATGCGGTGCAAATGACCTCTGTCGCGGGCGTGGCGCAACGTACGGGCGCTACGATTTATTACGTGGAAATGGCCCCTAGGTCTGAACGCTTGCCAGTCTTCGCATTGAGCCCTGCACCGGGCGACTTGGACGTCCTGATCGCCGCAGAATTGATGGAAGCAGGCCGCGCGGTCCTGCGCGGGTTTGTGACGCCGGATCGCACCACGCTTATCGCGTCGACCCACCGCATCTTGGCCGTCTCCGAGAAACAGGTGCCCGGTGATGGCCGCGCAGAGGGCGCATTAGTGGAAGATGAAATTACCAAAGCGGCGCTGCGATCTGTGTGTTTCGACATGGAAAC
>OCVR010000021.1_pt1 | contig 127309 bp, 125 predicted proteins | sample 1539091 | NCBI WGS metagenome assembly OCVR01 (sample SAMEA3355530, study PRJEB22509) | marine metagenome | biome: marine; feature: coastal ocean; material: water | place: USA | collected 2010-08-07 | depth 16 m | reverse complement strand
CAATCGGGCGCTCAAACGGACTGCGCAACGTCGTGGCACTATAACCAAACGCCTCGTAAGCCTTAAAAGTAGGAATGGGCGCAATAATACCTCCCGGCCTGGATCGTTTTTCCGCCATAAAGGCATCCAGATCGGCAAAGTCACGACTGCCGCAGGCAAGCAGCGAAAAGGACAGCAACAAGAGTGTAAAAACATGAATGAAGCGCTTCATATTCATACCTCATCATCCCTGTAACGATAAGTCTTGGCGATTATCCGCATCTGCAAATTATTGGCATCTCCGCCGGGCGCTGCAATGTTGAAGTCGTGCAATGTCACAATGCGCGGGAGCGCTGCCATTCCACTGATAAACGCGCCCAGGTCATGATATGAACCCGATGCCACAATAGAGATGGGCAGCTCCACATAAAATTCCCTCGCCTGCTCCGGCAAAAGGTCAATGCTCGCAATATTCAGGCCGTTAAGCAGACCTTTATTGGTAATGTCTTCTAGCAAGCCTGGCACTTCGGTATCGCTGGGAAGTTGACTGACCAGGGCGCCAAAGGATTCCTCCATCTCTTTCATTTGCTGCCGATACGCTTCCAGGTTTGCTGCCTGGAAAGCCTTCTTCTCAAACTCTTTCTTGAGCTGCACCTCTTCCTTGCGCTCACCTTCCAGCTGAATCTGCAAGTCTTCGATATGATAGTAATAGCCGAAAGCCAGAACGCCTGCCAAAACTAACACCCAGATAAACATTTTGATCGGCAGCGGCCAGGACCCCACCGTATCAAAATCCAGGTCGTTTACATCAAACTCCCGCAGGGAGCGCATGGTATCTTCAAAAGCCATGGATTATTGTCCTCCCTGCTGATCTTCCGGTTTGGGTAATTCGACCTTCACCGTCAGGTTAAATGTGGTCGCCTGATCACCGTACGTAGTCGCAGCATTCACCTTGTCCAGATTTGGACCGGCGAGCCAGTCAGAGCCATCTAAGCGGCGCATCAGGCTTGATACGCGATTGTTCGACTCCGCTATGCCATTGATCGTAATAACTCGATTTGTGGTGGTCAGACTGGAATAAAACACGCCATCCGGAATTGTCCTCACCAATTGATCCAGTATCCGCACGATAATCGGTCTATTGCCCTGCAGCTCCTGAATCACCCGCATTCGCTCAATCAGCTGGTTACGACGTTTTTGAAGCTCGCGAATCTCTGCGACTTTCTTGTCAAGCTCGCGAATGTTTTGAGTGAGATGGCTGTTGCGCGAGTTCTGATACTCGATCTGGCCATTGACAATGCGATCGCCCAACAAAACCAGCCCAGCGCTAATAATAGCCACTAGTGCAGTCGTCACCAGAAAGGTCTTTTTGAGCGCCTGGCGCCTGTCTTCTCTCCACGGTAATAAATTGATTTTTGCCATCAGTCGAAGCTCCGTAGGGCCAGGCCGCATGCAATCATCATGGCCGGAGCATCACTGGAGAGAGCCACTGCATTGACTCGAGAAGAAATGGACATATTGGCAAAGGGGTTGGCTACTGATGTCGGCGTGCCCAGTTTTTCCTGTACTAGCTCGGGCAGCCCTTCCATAGAGCCCACACCTCCAGCCAAAATGATGGAATCCACATCATTATACTGACTGGACGAAAAGAAGAACTGCAACGACCTTGCCACCTGCTGCACGACCGCATCTTTAAACGGCTCCAGCACTTCAGGTTCGTAGTCATCTGGCAACCCACCCTGCTTCTTGGCGAGGCCCGCCTCTTCCAGAGGCAGGCCATAGCGACGCATGATTTCGTCCGTTAACTGCTTACCCCCGAACAATTGCTCGCGAGTGTAGATAGTTTGACCGTTGTTTAGCACACTCAGGGTGGTCATCGTGGCACCGATATCGACCACTGCCACGGTGGACTCTTCATCCAGGTCAAGTTGATTCTGGATCAGCAAAAATGCGCGCTCCATGGCGTAAGCTTCTACATCCATGATTTTGGCTTCAAGCTCAGCGCCTTCTATTGCCTCAACCCGAGCGTCTATGGTTTCACGTCGGCAGGCTGCCAGCAAAACCTCAACCTGACCAGCCGCCTCCGGAGATTGTCCCTGAATTTCAAAGTCGATTGCCACTTCTTCGAGGGGGTAGGGGATATATTGATCTGCTTCCAGCGTCAGCTGGGTCTCCATATCGTCCTCACTCAAACCGCTGGGCATATCAATCATTTTGGTAATGACCGAGGACCCGGCAACCGCAGCTGCACTCGTTTTGAGTTTCGTTCTGGACTGAGCGACCACGCTACGAATGGCATTCGCAACGCCATCCACGTCGTTGACGTTCTTCTCGATAACCGCATCCTGCGGCAGCGAACTCACCGCGTAACTCTCTACACGGTAACGGTCCCCGGAGTAGCTCAACTCCAGCAGCTTCACTGTTGTCGAACTTATATCAAGCCCCAGAACCGGTGTCGCCTTTCTTTTCCCTATTAGACCAAGCAACTTATTTCCCTATCAGTATCACTAACTTAGGTTGTTTTTATCCACCGATACATTAGATAAAAGGTATAACATAGCGGTAATTATATCCAAACCAAAAAAGGCATATAATTACCACACGCGTTCCCGCCCTTTGTTCTAACAGTAATACAAGCGATTGTTTTGTAAAGAGATTAAATGAGCTTTCTCCACTTTCTTATACGTATATCAATTCTTGGGCTTTTTGCAGGCCTTTGGCTTGCCGCTGGCGTTTACCTTTACCTCAGTCCAAACCTGCCCGATGTCGAAACGTTGCGCGATGTGAAGTTGCAGACGCCCATGCGAGTTTACACCCGAGAGGGTGACCTCATCGGCCAATTTGGGGAGCAAAAGCGCAGCCCGTTAGTCTTCGAAGACATTCCCGATCAGTTTGTAAAAGCCCTGCTCGCCGCGGAAGATGACAGCTTCTTTGAGCACCGCGGTATTGACGTAATGGGCCTGGCTCGAGCCGTATCTGAGTTAGTGCTCACCGGGCAGAAAGGTTCAGGAGGCAGCACCCTGACCATGCAGGTCGCCCGCAACTACTTTCTCAGCCTGGAGCGCACGTTCATGCGCAAATTCAATGAGATTCTGCTGGCCATCGAGATAGAAAGAGCACTGGATAAAGAGGAGATTTTTGAACTCTATTTCAACCGGGTCTTCCTTGGACACCGCGCGTATGGGTTTGAAGCCGCCTCGCAAGTTTACTATGGCAAGGGCATGGACCAACTCAGCCTGGCCCAACACGCCATGCTTGCGGGCATTCCCAAGGCTCCCTCACGAAATAATCCCGTCAGTGGTCCAGAAGCCGGAAAAGATCGGCGCAACTGGATTGCCGGGCGCATGCTGACTCTGGGCTATATAACGCCCGAGCAACATGCTGAGGTGCTGGCTGCACCGGTTTTGGCAGAACTGCACGGCGCTAAAATCTCCTTCGCTGCGCACTACGCGGCCGAAATGGCCAGACAACGAATGCTGAATCGTTATGGGATGTCTGCCTATAACGACGGCTATCACGTGTACACCACCATCAGCACTGAATTACAGCAGGTAGCTCGGGAAGCGCTCATAGAGGGCCTGTTTACCTACGACGGCCGCCATGGCTACAGGGGACCCGAGCAACGCTGGCCTTTAACAGATGATCCAGATACCGACTCGCTGGCTTATTGGGGCGACAAGTTACGTAAAATTCCGGAAGTGGCAGGCCAAACTCCCGCCGTGGTCACTGAAGTGCTGGAAGATCGCGTAGCTCTACTACTCAAAGACGGTTCCGCCAGTGAACTGCTCTGGGAAAACGGCATGGCTGAGGTGAGGCCCTACGTGACGGAGAATTCCCGCGAAAGCAGCCCCGAGACCCCACAGGAATTATTCACTCCCGGCGACTTGATACGGCTCAACAGCAATGAGCAGGGACGTTGGCAACTGAGCCAGATTCCAGCAGCCCAGTCAGCATTGGTCTCACTCAACCCCGACAACGGTGCTATTGTCAGCATTGTCGGTGGTATGGGCTTTGAGCTGAGTAAATTTAACCGGGCTACGCAGGCCATGCGGCAGCCTGGATCCAACTTCAAACCCTTTCTCTATAGCGCGGCGCTGGAGGAAGGTTTTACCGCTGCCAGCATCATTAATGATGCACCGGTGGTGATGGCAGACAGCTCACTGGAAGATGTCTGGCGCCCTGAAAATGATGGCGGCGTGTTCCACGGCCCGACTCGTTTGCGCTGGGCACTCACTAAGTCGCGCAACCTGGTTTCGATACGCCTGCTCCAGCAATTGGGAGCACGAAAACTGATCACCGCCGCCGAGCGCTACGGCTTTGATACCGCCGACTTTTCTCCCGATTTGTCGCTTGCTCTGGGCACCCATGCAATGAGTCCGCTGGAAGTGGCCACCGGCTATGCCATGTTGGCGAATGGGGGCTATCGGGTAGAACCCTATCTCATCTCGCGTATCGACGATATTTCAGGCGAGCAAGTGTACGAAGCCAAGCCACTCACCGTCTGTCGCGACTGCGATGATCGACCTGCACCCGCTGACGCGGGCGAACTCAGTATGGAAGAAATACTGGCGGCGCAGAGCAAAGAAAAAGCGGAATTACCGGCCGCACCCCGGGTAATGGAAGAACGCATTAATTATATTATTAACAGCGTGCTGCAAGATGTCATCACGCGCGGCACTGGGCGTCGCGCACTGGTTCTGGAACGAGGAGATCTGGCGGGCAAAACTGGCACCACCAACGGCCCCATGGACGCCTGGTTCTCCGGCTACAACAGAGACGTAGTCACCACCACCTGGGTGGGCTTTGATAACTACACTCCTCTGGGCCGTCGGGAATTTGGCGGCACGGCCGCTCTCCCTATCTGGATCAATTACATGAGAGAGGCTCTGAAAAATAGCCCGGACGAGGAACGCGTACTACCCACCGGGGTAGTCAACGTGCGTATCGACCCAGACACCGGCATGCTGGCAGGCTCGCGGCAAAAAAACGTTATCTATGAGTACTTTCGCGAAGAATACGTACCCCAGCAGGGGCCCGATGGCGAAGAGGCCGGTTCGGTGGGCCAGGGCACAGACGACCTGGTAAGAGATATATTTTAGGAGTCCCTAAAGCGTCGGCGCGTAATCGTCCGGCAGCGGAAGACTCGCCACACCGCTGTCTACAGCGGCCTTAGCCACCGCCGGAGCCAACCTGCTTAACAGGCGGCTATCAACGGGCTTGGGGATAATGTATTCCGACCCAAAGCTCAGTGCATCCAGGTCACAGGCTTTCAATACCTCTTGGGGCACGGGTTCACGGGCGAGCTCACACAGTGCTCGCACTGCCGCTACCTTCATTTCCTCGTTGATACAACTGGCACGAACATCCAGTGCACCGCGAAAGATAAACGGGAAACCAAGAACATTATTTACCTGATTAGGGTAGTCAGAGCGGCCTGTGGCTATGATCAGGTCATCCCGGGTAGCCAGTGCCAGCTCCGGCTTGATCTCAGGATCGGGGTTTGAGCAAGCGAAAACCACCGGCTTTACTGCCATCGACTTGAGCATCTCAGCACTCAACAGATTGGCACCTGACAGGCCAATGAAGACATCTGCACCCGCAATGGCATCAGAAAGGCTACGTTTGTCAGTGTGGTTGGCAAACTCTTGTTTGTAAGCATTTACTCCTTCTCTACCTGAGTAAATAACGCCCCTGCGGTCGAGCATATAGATATTTTCGCGACGCGCCCCAAGGCTGACCAGCAGTCGCATACAGGCAATGGCCGCAGCCCCTGCACCAAGACAAGTAATAACCGCATCTTCCAACCGCTTACCCTGAACGTCCAGGGCGCTGACCAGACCCGCGGCGGTTACGATCGCCGTACCATGCTGGTCATCGTGAAAAATCGGAATAGCGCACTGCTCTATCAGGGCGGCTTCAATTTCAAAGCACTCCGGCGCCTTGATATCTTCCAGATTAATGCCGCCAAAGGTGTCTGCGATCCGCGACACCGTTTCTACAAACTCGTCAGCATCTTCGGTATTCACTTCGATATCGATGGAATTGATGCCGGCGAAGCGCTTGAACAAGAGGGCCTTACCCTCCATCACCGGCTTACTGGCGAGCGAGCCCAGATTGCCAAGGCCCAGCACGGCCGTGCCGTTGCTAATCACTGCCACCAGATTACCCTTGCCGGTGTAACGATAGGCATTGGCCTTATCCGCAGCGATTGCGCGGCAAGGTTCAGCAACGCCAGGGCTATAAGCGAGGGAAAGATCCAGCTGAGTCTCCGCAGGTTTGGTCAATTCCACGCTGATCTTGCCGGGAGTTGGCTCGGCATGATATGCCAGTGCAGCTTGCATAAGATCATCGGACATGGATTAACCCCACGGAAAAAGGATCAAGAGGATATAGAAAAGCCCGACACTGAACAAGGTGATTTATGGTTCTGTACCCAGGGCTTTATGCGGTGCAGCGCCGGCCCGTCAATAAAATAGCCTCGGGTGTCGCTGAAGAGGAAACACTCCGCTCTGCGCCACCAGCGCCGCGCTCTGCAGTGGAGCAGGCACTAACCCGCAGCCATAAAAAAAGCGCCAGTCCCACATCGGGCCTGGCGCTTTTTGTAGTCTGCGACGAAGCGCAGCATGTTTTACCTAACGCTTGGCACCACGACTGCCGAAACGCTTCTTGAAGCGATCTACACGGCCACCTGAGTCTACAATCTTCTGCTTACCGGTGAAGAAGGGATGACATTCGGAACAAACGTCCACGTGAAAGTCTTCACATAGAGTAGAACGTGTCTCAATTTTGTTGCCGCAGCTACAGCTCGCTGTCACTGTCTCGTACTTGGGGTGAATTTCTGCTTGCATGGTGTTGCTCCTTACTCAGTGATATCGCCACCCGATCTTTTGCCGGGCACCACATCAGGTTACTGGAGTCGGCCGCCCAGCTGCGTTCAGCCCTACCAGACCAAACATCGCTGAACACGGTCCAGAGAAAAAATAGGCGCGCATCTTACCAGACACAGCAGGATTGGCAAGGGCTCTGGCACAGCTTACTGAAGCTAATTCAGCGTGAATAGCATCGACCCAAAAGACATGAGCGTGGCCCGAGACATACTTTGGTTGCTACACTTGCCTATTCTGCACTCCACGCCCAAGGGGCCACATGCCTGTATTGCGACTGGCCATTCCCACGCCCCTGCGCACGCTGTTCGACTACCTGCCGCCTGCAGGCGACAGCGACGTAGAGCTGCTGCCCGGCATGCGATTGCGAGTGCCCTTTGGCCGCAGGGAGGTCACGGCGTATCTCATCGAAACAGTTGAAAGCAGCGATGTAGACCCCTCTGCCCTCAAAAATGCGATCGAAATATTGGACTCCGAGCCATTACTCCCGCCGATTCTGCTCAAACTTTGCGATTGGGCCGTCAACTATTATCAGCACCCGCCAGGCGAGGTTTACCAGGCCACTTTTCCCAAAGCGTTGCGCGCAGGTAAGACCCATCGCTGCAATAGTGAACCCGGCTGGACACTGACAACCCGCGGAAAAGGGTTGCCCAAAGGGGCTCTGGCTCGATCGCCAAAACAGTCCAAAGCCCTGGGGCTTATTCAGGAGCACAGCCAGCTCTGCAATTCCCATTTTCGCGATGCGGGAATAAGCACGAGCATTCTCAAGGCACTGGAAGAGAAAGGCTTGGCGGAACACATTGAGGTGATCGCTGCGCAAAAGAAGCCAAGGGCGAACCCCGGCCTAAAACTAAACGATGAACAGGCCCTTTCACTGCAATTACTCTTAGCCCAGAGAGAGGGTTTTAGCTGCCACCTGCTGGAAGGCGTTACCGGCAGTGGCAAGACTGAGGTCTACCTGCAGCTCATTGCCGACTGTCTGGAAAGAGGACTACAAGCCCTGGTATTAATCCCCGAGATTGGTCTCACCCCGCAGACACTGGCTCGCTTTCGCGACCGTTTCGACGCTGAAATCGCAGTACTGCATTCCGGGCTTTCTGACGGACAGCGCTACACCGCTTGGGAGGCGGCTCGCAGCGGCACCGCCCATATCGTCATAGGCACCCGCTCTGCGGTGTTCGCCGCGCTGGCCAGACCTGGCCTGATCGTTGTGGATGAGGAGCACGACCAGTCCTATAAGCAGCAGGATGGATTCCGTTACTCGGCCAGGGATGTGGCGGTGAAACGCGGCCAACTGGAGAACTGCCCCGTACTTCTGGGCAGCGCCACCCCCTCTCTGGAAAGTCTACACAATGCGTTGCAGGGTCGTTACGTCCATCATCGCCTGCAGCAACGCGCGGGAGGCAGCCAGCTGCCGAAACTGGAAGCCGTAGATATCCGCAAAGCCCCCCTGCAATCAGGTTTTTCCCAGGCACTACTCAATGCATTGGACACCACGCTGGCAAATGGCCAGCAGGCCCTTTTATTCCTCAACCGCAGGGGCTATGCCCCGACGTTACAGTGCCATGACTGTGGCTGGGTCGCTGACTGCAGCGAATGCGATGCCCGACTAACCCTGCACCGCAGGCAGCGACGTATGCGCTGCCACCACTGCGGCGCCTCCAAGCCCCTGATCAACTGCTGCCCAGAATGCCGAAGCGAGCAGTTACTATCTATTGGACTGGGTACGGAAAGGGCGGATGAGTTTCTCCAGGGACGATTTCCACACCATCCAGTATACCGGGTTGACAGTGACTCCATGCAGGGCAAGGGGACCATGCAAGCCCTGGTCAGCCAAATCAATCAAGGTGAACCGTGCATTCTTCTGGGCACCCAGATGCTGACCAAGGGTCACCACTTTCCCGCGGTAACGCTAGTCGGCATCGTCGATATGGATGGTTTGCTGTTCAGTACCGACTTTCGCGGCGAAGAGCGCAGCGCCCAGCTGATCACTCAGGTCGCTGGTCGGGCTGGACGCGCCGAAACTGCGGGAACGGTAATGCTACAAACTCACCATCCGGATCACCCCGGCCTGCAGGCCATTCTCTGCCAAGACTACCACCAGCAGGCTTGCGCCATGCTTAAGGCCCGCGAACTGGCTGGTCAGCCTCCCCTGGGACAATTGTTAATTTTGCGCACAGATTGCCAGGACGCCAGTTGCGGTGAACAATTTCTGCGTGACCTGCGCAATAACAGCCAAAGCCAGTTACCTGCTGGCGTCGCCTTGATCGGCCCGCTCCCAGCCCCGATGCAGCGCCGGGCCGGGCGCTTTCGCAGCCAACTGCTGGTGCATACGACACAACGCAGGCTCTCTCACCTCGCAGCCAGAACACTGGTTGCCCAAGCCCAGCGCCTGCCCGCCCGCAAAGGCTTGAACTGGTCCCTGGACGTGGACCCACAAGATATGTTCTGACGGCAGTAAACTGGCCATTGGCCCGCGATCCAGCGATAATAGGGTTATTGCGTCCCGATTAACTCGGGCCCCAGAAACAACTCAGGTAAAGCTCCCGAAATGAAGCAAGAAATCACCCAGCTAATTGAGCAAGCGCTGGATGCACTGGTCATACAAGACCATCTGCCCGCTGACACTCAGGCCAAGGTGCAAATAGATCGCACCCGGGACAAATCTCACGGCGATCTGGCGAGTAACATCGCCCTCACCCTTGCCAAGGCGGCGAAAAAGAACCCGAGGGAACTGGCGGGGCTCATCTGCGCGGCGCTCCCGGAATCTGACCTGGTCGCCAAAACCGAAATCGCCGGTCCCGGGTTTATCAATTTCTTCCTCACTGACAGCAGCAGTCAGTCTGTTGTGAGAACAATTCTGGAGCGTGGCGCAGCATTTGGCCACAGCAACGTCGGCGCAGGCCGCCGGGTTCAAGTGGAATTCGTATCGGCCAACCCCACCGGCCCTCTCCATGTGGGACATGGCCGAGGTGCCGCCGTTGGCGACAGCCTGTGCAGATTAATGATGGCGACCGGCTGGAACGTAGCCAGTGAGTTCTATTACAACGACGCCGGAGCACAAATCGACAACCTGGCACGCTCAGTGCAGGCTCGCTGTAATGGAATGGATCCACAAAGCCCCGATTGGCCTGAAGACGGTTATCGCGGCGGTTACATTAGCGATGTTGCCAATGCCTATCTCGCCGGAGACACCATCGATGCCCAGGATCAGCATGTCACCGGCGCTGCCGATGTCAACGACGTAGAAGCCATTCGTCAGTTTGCAGTGGCCTACTTGCGTCGCGAGCAGGATCTGGACCTCAAGGCTTTCGCCGTGCATTTTGACCTCTACTTTCTCGAATCCTCACTCTATAACAGCGGTGCTGTAGAGCAGACAGTTCAACGACTCATTGAGCAAGGGCATACCTATGAGCAGGACGGCGCGCTCTGGCTGCGCACAACAGACTTCGGCGATGATAAAGACCGCGTAATGCGCAAAAGCGAGGGTGGCTATACCTACTTCCTGCCCGATGTCGCCTATCACCTCAACAAGTGGCAGCGCGGCTTTGAACGCGTTATCAACGAGCAAGGCGCCGACCACCACAGCACGGTGACCCGAGTGCGGGCTGGCTTGCAAGCACTGCAGCAGGACATTCCACAGGGCTGGCCCGACTACGTGTTGCACCAGATGGTCACGGTAATGCGCGACGGCGAGGAAGTGAAAATATCCAAGCGAGCGGGTAGCTATGTCACCCTGCGCGACCTGATCGATGAAGTAGGACGGGATGCGACCCGCTACTTCCTTGTCGCTCGGGGTCCCTCCTCCCAATTGACCTTTGATATTGACCTGGCGCTGTCGCAGAGCAACGACAATCCGGTTTACTACATCCAGTACGCCCATGCCCGGGTGTGCTCAATTATGCGCAAACTGGAAGAGCAAGGTGACACCTGGAGCATCGAGGCGGGGCTTGAAAGCCTGGGACAGTTAACAGAGGATCATGAAAAAGCCCTGATGCGCCGCCTGGACCAGTTCCCGGAAGTCGTCTCCCATGCGGCAGAAAACTCGGAACCTCACAATGTGGCCAACTACCTGCGTGAACTGGCTGGCGACTTTCACTCCTGGTACAACGCCCACAAGACACTGGTGGATGACAAATCGGTGCGCGACGCTCGGTTGGCACTGTCGGAAGCTGTGCGCCAGGTAATTAACAATGGATTAGACTTGCTGGGCGTCTCTGCCCCGGAGTCGATGTAAGAATGAGCAAGGACTACGCCAAAAAAGGCAGCTCCGGCCGCAAAAAAGCACCTGCTCGTAAGCAACAGCCGGCTCGCGGCGCGCCGCCGCAAAAGCAGGCCAGTAGCGGCTGGCGCTGGTATGGCGCAGGTGTCCTGTCCGGCGTGTTCCTCAGCTTCCTGCTCTACCTGGGCACACTGCCACCCGGCGATATTCAGGACGCAGGCGTAAATTCGGAGCAGGCAAGCAGCGAAGCTGAAACCCCACCCAAGCCTCGTTTCGATTTCTATACCCTGCTGCCGGAACACTCACAGGAAGAAGATACCCCCAGGGCAGAGTCGGCCCGCCCACTAGCCAATACTGCCCTCAGCGAGTACTACCTGCTGCAGGCGGGTTCTTTCCGCCAACGAGAAGACGCTGACCGGCGGCGGGCGGAGCTGCTGCTACTAGGTCTGGAGCCTTCAATAGAAGAAAGTACAGGCGAAAATGGCCGTTGGTTCCGGGTCTATCTCGGACCCTTTGGGGAACGTTCAAACATGTCCAAGGCCCGCAGCCTGACCGCCGGCCAAAATATTGACACCTTGCTGTTAAAACGCAGCGGTTGAACTCGCCTTAACAATCCCCATATCTGACTCACCAAGACAGGAGATTCGGCGTGGAACAATACAGAGGCACCACCATTCTCTCGGTTCGCCGGGGGAATAGCGTGGTTATTGGCGGTGATGGCCAGGTATCCATGGGCAATACGGTCATGAAAGGTAACGCCCGCAAAGTGCGTCGTTTGTACAAAGATCGGGTCATTGCGGGCTTTGCCGGCGGCACGGCAGATGCATTTACCCTGTTCGAATTGTTTGAAGCTCAACTGGATAAACATCAGGGCCACCTGGTGCGCGCTGCCGTTGAACTGGCCAAGGCCTGGCGAACCGAACGTGCACTGCGCCAGCTTGAAGCATTGTTGGCAGTAGCAGACAAGGAAACCTCTCTGGTCATTACCGGCAACGGCGATGTTATTGAGCCGGAAGACAACCTTATTGCTATCGGCTCTGGCGGCCCCTTCGCCCAATCTGCTGCGCGAGCCCTGCTGGACAACACCGAACTGGACGCCCGCAGCGTCGTCGAAAAAGGTCTCGCTATAGCTGGCGACATCTGCATTTACACCAATCACAACCGAACCATCGAAGAACTCACTTTTTAGGCTCTACCCATGTCCAACATGACCCCCCGGGAAATCGTCTCGGAACTAGACCAACACATCATCGGCCAGGACGACGCCAAGCGTGCTGTCGCTATCGCGCTGCGCAACCGTTGGCGGCGCATGCAACTACCGGAAGAACTGAGGGTGGAGATCACTCCGAAAAATATTTTGATGATAGGCCCCACTGGCGTTGGTAAAACAGAGATCGCTCGCCGCCTGGCAAAGCTGGCCGACGCGCCGTTTGTTAAAGTCGAAGCGACCAAGTTTACTGAGGTTGGCTATGTGGGACGGGACGTAGAATCGATTGTCCGCGACCTGGTCGATGTCTCTATAAAAATGCTGCGAGAGCAGGAAATGGTTCGTGTTCGCTTCCGCGCCGAAGAGTCCGCCGAAGAACGCATTCTGGATATCCTGCTGCCCCCAGCCCGGGACAGCGAGGGCAGTACTGGCGAAAGCACACGACAATTGCTGCGCAAAAAGCTCCGCGAAGGAGAGCTGGACGACAAGGAAATTGAAGTAGAGATAAGCGCTCCGGCAATGGGCATGGAAATCATGGCTCCCCCGGGCATGGAGGAAATGACCAACCAGTTGCAGGGCATGTTTTCCAACATGTCCAAAGGACAACGCAAGAACCAGAAGATGCCTGTAAAAGCTGCGTTCACTGCTTTGTGTGACGAAGAAGCAGCAAAGATGGTAAACGAGGACGAACTCAAGCAGAAAGCCGTCGATGCCGCCGAACAGAACGGCATTGTATTTATCGACGAGTTGGACAAGGTCGCCAAACGCAGCGAAGGGGCCGGGGCCGATGTCTCCAGAGAAGGAGTGCAGCGCGACCTGTTACCGCTGATAGAAGGTTCCACCGTTAGTACCAAGCACGGCATGATTAAAACAGATCACATTCTGTTTATTGCTTCAGGCGCCTTCCACCTTGCCAAGCCCTCAGACCTGATTCCCGAACTACAGGGACGCCTGCCTATTCGAGTGGAGCTCAATGCACTGGGGCCAGACGACTTCGAACGTATTTTAACTGAGCCCAATGCCTCACTCACAGAACAGTACCAGGCTCTGTTAGCGACCGAAGGGCTTAATGTGGAGTTTACGGAAGACGGGTTGAGAGGTATTGCCGAGACCGCCTGGCAAGTTAACGAAAAAACCGAAAACATCGGCGCTCGCCGTTTGCACACCGTTATGGAACGCCTTTTGGAACACGCTTCCTTCAGCGCTGCGGATACCGGTCTATCAGACAGTAAACTCATTGTGGACGCGACCTATGTTAGTGATCAGCTTGAAGCCCTGAGTTCCAACGAAGACCTTTCGCGGTTTATCCTCTAAAATCACCGTATGAACAACGACCTCAAAAGGCCTACTGGCATCCAGCTACACACCCGCTCCCGAGAGCTGGAGCTAACCTATGCTGGTGGGGAGCGCTTTCATCTTGGCTGCGAATATCTCAGGGTGTACTCGCCCTCTGCCGAAGTTAAAGGCCACGGCCCTGGGCAGGAAGTACTGCAAACCGGCAAGCTGAATGTTGCTATTACCGCGATTCGCCCGATCGGTAACTATGCCCTGCAGCTGGTGTTCGATGACGGACACGACACCGGGCTCTATTCCTGGGAATACCTTTACCAACTGGGTGCAGAACAGGCATCTCGTTGGCAAGACTACCTGGCACGCGTGCATAAATCCGGAGCCCAGCGCGACCCGGAGGTACAGGTCGTAAAACTGGATCTATAGATGCGCTGACCCCAAGCCCACATCGGGTTACAATGGCCTGTTCCCAGGAGGCCCCATGAGCGAAAAAGACACCACACACTTCGGCTACAAAGAAGTCGACAAGAATGCCAAAGCGGGCATGGTAGCGGACGTATTTCATTCCGTAGCATCCCGCTATGACCTGATGAATGACCTGATGTCTGCGGGTATTCACCGAATCTGGAAACGTTTCACCATCGAGCTTTCCGGCGTCCGCAAGGGCAATGCCGTGCTCGATATCGCCGGTGGCACCGGCGACCTGGCTGCGAAATTCTCACGTATCGTGGGTCCCGAGGGGCGAGTGGTGCTGGCCGACATTAATGATTCAATGTTGCAGGTCGGGCGCGACAAACTACTGGACACCGGCCATCAGGGTAATATCGAATTCGTTCAGGCGGACGCCCAGTTCCTGCCCTTCCCGGACGAGAGCTTCGACTGCATTACGATCGCCTTCGGCCTGCGCAACGTCACTGAAAAAGACCTTGCCCTACGTTCCATGCTGCGAGTGCTGAAACCCGGTGGTCGCCTGCTGGTGCTCGAATTTTCCAAACCACAAAGCGAATTACTGAGTAAGGCTTACGACACCTATTCCTTCCGGGTGCTGCCGTTTATGGGCAAGCTGGTAGCCAACGATTCAGAAAGTTACCAGTATCTGGCCGAGTCTATTCGCGTCCACCCTGATCAGGAAACGCTGAAAGGCATGATGGAAGACGCCGGTTTCAACACCGTGGAGTTTCACAATATGACCGGCGGGGTTGTCGCCCTCCACAAGGGAATCAAGGCCTGAGTATGACAGGGGACATCAATCCGACTCTGCACACTGCTGCCCTCGCAGCGGCAGAGGCGGCACTCAATCGCGCACTGGAACTCGCACCCGCCGCTTCGGCGGCGCTGACTGCACTGGAAGATGACGTATTCGCCCTGCATTGCACGGCTCCTGCGGTCGATATTTACCTGCAACCCCAGGGCAATAACGTTCGACTGATGGGCATGTACGATGGCCCAATCACTACCTCAATTCGGGGTGAGGCCTCGGACTTCGCCTCGTTAGCCACCGCGTCAGACCCCGCGGCAGCACTCATCAATGGCAACCTGGAACTACATGGTGACAGCGCCCCGCTCATTGAACTGCAGCGAGTGCTATCGCAACTGGATGTGGATTGGGAAGCACCACTGGTGGGCGCCCTGGGAGATGTAGCGGGCCATCAACTGGCCGAAATGCTCAGAAATGCCTTCGCCTGGGGCAAGCAGGCCTCCGCCAGCTTTGGTCGCCAACTGGAAGAGTTCATTCACGAAGAAGCGCGTCTCAGTCCGCCCCGACTCGAACTGGAAGACTTCTACCGTGACGTGCAGGCGTTGAGCCTGAGAGTTGAGCGGCTGGAATCTCGCTCTGCCCGGCTGCGCGCACGCCTGCGACAAAGGGCGGGCCACTAAACATGTCTCGAATCACGCGCCTGGTAAAAATACTGCGTACCGTTGGCCGCTACCGGCTGGATGAACTGTTAGACGCTGACAAACTACCTGCGACGCTGCGTTTTTCACTGCGCATTTCGCCGTGGCGTCTCAACCCTGTGCCGGACCTTAGCAGAGGGGCACGCCTGCGCAAGGCACTGGAAGAACTGGGCCCTGTTTTTATCAAGTTCGGACAAATGCTTTCGACCCGCAGGGATTTGTTGCCCGAAGATATCGCCGACGAATTAGCCAAGTTACAGGATGACGTTCCTCCGTTTCCCGAAAGTCAGTCTGTTGCAATAATTGAGGAGGCCCTGGGCAAACCTGTTGCCGAACTGTACGCAAACTTCGAGGCCAGCCCCATGGCATCCGCATCCGTTGCTCAGGTGCATGCTGCAAGGCTACACAGTGGTGAAGAAGTTGTGGTTAAAGTGGTGCGTCCGGACATCGAGCCCGTAATTCGCCAGGATATTGCCCTCATGTTCACCCTGGCGAAATTGGTAAACCGCTATGCCCCCGATGGCAAGCGCTTACGTCCTTTAGAAGTCGTTCGAGACTATGAACTCATCATTCTGGATGAGTTGGATCTTGCCCGAGAGGCGGCCAACGCATCACAGCTGCGCCGGAATTTCGAAGACGGCAAGCTGGTTTACGTCCCCCAGGTCTACTGGGATTATACCCGGCGCGAAGTGTTCACCATGGAACGGATTTACGGCATACCAGTCACCGATATGGAGGTACTGCGCGAGAAAAAAGTGGACCTCAAGTTGCTGGCAGAACGGGGTGTAGAAATATTTTTCACCCAGGTCTTGAGGGACAGCTTTTTCCATGCCGATATGCATCCCGGTAATATTTTCGTTGACGCTACCGATCCAGCCGACCCCACCTACATCGCTGTAGACTGCGCTATCATCGGCGCCCTGTCCGAATCGGATCAATACTACCTTGCCCGCAACTTACTCGGTATTTTCCAGCGAGATTATCGCGAAGTAGCCCAGTTACACGTGGAGTGCGGCTGGGTACCTGCAGATACCCGTGTACAAGATTTTGAATCTGCGTTACGCGCGGTTTGCGAACCCGTGTTTGAACGTCCCATCAGCGAAATATCCTTCGGCCAATTGCTCATTTATTTGTTCAAGACCGCACGCCGTTTTGACATGGAAGTTCAGCCCTCGCTGGTACTACTGCAAAAGACACTACTTAATATCGAGGGCCTGGGCCGTCAACTCTACCCCGACCTAAACCTGTGGGATACCGCCCAACCCTTTCTTGAGGAGTGGGTTGCCCAGCGCTACTCCCCACAGTCCGTGCTCAAGCGGCTACAACGTCATGCGCCTTCCTGGCTCGAGCAATTGCCGCAATTACCCGACGTGGTAATGGACAACCTGCAAAGTGCGCGAGACCTCGAGCAACGTTTCAGCATACAGCAGCAAAAAACACAGCATCTGCAGGATCAGGCACGCGAAAGCGTGCGCCGGCGGCGACGCTACCTGATCGCGGCCCTGGCCTGCGGCGCGGCTGCTATCAGCGCTTTCCCCGGCGCCTGGCAGCAGGTGGCACAGGCACCGCCAGTGAGCTGGGTTCTTGCCAGTCTGGCCTTGGCACTGCTGTGGCCCAGAGAAGCCTGAGCTGTGCCATAATAGTGGCCCCGCTTGGAATTAAACATGAGCCTATCTGAACACATAAATTGGAATAGCGATGGCCTGGTCGCGGCCATTGCCCAGGACTGGCAATCCGGTGAAGTATTGATGATGGCCTGGATGAATGCCGAAGCGCTGCAGCTGACCCTGATTGAGCAGCGAGCGATATACTACTCGCGCTCTAGAGAGAAACTTTGGCGCAAGGGAGAACAGTCTGGCAACGTGCAGCAATTGAAGGAGCTGCGCCTGGACTGCGACGGTGACACCGTGTTGTTAAAAGTTGAGCAACTGGGAGGCATCGCTTGTCACACCGGGCGAAGAAACTGTTTTTACCGGCTTGCAGACGCCAGCGGCGAGCTCTCGATCACCGATGAAGTGCTGCGCGAGCCGGACGATATGTACGGGGACAACAAGCAATGAACAACTTACTGCAAGAACTGGCGGTCGTTCTGGAACAGCGTAAGCAATCTGCTGACAGTGAGACTTCTTACGTGGCCAGCCTGCATCATAAAGGCCTTAACAAAATTCTGGAAAAGGTCGGCGAAGAGGCGACTGAAACCATACTCGCGGCCAAAGACCTGGAGAGTGGTGGTAGCCGTCAAGCCCTGGTCGGCGAAGTCGCTGATCTCTGGTTCCACAGTATGGTCATGCTTTCTCACCTGAACATCAGTATCGATGAAGTCGGTGAGTGCCTGGCCGACCGCGCCGGCATCTCCGGCCTGGAAGAAAAAGCTGCCCGCGGGCAATAGTGCTGTATTTAATAGAAATGGAGTAAATCATGGGTTTAGGTGGAATAAGTGTCTGGCAATTACTCATTATCCTGGCCATTGTTGTCATGCTGTTTGGCACCAAGCGCCTGCGTAGCCTGGGTTCGGATCTGGGCAGCGCGGTGAAAGGCTTTCGCAAAAGCATGACCGACGACGAGGCAAAAGCTGAGGAATCTGCATCGGAAGAAAAGAACGCAGAGATTCCTACCGACAACGGCGGCAAGTAGCCGTCTCATGTTCGATATCGGATTTGCCGAGCTCATTATCGTCGCGACTGTGGGTCTGCTGGTCATTGGCCCGGAGCGCCTTCCAGGGGCAATTCGCACAGGTACGGCCTGGCTGGGCCGTATCAAGCGAGGCTTTAACGATATTAAGCGGGAAGTCGAGCAAGAGTTGCATAACGACGCTGTAATGCAGGAGCTGAAAAACACTCAACAGCAGCTACAGAATGAAACCAGTGACCTAAATAGCGACCTGCGCCGGGTTGCGGATCAGATTAACCCCCAGCCAGAGCCAGAGCAAAAAACCACCGAATGAGCGAAACAGAAACCACCGACCAGCCCCTCCCGCTGGTCGCGCACTTGACCGAGTTGCGCGACCGCCTGTTGCGAGCACTGCTCTCAGTCCTTGTTATTTTTATCTGCCTGTTTCCCTTTGCCAATGAAATTTACGCCTTTGTGTCTGAGCCCTTGAGAGAATTGCTACCGCCGGGTGCCAGCATGATCGCTACGGAAGTAGCATCGCCCTTTCTTACGCCCTTCAAGCTAACCCTGGTAGCGGCAATATTTATCGCCATACCGCATATCCTTTATCAGGTATGGAGTTTTGTGGCGCCAGGCATGTACCGTCACGAAAAGCGTTTCGCGGTGCCACTGCTGGTTTCCAGCATCGCACTGTTTTACCTGGGGGCTTCCTTTGCCTATTTCGTGGTGTTCCCACTCATATTCGCCTTCTTTACCAGCGTTGGTCCTGAGGGCATCACCATCATGACCGACATCAACAGCTACCTTAACTTTGTACTCAAACTGTTCTTCGCCTTCGGAATTGCTTTTGAAATCCCTATCGCTGCGATACTGATGATTTGGGCCGGTATTACCACTGCTGATGACCTGGCCAAAAAACGACCCTACATCATTGTTGGCTGCTTTATCTTTGGCATGCTGTTAACGCCACCGGATATTATTTCCCAGTCGCTACTTGCGGTTCCCATGTGGATTTTGTTCGAATTCGGAGTTTTCTTGGGCCGCTTCCTCGAAAAAGATGATGATGAAGAAGTAAACGGTCCCTAGGGACAGCCCACGGTTTGGGCTAAAATATTGGATCTGCACACTCGGAACTGGCACCTATGCTGCGTAACCTGACCTCAAGTCTTCTGCTATTAGTCGCGTTTTCACCGCTGGCGCAGGCCCAATCCAGCGTTGATACATCGAACGTTTCAGCTAGAGAACTCATAGAATCAGCAAAAAAATCTGAGCAACTGGTCGAACAAAAGTCATCGACAGATCCTAATTCGTTGGAAGGACAGGGAACACCTCTTGCCACCTTAATCGGCTTGCGCGACGCCATGCGCGCAAAGGACTACGCCGCCGCCGGAGAGTATCTCGATCGTCGTTACATCGATGAAAAGGTCGGAGACTTCAGTGATGAAACACTCATCAAGGCCATCACCTATGTCTGGAATCGACAGAACATCACAGATGTCACCTCCGTCAGTGACCGGCCCGAGGGCGACCTCACCGACGGCCTGCCAGAATACCGCGATCAGATAGGCTCGGTACGACTGCGCGATGAAGAGGTGCCCATCTACCTGCAGCGCATCCCGGATGGCAGAGGGGGGCGAATCTGGAAGCTTTCCAATGCAACGGTCGCCAGAGTTCCAGAAATGTGGGACGAGTTGGGTTACAGCGATGCTGCGATAAGTGTCAGTCGGTTGCTGCCTGAGTTTCGCTTCCTGGGTATGGAAAACTGGCAGATAGTGGGATTCATCGTCTTCTTTATCGTGGCCTGGCCTTTAGCTAGCCTGGCCAGCTACGTGCTCATGCGAGGCGCCCTGCTCATACCCAATCGTTTTCCGCTGGGCATAAAGCACTTTTTCCGCGGGCCAATGAGATTCTTCATCTTTATCTTCATTGCCAGATTAATGATAGACGAGTTGGGGCTGTCGCTGACCTCAAGAATCCTGCTCGATTCCTCAGGCGTGGACTACATCGCATTTACGGTCATTATCATGGGTCTGTTGTCGTTACTGCGTGACTACCAAATCCGTAAAATGCAGCACGCCGGCAACGCACATTATGTCGCCCTGCTCAAACCTTTCACGACTATTGTCAAAGTTTTCGTGGTGACCATCATAGCGCTGTTTTGGGCAAAGCAGGCTGGCTACGATATGTCCACCATTCTGGCAGGTCTGGGCGTAGGTTCCCTGGCCGTTGCACTGGCTGCGCAAAAAACCCTGGAGAATGTTATCGGCGCAATCACGCTGTATACGGCACGGCCAGTGAGCGCCGGCGACTTTTGCCGGTTTGGCAATGTTAAAGGCACTGTAGAAGAAATTGGCCTTCGGTCAACGATCATTCGCACCATGGACCGCTCAATGCTGGTTATACCGAATTCCATGTTCTCATCCGTAGAGATTGAAAACTTTTCCCAACGCGATCGCATCCGTTTTTTTCGCCGCTATCAAATGCAAATTCCCCAGTCTGGGCAAATGCGCCACATACTCGAGCAAATTCGTCAGCTGGCAGCGAATAGCCCGCATGTTATTGATGAAACGATCAGCATCCGCTTTGAAACAATTACCGATGCAAATGCGATTTTGCGCATCGACCTTGGAGTGGATACCACTGATTTTCAGAAATTTCTGGCAGTCGTAGAGGAGCTGAATCTGGGTATCCTCGACATTGCGGATCAGGCCGGGACTCGCTTTACAGGGCCCGCCAGGCTAAATCTCGATCCCACTGGCAACGATTCAGAGCCCGGCGCCCTCGAATGAGCAAACCCAACGGAGCCATAAGCTCCCTGTTACCGGTAATCAAACTTCTCAGACCCTACAAGTTAAGGTTACTGGCGGCGAGTCTGGCACTGCTCTTTACTGCAGCCGCTACACTTGCCATGGGTCGTGGCTTACAGGTGCTTATTGACCAGGGATTTGGTGGCGACAGTGCGGATCTGAAGGACGCCATTTTTCTGATGCTCAGCATTGCCGCGGCCATCGCTGTCGGTACCTTCCTGCGTTTCTACCTTGTGTCATGGCTGGGAGAACGGGTAAGCGCCGATATTCGCAAAGCGGTTTTTGACAATATCGTGCGCCTGCACCCCGGCTATTTTGAAGCAAATCGTTCCGGCGAAATCATGTCTCGCCTGACCACCGATACTACGCTCCTGCAAACTATTATTGGCTCATCATTCAGCATGGCTCTGCGCAGCAGCCTGACCTTGATAGGCGCTCTGGTGATGATGGTGATCACCAACCTTGAACTCAGCTTGTACATCGCAGTGGGAGTGCCACTGGTACTGCTGCCCATTCTGATCTTCGGAAGACGCGTGCGGCGCCTGTCAAACCAGAGCCAGGACAGCATCGCCAGTGTCGGCAGCTATGCAGGTGAAGTGATACAGCACATCCGGGTGGTCCAGAGTTACACCCGCGAACCGTTTGAAAGCGAAGCATTCGCCGCTGAAGTTGAGCGCGCTTTTGCCATTGCTCGTCGCCGTATCCGCCAACGCGCCCTATTGATATGCGTGGCCATCCTGCTGATGTTTATCGGTATGTCGGCAATGATGTGGACGGGCGGGCAAGACGTTATATCGGGCCGCATGAGCGGCGGTGAACTGGGTGCTTTTGTTTTCTACGCCATCATGGTTGGATCCGGTGTCGCTACCATTTCCGAGGTCTGGGGCGAACTACAGCGCGCGGCAGGCGCAGCCGAGCGCCTGGTAGAACTTATTAGCACCCGCAGCCTGATAGCGGATCCTGGCGACCTTAGCCTGCCTGGGAATAACCCAAAACCTGCTTTAGCGTTGGATAAGGTCACATTTCGCTATCCCACCCGACCGGAGGTGGCCGCTCTGGAAAATTTCACCTTACCCATTGAGGCGGGGCGCTCACTGGCCCTGGTAGGGCCCTCGGGCGCGGGCAAGTCTACAGTTTTCGAATTACTGCAGCGCTTCTATGATCCGCAATCAGGGTGTATCACCCTGGATGGAAGAAACATCCGAGAGCTGGGTCTCAGACAACTTCGAGAGCACATCGCTCTGGTGCCACAGCAACCGGCCCTGTTTACCGGCGACGTAAGTTACAACATTGGCTACGGTCGACCCGGTGCAGCGCAGGAAGACATCGAGGCTGCCGCGCAAGCGGCACACGCCCATGAGTTCATCAACCAACTGCCCGAAGGCTACGCAAGTCATCTGGGAGAACAGGGGGTCCGACTTTCAGGTGGGCAACGCCAACGAATTGCGCTGGCCAGGGCTATTCTCAACGACCCTAAAATCCTGCTGCTTGATGAAGCCACCAGTGCTCTGGATACAGAGAGCGAATATCACGTGCAGCAGGCCCTGGAAAAACTGATGCAGAATCGCACTACCGTGATCATTGCTCATCGCCTGTCTACAATATTACATGCCGACTGTATCGCAGTAATGGACCACGGAAAGCTCATTGCCAGTGGCAGTCACGAGGAACTACTGCAAACCTGCGAGCTTTACCAACGACTGGCGCGTTTGCAGTTCAAGGATGAAAAAGACCTCAGCTAGCTGTTGAAACGACCCACCCGCATCTTGCGATCACCATTCACTCGCTGCAGGTCGTCAATAGTCTCACGAGAAATATCAATCATGTCTTCAATTAACTGGTAACCCAGTTTCATGTTGTTGAGAGTGCATTGGACTGGCGCACTGATAGGCGACTCCCTGAACTTCTCTCGGGAATCATCAAGCGCTGTACGCAGATGATCGCCAGCCGTTTCACGGGCAGTTTCATAGGCCAGTGACACGACTTCCAAAGACTCCATCAGGGCCTCTATACCGACCCACTCCTGAACTACGCCCCGCTCTACCCGACGGCGAACTCCACGGCGCAGACGGCGGCTCATGTTGCGAAATTCGCGCTGCACACGAGGACCGAACACCGGCATGGAAACTGCGCGCAGCTCGTCGTCTTCAGACAATTCGCGCCAGTCCTCCAGGGACAGCACCGATTCGATATGGGGAAAAACCACTTTTTCTTCCACGTTCATGTGCTCATACATGTGGCCGATATACTCCCGACCTGCCCTGGCCAGGGTGGCTCCTTTCACTTCTCCCTCACGCCAGCGCTCAATGTCCTTGAGCAACTCCTGCCCGCGCCTGGCAGTAAAGTCATGATCGCGTTGTAAAGTATCTACGTCGTCTGCGGCTTTCTTGTCCAGTTCTGCGACCCTGCTGTAGATCAGGTCTTCCCGGGGATGATGGTAGCGATCGGGCCAAGTAGCCATGTAATCCATCACCTCAAACACCACGTGAGCATCCACTGATTCGCCAGCTTCAATCCCCTGTAATTGGTCAGAAAACAGCTGCATAACAGTGGCAATATGCCTATGCTCGGCGCGCAGTGCCTTCATCAGTGGTTGCTCTGGCGATTTTTTCTTTGCCACAGATTTTACCGTCGCGGCTTTAGTGGCAGTTGGCATGAGCACACTCCTTATCTTTCGTACCCTCAGAATAGGTGCCCAGCCTATCGGGTCCAAGCCTTACAAGCATTGATTTCGCGCATTAAATGGGCGCAAGCGACTTTAGCGTAAATTGATGAACCAGCCAGGATGAGCTACCAATGCGGCAAGAGCCCCTTCAACTAAAAGTCACAAAAACAAAAACGCCGACACTAGGCCGGCGTTTTCGAATTTACTGCATTGATCAGCTGAATTCCCTGATTAATCCACCAATCGACTCTTTTGCATCACCGAACAACATTCGCGTGTTGTCCTTGTAAAACAGCGGGTTCTCAATGCCGGCAAAACCAGAAGCCATAGAGCGCTTGAGCACAAACACAGTACGTGCATTGTCCACGTTGATTACCGGCATGCCATAGATCGGGCTGCCTTCATTTTCACGGGCGGCCGGGTTAACCACGTCGTTGGCACCGATAACAATAGCCACATCGACATTTTCCATGCGCGGGTTGATGTCATCCATTTCCAGCAGTTGGTCATAGGGAACATCGGCCTCGGCTAACAGCACGTTCATGTGTCCGGGCATACGACCGGCAACCGGATGAATGCCGAAGTTAACCTCAGCACCGTTTTGTTCCAGTAGTTCAGTCAACTCCTTCACCACATGCTGGGCCTGGGCCACTGCCATACCATAGCCAGGAATAATGGCAACGTTGCTCGCCGCTTCCAGTACATAGTAAGCATCGTCCACGGAGATAGGCTTGATCTCGCCCTCCACTTCGGTGGTGTCCTGCTTACCGCTACCGAAGCCGGAGAACAACACGTTAGACAGGGAACGGTTCATCGCCTTACACATAATTTGGGTCAGAATGATGCCAGAAGCACCCACCAGTGCGCCGGCGACGATCAGGATATTGTTATCCACCGCAAAGCCTGCGGCACAGGCCGCAAGTCCCGAATAAGAGTTCAGCAGTGAGATTACGACAGGCATATCAGCGCCACCGATCGGAATTACTGCCATGATGCCAAAGACCAGTGCCAGGCCGATCACGACGAACAACCAGAGATCATTACCCGGGTTCATGCAAAACATGACCGATCCGCCAAGAATACCCAGCACGATCAGGCTGTTGACCACCTGCTGTCCGCTGAATTGGACCGCTCCAGAGCCGATAGTCTCGGAGAGCTTACCGTAAGCAATCAGGGAGCCAGTGAAGGTCATTCCACCAATGAGAATCGACAGGATAATGGTTACCAGGGTGAACGTTCCAGCTTCCGGTGATAACGCCGCCCAGCCCACCAGTAAGGAAGCCATGCCACCAAAACCGTTGAATAACGCGACCATCTCAGGCATCGACGTCATTTGAACCAAACGCGCAGCTGCTGCGCCAACAGCACCGCCGACAACGAAGCCGATCACGATGTACTGGAAGTCAACAATACCCTGGTCAAGCAAGGCCGCTACGATGGCTACCAGCATAGCTGTAGCTGAGATCATGTTGCCGCGACGGGCAGTTGCCGGTGAACCCAACTGTTTCAGGCCAAAAATGAACAGACCGCCAGACACGATATAGGCAAATTGAATCAAAATATCCATTTCGGCTTAACCCTCCTTCTTTTTGAACATGGAGAGCATGCGATCGGTCACCATATAACCACCGACCACGTTAATAGATGCCAGGGCAACAGCGCCGGCACCCAACCAATTAGCCAGGTCCTGCTCACCGGTACCGGCAAGGCTTATAGCGCCCACTACGGTAATGCCGGAAATCGCGTTGGCGCCGGACATCAGCGGAGTGTGCAAGGTGGCTGGCACCTTGTTGATCAGCTCAAAGCCCAGGAAGATGGTAAGCATCAGGATAAATGTCAGGAATACTTCTGCGGGTATCATTATTATGCTCCCCCTTCGACGATGTTTTTAATGGTGTCGTGCGTGATTTCGCCGCCGTGGGTAATAATGCAGCCGGGAAGAATATCGTCTTCAAAATCCACCACAAACAGGTGTTTATCTTCGCACCAGTTATCTTCTACCAGATTAAACAGGTTGGAAGAATACATTTGGCTGGCATCTCTGGCGACTTCGCCAGCGAGGTTACCTTTACCGATAATAGTAACGCCGGACCATTCAACTGTTTCATTGGGCACGGAGCCCTCTACATTGCCGCCGGTTTCGGCAGCCATGTCCACGATCACAGATCCTGGAGCCATGCCTTCAACCATATCTTGGGTCACCAGCACCGGGGGTTTGCGACCAAATACCTGCGCTGTAGTAATCACCACGTCAGATTTGGCGATCACATCCTTCTGCGCCTGGCGCTGGATATCGACCTGCTCCGGTGTTAACTCTTTGGCGTAGCCGTCGGCAGTCTCACCGGTTTCACCCAGATCTATCTCCAGGAACTTGCCCCCCAGGGATTGCACTTGCTCAGCAACCACTGGCCGAGTGTCGAAGGCCGTCACCCTGGCGCCCAGCCGTTTGGCGGTCGCGATTGCCTGCAGGCCAGCAACGCCTGCACCAATAACAAACACGTTAGCAGGCTTCAATGTGCCAGCCGGCGTCATCATCATTGGGAAGATACGTGGCAAAGCCATCGCAGCCTCCATCACCATCTGGTACCCGGCCAGGTTGGCCTGGGAACTCAGCGCATCCATCTTCTGGCTGCGGGTGGTGCGTGGAATCATCTCCATGCTGATAGCGGTGACGCCTGCTTCCTTGAACGCATTCACGAGCGCATGCTCATTAAAAGGGTCCAGATAGCTTATATGGATGCAGCCGCGCTTCATCAGGGCAATTTCTGATAGTTCAGGCTTACGCAGACGCAGCAACACGTCAGCACTGGAAAAAAGTTCATTACGGTCACTGGATAGCGTGGCCCCGACGTCGGTGTACTCAGCGTCGGTGAAACCGGAGCCGGTTCCCATGCCAGATTCGATGACCAGTTCGGCTCCCATACGTACCAATTTCTTGGCGACGTCTGGAATAATAGGCACCCGGTTTTCTCCCGGATGTGTTTCCCTGGGTATTGCGATGCGCATAACGGTTCTAGCTCCCCGTTGCTTGTGTGTTTCTTATCGACCGAGAATCGGCACTTGTTGAGCTGGCCTCTTGCGGACCCATACCCCTGTCACCCCACTGAAGTGGGCAGTCACTCTAGCACAGTGCCTTTGGTCTCGTGGTAATGACCAATATTCACCAGCTGAATTCGAAAGCAGTCTGTCATAGCGACCACAAACTCTAACCAATTCGCAGAGGACTGGCTAATTTACGGACTTCGCAGCCTCAAACAATGGCGAGAGAGCCCAAAAATATAGACCAAATCGCCTAATAGCAGCGCCTCGCTGGGCCACCCGCTACCTGTAAGACCACCAGGGAGGCAGTAATTCGCGGTAGGCCGGCCACCCGTAGCGATTATCGATCAACAAAGCGCTGCCTCGATCAGTGTCTGTACGCACCACCCGCCCCAGGGCCTGGTCAACCTTTTGCATCGCTGGGTATAAATAGGCATATTCGAAGCCCTGCCCGTACACCTCCTGGTACCACTGCCGCAGTTGCTCGCGCTCTGCCCCCACCTGGGGCAGCCCTACACCGACGATCGCAACATTGGTGAGCAGAGCCCCGGGCAGGTCGATCCCCTCAGAAAAAACGCCACCTAAAATACAGAAGGCCACAACATGACGATGCCGTTCCAAAGCCGTAAAGAGACTAGCGCGGTCAGCCTCCGTCTGCTCTGGATGCTGCTGCCAAAGCAGCCGATCTGGCAAAGCAGAGCCACTGCCCTGCATGAGCTCAAGGGCAGTACGGAGGTAACGATATGATGGAAAATAAATAATGCTATTGCCTTTCGCTTCCGCCAAAAAAGCCGACAAGCGCTCAGCAAGCTGCGGCGCACTGGCCTCCCGCTGGCGATAGCGAGTGTCAATAGCGGTTTCCACTACCACGTCCAACTGAGCAGGCTCGAAAGGCGACGTCATGCGTCTGTAAACAGCCGTCTCATTCAGACCCAGCAGCTGCCCCATCCAGGACTGTGGCGATAGCGTGGCAGAAAACACCACCAGAGCATGTGACCTCTTGTGACTGTTGGACAACAGGCGTGACGGGTCAAGGCAATTCAATCTCAGCAGCAAGCCTTGTGGACCCTCCCCCCGCAGCAATTCCAATCGATACTCATCACCCCAGTGCTCTGCAATACGCAGCCATTGCAGCACTGCAAAATAAAAGTTCATCAACTGCGGATTATGCGGTGCAAAGCGCACGTCGTCCGCCATGGCCACACCCACGGCAGCGACGAAATCTCCAAGACTGTTAATTAAGGTGACGGGCAAGCTACACCGCAGGTCTTGGTCCGGCCAGTCTTGCTTTTGTAAAGCGAGCATGGCGCGATTCACTTTCTCTAGAGAGCGCTTTACCACCGGGGAAGATACTTTTTTTACGCGCATCAGTTCAGCCTTACCCAACTGGCCGCTATACATTCCCCTGGCCCGCTCAGGCAGATTGTGCGCCTCGTCAACCAACACGGTCCAGCGCCGCTGGTCTTGCTCCATCATGCGACCAACGCCCGCATAAAAACTGAATACATAATGCGCGTCAGCAATAAGAACATCGACCCAGGGCATTAAGTCTATCGCTAATTGATAGGGACACACCTCGTGCCGTCTCGCTATGGACTCTATCTCTTGCCGCCGCAGAATTCCGTCCTGCACGGCCTCGGTCATCGCCGCGGGCAAACGGTCGTAATACCCTTTTGCAAAGGGACAATCATCGCCATGACACGCTTTGCCCGGAGAGAAACAAATCGACTCTTTAGCAGTGAGGCTGAGGCTACAAAGCTGCAATCCACGCTCGCTCATTAAACTCAGGCAATCCTCTGCAGTGCGGCGCCCGACCGTTCGCGAAGTCACAAATACGATAGCTTCATGCTTCTGAGACGCCATAGCCTTGAGCGCTGGATACAGCACCGCAGCTGTCTTGCCGATACCAGTGGGAGCTTCCACCATCAGCTCGCCACCCTGATCCACACACTTGTAAACAAGTTCAGCTATGTCTCGCTGACCCGAGCGAAACTGCCCGTGCGGAAACTTGAGGCTTTCAAGGCTACGCTGTCTGCTGTTTCTCTCGCTGGCCAGTAGCGAAAGCCAATCTGAAAATAAAGCCAGGGTCTCAAGCAGGTAGGTGTGCAGTTCCGCCCGGTCATAGTTCCGAGACATATTGAACTCTTCATCGCTATCGATATTAAGCCAGGTAAGCCGCACTTCCAGGCAATCTAAATCATGTTGGATAGCCACCAGGGCGGCATAGATGCGCGCCTGCGAGTAATGTAACTCCTTGACTGCAGCAGGGATGCTTGCCGCATCTACCCGGCAGGTCTTGATCTCTTCGACAAGTCCCCGGGCGAGATCGACCCCATCAGCCCGGCCACGCAAGTGCAAATTGATTCCCTGCTCACAGTGAACAAAATTCACAGGGTACTCTCGCTGGTAGGACTCTGGGCGTCTGCGATAGATTCGGCCGTGACCCTCTATACCCTGTTCAGCACTGGGCGAGGGTGTATAACGATGATCTATGTCACCACTGCGATGGCAAAACGCCACCAGGTCGCGGACATTGACGCCGAACTCAAGCATCCGCCCAGCGCACCCACACGATTGATGCCGGAATATCCTCTTGCTGGAAAAATCGTAACCAGCGTTTCTGGCTATCCTGCAGCGCATCACCCGGACCTTTTACTTCAATCATCTGGTAATCGCCGGGCTCGGTCCCGAGAGCGAGCAGGTCGGGAAAGCCACGGCGATTTTCTCTGGGATCGAACAACATGCGTCGCCAGATCGCCAGCAAATCATTCTTGGGAATCACCGAACTCGCCGCAGCCACTAAAGGTTCATTCAGATATTTCCAGCTTATCCAGCGGCACTGGTAATCGTGATACAAACGCCAACAGCGCGGCAGCTCCTCGGCAAGATCCAGCCCTTCCAATTCAAGCAAGCGCTCATCAATCAGTTCCTGCCGGCTGGATCTGAATGTCTGTTCATACATATCCGCTGGCACGCTCTGGAAACGATTGTTAAAAGCCCCCGCCACCGGCGCAAATATCTGCTGCCAAAATGCGAGGCCGAACAATGCATTCATCAGCCTGTTCTCAACATAATGCACACCCTGCCAATCGCAGGACAGTGCCCGAGCAACCTGCTTTTCCACCCCCAGCTCCGATCGCGATAACACCAATTCGGCGTCAACAAAGCTGTCACGCGACCGCGCGATCTTTGTTCCCTCCAGTTTGCGCAGCAGGCGTGAACCAATTCTCTGCGCCGCGTCCCGCTCATCCTCACACCAGGGTTCAACTTCAATAGTCTGACACAATGCCAAGGCCTCGCGATGCTCCCCCACGCGCTCCAGCAATCTCGCCCTTCGCTCTCTGGCCGGATGCAACTGGCTGACCGCGTATAACTTGATAGCCGTGCCATCGTGCCCGTCCCTCTCCAATTGCCTCGCGAGGCCATTGCACAGACGGCACCAACGCCGCTGACTGGTGACATATCGAGGTGACTCTGCCAACAACTCATTGGCGAACTCCAACATGGATGGGGCGTGGCTTTCTTCCTGGAGCAGCTTCCATCGCTCGGTACGTTCAATACAGGTCAGGAACTCTTCCAATTCACGCCTACCGGGAAACAAACGCCGGGAACGATCCAGACGATAAGGGTAATAGCGGGCAACGCCCAAATCGCTCAGTACAAAGTCGGTCATGCCTTGATAGTGATTGCCAAAAAACAGCAGCTGCATCAGTTCTACTATTGACACATGAGCGGGTGCAACCACACGCTGACCGTCGAAGGCCAGCAACGCCGACAAACCCTCTTGCTCAGCAATCTGCGCCAGCAAATCTGCCTTACTACCCGCTCCCAACGAGAATATCGTAGCCAGTTCACTGCGGGTACAAAGGCGGCCCAACTCTTCAGACGACAGACGAGAGGCCTCCAACAATAACCCGCTATCCAGCAATGCGTTTAGCGCGGCTTTTATATCGTCCAGTTCTGGGTAATTGAGACGCCTTTCACGAAACCAGGGGCCCACTCGCGACACCAGGCGCACATACAAGCACTGGCCAGCGAACGGCAGTTCGCGATAAGTGTTTAAAAATTCCAGCTCATCGGCGATGAGAAGGTCGCTATAGAGGTCCTCAACCGTATCCAGCAACTGGAGAAAGTTGTCGCGGTAGTAATAGAGAGACAATTCAGGCAAGCCACTAGACCCAGGTTCGTCGGCTAGCGAGGTTCTAGCAAAATTAGTCGAGACCGGTCGGCAAGGGCATAAATCAAGCCGTCCGGCCCGACCTCGACATCGCGTATACGCATCCCCAAATCGCCGAGTAGGCGGGTTTCCCCGGCAATCGTGTCATCTGTGTTAAGTTCCAGCCGATTAATGCGAGTGAGCCGCATACTCGACACCAGCAGTGAAAAACCCCAGCCCGGGTAAGTCTCTTCAGCGTAAAAAGCGATCCCTCCAGTAGCCAATGAAGGGGAGTAGTAAATCAGCGGTTGCTCCATACCCTGTTTTTGGGTGCCTTCTCCAATCTTTCCACCTCCATATTCTTCGCCGTAGGTGATCACCGGCCAGCCATAGTTTGCACCAGACCTGAGAATGTTGATCTCATCGCCACCCTGAGGTCCATGCTCAGAAACCCATATCCCCCCGGTAACCGGATGACGAACAATGCCCTGGGGGTTGCGATGGCCGTAGCTAAAAATTTCAGGCAGCGCATTGGCCTGGCCCACAAAAGGGTTATCCAATGGAATACCCCCGCTCTGAGTCAAGCGAATCACTTTTCCTGCATGGCTCAGTAAGCTTTGGGCCGCGGCCCTGTTGCCACGATCACCGACAGTAATATAAAGATGCTCACCATCAAGCAGCAGGCGCGAACCAAAGTGTCGTCGCTCGCGATAGGCGGGTCGCGCGGTATAAAGATTCTCTACGTCCACCAGCGCGCCGTTCTTCAGTCTGCCGCGGCTCACTCGAGTGCTGAAGCCATCGCCCACCGCCACCGAGTAGCTGAAATAAACCCATTGATTGCGTTCAAAATCCGGATGCACCAATACATCCATCAACCCCCCCTGCCCTTCATTCGCCACCGTGGGGAGCCCGCTAATTTCCTGAGTAGACCAGCTGCCGGGGGTCACCAGCTTCATGGTTCCCGGCTTTTCCGTCAGCAGCAAACGACCATCGGGTAAAAAGTCCATTCCCCAGGGCTCTTGTAACCACTCCAGTAACGTGCGGACGCGAATCTCAGTGGGCTCACCAGGACCACTAAGGCTAGACTTCGTTTCCAGGACAGCTGCGTTTTGGGCGGGGCCGTCGTTGGGGAGCGCACAGCTCATCAAACTGAATACGGCCAGGCTCACCAGCAGATTTTGAGAGAATCGGAAAATCGAGGTCATGCAGAGTCCAGAAATCGGGAGGTACGCGGCCGCTTATATTACGACATCACTGCTCTGCTGTCAGATACCTGTGGGTCTCGGACGCTGTACCGACAGCTCGATTTAAGGCATTCTGAACGCGTTTTAATGATGCCCCGAAAACCAACGGAGATAACGCTTAAGTGAGCGAAAACAATAATATAAGTCCTGTGCAGGCGCTGATTCCCATTGTCTTCCTGGTGTTAATGCTGGCTTGCTCTGTCTATCTTTTCGGCTCTGACTCATCTTACGGTGCAAATCAGATCGCGCTCGTATTGGCAACTTGTGTAGCTGCACTGGTCGCCCGCAGTAACGGCATGGGCTGGCGGGAAGCTCAGGACGGCATCATTCATGGCATCGGGGTGGGCCTTGGACCTACTCTCATCCTGCTTAGCGTTGGCATGCTGATCGGAACCTGGATTTTATGTGGCACGGTTCCGGCAATGATTTACTACGGAGTCCAAATTCTGGACCCCAGCATTTTCTATGCTGCCAGTGCTGCAATATGCGCCATCGTAGCAGTAAGTATTGGCAGCTCATGGACAGTGGCTGGCACCCTCGGGATTGGCCTCATGGGCATCGCTGGCAGCTTTGAGCTCTCTCCCGCCATCACCGCCGGGGCAATTATCTCCGGCGCCTATTTCGGCGACAAATTGTCGCCCATGTCAGACACCACTAACCTGGCGGCAGCAGCGGCAGGCGTCGATTTGTTTGAACACATTCGTCATATGCTTTGGACAACCGTGCCAAGCTTCAGCATAGCCCTGTTAATTTTCGCCATGATCGGAAGCTCGGAAGGCGCAACTCCGGAGCAAATTAACGCTCTGCAACAGTCGCTAACCACTGAGTTTGAGATTGGTCTGCACCTGTTGTTACCACTGGCTCTAATGCTGTTCCTGGTGTTCAAGCGATTCCCCGCATTTCCCTCCATTGTTATCAGCGCCCTGACAGGTGCTGTTTTTGCGGTGTTGTTCCAACCCGAGCAAGTACAAAAGCTCGCGGGCGATAGTACTGATCTAGCCCATGGTTTTGTGCTCATAAAAGGTATCTGGATAGCTTTGTTTGATGGTTATGTTTCCAACAGCGGTGATGAGTTCCTGGACGCGCTGCTGAGCAAGGGCGGCATGAGTTCGATGCTCAACACTGTATGGCTGATTATCAGCGCCCTGGGCTTCGGCGGCGTGCTGGAGCGCACAGGCATCCTCAGCTACCTGCTGAATCTAGCACTGCGCGGTGTTAAAAGTGTTGGGTCACTGATCACCACAACAGTCCTGACCTGTATCGGAACAAACATCCTGGCCGCAGACCAGTTCATTGCCGTAGCGCTGCCGGGTCGCATGTACAAGGACGCATACGCCAAAAAAAATCTGTCTCGCCTGAACCTGTCACGCACCCTTGAAGACTCCGCAACAATGACATCCGCGTTGATTCCCTGGAATACCTGCGGCGCTTACATGTCGGCCACCCTGGGAGTAGCAACATTCAGCTATGCACCCTATGCGTTCTTCAATTTATTGAGTCCGCTTATCGCGATCGCCTATGGCTATTTCCATTTTGCCCTGAAGCCGGCCTCTTACGATCAGAACGACATCGACAGCGCTCAAACAACGTGAACCCCGATTCCCTCAGCTGGGATTATCCTGCGCCCTTCACTCAACGATCCATCGTCTTGCCAGAGGATATTGATGGGCTGGAACACACTAACAACACGGTTTACGTGAAGTGGTGCGAACAGGTGGCCTGGGCCCATTCAGTTTCCCTGGGACTGGATCTCGATACCTACCGCAGCCTGGATCGGGCGATGGCAATCACTCACAGTGAATACCATTACCTGCAGGCATCCCGAGCAGGAGATGAAGTCGTTGCGGGTACCTGGATCGTCAGTTGGGACAACAAGCTCACCATGCAGCGGCGTTTTCAGGTAACCCGGATCAGCGATGGAGCTTGCCTGCTGCGAGCCGGTATGCGCTTCGCCTGTATTGAAATTTCCAGTGGTAAGCCCCGGCGATTGCCAAAGGAGTTCGTGACGGGTTACGGACCCGCGGTGCTGAACTTGAATGACAATGCACTGGTGAGCTAGATTCGCGCCCAGTCAAAAGCCAAAACCTGACGAATATCCTCACTACCGGTGAGCAACATCAACAGGCGGTCAAAACCCAGAGCCACCCCCGAGCATTGCGGCATGCCAGCCTCCAGGGCAGCCAACAGACGTTCATCCACAGGCTTCTCGTCGAAGCCAGTATCGCGCCTGCGAGTATTATCTGCCTGGAATCGGCGACGCTGCTCAGCGGGGTCGGTAAGCTCAGAATATCCATTGGCCAGTTCCAGGCCGTCCACATAAAGCTCAAAACGCTGCCCCAACAGCTGTCCATCCTTTTCCACGATGTTCGACAGAGCAGCCTGGGAGGCGGGGTAGTCGTAAACAAAGCACAGTCCACGGGCCGCAAGGCGGGGCTCTATCAGGTGGCTCATCAGCAAATCAAGCCACAGGTCCTTGTCGCCATCAAGAGACCCCAAATCCAATTCCTGTTGGGCTCTTAAACGTAGGTCTGCCAGACTCGCTGTCAATGGATCCAGACCCAGCTCGGCGAGGAACAAGTCCCGGTAAGTAATGTACTGCACCGGCTTTTCACCCAGGCAGGAACACACCAGTTCGGCGACCTCACGCATAAGTTGATGATAATCATGGTCAGGTCGATACCATTCCAGCAGAGTAAACTCTGGATTGTGACGGACGCCAGCCTCGCCATCACGAAAGGCTTTAGTGAGCTGGTAAATCGGACCGCTGTCGGCAGCAAGCAAGCGTTTCATTGCGTACTCGGGTGAAGTCTGTAAATAGTGAGGGGAGTGCAGGGAACTGCCGCGCTCTACAATCAGGGGCTCTATTGCGGGGTCAGTGACCCCTGCCGAACACAGAAGGGGGGTCTCTACTTCAAGCACATGCCTTGCTGCGAAGAACTCGCGTACGGAGTCTAACAGGGCCGCCCGGGCCCGCAACATAGGCAGGTCTGCGGAGGGCTGCCAATTCATCAGAAGTCAGGACTTGCTTGCGCGGCCCTGATACTCACCGGTACGAGTATCCACACGGATTATTTCTCCCTGACTCAGGAACAGGGGCACCTTGACCACCGCTCCGGTACTCAGGGTGGCGGGCTTACTGCCTCCCTGGGCGGTATCTCCCTTCAGACCGGGGTCTGTTTCAGTGATTTCCAATTCCACAAAATTAGGGGGCGCTACTGACAAGGGGCTGTCGTTATAGAGGGTGACTTCACAGCGCTCCTGCTCCTTGAGCCACAGATGGGTATCGCCCACGGCTTTTTCATCCGCCTGGTACTGCTCAAACGTATCGGGTTCCATGAAATACCAGAATTCGCCATCGGTATAAAGATACTCCATGGTCCGGTCCATCACATCGGCGCCTTCCAGAGACTCACCGGACTTAAAAGTTCGCTCCCAAACGCGGCCGCTGTTCAGGTTACGCAGCTTGACCCGATTAAAAGCCTGGCCTTTACCGGGCTTTACAAACTCATTGTCTAAAATGCTACAAGGTTCGCCATCCAGCATAACCTTGATGCCGGACCGAAGTTCGTTGGTTGAATAGTTCGCCATGTTGCTACCGTTTACGCTGGGCTGAAAAAGGGCGCTAATGATACCTCAGAGAACGGGAATTAGGGAGATTTGGATTATTGCCGCTGGCAGTTACGCGGGAAAGTGAGCTAATCTTAAAAAAAGCCACCTGGGAACATGTGACCAGATGAAGGACCATAGGCTATGGAAACTGAAACTCCGATAAAATTGAAGATACCCAAACAGGATTTGCACAGCTTCGACCTGTTTCACACTGACATCAGCGCGGCGCAGGAGTGGGTGCGGGATTTACCTATGGCAGACCCAAAAGTGGTCGCCCAGAAATTACTTTCCGCGGTCAGCGAGCTCAATCGCTACAGCCTGCCTCCAGAGCAGCGCTTTGCCATCCTTGAATCGCTGGCAAGCAAGTTAAACGTCACACTTACCAATCTAAACCGACACTTCCTGAATCAGCCCCTGGTCATGCCAGAGGAACCACGGCAACTGGCAAAACTGACCGATGCCTTGCAGGGCCAGTTCTGCACTGCCTATTCCATCGTCGCGGTCGAAACGCTAGCTCAACGTGACAATGTTCGAGATACCAATCCGGCCAAACTGGTTTGTGAAGCCACGCAGCGAGCGCTGCACTTTGCTGGCCTCAATATCCTGCTGACCTTTCAGTTGAATCAACCGGTAGCGTCGAGTGGCTGGCTTACGCTGCATCAACTCTACTCACTCGCGGAACATCAAGGCCTTTCAAGCCTGCCGGTAAACACCCAGGCCGGCGCAGTGACCACGATCAACGCGAGCTATCTGCAATCCATGCTGCTGGGCTGCTGTAAACCCAACCAACTTCGCCAATCAGACCTGGCTGCCGTCAAGGGCGCGCTCGACGAGTGGAGCGACCAACTGCAGATTAGCCCGACCGGAAGCCCCGATAGCCTCTTCCTGGTTGACCTGCAAAGCGACCAGCCACCGATTTACAGCTCGCTAGGCAACGCGGGCAACGGACAGTGCCGCCACATTGATACAGGCAAGCTGATCAACCACCTCAAGCAGCAAAAAGCATTGGACGATGATCAGGGAAAATCGGGCTTGAAGCTAAAGTCAGGCCTTACATTGCCTGCCAATATGCTCAGCCATATGATAGATGCCCTGGGCAACATGAGTATGCGCAACTTCAACCGAGTGCGCGCGAACGCTCCGCTAGCAGTCAGCATTGGCCTCGGGGCCGCGCATTTCCGCGCAGCCGGAGAACGTAATTTCGGCAAACTGCTCTACGGCGACGACTACCTCCCCGAGCCCTCGGATCGAGTCGCCACCAACCCCTTTTTACAAACAAACGACTCTGACAGAGACGCATGGAGCCGGGCCAAACCGGAAGAGGATTATGTTCGAGAGCAGGCTGTCAGTGAGATCGACGCTGCACTCACCCACAACATCGACCTCGACGAGAATACCCGGCAGGCGATTGAAGAGTTCGGCCCTAACGTGCCAGAAGACCCGGAGGTGCCGGTTTATCAGGTGGAGCTCGCCAATGTCAGCCCCGGCGGCTACTGCCTCAACTGGTGCGAAGACTTACCGAGGGAGATGCGCGCCGGCAATATTGTTTCGGTGCAGGAGGAACACAGCGACAGCTGGGCTATCGCGGTAATACGCTGGGTCAGCGCCCTGCAGGACTCGCACACGCTGGTCGGCCTGGAGCTTTTGAGCCCACGATCAACGGCCTACGGCGCCCAGGCTCACAAGAAAACGGGTGCACTTTCTGAGCCACAGCGGGTTCTACTGCTGCCAGAAATCCAACTGGTAGGCCAACCTCACACTCTGATTACCCCCAGAGCTGGGTTTCGGGAACAACAGAAAGTTTCCCTGTTACGTCACGGCGAAAAGTCTCTCGTGCAGTTGACCCGACAAATCTCATCCACCGCGAGTTACGCCCAGTTCGATTTTCGCTATATCAAGCAAGTAGATGGGGAACTGGCAGAGAAAAACCATGAACCATTGGATGCACCCTTTGATTCCCTGTGGAACAAAATATAGCCGCTGCGAAGGCTAGCTGTGCTGTTGATAACGATCGCTAAAGCCCAAAAGATAAAGAATTGCATCCAGGCCGAGCGTCGAGATTGACTGTTCGGCAGATTGCTTCACTAAAGGTTTGGCGCGAAAAGCGATGCCCAGACCTGCGGTACTCAACATCGGCAAGTCATTGGCTCCATCTCCCACTGCAATGACCTGCTGTAAGTCTAAGCCCTCGTCGTCAGCCAATCGACGCAACAATCGGGCTTTGCGCTCTCCGTCGACGATTTTCCCAGTGACCCTGCCCGTGACCTTACCATTTTCGATGTCCAACTCATTGGCGTGGACATAATCGATGCCAAGCTTTTCCTGCAGGTAATGGGCAAAATAGGTGAAGCCTCCCGAGAGAATCGCCGTCTTGTAGCCCAGCGCTCGGAGCGTAGAAATCAGGTGTTCCGCGCCCTCAGAAATCTTCAGCTCGCCGGCAATTTGCTGCAAAGCGCTTTCCTCCAGTCCCCGAAGCAACGCCACACGCTCACGAAAACTCTCAGAGAAGTCGATTTCCCCACGCATCGCTCGCTCAGTAATAGCGCTGACTTGTTCACCCACGCCAGCCCGGGCAGCGAGCTCGTCAATGACTTCCGCTTCTATCAAGGTTGAATCCATATCAAAAGCCACCAACCTACGATTACGGCGGTACATATTGTCCTGCTGAAAAGCCAGGTCTACTTCCAGCGCAGACGCCACCTCTAGCAAATCGCGCCGAAATACGGATGAATCAGACAGAGGGCCACGTATTGAAAACTCCACACAGGCCTTGGAAAGCGCTGGCAGGTCTCCCAATGGAATTCTGCCAGAAAGGCGATTTATGCTATCTATGTTAAGCCCGTGGCGCGACACAACTTCAGTGACGCGTGACAGTTGGTGGGCTGTTATTTTTCTTGCCAACAAGGTCACAATGTAGCGCGCCCTGCCCTGGGCGTTCACCCATTCAGCATAGCTACGCTCTTTAACTTCGCTTATTCTCGCCTGCATTCCCTGCTGGGCCACACAGCGCTCTACATCGCTGGTGACCTGGTGGCGATCACACTGGTCAGGGATTTCGGCTAATACCCCCATAGACAATGTAGCGTGAATAACCGCCTGGCCTATGTCGAGAATGTTAACCCCGTGGACAGCGAGGATTTCGGTGATCCCGGCGGTCACCCCGGGGTGATCTTCGCCCGAGATAGTGATCAACAGTATTTGGCTCAAAGGTTTTTCCAGCGCGTTGGAAGGGACTCCTATTCTACTACCGGGCAAGGATAAAAACACCCGCTGACAGCAGGACTGGTTTATACTGGCCGGCGTTTCCACTGCGGCAATCCGACGTGCTAAACCGCTTTCACAATGCTCCACTCAGTCAGCAGATCGCAACACTAGCAGCAATACTATGCCTGTTGGTTAGCCTCGCATTGGTGATCCTGGGAGCAATTTCAAGTAAGCACTTACAGAACCAACAGCAGCTGGAGTTCGGCAATGCGCTGGCTCACCAAATCGCTCGTCGGGTCAGTGTGGCCCTGGAGACAGGCGACCTGCTAAGCATAACCGCCTCCCTGCAGCGCTTTGTGGAAACGTCTTCCGCTGAAAAGGTGACCATCTTCGATGTCGAGGGCAAAACCTTGGGTGAAGCTGGCCACAGCAGCGGGCAGTATCTGAGTCAGTACCGGGCATCCGTGCGCATAGAATCAGATATCGCTGGCGAAGTGCTGGTCACTGTCAGTGCGGCCTCCTCAGCTGCCGCCCATCAGAGGTTTGTCCTCAGCCTGCTGGGTTTGTCGATACTACTGAGCCTGACTGTCTATGGCGTCGGCCTGCAGTTGGGTAGGCGTCTGGGCAACCGAGTCAGTAAGCTCGCCAGTACTTTGGCCCTGGATGAAACGCCTGCCAGCGGCAACAGCCCCAATGAACTCTCGCTGCTCGAATCAAGAGTTGCATCACTGCCGATGGATTTGCTGCGCACCCGCAACGACATCGAAGCACGGGAAGAAAATTATCGTTCAACCGCAGTGCTGCACTTACACCTGGACAGCCTGGCGGACTATGTCGATACGCTGGACGAGCAGTCTTTGCAGCGCTATACAGACCGCCTGCACCAGGTGGTCTACGCATCATCGGGCTTTTACGGGGGAGACCTGCACGTCAGCCGTCAGTTTGCCCTGACCGTGTATTTTAGTGGCCCCAATAACGCTGGCAGCGCCGCTTTTCGCGCAGCATCCTGTGCCTGGCTGGTCCAAGCGGTCAGCGGTGAGCTGGAGCAGGTCATGCCGCTGTCCATGAAAATCTCCATGGCCATCTCCCAGAGTGAATTGGGGATGGGCGACAGCAAAGATATCTACCCGGGCCTTTATATGCAGCATACCCTGGACGAATTACAGACTGTGTGTGCCAGCAAACCGCCCAAGCTGCTGCTGTCACCAACCGTTCGCGAGGACACAGACATTGAAGGTCGCCTGCAGCTCCAGGCGACAGAAGTCATGGACTATTGGATGCTGGAAAGCTTTGCCGGCCCTTATCAGGACCTGCTGGAGCGGCAATTACGGCTCATCTTGAAACGCCTGATGGACCCCGCACTTATTTAGAAACGCTTAAAGCGTCGCTATATCGGACAGCCTGATCAGCTCTCTACCAACATAGCATCCACTTTCTGGAATCCTCGTGGCAACTTATTGCCGCGGCGTCCGCGCTCTCCACAGTAGTGCTTCAAGTCACTGAACTTAAGCTTATGGTGGCGTTTGCCGGCGTAAACGACCAGCGTATCTTTGTCGGTTAGCACCTGCACTGCAATCACAAATTCTTCCCGCGACTGCACCCTGGCAGTAGGAATACCGATAATTTTGTTGCCCTTGCCCCTGGCCATTTGTGGTAAATCCTCCAGTGGAAATACCAGTAGTCGACCCTCGTTGGTGACCGCGGCAACCCATGCGCCCTCAGCTTCGCTGATCGCCGCCGGCTGCATGACGCCACTACCCTTCGGCAGATTGAGTGCGCCCTTACCGGCCTTATTCTTGGTTTGCAGTTCGCCCAACTTAGCCACGAAGCCATAGCCAGCATCCGAGGCAAGCAAATAGAGATCGCCCTCGTCACCCATCATCAAGCCTTCGAAGGTTGCCCCTGATGGAGGATTGATCCGCCCGGTCACAGGCTCACCTTGACCGCGAGCAGAGGGCAAGTTATGTGAGGGTACCGTGTAGGCTCTGCCCGTCGAGTCGAGAATCACAGTGGGCTGGTTACTGCGCCCCTTGGCGGCCATTTTAAAGCCATCACCCGATTTGTAACTGAGCGAGGAAGGATCAATATCGTGGCCTTTGGCTGCGCGTATCCAACCTTTTTCGGACATCACGACAGTGATCGGATCAGCAGTCATCAGATCCAGCTCACTGAAGGCTTGGGCTTCACCTCTCGCCATAAGAGGCGAGCGACGGTCATCACCAAACTTTTCGGCTACCGACTGCAGTTCTTTTTTTATCAGCGTCTTAAGGCGGGCGGCGCTCCCCAGGATGGTCTGCAGTTGATCACGTTCAACCTCCAACTCGTCCTGCTCGCCACGAATTTTCATTTCCTCAAGCTTGGCCAAATTACGCAGCTTCAGATCAAGAATAGCTTCCGCCTGTACATCAGAAATGCCAAAGCGCTTCATCAGCGCAGGCTTGGGCTTGTCCTCAGTACGAATAATGTGGATCACTTCATCGATATTGAGGAAGGCCACCAGATATCCATCGAGGATGTGCAGTCGGCGCAAGACCCGCTCGAGACGATACTCCAGGCGACGGCGAACTGTCTCAGTACGGAATTTGAGCCACTCCTTGAGAATACGATCCAGTCCCTTGACGCCGGGACGACCATCAATGCCAATCATGTTCAAATTGACGCGATAGCTGCGTTCAAGATCAGTCGTGGCAAAGAGGTGATTCATCACAGCTTCCACTTCCACCCGATTCGAGCGCGGCACAATCACTAATCGAGTTGGGTTTTCGTGATCGGATTCATCACGCAAGTCAGCCACCATGGGCAACTTCTTGGCTTGCATTTGGTGGGCAATTTGTTCCAGGACTTTGGACCCGGACACCTGGTGGGGCAAGGCGCTAACCACAATATCTGGGCCCTCCTTTTCCCATACAGCGCGCATTTTCAGTGCACCACGCCCGGTCTCATACATCGCCATGATGTCTTCTCGCGGGGTAATGATCTCCGCATCGGTTGGAAAGTCCGGCGCCTGCACATGCTCGCAAAGCTCAGCAACAGTCGCCTTGGGCGACTCGAGCAAGTGAATAGTGGCGGCCACCACTTCCCGCAAATTGTGCGGCGGAACATCAGTGGCCATACCAACAGCAATACCCGTGGTGCCGTTGAGCAACACATTAGGCACCTGCGCTGGCAGCACCGTGGGCTCATCCATAGTGCCATCGAAGTTTGGCGACCAATCAACCGTACCCTGGCCAAGCTCAGACAGCAGCACGTCGGCATAAGCAGTGAGACGCGATTCGGTGTAACGCATTGCAGCAAAGGACTTTGGATCGTCCGGCGAGCCCCAGTTACCCTGCCCGTCTACCAATGGATAGCGATAGCTGAAATTCTGCGCCATTAACACCATAGCTTCATAGGCAGCGCTGTCACCGTGTGGATGGAACTTACCAATAACATCGCCCACGGTACGTGCTGACTTCTTGAACTTGGCGGTAGCCTTCAGGCCCAGTTCGCTCATGGCGTATACGATTCGCCGTTGAACGGGCTTCAGGCCATCCCCAACATGAGGCAAGGCCCGGTCCAGGATCACATACATGGAATAGTCCAGGTATGCCTTTTCCGCATAGGTTTTGAGCGACACCTGTTCGATGCCGTCCTCGTCGATTTCGATTACGTCTGTCATGTTGTTTCCGTTGGATTGATCGCCGTCGCGACGGCGAAAATACTACTCAGCCCTGCAAGCCCACCAGCTTTTCGTTCAAATTGACAATGGAGTTTGCCATATCAATTAACAGACTATGAATGGTAGAGGGGTTTCTTTTGATCAGTTCGGTGAACTGCTCCTTGGGGACCTTCACTATTGAACAGGTGGTCTTGGCACGTACAGTGGCACTGCGATCAGCGTGGGTCAATGCCGCCATGGCACCAAAAATTTCTCCCTCACCAATACTACCTACAATGACGTCGTCCACTACCACTTCTGCCGTGCCGGCAGACATGTTAAATACATAGTCAGCGCGCTCGCCCTGACGAATGATAATGTCACCCGCCTCATAGACTTCAAAGCCGGGTGTTGCATCCGCCTGCTCTTGAATATTGGCGGCAGTAATACGCAACATCAAACCCGAATACGTCACTAACAGGCGGGTCCACAATGTTGTAGCTTCCTGGTCATTAAACACGCGCCGCATAAACTCCAGGGCAGGGTAACTACCAAGCCTTGCTCCTGCATCAGAGCCATAAAAAACCGCAGCGTTCTTATCGTTCGTCCCTGCTATATCCGGTAACAAAATATCACCTTCTTCCAGCAGGAAGACCGTCTTTTCCTGATAGCGAGCACAGACTGCGCCCCGTTCCACCACGTAGAACTGATTGCCGTCAAAGCCACGGAAGTTACCACTGGCGGTGACCTCGACCTCCACCGGAATAGCGGGCATATTGACCACTTCCAGCAGTGCGCTGACCAGTTTTTTGTACTGTTGGCCCAAAATAGCAAAATCCGGGGAAAGCTCGGCGGTAGCCAGCATCAGTTTCTCTCTTGTGCCGACAGCTGTCTCCACTGCCGGGCGTTATCATCATCGCTGCAGAACTTCCCTGTCCCTGCAACCAATTGGCCCCTATAGTAGCAACTTCTCCCTACCGGGAGAAAGACCATACCAGGGAAAAGGAGAATCTAAAGCATGTCACTGCGCTGGCAACTAGCGAGTTTCGACGAATTGAGCAGCAGAGAACTTTACGCGGCCTTAAAGCTCAGGCAGGAAGTGTTTGGAGTCGAGCAAACCAGTCTCTATGTGGACCCGGACGGGCTGGACCTGGAGGCCATCCACTTCGCCTGCTGGGAAGATCAGCTGTTGTTGGGATACCAGAGATGCCTGCCTCCCGGACTACAGGAGAAAGAAAGCACCCTGGGGCGGATCGTGGTCGCACCGGCTGCCCGCGGTCGCGACCTTGGGCGCGAGCTGGTACGCAGGGGAATAGCACACAACCTGCAGCGCTGGCCGCACAGCGATATCCGGATTCATGCCCAGGCTCACCTGGAAAAATTTTATAAGGAACTGGGATTTAGTACCGATGGGGGCATCTACGACCTCGATGGTGTTCCCCACCTGGAAATGGTGTTGAGTAATCCCAACAGTAGCGCTGACTAAACCTCAAGCATAAAAGTCACGGGGCCATCATTGGTCATACTCACTTGCATGTCGGCGCCAAATTGCCCAGAGGCCACCTCAGTGTGGCGCTCAACAAGCGCTTGCAACATGTCATCGTAAAGTAATTGCGCCTCTGCAGGAGGCATAGCAGAGGAAAAACTGGGGCGCAGCCCCTTGCGGGTATCAGCGGACAAAGTGAACTGGGAGATCAGCAGCACGCCCCCGGATACATCCGTGACCGAGCTGTTCATTTTTCCCTGCTCATCAGCGAAAACCCGGTAAGCCAATAGCTTATCCAGCATACGCTGGGCCGCAGCATGATCATCGCCTTTGTCCAGACCCAGCAAAACCAGCAGCCCCAGCCCGATATCGCCAACGACCTCACCGGCAACCTCAACCCGAGCGCTACTAACGCGCTGGATCAGGGCCTTCATCAGACGCGGCCAGCCCGCCGACGCTCATGCTCTTGCAATAACTTTTTGCGAACGCGGATGCTTCCGGGGGTCACTTCCACCAGCTCATCGTCTTCAATAAACTCCAGTGCCTGCTCCAGGGTGTGCCTGACGGGAGGCGTCAGGGTGAGCGCATCATCGGTACCTGATGCGCGCACATTGGTCAGCTGCTTCGCCTTGGTGGGATTAACAGCAAGGTCATTGCTGCGGCTGTGCAAACCAACGACCTGGCCTTCATAAACATCCACATTGGGATCAACAAACAAACGGCCTCGATCCTGCAAGTTGAACAGCCCATAAGCGAGTGTCTTGCCCTTGACCATGGACACCAATACACCATTGCTGCGATGAATGATTTCCGCATTTTTGACTGCGCCGTAATGGTCAAACACGTGCGTCATAATTCCGCTGCCCGAGGTCATGGTAAGAAACTGGGAACGGAAGCCGATCAAGCCGCGGGCGGGAATAATGAACTCCAGGCGGACCCGGCCTTTGCCATCTGGCACCATATTTTCAAGCTCTGCTCTACGCAGGCCCAACTCTTCCATCAGCGAACCCTGGTGCTCATCTTCACAATCGATCACCAGCTGTTCATAAGGTTCCTGCATCTGGCCATCGACTTCTTTCTGAATCACCTCGGGTCGAGAGACACCCAATTCGAACCCCTCACGCCGCATGGACTCGATCAGCACCGACAGGTGCAGTTCGCCACGGCCTGAAACCTTAAACTTATCTGGGCTGTCGCCAGGCTCAATGCGCAGAGCCACGTTGTGTATCAACTCACGTTCAAGGCGCTCCTTAATATTGCGGGAAGTTACGTATTTGCCTTCTTTGCCCGCGAAGGGAGAATCGTTGACCTGGAAGGTCATACTAACGGTGGGCTCATCAACGCTGAGAGCTGGCAGTGCCTCTATGGCAGCGGGATCGCACAGTGTGTCCGAGATGTTAAGGCCATCAATACCGGTCACACAGACAATATCCCCAGCCTCGGCCGAGTTAACATCTACGCGCTCCAGACCCAGATAGCCCATCACCTGAAGCACCTTGCCATTGCGAGTTTCACCTTCGATACCAACGACAGAAACCTGGGTATTGGGAGCCAGTTTGCCGCGGGTAATGCGACCCACACCGATCACACCAACATAACTGGAGTAGTCCAGTGCGCTGATTTGCATCTGCAAAGGTCCATCGCTATTGACCTTCGGCGCGGGCACTTTTTCCACAACGGTTTCAAACAGTGGCTGCATATCTGCAGCCATGTGTTCGTGATCCAGGCCTGAAATACCTTCAATTGCCGAGGCATAAATCACTGGAAAATCAAGCTGCTCTTCATTAGCACCAAGGCGGTCAAAAAGATCAAACACCTGATCCACAACCCAGTCTGGCCTGGCACCGGGGCGATCCACCTTATTGACTACCACAATGGGGTTCAGGCCTTGCTCAAAGGCTTTGGAGGTCACGAAACGAGTCTGCGGCATAGGCCCGTCCACGGCATCCACCAGCAGCAGTACCGAATCGACCATGGACAGCACTCGCTCCACCTCTCCGCCGAAGTCGGCGTGCCCGGGGGTATCTACGATATTGATATGATAGTCATTCCATTCAATCGCAGTGTTCTTCGCCAGGATGGTAATACCACGCTCACGCTCCTGGTCATTGGAGTCCATCACTCGCTCGGCGCCTTCGGCGCGTCGGTCCAATGTCCCGGATTGCTGCAACAAGCAGTCCACCAGGGTTGTTTTGCCGTGGTCAACATGGGCGATGATGGCGATATTGCGCAGTTTATCGATCAAGGGGTTACCTATAGAGTCATTTTCTGGAGCGACTAATCAGCCGCATGCGGCGACAGGCCGCTTCCACGAGACGTTTAGTGGGCGTTCGAAGGCCGCGGATTATACACTAGAGAATTGGTCGTGTTTTGGTAGTTTTACGGGACGTAAACCTTTAGCTGACGATGTCAGGATTCCACAGGAACGCCGTCATAGCGGCGATTCATCGCCGCTGTGCCGCAGAGCAGCATGTAACGGCTATCGGGCGTCAGCTGGGAAGGCCTGCTTTGCGCTTCTTTATAGCTTGTCCCAGCCGGGGTGGATTTGAACCTGAGGGCCGATACTCTGGAGCACAGCCTGCAGATTTTCATTGTGCTGGATTATAAAACGACGAAGATCGGGTTCACTCTGAGTGATCACCTCGGAGAAAAACTTGACATCAAATTTCATAGGGGCACTAATGCGTAGCCCTGCGCGGGAATGCAATGCACGGACATCGCTTCCGGATTGGTGCAGGCGGTGCAAGCAGGCCGAAAATCGGCGGCCTTGCACCAATATTGTGCGTTGTTGCACTATATTGGTGCGCGTTTATCTCAACACACGCGAGCTACAGCACAAAGTTTATAGTATTCAATAAGTTACCTTTAGCACCTTTTTGGCACAGCTCTTGCTAACTCTGAAACTGCCGATACATTTGGGCGCCAGCTTTGGCTGGGCCCCTGAAAAAGCAAACTGGCTGGCCCGCTAGCCACACTTAATCCCCTGGAGGACTAGACATGTCAGAGAAAACTCTGAACCTGATCAAAGAAAGCGAAGCGCGTTGGGTAGACATGCGCTTCACCGACACCCGCGGTAAAGAACAGCACGTAACCATCCCATCCAAGGAAGTCGATGAAGATTTCTTTGAGGGTGGCAAGATGTTCGACGGCTCATCTATTTCGGGCTGGAAGGGTATTAACGAATCAGACATGATTCTCATGCCTGACGACAATGCTTCCCTGATCGACCCGTTCACCGACGACACTACCGTGATTGTTCGTTGCAACGTGGTTGAGCCCACCACTATGCAAGGCTATGACCGCGACCCGCGCTCCGTAGCAAAGCGCGCAGAAGCCTACCTGATGTCCACTGGCATTGGTGACACTGCCTACTTCGGACCTGAGCCAGAGTTCTTCGTCTTTGACGACATCAAGTGGAACGTGGACATGTCTGGTGCCAGCTACCAGATTCACTCTGAAGAAGCGGCCTGGGTATCCAACCATCAATTCGACGAGGGCAACATCGGTCACCGCCCCGGCGTTAAGGGCGGCTATTTCCCCGTACCCCCTGTCGATTCCCTCCACGACATTCGCGGTGCGATGTGCACTGCAATGGAGCAAATGGGCCTAGACATTGAAGTACACCACCATGAAGTAGGTACCGCGGGCCAGTGTGAGATTGGCACCCGCTTCAACACCCTGGTAACCAAGGGCGACGAAGTACAGGTACTTAAATACTGCGTACACAACGTGGCACACGCCTACGGCAAGACGGCTACTTTCATGCCTAAGCCCGTGGTAGGTGACAACGGCTCTGGTATGCACGTTCATATGTCCATTGCCAAAGACGGCGATAATGTATTTGCCGGAGACGGCTATGCTGGTCTGTCAGAGGAAGCCCTTTACTACATCGGCGGCATCATCAAGCACGCTCGCGCTTTGAATGCATTCACCAACGCGTCTACTAACTCGTACAAGCGTCTCGTGCCCGGTTTTGAGGCACCTGTGATGCTGGCCTACTCGGCGCGCAACCGCTCTGCTTCAATCCGAATTCCCTATGAGCCAAGCCCCAGGGGCAAGCGCGTAGAAGTTCGCTTCCCCGACCCTACAGCAAACCCGTACCTGGCTTTCGCAGCCATGTTGATGGCAGGTCTGGACGGCATCCAGAACAAGATCCACCCTGGCGACGCTGCGGACAAGGATCTTTACGACCTGCCGCCGGAAGAAGGCAAAGCCATACCCACTGTGGCGGCAACTTTCGACCAGGCGCTGGCCGCACTGGACGCAGACCGCGAATTCCTCACTGCGGGCGGCGTCTTCTCTGACGACATGATTAATGCTTACATCGAGTTGAAGGAAGAAGAGATCGAGCGACTGAACATGACAACTCACCCCGTAGAGTTTGATATGTACTACTCTGTGTAAGCCGTAGGCTTATCACACCGGAAAGGGGCTGACCGCAAGGTCAGCCCTTTTTTTTTTTAGCCTGGCAATTAAAGCACCAGGAACAGGCGCCACTGCCGTGATTATCTGAACTTTTCCACTGCGGGAACTCTTACCGCAAATTCTTTTCTGATAGGGTATTGGGGACTCGCTGGACCCTGGAGAACACGCCATGAACAAAGCTTCTTTTATCGCCTTGCTAATCACAGCATTGTTTGCAACCCACAGCGCAGCACAGATCTACAAAACCACTGACGCAAATGGCAACGTGGTCTTTACCGATCAACCACCTGCAGGCACCACCGCCAGTGAACAGGTAGACCTGCAGCAAACCAACACTACCCCTGCAGTTGCGCCTCGCGCACCCAGCACCCCTGAGCCGCGCGAACCAGAACCTGCACCTATCGAGGTCAGCATTACCTCTCCTGCGAACGAGACTACCATTCCCATGGGCGGTGGTATGTTTGATGTCTCCGCCACAGCCACTCCCGGCGTGGGACCAGGCCAGACCCTGCAGCTATTGCTGGACGGCACCCCAAAGGGGGCGCCACAGACAGGTACCCTATGGCAATTAGAGAATGTATTTCGTGGCGCTCACGATCTTAGCGTCCGGTTAATTGATAGCAGCGGCGAAGTGATTGCGACCTCCGATTCAGTGCGCGTTTATGTACTCCGCCCGGGACTGAACTAAGCAAGGTCTATCTGGACAACCTTCTCCTTTTTGTGCACCATAATGGTGCGCGACTACTCAGTAAGGCAGTCGCTTCAGCGTTGGAAGCGCAGGCAGCACTCTCAACACACTGTGCAAAGTAAAATAGTAAGCGCTTGCTTACTCACAACGCCACTAATGATAGCTAAGTTATTGTTTTTTTAGTGAAGGCGCTTTGTTGGCTCTATTATTGCTGTATGTAAGGCCAATGACTCTATTGAATACGAAAATCCACCTAACCGATAATCAAATGCACCAAAATCAGGACATACTGGGCAACATCAGTACGGCGGTTGTCTCCCTGGACTCCGAGCTTAGAGTGGTCTCGCTTAACAGTTCCGGACAAGATCTGCTGGAAGCTTCCGAAGCGCGCAGCCTGGGCCAACCCATGCATAAGCTGGTCGCTAACCCGGAGGCTCTGATGGAGGTGCTGAGACAGGTTCGCGCCGATCGCAGTCCCCTCGCACGCAGGGGAATGCCGTTAATGCTGCTATCTGGAAGGGAAATACATGCAGACCTGATGCTGACACCGGTATCGAACAGCGAACATGGCATCAACATATTACTGGAGCTTCAACCGGTGGACCGGCTTTTGAAAATCAGCCGCGAGGAAAGCTTGCATCACGCCCAGGAAACCACCCGCGAAATGATTCGCGGGCTCGCTCACGAGATCAAGAACCCCTTGGGCGGAGTGCGCGGTGCTGCCCAGCTGCTGGCGCGGGAACTGCCGAGTGCCGAGCTTGAAGAGTACACCAACATCATCATTCGCGAAGCGGACAGGTTACGTGATCTCGTAGACCGTCTGTTGGGCCCCAACCAGCAGATGGATAGTCAGTGTATGAGTATTCATGAGGTTCTGGAACATATCTGCAATCTGGTCAGAGCCGAGACCGACAACCGGGTAGAACTGGTGCGAGACTATGACCCGAGTCTCCCCGACATAATTGGTGATCGCAGTCAGCTGGTGCAGGCAGTGTTAAATATTGTTCGTAATGCCTTGCAGGCAGCGCCTAGCGAGGAAGACTGTGTAATCACTCTGCGGACTCGCCCTCAACGTCAATTCACTATTGGCAATCAACTTCACCGGTTGCTTTGTCGACTAGATATAGAAGATAACGGCTCCGGCATTCCCGTCGACATGCTGCATTCCGTTTTCATGCCCATGGTCACCGGGCGGGCCGAAGGCACCGGGCTGGGATTAACGATCGCCCAGTCAATTATTACCCGTCACGGCGGGATGCTGGAATGCAGCAGCGAACCCGGTCACACCCGCTTTTCAATTTACTTACCAATGGACTTAAATCATGCATAGTCAGGCAAAAGTCTGGGTGGTAGATGACGACAGCTCAATTCGCTGGGTGCTTGAGCGCGCGCTAAAACAGGCAGGCATCAACAACGAGAGCTTTTCAGATGCAGACCAGCTTCTCAAGCGCATCGTCTCGGAAACCCCTGATGTCATTATCAGCGATATTCGAATGCCAGGTACCGACGGCCTGGAACTTTTGTCGCAAATCAACGCAAGCCACCCCGAGCTGCCAGTGATCATTACGACAGCTCACTCCGACCTGGACAGTGCTGTAGCGTCCTACCAGAAAGGCGCGTTCGAATATCTGCCCAAGCCTTTCGACCTGGACGAAGTTGTTGCCATAACCGAACGAGCTCTGGCGCAGGTGCGCGAGCGCAGCATCGAAGCACCGGTACTGGAGGAGCTGCCTGAAACCGAAATTATCGGTGAGGCCCCTGCAATGCAGGAAGTGTTTCGAGCCATTGGCCGGCTGGCTCACAGCAACATTACGGTGTTGATCAATGGCGAGTCTGGCACCGGCAAGGAGCTTGTTGCCCATGCCTTGCACCGGCACAGCCCCCGGGCGGCAAGCTCCTTCATCGCCCTGAACATGGCCGCTATTCCCCGAGACCTGATGGAATCAGAGCTTTTTGGCCACGAAAAAGGGGCGTTTACCGGCGCCAACGCCAAACGCGCTGGCCGCTTCGAGCAGGCGGACGGTGGCACGCTTTTTTTGGATGAAATCGGTGACATGCCCGCCGAAACCCAAACTCGACTTTTGCGTGTACTGGCCGACAGTGAGTTCTACCGTGTCGGCGGCCACACCCCGGTAAAAGTGGATGTCCGGATCATTGCGGCCACTCACCAGGACCTGGAGGAACTGGTGCGCCGTGGGGACTTCCGCGAAGACCTGTTCCACCGCTTGAACGTCATTCGGATTCACATCCCCAAGTTATCCGAGCGTCGCGAAGACATTCCCCGCCTAATGCAGCACTTTTTCCAGAGCGCTGCGGAAGAGCTAGGCGGCGAAGCGAAGATCCTGTTGCCAGCAACCGAGCGCTTCCTCTCCAACCTTGACTGGCCGGGCAACGTCCGCCAGTTGGAAAACACTTGCCGCTGGATCACCGTGATGGCCTCGGGTCGTGAGGTTCATATCACCGACCTGCCACCTGAACTTAGTCGTGATGTCGTTCCAGACCCTCAGAGCACTGACTCCGACTGGAGGGCAATGCTGCAAAACTGGGCCAACAATGAGTTGGGGCAGGGCAAACAACAAATCCTTGAGCAGGCGACTCCCGCCTTTGAACGAGTGATGATCGAAGTGGCCCTAAAACATACCCAGGGTCGCAAGCGCGATGCGGCTGAACTTCTGGGTTGGGGCCGCAACACGCTGACTCGAAAAATGAAAGACCTGGAAATGTAGCACTGCTTTGAGGCCGCCTGTACCATGCGGGCCATGCTGAAGATCGTCCTCTATCAACCCGAAATCCCGCCCAACACAGGCAATATCATGCGCCTGTGCGCCAACACGGGTTGTTCGCTGCACCTGATTGAGCCGCTGGGGTTCGATCTGGATGAGAAAAAGCTCAGGCGTGCGGGGCTGGATTATCGGGAATTTGCAGAAGTGTCTGTCTACCCGGAGCTGAATACCTTCACTGCAAAGCACCCGCAATGTCGACTGATGGGCGTGACTACAAAAGGGAGCACACCTCACCATCAGGCCGCCTACACCTCCGGTGACGCGCTGCTCTTCGGCCCTGAAACAAGGGGACTACCTGCGAGCGTGCTTAGCAAACTGCCCCCACAGCAACGAATTCGAATACCCATGCTGAAAAACAGTCGCAGCCTGAATCTTAGCAATGCAGCGGCGGTTATCACCTACGAAGCGCTCAGGCAGTTAGGGTTTGAGGGACTGGAATAATTCCGTCAGCAATTTTAGTTTTTAAATTTTGAAGCACAAAAAAGGGGCCGTAGCCCCTTTTTGTTGACTCGTAATAAGCGCTTAGTGAGTCGCTGATTCGCCTTCTGCAGCTTCGCTAGCCTGAGCCGCTGACTGCGCCAACGCCTGCTGGTACAGAGCCTCGAAGTTTACCGGAGCCAGCATAACGGGTGGGAAACCACCTTTGACGCACAAGCTGTCAATGCTCTCGCGAGCGTAAGGGAACAGGATGTTCGGCGCTGCTGTACCCAGGACACGCCTCAGGTCTTCGCCTTCGATGCCGGCGATCATAAAGATACCAGCCTGCTGCACCTCCACCAGGAAAGCAGTTTCCTCGTCGACCTTGGCGGTAATCGTAACGCTCAGCACGACTTCGAAGTTACCGTTATCGTCTATCTTGTCACTCTTGGTGTTCAGATCCACGTTAACAGCGGGTTGCCACTGCTTTTTGAAAACATCCGGTGTGGCTGGGGATTCAAAAGAAATATCTTTGGTGTAAATGCGTTGCATTGCAAACTGCTGTTGTACTTGTTCGTCGGCCATGGTGCCGTCCTCCGTTAGTCTTGATTGTGTTGGTGCCGCGATTTTAAGCCGAGGCTACCTCTTTTAATAGTTCATCCAATTGACCCAACTGCTCTAGGCGAGCGAGGTCGTCATAGCCACCCACATGGTGCTCGCCGATCCAGATTTGTGGCACGGTACGGCGGCCACTCTTCTCGGTCATTTCTCGACGCAGTTCCGGACGGGCATCGACTCCAATATCCGCATATTCGACGCTTTTGCTATCCAGCAAAAAACGTGCCTGGGTACAGAAAGGGCAGAATCGGGTGGAATACATAGTGATTGAAGCGCTCATCAGTACTTACCCGTTACTGACCACAGGCAACTGCAGATTCTTCCATTCCATCATGCCGCCGGTCATTATATTAATGTTCTCATAGCCTTCAGCGTTGAGCTTTTTGCCCACCGCACCAGCTGACTGACCCATTTTGCATACCAGTACAATGGGTTTGTTTCGATACTTTTCAAGTGCCCCGGTATTATTCAGCAGTTTTGCTGATGGAACGTGCATGGCGTCCACAATGTGGCCGCCGCGAAAGTCGGCAGTATCTCGCAGGTCGACAAATACCCCTTCCTGGGCATTCACTAAATTAATAGCCTTCTGCGGGCTGAGTGAGGTGCCAGATTTACGGGTCTCATGCATGAACAGCATGATTCCCACTGCCAGCAAGGCAGCCACCAGTATCCACTGCTGGGTAAGAAATTCTAGAACTAAAGCCATGGTAATGTCTGTCTCGGGGCGGCATCTGCCATCGGGGATTGACGTTGGAGCCGATGGCTGTCAGGTCAGCGGCTATTTTCGAACGGACGCAAGTATACAGGCTACAGTGGCTCGCAACCACCCCCGAAAGCCTTGCCCCTGTTGGTCTACAGCCAATTGTTAGTGGGCAATGCAAGGGACTGCCAGACAAGGTAAAATGCCGCCCTGTGATTCTTAGCCAGCGATGGAAAACCAATGAGCAATAGCTGTAAAAAAACCACTGTTCTGGTCATTCTGGATGGCTGGGGCCACCGCGAGGAAACCCAGGACAACGCTATTGCCAACGGCGACACTCCCGTGTGGGACCGGCTCTGGCGCGAGTCACCGCACACTCTGGTCTCCGGCTCTGGCCTGGACGTCGGCCTTCCCGCCGGGCAAATGGGCAATTCTGAAGTCGGTCACATGAGCCTGGGGTCAGGCCGAGTTATCTACCAGAACATCACCCGTATCGACCAAGCCATTACCGACGGCACATTTGACCAGAACCCGGTTTTCACCGGCGCTATCGACAAGGCTATCGCCGCAGGAGGCGCGGTGCATTTGTTCGGCCTGCTCTCGCCCGGAGGCGTGCACAGCCATGAAGATCAAATTTTTGCCGCCGTAAAAATGGCTTCAGATCGCGGGGCAAGCAAAGTCTACCTTCACGCTTTTCTCGACGGGCGCGATACGCCACCGCAAAGTGCCAAGCCTTCGCTGAAAAAAGCCCAAGACCTTTTTGACGAGCTAAACTGCGGCCGTGTCGCCAGCATTACCGGGCGATACTACGCCATGGATAGAGACAACCGCTGGGAGCGAGTAGAGCCGGCCTATCGATTGCTCACCGAAGGTGTGGCCCAATACACCGCAGTGGACGCCGTCGCTGGCCTTGAAGCCGCTTATCGGCGGAATGAAAACGATGAATTCGTCTTGCCAACTGTGATCTGCCCAGAGGGAAGCCAACCCGCCTTTGTCGCCGATGGCGATGCGGTGCTATTTATGAATTTTCGCGCGGACAGGGCCAGAGAAATGACCCGGGCCTTCGTTGAAGACAATTTTGACGGGTTTCAGCGTCAGGCTCGGCCCAGTACATCCGCTTTCGTCACTAGTACCGAGTATGCAGCTGACATCGACGCTGCTTGCGCCTTCCCTCCCGAGAGCCTGAAAAATGTCCTTGGTGACTATCTGGCCCAGCAGGGAATGACACAACTGCGTATCGCCGAAACCGAGAAATACGCGCACGTCACATTCTTCTTCAGCGGTGGACGGGAGGAAGTTTTCCCAGGAGAAGACAGAGAACTAATCCCTTCTCCGGATGTGGCAACTTATGATCTAAAGCCGGAAATGAGCGCACCGGAACTCACCGACAAACTGGTCACTGCGATTCACTCCGGGCGCTACGATTTGATCGTTTGTAATTATGCCAATGGCGATATGGTCGGTCACACAGGGTCCTATGAAGCAGCACTTAAAGCTGTGCACACGCTGGACAACTGCCTGGCCAGAGTCGAACAAGCGGTGCTTGAAACAGATGGCCAGGCCCTGGTGACTGCAGACCACGGCAACTGTGAGCAAATGCTCGACTACCAGTCCGGGCAACACCACACTCAACACACCACTGAGAAGGTGCCACTGGTATACATCGGCAATAGCTCATTAGAGCTCGATCCCGCCGGAGGCATTCTCGCTGACATAGCCCCTACTCTATTGGCTATGATGAATATAGCCTCGCCAAAAGAAATGACCGGGCGCAGCCTGGCCGGACCTAAATCCTGACTCATGGCCACATAATGAGATCCCTGTTGCCCGCAGTCCTGATGCTGCTGGCAATGGTCGCGCTACTCGCTCCTGAAAATGCCCGGGCGCAGTCTGATGAGGAGAAAGCCTCGGCACAACTGCAGGCACTAAGGTCGGATATCAGCCGCATTAACCGCGAGATCAGCAGTGCCAGCAAGCGCAAAAATACCTTGCAAGCCCAACTGCGTGAGGCAGAGCTGAAACAATCGGGTATTAGTCGAGACATTAATCGCGCGAACAAAGCTATCGCCAATCAGCAAGGCGAGCTCGCTGAACTGCAACAAGAAAAAACATCACTGGAACAGGCCCGGGATCAACAACAGTCACGCATCGCTGTGGAACTGCGCACCGCATGGCAAATGGGTCAGCAGGGGCAGATCAAAGTACTGCTGAATCAGGAAAGCCCGGATACCGTTGCTCGGGTGATGGCTTATTACCGTTATTTTTTTCGCGCCCGCAACGAACTGCTGAACGAGTTCCGGGAAACCCTGGTCGCACTGCAAGGTACCGAAGAACGGATTGCCACCACCCTCGGCCAATTAGAACAGCGGCAGACTGACCTGGAAAAACAACAGCAAGCGTTGTCCAGAGCGCAGCAGACTCGCCATGCCGCTGTCGCGAAACTGAACGACAGTATTAAGGGCAAGGGCGCTGAGTTGAAAAAAATGGAGGCCGACCAGAAAGAGTTACAACAACTGCTGGACGCCATTCGTGAGGCGGTCGTTAACCTGCAGGTCCCGGAGAACTACCAGCCCTTTCAGTCCGCCAAGAGCAAAATGCCCTGGCCAGTGCCTGGCCGGGCCAGCGCTCGCTTTGGCAGTTCACGCAATCAGGGCAAAATGAAATGGCAGGGAGTCACCATCCCGGCCCCGGCAGGCACGCCGGTGAAAGCAATCCATCACGGCCGCGTAGTTTATGCGGATTGGCTGCGAGGTATGGGCTTGTTGCTCATCATCGAACATGGCGATGGCTTTATGAGCTTATACGCTCACAACCAGACCCTGCTGCGAGATGTGGGAGAGTGGGTCAGCGCAGAGACCCCGATAAGCACCGTAGGCGACAGTGGTGGCCTGACCAAGCCCGCCCTCTACTTTGAGGTGCGCAAGAAAGGCAAACCGGTCAATCCCGCCCACTGGTGCCGTCGTTGAACCCCTTGGCCAGCGCAGCTGGCTTTAGGTTACACTTACTTTTTGTTCACTGAATACTGGCCCAGGCCAACGGCGGTACCCATGTCTTGCTCAACCATTCACCAGCGACTGCTCAGCCTCGTTACAGCAACCTGTCTTTCTTTTGGGGCCGCGGCCGCTATTGAGGAACAGGGGCAATTACCCTTGGACGAGCTGCGCACTTTTGCTGACGTCTATAACCAGATACGTATCGGCTACGTCGAAGACATAGACGATAGCACCCTGCTGGAATATGCCATTCAAGGCATGCTGATGGGTCTGGATCCGCACTCGGTCTACATGACCAAGGAAGCGTTCGAAGGTTTGCAGGAAGCCACCAGTGGAGAATTTACTGGCTTGGGTCTGGAGGTCGGCATGGAAGATGGCTACGTCAAGATCATCTCTCCTATTGACGGCTCCCCAGCGGCCGAAGCCGGTCTCCAAAGCGGTGACGTGATTCTCAAACTGGGTACAGTGCCTGTCAAAGGCATGAGCCTAAGTGACGCTATCGACAGTATGCGTGGCCCGGCCGGCAGCGAGATAAAACTGACCGTAGGCAGGTCAGGTGAGAGCCAACCGTTTGAGGTCACACTTTTACGTGATGTCATAAAAGTCGCCAGCGTGCGCCAACGCTGGCTCGAACCCGGCTACGGCTATATCCGTATCGCCCAGTTCCAGAGTGCGACCGGCAAGGATGTAACAGGCGCCCTGGAAAAATTGATGAACAAGCAAAAACTGAAGGGCCTGGTGCTGGACCTGCGTAACAATCCCGGCGGAGTCTTGCGCGCCAGCGTTGATGTTGCGGGTTTGTTTATGGATGGCGGCAAGGTAGTTTACACAGAGGGCAGGCTGCCAAATTCAGACATGGAGTTCAACGCCCAGCCGGAGGACGCCACCGCCGGAATTCCCATCGTTGTGCTAATCAATTCAGGCTCAGCGAGCGCCTCGGAGATTGTTGCCGGCGCTCTGCAGGACCATGGTCGCGCTGTGATCATGGGTACCCGCAGTTTTGGCAAGGGCTCTGTTCAAACGGTATTGCCGATTTCTGACTCCAGGGCGGTAAAACTCACCACTGCCTTATACTTCACACCCAACGGCCGCTCAATTCAGGCGGAAGGCATTGAGCCGGATATCGAAGTGGAACGGGCGAAGGTCACGGCCTACGATAACTCTCGTCGAGTGACGGAGGCAGACCTGACCGGTCACCTTAATAACGCCAATGGCGAAGACCAAAGCAAAAGCAAGAAGCCCGCCAGCAGATTGCTCAGCAGGGACAACCAGCTGTATGAGGCGTTGACCTTACTCAAGGGCATTAATATATTGGGATTGCGTGACAACAAAACTGCCAACATCGAGCAAGACGCAAGAGGCGAATCCTGATGGGGGTCGCCACGTCTTTTTAATTCTGGGCCTACTGGCCTGGCTGATCTTACTCACAAGTTCACCTGCCGTCCTGGCTAAGGAACACTGGACCGATTCCTGCCTACAGTCACCGCCTCCGGAGCTCGCTGCGTCCTCACCCCGCGGCACACTGGTACTTATTATCGATGACCTGGGTCACGGTCGCCGCACTGGCCTGTCCATGGTGGCACTTCCGGGAAAAATAAACCTGGCCATATTGCCGCATACACCCCACGCCAAAGAACTGGCGCAGGCGGGCTTCGCGGCAGGTAAGGAAATCATGCTTCACGTACCTATGAGCAATTCGGGCGGGACCCTGCTGGGCCCCGGCGGATTAACTCCTTCACTGAGTCGCGAAGAATTTGATCGCACCCTCACCGAAAGCATTGATGCAATCCCCCATGTGCGAGGCATCAATAATCATATGGGCAGCGAGCTCACCACCCTTCCACTGCAAATGGGCTGGGTGATGCAGGCGCTGATTCGACGTGGCCTTTATTTCGTTGATTCACGCACCAATGCCAGAACGGTGGCAGCCAAAACAGCGGGCAACTACAACGTGCCTCATCTATCCCGATCTATTTTCCTGGATAACGAAATTTCCGAAGTGGCTATCACCAGCCAATTCAATCATTTAGTGAAGCGGGCAGAACAAGAGGGCCTGGCTGTGGGAATAGGTCATCCCTATCCTCAAACTGCCAGTGTATTGGCAAAGCAATTGCCGTCTTTGAAATGCAGGGGCATTGAGCTGGCACTAATTTCGGAAGTACTGCAAAAACAGCGGGATATCCCCGCACAATCAGTCCCGGCAGAAGACGATTACAATCAGACCTCAGAGCCGAACTTCAATATCCCGCTCGGCCATGTAGGCTTTGGCCTGGGGAACAGTGTACTCACCGAAATGGAAAATACTGGCGGCAAGCACCGCATCGGCACCCCCGATAGTGACGCCCTCAACCAGGTGGTCGAGGTTGCCAACGCCCCCTGATGCAATGACCGGAATGTTCACGGCATCAGTGATGGCGCGGGTGACACCCAGCTCAAAGCCATTTTTCGTACCGTCCCGATCCATGCTGGTGAGCAGTATTTCGCCAGCCCCGAGACTCGCCATTTTTTCAGCCCAGGCAACAGCGTCAATGCCCGTGGGCTTACGACCACCGTGAGTGAAAATTTCATAGCGCGGCTCACCGCCAACATCCTCTACCCGCTTGGCATCAATCGCCACCACAATACATTGGGAGCCAAAACGTTCGGCTGCCTCTCGAACCAGCTCCGGATTGTGAATCGCGGCAGTATTGATACTCACCTTGTCAGCGCCAGCATTTAGCATGGTACGAATATCTTCCACGGTGCGAATGCCGCCGCCTACTGTCAGCGGAATAAATACATTCTCGGCTATCTGCTCCACCGTATGCACCGTGGTCTCTCGGCCCTCATGGCTGGCAGTAATGTCCAGGAACGTGATTTCGTCCGCGCCCTGCTCGTTATAGCGAATAGCAATTTCTACCGGGTCACCCGCATCGCGAATATCGACAAAATTCACACCCTTGACGACCCGACCGTTCTCCACGTCAAGGCAGGGAATAATACGTTTGGCCAAGCCCATGGTCAGGCTACCTCAGGGCGCAGGCGCACACACTGCCTGTCTATGAAGTTGATAGCGAAAGCTGTCAGCATTGGCCATTCCATTGCAGGAAGTTTTTCAACAGTTGCAGCCCAGCGGTGTGGCTTTTTTCCGGGTGAAACTGCACCGCGAACAAATTGTCCCTGGCCAGGGCCGCATCGACGTGCACACCGTAATCCAGTGCTCCAGCAACCAGGTCGCGCTGCGCTGCATCCACGTAATAACTGTGCACAAAATAAAATCGGGTTCGGTCTTCAATACCTTGCCACAAAGGATGATCGCGCGTCTGGTGGACCTCGTTCCAACCCATGTGAGGCACCTTCAGGCGCTCACCTTCCGCACTGTTAAGCGAACTGCCAAAATAACGCACGTTCCCGGGAATCAAGTCCAGGCAATCTACGCCGGCATTTTCTTCAGAGCGCGTCATTAGCGCTTGCATACCGACACAAATTGCCAGTACCGGTTTTTGTTGCTCAAGCAACGCATCGGCCAGGAGCTGATCGCACTTGAGGCGACGAATCTCGGCCATACAATCGCGCATAGCACCTACGCCGGGGAATACCACGCGATCTGCCTGGCGAATCAGTTCAGCATCGTGGGTCACCAACACCTGCTCCGCACCCACATGCTCCAGAGCACTGGCCACCGAGTGCAAGTTGCCCATGCCGTAATCAATAACGGCGACTACACCACTCATCGTCTAATCCTAGAGCACACCTTTGGTGGATGGGGTGACGCCTGCCATGCGAGGGTCTTGCGACAGCGCCATACGCATCGCGCGCCCAAAAGCTTTGAATACGGTTTCAACCTGGTGGTGAGTGTTGTCACCGCGCAGATTATCAACATGCAACGTCACTTGTGCATGATTGACAAAGCCCTGGAAGAATTCCATGAACAGATCGACATCGAAGCCACCCACCATTGAACGGCTAAAGTCTACATTGAAGATCAACCCAGGCCGGCCTGAAAAATCGATCACTACCCTCGATAACGCCTCGTCCAACGGGCAGTAGGCATGGCCATAGCGCATAATGCCTTTCTTGTCTCCCGCCGCTTGAGCAAACGCCTGACCCAAGGTAATGCCGATATCTTCCACGGTGTGGTGATCGTCGATGTGCAAATCGCCCTTGGCGTGGATATCAAGATCAATCAGGCCGTGACGCGCAATCTGGTCCAGCATATGCTCCAGGAAAGGTATCCCTGTTTCAAAGTGTGCCGAACCGCTGCCGTCCAGATTAACGGAAGCAGTGATCTGGGTTTCCAGCGTGTTGCGTTCAACTGTGGCCTTGCGCTCAGCCATTTTGCACTCCAAATGAGTCGATGTTCGGGGCCTGCCCCCAAAGACGGCGGCCATTATAAGGGAATAGACCCCTGAATTCACTGGCGATAATACCGTCCTCAAAGTACCCTCTGAGCCAACACATCCGAACCGCTTTGAATCGCCTTGGGGCAAAGAAGCCAATCCAGCCCTACAAAGGAAGCATTGCCCAACCATGGCTACAGATTTTTCCAAGCGTGTACTTGGCTGGTTCGACCAGCATGGCCGTCACGACCTTCCCTGGCAGCGCGACACCACGCCCTACCGGGTTTGGGTCTCGGAAATCATGCTGCAGCAGACCCAGGTCAAAACTGTAATTCCGTATTTCGCTCGTTTCATGGCTGCGTTTCCAAGCGTTGACAGGCTTGCCCAAGCGGACGAGGACCAGGTGCTGCATTTGTGGACAGGGCTGGGTTACTACGCCAGAGCCCGAAACTTACACAAAGCGGCCAAGTACGTTTGCCAGGAGTTGAATGGGCAATTTCCAGAAGAGGTGGATGAGCTTTGTCAGTTAGCAGGTGTTGGCAGGTCCACAGCAGGGGCGATTGTCAGTATCTCTTATGGCAAGCGCGCCGCGATACTGGACGGCAACGTCAAGCGCGTGCTGGCGCGCTATCGTTCGGTAGACGGCTGGCCCGGCAAGACAGCGGTGCATAACAGGCTGTGGGAGATCGCCGAACAGTATACGCCTTATGCGCGCAGTGCCGACTTTACCCAGGCAATGATGGACCTTGGAGCCACCGTATGCACTCGCTCGTCGCCGCAGTGCGACAGTTGCCCACTCTTTGAGGATTGCAGCGCTCGCTGCGACGCTAAGCAACTAAACTACCCGGGTAAAAAGCCAAAAAAAGTAACCCCGATAAAGTCTACGCGCTTCCTGATGCTGCGCGACAGCATGGGGGATCTCTGGTTGGAAAAACGCCCTGCCCCCGGCATATGGGGCGGGCTTTGGTGCTTTCCTGAGGCCCATAATGTGAACGAGACCGACTGGTGCATCGACCGCACGGGTCGTCCCCCTGCTTACGTTGAACCCTGGCCGATCTTTCGACACACCTTCAGCCATTACCACCTGGATATCGAACCCCTATTGATTCAACTGGATTTTCAGTCAGAGCAAGTTATGGAAGCCAACCGGCAGCTCTGGTATAACGTGCGCCAACCGCCACAAATTGGTTTAGCGGCCCCGGTAGTGGGGCTACTACAGCAACTAGCCAGTCATAACGAGGCACAGGAGTAACAACATGGCCCGCACCGTATTTTGCAAAAAGTATCAGGAAGAACTGGAAGGGCTGGATGCAGCTCCCTATCCAGGGCCTAAAGGCCAGGATATTTTTGATCATGTTTCCAAGAAGGCTTGGCAGGCTTGGCAGGCCCACCAGACGATGTTAATCAATGAGAAGCACCTGTCGCTGGCAGATCCTGATGCCAGGAAGTACCTGCAACAGGAAATGGACAAGTTTCTTGCGGGTGAAGATTACGACCAGGCTGAAGGCTACGTAGCACCCTCTGAATGAAGCACTTGCATCGGCCAAACACGCTTGACTCGAGCAAGTCATACGGGTTTAATACGCGCCTCTCGCGAACCCCGATTACGCCCAGATAGCTCAGTCGGTAGAGCAGGGGATTGAAAATCCCCGTGTCGGCAGTTCGATTCTGTCTCTGGGCACCACCTTTCATCAAGACCCCTCTGCAATACCATACATATAGCCCTGCGGGGCCATGCGATGAGAGTCCGACTTTCTATTTATCGCAAGCCGACTGATTAATTGTTGGCAGCCAGACTTCCAGCGAAACCCACGATCTGTGCAATCAGGAAAGCGCTATGTAATATCCGCTGGCGGACGCTTCCAACTTCCTCTCATCTAACTCATAAGCTTCGTCAGCCCTGACTTTTTGCATAAAGTCATTACTTTCACCCTGAGCAGCCCAGGCACCGGTACTGCCAATAAGGACCGAAAGTGCCAGTACCTGTATCAATTTCTTAGTTCTCATCTTTGTTCCCCTCGTGGCTTGGTCGCCTCAGGTTGGTATGGACACATAGTGCCAATGAGCAGGACCTCTGGAGAGTGCTGTCTGCGCCAACCTGATGACCCTGTGCGCCAAAGGCGCACAAAAACGCGAAATTAGCTGCACCTGGTCTCGCCTTGCTCCCCTGTGCGACGCCTCACACCACCTTTTTGACGGTGGTGCTGACGCACTGCATGCCGACGCAAACCGTGGTAACTTAACCGTCAATTTACAGCGCGGAGTCCAGCGGGTTGCTCACAGTTTTCATCGTCAATATGATCGTTATTGCACTCGTCGTCGTGATTCACTACGAGTTTTTATACCGTTTCACGATCATCATGCCGCAACTCAAAATCCGCCACCGGTTCAGGATTGTTCTAGGCGTATTCGCCGCGCTAAGCGCGCACGCCGCTGAAGTATGGATTTTCGCCCTCTCGTATTACTGGATGCACCACAGGCCCGGATGGGGCGAGTTTCGCGGGAATTTTGAAGGTAGCCTAATGGACTGCGTCTATTTTTCCTTCACCACCTATACCACCCTTGGCATGGGTGACATCGAGCCTATTGGTGACCTTCGCTATCTGACGGGATTGGAGTCTTTGACTGGGCTGGTACTGATTACCTGGAGCGCTTCCTTTTTGTATCTTGAAATGACCCGTTACTGGGACCGGGACTAATTCCGCATGCGCTTTCTCTGGCTGGCTGCATTTCTGATTACGCTCGCCTGGTCTGCTATAAACCCAAAAGAGCCGATCACCTGGGCGCTCGAAGTAGCGCCGGCAATCATTGGTTTATTAGTACTAGCGGGAACCCGTCATACCTTCCCCTTAACACCTCTGCTCTATGGCCTCATCCTCATTCACTGTTTAATCCTGATGGTCGGAGGTCACTACACGTACGCCGAGGTCCCGCTATTTGACGGCCTGTTTGGCGCTGAACGCAATAACTACGACAAACTCGGGCATTTCACTCAGGGTTTCGTTCCTGCAGTGATTGCCAGGGAAATACTGATCCGCAAACGTGTAATAGCCAGTGCGATCTGGCGCAATTTTATTATTGTGTGCTTTTGCCTGGCTTTTTCTGCGTTCTACGAATTACTAGAATGGCTTGCCGCGGTAATATTGGGCAGTTCGGCAGAAGCCTTTCTTGGCACCCAAGGCTACCAGTGGGATACTCAGACTGACATGGCGATGGCGCTGTTTGGCGCTATAGCGGCTCTCGTGACCCTCGGACGCATACACGACAAACAACTAAAGCGACTTTGACATGGCGACTATTCATATCCGTAAAGGCACGTCTGCTGACGTCGACCTGATCTTTCATTTTATCCGTGAACTGGCCATTTATGAAAAGGCCCTGGATGAAGTTACTACCGACGAGGTCATGCTTCGCGAGGCTTTGTTCGGCGATAGCGCGCGGGCCTATCCGCTGATCTGTGAGATGGACGGGGAAGCGGTTGGCTTCGCCATTTATTTTTACAACTTTTCTACCTGGCTGGGAAAGTATGGGATCTTTCTGGAGGACTTGTATGTCTCACCGGACTCTCGCGGACACGGTGCCGGTAAAGCGCTACTTCGACACCTTGCGAAACTGGCCGTTGACGAGGGTTGTGGTCGATTCGAGTGGAACGTATTGGACTGGAACGAACCTTCGATCAAGTTCTACGAGGCCTGTGGTGCTGTTCCAATGAGCGAATGGGTCGGTTACCGACTACAGGGAGATGCACTCGATAAATTCGTAGCGGACGAGGTGAGGTGAGGTGAGGTGATCAACATCGTCAGCCGGAGCACGGCAGCTAACTGATAACCACAGCTACCGATGCCCCCGCAGGTCGCTGAGAAATTTCGCCAATCACTGCAGCTTGCTCGCATCCTGCCTCGGACAATGCTTCCAGCAGCGTTGTTGCTGCGGTAGCCTCCACTGCGATAAGCAGACCTCCACTGGTTTGCGGGTCAAACAAAACTTCAGCGCCGGAGACTCCCGAAAGTAAACCGGCATCCATCGATACCAGCGCAGATGCTGCATTGGCCTGATGCATCGTGCTGCGCACGCCTGCGGCCAAATGCTCGGCAACACCAGGAAGTTGTGGCAATGAACCCAGATGAAGCGTCGCTTGCTGGTCATCTGTAAGCATCTCCAGCAGGTGCCCCGCTAACCCAAAACCGGTCACATCGGTACAGGCCGTCGCGCCTTGCGCAAGGGCCAGACCAGCAGCTGCGGCGTTGCTTTGCAGCATCATCTCTAGTGCCGCAGAAATATCACGACCATCGGCCAGTTGCTGCATATGTGCCGCAAACAGGACACCCGTACCCAGCGGCTTAGTCAGGATCAGGACGTTGCCTGGCTCGGCGCCCCGCTTGTCCATGAATCCGGCTGACGCTTGCATAGCCCTGCCGTTAACTGCAAAGCCGATCTGCAATTCTGGACCCTGCATACTATGACCGCCGGTCAAAACACATTCGACTTGCGAGAATTCATGCAGGGCACCGGCGAGAATTTGCTCCAGTTCGCGCTGCAGAAGACTGCCTCTGGCGAATGGCAAGGTGAGGGCAGCCAACGCAGACACAGGACGCGCTCCACAGGCATAAAGATCGCTGAGTGCATGGTTAGCGGCTATGCGTCCCATTAGCCAGGGGTCTGCTGTAATCTGTCGCAAGACGTCAATGCTCTGGATAAGAGGCTGATTCCCTGCGCCTGGAATTGGGGAAGCATCGTCTCCTTCCCCTGGCGGCAATGAGAGGCCGGGATAGTCCGTTGCCAACTGCAACAGTGCTGCAGACAAACCTGTGGCTCCTATTTTCGCACCGCAGCCGCCGCAGTGAGGTTTCGCTGTCGCATCAAAGGCGCCCGGGATGACATCTCCATTGCCACTTTCTGGCATGTGAGGAAGACCCTCAAAGCGGCCCATAAACTCCCTGTCGATGCGATCTTTCCAGCGCCAAACCCAGTGTCCGGTTGCAGAAAGTGGCCCCCGGTCGGCCACAGCCCGCCGGTCGCCCAATGAAACCAGCGACAGGAAGCGCTGCTGTGGTCGATGTTGCTTAAGCTTCTTGTTCAGCAGCTTTGCGCGTAAATTGTGTGCCAACACCGGCCCTTGTCGCACTGCATAAACCCCTGCCTTGGGCCGCGGGTGATTGACCTGAGTGGCAATATCACCGACACCAAAGACACATTCATCATCGACAGACTGCAAAGTATCAGTGATCTGCAAAAATCCACGATCATCACAGCCAAGACCACTGGCTGCCACCCACGGGCTTGCAGACGCGCCAGTACACCAGAACAGCTCATCAAAACGATGACTGGAGCCGTCAGCGATGGCGAGCGAACGGTTATTCACCGCGCTCACCCTGCTATTAACAAGCAGCTTGATACCGTGACGCTGCAAGGCTGACATCACCGCAGACCTTGCACCGCGGTTGTAGCCCGACAACACCTCGGTAGCGCCGCAAAACAGCGTTATATTCACAGTGCGGCCGGCAAGGGCGTGGGCCATTGCCAGGACCAGTTCCACACTGCCGGCACCACCACCGACCACACCAATACTTTTAGGCTCATTCTGCCCAGCGAGGATGGGGCTCAGCTGGTGCCAGCGCTGCCACAGTCCTGAAACAGGTTTGACGGATATCGAATGTTCACGGGCACCCGGTACCGAATCCAGCTCTGGCTGTGAGCCAATATCCAGGCTCACCAGGTCATACTCGATGCCAGGCCGACCGGCGAGGCTTAACCGCTTCTTTTGGGGATCCAGTGCCGTCACTTCGGATTCTATAAAACGCACACCCGCCCACTGGCACAAGCGAGTGAGATCAATATGGGTTTGCTCGAAGCCGTAGTGGCCTGCAACCAGGCCAGGGAGCATGCCAGAGTACGGCGTATGACTGGCAGGTGAAATCAGGGTAATTCGCAAGCCCGCTATTGGATCCATGGCTAACATCCGCAGCACCAGCGCATGGGTATGACCGCCGCCAACCAGGACCAGGTCTTGCATCAGTTCCGGCTGCGCTTGCATTAGCGACTGTTCGCCCAGGCCAACACTGCCTTGCGATCACCCCGAAACAGCAGCTCACCGGCGCGCTGTTCAAACTGGTACTCGTACATAGGGTCGTAATATTCCTGCAATAAAAAACCGATCCACTGTCGATGACCTTCCAGCTGACCCTGGGCATGCTGTTGATCGAACGCATCAGCCATCACCTCGCTCATTTGCAGGTGACGCTCACCACCAAGGCGCTTTCGAATCTTTAACAGGTCGGCCTGCAGTTTCTCGGCGTGCAGCTGCGCTCCCTGTTCGCCGTATAACTGCTGATAGCGCCCTCCGAGATCGACAATGTAATCTTCGATCACCACATCAATGCGTTCATCAAGGCTCTGCTCCAGCAAGACCATGGGCGCGTTCGCCATTTTCGCCTGCAACACATCCGGCACGCAGACACGGCCGATCAGTTTGCCTTCATCTTCCAAAAAAATACGTTCGCCAGACTGATCGAGTAGTTTCAGAAGAACGATCGACAGCGCATTTTCAAAATCAATCTGACTTGGCTGTGGTTGAGGTAATTGACCGAAGCTGGAGCCGCGATGATTCGCCAGTCCTTCAAGGTCAGCACTGCGTGGCATGTCCCAAATAACCCGTGTTTTGCCGGTTCCGGTTTTGCCGCCAATAAGCACGAAGTCAGCTGAAGCTGCAGACCGCTCAAGCTCATCAATCAGGAAACGGCGCATGGCCTTGTAACCGCCGCGAACCAGCGGGTACTCAATACCTGCCTCCTGCAGCCAGCGCTGGACGGTTTGCGATCGCAACCCCCCTCGGAAGCAGTAAACATAGCCCTGGGAATGGCTGCGTGCAAATTCAGACCAGGCATGCAATCGCCGGTCTTTTAACTCCCCGCTTACGATGCTATGCCCCAGCGCTATGGCTGCGTCTTGTCCCTGTTGCTTGTAGCAAGTTCCCACCTGCGCACGCTCATCGTCGGTCATCAGGGGGAGGCTTGTCGCGCAGGAAAATGCGCCTTTTTCAAATTCGATTGGGGCCCGCAGATCCATCATCGGCGCATCCGCAAGAAACAGCGCGCGATAATCTTCAGTATCCGGGCGCACCATAGGCTTTTATTCGGCCTCGCCGCCAAAGATGGCAATCACACGATCTTGCAGTTCAGAAACTGCATCGGACATCAAAGCAAAGTCAGCATCCAGACGAGCGGCGTTATCCGCCTCAGGAATTTCCTCGTTCTCTTTCATCAACTCCTCACTAAACTTGAGGCGACGCAAGCAAAGATCCTCGGCCAGAACCAGCTTTACCCGTTCATCCCAGAACAAGGCAAGGCGAGCCACCTGCTTACCCGCATTGAGATGAGTCTCCACTTCTTCACTCAACAAATCAACGCCGCGGCAGCGCACCACGCCGCCTTCTTCTCCCAACTCACGCAGTTCACATTCCTCACCAAGCGCAAAATCATCGGGCAGGTTGTGATGAGCCAGCCACCCAGTCATGGTAGCGGAAGGGGCATTGTTAACCTGCGGCAGTATCACTGGGAACGTACCGATACACTCACGGAGCAAATTCAGTAACTCCTCGGCCCTGGCCGCGCTGGCGGCATCAACAAACACCCAGTTGGTGCGCGTATCGATATACGCATAAACCGCTGAGGAGCGGCTAAAGGCGCGGGGCAGGCAATCCTGTACGATCTCATCCTTGAGGGTCAGGCGCTCCTTACGATAAACCTTTCTCGCCTGCGCAGATTCGATAACAGCCACCTTCTCTTCCAGCTGTTCGCGCACGACGGTAGAAGGCAGTAATTTTTCTTCGCGCTTGAGCTTAATCAACAACCGGCCGCCCGCTCCGTGTGCCAAAGCTTCTGAACCGTCCCCCAGCGGGGCGACCCAGCCAATAGACAATGCCTGTGACTTCGCACAGGGCTCAAAGGCGCGCTGTTCCAGCTTTTCTCCCAGAGCCTCGGGAGAAAGGGCAAAAGGGGTGCTTAGGCGAAACGCTCGGGTATTTTTGAACCACATATTTTGTACAACTCTGACAAAAGCCAAAGATTGTAACCCAGGCCAGCGCGCATTTCGGAAGAAAAAGCAGTCCCGTGTACAAAATGTTGTCCCCGATGGCCCCAGTGACAGTTGTCAGCCTGCCGGGGAGCCGGTTTAATCGACGGTCCGATATAGCGAAGTGGATGCTGAGGCCCCATGGCCACTGCCAGATAAGTTATGACCGAGCAAAGCAAGACCAACCCGTCACAACCCCGTCACAGCCGCGATGTCGCCCAGTGGGACATGGAAACCGACGTAGCCATCGTCGGCTTTGGAGGCGCAGGCGGTTGCGCAGCCATCGAGGCGGCTGATGCCGGGTCAGAAGTAATCATTTTTGAGCTGGCCAGCGCCAGTGGCGGCTCTACCGCCATGTCCAGCGCGGAAATCTATATGGGCGGCAGTGGTGGCACTCGAGTACAACAAGCCTGTGGCTTCGATGACAGCACCGAGGACATGTTCACCTACATGATGATGTCCGCCGGCCCCCAGGCCGATGAAGTCAAAATTCGCAACTATTGTGAGAACAGTGCAGCACATTTCGATTGGCTGGTAGACCTGGGTGTGCCCTTCAAGGATAGCTTTCACGAAGAACGGGCCATTATGTGCCTGACCGATGATTGCCTGCTCTACACGGGCAGCGAGAAGGCCTATCCTTTTGTGGAGCACGCCAAACCCTGCCCCAGAGGCCACAATCTTTATGTGGAGGGCGACAACGGTGGGCCGTTGTTCATGAAGATCGTTACCGCAAATGTCGACAAACGTGACCATATTTCGGTGGAGTACGAGACCCGGGCGCTAACACTCATCATCGACGATGTGGGCGCTGTCGTTGGCCTGGTTATTCGCAAGGACCAAAAAGAGATTAATGTGAGAGCCCGCCAGGGCGTCATACTGTGTGCTGGCGGGTTCAACATGAACGAAGAAATGGTGCAGAAATATGCACCAATGTTAACCCAGGGCACTGAGCCCATCGGCAACCCCGGAGATACCGGATCAGGCATCCAGATGGGTATGTCGGTAGGCGGAGCTGCTATCAACATGCATGAAGGCTTCATCAGCATCCCCTACTACCCGCCCGCCAGCATGACCTGCGGCATCGCAATTAATGACAAGGCACAACGCTTTATTAATGAAGACGTCTACCACGCCCGTCTCGGTCATGCAGCGCTGCAGCAACAAGGCGATCGTCTGTATTTTATCGTCACTGTTGACGATTATGGCAGCTACGAAAAAATGAACTTCCTCGGCGCGTCCATCGCTGGCACCGGCGAATCAGTCACTGAGCTCGAAGATGAATTGGGCCTGCGAAAAGGTAGCCTGCAACAGACTATTGACCTCTATAACGAGGACTGTGTCACCGGTGAGGATAGCCAATACCATAAGGCCTCTCAATGGCTTAAGCCGTTGGAGGCACCACTAGTCGCCCTGGACATCACCCCGGGCAGGGGCTGTTTCGTCCCCTGGTTTACCCTGGGTGGCTTGGATACATTGCCCACCGGCCAGGTGGTTGACCCACAACGACAGATCATTCCCGGCCTTTACGCTGCGGGCAGAACCGCCTGCGGGATCGTACGCCGTGCCGAGGGTTATTCCAGTGGCATGTCAGTCGGTGATGCGACCTTCTCAGGTCGCCTGGCCGGCAAGCAGGCGGCAAGCAGCACAAAAGCCGCTTAACAGCGGGCTTGTCAGCCCGCCACCACACTCCTACCATGGAACACGGGATGCATCGCACCCCGTGTTCTTTAGCTGCCACTTCGAGGCCCGAATATGAAATACCTGCACACCATGGTACGCGCACGTAACCTGGACGAAACCATGGACTTTTACTGTGACAAGCTTGGGCTAGTCGAAGTCAACCGCTACGACAGTGATGCCGGGCGCTTCACCCTGGTTTTTCTCGCTGCACCCGGCGATCTGGGGACCGCCGAAAAAGATGCCAGCCCCTGTGTCGAAATTACCTGGAACTGGGATGAAGAAACCTACTCCGGCGGCCGCAATTTCGGACACCTGGCTTACCGGGTGGATAACATCTATGACACTTGCCAACGCCTGCTGGACAAAGGCGTAGTCATTAATCGACCACCGCGGGACGGCCACATGGCCTTTGTCCGCTCACCGGATGGTATTTCTATCGAGCTATTACAGGAAGGCGAGTCTTTGCCCGCCCAAGAACCCTGGGCATCCATGGAGAATATTGGTAGCTGGTGATCCAGCAATGAAAAATAGCATCACGACGCGACTAATTGTTCTGCTGACTCTGGCGTTAGCGGTAATCATGGGCGGCGGCATGCTGCTGGACTATCGGCTGTCTCGCCAGGAGCTACTCACCCGGTTGAATGAAGAGGCATTGGTGGAAATCGGCGTAGCCGTCAGCGACATGGAAAATTGGCTCAACGGTATTGAAGCCACTACTGGATTGTTAGGTCGTATCCTGGAGCAACAGGAGTACAGCCATGAGGGATTGCAGCAGATGCTGCGCGACGTGGTAGTCAATAACGACGAAATTTTTGGCGCTGCTATTGCCGTTAATTCTAAATTTACCGAAGACGCCAGAGGCTTTGCCCCCTACTACTACGTTGACAACGGAACTGTCAGCTATGCTGACCTCGCGGGCGCCAGTGCCGATTACCAAAAGCAACCCTGGTACTCAACCCCGATCGCCGCAGGCAAAGCGCTGTGGACAGAGCCTTACTTTGACACCGGTGGTGGCGAAGTGAACATGACTACCTTTGCGGTCCCTGTTTATCGTATCGACGATAAGGGCAATCGAGCTGCTTATGCTGTCGTTACTGCTGACGTTGCACTCACTGATTTGCAGCGTGTTGCAGGGCAACTCCACCTTGGTGAAAGCAGCTATAGCCTGCTGTTCAGCAAAGAGGGGCTGATGATGAACACACGCAGTCAGTCCAGGGTGATGAAACATTACTCAGAAATTTCATACCGGGGCGTTGACCTCGACCGTTGGCACCAAATGTTCAGTCAGGCCCTGCGCGGGGAACCCAGCACCTATGACTTTCCGTGTCCTGAGTCTGAGGGTCATTGCACCATTCGCCTGGGCCGCCTGAAGACCACAGGGTGGCCCATCGGGCTCGTATACAACCAGCAAGAAGTCCTTTCTCCCCTGCATCAGTATCAGGTAAAGACCTTCATTCTGGGGGCGGTAACCTTGCTGTTAATGGCGATAACGGTCTACCTGCTAATCTCTCGCCTCACCCGACCCCTTCAGCAACTCAGTATCGCCACCGAGCACATGGCCAGAGGCGAAATGGACGTAGCCCTGCCGCAGGCCAGGGGCAAGGATGAAGTTTCTCGACTCGTACGTTCTTTTAACAGCATGAACAAGGACCTCAAAGCCTATATCGGTGACCTTGAAACAGCGACCGCGAACCGCAGCCGACTGGAAGGCGAGCTAACCGCCGCACGAGATATACAAATGTCCATGCTTCCAGGCTCCGGCGAGGCCCTCTGGCAACAAAATGGTATTGATCTGTGGGCAAAAGTAAGGCCCGCGAAAACAGTCGGCGGTGATCTCTACACTTATTTTCAAAGTGACACTCATCTTTTTGTTGCCGTTGGAGATGTCTCTGACAAGGGGGTTCCGGCAGCCTTGTTTATGGCTCGCGCAATAAGCCTCATCCAGCAACTTGCCGGCACTGCTACTCCGCCAGACAAGGCAATGGCTGAACTCAATAATGCCCTGGAACGCGACAATCACAGCTGCATGTTTGTGACTCTGTTTTTGGGCGTACTCAACATTAGCAGTGGCCAAATGCGATTTGCCAGCGCCGGTCATACGGCCCCGAGTTTATTACGCGCTAGCGAAGTGGTGACAGTTGCCCAGGAAACAGGCCCCGCGCTGGGCCTGGCAGAGGATCAGGTCTACCCCATTAACGTTTTGCAATTATTGAAAGGCGATCGGTTGGCCGTTTATACCGATGGCATTGATGAGGCATTCAACGATAAAAAAGAAATGTACGGCGTCGACCGCTTCAATCGCGAACTACAGGCCTGTGGCGAACTGCCTGTAAAAGACGCGGGGTTGCTACTTTTCAATTCGGTAGACATGCACACGGGTGACCTTCCGCAATCCGACGATATTACCCTGCTGTTGCTTCAGTATCCCTCGACGACTAAGCAAATTGAGAATCAGAGTTTTCAACTTGGGACAGGGCTCACGGGGCGCGTGCAGGCCTGGCTGGAAGCTACGCTCGAACAATGGAAAGTGGCTCCAGAGTCGATAATGGAATTCGATCTTGTCGCTGAAGAAATAGTTACCAATGTACAAAAATATGCCGGGCTTGAGGCGGGTGAACTGCTGGGGTTAACGGTGACGGTAACAGCAGGCTCGTTAGCGCTGGAGGCTCGCGATCAGGGCAAACCCTTTAATCCGTTCGAGGACGGTCATCGATCAGAATTGGGAGCCGATATCGACTCTGCAGAGATCGGCGGGCTTGGTGTACACTTAATCACCCAGCTTACGGATCGACAGAGCTACCGTCGGGAGAATGGCTACAATATCCTCCGGGTGGAAAAGGGTATAACAGGAAGCGGCACTGAGCCCCCTGCTTAAACACCGAACAATAGAGGCAGCAACACCATGGACCTGACCACCACCGTCGCCATTGATGAAGAGAACTCTGTCGCCAGGGTTGCTTTGGCTGGAGCACTCAACACCGACACTGCGCCGGCCTTCGAGCTGCGCCTGCAAGACGTTGTTGCGGCAGGGCATGAGCTTACTGTACTGGATATGAAAGACCTGGATTACATCAGCTCGGCAGGCCTGCGAGTAATTTTTAAAGCGGCAAAGCAGACTAAAAGCAGCGGTCGCAAACTGGCCGCAGCCAATCGCAAGCCCCATATCGACAAGGTTTTTGAAATTTTGAAGGCGTTACCCGATATGGCAGTGTTCGCCAACGATCAGGAGTTAGACGACTACCTCGACACTATGCAGCGCAAAGCCAAAGGCGAATAGCTCAGCCCCTCAGAAAACTCACGATCCAGCGAGCGACACGGTCGCCTTCAGCCTCCTTTGACAGTGAGGCGACGCCATTGGCATAGACGCTCTCGCCGATCGCCTCGCGCCTAAGCTCCATAATTTCCCGGGAATATCCGGAGACAAACTCCGGGTGACCCTGAAAAGTCAGGATGTGGTCTTCTAACTGAACCACCGCATTCTCGCAAAAGTCGCTGCTTGCCAGTACGGTGGCGCCGTTCGCATTTTCCACAATCTGGTCCTGATGACTGACCAGAATATCAAAATCGGACTCACCTCCATCATGCCAGGCTGGTATCGCATCAAATCGATGCGTATGGCGCCCAACCCCCCAACCTTTAGAAGACTTCGCAGTCTTACCGCCCAGGGCATGGGCAACAATTTGATGTCCAAAACAAATGCCCACGACTTTTTTCTTGCGGGCGTCCAGCGTGCGAACAAAGTCCATCAGCGTTGCAATCCAGGGTTTATCGTCGTAAACCGAGGACTTGCTTCCGGTGATAAGGTAGGCATCGACCTCATCGACGTCGCCCGGGTATTCCCCCTCCTCCACGTCATAGGTAACGAATTCAAGGCTGGAATCAACGCGCCCCAATAGTGCGGTAAACATGTCCGGGTATTCCCCAAAGTTCGAAGCCCATTCCGGGCGCACCGCGTCAGTCTTTAAAATTCCAAGTTTCATCACACACCTTGATCAGCTGATGCCAGAAGTAGCTAGCAAAGCCGCATCATAGAAAGCTGTCGGCAAGCTGTCCATACCACCATTGGGCAGGTTATAGCGCCCCGGACTTGGGCTGAATGCTCGCTTGAGTTAATGTGTGGCCCTGCATCCACGTAAGGCCGAATACTTTGTTGATCCGACTCCTGCTCCTGGCGCTGTGTTTAACCGGCGCTTCCAGCTTCGCGGCTGGAAACACCTTTACTGGCTCTGCCAGTTGCCAGGACTGCCATGCCGACGAGCATCGCAACTGGCAGGGATCGCACCATGACCTGGCCATGCAGCTGCCCGGACCGGACACCGTGCTGGCCGACTTTAACAATGCCGAATTTACCTACAACGGTGTTACCTCACGCTTCTACCAAGACGGTGACAAGTACATGGTGCGCACCGATGGCGAGGACGGGAAGCTAACAGACTTTGAGGTGGCCTATGTCTTCGGCGTGTACCCACTTCAACAATATCTGCTTCCCTTGTCGCGCGGTCGCCTGCAGTCACTGACCATTGCCTGGGATGCGCGGCCGGCCAGTGAAGGCGGTCAGCGCTGGTATCACCTATACCCGAACGAACCGATAGACTTTAAGGACCCACTCCATTGGACTGGCCCCTACCAGAACTGGAATACGCGCTGCGCAGAATGTCACAGCACAGACCTGCAGAAGAATTATAATCGAGAGTCTCGAAGCTTCGATACTCAGTACGCGGAAATCGACGTTGGCTGTGAAGCTTGCCATGGGCCCGGCGGTAAACACCTTGAGCTCGCAGCGACCGAACAACTGGCGGGTGTGCCAGGCGGTGGATTTGCGACTGACTTTGCCCAGCGCGGAGACTGGATTTTTCCGCCAGGCGAGTCAATTGCCCGCCGCACCGAGCCCCTCCAGTCTCGCGCCCAAATTGATGCCTGCGGTCGCTGCCACAGCCGCCGAGGCACGCTAGGCGATTACCACTATGGCGCCGACCTGCTCGATACTCATCGCCTGTCCATGCTTCAATCGCCCCTTTATCACTACGATGGCCAGATTCTTGATGAGGTCTATGTTTACGGTTCCTTCGTGCAAAGCAAAATGCACCAGGCAGGCGTCGTTTGCTCCAATTGCCATGAGCCACATAGCAATGCCTTGAGGGCCACAGGCAATGGTGTGTGCGCCCAATGCCACAAGGCTTCCACCTATGACACGCCGGACCACCACTTTCATCCGGTTAACAGCACGGGGGCAAGCTGCGCCAACTGTCATATGCCCGAAAGCACATACATGGGTGTAGACCGTCGCCGTGATCACAGTATGCGCATACCCCGCCCGGATTTGTCCGTGGTTATGGGCACACCCAATGCCTGCAACCAATGCCATACGGATAAAGATGCCTCGTGGTCACTGGATGCCTTACGTAAACAGGGCGTTAATTTTCGTGACACTGGCAACCACCTGGCCCGCAGCTTTGCCGCCGTCGATCAGGGTGATGCACGCGCTGTGCCTTCCCTGGCCGCCCTGGCTAATGACACTAATGCGCCGCCCATCTGGCGCGCAACCGCCATGGAAGCCCTGGGCCAGGCTGGAGGCCGTGAGGCGACCCAGACAATGGCCGCCCTACTTTATGATGATGACAGTATCATTCGCGCCAGTACCGTACGCTCACTGCAGTTTTTGTCATTGCCACAACGCTTTCAGCTACTAACGCCGTTGTTAAACGACCCGGTTCTCGCTGTAAGGATGGAGGTCGCACAGGCCCTTGCAGGCGTGCCTCTGGATCAGATAAAGGCACAGGAGGCTAACCGGCTGCGCACGCTGTTCAAAGAATATGTCACCGTGTATGAACAACACTCGGATATGCCCGGCGTGCTCTCGCAATTAGCCTTGTTTTATTCCAATCGTGGTGATGCTCCTTCCGCAGAGCGAGCCTACAAAGAGGCGATAGAGATTAACCCGCAGTTGGTCGCGGCCTATTTAAACCTGGCTGATTTGTTACGCGCGCAAAATCGAGAGGAAGAAGCCCGGAAGTTTTTGCTCGAGGCCCTTGCTGTGGCACCCGACAATGGTAATACCATCCATGCCCTGGGCTTGCTGGAAACGCGCTCGGGCGACTCGGAAAAGGCCCTGGATTATCTGGCCCAGGCGGCAGCTCTGGAAACGCTGGGCACCCGGCATCGCTTCGTCTATGCCATCGCGCTGCACGACCTTGGCAACCCAAGGCAAGCGGTGACTGAACTCAACAAACTCAATCGCAAGTTTCCCAGCGACGAGCAGATCCTCCTCGCGCTCGCTAATTACAGCGCCGAGCTAGGCGACTACGCGAAGGCGCGGGCTTACGCTCAACAGCTGGTGCAGTTGGCTCCACGCAACACCAATTATCAGCAATTGCTCAGTAGCCTGCCGAACGACTAGTCGAAAAAGTAATCGTCGAGGATCGCGTAATAGCGCTCTCTGATAGCGGGAGATTCATTGGCGAGTTGATGCCCGGCCTCATCAAGGTAGTGGATTTTGGAATCTGGAAATAACCGGGCTATTGCCTTCATGTTATAGCGCCAAGCGACAGTGCCATCCTCGCGCCCCTGAATCACCAAAGCAGGACCCACGCCAAGGTTTTTGAAAGGCAACGATTTGAGCCACCGTTTTAATGCGCCAATCCAAATCAGAGACACTCGGTGCGATTGCAAAGGATCCGCACGCAAAAAGTCCAGAAAGCCAAGATCGGATGAGTTTTTATTAAACTTGCGTTCAAGGCTATCGGTGAAACGATGCAGCAAGGTATGCCCGAGACTAACGCCGGTCCAGCCAGCAGGCCGAACCAAGGGCGCGAGCAAAGCAGTCTTTGAGAAAGGCCAGGGCCCGTGTCTCGCAAGTTCGATCAATGCGGCACAGCCGGTGCTTTGCCCCAGTCCGAAAGTGGGCAACGGGGGCAGGACCGCACCGCTAATTACCGCTGCAATAGCCTTACCGTAATCTGAAAAGTCATCAATTTCCGCAGGTTCGCCGGATGATAGCCCGTGCCCGGGAAGATCGAAGATCAACACATTGCAGCCCCGCGAAAGGCCGTATGCAATCAGCTTGTCATAGATCCCGGCATGGTCGAAATAGCCATGAATGAGTACCAGATTGGCCCTGGCATCAGGCAATATCCAACGCTGGGTCATCAACTGAAAAACGCCCGATGAATTAAAACCGGCGTGATACTCAGCCTCGGGGTACCTCTTTGAGAAATCCAGCTGATAAAATCTTAGGTATTCGTTGAGCTCGAAAGATTGCTCCGTGCTGGCTGCAAAAGCTGGCAGGGTATCCCTCAAATGGCTCAGCTCAGCAAGTGTTGGGGCATTGCCCCGCCCCGCGCCCGCCTGAGGTTTCGCAAATGGAGCTTCGGAACCCAAAGACTTACCTTCAGTCATTGTCCCTAGGCCCGCACCAACAAGACAGTGTTTGGACGCATGCCCACCACCAGCGGCCTAGTTCACTTTCGGCGTTAACTCGCCCGCATCGTAGAGCATATGCATGGTGTCCAGGTTTTTTACCCGAATCTTGTCCGCATTTCCCGATGTATTGAAAGCTTCATAGCGTTCAATACATATGTCGCGCATGGCATCGGTGGTTCTGGCAAGAAATTTTCTGGGATCAAATTCAGCCGGGTTTTCAGCAAGAAAACGGCGCACGGCTCCCGTAGAAGCCAGCCTCAGGTCAGTATCGATATTGACCTTGCGCACACCGTGGCGAATGCCTTCCTGAATTTGTTCAAGAGGTACGCCATAGGTCTCAGGAATATCGCCACCAAACTCATTAATCACTGCCAGCCAGTCCTGCGGTACAGACGAAGAGCCGTGCATTACCAGATGGGTGTTGGGAATACGGGCGTTGATCTCCCTGATGCGATCAATAGCCAGAATGTCGCCGGTGGGAGGACGGGTAAATTTGTAAGCTCCGTGACTGGTGCCACAGGCAATCGCCAGGGCATCTACGTTGGTGGCTTTTACAAATTCAGCAGCTTCTTCCGGGTCAGTGAGCATTTGGTCGTGGGTTAGCTTACCTGCTGCACCGATACCATCCTCCTCGCCGGCCTCACCGGTTTCAAGCGAGCCCAGACAACCCAGTTCGCCCTCGACTGAAACGCCACAGGCATGTGCCAATTCTACCGCCTGGCGAGTCACAGCCACGTTGTAATCGTAATCCATTGGCGTTTTACCATCTTCGCCCAGAGAACCATCCATCATTACTGAGGAAAAACCGAGTTGGATAGAACGCTGACAAACGGCAGCTGAGGTGCCGTGATCCTGATGCACAACCACAGGGATGTGGGGAAACTCATTCATTGCAGCTTCCATCATAGCGCGCAGAAAAGGCGCTCCAGCATACTTTCGAGCACCGGCGCTGGCCTGCATGATGACAGGAGAATTAGTTTGGTCTGCCGCCTCCATAATAGCGCGGGTCTGCTCGAGATTATTAACGTTAAAAGCCGGCACGCCGTAGTCATGCTCGGCGGCGTGGTCCAGCAACTGGCGTAAGCTGATTAATGCCATTGTGTGTTACCTCTGCGATTTTGTTGTATGTCAGTCGGCTGCGCGCGCTTCAAGCACGGCAACCGCGGGAAGCGTCTTACCCTCCACGTATTCCAGGAAAGCCCCGCCACCGGTGGAAATGTATGAAATATTGTCGGCAATGTCGTACTTGTCTATCGCCGCCAGGGTGTCACCACCGCCAGCAAGCGAAAAGGCCTCGGACTCGGCAATGGCCAACGACAATGCTTCAGTGCCTCCCCCAAATTGATCGAACTCAAACACACCGACAGGACCGTTCCAAAGAATCGTTCCCGCATCTTTGAGAATCGTGGCAATGTCCTCGGCAGCTTCCGGACCGATATCGAAGATCATATCGTCCTCAACCACCTGATCAGCCAATTTGTGTTCGGCCTCGGTAGATTCAGAAAATTCTTTACCTGTGACCACATCGACTGGCAGCGGGATGCTGGTTTTTTCCATAAGCGACTTTGCGGCGGGAATCAGGTCGTGCTCGCAGAGTGACTTACCTACCGGTTTGCCTGCAGCGGCGAGAAAAGTATTGGCGATACCGCCGCCCACAACCAGTTGATCAACTTTATCTGACAGGGTTTCGAGAACGGTTAACTTGGTCGAAACCTTGGAGCCGCCGACGATAGCCACCATCGGGCGTGCTGGCTCAGCCAGGGCTTTTTCCAGCGCGCTCAACTCTCCGGCGAGCAGCGGCCCGGCACAGGCCACCGGCGCAAACTTGGCGACTCCGTGGGTAGACGCCTGGGCACGATGCGCTGTTCCAAACGCGTCCATCACAAATATCTCACACAAACCGGCATAAGCCTTGGCCAGGCTTTCGTCGTCTTTTTTCTCTCCTGGATTGAAGCGCACGTTCTCCAGCAAAGCGACGTCTCCATCATTGAGCTCCACTCCCAGCTTCCAGTCCTCAACCAGAAAAACCTTTTGATCCAATAATCCACTGAGGTGCTCAGCGACCGGTGCCATGGAAAACGCAGTATCGAACTCTCCCTCAGTCGGTCGTCCAAGGTGGGACATCAATATCACTTTTGCCCCGGCCTCCCTGGCCGCTAATATGGTAGGCAACGCAGCCCGGATGCGGGCATCTGATGTTACTGCTCCATCCTTGATGGGTACATTCAGGTCTTCGCGGATCAGCACCCGCTTACCCTTCAGCTCCATGTCCTGCATTAATTTTACCTTCAAGGACATTCAGTTAGTCTCCTTTAATCGTGTCCAGTGATTCGCCACATCCAGCATGCGGTTAGCGTAGGCCCATTCGTTGTCGAACCAGGTCAGCACTTTAACAAGGCGGGCACCACTCACTCGTGTCTGGCTGGCATCGATGATGCTTGAACGCAGGTCATGGTTGAAGTCACAAGACGCCAGGAGTTCTTCGGTATAGCCCAGCACGCCTGAAAAGCGGGTTCGCGCTGCCTCGTTCAGAGCATGATTGATAGTTGCAACATCCGTGTCGGTCCGGGTTTGTATGGTCAGATCCATGGCAGAGACATTGAGCGTAGGCACTCGCAACGCCTGCGCACTAAAGCGGCCCTTCATCGCAGGCAAAACACGCTCCACACCCCGCGCCAGTCCAGTATCAACGGGAATAATGGACTGGGAGGCTGCGCGTGTTTTGCGTAAATCAGTGTGATGATAGGCGTCCAGAACAGGCTGGTCGTTCATCGCCGAGTGGATGGTGGTGATCGTGCCGCTTTCAATTCCCACGGCATCGGTCAGCGCCTGAATGACAGGCACAATGCCATTGGTAGTGCAGGAACCTGCCGAAACGACACGGTGAGACGCTCGCAAATCTCCCTCGTTGATGCCGTATACGACGGTAGCATCTACATCTGCCTGAGCTGGCTGAGAGAACAATACTTTACTCGCTCCCTGTTGCAGGTGTTGCTCCGCCGTCGCCCGGTCAGTGAAAGCACCCGTGCACTCCAGTACCATATCGATCCCGAGTTCGGCCCATGGCAAACCATTGATTGCTGCGCTGCGCAACAAACGAATGGACTGCTCACCAATTAACAGCTCCCGCTCATTTCCCTGCAATGTGCCAGGAAAACGCCCATGTGTGGAATCATAACGGGTCAAGTGCAAGACAGTATTGGCGTCGGCCAATTCATTAATGGCGACTACCTGCATACACGACTGCAACGGGCTCTCTTGCAGAGCCCGCAAAACGCTGCGGCCTATTCTGCCGTAGCCATTAATCGCCAGTCGAATCAAAGCCGAATCCAGTTCAGTCGATCAGCACGTCTTCAACAGCGGCTACAACATTGTCCACCGTAAAGCCGAACTCCTTGAATAATTCGCCTGCGGGAGCCGATTCGCCAAAGCTGGTCATGCCAATAATACGCCCGTCCAGGCCGACGTACTTGTACCAGTAGTCCGCATGCAGAGCCTCCACGGCAACCCGTGCGAACACATCCGATGGCAACACCGCCTCGCGATAGGCTGCATCCTGGGCGTCAAATATCTCGGTGCAGGGCATGGAAACCACGCGAACCTGCTTCCCTGACTCTTCCAGTCGCTCTGCCGCCGCCATTGCCAGGCTGACTTCAGATCCTGTCGCGATAATAATGGCATCGGGTAGACTGCCGCAGGCCTTAAGGATATAGCCGCCGCGAGCAACGTCAGCCAGCTGCTTGGAATCACGATCCTGATGGGGCAGGCCCTGGCGGGAAAATACCAGCGAACTGGGGCCATCACGTCGCTCAATGGCCGCCTTCCAGGCCACTGCCGATTCCACACTGTCGCAGGGGCGCCAGGTATTCATGTTAGGTGTAGTTCGCAAGGAAGCCACCTGCTCTACCGGTTGGTGGGTGGGACCATCTTCACCCAAACCAATAGAGTCATGTGTAAATACAAAAATGGACTGCTTTTTCATCAAGGCCGACATGCGCACGGCGTTGCGCATGTATTCCATGAAGACCAGGAATGTCGCTCCGTAGTTGATGAACCCTCCGTGCAGAGAGATGCCATTCATAATGGCAGCCATGCCAAATTCGCGCACACCGTAGTAGAGGTAGTTACCGCTGGCATCGTCTTTGGTTACGCCCTTGGAACCAGACCAAATGGTTAAGTTGGAGCCAGCCAGATCAGCAGACCCGCCCAGCAATTCAGGCAGCAAAGGACCATAGGCATTAAGGCAGTTCTGGGAAGCCTTGCGGGAGGCCACGCTTTCACCCTCTGCCTGGCATTGGGCAATGTATGCCTGCGCTTTGTCACTGAAGTCCGCTGGCAGTTCTCCCGCCAAACGGCGCTTGAGTTCGTCAGCGAGCTCAGGGTGAGCCCCGGCATAGGCCACCATCGATTCATTCCAGGCCTGCTCGGCTGCTAAACCCTTTTCGCAGGCATTCCAACCGGCATAAACATCCTCTGGTATCACAAAGGGGTCGTGCGGCCATGCCAATGCGACGCGAGTTGCCGCTACCTCATCGCCACCCAGCGGAGCACCGTGACAGGATTCAGAGCCCTGCTTGCCAGGCGAGCCTTTACCAATCACTGTTTTGCAGCAGATCAGAGTGGGTTTTGCGGTTTCATGACGAGCTGCTTCAATAGCGGCCTTGATCTCCGAAGAACTATGGCCATTTACATCATTAATGACCTGCCAGCCATAGCTTGCGAAGCGGGTGGGTGTGTCATCAGTAAACCAGCCTTCAACTTCACCATCGATAGAAATGCCGTTGTCGTCGTAAAAGGCAACCAGCTTGCCCAGGCCCAGAGTACCGGCCAAAGAGCATACCTCGTGTGAAATGCCCTCCATCAGACAACCATCGCCGAGGAACGTATAGGTAAAGTGATCCACGACCTGGTGACCATCTCGGTTAAATTGGTCAGCCAGTACTTTTTCGGCAATCGCCATACCGACCGCGTTACTGACACCTTGCCCCAATGGGCCCGTGGTGGTCTCAATACCTGGGGTATAGCCGTACTCTGGGTGACCCGGGGTCTTGCTATGAAGCTGGCGAAAATTTTGCAGCTCTTCGATGGGCAAGTCATAGCCCGTCAGGTGCAACAGGGAATAGATCAACATGGAGCCATGGCCATTGGAGAGCACAAAACGATCTCGGTTAGGCCACTGGGGGTTGCCGGGATTGTGTTGGAGATAGTCATTCCAGAGAACCTCGGCGATGTCCGCCATGCCCATAGGCGCTCCGGGGTGGCCAGAATTGGCCTTCTGGACCGCATCCATGCTCAGGGCACGGATGGCATTGGCGAGTTCAGTACGGTTGGACGACATGCTTATCTCCAAAATGAGGGAGCTGGTTAAAAACGGGACATTATTTTCGCGTAACAGGGCGCTAACAGCAATCAAATCAAAGGGAAAATTGTCGCTCTGACGCCCTTTGCTTCTCTAACGCACAGCCAAGCGTACAGGGCAGCAAACCCCCCCCTAAAATCTATATCAAAATATTTTGATATAGATTAACTCTCCTGCTAGACTGCGCCGCTATGTTAACTGCTACACAAACCTCAAGTTCCACTGCGCAAGCCGATCAGGCGTTGCTGGCCGCCGAGCTAGCGAGTTTCTGTAAGGCAAGCGCTGATCCGCTGCGCTTGCAGATACTGCGCGTTTTGCGGGAGGATTCTTTTGGTGTCTCGGAGCTATGCTCTATTTTTGAGATCCGCCAGCCAGCGCTCAGCCATCACCTGAAAATACTGGCCGGAGCGTCACTGGTCGCTACTCGTCGGGAAGGCAATTCAATTTTCTACCGCCGGTCTCAGCTGTGCCAAAGACCAGAGCTTGAACCCTTGCAGAGCGCTCTGCTCGACGCTGCAGACCAGATCGAATTACCCGTTGAAATCGAGCGCGCATTGCAGGCGCTGTACCGACAAAGAGTTGAAAACTCTCGTGCATTTTTTCGCCACAACGCTGACAAATTTCGCCAGCAGCAGGACCTGATCGCCAGCTATGAGCAATATGCAGGCACCGTAGCCGAAGTATTGCGCGATGCTCCTATCACCCAACGCTTGTTGGCACTGGAAGTCGGGCCCGGCGACGGCAGCTTCCTGATGGAGCTCGCTCCCCGCTTCGAGCGGGTGGTCGCTGTGGATATTGAGGCCGCCATGCTTGAGCAGGCCCAGGCCAGGGTCAACAAGGCGAAGCTCAGTAATATCGAATTTATTCACGGGGATACCGGCAGCCCCGCTCTATCGCGGCTTTCAGCCGATTGTGTCGTTATCAACATGGTTTTGCATCACACCCCCGACCCCGGCCAGATCCTCAAGGATGCAGCCGCGAGTCTCGCTCCCGGCGGGGTGGTACTGGTCACCGACCTTTGTCACCACGACCAGGGCTGGGCACGAGAGAGCTGCGGTGATTTGTGGCTGGGCTTTGACCCGGGAGAATTGACCGAGTGGGCCACTGAGGCCGAACTCAAAGACATTGCCAGCGTATATCTGGCACAACGTAACGGATTTCAAGTACAGGTGCGCCTTTTCGGCCGCCCATAAATAAAGGAACCAAAGCATGAGTGAATATGCGATTTTTACCTCGGAGTCGGTATCCGAAGGGCACCCAGACAAAATGGCCGACCAAATTTCCGACGCCATCCTTGATGCAATCATCAAGGATGACAAGGATGCCCGGGTTGCAGTTGAGACCATGGTTAAAACCGGTATGGCCGTGATAGCTGGCGAAGTCACCACGTCCACTTATGTGGACCTGGAAGAAGTTGTCCGCAATGTCATCCTCGAGATTGGTTACAACAGTTCTGACGTCGGCTTTGACGGCGCTTCCTGTGCTGTTCTTAACGCCATTGGTAAACAATCACACGATATCGCCATGGGTGTTAACGAAGGCGAAGGTGCCCACCTTGAGCAGGGTGCGGGTGACCAGGGCCTGATGTTCGGCTACGCAACCAACGAAACCGATGTACTGATGCCTGCCCCCATCTACTACTCCCATCGCCTGGTGGAAAAACAGGCTGAACTTCGCAAGCACGGCACCCTGCCATGGCTGCGTCCCGACGCAAAGAGCCAGGTCACCCTGCGCTACGAAAATGGTAAGCCAGTGGCCATCGACGCCGTGGTCTTGTCCACCCAGCACGACCCCGACATTGCCCAGTCCGATATCCACGAGGCGGTGATGGACCTGATCGTCAAGGAAACCTTGCCCGCAGAATGGCTGCATGCCAACACTCAGTACCACATTAACCCCACGGGTCAGTTCATCATCGGTGGGCCGGTTGGTGACTGTGGCCTTACTGGCCGCAAGATTATTGTAGACACCTATGGCGGCATGGCCCGTCACGGTGGTGGTGCATTCTCCGGCAAGGACCCCTCCAAGGTTGACCGCTCCGCGGCATACGCGGGTCGTTATGTCGCCAAGAATATCGTAGCCGCTGGCCTCGCAGACCGCTGCGAAATCCAGATTTCCTACGCCATTGGCGTAGCTGAACCTACTTCGATATCCATCGACACTTTCGGCACAGGCGCACTGTCTGACGACAAGATCGGTGAACTGGTTCGCGAACACTTTGACCTGCGCCCCCGTGGCCTCATCGAAATGTTGGATCTGAAACGTCCGATCTACCGTAAAACAGCTGCCTACGGCCACTTTGGTCGAGAGGACGCAGACTTCACCTGGGAAAACACTGACAAAGCAGAGGCGCTGAAAGCGGCCCTTTAAAACTGAACTGAAAGGATTATTGCAATGAGCACAGCACAACAGATAGTAACAACTGAAGACTACAAGGTAGCCGATATCTCTCTGGCCCAATGGGGTCGTCGCGAGCTGGATATCGCCGAAGGTGAAATGCCAGCGCTGATGGCAATGCGCGCGAAATACAGCGAGAGCAAGCCACTGGCAAACGCCAGAATCCTGGGTTGCATTCACATGACCATCCAGACTGGCGTTCTTATTGAAACCCTGATCGCACTGGGCGCTGAAGTGCGCTGGTCATCATGCAACATTTTTTCTACCCAGGATCACGCTGCCGCTGCCATCGCAGCTGAGGGCATTCCTGTATTCGCATGGAAAGGCGAAACCGAGGAAGAGTACGACTGGTGCCTTGAGCAAACTATCCTCAAGGACGGTCAGCCCTGGAATGCCAACATGATCCTGGACGACGGTGGCGACCTGACGGGCATGCTGCACGAGAAATATCCCAGCATGCTGGACAGCATTCATGGCATCACTGAAGAGACCACCACAGGCGTCCACCGTCTGCAGGAAATGCTGGAAGCAGGCACACTGAAAGTACCCGCAGTTAACGTTAACGACTCGGTGACCAAGTCTAAGAACGACAACAAATATGGCTGTCGTCACAGCCTGAACGATTCAATCAAGCGCGGCACTGACCACCTGATGGCCGGCAAAAAAGCCCTGGTGATCGGCTACGGTGATGTAGGCAAAGGCTCTGCCCAGTCCCTGAACCAGGAAGGTATGATCGTCAAGGTTGCCGAAGTCGATCCCATTTGTGCAATGCAAGCTTGTATGGACGGCTTTGAAGTGGTGTCCCCCTACATCGATGGCGTCAACAAGAGTAATGACGAGTCCGTCAACAGTGACCTGCTCAGCAATACGGATCTGCTGGTAACGACTACCGGTAATTACAACGTCTGCGACGAGTACATGCTTAAAGCACTGAAGCCGGGCGCTGTGGTATGTAATATCGGCCACTTCGACAATGAAATCGATACCGCTTTCATGCGTCGTAACTGGGAATGGGAAGAAGTAAAGCCGCAGGTACACAAAGTTTATCGTGACCAGGCCACCAACGATCATTTAATCCTTTTGTCAGAAGGCCGTTTGGTCAACCTGGGCAACGCCACGGGTCACCCCTCACGCATCATGGACGGCTCTTTTGCCAACCAGGTTCTGGCGCAGATTTACCTGTACGAGCGCAAATTTGCCAACCTCGAGCCGGAAATGAAGCCGGCGGCCCTGTGCGTTGAAGTGCTGCCCAAGAAGCTCGACGAAGAAGTAGCGGCTCACATGATTGGCGGATTTGGTGCGGTATTAACCAAGCTGACTTCAGAGCAGGCCGACTATATCAACGTTAGCGTGGACGGCCCCTTCAAACCAGATAGCTACAAATACTAAGGAGCAAGAGTGGCCAAGCCAAGAATCAGCTTTGAATACTTCCCGCCTAAAACCGAGGCGGGCAAGGACAAGCTGCTCAATATGACCACGACAGCCCTTAACGAGCTCAACCCGGAGTTCTTCTCAATTACCTACGGTGCAGGCGGCACTACCCGGGGTGCAACCCTGGGTGTCGTCTCGGCCATGAGCGAGGCGGGCATCGATGTGGCGCCCCACCTCAGCTTCGGCGGAGACGACGAAGACGCCGTTAACGATTTGCTGGATACCTATAAAGCATTGGGTATCAAGCGCCTCGTTGCCTTGCGGGGCGATATACCGTCAGGTATGGGAACAGCCAATCAACTGGTGCATGCCAGCGAACTGGTGGCGCTGGTGCGCGAACGCAGCGGTGATCATTTTGAAATTGAAGTGGCCGCCTATCCAGAGATCCATCCGGAATCCAAAAGCTATGAGAGTGACGTCCAGTTTCTGAAAACCAAGCTGGATGCTGGCGCGAACAGTGCCATCAGCCAATACTTTTACAATGTTGAGGCCTACTTTTATTATTTGGACCAGTGCGCTGCAGCGGGAATCGATAAGCCGATTTATGCCGGCATCATGCCTATCACCAACTACGAAAACCTGGCCCGCTTCTCTCATAATTGCGGTGCCGAAATTCCCCGCTGGATCTGCAAGCGCATGGAAAGCTACGGCAACGATACGGACAGCATCCGCAAATTCGGTTTGGAGGTTGTCACCCAACTGTGTCAAACGCTGCTCGACTCGGGTGCTCCAGGTATTCATTTCTACACCATGAACCAGGTGGAGCCCACCAGCACCATCTACAAGAACCTGGGTCTGTAGTAAGATTGGGCCATGCGCATTCCCCGTATCTATGCGGGGCAAGTGCTGCAGGCCGAATCCAGTTTCGACCTGGAGCCCGGCCCCAGCCAACACCTCGCGCGCGCCCTGCGGATGCAGGAGGCGGGCCAGTTAATACTCTTCGATGGTCGCGGTGGTGAATACCCCGCTACCATCACCTCTGTTGGCAAAAAGTGTGTCTCTGTACTCACAGGGCAACGTCACGATATCGAGGTGGAATCCCCGCTGGCCATCCACCTGGGTATTTCCATATCGCGCGGCGAACGAATGGACTGGGTTATTCAGAAGGCCACCGAGTTAGGCGTAACGCATGTTTCACCGTTGCTCACCGAGCGCACTGAAGTAAAGTTAAAAGCTGATCGCGCCGAGAAAAAGCGTCAGCACTGGCAGCAAATAGCCATCAGCGCCTGCGAGCAGTGCGGCCGTAATCGCCTGCCAGTCATCAATCCGCTGACGCTGTTGCCCAAGTGGCTGAATGATAGCCAGGCCGAACTGAAACTGGTGTTGCATCATCGGGCAGAAAATTTATCGGCGCAGTCCACTCCTCCCCGCAGTATTGATTTATTAATTGGCCCGGAAGGTGGCCTTAGCCCGGATGAAATCCACTTGGCGGAGCAGCGAGCGTTTCACGCGCTGCGCCTTGGAGATCGTGTGCTGAGGACCGAAACTGCACCGCTAGCAGCTCTTTCAATTTTGCAGGCCAGGTGGGGCGACATGGCGCCATAAGCGGATTCACCCGCTGCGCAAAATCGATTGCGCCTCTTTTGTTACTGTCCCGCTAAAACGCCAAGCAGGCGTAGTGACCAAATCTCCAGCCCACATCAACATGCTTAACGTATTCGCTCTGGCTAAGGAGTGTGTCATAACGGTTTGGGAAGGTCAGCATTGGCGGCTGGCAAAAAGGCCTTCGTAAAAATTGCTGCGGTTTTTTATTAATCGCAGATGGCACTCATTGCCACGCAAATCTCGGCTGGTCAAAGTGTAGCACCCGCGTGGAAAGACCTCGCAGCGCGACCTCCCTGAACTGGAATAGTAGTGCTCCGGTGGGCGCAAAAATAACATCGTCCTGAAAGTGCATAGAAAGCACCTGACTATCACCTCCGGCGACATCTGACAGCAGTGGCGAGTCGTTTCGAGCGAGTTCAGAAAAGCTAAAGGGAGAGATAGTAGCCACCTCATCCGGATTAGGAATCAGTTTGCTCCAGCGGGTATCGTTCCACACCACAACCGGTGTAATGAGATAGCCCGAGCGAGTAATGTAGTCATCGAGAGTACCGAGAATCTGGCTGGCATCCAACGACAAATTGATCTCTTCTTGCATTTCACGCAAGGCGGCTTCAACCGGCGTCTCTCCGGAATCTATTCTGCCCCCGGGCAGCGCCCACTGACCTGTATGCGAACGCAAGGTGTGAGTGCGTCGTGTCACTATGATCGCGGCCTCGTCACGATAGCGGGTGACAGCCAGAACAACCGCCGCATGTTTCAAGTCGCCCAGGGGTTGAGTCTCTACCTTGAGCTCAGACAGGTTCTGTGTGAGCTGCCTTCGCAACTCCAGATCATGCACAAACGCTTTTACGGCCTGCATCAGTGCCAGCCCTCAGGCCTGTTGTTCCGTCCAGCGAGCATGCGTCCACTCAAGAAAATCGGCAACAGCATTCACCGTATGGTCGGTACGTACAGAATGGAACACCTCGAAGGCATGTTGAGCTCCGGGTAATTCCCCATACACCACCGCCTGTTCAGATTCCTGATTCATCGCTGAAACAAAGGTACGAGCCTCTTCAACCCAAACCAGGGAGTCATGAGTACCGTGAATAACAAACATCGGGGGCGCCTCTGCGCTGACATGGCTAAGCGGAGACCCCGTATCCCAAAGCTCCGGATTTTCCTGCTGGCTACACTGCATGACCTTGTCGGCCAACATTTTGTCCATCGACATTTCACCACGAATATCAAAACGGTCCTTGAAATCGTAGACGCCATAAAAAGGCACTGCCGCCTGAATGCTGGTATCGGCATCCTCAAACTCAGGCTGGAATGGGGCATAGTTAGGCGTTAGCGCCGCCAGCGAGCTGAGGTGCCCACCAGCCGAGCCGCCAGTGATGGCAATAAAATCGGGATCGCCCCCGTATTCGGCAATATTGTTCCGTATCCAGGCGATAGACTTTTTCACATCGATGATATGCGCGGGAAACGCAGCATTGGGACTCAAGCGGTAGTTAATTGCCACACATAACCAACCTCTTTGGGCCAGGTGGAACATCAATGGCTTGGCCTGCTGCTCTTTTTCTCCAATCATCCAGCCGCCACCGTGCACTTGTAGCAGCACAGGAAAGCCACCCTCTCGGGGTTCCTGCGGCTGATAAATATCCAACAGATTGCGCTTGCCTGCGTCAGCATAGGCGATATGTGAATGCACACGGACACCCTCGCGGACCATAGCAAAAGGTTTCATCCAGTGGGCAGCGTCAACGCTATCTTCCAGCACTCGCTGCCGCTGCTGGGGCAGTGTGCTGCGATAATCTTCACCCAAGCCTCGCTTTAGCGCCTGGCGCATCACGCGCTGAGTATTCATGGCCTGCACATGCAGGTACACCTGACCCATCCAGGACAAGGCGAAAAGGCCCAGACCCACCTGGGCCAGCGAACTGTCCAGCAGGCCTGAAAGAGCCATTAGAGCCGTTAGTCCCAGTTGCCAGAGCAGGTGAATTAGCGCTAATTCGCCGCTGAGCCAGGCGATCAAAAAATAAAAAGGGGCCATCCAGTAAATACGCCTGGCCTGAATAATCGCGCTATAAGTACCGATAGCGGATACCACCGCCAGAAAAAAATAAAAGCCGCTCACCCTTGGAGCCTCCGCTATTTGCAAATAATCCGGCCTAGTTTAGGGTAGCAGCGATCAATTCACTAGCTGACCGTGCTTGCGCTAATTTTTGGCTTTGCGTAACTTAGCAGGCCGCAGACAAACCGGAGCGTTTTATGACAATCAAGCTAGGTGTGGTAATGGACCCCATTGCTGACATCAACTACAAGAAAGACACCACACTGGCGATGCTATGGGCAGCCACGGCGCGAGACTGGCAGCTATTTTATATGGAGCAAAAGGACTTGTATCTGAGAGATGGTGAAGCCAGAGCCAGCATGTCACCGCTCACCGTATTTCAAAATCCGGACAACTGGTACGACCTGAAGGCGCCCCAAGACTGCTCGCTCGCTGACCTCGATGTCATACTCATGCGCAAGGACCCCCCCTTTGACAATGAGTACATTTATTCTACTTACATACTTGAAGATGCTGAACGAAGAGGCAGCTTGATCGTCAATCGCTGCCAGGGGCTGCGCGACAGCAACGAGAAGGTTTTTGCCACGCAATTCCCACAATGCTGTCCGCCAGTGCTGGTGAGTCGCGACATGGCGCGGTTAAGGCAGTTTCACAAGGAGCACAATGACGTCATCTTCAAGCCCCTTGATGGCATGGGCGGTACAGCCATCTTCAGGGCCAGGGAAGACGATCCCAACGTCAGTGTGATACTGGAAACCCTGACAGAATATGGCCAGCAATCCATCATGGCCCAACGCTACATTCCGGAAATCGTAGACGGTGACAAACGCATTCTCGTGATCAACGGTGAAGCAGTACCCTACTGTCTGGCACGAATTCCCCTGGCCGGAGAGCTTCGAGGGAACCTGGCAGCAGGCGGAACAGGCCGGGCTCAGCCCCTGACGGACAGGGACCGATGGATTGCAGAGCAAGTGGCTCCATTTTTGCGCGAAAGGGGGATCTTGTTTGCCGGCCTGGACGTTATCGGGGAATACCTCACAGAAATAAACGTTACCAGCCCCACCTGTATTCGTGAAATTGACGCCGGATACGATCTGGACATCGCCGGTGATCTGATGGATTGTATTGTCGGGGAACTAGAAAGACGGAGCTAAACTTCCACCGCCAATGTATTACCTTGAGACTACTGAAGGGGAGCATACAAGGATGCGCAATGCGGTGCTGATTGCCGCGTGTTGCCACGTAGTTTTGGCTTTTGCGGTTTCTTTCAACAGCGACTCCAGCCCGCGCTACAATCGTCAAATCGAGGTCACTCTCGCCACCAGGCCCAGCCAAACGGCTCCCGATGAAGCACAGCACATCGCCCAGCAGAATCAGGAGGGATCGGGGCAGGAAGCCGAGGTAGATGCCGTCACATCCCGCAATAACGAATACCCTCAGCAGTCGCCGACACCGCAACAGGCAGCACCCCAGCAAGTCGATGCCGACGCGTTGGCCAGCGGAGAACTACTTTCAACAGTAGCGGCAGCATCGCGAAAGGTGAACGCACAACAAGAACAGGAAGAAACGCGTCGCAGTGCCACTCCGGGGCTCAATCCAGAGGTGGATCGCCTCAATCAGCAACTGGCGTCTTTGGAAGCGGAGCTGGACGAACAAACCCAGGCCTATGTTAATCGCCCACGGGTAAGGCGACTCACTTCCGTATCGGCAAAACAAGCAGTGGACGCTGCCTATCTGGCAGATTGGCGACAGCGCCTTGAGGCTGTGGGTAACAAATACTATCCCGAGGCATCTGTGCGCTATGGACTCTATGGCGACTTGCGATTACTGGTGGTAATTCACAAGGACGGCAGTCTTGAGGATATTCGGATCCTCAAATCTTCTGGCTATGCTGTGCTGGATGAGGCGGCAATAAAAATTGTGCGTTTGGCGGCCCCCTATTCACCCTTTCCCTCGGAGCTCGCAGCAACCACAGACAAGCTTGAAATAATCCGGACATGGCAATTTCAGGAAAATGAGCTAGGCTCAGACTGAAGCTTGGGATTAAAAAAATCCCCGTTTAAATGGTCACATCAGAGGTTTTCCCACCCATTATGCCCGGTAGAGTCGACGCCACCACCGCCAGAAGCAGCGACAGTCTGCGGGATCACTTCCTGCTGGCAATGCCCTGCCTGACCGAAGGCATTTTTTCTCATAGCATCACCTATATCTGTGAACATGGTGAAAGCGGCGCCATGGGTATCGTGATAAACCAGCCTCTGGACTTGTCCGTGGGCGAGGTTTTCGAGCACCTGGAAATTGAGAGCCTGAACGATTTTTCTGATATGCCGGTGATGGCGGGCGGCCCGGTACAGATTGACCACGGCTTCGTCCTCCACAGGGGCTGCGATGAAACCTGGGAGGCCAACTTGCAAGTCTCTGACGAGATCACCCTGACAACCTCGCGAGATATACTCAGGGCAATTGCCCAGGGTTCAGGGCCTAAAGAGCACTTGATTGCCCTGGGTTATGCAGGCTGGTCTGCCGGTCAGCTGGAACAGGAGCTGGCGGAAAACAGCTGGCTGAGCCTACCCGCAACCAGTGACATTATTTTTGCCACGCCGGCGGAACAAAGATTATGCAGCGCTGCTGCACAACTGGGCATCGACATGAATCTGATTTCCGCCGAGGCGGGACACGCCTGAGCAAGCAAGCCCAAACAGTTCTGGCTTTCGATTACGGCCTGCGCCAAATTGGTGTTGCCACCGGCAACTCTTTGTTCGGTACTACTCATGCCCTACCCATCCTCAAAGCCAGGGACGGAGTCCCCAACTGGGCTTCCGTGGCAGCACTGGTGGATGAGTGGCAACCTGACCTGTTGGTCGTGGGCGAGCCGCTGAACATGGACGGCAGCGTCAGCGAACTATCAGAAAAAGCCCACAAGTTCGGCCGACGGCTGGGAGGGCGGCTGAATTTGCCGGTGCAAATGGTGGACGAGCGCTTAAGCAGCTTTGAAGCCAAGCAACAAAGCAGGGAAAGAGGTCATGGAGGTGACTACAACAAAAACCCGATAGACAGCCTGGCAGCAGAGTTAATCCTGCAGACCTGGCTATCAGGGCAAATCGGGGCGGACTCCTAAGACCGACCCATAAAACGGCCCTTGTCCTCGTTTTCCTCATAGGACAGAGAGAAATCGTCCGTTGCACCCGCGCCCACCTGGACCTTTTCATGCATTTTAATGGCTAGGCGAACATCATTGGCTGAGTCGGCGTAACGAATAGCGTCTTCCTTGGTGATGAGGCCTTCCTTGTAAGCCTTGGTCAGAGACTGATCGAGCGTCTGCATACCCAACTCGGTAGACTTGGCCATCAAATCCTTGATCAAGTGCACCTCTCCTTTGCGAATCAGGTCTGATACTAGCGGCGAATTCAATAAAACCTCAACCACAGGCACTCGGCCATTACTGCCCTTGCGGGGCAATAACTGTTGAGCCACCATCGACTTCAGGTTGAGGGATAAGTCCATCCACACCTGATGGTGTTGCTCGGGCGGGAAAAAACTCTGAATGCGGTCCAGTGCCTGGTTGGCATTGTTTGCGTGCAATGTGCAAAGGCAAAGATGACCTGTTTCGGCAAATGTCAGTGCCTGCATCATGGTTTCAGCCGTTCGTACCTCACCGATCATGATTACGTCAGGAGCCTGGCGCAAAGTGTTCTTCAGTGCGATATCGAAAGACTCGGTATCCACACCTACTTCGCGCTGCGTGACAATACAATTGCCGTGGTCGTGCATGTATTCGATCGGGTCTTCGATGGTAATGATGTGGCCGCGACTATTCTCATTGCGATAGCCCACCATGGAAGCCAGCGATGTGGACTTACCGGTGCCGGTCGCACCCACAAAAATGACCAAACCGCGCTTGGTCATCGACAGTTCTTTAACGATAGGCGGCAGGCCCAGTTCGTCGATGGTTGGAATTTCGGTAACAATACGACGCAGTACCAGCCCATATTCACCGCGCTGCTGGAAGCAGCTGACACGAAAACGCCCCAGGCCTTCGCGACCGATGGCAAAATTATATTCATGGTGCTCGAAGAAATAGGCCTGCTGTTCTTCGTCCATGGTAGACAAAACCAGCTCGCGAGCCTCTTCAGAGGTTAGCGGCTCGTCCGCCATAGGGAATATATTGCCGTCCACTTTAATTCCGGGCGGTGCACCCGCAGAGACAAAGCCATCAGAAGCTCCCTCATCGACGACTCGTTGTAGCAAATCTTCTATTTTCATGGTGCCTCCTTTATTTTCTTCTTTTGCGCAGGCCCTAGAAATTCTCCGGCATACGTGCTTTTTCGCGAGCGGCTTCGCGAGAAACAACCCGCTTTTCCACCAACTCCTGCAGACACTGGTCCATGGTCTGCATACCAAGGGCGTGGCCAGTCTGGATGGCCGAGTACATTTGCGCCACCTTATCCTCGCGAATCAGGTTTCGGATCGCCGAAGTACCACGCATAATCTCGTGAGCCGCCACCCGACCGCCGGTAGTTCGTTTGAGCAGGGTCTGGGAACAAACTGCCATCAAAGACTCCGAGAGCATAGAGCGAACCATGTCTTTCTCTGCAGCGGGAAATACGTCGATCACCCGGTCGATTGTTTTTGCGGCAGAGGTTGTATGCAAAGTACCGAAAACCAGGTGTCCGGTTTCCGCTGCAGTGAGTGCGAGACGGATGGTTTCCAGATCGCGCATTTCACCCACCAAAATAATATCCGGGTCTTCACGCAACGCAGAGCGTAATGCCTCAGAGAAGCCCAGGGTATCCTTATGAACTTCCCGCTGGTTAACCAGGCACTTCTTGGACTCGTGAACAAATTCGATAGGGTCCTCAATGGTGAGAACGTGCTCATACTTGTTATCGTTAATGAAATCGACCATAGCGGCGAGTGTGGTGGACTTTCCTGAGCCGGTTGGTCCGGTAACCAGCACCAGGCCACGAGGCATCATGCAAATATCCCGAAACACCTGCCCCATGCCCAGATCTTCCATCGTCAGGACTTTCGAGGGGATTGTTCTGAATACCGCACCGGCACCACGATTCTGGTTGAACGCATTGACTCGAAAACGAGCCACGCCTGGAACTTCAAAAGAAAAGTCTGTTTCCAGAAACTCCTCATAGTCCTTGCGTTGTTTGTCGTTCATGATGTCATAAATCAATTCATGAACTTGTTTGTGGTCCATGGGAGGAAGGTTGATTCGGCGAATATCGCCATCGACCCTGATCATCGGCGGTAAACCCGCCGAAAGGTGAAGATCCGATGCCCCCTGCTTAGCACTGAATGCGAGAAGTTCTGTAATATCCATATTTATCCTCTCTGGTAGGGCGTTTGCCTGGTGGGCTCCCCTGATAACGCCAGACCCGCAGCACCATGGCCGCTTGTTTTTCTGTATTTAGGGCTTTGCTGTGGCCCCAACGGCCGCGAATCAGCTACCATTCATGCCATGACTCAGCCCTTATCTAAAGACAATATAGCAAAGCTACTCAAGAGAGTACGAATCAGATCACAAAAAAGCCAGAAAGCCGAAAGTGACATAATACTGCTTGCGGTCAGCAAAACCCGGCCCGCTGACGACGTCCGGGCTGCCTACGATTGCGGCCTGACCCAGTTTGGAGAAAACTATCTGCAAGAAGCGGTCGACAAAATTACCGATCTGGCCGACTTACCCATTACCTGGCATTTCATTGGTCCTATCCAGTCCAACAAAACACGGCCTATCGCAGAGCACTTCCAATGGGTGCAGAGCATAGAGCGGCCAAAAATTGCCCGCCGACTGAATGAGCAGCGACCCGATAGCCTGCCCCCCCTGCAAGTGTGCCTGCAGGTCAATATCTCCTCAGAACAGAGTAAGTCGGGGGTCAGCCTGAATGAACTGGATGAGCTGGCAGCGCTGGTGGACGAGCTTCCCCGCCTCCAATTGAGGGGTCTCATGGCCATCCCGGCAGCCACCGATTCTGAGTCCGAGCAACGGGCCACATTTGCCGCCCTGCGCAAGGCCTTCGAACAACTGAAGTTGAAGCACCCTCAAATTGACACCTTATCGATGGGCATGTCCGGCGATATGGAATCAGCCATTGCCGAGGGCTCGACCATGGTTCGTATAGGCACCGCGATCTTTGGCCCAAGACAGGGGTGATATTGTTATACTAAAGCGCTAAGACACCGACCGCGCGGATGCCTGGATTCTGGCCTGGGCGGTAAAGACAAGCCCACAACCTTGTGCAAGTCACTGAGAACATAATTGAAGACACCTACAATAGCCTTCATCGGCGCCGGCAATATGGCTACCAGCATCGTCGGCGGCCTGGTCGAAGCTGGACATCCCGCTGACTGTATCCGCGCTGCTGATCCCTTCCCAGAGAGCATTGAGCGGCTGCAACAGATCGCTCCAGTGCATGTCTGCTCTGATAACCGGGAAGCAGCCCGGGGGGCAGATGTGATCATTCTGGCGGTGAAGCCACAGGTTATGGCTGAGGTCTGTCGCGGAATCGCAGAAGCCGTGACTGCAACCGCGCCGCTGGTTATCTCCATCGCCGCGGGTATCACCATCGATAGCATGTTGACCTGGTTGGGACGCGAAACCGCCATCGTGCGCTGCATGCCCAATACACCTGCTTTGCTGGGCTGCGGGGCCAGCGGACTGTTTGCAAACGCCAACACCAGCGATCAGCAGCGAGCATATGCAGAGCAGGTGTTGTCTGCTGTCGGGATTCTTGACTGGGTTCCCAAAGAACGGGACCTGAATGCGGTCACCGCACTTTCGGGCAGCGGCCCGGCCTACTTTTTCCTGTTTATGGAAGCGATGATCGATGCAGGAGTAGCGCAGGGACTGGACCGGGAAACCGCCCGCAAACTCGCCCAGCAGACCGGTTTGGGTGCTGCGCGGATGGCCCTTGAAAGCGATGTCGATCTTGTAGAGTTACGCCGCCGGGTAACCAGCCCGGGGGGCACCACCCAGGCAGCCATCGAAAATTTCGAAACGGCTGGCCTGCGTAAACTGGTGGATGATGCCATGCAAGCAGCCGCCGACAGAGCCGATGAAATGGCAAAGGAAATGGGATAAGGGCATGGGCGCTTTAAACGAAATATTCACCTACCTGATACAGACTGTTCTGACCCTGTACATGATGGCAATGCTGTTGCGCTTTGTGCTGCAACTGGTGCGAGCTGACTTTTACAATCCTGTCAGTCAGTTCCTGGTAAAAATCACTAATCCATTGGTCATCCCGCTGCGCAAGATAATTCCAGGGCTTGGTGGCCTGGATATCGCCTCGCTACTTTTGACCTTGATACTGCAATGCCTCGCAATCGTTCTGCTTATGGCGCTTTACGGCCTCGGTATGCCCAACATCGGCCTGCTGCTGGTATGGTCGGTACTTGGCGTGACAGGACTGATGGTTAACGTCTACTTTTTTGCCCTGCTGGCCATGATTATCCTGAGCTGGATTGCCCCGGGCAGTAGCAACCCCGCGGTTTATCTGCTGTACCAGATCACCGAACCGGTTATGGCGCCTTTCAGGAAACTACTGCCTTCTGCGGGCGGCATGGATTTTTCGCCTATTCTGGTATTCATTCTTATCAATATCATTCAGATTGCGTTGCGCCACATGGCCGCGGGCGTGGGCCTGCACCCGGCCCTGGTAATCGGACTCTGACAGCCACGCGATGAGCGCTAACTTCGACAGCCACTCGATTGGCATTGTTACCCCCCAGGTGGCCCGCTTTGATGACCCCCTGATGCTCGCCTGTGGCAGGGAATTACCCAATTATGAGCTGACTTACGAAACCTATGGTGAGCTCAACCATGACAACAGTAACGCAGTACTAATCTGTCATGCATTGTCCGGGCACCACCATGCCGCGGGTTATCATAGCGAAGAAGATCGCAAGCCAGGCTGGTGGAACGAGTGCATCGGCCCCGGCAAGCCCATCGACACTAATCAATTTTTTGTCGTCAGCGCCAATAATATCGGAGGCTGTCACGGCTCAACCGGACCCGCGTCCATCAACCCAGCGACGGGAAAGGCCTGGGGGCCAGATTTTCCATCACTGCGTGCAAGGGACTGGGTAAATAGCCAGGCCCGGCTGGCAGACCGTTTGGGTATCGATTGCTGGGCCGCTGTCATAGGCGGCAGTTTGGGCGGCATGCAGGCTATGCGCTGGTCGCTTGAATACCCTGACAGGCTCAAGCACTGTATTGTCATTGCAGCAGCCATGAAGCTAAGCGCCCAAAACCTGGCGTTCAATGAACTCGCCCGACAAGCCATAGTTTCCGATCCCGCGTTTGAAGACGGTAACTATATTTATAAGGGTGCAGTACCGGGCCAGGGTCTCGCTCTGGCGAGAATGGTCGGTCATATCACTTACTTGTCTGACGAAGCCATGGCCAACAAATTTGGCAGAGAGCTTCGCTCAGGAAGCTTCGAGATGGGCGACGAGGACAATATCGAGTTTCAGGTCCAGAGCTACCTGCGTCACCAGGGCAGTCAATTCTCGGGAAACTTTGATGCCAATACCTATATATTAATGACCCGGGCACTGGATTATTTCGATCTGGCCCGCGAATACCAGCACGACCCTGTGAAAGCATTCAGCAACGCGAACTGCAGCTTCTTTGTCGCCTCGTTCTCAACAGACTGGCGATTCGCACCGGCTCGCTCACGGGAAATCGTCAATGCCTTAATTGCCGCCGATCGTCCGGTGACCTACACGGAAATCGAGGCCGACGAGGGGCATGACGCTTTTCTCATGCCCATACCACGCTACCTGGAAGCGTTTTCAGCTTATATGAAGCGGGTGGGGGAAAGCTGATGCGCCTGGACCTTACTCACATACAACGCTGGATAGCTCCTGGTTCAAGGGTGCTGGACCTGGGCTGTGCTGACGGTGAATTCCTGCAGACTCTCCGTGATCAGCGACAAGTGCGTGGCACGGGGATCGAAATCGACCAGGCCGATATCAACAGCGCTATCGGACGTGGCTTGAATATTATCGAACAGGATATGGATAAAGGCCTGGCAAACTTCCCCGACCAGAGCTTTGATACCGTAGTGCTCGCCCACGCTCTGCAGGCTGTCCATTACCCGGATCGAGTGCTGGAAGAAATGCTGCGCATTGGCCGCCAGGGCATAGTCACTTTTCCCAACTTCGGCCACTGGCGCTGCCGCCTGTTCCTCGGTGCAAGAGGACGCATGCCAGTCTCCAGTTTTATGCCACACACCTGGTACAACACGCCTAATATCCACTTTTGTACCGTGCACGACTTCGAAGCCCTTTGCAGTGAACGAGGAATACGAATTCTGGCGCGCGACGTGGTAGGCAACACAGAGCGCGAACCGATGCTAGCCAATGCCTGGCCGAATTTGTTCGCCACCACTGCGATCTATCACATTACCCGCTGAGGTCAGCATGCGTACACTTTTTCTTACCTTTCTCATCATGGCACTGTGGCCTGCTGTCGCGGCCCATGGTCAACAGTCAAAAATGTTCGGTCCTTTTGAGCTGCACTACAGCGTAGTTAACACTACCTTTCTTGAACCCAGCGTCGCCGCTACGTACGGGATTATCCGCGGCGAAGAGCGCGCCATACTGAACCTGTCGGTGCGCGAACACCTGGATGCAGGCGGCGACGTAGGCCGCCCCATGCAATTAAAGGGCACTAGCAGGGATCTACTGCAAAAACTCGATGTCCTGGAGTTTCAGGAGATCCGCGAAGGGCCTGCCGTTTACTACATCGCTGAATTCAAATTTCTCAACGAGGAGCACCGGTCTTTTGAGGTCTACTTTCGACCAGAGGGTGCTCAACAAACCTACACATTCGAACTCAAGCATCAGATGTACAAGGACTAAGCCCGCCCATGGACAAACAAACCGTGGTTCTCGCCAGTGGCAACGCAGGGAAGCTCAAGGAACTGAACCGTACCTTGACCCCACTTGGGCTGGAACTCAAATCACAGGCAGAATTTGACGTTCCCGAGGTAGCCGAAGACGGGCTTAGTTTTGTTGAAAACGCTATTATCAAAGCCCGCGCTGCCTGTCGCCACAGTGGACTGCCGGCAGTCGCCGACGACTCCGGGCTAGAAGTGGACCACCTGAAAGGCGCGCCAGGCATTCACTCAGCCCGCTATTCCGGGGCAGGTGATATAGCCAATAATGCAAAGTTACTTCGCGCACTCGAAGGGGTGCCCGAGCCACAGCGCGGTGCCCGCTATCAATGCGCATTAGTGTATATGCGCCATGCTGAAGACCCCACGCCAATCGTTTGCCAGGGTAGTTGGGAAGGACGCATTCTAGAAGCTGAACAGGGCGTAAATGGGTTTGGTTACGATCCTTTGTTTTATCTACCAGACTATCAGTGCAGCGCGGCCGAGCTCTCGACGGACATCAAAAACGGTATTAGTCACCGCGCAATTGCCAGTGCTCTGCTGCTGAAGGCTTTAGGCACAAGCGCCTAAACCCAATAATGTCGCTGCCCCCACTTAGCCTTTATATTCACCTTCCCTGGTGCGAGCGCAAGTGCCCCTATTGTGACTTTAACTCCCATGAGAGCAGTCATGTTCCAGAGCAGGCCTATATCACCGCGCTTTTGCAAGACCTGGACGCCGACCTGGCCATGGCGGCTGGGCGTGAAATCCAGACCCTGTTCATCGGTGGAGGAACCCCGAGCCTGTTTAGCGCCGAGGCGATCTCCCGCTTGCTGGCGGGCATCGGTGACAGACTTGAACTGGCCCCTGACGCAGAGGCGACCATGGAGGCAAACCCGGGAAGCGCCGAAGCGGACAAATTTCTCGGCTTTCGCCAGGCAGGCATTAATCGTCTCTCGCTGGGTGTCCAGAGTTTCCAGGATGACAAGCTGGGCGCGCTAGGGCGGGTGCACGATAGTAAGCAGGCCCGCGCTGCCATCGAATATGCCAGTGCCGCCGGCTTCGATAGTTTCAATATCGATTTAATGCACGGTTTACCGGGACAAACTGAAGCAGACGCTATTTACGACCTAGAAACAGCCATCAGCTTCCATCCGCCGCATTTGTCCTGGTATCAGCTGACGATTGAACCCAATACCGTCTTCAACAAACGACCACCCACTCTGCCGGTAGAAGACGCCCTGGCAGACATTCAGGACCGGGGGGAATTGTTGCTTGAAAATCAGGGCTATGCCCAATATGAAGTGTCGGCCTACAGCCGTCCCGAGTTGCAGTGTCAACACAACCTCAACTATTGGTCCTTTGGTGACTATCTAGCCCTGGGCGCAGGCGCTCACGGCAAAATTACCACAGCCGACGGCAGCATCAGACGCTACGCCAAGACCAGGGCACCGCAAGACTATTTGCAGGGCGAGCGTTACACCGCCAGCAAGCGCGTTCTCAACCAGGGTGAGCTTATCGGAGAATTTATGATGTTTGCCTTACGGCTCAATAATGGCTTCAGCACACAGCGGTTCGAGCAGGTCACCGGATTGTCAGCAGATCAACTGCGCCCAAAGGTGCAGTCACTAGCGGATCGAGAACTACTTTCTACGGACGGCGACAATATTCGAGCAACACCTCTAGGAAGGCGCTTCCTCGACAGCGTGATCGCGGAATTTCTGCCTAACGACTGACCCTGGGCCAGCCGACCTGATAACTCACTGCGCAGGCAGTGAAATAGCTGCGGTACTAATCTTTTACAAACAAAAGATCCCAAACCCCATGCCCGAGTCGCTCCCCACGGGCTTCAAACTTGGTCAGTGGCCGATCATCGGGCCGAGGAGAAAACTGCTCGGGCCCGACGCTATTCGACAAACCCTCGGCAGCGGTCAAAACCTCCATCATCTGCTCAGCATACTGCTGCCAATCTGTAGCCAGGTGTAAAATACCGCCGGATTTCAGCTTGCGTGTAAGCTGCGTTACAAATTCGGGCTGGATCAGGCGCCGCTTATGATGGCGTTTTTTGTGCCATGGGTCGGGGAAAAAAATCTGCACCGTGTCCAGAGATTCATCGGCAATACAGTCGCGCAATACTTCTACTGCATCATGACAATAGACTCTGACATTATTCACGCCCTCATCCACCATGGAATGCAGCAGGCGTCCGACACCGGGTTTATGGACCTCTATGCCAACAAAGTTGTTATCGGGAGCTGCTGCCGCCATCTCTACAAGGGACTGGCCCATACCGAAGCCTATTTCCAGCACCTTTGGCCCGGGCCGGCCAAAACAGGTGTCGAAATCCAGGGGGCCATCTGCATGCACCAGGCCCCAGCGGGACCAATTTTCCTCGTACGCTCGCTCTTGTCCGGGGGTCATGCGTCCGGTGCGCAGCACATAGCTGCGAATGCGACGATGCTTTTCTGTTTCGCTCATATCAACCCAGCAACTTCCAGCCCACTGCTGCCAAACACGCCCAGCCCGCAATGAATGACAGGCCGCCCAGAGGGGTAAGGGCACCCAGCCACTTGGTGTCGGTCATTGCCAGAATATAAAGACTTCCGGAAAATACCGCTATGCCTGACAGGAACAACCAGCCGGCGCTTTTAAGCATGACGGTCTGGGGCTGACTAAGGGCAATCACCCCCACCGCCAACAGGGCCAGTGAATGGTAAAAGTGGTACTGAACTGCAGTTTCGAAAACTCGCATCATGTCGTTATCAAGCTTGTCGCGCAAAGCATGGGCGCCAAAGGCGCCGAAAGTAACTGCCAACATGCCACTGAGGGACGCGAGGGTAATAAATAGTTTTGCCATGGTTTGTATCTGTCCTGAAACTGAAGAAGCCCACTGGATGGGCGATGACCGAAGACAATCATCGCCCACACAGTGGGCTCCTACAAGAGTATGTTGGCTAAATCAGGCGGCGATGGCGACCTTTAGCTTTTTCATCGCATTCGCTTCTAACTGACGAATACGCTCTGCCGAGACACCGTATTGATCGGCAAGCTCGTGCAGGGTCGACTTATCCTCGGCCAGCCAACGCTGTGCCAGAATATTGCGGCTGCGTTCATCCAGGTCTGCCAAAGCACTGTGCAGTTGGGCCTGCGAGTTCTGCTTCCAGTCACCCTCCTCTACTGTCTGGGCGGGGTCGGAGCTATGATCTTCCAGGTAATACTGGGGTGCTTGCCAAGCGTCATCATCATCGCTGTCAGTAGACATATCGTATGCGAGGTCACGACTAGTCAGTCGGCCTTCCATGCGGTGAACTTCTTTCACGTCAACCCCAAGGTCCTCAGCGACAGCCTTGGCCTCGTCAGCGCTGAGCCACGACAGGCTCTTCTTCTTGCTGCGTAAATTAAAGAACAGTTTGCGTTGCGCTTTAGTGGTCGCCACTTTGACAATACGCCAGTTACGCAGAATGTACTCATGCATTTCTGCCTTGATCCAATGGACGGCAAAAGAGACCAGCCGAACGCCCTTCTCCGGGTCAAAGCGCTTAATGGCTTTCATCAAACCCACGTTGCCTTCCTGAATCAGGTCGGCTTCAGCCAGGCCATAGCCAGAGTAGCTGCGGGCAATGTGGACGACAAAACGCAAGTGAGACATCACCAGCTCTCGGGCAGCGGTGAGGTTGTCATTGTAAAAGAGATCTTCTGCCAGTTCCCGCTCGCGCTCAGGACTGAGCACAGGGATACTGCCAACGGCTTGCACATAGGCGGCAAGGTTGGCTCCCGGTACCATCTGATCGACGGGTTGCAGGTTACTACTCATAAAAGACCTCCATTAAATTTTGGCCAGCAATATTAGCACTCTTTGTATTAGAGTGCTAATCACCACATAGTTCCATGGAGGTATCAAAAAAAAGCATACTTTTTTATTATAATCAGTAACTTATGCTCAAAATTTTGCCAAACGCACCGGTTGCAGGCAATTTTGCGAGACGGGGTAAGCTGCCACCTAAAACCCACTAACGGGGCTGGATTGCAGCCAGATGGCGCGTGACTGCAAGCCAGGCGCCAGCCAGACCTAGCAGCCCGCCCAGGATAAGCAGATTGAGAGCGCCCATCATGCCCAGTCCCTCCAGTTCAAAGTCACTCTGGTACAAAGCGGCCAATTCAGAGACCGGCGATTCCAGAAACCAAAGAGACAAACTCACCAGCAATGCGGCAAAAAAGCCGCCTCCGACACCGTACCAGAGTCCCGTATATAAAAAAGGTCGACGCACGAAAGGATTGCTGCCCCCCACCAATTTCACAATGACGATCTCTTCCCGGCGATTCTCGATCGACAGGCGAATGGTATTACCTAATATCAATACCACCCCTAAAACCAACAGCCCGCCAATGGCCATGACCAGGCGCCGGCTCAACTGCATGATGCTGTTGAGACGTTGCAGCCATTCCATATCCAGCACCGCCTCCGCCACTTCTTCTCGCTGGGCTAACTGCGAGCGCAGGCCATCGGTGGCGGTTCCCACCAAAGACGCAACCGGAGTTACCAATAACAGATTGGGCAGCGGGTTTTTCTCCAGGCTAGCCAGCACATCCGCAAAACCAGACAGCGCGCTAAATTCAGCCAGAGCATCCTCGCGCGACACAAAGTGCACCCCGGCCACATCGTCCCTGGCTTCAATTTCACGGACTAAAGTTTCAGCTGAAGCCGAGTCCTGACCCTCTTTAAGAAATAAGGAAATCTGCGAAGGGCTGTCCCAGCCAGCGCTCAGCTCAGTTGCATTGTCCAGCGCCACATCAAGCCCCACAGGCAATGCCATTGCGATACCAATAACGAGCCAGGTCATCAAGCTGGCGACAAGATTGTCTAACACCCGGTGAAGGCTATCAGCCGCAGACAGTCGATGATGACGCAGCCACGCATTATAACGATCAGATAAACGCGTCTTACTTTGCACTGCGCCTTCGATCCGGGACTTACTCACAGGGCACCCCCGGTCACCAGGCGGCCTTCACTTAACGTGATGATTCGGTGGCGCAACTTGGAAATCAATATCAGGTCGTGGCTGGCGATGAGTACCGTGACGCCCACCTGGTTGAATTCCTCGAACAGCTGCATGATTTCAGCAGACAGCGCCGGATCGAGGTTTCCCGTGGGCTCATCAGCCAACAGGATCTTTGGCTTGCCCACTACCGCGCGTGCGATGCCTACTCGCTGCTGTTCCCCCCCTGACAAGGTTACTGGCAAGGCCCGTTCGCGATTCAGTAAGCCCACCTTGTCCAACGCCGCGCGCACTCGTCTGCCAATCTCTCGATGATCGTAACCGGCAATGACTAAGGGCAGAGCCACATTGTCGAATACGCAGCGATCAAAAAGCAGCTGATGGTTCTGGAACACCACGCCGATATCCCGTCGATGAGCGGGAATACTTCGATTTGGAATGCTCGCCATGTCTATCCCATCGACGATGACCTTGCCGCGGGTTGCCCTATCCATCAACATCACCAGGCGCATCAGCGTGCTCTTACCCGCGCCAGAATGGCCGGTCAGAAAAACCAGGTCATCTTTGACAATCTCAAAGCTGACTTCACGCAGGGCATCGTGGCCCTCATCATAGCGCTTACTGACGCGCTCGAAGCAGATCATGCAGGGTCTTCGTTCCCGGCGAACAAGGCCTCGATAAAAGGCTCAGCCTCAAAAGGTCTTAAATCATCTACCGCCTCTCCAATACCGATAAACCGAATCGGTAAACCCAGTTTTTTGGCGATCGCAAAAATTACTCCACCCTTGGCCGTACCATCAAGCTTGGTCAGGCTAATGCCTGATACGCCTACCCATTGCTGGAAATGATCGGCCTGGGCCAGGGCATTCTGTCCAGTGCCCGCATCCAGTACCAGCATCACTTCGTGGGGAGCACTTTGATCGAGTTTACCCATCACCCGAACCACTTTCTTAAGCTCCTCCATCAAATTGTCCTTGTTGTGCAGACGACCCGCCGTGTCAGCAATCAACACATCGATATTCCGGGCCTGTGCGGCCTGTAATGCATCGAAAATGACGGAAGCGCTGTCTGCACCGGTGTGTTGTGCCACCACTGGCACACTGTTTCTGTCACCCCATACCTGCAACTGCTCTACCGCTGCAGCCCGAAAGGTATCGCCGGCCGCCAACATGACTGACTGCCCCTGGGACTGAAATCGCTTCGCCAGTTTACCGATGGTTGTGGTCTTGCCGACACCATTTACGCCGACCATCAATATTACATAAGGTTGATGCCCGCTTACTGACAGCGGCTGCTCGCAGGGCTTCAGTAAAGACAGAAGTTCTTCTTTGAGCGCCCCTTGTAACAATTCCGGATTGGTCAATTCCTTACGGGATACACGTAACATGAGCTTGTCGATAATATCCATGGTGGCCTCGATACCCACGTCGGCCATCAGCAAACGCGACTCCAGTTCCTCGAGCAACTCTTCGTCGATTTCCTTGCGCCCTAGGAACAGGTTCCCCAAACCCTGAACCAGACTATCGCTGGTTCGCCCAAGGCCCCGGCGCAGGCGGCCGAAAATTCCGGGCTTGTCCTGGGGCGCTGCGTCATTAGTGAACCCCGGCGTTGCCTCGACTTGAGGCTCGGGCTGAGCCGAGCTTTCAACAGCGGGCTCAGGGAGTTCCTGTGCAGCGCCTGCCTCGGCAAGCGGTTGCGCTTCCAGCTTGTTCTTTCGTTTGAAAATTTTCATATCGGTCGTGTTAAAGTCTGCAGTCACCAGAAGGGTAGCCGCGAAAGGGTCTATCCTACCACTGCTGTACAGAGTGATTAAATGTCGAGAGGCACAAAAGGCCTAAGCGGTAACGGTCAATTACGCATCATCGGCGGTCAATGGCGCGGTAGGAAGCTGTCATTCACTGCAGCTGAAGGCCTTCGGCCCACCTCCGACCGGGTGCGAGAAACCCTGTTCAACTGGTTGGCTGCGGATATACATGGGGCGAAATGCCTGGATCTCTTCGCCGGCAGCGGTGCTCTAGGGCTGGAATCGCTGTCCCGGGGGGCGACCCATTGCGACTTCATCGATACGTCCGCCGCGGCAATCAAGCAGTTGCAATCACATTTACAAGTCCTTGATGACGCAAGCCGAGGCCGCTGCCATAACGACTCTGCGCTGTCCTTCCTCACCAAGGCGCAGCAGCGCTGGGACATCGTATTTGTAGACCCCCCTTTCGGCCAGGACCTGCTTGCCCCAACCTGTGACCTATTGAATCAACTAAAATGCCTTTCGCCGGGAGCGATGGTTTACGTAGAGTCCGGCGCTAAAGAAAAGCTACCTGATTTCCCAGCGAGCTGGGAGCCGCATCGGGAGAAAAAGGCCGGGGGCGTTAGCTACCGCTTGTTCATTGTTCACCCCGAGTAAATCGGGTTACCATCCGCAGCTAAAGTAACTGCAAGGCTGAGCGCTATGCGCACCAACACTGTCATCTATCCCGGTACTTTTGATCCCATCACTAACGGCCACGTGGATCTTACCGAGCGCGCCTCCCGGCTGTTTGGCCGGGTGGTGGTTGCCATCGCCTACAGCGAGAAAAAGACACCCTTATTCGACCTGGAGCAACGAATAGCCCTGTGTGAGGCGTCTCTCTCTCACCTGGATAACGTTGAAGTGACTGGGTTTAGTAATCTTTTGACCGATTTTGCCAAAAGCCAAGACGCGAGATGCGTGCTGCGAGGATTGCGGACGGTGGCCGATTTTGAGTACGAGTTTCAGCTGACAAACATGAACCGGGCCATGTTCCCGGAGTTCGAGAGCGTGTTTCTGACACCCTCTGAACATCTGTCATTTATCTCGTCATCCCTGGTTAGGGAAATCGCCGCCCTCAAAGGCGATATCACGCCCTTTGTGCCTGAGCCCGTCGCCCTGGCACTGCAGTCTCGATTCGCCGACTAAAGATTTGGCGCAATGGGGTCTGCGTTGAGCCCCTGGCCGCGTTTGACTGACTAGCCCTATTCGCGTGCCGCTCTGGAAGCGCGAATTGAGTCCACGTCTTTGTTGGTGTAGCCCGTGTTACGACAACCCAGGCAACGCATGAACGTCGTTGCACCGGGGCCAATCACCAGTGTTTCCGCAGCTTCACCTGCATGTCCAGCAAGCAGCGTAAAGGGCAGGCTGACCAACCAGACGGCGGCACCACCCACTGTCATCACCAACCCGACCGGGCGCGCCACCAACAAATCACCCACCATAGCCCACTCGTTGGGGCTCTCGTCGACCGCTTTCGCTGCCAACAGCGACTGTGGAATCAGCAAGCATGAAATCATCAGGGCTATTACAAGGCGCTTCGCGCCAACCGTTTTTTTCATATTATTTCTCCGCGGGATCCCTTCCCCGTCCCCTATGGTCTTTTTAGTGTAGCCTGTTCAACGCTGGCAGGCCACGCAGTACACGGTAGTTCGCTGACTAATTCGACTTTCTTGCAATTTCTCGCTGCAATGCTTGCAGGGTTCGCCCCCACGGCCATAAACATATAACTGTTGGGCAAAGTATCCAGGCTTTCCATCACCACCCACGAAATCTCTAAGTGTAGTACCACCATGATTTATAGCGGAAGTAAGCACTAACTTCACTTGGTCAGCGAGGCGCTGATACCTGGCCTTTGAAATTCGCCCGGCAGCCCGGTTGGGGCGAATGCCCGACAAAAACAGAGCCTCGTTAGCGTAAATATTACCAACGCCGACAACGATTTTTTGGTCCATCAGGAATGATTTGATCGGGCCTTTACGTCCTCGGGATCGTCTATAGAGAAGCGCTCCATCGAACGAATCTGATAGCGGCTCTGGCCCCAGGTTTTCTAACAGGGCATGGGATTCCCCGTGGGCCACCCATAAACAACAGCCAAAGCGGCGGGGATCGTTGTAGCGAAGGACGTTACCGCCAGCGAGTTCAATATCGAAGTGATCGTGCCGTGCAGGTTGCTGTGAGGGAAGTACCAGACGCAGCGAACCAGACATTCCCAGATGCACCAACAAAGCTCCGGCAGCGGTATGGAATAGTAGGTATTTTGCCCGACGTTCCACGCGCTCTATACGTTGCCCCTGGAACAAGCCTGGAAGGTCAGGGGGAATAGGCCAGCGCAAACGGCCCTCTCTAACCAGCAGGCGTTTCACCCGTTGGTCTTTTACATGGGGTTCTACCCCACGACGAGTGGTTTCTACCTCGGGAAGCTCCGGCATGACAATCTATCAACAGCAAAACCCACATCATACCGCGACAGCGGGCACAAAAAACCCCGGGACTATGCCGGGGTTTCAGGATGTATTATGCAGAGCGGCTTACTTAATTTTGCCTTCCTTATACATCACATGCTTGCGGGCGACTGGATCGTACTTCTTCTGCTCCAGCTTATCCGGGGTGGTGCGCTTGTTTTTGTCAGTGGTATAGAAGTGTCCAGTACCAGCTGAAGAATTCATGCGAACTTTTTCTCTCATCGATCTTCTCCTTAAACCTTCTCGCCGCGAGATCGCATTTCTTCAAGAACGGTTTCGATACCCTTCTTGTCGATAATACGCATACCCTTTGAGGATACCCTCAGGCTCACGAAGCGTTTCTCAGACTCCACCCAAAAGCGGTGCTTGTGGAGATTAGGCAAAAAACGGCGACGGGTGCGGTTTTTTGCGTGTGATACGTTGTTACCGGTGACCGGACGCTTGCCGGTGACCTGACATACTCTTGCCATGATCCTGTCTCTCCCAAAATCGCGGGATTTCATAAAAAATAAGTGGCCATAACGGATCCGAAAAAGGACCCCAGCCGCACGGAGCGCGACTTTATACCAGAAGGGCTAGACCATAGCAAGAAAATCTCTGCCCGGAGCTCTTCTCCAGCACTGGCACCTGCTATGCGACACGCGCGACCTGCTAGCCTGGCCAGGTTCACAGCAGCCCCTGCTCGGCAAAAGAAAATTCACAACCAGATCCAACGATAATGTGGTCCAGAACCCTTATATCCAGCAGGCCCAGGGCAGCAACCAGGCGCTCAGTGATACGCTTGTCTGCACTGCTGGGCTCGGCCACTCCAGAGGGATGGTTATGAGCAAAAATCACTGCAGCCGCCCGATATTGCAGAGCTCGGACCGCAACTTCCCGGGGGTAAACTGCGGCTCCGTCCAGCGTTCCAAGAAAGAGGTCCTCACAGCGCATGATGCGGTGCTGGTTATCCAGAAAAATGACACTGAATACCTCTCTCACCCGGCTGCCCAGGTGATGCTGCAAAAACAGCCGGGTCTGGCCAGGACTGGAAAGCACGTCCGCTCCCTGCAGCTCTTGCAAAGCCCGGCGGCGAGCGAGCTCTATCGACGCTTGCAGCAGGGCATACTTGGCATCACCTATCCCCTGAAAGGCCAGCAAACTGCTCGCGTCTGCTCGCATCAAACCTGTCAGTCCACCAAATTGCTGGAGTAGCTCTTTGGCCAGCACAACCGCATTACATTGGCGATAGCCGGTTTGTAACAGCACCGCCAGTAATTCGGGATCCGAGAGACTGTTCGCTCCACGCAATAACAGCCTGTCTCTAGGCCCCTCTCCGGGCTCCCAACGTGCATCCTCCAAGACGCTCCTCCTTGAGCCTCTCTGGCCCCCCGGTGTCAAAAACGCGGGCCAAATGGTATCTTTCGCTGCTTTCGGGTAACTATTGTGGCAATTCAGGTCCGACAATGGCACATCTATTTAATCGTAATGTACTCCTGGGCGTAAGCGGCGGCATCGCTGCCTACAAATCAGCGGAGGTAGTGCGGCAGTTACAGGAGCAGGGAGCCACGGTCCGTGTGATCATGACTCATGGCGCCCAGGAATTTATTACGCCGCTGACCCTGCAGGCGCTGTCAGGTCACCCGGTTCATACCCAATTGCTGGACGAACAGGCCGAGCAGGGCATGGGACACATCGAACTAGCCCGCTGGGCGGACTTGCTATTAATAGCACCCGCAACGGCAGATCTCATCGCTCGTCTGGCGGCGGGTCGCGCCGACGATTTGCTCACAACAGTCAGCCTGGCGACGCCTGCCCCTGTACTATTGGCGCCTGCCATGAATCAACAAATGTGGCGCGACCAGGCCACTACTGCCAATATCGAAACCCTGCAGCGTCGGGATGTACATTTCATTGGCCCGGCAGCTGGAGAGCAGGCCTGCGGCGATATAGGCCCGGGGCGCATGGAGCAACCACCCGCTATCGCCGCAGCTGCTGCGGCACTTTTTCACACTGGCGCGCTGGCTGGAAAAAAAGTTGTTATTACCGCCGGGCCCACCAGAGAGCTGCTGGATCCAGTGCGATATATCTCCAACCACAGCTCCGGCAAAATGGGCTACGCCCTGGCACAAGCGGCGGTTGATGCGGGAGCTGTAACAACCCTGGTTAGTGGACCAGTCAGCTTGGATCCACCCGAGCACGCAAAGTGCCACCGAGTTGAAAGCGCCCAAGAGATGCTGGAAGCATGCCTGGACCTGGTTGCTGATTGTGACATTTTCATCGCCTGTGCTGCGGTGGCGGATTATCGCCCAGCTCAAATAGAAGGTCAGAAAATCAAGAAAGGAGCCGAGGAAATCAGCCTTCAGTTGGTTAAAAATCCCGATATAGTCAATGCCGTCGCAGCCGGCGAACGCGCTCCCTTCACTGTGGGCTTTGCCGCCGAAACCCAGAATGTACTTGGCTATGCCAGGGATAAAATGCAACGTAAGGGCCTGAACATGATTATTGCTAACGACGTCTCGGATCATGGCATCGGCTTCAATAGCGACGAAAACGAGGTCACTGTACTTTGGGAGACCGGGGAACAAGCCCTCTCCAGAGCAGGAAAGCCGGCCATCGCCCGCCAAATCATGGACCTGATCGCCAAGGCCACCAAAAACTAGTTACTCAAAAAGTACCAAAGCGCATTCACGTTGAGGCGTGAGCGTAATATCATCCCGTTCAAGGACACGCTGGCAGGGAACATGCTGAATAAACTTAAAAAAAATAAAGGTGACGCAGCGAAAGAGCCCAAACGCCAGGCTGCAAGTAATCCCCAGGGCATCTCGGCTTCCGGCAATGCGACCTACAAAATAACCGGCACCGGACTAGCGATTACTCTTTTGGTTATTTTGGTGAGCTTCGCCTATCTACTTTTGGTTCGCGAACCTGGCGTAAGGACTCAACAGGCAGATCGGGTTGCCGGTGCTTATGCCACTCAGCAAGCCACCAACATTAGCGCCCGAATCAGCCTTGTGCGCGAGCGGCTGCGAAGTACCGCACAATCTCCACTGGCCTTGTCGGCAATTGCCAGCAGCGCCCGGGAAGACATAGAACTGGTAGAGCAGGCAGTGCTGGACTACTTCCCCGATTTGCTGACCCTCAAGATCGTACCGGTGGGTGACATGGGCACCGCACAGTTTGAAGGCGGCGACCAGGGGCTGCGCAATCATATTGAAGTAGACCTGGTGCGCCGCACGGCAAATGGCGAACAAACCCTGCCCGAGGCGTTTCAATTTGAAAAGCGCTGGCTGACCACGATTGCCGAATTGGTCAAGCACCCGCGGGAAAAAAATCGCAGAGCAGTGCTAGTCGCAACAGTCGATAACCAGGCATTTACCCGGGAGCTTCAGGCCCTGAACTCCGGCACCGGAAAATATGCCCTGGAACAGATGTATACGTCCAGAGATGGTAAAACCAGCACTAACATCATCGCCCAGGCAGGTAGCGGCGACGCGGCGAACTATGAGCGATTCGCCACCATACCCGACACCAATTGGCGAGTCGCTTTCACCCCCTCCAGGGAGTTGATCAGCCTTTTGGGCTCGTCCAGCCGACCCCTTCAGATTGTGCTCATATTGTGCATTGTGGCTACTCTTGGAGGTTTTGCCATTGTCGCTATCCGGATGCCCAATATCATCAAGGACGACGTCAATCGAATGATATCTGCCTCGGACCGCAAGTCTGAATTAAGCCTAGCCATCCCGGAACTAGTCACTGTTGCAAGACAGCTGCGCAGGGCCACGCTGCGCGCTCTTCGCCAGATAGACGGTGGTCATAGTGCTCCAATGCCCAGCATGGAAGTAGAGACGCTAGAATCGGTGAAAAGCGCGCCCTCTGCTGCTGACCTGGATGATGTGTTGGAGCTGGACCTGGTCATGGAGGAAGATCCGGAACAAATTTCCGCCCTTCCCTCTGATTTTCCGGCCCATATATTCAGAGCCTATGATATTCGTGGAGACGCAAGCCGCGAGCTTACCCAAGAATTGATGGCAAACATTGGTCTTGCTCTGGGCACTATCGCTGGCGAAATGGGAGAACAGTCGTTACTGGTAGGCTGCGACGGGCGCAACTCGAGCCCCGTACTTAAGTCCGCGCTGGTACGCTCGCTCATGGAATCTGGTCGCGATGTTATCGACATTGGCCTGGTACCCACACCTGTTCTCTACTTCGCTACCCGCCACCTGAACTGCCGCTCGGGCCTGATGGTGACGGGTAGCCACAACCCCAAGAACGACAATGGCCTCAAAATCGTTCTCAACCAACACACGATACATGCCGGTGGTATTGAGGATGTTCGAGACAAGGTGATCGAGGGTAAATTCAGCAAGGGCAGCGGCAGGATGATCAAAGAGGATGTCATTCCCGCCTACATCGATGCGGTCACCGAAGACATTGCTATCGCGGTGCCCCTCAAAATTGTGGTGGACGCGGGTAATGGCGCGACCAGCGATGTTGCACCCCAATTGTTCGAAGAATTGGGCTGCGAAGTCATTCCAATGTATTGCAGCGTAGACGGCAACTTTCCCAACCATTCTCCAGACACTTCAAACGAGGATAATTTGCGCGCCCTGTGCGATGCAGTCCAACGGGAGGAAGCAGACTTCGGCGTTGCATTCGACGGCGATGGCGACAGATTGGCGGTGGTCACAGGCAGTGGCCGGATTGTCCGCTCAGACACCTTGCTGATGATATTTGCCCAGGATGTGGTGTCACGCAACCCCGGTGCTGATGTCGTGTTTGATGTGAAGTGCAGTCGCAACCTGACCCAGCTGATTACCAGTAATGGCGGCCGCCCTGTGCTCTGGAAAACTGGCCATGCCTTTATGAAGGAAAAAATGGCGGAAACCGGTGCCCTCCTGGGCGGCGAATTTTCCGGCCACATGTTCTTCGGCGAACGCTGGTTCGGTTTCGATGATGGCATGTATGCGGCGGGACGACTGGCTGAAATTATGAGCACTCAGGGTGACAGCCTGGACGACATCATCGATACCTTCCCCGTCACAGTAAATACGCCGGAGATTCTGATACCTGTCTCAGAGCAGAGCAAGCAACCGCTGATCGATAGAATCATCCGTAATACTGATTTCTCCTCGGGCAAGGTCAACACCATGGATGGGATTCGGGTAGACTTCTCAGAAGGCTGGGGTCTGGTTCGAGCGTCCAACACCAGCCCGGCACTGACTGCCCGATTTGAAGCCACTAGTGCAGATGCACTGGAGATGATCATGAACGAATTCCGTGAGCAGATCGCACTGGTAGACTCCACACTTGAACTGAACTTCTGAGCTCAATAGGCTCCCACAGGTAATTCATGTCACTCGATCGCAATGCTGCCCTCAATATCGCCAAGGTACTGACCGAGGCCTTACCTTACATCCAGCGTTTTACCGGCAAGACTATTGTGGTCAAGTTTGGTGGCAATGCCATGGTCGACCCGGAGCTCCACGAGAGCTTTGCCAGGGATGTTGTGCTCATGAAATTGGTAGGCATGAACCCTGTTGTAGTCCACGGGGGCGGCCCCCAGATCGGCTCCCTGCTGGAGAAACTCAACATCCAAACTGAGTTCGTGGATGGCATGCGGGTGACCGACGAAGAAACCATGGACGTGGTGGAAATGGTACTGGGAGGTAGCGTCAACAAGGAGATCGTATCTTCTATTAACCGCAACGGCGGCAAGGCTATAGGCGTTACCGGGAAGGATGGCCAACTTATCAGAGCGCGGAAGCTCAAGGTTACCCGCTATAGCCCGGAACTTGACGCCTCAGAAATCATCGATATTGGCCACGTTGGCGAAGTAGAGCATATCGACACAGAGGTCCTTAAAGTCATTCTTGAAAGTAATTTTATACCGGTGATAGCACCCATCGGAGTAGACAATGAGGGCAGCAGCTACAACATCAACGCCGATCTGGTAGCAGGCAAACTGTCCGAAGTTTTACAAGCAGAGAAGCTGATGCTGTTGACCAATGTCTCTGGCCTGCTAAACAAGAGTGGGGAGATTCTCACCGGACTCAGTACCGAAGAAGTAGACAGCCTTATTGAAGACGGCACAATTTATGGAGGTATGCTGCCAAAAATTGCCTGCGCACTGGACGCGGTCAAGTCGGGAGTCGCCAGTTCACATATTATCGATGGGCGAGTGCCCCATGCTGTGTTACTGGAAATATTCACTGATGTAGGTATCGGTACGCTAATCAGCAACCAGAGGGACTGAACAGGGCAAAAAAATACGGCCCGGGACTATAATTTCAGGCATTTTCGCTCGCTGCTTATTGCAGGGTCACCGGCTAATCGCTAGCATGGAGCATCACCTGAATAGTGTGTAATTTTCATGCCCCCCAGAAAATCCCAACGGCGTCAACAGATCCTGGAAGCACTGGCTCAAATGCTGGAGGCCAACCCCGGTAACAGGATTACCACGGCGGGACTGGCGAAGCAGGTGGGTGTCTCAGAGGCGGCGCTCTATCGTCACTTCCCCAGTAAGTCAAAAATGTTCGAAGGCCTTATCGAGTTCATCGAGGAAACCCTGTTCAGCCGTATCAAGCTTATTCTCAGCGAAGAGCCTAGCGCCACTGGCCGCTGTGAAAAAATGTTGACGTTGTTACTAGCCTTTGCCGAGCGCAACCCCGGCATAACTCGCATTCTTACCGGTGATGCTCTGGCGGGCGAGACCGAGCGCCTGCACGTGCGTGTAGCACAGTTGTTTGACAGGTTTGAAACTCAACTGAAACAGGTTATCCGCGAGGCGGAGATGCGCGAGGGGCTACGCCCGGCTATTCCATTGCCTGCCGCAGCCAACCTGTTAATGGCCACTGCAGAAGGACGCATCTCACAGTACGTTCGCTCTGGATTTAAAAGGTCACCCACAGAAGACTGGAAGCAGCAGTGGGAGCTGCTAATGACGGGGTTTTTCAAGGAAGCTGTCAGTCAGCCGGTTCCCGGACAAGGTGGATTTTCTCAGCCCTTAAACCAGGGCTAACGTCGCGGGTCGTGCGTGGTTTTTTGCTGTTCGGCCCGTTGTTGGGCCATCATGTTGCGCCGGAACTCCACCATATCCAACAAAATCTCAAAGCGCTCAATATCCGCCTGGTAGGCGGCTTCTACCGCTTCGATTTCGACCTGCCGATCGGCAATTGCACGATCAGAAATAGCGATTTCTGACTGCAGGTCTTCAATGGCCTGTAACCGCCCAATATCAACCTCACGGCCCAACCGCTCCATTTCAGCGGCTTGTGCTTGATAGTTTTCGACCTGCTGCTTCAAAGATCGTTTATTGGACTTGATAATACTGACTCGTATTCGTAAATCGCCCAGGCCGCGCTCTGCTGCAGCTTCGATATCCTCTATAGAGCTATAACGCAGCAGTAGTGCCTCGTCCCACTCTTTTAATCGCACCTGTTCTGCTGCCGCTTCTTCTTCCAGGCGCTTTTGCGCGTCTGCATGCTTCTGTTCTTCTGCGGAAAGCTCCCTGGGCACCACCCGGATAACAACTCCTTTGTCATTGACCACTTCGTAGCCTTTCTTGACATGTTCCGGAGGCACCTGAAAACCGACAACCGTCACCTCTTCGTCGTTAACATAACGATATAGATCGGTGGCCTGGGCGACTGTGCCCAGCACCAGTAATAGGACCATGGCTAACAAGTTCGAGGATTTGAGGCAATTAACTTTCATGCCGCCCAATATAGGCGTTGGGTGAATAAGGAACAAGTCAGACCCCGTAGCGAATGCGGTATTCTTTCATTTTTTCCAAAGCTTCTGCAGAACCACCGGTTTGCTCCAGAAAGGTAATGATGTGCCCCATATCAATAATGCTAAGCACAGGAATGGAATATAATTTTTCGAGCTCCTGAATCGCCGACAGTTCACCCGCTCCTCGCTCTTGCCGGTTGAGTCCAATGGCGACACCAGCCAGCTCTGCACCGGCAGACTCTATCATTGCTATAACCTCCCGCACTGCGGTACCAGCCGTAATCACGTCATCGATTATCAGAACACGGCCTGTGAGAGGGGCACCCACGAGCGTACCTCCCTCACCATGGGTCTTTGCCTCTTTTCGATTGTAAGCAAAGGGCAGGTCCATACCGTGATCATTGGCCAATGCCACCGCAGTCGCCGCCGCCAGGGGAATACCCTTGTAGGCAGGGCCCAGCAGCACATCAAATTCAATACCTGACTCGACGATGCGATTAGCATAGCAGCGGCCCAGGGCCGCCAGTGCACGACCACTGTCAAATGCACCTGCGTTAAAGAAATAGGGGCTGACTCGGCCCGACTTAAGGGTGAATTCACCAAACTTAAGCACTTCGTATTCCCTGGCCAGTTCTATGAATTCTTTCTGATATGCCTGCATACCTGCGCTTCTCTCGTCAATATGATCTGTAATCACCAATGTTTGTCGCTTCCGGACTTTGTTATCAAGGCATTCCCAGCTAGAATGCACTGCTGCGCGGTCTTTGTGGCTTACCCGAGCGTTTTCGTATCTGCACGGGCAAAACAAATAATCAGCAGAGACGGGACCGCTAGTCAGTAGCAATCGGAATACAAGTTTCGGATAGTCCTTTTGGAAGTCATAACAGGCCGCCCGATTGGGCTGCATATAATACACGCTCTAATATCAAGGGGCTACGAATGCGGGTCATCAGTTTCAGCGCAGACGGCATCAAGAACGCCGCTGAAAAAGGGTTTTACGACTGGTTAAAAGAGCAGGATGCTGACTTCGTTTGTATTCAGGACCTACGGTGCTCGGAGTATGACCTTCAGGACAACCTTTTCTTTCCCGAGGAATACAACCCCTACTTCTTTGACGATATAGACGGCAAGGCCAACGGCGTTGCGATTTACTGCCGCCAGCTACCCAAGGCAATCATGACTGGCCTTGGATTCGCTGATTTTGATATGGAAGGGCGCTACATTCAGGCGGACTACGAAAATATCAGCATCGGCTGCCTGCTGGCTCCCAGTGCTGAGCCGGGAAATGCCGAGCAGCAATCGCGCAAGAATGACTTTTATGAGCTCCTGGGTAATCACCTACAAAAGGTGCGTAACAAGCGCCGTGAGTTCGTCATCTGTGGCAACTGGAATGTCGCCCACACACCTGCCGACGTTCAGGACACCGAGCGCAACAGCACGATTTCCGGCTTCCTCGCCGAGGAGCGCCAGTGGATGAACGAGCTGTTTACCGAGGGATATATAGACCCCTTCCGCGAGATTAATTCAGACCAGGATGAATTCACCTGGTGGCCTGAGGGAGATCGTGCAACAAACGGCTGGCGTTCAGATTTCCAGGTGATATCCAAAGACCTGCAATACGCCGTAGACTACGGCGCAATCTACAAAAGCCGCGAGTTTTCCACGCACGCGCCGGTCATCATGGATTACGACATCGAGCTGTAAGCACTATGGCAAGCACTCACAAGAGCTCCACAATCTAACCAATACTGAAACCTGGACACTGGCCCAGGCACCGTGGACTAATGCCTGGGCGATCAGCCCTCCGCCAATGCCGCTTTCTGCTTTTCAATCAGCTCCAAAATCCCTGCGCTGGCTAAATCCAACATAGCATTGAGCTCATCGCGGGCAAAAGTAGCCCCTTCAGCTGTGCCCTGCACCTCGATAAAACCGCCGGACTCCCCCATGATCACATTCATGTCGGTATCAGCGGCCGAGTCTTCGGGGTAGTCCAGGTCCAGCACTGGCACTCCCTGGTAGATACCCACAGACACAGATGCCATCATCTCCAGCAGAGGATCGGTGTTGATAATTTTCTTGCGTTGCAGATAGTTAATTGCATCAACCAGGGCGACCAAGGCACCTGTAATGGACGCCGTGCGGGTACCGCCATCTGCCTGAATGACATCACAATCAATATTGATAGTATTTTCGCCTAATTTTTTGAGATCCACCGCGGCCCGCAGGGAGCGTCCAATCAATCGCTGAATCTCTACCGTGCGGCCCCCTTGCTTACCCCGACTGGCCTCGCGCCCCATTCGGCTGCCGGTGGAGCGAGGCAGCATTCCGTACTCTGCAGTAACCCATCCGCTGCCCTTGCCCCGCAGGAAACGGGGCACTCCCTCCTCTACGGAGGCGGTGCATATCACCTTGGTTTTTCCGAAACTAACCAGCACTGAGCCTTCCGCGTGGCAGGTGAAATTACGAGTGATAGAAATGTCCCGGAGTTGTTCCGGGGTGCGACCACTGGGGCGTTGCATAAAGCTCTCCGCTAAACAAAAGCGCCAGTATACGCTGCGTGGCGCACTGTGAGCAGTCCCGGCAAACTGCTACACTCTCATTCCGTCCTATTTCAACGAGGAATCGCAGCATTGGCCAAGATACACAGCATGACAGCCTTCGCCAGGGAGAGCGCTAATACCGAACAAGGGATGCTGACCATTGAACTGCGAACCGTGAACCACCGCTACCTGGATAGCAGCTTCAAACTACCTGATAGCCTGCGCGCGCTGGAGCCAAAGTTGCGTGAAATGATTGCAAAAAACCTGGCCCGAGGGAAGGTTGATTGCATGATGCGACTGCAGGCGAACTCGCAGCGCAGCGCCTCTCTTGTGATCAATAGGGAAATGCTCGAGGATCTGGCTAAAGCGTCCAGTGAGATTGAGACGGTCATGAAAACAGCTCAGCCCACCGCTTTGCAGGTACTGCAATTCCCGGGCATTTGCAGCGCACCTGAGGATTCCGAGGAAGAGCTCCACAAGGCCTCACTCGTGTTAGCCAAACAGGCGCTGAGTTCGCTCGCAGACAATCGCGCTCGCGAAGGGGCGAAGCTTGCCAAGATGATCAACGAACGAATACACCTGGTCGAAGCTGAGGTCGCAGTGACCAAAGCGCGAGTGCCCGAATTACTGCAGCAACAGCGTGACAAGGTGATCGCTCGCATACAGGAACTGGAAGTCGACGTAGATCAGGGGCGGCTTGAACAAGAACTTGTGCACCTTTCACATAAAGCCGATGTCGATGAGGAACTGGACCGCCTCGACGCTCATGTCAGCGAAGTACGTCGCACCCTGGACAAGGGCGGACCCTGTGGCCGGCGTCTGGACTTCCTGATGCAGGAACTCAACCGGGAGGCCAATACTTTGTCCTCCAAATCCACCTCCAGCGGCACCACCCAAAACGCAGTAGAGCTGAAAGTGCTGATCGAGCAAATGCGCGAGCAGATCCAGAATATTGAGTAAGGGCCACAGCAGATGAGCCGTACCGGAACGTTATACACCGTATCAGCGCCTTCTGGCGCAGGGAAAACCAGCCTTGTTGCCGCGCTGATAGAGCGTACCGAGGCTCTGCGAGTCTCGGTGTCTCACACCACGCGGGAAAAGCGGCCTGGTGAAGAAAACGGGGTGAACTACCACTTTGTCGATGAAGGCTCTTTCCTGGCCATGCTGGAAAAAGCCGAGTTTCTGGAGCATGCCAAGGTATTTGGCAACCTCTATGGCACTTCCCAGCCCTGGGTTCAGGATCAGTTGACTCAGGGCACCGATGTCATCCTCGAAATTGATTGGCAAGGCGCTGCGCAGGTAAAGCATCTGCTACCGAATACAAAGGCGATCTTTATTCTTCCACCGTCGAGGTTGACCCTGCTGCAACGCCTGACAGCAAGAGGTCAGGACAACTCAAACACCATTGAGGGTCGAATGGCCGAGGCCGTGGAGGAAATGTCTCACTATATAGAAAGTGATTTCCTGGTGGTAAATGACGATTTTGATCAGGCGCTGGCCCAGTTACAGTCTATTATCGGCTGTCACAGACTGGCCACCGACCAACAGAGAGCGACGCTTGACGACCTCCTGACCACGTTGTTCAGCTGACAATAGGCGGGCATTATTCACGCTGGAGCAATGGGGCTTGGCGAGGTATAATTTCCGGTTCTATTTTTTTACTTATTATGGGAAGTTGTACTAATGGCACGAGTCACTGTTCAAGATTGCCTGGAAAACGTTGCTAACCGCTTTGAACTGGTCATGGTAGCCAGCAAGCGAGCTCGGCAAATAGCGACTGGCGGAAAGGATCCGCTGGTCGAAGAAGAATCTGATAAGCCCACTGTTATCGCCCTGCGTGAAATCGCAGAGGGTCTGGTTACAGCGGACATCCTGACCCGCGAAGACGAGCTGGAGGCCGAGGAAGAACTGGCTGAAGTGATGTCAGAGGCCACCAGCGAGGCTCTCTAAGCTCCGGGGGCATCGAAGAAAGGCAGACCTATGAACGCCATTCAATCTATCGATGCCCTCTCCAACACGCTCCACACCTACCTCACCTCAGAGCAAAGCAATCACGTAAGGCGCGCATACTACTTCGCCGAGCAGGCCCACCATGGTCAGCTTCGGCGCAGTGGTGAGCCTTATGTGACACATCCACTGGCGGTCGCCGGCATTCTTGCTGAAATGCACATGGACCACCAGAGCCTGATTGCCGCCATGCTCCATGACGTTATTGAAGACACTGGTATTCCCAAATCAGCGATTGGCGAACAGTTCGGCGCTCCCGTTGCCGAACTGGTGGATGGCGTCAGCAAATTGACCCAAATGGAGTTTGGATCGCTGGAAGAAAAGCAGGCGGAGAACTTCCAAAAGATGGCTTTGGCCATGGCGCGGGACATCCGCGTGATTCTGGTAAAGCTGGCTGACAGGCTGCATAACATGCGCACGCTGGGTGTACTCCAAACCAGCAAAGCCCGGCGCATTTCCAGAGAGACTCTCGAAATCTACGCACCTATCGCGATGCGCCTGGGTATGAACAATATTCGCATGGAGTTCGAGGATCTGGGCTTTTCTGCCATGCATCCCATGCGGGCGAGGCGGATCGAAGCAGCGCTGCGCAACGCTCGTGGCCACCGCAAAGAACTGGTAGACAAGATTCGCCAGCAAATCGAGGCCACTCTCAATCAGGAAGGCCACCCCGCCGAGGTGATGGGGCGAGAAAAACACCTGTACAGCATTTATAAAAAGATGAAATCCAAGCGTAAGTCCTTTTCCGAGATCATGGACATCTACGCTTTTCGCATCATCGTTGATTCTGTTGACACCTGCTATCGAGTCCTGGGCTGCGTACACAGCCTTTACAAGCCAGTACCCGGCGAATTCAAAGACTACATAGCCATCCCCAAGGCTAACGGTTATCAATCACTGCACACCGTGCTGATGGGTATGCATGGCGTCCCTATCGAAATCCAGATCCGCACCCGCGAAATGGAAGATATGGCAAACAATGGTATCGCCGCCCACTGGCTGTACAAAAGCGATGCACAATCAGCCAATGGCAGCCACGCCAGGGCCCGCGAATGGGTGCAAGGCTTACTGGAGATGCAGCAGCGCGCCGGTAACTCCCTGGAGTTTATCGAAAGCGTTAAAATCGACCTGTTCCCGGATGAGATTTACGTGTTCAGCCCCAAGGGCAGGATCATGGAATTGCCCCGTGGGGCCACCGCCGTCGATTTTGCCTACGCCGTGCACACCGACGTGGGTAACAGCTGTGTTGCCTGCCGCATAAACCGCCGTCTGGCACCACTGTCTGAGCCACTGCAAAGTGGTCAGACGGTTGAAATTCTTACCGCCAAGGGCGCCAGTCCCAATCCGTCCTGGTTTAACTACGCAGTAACGGCTAAAGCGCGCACCAATATTCGCCATTTTCTCAAGAACCAGACGCGCGAAGACTCAGTTGCCCTTGGCCAACGTCTGCTGGATCGTGCCCTCGCAGGGCTGGACAGCAACCTGGAAACCATTCCCGAAGACGAGCTGCAGGAATACCTACAAGAGCACCAGTACGAGTCGCTAGAACAGTTGCTGGAAGATATTGCCAGGGGCAACCGACTCCCGGCTATCACTGCCCAGCAATTACTGGGCGAACCTGCAGAAGAGCAGCAGGAGCCGGATAACGCTCACCCTGTCGCTATTCGCGGCACGGAAGGCTTCATGCTCTCCTACGCCAAGTGCTGCCACCCCATCCCCGGGGATCCCATCGAGGGCTACCTCAGCTCGGAAAAAGGAGTGGTTGTGCATCGGGAGCGGTGCAACAATCTGGGCGATATGCGAGTGAATAGCGAACGCCTGGTCGCCCTGCGCTGGGATGATCAAGTTGAAGGTGAATACGCCGTGGAACTGCGTATTGAAGTCGAGAACCGCCGCGGTATGATCGCGGTTCTAGCCACCCGCATTAACGCCATGGGTGTCAATATTGAGAAAATATCGACCGAAGACAAAGATTACCAGTTCACCTTCGTAGACCTGGAAATGCTGGTTGAGAACCGGATACACCTGGCGCGCATCATGAAGCGCCTGCGCAGCACCACCTCTGTCCGCAAAGTAGTGCGCATCAAGAATTAGGCAACAAGGAGCCACAACGTGACTAACCGCGCAATTATTTCAACGCCTGATGCACCGGCCGCGATTGGGCCTTATTCCCAGGCAGTCAAGGTTGGCAATACGGTCTGGATTTCAGGACAAATTCCGCTTGTTCCTGACACCATGGAGTTGGTCACTGGCGATATTAGCGCTCAGGCAACTCAGGTTTTTAAAAACCTTGCCGCAATCGCCAATGCCGCTGGTGGCAGTCTCAATGACGCAGTGAAAATTAACATCTCCCTCACTGATCTTGGCAACTTCGCAGTGGTTAATGAGTTGATGGCCTCCTACTTTGAAGAGCCCTATCCAGCTCGCGCCTGCGTCCAGGTGGCGGCCCTGCCTAAAGCGGTCGACATCGAGGTTGAAGCCATACTCGCCTTATAATGACTCTCACTGAACTACGCTATCTGGTTGCATTGTCTGAAGCGGGACATTTCCGCAAGGCCGCCGATGCCTGCAATGTAAGCCAGCCGACTCTCAGCATCGCCATCAAAAAACTGGAGGATGAACTGGGCATTGCGCTGTTCGAGCGAGCACGACACAAGGTCAGCCCCACGCCCACGGGAGAACAAATCGTTGCCCAGGCCAGGACGGTGCTGCAAGAGGCCAGCAACCTGGTGAGCATGGCCGAGCAAGGCAAAGACCCGCTCGGCAGCGTGCTGTCAGTGGGGGCGATTTATACCGTTGGTCCTTACCTATTTCCTCGCCTGGTGCCCGGCATAAATCAACTGGCCCCGGAAATGCCCATGTATCTCGAGGAGAACTACACCGCCGACCTGCGAGTCAAACTGAGTAGCGGTGCCCTCGATGCTATTTTCGTGGCCCTCCCGTTCACTGAGCCAGAAGTCGTTACTCGTTCACTATTTGATGAGCCGTTCGTTGTGATGATGCCGCGAGATCACTCTATGGCCAAACAGAGCACTATCGCTCCAACGGCACTGGCAGAACACAAAGTGCTGCTAATGGGTGAAGGTCATTGTTTCAGGGATCAGGTGCTGGAGGCCTGCCCCGGATTACAGGAGTCTATCGTGGCTCATAACGCCCGGGACCACACTGTCGTTGAAGGCAGTTCTCTGGACACTCTCAAGCACATGGTGGCCAGTGGCATGGGCATTACCGTACTGCCCGAATCTGCCGCTAATATCGCCCTTTACTCAGAACACGATTTAGTAGTGCGTCCATTTCAGGAGCCCAGCCCTTACCGCACAATAGCCCTGGCCTGGAGAGTGAGCTACCCCCGTCCCCAGGTGATTGATCTGCTTGCCGAGGCCCTGAAAGATTAGTGCCGGGAATAGCTGCTGATCCAGTAACGCAACTGCGTGGTGTAGGCCCCAAGCTTGCTACCAAGCTTGCAGACGTTGGCATTCACCGGGTTGAAGACCTGCTCTTCCACTTACCGCTACGCTACCAGGACCGCACTCGAGTTACCCCCATAGGCGCGACTCAAGACGGCGTTGATGTAGTCATAGAGGGTGAGGTCCGGGTGGCCGATATCGCTTTTGGTCGGCGCCGAAGTCTGGTTGTTCGCTTACAGGATGGCACCGGCACCATCAGCTTGCGCTTCTTTCATTTTTCCGCCGCCCAAAAAAACAATCTCAAACCAGGCACACGCCTGCGCTGTTTCGGCCAGGTCCGCCGCGGCGGCAGCGGGCTGGAAATGTACCATCCCGAATACCGACAGGTCATCGAGGGCGAAGTCGAGACAGAAGACGCCCTCACTCCAGTTTATCCTGCGCTTGGAGGGATAGGACAAAATCAGTGGCGCAAGCTTTGTGCACAAGCCGTCACGCGGTTAAAGCACAGCACCCCGCAAGAGTTGCTGCCTACAGAGCACCCCCTGCCCTATGGCCTCGGAGAGGCGCTGGTGTTTCTGCACACACCACCGCCGGATGCGCCACAGGAATCCCTGCGCGAAGGCAACCACCCTGCTCAGCTGCGCCTGGCAGTCGAAGAACTGGTCGCACATAACCTCACCTTGCAAGGCTTGCGGGCACAACAGCAAGCGGCAGGATCTCCTCAGCTACATGGCAATGCACAACTACTGGAACAGTTTCTTGGCTCTTTGCCTTTTTCACCGACCGCTGCCCAGCAGCGCGTTATGCAGGAGATCACCGAGGATATCGCCAAGCCTCATCCCATGCTGCGCCTGGTGCAGGGAGACGTCGGGTCAGGCAAAACCCTGGTGGCTGCGGCTGCGGCACTGCAAGCCATCGCCAGCGGCTATCAGGTTGCTATTATGGCGCCCACAGAAATTCTGGCGGAGCAGCATCGCCTGAATTTTATGAGCTGGTTTTCCCAGCTTGATATCAACATCGCATGGCTCAGCGGCCGCATAAAGGGCAAGAAGCGGGTCGAAGCCCTGGAAACTATTTCCTCCGGAAGCGCAGCTCTGGTCATAGGAACGCACGCCCTGTTTCAAGCCGATGTCATGTTCGAACGACTGGGCCTCGTTATCGTCGATGAACAACACCGGTTCGGAGTGCACCAGCGGCTATCGCTTACTGAAAAATCAGGACCTGATGTGGGACGCCCTCACCAGTTGGTTATGACGGCTACACCCATACCCCGCACCCTTTCCATGGTTGCTTATGCCGACCTCGATTGTTCCGTTATTGATGAGTTGCCGCCAGGTCGACAACCTGTAGAGACCGCGTTAATTGATAACAGCCGCCGAGAACAAATTGTGCAACGCGTGGCAAACGCCTGTGCCGGAGGTCGCCAAACTTATTGGGTCTGCACCCTGGTTGAGGAAAGCGACGTATTGCAGGCCCAGGCGGCAGAAGCTACCGCTGCCGAATTGGCTGAGGCGCTGCCCGACCTTGCGGTTGGCCTGGTACACGGCCGCTTAAAGCCGACGGAAAAAGACTTGGTCATGGCGGCCTTCAAGGCAGGAAAAATTGACTTACTGGTGGCCACCACAGTGATCGAAGTGGGGGTAGATGTGCCCAATGCCAGCCTGATGATTAT
>OCVR010000019.1_pt1 | contig 133575 bp, 129 predicted proteins | sample 1539091 | NCBI WGS metagenome assembly OCVR01 (sample SAMEA3355530, study PRJEB22509) | marine metagenome | biome: marine; feature: coastal ocean; material: water | place: USA | collected 2010-08-07 | depth 16 m | reverse complement strand
AATAACAGACATTTTCAAGGAATTATGCATGTCAGACCAGCAACCCAGTAACTGGCAACAGGCAATCAATGGCGAATGGCATGGTTGCCCATCCCTGTTTGAACACGATGGCACCCACGTGGGCACCAATAAAGTCAGCCGAGCAAGCGAATTCAAAGATGGTCGCACCACCTACTGGATGGATACCTGCTTTGATGCGACCGGCCCGCTTATGGATCGCTTTGAAATTGGCGCTCGAATGGAATTTGGCGTCATTGACTCAGACCAGGACCGAATATACACCGGGCCAGATTTTGTTGGCTCTGGCAGACCTTTCGGCTTACTCGTAGACTCAAACTATTACTCGCCAGGCTGGAACGTCAACCTGCGCACAGTGAACCATGTTGTGCCCGAACTCGGCATGCAGGTCTACAGCTCGCAGCTCTTTGAAGCCGACACTCTGGTAGGCGTTTTCAATGGACTTTATGTCGTCACCCAGGACCACGAAAGTAATCCGGAGACCCAGAAAATGGTCGCCGAGTGGCTGGCTAAAGAAAAACAAGAGGGCAAAAAACCCTACAACCTACCAGTCAAGCACGAAGGTGTTTTTCGAGGGGAATTCGAGGTTTATGATGCGAATCAGCAGCGCGTAGGAATCAATACGGTGACTGTTACGCACAGGCCGATCAACCTACTGCACTCCGAGCAAACCATCGAGATTGAAGGCGTTATCAATCGCAAGTGGACATCCATGCGAACTCGCAATGGCAATAGCCACCAGTACCATGGGCCCGATATGTTCGGCAACGGCAAATCTTATGGCCGCTACCTCTATTCCGTTCGCCATGTGTTCGGTGAGGCCCTCAAAATGTGGTCCCGCGAGGCAGTGGTGGACGATAACGGCACTCAAGTGTGCGTATGGCAGTTTCTTGAATCCCAGAAAGAACAATACACCACATTTGGCGTGCTTCGCTTTGAGGCGGGTGAAAACGTGCTGGCGCCAACTTACGTTGAGTAGCCATTAGCTCAGTACGGGGGTGGCCATCACCGTCCCGACTCTTTAACATGAGGGCTTACTTCTATTGGTATGCCCCTTGAACCCTGAACATAAGCAACCATTGACCATTTACTCTGGCCTCTGCCCGAGTGACATGCAGCGGCTGGATGCTATGGTGATCTATCGCAACCTGGACTCAGGGGACTACCTGTTTCACCAGCACACCCCCGCCCGCTCTGTCTATGTACTGGAAGAAGGGATCATGATGATGGAGCGATCGTCATCCACGGGGCGACGCCAGGTCATGGCGTTTATGCAACCCGGAAATTTTATCGGTATTCCACACAATCAGCACTACGACTACACGGTATCAGCCCTGCAAACCTCTCGCGTCCAGGAAATGGCGTTAAAACCCTTCGTCGAGTTACAGGACGACATCAGCCAACTGAAAGAAAATGTTAGAGGGATTGGTGGCAATATTCTGGCGCATACCCTGGACCAGGTGTTTGCACTGGGACAGAAGAAAGCCCACGAACGGGTCTGCTTTCTGCTCAAGCAGCTGTCCGACCGCGCTCTGGTGCCGGGTTCAAGAAGTATCGAATTAGTGATGACCCGTCAGGACATCGCTGACTACCTCGGGCTCACCATTGAGACTGTGAGCCGGGCCTTCGGCAAGCTCAAACGCGAGAAAGTCATCGACATCTTCTCTGCACATACCGTGGAAATAATCGACATGGAAGCCGTCGAAGAGATGGCTCTCGCTGACTAAGAGCCAAACAATTTAGCCACGGCATCGCACATTTCGCTGGAACTTCCCGCTACAGCAGGATCCTCTTTGGCCCAGTTAAACCATCCTTCGCTCATTGGGTATTTTGACAGTGGCGCAGGTTCGCCAAAAAGCGGCCCCAGCAGAAGAACAAAGTCCATATGTGGCACCAGCGCCATATCACCAAGATGAATCGCCCGTTCGCGAAAGTCCGGCAACACAGTCAATATCCGCTCTAGACGCGCCAACTCTGCATGCAGGGCTGCCAACTCTTCCTCTGCCGAATGCGCACCGCCACCCTGGCCGACCAGCTTAAACAGCCCAAACAGGCCGCCCGGAGAAAGGTAAGTATCTGCGTAACGGGCGAACATCTGCATTTGAGCGCGTTCGAGTGGATTTTCCGGGCTATTGCTACCACCGCAGGCAGTCTCGTTCAGGTACTCCATAATGACCCACGAGTCAGGCAACTGTGAGCCGTCAGCCAATTCCAACACGGGAATTTTCCCCATGGGGAAATGGTCTACAAACTCGGGCGTACGCAGGGCCTCCTCTGGATGACAAATCTCAATATCCAATGCCGCTTTAGCAATTAAAGTGCGAACACGGGTAGCGTACGGTGAGTGGGCAAGACTGTAGAGTTTCATTAATGGTCCTTAAACAGTGACTTCAGCAACTCGCAGGATAGAATGAATCCAAAGAATAAAAAACCGCACAACGGGGTATAAATGATTGAAAGCCTGAAACAACGTCTTACAAGGCCGTCAATAGTGCAGGCGCCCGGGGTTTACGACGGCCTTTCTGCACTGTTAGTCGAGCAAGCGGGATTTGAAGCTGCCTTCCTGTCCGGGGCCTGCCTTTCATTTGCTCGTTTTGGACGGCCCGACATGGGGCTGGTGACCGCTGCCGAAGTGTCTGAGACCGTTGCCGTTATCCGCGACCGGATCAGCCTGCCGCTGATTGTCGATATAGACACTGGCTTTGGCAACGCCCTCAACGTTCAACGCACAGTCAGGGACTTTGAACGTGCGGGCGCCAGCGCCCTGCAACTGGAAGACCAGCAAGCACCTAAACGCTGTGGCCATATGTCAGGAAAGTCTGTCATCAGCTCACAGGAAATGGTTGGCAAAATTAAAGCTGCGCTAGACAGTCGGCACTCAGACGAAACCCTGCTTTTCGCCCGAACTGACGCCCTGGGAGTTAACGGCTTTGATGATGCTATGGAACGGGCACAACGCTACCTGGAGGCGGGCGCAGACGCATTGTTCATAGAAGCCCCGCGGAATCGCGAGCAAATGGAAAAAATCTCAGCTCAGTTCGCAGCAGAGGCCCCATTGATTCACAACCTCGTAGAAGGCGGCGATACCCCGATTGAAAAGCCCGCCGAACTCGAAGCGCTGGGCTATCGGATTGCATTGTATCCGGCCGCGCTGCTTCACCAGTTCACGCCTCAGGCCCAGCGCCTGCTTACACACATCCGTAAAGAAGGGGATACCCGCAAATATCGCAACGAAATGTATAGCTTGTCAGACATGAACAGAGTGCTGGGCGCAGATGCTCTGTTAAAGGATGGCCAACATTACGACGCCAAGAGCTGAATCGTGAGGACTGCGCTGCGACTATTAACGCGTGTCTTGAGCGCCATACTGCTCTTAACCCTCGTCGGTATCAGTTGGCTTTGGTGGGCTAATCGCGATATTCCTGTGGAGACTCTCGAGCGTCGTTATGGCGGCGATAATTTACAGCAGCTAAATATCGACGGCGTCCAGTTACGCTACAAAGTCGAGGGAACAGGCCCGCCGCTGGTATTGATTCACTCTCACTTTTACAACATGCGCCAGTGGCAACCCTGGGTAGACAAACTCTCAGAAAAATTCACCCTGATACGCTATGACCTTACCAGTCATGGATTAACAGGCCCCGACCCCAGCGAAGACTACTCCCGTCAGCGCGGAACAGACCTTCTGGATGCGCTTCTACAGCACCTCGAAGTCGATCGTGCCGCTATTGTCGGCTCGTCCACTGGCGGCGCGTTGGCGTGGTACTACGCAGCAAGATTTCCAGACAAGGTATCGCATCTGGTGCTAATCAATGCGCCGGGAATGCCCAGGGTCACCAACAAGTATATGGAAACTCCCCTACCTGACTGGTTCGGATATGTACTTTACCTGCTGCCCGAATCATTATTTCGGCCATTTCTACAAGCACCGGTGGTCGATAACACCCTCATCACTGCCGAACTACTGGAAGAATTTCACAGGATGTATCGCCGCCAGGGAAATCGCATGGCAGAATTCCACCGACTCCGGGCCTGGGAACGCGGTGATATCACCACTACGCTGGAAAGGATTACCGCACCGGTGCTGATTCTGTGGGGTGAGGAGAACCCACAACTACCTGTAGAACATGCCGAGCAATATGCACAGGCCCTGAAAAATGCTGATCGCATAAAAATTCATATTTATCCCGAAATAGGCCATGTCATTCCCCTGGAAGCGCCGGCCCGATCCGCCGCCGATACCGCTGTTTTTATCGAAGGGAGCTATCTTGAATAAGTACCTGTTAACGTTGTTATGTTTGTTGGTAACAGCTTGCGGCCCAGACCCGGAGCTACCTGCCGCGCAACCACTGACCGTCGCACCGGAGGTTATTAATGACGTGCACGGCGCAGTGCCCGGCCCCTACTCAGTGATCGCCCATAAAGTGCTTAGCATTGAGGGTGAGGATGGGGCAGCATTGGCGACAAGTCTCTACTACCCGGCTGAAGGTTCACAACACCCGCTGCTACTGTTCTCTCACGGCAATTGGTCTGATCGACTCAGCTACGACCGCCTGATTGAACATTGGGTCAGCCACGGTTATGTGGTGCTTGCGGCAAATCACTCAGATTGCTGCAGCCCGGTAAAAGGTATTTTTAATAGCCTTCGCTTCGGGCAGTTAGGGTTGATCAACCGACGAGTGAGGGATCTGGAACTGCTGCTGGCGAACGTGACAACATTGGAGGGCCAAATTCCCGCATTCGCCGGCAAAGCAGATGTGTCGAAAGTGGCCGCTACAGGCCACTCATTCGGAGCGTTCAGCGCGCAGCAACTCGGTGGCGCCAGTGCCCTCAACCCCGATAACGATGAGTATCAGTACCATCCAAACCCCCGGGTGTCGGCCGTTGTGGCTCTGAACCCACCCGGCCCCATGTTCGACACCATTACTGCCGACAGTTGGCGCGGAATGACAGCACCTACGCTTATCAGCACCGGCACCTGGGATGTTCAAAAAGGATTTTGGGAAGACTGGAAAATGCACTTAATGTCCTGGGAAAACAGCCCAGCCGGCAATAAGTACGCTCTGGTTGTGAACGGTGCTGATCACTACCTGGGGAACCTGATATGTCGCACCGAACGTGAGCATCCGCCACAGGAGGACGCGCTGAAAATGGTGCAACTGACCACCACGGCCTTTCTCGACACAATACTCAAAAACGACAAAGGCGCAGGTTTAATTTTTGCGGACAACTACCTGGCGGAAAAGACACAGGGTTATGCCAAAATTTTACGCCGTTAACTTTCACCCTCGAGATGGCGATAGCTGTCATTGGACGTCTGCCAGAGGCACCGCCCCTTGACGATTTCGTCTCACTTGTGGGGCATTCTGGGATGCCTGCTGGTCATGGCGTTTATCGTCGCCGTCGGTCCCTACAGCCACCCGGGCATGTTTCTTGAAGATCAGGGTTTCAGTTGGTACTACTGGAAACTCCCGTCGCCGGATTTCTGGACTCGGTTCAGTGCATGGGGACTTTACGGGTTACACCAGCTAGGGCTTTGGGGCCTGATCGCCTGGGCTCAGCATCAGCGTCTTCAATATGCCAAGACCCTGCATCCCGTAAATCTGCTCGCACTGGCATTCAATCTGTTGTTTGTCATGCTGCATATACTTCAAACCCGCGTTTTCTATGATGGGCTCGCCCAGGATACCTCGGTATTTTCATCCCAATTTTCGGTCATCTTCATGTTGGTGTTTGTGCTGATTATGGAGAACCGGCGCCGAGGACTGTTGTTCGGCTATCGTGCGGGCTTTATGGAACCTGCCGGGGGTTTCCTGCGCCGATATCACGGCTACTACTTCAGCTGGGCCATAATTTACACATTCTGGTTCCATCCCATAGAAGACAACGTCGGCCACTTACTGGGCACCTTTTATATTTTATTGCTGTTGTTACAGGGCAGCCTGTTTCTTACACGATTTCATCGAGACCGTGCCTGGACGATGCTGCTCGAGGTGTTCGTACTGTTTCACGGTGCGATGGTGGCTTGGCTTTCCTTCCAGAACGACCACTGGCAAATGTTTGCCTTCGGCTTTTTAACCTTGTTCATTGTGACTCAAATGCACGGCATCGGGCTGGGCAGGCGTTCAAAAATACTACTAATCGCCCTATACACACTGGCGGTGTTGGTCAATTACTGGGGCAGGGAGTGGGAAGTGCTGGAGGTGCTGCGCATACCCTCTGCTGAATTGGGATTGGCTGTGCTGATTGGCGTAGCGAGCTGGCTGGCCCTGCGATTACGCAAGGCCAGACAGGCATAAATCAGGCGGTACGGTCGTCATTATCAACCACATTGAGAGGATTACTCGTAGGGGCAACCAGCGGCACAGAATCCAGCGCCCACCTCAACTCTGGATTAGTGCGCCGTGCGGGCGATGGGATCGTAAAAACCTTCTCCCCTGCAAACGGCAGCATGGCCTTTGAATCGATCTTCCAGCCTTTTTCTTCCACATGAGTCTTACGAACTTTCCGCCATGCACCCATAAACTTATCCTGCTCCACAGACACCTCATTCTCGAGGCTCTCTGGCAGATAATGCGGCGATATGGCCTCGACAATATTAGCGTCCTCCTGAAACACTTTCAGAGTACGCTTGACGGAGCCCGCATCGAACATGCCCCACTTGAAGAAATTCCTCACTTGCACCACAAATGATCGGGTGGTGTGTTCGTCAATGGGCGTATTGGCATCAAATATAATCATCTCCATCCAGGAATTCACCTGAATGTGCAAACGCACTGTATGGCCCGACAGATAAAAGCCCGGGTGAACATGAGTCTCCGCTTTATCCCTGCGCGCAAACTTCATCAATCCTAAATTACCTTCCATTGGTGGCGGGTAAAGCACGCAAGAGGATGAACCCGAGTGTTCGTCGCGTTGGATTTTGACGATATGGTTCTTGTCTGCCATTTCCTTGTAGCCGAAGCCAGGGTGAACAAAAGAGGTGTGCGCAATGTCTATACCATTTTCGACCACCCGACTTACGTCCGCATCCCAGGTAAATTCCGTATAAATCGGCCTCCAGTTCTCCCTATCATCATACTCAGGGAATGGTGGAATCGGATATCGCCGAGACTCCTCGAGGTCGCCCATGAACACCCAAATCATGCCGTACCGCTCTTCCGTGGGATAAGCGTCAATGCGGGCTCGTTCCGGAACATCCGCACCCTCTCCCCGTGAGGGTATGAACTGTACTTTACCGTCCGGGTCGAATTCCCATCCATGGTAAGGGCAGGCGACGCAATCGCGTTCCGTTGTCCACCCACCGGACAAGGATCCTCCTCGATGGATACAGATGTCGGATAAACAATGAACTTCGCCTTTGCTATCGCGAAACAACACGAAGTTTTGCCCCAACAGCTTTGCTTTTACCGGTTGATCCTTAACCTTGTTTGCCCATTCGGCCACATACCAGAGGTTTACCAGCATCCTTTTATTCTCCTTATTTTCTACTTTCTTACGTAAAAGCGCTGTTCATAGATTGATAGTAGGTCAAATTCTGGACAAAACGAAAATTATCCACACAAACTGAACCGCTAGTCGCACTCCGTCGTACCAATCATCAAACTACCGCTTTGGAGCTTAATATGAAACGCGCCCTGATCAAATCAACTCTCGCCTTGCTTGTTATGACCACGTCGTTTTGGGCAGCTGCGGGGTCTCCGCAGGCGGCAGACGAAGCCACCATTGTTGTGTACCGCGCCGATGAGTCATTTAAAACGCAGCGAGTCAATTTGGACGTGCACGTCGATACAGCCAGCTTGGGACGGCTCGATGCCCAGGATGTGCTGCTCGCTTCCGGCAAACCAGGAACGTACACGCTCGCGACCAGTCTTCCGGGCGATGTGTCCCTGCAACTAGAGTTGCAGCCTGGCTCTACACACTATGTACACACTCGGCTGCGGATGATCGGCAACCGGGTCGTCGTTGAACTCGTCGAAGTTGAAGAGCAAGTTGCTAAACTCCACCAGGCAGGCGCTGCCGGGGAGCTGATCGCTATCTAACCTCGAGGTCCACCTCATCCTTAGGGGCGCTCCGGCGCCCTTTTTTTGTGCCCGCTGGATTCGGTTGCACACTGCTCAAGCCTCGTTTTCGGCCTCGCTTGACTAAAATTTCCTCACCTGTTGGTTATAATGACATAATGTTATACCTTTTGCAGTGATGGTACTGAGGAACCACTATGGAAACGTCTAGTAAAACCGCACGGCAAATCTACCAGGATGTCATCAACAATCCTGCTCGCAAGAAATTTGGGTTCGGCAACAAAGCTGTATTGGTCAACATTGACCTGCAAAAGTCATATACCCGCACTGACTTGTTCGCCACCGCTTATGAGACTGACCCTTTGCAACTTAAGTATGTGAACGAGCTAGCCAGTGAGTTCCGCCGATTGAATTGGCCGGTTGTATGGACACAAGTCGCCTACATGAATTCCGGTGAAGACGCGGGCATCTGGGGCACCAGAACGGACACCCCCGATTCATTGCAAAACATCAAGTTCGGCTCCGAGCGCGGCGAGTTCGACGACCGCCTGACTATCCTGAAAGACCAGGACGTGATCTATCTGAAAAAAATGCCCTCTGCCTTCTTCGAAACTCAGTTGCAGTCTCTGCTGGTCTGGCACCAGGTGGATACAGTCATTTTGACCGGCGGTTCTACATCAGGGTGTATTCGCGCAACCGCGGTCGAGAGTCTGTCGCGCGGCTACAGGACGATCGTGCCCGAAGAGTGCGTCGCGGATAAGCACGAGAGCTATCATTTCTCTAATCTCACTGATCTGTCTCTAAAATACGCTGACGTTCTCAAAGTAGCCGAGGTTAAGCACTGGCTGGGCCAGCAAAAATGAAGTCGGATCCGGGATTCTACGACTACTGGCCCTACGAAAAAAGGCCGAATATTCAATGGCCGGGGGGTGCCCGTCTAGCATTCTGGGTTGCGCCAAACATCGAGTTTTATGAACTGGACCCGCCAGCTAACCCACAAAGAAAAGCATGGCCGCAGCCTTATCCAGCATTGCCGGGGTACGGAATTCGTGACTATGGCAATCGGGTAGGCCACGTCAGACAAATGGAAGTGCTGGACCGGTATGGCATTCGCGGTTCCATATCGCTGTCTACGGCCCTTTGCGACCACCATCCTGAAATCATTGCCCAATGTGCACAGCGCGACTGGGAGTTCTTTAGCCACGGCATCTACAACACGCGCTATACCTATGGCATGAGTGAAGAACAGGAAAAAGAAATGATCCTGGATTCGCTAAGCAGCATCAAAAAGCATACCGGTCAACATTGCGCTGGCTATCTCGCTCCCGCTTTGTCTCATTCGGAGAACACACTGGACTTGTTTGCAGAAGCAGGCTCTGAGCTGGCGGGCGACGAGGCGGGCTTTTACACCTGCGATCTTTTTCATGACGACCAGCCCACTCCCATTCGATTACGCAGCGGTAAACGCTTTGTATCTATTCCATACTCACTGGAAATGAACGACACCATTGCCTACGTCGTCAATAAAGTCGAACCAAGACGTTATGGCCAAATGCTCAGAGACAACTTTGACAGGCTATATGCAGAGGGAGCCCAATCGGGCACAGTAATGTGCATCCCTACCCACAATTACCAAGTTAGCTGTCCTCACCGATTGAAAGCGTTTGAAGAAGCGCTGGAATACATTACTGGCCACAGTGACGTATGGGTCACCACTGGCCGGGAAATTGCCAGCCACTTCCTGGACACCCAATACGATACGGCGCTTGCCAACATCGCTTCCAAACAGGGAGCTTGCTAACTATGGCCCTGGACCCCGAGCATCTGCAATACCCGAATCGCACCTATGGTATGGACCACGATCGTTACGAATGGAGCATGCTTAGCGATCGTCGCCCGGTACAATGGCCCGGAAGCGCAAAGCTCGCCGTTTGGGTGAACGTAAGTTTGCAGTTCTACCCACTCAACCAAGAGGGCAAGCCCTTTGCCGTTCCTGGTGGCATGACCATGCCCTACCCTGATCTAAGGCATTATTCCCTGCGCGACTATGGCAATCGAGTAGGCATTTATCGATTCCTGAATGCGTTCGATCAGTACGGAATCAGGCCAAGCTTCGCAATCAGCACTGAACTTGCAGAGCGCGCACCCTATCTACTGCAGCGTATTTGTGAGCGCGAAGATGAGCTCATCTGTCATGGGTGGAATATGGATAGCCTGCACTACGGCGGCCAGCCACTTGCGGAAGAGTCTGAACTGGTGGAGCGCTCCATCACTCGCCTGCGGGAGCTCAGTGGTCAGGAGATTAGCGGCTGGATTAGCCCCGCGCGCAATGAAAGTGAAAACACACCCGAATTGCTGGTTCAGAATGGAATTCGCTATTTCTGCGATTGGGTCAACGATGACATGCCCTACTCATTTCACACCAAGTCCGGCGACCTGACCGCAATGCCGCTGTCAAACGAATTGGAGGACCGTTTTGTACTAATGAACAATTTGCATTCAGAACAGTCATGGCTGGAGCAAGTGTGTGATGCATGCGATTTCCTGCTACAGGAAGCGGAATCCAGCGGCGGGCGAATCCTTGCCCTTAATATCCATCCCTGGGTGCTCGGGCAGCCTCATCGCATTGCCAGGCTGGAGCAGGCACTGGCATACATCAGTTCATGCGCCGGCGTGTGGAACGCTCCTGCCGGTGAAATATTGCAACACTGGATGGCCCAGCAGGGAGGGTAGATCATGGAATCACTCGCAGAAATTTTCCCCGACGCCCAATTGCAGACAAGGGATAGGGAAGCACCTACCCCACTCTACTTTCGCCTTTATAGTCTGCTCAGGGCCGCCATTCTTGATGGCACTATTATTCACCGCGCTCAAATGCCGACGGAACAGCAGCTTTCTGAATACTTCAAGGTCTCTCGCATTACCGCTAAACGCGCTATGGATGAGTTGGCGAGCGAGAGCCTGGTAGAACGACAACGCGGTCGCGGTAGTCATGTGATCTACCAGTACCGGCCACAGCCGGTGAAAGCGCCGCTGGTCGGCATGCTCGAAGAAATAGAAAGTATGGCGAGACATTCTGAAGTAATGGTTCTGGCGTGCAAGCGCTTGTTACCGCCGGCTAATATTCGCTCTGCCCTGGGGCTAGCCGAGGGCGAGAAAGCCCTGTTACTGCAGCGGGTGCGCTCTCGTAGCGGACAGCCCTTCGCGTATTACAACAGCTGGACAGCGGGCCTGACCAAAACAGTTTCACGTCGTCAATTCACTCGTTCCACGCGTTTGGAGATATTTCGCAAACAGGGTCTGGATATCACCCATGTCACCCAAACCATTACCGCTGTAGCCGCCACAACTGAGCTAGCAAACCACTTGAACACCCACGTTAATGCGCCCGTTCTCAACCTGATTCGACAATCATTCATTACCAAGGCTAAGACTGAAAAACTAGTGGATGTGCTGGAGGTGTTCTACCACCCAGAGCGATTCCAATATCAAATGGATCTGCAGTTGGATAACAAATAATTTTATTGTAGCGTCGCTGCGGAAAACCCTTTGGGTAAGCCTGCTTCAGGCGTAAACCCGTAAAGCTCAACATTAGGGAGCGCCTCCGCCAGCACCTGGCGGGCAGTAAACAGGGCTTCAAAATTGACGCCGGTGGACAAGCCCATGCCCTCCAGCAAGAACACCAGGTCTTCAGTAACGATATTGCCGCTAGCACCCGGGGCAAACGGACAACCACCAATACCGCCCATCGAAGAGTCAATGGTGGTCAGACCCGCGTCCAGTGCCGCCATCACATTAGCAAGGCCCTGCCCACGAGTATTATGAAGATGAATCCCTGTGAGTTTATCCTTGCCCAGCAGTCGATGAATTTCGCGAGTGTATTGACCCACCTGAGTTGGACTGGCAAAACCGGTGGTATCCGATAGCCCGACCTCATCGCAGCCAGCGGCCATTAATTTCTCAGCCATTTCCATCACCTTGCTCTGCGGTACTGCACCTTCCAGCGTGCAGCCAAAAGCAGTCGACAGCGAACCTTCAAGTTTGGGCCTATCCTTATTTGGAAGTCCGTTAATTGCAGCACGAATTCCCTTTACCTCCGCCAGCAACTGCTCATGCGTTCGCTTGAGATTTTTAAGACAGTGACTTTCGCTGACCGACAGCGGTACCGTCATCTTGTCTGGTCGAACAGCCAGCGCATTTTCGGCACCTCGCAGGTTTGGCACCAACACAGCCACAGAAAGCCCACTGATTGACTTGGCGTGAGCCACTAATTCTGCCGTGTCAGCCAGCTGCGGTAACACGGAGGCTGGCACAAAAGACCCTACCTCGATTTCGGGAATACCGGCCGCAGCGAGCGCGCTTATCCACGCCATTTTGGCTGCTGTGGGCATAATGGGAGATATACTTTGCAAGCCATCTCGCGGTCCCACCTCACTGATTTCAATATCGACACCTGGCAAAATTAGCTCTCCGGTTACGGTCACGCAGTATTCTGATATTCCGCGCTTTTTTCTAAATATGTTATATTGATATATCATATTATCATTTAAAGCATCATTAAGGAATCTGATCGCCATGGCAGAAGCAGCCAGACCTCTCGCCGGCCTTAAAGTCGCAGAATTCACCCATATGGTCATGGGGCCTACCGCGGGACTGCTGCTCGCTGACCTGGGAGCGGACGTTATCAAGATAGAACCGCTGGCAGGAGACAATACCCGCCGACTAAAAGGCTCTGGCGGCGGATATTTCGCGATGTACAATCGCAATAAGTCTAGCGTCTGCCTGGACTTGAAATCCCCCCAAGGCATCAACCTGGCAAAAGACATCGTCACCAGCAGTGACATCCTGATAGAAAATTTTCGCCCTGGTGCGATGGATAAGCTGGGACTGGGATACGCAACGCTGAGCGAATCAAACCCTGGCCTGATCTACCTTTCACTGAAGGGTTTTTTATCTGGGCCCTATGAGCATCGCACCGCCCTGGATGAAGTCGCACAAATGATGGGGGGGCTCGCTTATATGACAGGACTGCCAGACCGGCCAATGCGTGCTGGAAGCTCAGTGATTGATATTAGCGGCGGAATGTTTGGCGTCATAGGTGTGCTCTCCGCGTTGCAAGAACGTCATAGCACCGGCAAGGGAAAACATGTCACCAGTTCATTGTTCGAAACGACAGCATTTATGGTTGGGCAGCACATTGCACAGCAGGGAGTGCTGGGCGAAGAACCCCCGCCGATGTCGGTGCGGCGCAGCGCCTGGTCAATCTACGATATTTTTACTGCCGGGGACGGCGCTCGAATTTTCGTGGGCGTAGTCAGCGATTCGCTGTGGCAGCGCTTCTGTGCAGAATTTCATTTTATAGAATGGGCTGCCGACCCCCAGCTAAAAAGCAATAACCAAAGAGTGCATCACAGGGACAACTTGATACCGACTATTCAGGCCCTGTTCGATACCCTGAATAAAGACCAGTTGATGCAACGACTGGATAATGCCGGGGTTCCTTTCGCTCCCATCAATAAGCCCATAGACCTGACTGACGACCCGCACATGAATGCAGGTGGCCTGCTAAGTATCACATTGAGCAATGGTGAAAAAATCAAACTGCCAGCCTTGCCGATAGAGTTCGATGGGGAGAAGCCCGACCTACAACGAGACCTGCCAGCACCCGGTGCCGGTGCCAGGGAGTACCTTGAAAAACTTGGCCTGCAAAAAGACCAGATAACGCAACTAATAGCCGACGGCGTGATGATCGCCGATTGAGTCAATGCTGATAAAGCCAGGGGCGCAAACTCTGCCGGTGCCGGTGAAAACGATCAATGGTTTGCCATCGCGTCTGAGTCAGGGAAATTGCATCCAGGCCTTCCACCAACATGCGTTTTGCCCAGGGCTCGATTTCAAAATTGACTGCCTCACCGGACACCTGCAGCTGTTGCTCGGGAAGATCGACTAAAACTTTATTTTGACATGGGTCCTGCGCAACCCAAGCAGCAATTTCAGCAATAATATTTGCCCCCAACACCAACGGAAGCAGACCATTTCTAATGCAATTGTTGGCGAAAATTGTCCCAAAACTTGGCGCCACTACAACCCGTATACCGTACTCCGCCAGGGCCCAAACCGCATGTTCACGCGAAGAACCACAACCGAAATTTGGGCCAGACAGAATAATGCTCGCATCGCGATAGGCATCCTGGTTAAGAACAAACTCGGGAGCGGCATCGCGGCCACCAGCTTGTAGATACCGCCAGCCGGCAAAAAGCCCCTCCCCCAGCCCCTGCTTGGAAACCCGTTTCATCTCACGGGAGGGAATTATGGCATCGGTATCCACATTCGACCTTAGCAGCGGGGCCGCTATTCCCAGGTGCTGTATAAACTTATCCATCGCCTACAGCATCTCCCGAGGGTCGGTAATAACACCGGTTACGGCAGATGCGGCCACTGTCGCCGGGCTGGCCAGGTGCGTACGAGTCTGCGGCCCCTGCCGGGACTCAAAGTTACGGTTGGTAGTACTCACGACTCGCTGCTGAAAATCAAAATGTTCGCCGCCTGCGAAGAAACACATAGAGCAACCGGAGGCGCGCCACTCAAAGCCAGCGTCAATAAAAATCCGATCCAAGCCCTCTGTTTCAGCCTGTGCTTTTACTTGCATAGAGCCCGGCACACAGATCGCTCGCATGCCAGGTCTGATCTTATTCCCTCGTAGGATGCTCGCTGCCAAACGCAGGTCACTTATCCGGGCATTTGTGCAAGAACCGATGAAGACACAATCAATGGGCTGCCCAGCAATAGCCTGACCCGCAGTCAGGCCCATATATTCCAATGCCTTGTCGTACCCTGAGGCCTGCGCCTCATGCCCGAAGGCGGTAGCAATCAATCCATTAATGGGTATTGCATGCTCCGGGCTAGTACCCCAGGTCACCTGCGGCTCAATATCGGTGCAATCAATGACAATCTCGCGATCAAAAGTAGCATCCTTATCAGTCGATAATTGCTGCCAGTATTGAACCGCGTCATCCCACAGTGTACCTACGGGCGCATAAGGTTTTCCCCGTAGATAGTCGATGGTCTGATGGTCCGGTGCTATCAGCCCGGTGAAGGCAGAGAATTCCACCGCCATATTGCACAAGGTCATTCTGCCCTCCATGCACAGATCAGCTACCGCAGATCCCGAAAACTCAAGCACGTAACCACTGCCACCACTGGCACCGAACCGGGCTATCAGATGAAGAATCATGTCCTTGGCGCTGACACCAGCTGCCAACACTCCCTCAAAAGACACCCGCATACTCTTCGGCTTACTAACCCGCAGGGTCTTGGTTACCAGGGCATGCTCTGCCTCACTGGAGCCAATGCCCCAGGCAAGTGCGCCAAAAGCTCCCTGCGTGCAAGTGTGACTGTCTGGACACACCAAGGTGATACCCGGCTGGACAATGCCCTGTTCCGGGGACACGACGTGGACGATACCCTGGCGTGGATCGTCCAGGTCAAAAAGAGTGAGTCCCGCTTCGTGCGCTCCTTCACGAGTGGCAACAATAAAGTCGCGGCCACTGGGCATAGTGGTCTCGTCACTGCGATCCGGATAGGTATCGACAATATGATCCATGCAACAGAACACCTGCTCGGGACAGAATATTTTCCGGCCATCAGCTCGCAGACTGGACAAAGCAATAGACCCTGTGCGCTCGTGAAGAAACACGCGATCGATATAAATCAGGTCGGTTCCGTCACTTTGCTTCTCTACCAGGTGTTCTTGCCAGAGCTTTTCAAAAAGAGTTTGCGCCATTAGTACCAGCCATCACAGTTGCGACACATGCACAGGTCGCGTCGTTCTATATTTGTTATATTAACATATCATTATATTTTATTTGACCGCGTGTTTTAGCCGCTCTCGAATTTTTTTCATCGGCAAATGTGCCTCTGCCTCCTCAAGAATGAAGTCCAAAAAGCTGCGAGCTACCTGCGACAACTGTTTCTGGCGCAAGTGAATAACATTCCATTGGGTCATGATGGGAAAACCACTTACACGCAGCTGTACCAGTTCATCTGCCTGCTCATTGACCAGCGCATAGGCCGACAGTATGCCTACGCCCATATCCGCCATGATAGACAGCCTGATCGCCTCGCTACTGGCCAGCGCAAGAGAGCGAGGAATGCTCTGTCCGCTGTCACTCAGGTATTCATCAAGCGCCAGGCGCGACCCAGAGCCCGGCTCACGAATAATGAGTAGCTCCGCCGCCAAGTCCTGCCACTGCAATTTTCGACGTCTTGCCAACGCGTGATCCGAACGCGCCGCAACAACCAGAGGATTAGGCAAAAACGGGTGATGAATAATATCCATGTCTTGAGGCACATGATTGAAGATATAAAGATCGTCACGATTCTCGTTCAACCGTTCAATCAGATCGCTGCGCTTGCCCTCGGTAAATTCAAGCTCTACTCCCGGATAACGCCGCAAGAAAGGCGCCAGTAGCTGGGGCAGGAAATACTTGGCACTGCTGTCCACTGCCAGGCGAAGACGCCCTGCTTTCAAGCCCTTCAGATCGTTGATATCTCCATCGAGCCGCTGGAGCGTATCCGCCACCTCTCTGCCGGCCGCAACAACCCGGTGACCCGCATCGGTCAGCTGGAGTCGTCGTCCGATAATTTCATACAGAGGGATACCGACCGCTTCGGCCAATTTACGCACCTGAATAGAGACACTCGGTTGGGCCAGGTGCAATTGCTCTGCCGCCTGGGCAATACCACCTACCTCTGCAACCTTCATGAAAATTTCCAGTTGCCTCAGCGTTCCCAAACGGACTGATGCTTGAATTCCATCCCTGTCTGGCATGAGAATTTACCTTTATTTATATATAGCTATTAGTCTATGTATATATATTATATTTTCAATTTTTACTTATAGTTTATTTTCTCTACTCTGAGCACTCCTGACCACCACGAACAACCAAAAACTCACTGTTGAGGATAGTAATAATGCGAGCACATGTTGAGCTGGTCGACGAAAGAGACTTGATCTGGCATCCGGCCGAGTTTTCTCATTGCAGCGGCGATGCTCGGCAACAAAACCTGAGCTATGACGAAGAGGATGGCTCCGCCTCCCTGCGTATTGAGTTCACCTCAGACTGGAGCCGCCCCGCTGGCCTGCATAGCGCTTTCACCGAGTGGTACGTTCTACAGGGCGAGATGAACCTGGGCGACACGAAGCTGGTGGCCAATGACTACTGGGCAGCTCCAAAGGGAATTCTCACTCCCGAAATCACGGTAAAAGCAGGCACCATCATTCTGTTATTCCGTGAGTATGGAGATTGGTCGTTTAGCCCTGCAACTGAAAATGGTCCTCAAGCAAGAGACTTCGATGAACTGACGATATGCCGCGCTGATGCCCAGGATTGGTTTGATGTAACAGACCCGGAGCATGGCAGCCCCATGGACTTTGAACGCGGCGGTACGCCGGTGCCGGGCTTGTTCATCAAAATGCTTTACCACGATGTCGAGACCGGGTTTTACACTCGGCTAATCAAAGCCAAACCAGGCTGGAGAGAACACCCACTCGCCCATCACCCCTGCTTTGAGGAAGCTTACTGTCTGGATGGTACTTTCGACTATAACTTTGGTGAGATGGTCAAAGGCCAATATTTTTTTCGCCCAAAAGGCATCCGTCACGGAGACTTCACCGCCGGGGAAAATGGCACTGTGTGGATTTTGCGCTGTGACGGACAGCTGGTCGACTGGTATACAGATAACGCCAGCGTAGAGATGAAAGGGGATCCCGTAAACTGGGGTGAGGGCTACCCGGAAACAGAGCCGCCCGAATTTGTCCTACCCGTCAGATCAACTTCAGTGGGGCCGATGAAGCGGCCAGACTATATGTGAGAAAACGCCGATAGTCTGCAGAACCAGGCCGCAAACCTAGGCCCCCTGCAGCGCCTGCTATCAATCAACGCGCAGATGCACAACTAGATGGACAACTGTCTTTAGTCACTTGCTGCAGACGCTTATACGTGCAAGCGCGCTGTGCCTGCTTTGGCAAATGCCGACCCCGGGTTCTTTATTCTGGCTGTGCAGTAATAACCCCCGCTTCCAGCAACTGGGCCAGATCCTCGTCACCCAACTGCAGGATCCCTTTCAAAACTTCATCATTGTGGCTGCCAATCTCGCCGCCGGGCCAGTCGGTGCGGCCAGGCGTCGACGACATCTTCGGCAGGATAGCGGGGATTTTCAATGGTTCACCGTTAATTTCAACGCTCTCGAACATGCCACGAGCATTGTAGTGCTCGTCCTCCACCATATCTTCCACGCTGTAAATAGGCCCGACGGGAACTCTCACCTCTTCCAACGCCCCAATCACGTGGGCCGATGAATGTACTGCACACCAATCAGACAACGCCTTGTCGATTTCCTCCTGATGTATAACGCGACCGGCGTTATCCGCCATTTGCGGGTTTTCGGCCATGTCTGAGCGACCCGCCACAACCATCAGGCGCTTGAATATTGAGTCTCCATTGCCACCAATCACCACGTGCTTGCCGTCATCGCAGAGGTAGGTGTTGGTAGGCACGATGCCAGTTACTGTGGTTCCGGAGGGCCCGCGAATCGCAGCGCCGCCGTCGTATTCGGGCACAATGCCTTCCATCAGGTTGAAGATAGATTCGTATAAAGCCACATCAATAACCTGCCCTTCCCCTCCGGGTTTACTGCGCTGAATAATCGCCAGGGCAATACCCAGGGCAGCGTGAATAGCCGACAGCGTATCTCCCATACTGATGTTAGTGCGAATCGGTGGTTTACCGGGTTCCCCGTTAATGTAGCGAAAGCCTCCAAACCCTTCAGTTACCGAGGCATATCCGGGCTTGCTTGCGTAGGGGCCATCCTGGCCATAGCCCGAAATACGCGCATAAATCAGCCCGGGCTTTTCGGCCCGCATTTCGTCGGGCCCAATACCCCACGTCTCGATCAGGCCCGGGCGAAAATTCTCCACCACAACATCAGCCGTCTTAATGAGCTCTTTGGCGAGCTGTTGCCCACGCTCAGACTTAAGATCCAGGCTAACGCTTTTTTTGTTGCGCCCCAGGCTGCGCCACCAAAAAGAGGTGCCACTCTCATCCAGCAAGCGCCAACCTCGAATGGGGTCGCCGGTGGGTGGCTCGACCTTAATCACTTCTGCACCAAAATAAGACAGAATTGTGCCGGTGAAAGGCCCCGCCAATAGCTGCCCCATTTCTATGACCCTTATTCCCTCTAACGGTCTCTGTCCGTCCGACATATTCTTCTCCATCAATAACTGAAATCAGCGACAGCCTGGCCTGGGCGCATCTTTGACCAATGCATTGGCTACCTCCCCGCCGCCTGTGATATGTATACAGCATGACATGAGGTGCCAGCCAGCCCTTTGAGAAACATCAATCCCATGAAGGAGTCACCTTGCTCGATACCCGTGTAGTGCTTACTACCCTGATCGTTTACAAAGTTGTATTAATCCTGATCGGTTTCTGGGCACAGCGCAGGGTCAACAGCGAACAGGATTTTTTCCTCGCCGGCAGGCAACTAGGGCCCTGGGTTGCGGCGATCAGTTACGCGGCGAGTGCCGCCTCCGCCTGGACCCTATTGGGGATGAGCGGCCTTGCCTACAGCATCGGCTTTTCGGCGCTATGGGTGGCACTGGGGGCTGTCCTGGGTTGCGCTGCGTCCTGGTTTGTACTTGCTCCCCGAATAATGCGTGAGGGCGAACAACAAAGCCTCCTGTCCGCTACAGAATTAATCGCCGGGAACACCCAGGGCACCGAGCGTAACCGCTTAATAGCGCTCGTATCACTGATTATTCTGTTTTGTTTTGTGGTTTACATAGCCTCCCAGTTCCAGGGTGCAGGGAACACCTTCGCCTCCACTTTTAACCTCGATGCCAGCCAAAGCATTCTGCTGGGCGGCTCCATCATTTTGATCTATACCTTGCTCGGGGGGTTCTGGGCAGTAAGTATCACCGACACCTTGCAGGGGATGCTGATGATTTTCACTGCCATCCTGCTACCCGCAGCTGCAGTGCTCCATCTGGGCGGCCCCGCGCAGTTCTACCAAGCTCTGCTGGCAACAGACAGCAGCAATTTTGCAGCTCCCCTGGGCGGCAATGTTGGCCTTATTGCCGCGGGAACAATAGCAGGCTCCCTGTCCGTTGGCCTGTCGTCCCTGGGCCAACCTCATCTGGTGGCGAGGTTTCTTGCCTTGCGGGACGAGCGCGCCTTGAAGCAAGGACAGCTGATCGCCACCGCCTGGTATACCGTGGTGTTTTTTGGCATGTGTGTAGTAGGGTTTGCCGGTAAAATCCTGCTTCCGGAGCTGGAGAATAGTGAGCAAGTGTTCTTCGCACTCAATAGCGCCCTCTTTCCTTCCGTGGTCGCCGCCGTCTTGCTGGCGGCCGTACTGTCAGCAATCATGTCAACTGCGGACAGCATGTTACTGGTGACAGGAACAACCGTAGCCCACGACCTGGGGCTTACCCGACACTACCCGCAGCATGCGCTATTGGCATCTCGACTGACCATTGCAGTCATATCCTTATTGGCAATGGCGGTAGCCATTTACCTACCGTCGACCATTTTCCAGCGAGTTCTGTTTGCCTGGGTCGCCATAGGCTCTGCGCTGGGCCCAGCGATTGTTTGTCACGCCCTCGGTGCCAGCATCCCTGCCGGCAGGCTATTGCCTGCAGTGGGCTGCGGCTTCCTCGCGGCAGTGGTCTGCTACTTGCTGCCCAACACCCCTGGCGACATCCTCGAGCGCACCGGTCCCTTTATGCTCGGGCTCGCTATATTATTGCTTGGACGCCCCAGGGGCTAACCGCGTCAGCACAAAAAAGGCCGCCTGATGGGCGGCCTTTTTAATATCAGGATAAAGTCTCAACTAAACAGCGATTCTCCACTGAGGCCCTGCGTCTCCATAATGCCACGCAAGCGTTTGAGCGCCTCCACCTGAATTTGTCTCACTCGCTCACGAGTCAGGCCAATTTCCCGGCCCACTTCTTCAAGAGTGCTACTTTCGTACCCTCGCAGTCCAAAACGGCGCGCAACCACCTCCCGTTGCTTTTCAGACAACTCATCCAGCCACGAACCGATGCTGTCCTTGATGTCCGAATCCTGCAATAACTGCGACGGGTCGCTCTCATGAGTATCGGCAATAGTATCGACTACCGCCTTGTCAGAGTCCGGACCCACCGGCGTGTCCATCGAGGTCACTCGCTCATTGAGGCCCAGCATACGTTTTACGTCGGCCGCTGGCCTGTCGAGCATGTCAGCTATTTCTTCGGCCGTAGGCTCATGATCCAGTTTCTGGGTTAATTCACGGGCGGCACGTAAATAAACATTGAGTTCTTTAACGACGTGGATGGGTAGGCGGATGGTGCGAGTCTGGTTCATGATGCCCCGTTCAATCGTCTGTCGGATCCACCAGGTGGCATAGGTTGAAAAACGAAACCCTCGCTCGGGATCGAACTTCTCAACCGCTCGAATCAGGCCAAGATTCCCCTCTTCGATCAGGTCCAATAGGGTCAAGCCGCGATTGATGTACCGTCGGGATATTTTGACGACTAACCGCAGATTGCTTTCGATCATGCGCTTACGACCAGACTCGTCACCCTTGATGGCAAGACGGGCATAGTACTTTTCTTCGTCCGCTGTCAGCAGTGGCGAATAGCCAATTTCATTCAGGTAAAGTTGAGTGACGTCCAGCGACTTTCCGACTTTGCGTGCGGTGGCAGTTCGAGCCTTGGCTCGATCAAACTGAGCCTCTTCTGTCACCTGAGTGTCAACACCGGAGGCCTCAACCGCTGGCTTTACCTTGTTTGCATTCGCTGCATCCTTGGTGCCGCAAGCTCGAGTCTTGGGCTTAGTGTTCGTCGCTGCTCTTGATTTTCGTCCCGATTTCGAATTCCGTTTCGGGCTGGCAGTGCTTTCCAGTTCCATGGCTATACCTCAATTCTTCTATTAGGTGTAGAGAGTATTTCCCGCCGGGCCGACCAGATTACCTCATCCTAAAGAACAATTACAAGCAGCTATGCAAAAGATTGCATCAACTGGCTTTCGGTCAAAATCGGGCGCCCGTGAATACTTTGCAACACCTGTTAGCGCTTGGGCAATAACCGAAGAGGGTCAATCGGCTTGCCCTCCTTGCGGATCTCAAAGTGCAACCTCACAGTATCGGTGCCACTGCTGCCCTTCTCTGCAATCTGCTGCCCGGCTTTCACCCCATCGCCTTCTGAGACCAGCAGGCGACTGTTGTGCCCATAGGCACTGAGGTAAACTTCGTTGTGTTTGACAATGATTAGTTCACCGAGTCCGACAATGCCCGTGCCGGCGTACACCACCTGCCCTGCTGCGACGGCTTGCACCGAATCACCCCGGCTACCACCGATATCAATGCCTTTGTGCAAAGTGGATGAATAGCTACGCACAACCTTTCCTGAAGTAGGCCAGCGCCAGGCCTTTACAGGACCAACCGACGAACTGCTTGCCGCAGTCGGGCGAGATGAGGGCGTTGTAGCCTTTGTTGATGAAGAGTGAGTGACCGTCGTGTTTGGTTTGGGAGCAGGGGTTTGCGACGAGGGCTTTGATGGTGCTGTCGCACTTTTAGTGCTACTGCTCGCACGGGTGACCTTCGGCGGCTTAGCCTCTTTCAGCTTCAGAGCTTGTCCCGGGAAGATGGTATAGGGGGCGGGAATACTATTCGCCGCGGCGAGGCCACGGTAATCGAGACCATATCGGAATGCTATGGAATACAACGTATCGCCCTTCTGTACTCTGTACGCCGACCCTCCCGCAGCCGCGCCTGCCCTGGACTGACGATCCTCCACAGGCGCAGGCGGATTGCCACCACAGGCAACCACCAGGAGCAGAAGCAGTACACTGCAAATAAGCGCCCTGATAGCGCACTCTCCTTTTCAATGCCCGTCAAGCGGGCGAGTATCCGCCTTACTGTTCGGCGGGGTTCTCTTGCTTCCCACCCCAACGGGCATCGATGAGCCATACAAGGGCAAAGCCGACCACCATCAGGGACAGGCACAAGACCAGTTGCGAAGACTCCCCCGTGAGCACGGTAAATTCCAAGGGCATAACAGGAACTTGCTGCGCTGGTTTAAGCTGGCCATGACTGCCCTCAATCCAAACCAGCACATGTTTCCAGGGCCAGACTACCAAAAGGGATCCAAACAGGAATCCCGTCAGTAACGCCATAGTAGCTTCATGAAAACGGTGCAACAGAAAATGCAGCAGGCGAGAGAAGGTCAGCAAGCCTATTGCCGCGCCCATGGCAAACACCAGGATGAAGCCCAGGTCTAGCGACTTGAGCGCGCTCAGGACTGTGCCGTACATGCCCAGCAGTACTAATATGAAACTACCGGAAATGCCGGGCAGAATCATGGCACAAATGGCCAGGAAGCCTGAGAGGAATATACCCACCATGCCGAAATGCATGTTCACCGTGGGGGAAAGCGCTATCGTTGCCGCAATCCCAAGACCAGCAACAAGACACAGGGTTCGGGCAATATTCCAGCCCTGTACCTGACGCAATAACACCAGGGCCGATGCCAATATCAGGCCAAAGAAAAACGCCCACAAAGGTACGGGATGATTTTCCAACAGCCAGGAGATAAGCCTGGCCAAAGACAGTATGCTGGTGGCAATCCCAGCCAACAGCGCGAGCAAAAAACTGCCGTTAACATGATCCCATGCACCGCGAATATCGAATTTCAATAACAGGCGAAGACAGTCCAGATCTACCGAGCGAATACTCGTTAAGAGGGTGTCATAAATGCCGGTGATAAACGCCATAGTGCCACCGGAGACACCGGGAACAATGTCCGCAGCTCCCATCAGCATGCCACGCAAAAAAATGCCAAAATGATTCAAAATTATCTCACCGTTCCGGGGCGCAGCGGGACAAAGTAAACCGCTTCGACCACCGTCGTTTCAAATCCCTCGTGGGTACGATCCACAACGTGCAGATGCTGGGTCTCTCCACCCACCGGAATCACCAGCCGTCCACCGGGCGCCAACTGCTGCAACAATTCCTGCGGGATACTTTCGGGCGCCGCAGCGGCCAGAATGCCATCGAAGGGACCTCTCTCAGCCCATCCCATACCGCCATCGGCATGATTCATCTGAACATTGCGCAACTTTAATTGGCGAATACGCTGCCGGGCCTTTTGCTGCAGGGGCTTGATGCGCTCGACGCTATACACTTCGTCGACCAGCTGCGCGAGAATCGCTGTTTGGTAACCAGAACCTGTGCCTATTTCAAGCACCCGCTCAGGAGCGCCGCCTTCAAGTAGCAGCTCTGTCATGCGAGCCACGATATAGGGCTGGGAAAGGGTTTGCTGAAAACCAATTGGCAGAGCCACGTCTTCATAGGCCCGGTGAGCCATGGCCTCATCGAGGAACAGATGTCTGGGCGTTGTGCGGATGACGTCAAGCACTTGTTGGTTGTCGATACCCTGGTCAACCAGGCGCTGAATCAAGCGCTCACGAGTGCGCTGTGACGTCATCCCGATACCATTGAGATCTACCCTGTTCACGCCCGTTACCACTCCGTAAACGCCCCTAAACTCTTTTTGCGCCGCATTGAATTACCCATACTGGACAAACTCAGCCAATAAAGCCGTAGCATAATTGCCGGCAGCCAGACGAAACTCGAGTTGCAGGCTGCCATCATCACAAAACTGCCAGCAAAAGTCATCCGCGATAAGCCGTGTCGGCCGCTGGCCCAGCTCCAAACCCTGGTGAATTAGAAAATCGCCAATCGCTGCCTGTTGTTCAAGAACATCAGACCAACGCTCCAACAGACTCGCCGACAGTTGCTCCACGCCGAGGCCCCAGAGCGGCAACGCCGGATGCAGATCACCGACAAAACAGCGCTGCACAATGTCTGCATCAGCTTGCTCGCAGGTAAACTGACTGCGAGTTCCCTGCAGTACGCAGGTATCACCGGGCAAAACCTGATTCCAATCACCCGCACTGACACGATCCGCCAATAGGGTATTAAACATCTGGGACCGCAGGACTGACAGGTAAATACTGCGTTTATTGCGGGAGATGCGCCGACCACCTGAGGCCATCCAGGTCTTGGCCTGCGCCAGAGTTGAGCCGTTGCGTCCAAATCGCTGCTCACCAAAATAATTCGGTGCGCCATGCAAGCTAAGATGCCTCAATCGGGATTCGATGGCCTCACGCTCGCCTGTCAATTCTCGCAGCACCAGCACAAAACGATTGCCCCTGTGCACACCTCGCTTCAACTTGCGGCGATGCCGTGCGACCGCCAAAACCGCGACATCACTCTGATGAGCCAGCTGTTGCCAATCGGGCTCAACCCTGCCCGCCATCCTGACGCTGAACCACTGGCGGGTAACTGCGTTGCGGTCCTTCATACCACTAAAACTGATGTCCCGCAGATGGATGCCGCTGAGGCTGGAAAGGCGCTGGGCCAGATCAGCGGTGTTAAGTTCGCGCTTTTCCAGATGTAGAAATACATGCTCGCCATCACCGTCTGGTTCAAAGCCCAAGTCCTCGTAGACTCGAAAGTCCTCAGGCGAGCTGCGCAACTTGCCACTAGCAACAAGCTCAGCTGAGACGGTTGGCCACGGGCCACTCACGCAGAGTTAGTCTCCAGTAGCACCACGGCGTGGGCGGCAATGCCTTCCTCCCTGCCGGCGAACCCCAGCTTTTCTGTGGTGGTCGCTTTAACGTTGACCTGTCCTACTTGTAACAACAAATCAGCCGCCAGGTTGCTGCGCATTTGTTCAATATGCGGCGACATCTGCGGTGTCTGGGCGATCAGGGTCGAATCCAGATTGCTCAGCACATAGCCTTTATCGGCGACCAACTGCATGACTTTTCGTAATAATATTCTGCTGTCTATATTTGCATTTGCTGAATCGGTATCGGGAAAATGCCGCCCAATATCGCCCGCCGCGATTGCCCCTAACAGCGCATCACAAATGGCGTGAATCAGTACGTCTCCATCGGAGTGAGCAGCCAGCCCGCGGTGGTGCTCAATACGCACGCCACCCAATACGACAGCGTCACCCTCCTCAAAGCGGTGAACATCGTAACCATGCCCAACACGAACACTCATCAAGATTCCCCTTGCCGGGATAGATACCAGGCAGCCAGTTCCAGGTCTTCAGGCACTGTGACTTTCAAGTTTGCAGGAGAGCCGGACACCAACTGTACCGGCTGGCCTGCGAGTTCCATAGCAGACGCTTCGTCGGTGACTGCAAGCCCACGCTGGCTCGCCGCCTCCAAAGCGGAGATCAACTCCCCTAACTGAAACATTTGCGGTGTCTGCGCACGCCACAGGGCACTGCGATCAAGCGTTTTCTCTACCCGCCCTACTGCGTCACCAAGTTTGACCGTATCTACCACCGGCTCGGCGAGAATCCCGCCCTCTCCTTTGGCAATCACCGCCGCGATCAAACGCTGAACGTCCGCGATACGCAGGCCAGGGCGAGCCGCGTCGTGCACCAGCACCCAGTCGCCCTCTTCTCCTGCCACGGCATACAGTGCGGCTAATACCGAATCAGCCCTTTCATCACCACCGGCAACCCGGCTGACCCTGGGGTCTGTCAGTATCTGCAAATCTGCGGCAAAGGTATCATCGGGGTGCAAGGCGACCGTAATAGAAGTGATACCCGGCGTTCGCAACAGGGTATCTACGCTATATTCCAACAGCGTTTTACCAGCAATTTTCAGATACTGTTTGGGAGTGTCCGCCGTCATGCGTGAGCCTATGCCAGCGGCGGGAATAACAACGTGTAAGCGACGACTCACTGTTTGACCTTTTCGGGCGCGGATAGCGTGGCGCTAGCTTCCCCGTCCTCTACCTGAAAATAGGTTTCGCCCTCACGCACCAGGTTAAGCTGTTCGCGGGCACGCTGCTCAATACCGGCGTTTCCACTTTGCAGTTCCAGAACCTCTCGCTCCAGCACTGCATTGCGGGCCTGTAACGCCTCGTTAACCTGAATAAATTGTTCGACTTGTACTTGCAGACGCTGTTGTTCGGCGATGCTCCCCTCAGCAATCCACAGGCGATACTGCAGTATCACCAACAGGATTAGCAAAACACCGAACAGCCAGCGCAAGGTAATTACAGCTTAACGCTGAAATTCCGCCATGCCACGATAGGGAGCGCGGCCAGCGAGCTCCGCCTCAATACGCAGCAAGCGATTGTACTTTGCCACCCGGTCAGAACGACACAGTGAGCCTGTTTTGATCTGGCCAGCCGCTGTCGCCACCGCCAGGTCTGCAATAGTCGTGTCTTCGGTCTCGCCTGATCGATGTGAAATAACCGCGGTGTATCCGGCAGCTTTAGCCATGGTAATGGCATCAAGGGTTTCAGTCAGAGTGCCAATCTGGTTGAACTTAATCAGGATAGAATTGGCGACCCCTTTATCGATACCTTCTTTGAGGATTTTGGTGTTGGTTACAAAAAGATCATCACCGACCAACTGAATCTTGTCGCCTATTTTGTCGGTGAGCAGCTTCCAACCATCCCAATCGGACTCATCAAGACCGTCCTCAATGGAAATGATAGGGTGCCCGTTGGCCAGGTCGGCCAAATAGTCGGTAAAGGCATCACTGGAAAACTTCTTGCCTTCACCGGCCAGGTCGTAAACGCCGTCGCGATAAAATTCAGAGGCAGCACAGTCCAGCGCAAGAACAATATCCGAACCCAGCTTGTACCCCGCTTTATCAACCGCTACGGCGATAGCTTCCAAAGCCGCCTCATTGGATGGCAGGTTGGGTGCAAAACCACCCTCGTCACCCACCGCGGTATTGAGCCCCTGACTGGCCAGCACCTTTTTCAAGTGGTGAAATATTTCAGCTCCGGCGCGAAGGCCCTCAGCGAAAGTTGGCGCAGCCACTGGTTGGACCATGAACTCCTGAATATCCACATTATTATCGGCGTGTTCACCGCCGTTGAGAATATTCATCATGGGCACAGGCATGGAATAGTCAGCTGTGCCGTTAACCTCTGCTATATGCTGATAAAGCGGCATACTTTTGGCTTGGGCAGCTGCTTTAGCCGCCGCAAGTGACACCGCGAGGATCGCGTTGGCGCCAAACTCAGCCTTGTTGTCGGTGCCATCAGCATCAATCATTGCTTTATCCAGATCACGTTGTGCCGCAGCATCAGCACCTAACAGCAAATTCCGGATTGGACCATTCACATTGGCCACCGCTTTAAGAACCCCTTTACCCAGGTAGCGGGAAGCGTCACCGTCACGCAATTCCAGGGCCTCACGGGAACCTGTAGACGCGCCTGAGGGTGCACATGCCGAACCTACTTGGCCAGACTCCAGGGTCACTTCCGCCATAACGGTGGGATTGCCCCGGGAATCCATGACCTCGAAAGCCTGGATGTTTGCGATGTTACTCATAAGGTAGCTCCGTATTTTCTAATCGATTTGCAAGGGTGGCAGTGATTTAACTAAATCGTCCACGGCTTTAACTTGCGCCAGAAAGGGTTCAAGTTGGTCTAGAGGCAGCGCGCTTGGCCCGTCACAACGGGCGTTATCGGGATCGGGATGGGCCTCCAAAAAGAGACTGGCCAAACCGGTGGACATACCTGCTCTTGCCAGGTCTGTCACTTGGCTGCGACGCCCACCGGAAGCAGACCCGCCAGGATCACGACATTGCAGGGCATGGGTAACATCAAAGACCAGTGGGGCGTTACCGCATGTTTCCTTCATTACGCCGAAGCCGAGCATATCGACCACAAGATTGTCATAACCAAAATTACTGCCTCGCTCGCAAAGCAGTATTCGGCTATTGCCGCACTCTACAAACTTATCCACCACGTTGCCCATTTGGGAGGGGCTGAGAAACTGCGGTTTCTTCACATTGATAATCGCGCCGGTAGCAGCCATGGCTGCAACAAGATCTGTCTGTCGGGCCAGGAACGCGGGGAGCTGAATAATGTCAGCCACTTCCGCAGCAGGCGCCGCTTCTTCAGGGCTATGCACATCGGTAATAACCGGGACATCGAATGTCGACTTTACGTCAGCCAGAATAGACAGCCCCTCCTCCAGACCGGGACCGCGAAACGAGTGCACGGATGAGCGGTTGGCCTTGTCGTAGGAAGCTTTGAACACAAAGGGGATGCCCAGCTGACGGCACACAGTCACATACTGCTCCGCCACCGCAAGGGCGAAATCGCGACTCTCAAGCACGTTAACGCCGCCCAGCAGAACGAAGGGGGCACTGTTATCAAATCGGATATCTCCGAGGGTGACGGTCTGGTCAGTCACGGCCTGTCCTCATAGTGTGTCAACGACGTCTCAGCCAGCTTTGACTGCTGCGTGTTCTATGGCTGCCTCAATGTAACTGGTAAACAAAGGGTGTCCGCCCCGGGGGCTGGATGTAAATTCGGGGTGAAACTGGCAGGCAATAAACCAGGAATGATCCGGCAGCTCAACCATTTCCACCAGCGATCGATCGGCGGACCAGCCGGCAACTTTCATCCCTGCGCCGCAAAGCTGCTCCAGGTAATTGTTGTTAACCTCATAACGGTGGCGATGGCGTTCTTCTATAGTCTCGGCGCCATAGATCCCCCGGATCTTACAATCATCCTCGAGATGACAGGGCTGTGCACCAAGACGCATGGTACCCCCCATATCTGAAGATTCAGTACGCTGCTCGGTGCTGCCGTCAGCGTTCTGCCATTCGGTAATGAGGCCTATGATCGGGTGAGGCGTGGTCGCATTCATTTCAGTAGAGTGAGCACCTTCAAGCTTGCAAACATTGCGGGCGTACTCCACCAGTGCCACATGCATGCCCAGACAGATACCAAGGAATGGCACATTGTTCTCGCGAGCGTATTGCACGGCAGTGATTTTTCCTTCGATACCACGATCGCCAAAGCCACCGGGAACCAGGATCGCATTCGCTCCCTCCAGGGCGGCAGTTCCGTTTTTCTCGATCTCTTCTGCGTCAATATGATCAATGCGAACATTGGTAAGAGTTTGCAGGCCGGCGTGCGCCAGTGACTCATTGAGGGATTTATAAGCATCCAGCAAGTCCATGTACTTACCGACCATGGCCACTCGCACTTCTCCGGCAGTCTCACAGAACTCGCGCTCAATCACGTCATCCCATTCACCCAGGTCGGCCTCTTTACAGTCGATTCCAAATCGTTCAACCACAAAGTCGTCAAGGCCAAAACCATGCAACATGCCCGGTATGCGATAAATAGAGTCAGCATCCCGCAAGGGAATGACCGCCCTCTCTTCAACATTGGTGAACAGGGAGATTTTTTTGCGGGCACTTTCCTCGATGTCCACGGAGCAGCGACACAGCAGGATATCTGGCTGCAGCCCGAGGGCGCGCAACTCTTTGACCGAGTGCTGGGTAGGCTTGGTCTTTATCTCCCCGGCAGTCGCAATATAGGGCACCAGGGTAAGATGCATCAGCAACGCGCGACTGGGGCCCATCTCAGCCTTAAGCTGGCGGGCGGCCTCAAGGAAAGGCAGACCTTCAATGTCACCCACTGTCCCGCCAATTTCAATCAATGCCACATCGGCGTCGCCAGCGCCCAGGATAACCCGGCGCTTAATTTCATCAGTGATATGAGGAATAACCTGCACGGTACCGCCCAGATAATCGCCCCTGCGTTCTTTGCGTAACACGGCGTTATAGACGCGACCGGTGGTGAAGTTGTTGCTGCGCTTCATGGTCGTGCGAGTGAAACGTTCGTAGTGCCCAAGGTCGAGATCGGTTTCGGCACCATCTTCGGTGACAAACACCTCGCCATGCTGGAAAGGACTCATCGTTCCGGGGTCTATATTGATGTAGGGGTCCAACTTGAGGAGCGTAACCTTCAACCCTCGTGACTCAAGCACTGCTGCCAGGGAGGCGGCGGCGATCCCTTTACCCAGAGAGGAAACCACACCACCAGTGACGAAGACATAACGCGTCATGAAAAACCTTTAATTACGCTGTATTTCGGGATACAAAAAACCTCCACGGTGCACGTTTCGGCGCGGTGGAAGTCTTGTCAAATGATGGGAAACCAGACTAACAGAAAGGCAGAGGGAGCTCAATCGTATCCACTGGCAATAGTGGGTTCCCAAACCAGCTCCCAGGGAGCTTCTGCATCCTGGCCACTGACTCCCCAGCGGCTGCTTTGACAAGGGCCCACGCTGCCCAGGCTAAGCAGCTCCTCTTCAAGGTACAGTAAGGGAACACGCTGTCGCCACCAGGGCGGTATTCCAGCCTCCTGAAGGACTTTCTTGAGGCTTTTGCTCCGCTTATGCCCAGCCAAACGGCAGCGCTCGCCGCCATCTCGCCATTGCAGCGATAGGCTCTCATCTGCCGCCAGCCAGATGCCCTCGCTCTCGGTGCGTCGCAAGCTAATGCGGCCAACGCCGGGGATCTCAATAACCCCTCCGGGAGCTATTGCGAGCTCTTGATCAACCGGCCCTGGATCCTCTGGCAGCAGGTATATCGCCTCTTTGTAGCGCTGTAAGCGATAACTACCCGAATTCAACTGTGGCCTGGCGTCTCCAGTAGACGCCCGTAGCTGTCGTAAAAACTCATCCAGAACCGACTGATCCGGAGCCTGGTAGCCCCCTGATTTCAGCCACCCTCTCAATACCAGCGCCGCCTGTACCTGATCATCGACTTTCAGGACACCGCCTGGCAGACCCGGATCACCCAGCGCGCTGAAGCAGGTCTGGGGGATGGTCACCGCTGATTCCCTGGCCCCAGAAACCGATGCCAGGTGCCCTGCTGCCCGGGTGATTGTCTGACGATACCCAGGCCATCGACTGGCCAACACCGGCAGTACATCCTGGCGCAGATAATTACGGTCCAGGGACACATCCTGATTGGAAGGATCTTCAATATAACGAAGTCCCTGGGCCTCAACATAGGCTTCCAATTGTGCTCGGGAATAATCCAGCAACGGTCTTAGCAGCAAGCCCTTGCCCAGCTCTCGCTGCCGCGGCATAGCGCCCAGACCATCGACGCCTGCGCCCCGCAATAGTCGCAGGAAAAATGTCTCCACCTGATCATCCTGGTGATGACCAAAAAATAACACTTCGCCCTCTTCCAGCTGTTCTTCGAAGCGAGCATAGCGCGCCTGTCTGGCGGCAGATTCCACGCCCTTGCCATCAGGATCAACATCAACACTCAAGGCAAGAAAGGGAACATCAAGAAAACGGCAAATCCAGGCACAGTGATTTTCCCAGTCTGCAGCCTGGGCCTGCAGACCATGATTAATGTACAGCGCGGTGAGAGGTGGCGCTTGGCCGTTAGCTTTGCACCAGCTGTTAACCAGCTGCAATAGTGCGGTTGAATCAACCCCACCGCTGTAAGCCACGTACCAGTGAGGCGCATCACTGAATGCGGAGAGCTCCGCATTCAGATTGCTATGACTAATGGCCTTTGCCATAAAACAGGTACATCTGCGCGTTAGTTACCGTAGGACATCAACCGCTGGTAGCGCTTGGCCAAAAGGTCTTCCAGAGGAAGTGCCTGCAGGACATCCAGCTGCTCAATAAGGTGAGTTTTAATGCGTTCAGCCATCAACGCAACATCTCGGTGAGCTCCACCGAGGGGCTCCGCAATAGTCGCATCTACAATTTCCAAATCCTGCAGGATAGAGGACGTTACACCCATAGCCTCAGCGGCGTCAGGCGCATTAGCTGAATCTTTCCAGATGATATTGGCACAACCCTCAGGGGAAATAACGAAGTAGGTGGAATACTGGAGCATGGCTAAATGATCACCGACGCCTATGCCCAGCGCACCGCCTGAGCTGCCCTCACCTATCACAATGCAGATAATGGGTGTGGCCAGTCGCGACATTACCGCCAGGTTCTGAGCGATGGACTCACTGATACCGCGTTCTTCTGAATCGATGCCCGGATAGGCTCCGGGCGTATCAATGAGCGTGACGACCGGCATCTTGAAACGCTCGGCCATCTCCATAAGACGTAAAGCCTTGCGATAGCCCTCGGGTTTGGGCATGCCAAAATTGCGCATCACCTTGTCTTTGACAGCACGGCCCTTCTCTTGACCGATAACCATCACGGGACGTCCCTCCAGACGCGCCATACCTCCCACAATCGCGTTGTCATCCCCAAAGTGCCTATCGCCGTGCAGTTCATCAAATTCAGTGAATATCTGGGGAATGTAATCCAGGGTATAGGGACGCTGCGGATGGCGCGCCACCTTAACAATATCCCAGGCACTTAAATTGGAAAATATTTTCTCGGTGAGCTTGGTGCTCTTGTCGCGTAAGGTCTCGATTTCTTCACCGATATTGAGCTCATTATCCGAGCCAACCAGCTGCAGTTCCTCGATCTTCACTTCGAGTTCTGCGATTGGTTGTTCAAAATCCAGGTAATTGGGATTCATGCGTCAGCAGTTCCTGATGTCTATGGCAGCGGCCAGTGTACAAAAAATCGTGCTGTCTCACCAATGCACATTGCTGCGCAAGGCAGCTTTTAATGCCAACCGGGGGTCGTTGTGTTGATTACCTTGCCAACGCTCCTGAATTACCCGCCTCAAACCAAGACCAAGGTTTCTTCCGTGCTTTGTGACCTGTCCGCCAGGTAAATTCGCACATCGCGAAATTCAGCAGACTCATCGAGGTCAGGCAGCGTACAGCTGTCCATCTGATCGATCTGGCTAAAAGGGGGATAGTCGAAATTTTTCACCCTGGAATCAGCAACGAGCACACGCGGAGCTCGTCTGGAAAACCTCTCCAACCAGACGAAGTTTTCGCTATCGTAAAGTACGTCAGCAACAATAATCAGGTCTACCTCGCCCTCGATATCGAAATAGTCATCGCATAACTGCAGGTCAATACCATTGAGTTTCGCATTCACCGCCGTCGCTTCCAGCGCCAACGGGTCGATATCGCAGGCGATAACCTCTCCTGCCCCGGCGATAGCCGCTGCGATAGCGACGACACCGGAGCCACAGCCAAAATCCAGTATTCGCTTGCCACTCACCTGCTCTGGATGGTCTAACAGGTAGCGGGCGAGCACCTCGCCCGAGGCCCAGCAAAAAACCCAGTACAGCGGATTGTTCATCACCCGCTGCATTTCCTGCTCACTCAGCGCTCCCTGCGGATAGTTTTTCGCCAACAACAAGAGCTTGAGCTCAGGCACATTTGGCAAAGTCATCACCTCCAGCTCTGCGCTGGGAATAATTTCCTTTAAACGAGAATTCAATTTTTTATGAGAGGAAGACATGTGCGGGCATTATAACGGTTGTGATAAAAACTGCGGCGATTACACTACGCGCCATGTCAGACCTACCTCCCTACATTGTTCCCCATAGCCAGGAAGAGATACGCATTCTTTACGAAGATGCCGACCTACTGCTGGTGCGCAAGCCCGATCTCCTGCTGAGCATTCCCGGCAGGCACCCGCTCAACAAAGACTGTCTTATTACCCGACTGCAACAGGACTACCCCACGGCGAGTATTGTTCATCGACTGGACCTTGATACCTCGGGCATCATGATCATTCCGTTGAACAAGCCCACCCATGCCCATATCAGCCGTCAGTTTCAGGAGCGCCTGGTGGAAAAGTGCTACCACGCTGTAGTGTTTGGATTGGTCGAGCAGGACTCAGGCGAAGTGGAACTTCCCATACGCTGTGACTGGGAAAATCGGCCTTTGCAGATGATTGATCATGAACAAGGGAAGCACGCCCTGACCCGCTACGAGGTACTGGATCGACTCAGCGACCGCACTCGGCTGTTGTTAAAACCTGTCACTGGCCGCTCTCACCAGCTCCGTATTCATATGCGCGAGCTGGGGCATCCTATTCTGGGCTGTGATATGTATGCCCATCAGCAAGCCCTGGAAATGGCCGACCGGATGTTACTGCATGCAAGCTTCATCGGATTTGAGCACCCGACCAGTGGCGAGTGGTTAACAGGTGAGTGCGCACCAGACTTCTGATTGACCATCAAAACTGATTGAGAATAAAGCCAATGACCATCACCTGTGGCACTGTAATCAGGGGCAGAAACAGTGCAATCTTCCACGACCGGGTGGTATCCCTGATCGACATGACCTCGGTATAGTCAGTCGCCACGCCCGCCATCAAGAATGTAAACGCGTTACCGGGCGCGTTGGCGCGATTCATCAGGTCGGCCGCAATGGGTGTAGAGCCCTCCGAGCAGACTTCAATGACGGTGGTAGCCAACAAGGTCAGCCAGAGTCCCGCAAATGTTGCACCAAACCAGACGGCGAAAGCATCTTCTGGCACCAAAGCGCGTATTGCGCCGGCCAAAATCAAGCCAAATAGTGACCAGCGAATCACAACCCTTGACCCCGCAAACCCCTCTTTGAGGATGTCAACGGTTCCCCCAAGCGAGAAACGCATGGAGCGGCGAACCTCGGACCACATTTCATCCAGCGGGCGTTCCTCGCCCAACTCTTCCCGCCAGGGATTGGAGGGCAAGGTGCCGCGAGAGACCAGTGCGTCAAAAATCATTCCCGAAATTAAGCCAATCACCAATGACAGCAGAATGAAGAGCAAGGTCCAACCTACGCCAATCAGTCCAAACAAAATCAGAGTGAGAGAGAATGAGTTCCAGGGACTGGCCAGAAGAAAAGCCATCACCTGGCCCACCGTCGCGCCACGCTCGTAGAGCTTCATCCCAACCGCGAGAATGCCGTGACTGCAGAGGTCCAGAAACACCCCCGCAAGGGTGGCTCGAAACAGCCCGTGGATACCTCCATCACGCCCAAGAATACCCATCACCAATTCCCGTGGCACCCGACTCAGCAATCCGACGAAAATTATTCCCAGCGCGATACCCCACCACATGGCGTTAAACAACTCGAATATACCGCCGGTGAAAACGCCTAACACGCCACCATGATCGTGTTGGCTGAACGCCCCTATAGAGTAGGCAACAGCAACAACAAGCAGACAGACCCAGAAGAAATAGTCTCTGCTTGCCGGTGTTTCACAGCAACTGTCGCCATCAGTTTCTGGAGCATGACAGCTGGCGGTTGGTGCCTCAGAACTCTCAGCGGCGCTGGCCGCCTCAGTGCCGCTCGCGCAACAGTGACTGTCTTTGCTCTCATGTTCTTTACTCATAGCGAAGACTCATCAGCGCTGGCAAGATCGTTCAGGATGGCACAATCAGGCCCCTCGTCCCCGTGACAACGACTGGCCATGTCCCGCAAAACCTGCTGCATAGCCAACAGCGAATCGATCCGCTGCTGCAGCTGCTCAGTCTTCTCCAACACCAGGGCGCGAGCATGCCGACTCTGCCGGCCGCTGTCGCGATGTAAGCCCAGAAGTTGCCGACATTCGCTCAGGTCAAAACCCACATCCCTGGCACGACTTAGAAACTTTAATTCCTCCACCGCGCCATCTTCGTATACCCGGTAGCCGTTCTCTGTCCGATCGACAGGAGCGGTCAAGCCAATATCTTCGTAGTAACGAATTGTTTTACTGCTGAGCCCACTGCGTCGGGCGGCTTCCGAGATATTCATTGTCGTCTCCGGGTTCCCATCACCCTAATGTAAACCTTCCAGTTACTAGAAGGTCAACCCTTTCGTGCATCGATGTTCAATTCATCAAGCAACTACTTCTTCGGTGACTTCCGTGCTCAGCGCTCGTCCTAGATATTCGGTGAAGATCTGGGCGCGGGCGCTCATAACGCCCGGTTGTCCAGTCACCAGGTAATGGGAATGCTGAGCTTCTACGGTCTGACCGCCCAGTGCCACCAGGCTGCCGTTGCGTAAATCGGTGGAGACTTCTACCCGATCGGCAAGGAACACGCCGCAGCCATCGCGAGCAGCGCATATCCCTAAATAGGAATCCTGCACGTAAAGGTTAGTACGAGCCTCTCTTTGCTCCAGCCCATTATTCGATAACCAACGCTGCCAGCGTCCATGACGGTCATGAATCAAGGGCAATCTGAGCAACTCCGAAGGCTCCAGAACGCTACCTCCAGTGGGCAACAGCGATGGACTCACGACAGGCCCATATTTCTCGCGGAACAGCTCTCGTACCACTTTTTTAGGCGCTATGGGTTCACCAAAACAAACGGCAACCTCTATTTCTGCGGGCAACTCTCGCTGCATCGGCAGTATATTATCCAGACGAATTTCAATTTCAGGATAGCTCTGATTGAATTCACCGATCATCGCCAACAACCAGCAAGCAGATATGGAGGGCGGCGCGGCCAGCACGAGCTCGCCTGGCAAGGATGCTGGATCGACAGAAAGAGCTCCCTCTGTAAGCCGGTCCAGTGCCTCACCCACCGCCTGCGCCAGGCGGTTGCCCTCTTGAGTCAGGGTCAACCGATTCCTGCTGCGATCAAAAAGCAGGATGCCTAACTGTTCCTCCAACTGGCGAACCTGTCTGGAAACCGCACCGTGGGTGACCCCCAGTTCCGCCGCCGCTCGACGCAGATGACAGTGTCTGGCTGCGGCTTCAAAAGCACGCATAGCGTTAAGCGGCAAGTTGCGTCTCAATAGTTCCACGGCTACTCCTGTTTACTTTTAATCACCACATAGGTGCAAATATATCGATTGCAGTGATAAATACAATACATAAAATGCTCTACATCGCCATACTCTATCGGAATCAATACCATGAAACTGCAGCTCAGCGACCCCACCCTGCTGAAGAGCATGGCTTACATTGACGGTGAGTGGCGCCCGGCGGCCAACGGGTCCAGTTTCACTGTGAAGAATCCGGCAACTGGCGAGGTGATTGCTGATGTGACGGATCTGGGTGCGGCAGAGACCCGCGCCGCCATTGCAGCAGCACAGCAGGCAATGATCAGCTGGCGACAGCAGCCAGCGAAAGAACGCAGCGCAATATTACGCCGCTGGTTCAACCTGATCATGGACAACCAGGAAGACCTGGCGCGCCTGATGACGGCAGAGCAAGGCAAAGTACTTGCTGAGTCACGCCTGGAAATTACCTACGCCGCATCTTTTGTGGAATGGTTTGCTGAAGAAGCCAAACGAATTTACGGCGATGTGATTCCTGGCCCAAATGACAGACGCTCAATTGTCATCAAGCAGCCTGTCGGTGTGGTCGCAGCGATCACACCCTGGAATTTTCCCAGTGCGATGATCACCCGCAAAGTGGGGCCCGCCCTCGCCGCAGGCTGCAGCGTGGTGCTCAAACCTGCAGCCGAGACTCCTCTGTCGGCTCTGGCGTTGGCCGAGTTGGCAGATAGAGCGGGCATACCCGGCGGTTTATTTAATGTCATCACCGGCACCGATGCTCCTGCAATTGGCGACGAACTCACCTCCAGTGACATCATTCGCAAGCTTACCTTCACTGGATCTACCCCCGTCGGCAAACATCTGCTCGCGCAGAGCGCCGCTACAGTAAAAAAGGTTTCCATGGAGCTGGGAGGCAACGCTCCTATTATCATTTTCGATGATGCAGACCTGGATACTGCGGTCCAGGGAGCCATTGACACCAAATACCGTAACGCAGGCCAGACCTGCGTCTGTGCCAATCGTCTGCTGGTTCAGGACACTATCTATGACGCCTTCATCGAGAAACTTACCCAAGAGGTGAGCAAGTTTCGCGTGGGCGAAGGCATGAATGAAAGCAACACCCTTGGGCCATTGATAGAACCAAAGGCACTTTTGAAGGTAGACGCTATGGTGCAAGATGCTATTGCCGACGGTGCCAGCCTGGCCCTGGGCGGTAGAGCGATGCCTGAACTGGGGCCAAACTTCTATCAGCCCACCATACTGGCGAATGTCACCAATGACATGCGGGTCTTTCGCGAGGAGATTTTTGGCCCCGTCGCCCCAGTGCTTCGCTTCAGCGATGAGACCGAGGCTATCGCTATGGCCAACGATACCGAGTACGGATTGGCTGCCTATCTCTATACTAATGATTTAGGCCGCGTCTGGCGGATCAGCGAAGCGATTGAGTACGGCATGGTGGGCGTCAACGAAGTAGCGATCACCTCCGAGCTGATCCCCTTTGGTGGCGTCAAGGAATCAGGCCTGGGACGGGAAGGTTCCCATTACGGTATCGACGATTATGTCGAAGTGAAATACATTTGTATGGGCGGCATCGCCCAAGCCTAAAACGGACAATATAAGGTACTTATTATGTCAGCAGTCATTTACCCCACAACTAACCTGGCCGCTACCGAGCAGCTCAAATTCGAGCGCGCAGACGGTGTTTATGTTTATGACCAGGACGGCAAGCAGTACCTCGAGGGAATGGCAGGCCTCTGGTGCACCGGCCTCGGTTACGGTAACCGCGAGCTGATCGATGCCATCAGTGACCAGCTGGGCAAGTTATCTTTCTCCCATACTTTTGGTGGCAAAACACATCAGCCAGTTATTGACCTGGGCGATAAACTCGCAGACATGGTGCCGGTAAAAGATGCGATGGTGTTCTTCGGTAATTCGGGCTCCGATGCCAACGACAGCCATATCAAAATGCTCCGTTACTATTTCAACGCCATTGGTAAACCCGAAAAGCGCAAAATCATTACCCGTGATCGCGCTTACCACGGCGTGACCGTAGCAGCAGGCTCACTCACCAGCTTGCCGGCTAACCTGGCGCATTTCGACGCTCCGCTGGAAGCACTGGGCGTTTTGCGCACAGACCACCCACACTACTATCGCGGAGCCCAGGGCGACGAGAGCGAAATGCAGTTCGTTGATCGCATCACCAACAACCTGGAACAGCTCATTCTACAAGAAGGCCCCGATACCATAGCGGCGTTTATCGCCGAACCTATTACCGGTGCGAGCGGCGTACTGGTGCCGCCACCGGGTTATTACGAAAAAGTACAAGCCATTCTGGAAAAGTATGACATTCTATTTTGGGCTGACGAGGTCATCACCGGTTTTGGCCGCACCGGTAAAGTATTCGGTTGTGAAACGGTCAACATACAGCAACCCTCGATGATGACTTTTGCCAAGCAAATGTCGTCCGCCTATTACCCTATTAGCGCCTCTGTTATCAGCGGCGAAATGTACGAGCCAATGATTGCGGCCAGCGAAGAGGTCGGTGTGTTCGGCCATGGCTACACCTACTCGGGGCATCCGGTAGCTTGTGCCTCGGCACTGAAAACCCTGGAAATCTATGAACGGGACGGTCTTTATGACAATGCAGCGACTCAGGGAGAACACCTGCAGTCACGGCTTGCCGAGCTTATGGAATATGAACAAGTCGGCGAAGTACGCGGTGCGGGCCTGATCGGCGCTATCGAGCTGGTTGAGCACCGCGACAGTAAAGCACCTGATGCCGCTCTGGCAAAAAAGGTGACCCTGGCAGCACAGGAAAATGGTCTGATCGTGCGTAATGTGGCCGGCAATGCCATTGCGGTGTGTCCACCGTTAATTATCAATCGTGAGCAGGTTGATGAGATGATAGATAAACTGAAACTCTCGCTTGAGCAGACTATTTGAGGAAAATTTTCAGGCGTTCTCTGGATTTCCGCCCGTCTGGGAATCCGGAGGACAGCTAGGCTAGAGCGCCCGCAAGTACTCGACCATCAACTGCACACTGCGCTTACCTCGGAACTCGTTAACTTCCAACCGATAAGCCACCTCCACCTCGAGCACTGACTCATCCGGCCAAACATCCAGGTCCACATTAAAGGCAATGGCGTCGATGATTTGTTGACTGTCTTTCAAAGACAGCACTAACTTGAGGTGTTTGTCGCCAACCAGTCGCTGCTGAACGATTTTAAAATGGCCATCGAAAACCGGTTCCGGAAAATGCTGCCCCCATGGCCCCGCAAAACGCAGCTCATTCGCGAGGTCCAGGGCGAAATCGCCAGCCCCCAGCTCACCGTCTGACTCGACTACGGCCTGCAGTTCGACATCTTTGGCATGGCGCTCCACTTCCGCAATAAATGCTGTATTAAAGTCACGGTAAAGCTCGCGCGGAATGGTCAGTCCCGCCGCCATAGCGTGCCCGCCAAATTTGAGAATCATGCCCGGATGACGGGTGGCAACCGCGTCGAGTATGTCACGAATATGAATTCCATTGATGGACCGGGCGGAACCTTTAATTTCGCTTTCATCACCATCGGCAAAAACGATTGTTGGTCGATGCAGCCTGTCTTTAATCCGAGAAGCAAGTATGCCAATAACGCCCTGGTGCCAGTCGCCCTGATACAGCGTCATAGCCACGGGCACACCGACTTCATCCAGGGCTAATTCATCCAGCAGTTGGAGCGCCTGATCCTGCATACCTTGCTCAATTTGTCGGCGGTCCTGGTTTTTCTGGTGCAGTTCGCTGGCGAGCCTGCGAGCGGCCGACGGGTCATCCTGCAACAAACATTCAATGCCCACCGAGATATCGTCCAGCCGGCCCGCAGCATTAATACGAGGTCCAACTGCAAATCCCAGGTCTGATGCCACCACACCGCGCAGCGGGCGAGAGGCCACTTCCAACAGGGCAATTATGCCCGGGCGTGCCTGCCCTGCGCGAATACGCTGCAGGCCGGCTGCAACTAATATTCGATTGTTTCGATCCAGGGGCACAACGTCGGCGACTGTGCCGAGTGCAACCAGGTCGGTGAGTCGCCCCAAGTTGGGTTCTGTTCTATCGGCAAACCAATCCCGATTCCGCAACTCGGACCGCAAGGCCATCATGATGTAAAAAATGACACCAACGCCAGCGAGATTTTTGCTGGGAAAGTTACAGCCCGGCTGATTGGGATTAACGATAACGTCAGCATCCGGCAATTGGTGGCCAGCGAGATGATGGTCGGTGATCAGTGTATTGATACCCTGTGCCCGCGCAGTGGCAATGCCATCAATACTGGAGATACCGTTGTCTACAGTAATGATGATATCGGGCTTACCCTGCTCCAGGGCGAGTTCAACAATTTCTCGGGTCAGGCCATAGCCATATTCAAATCGATTGGGCACCAGGTAGGACACCTGCGTGGCACCAAATGATTTCAGTGCATCCAAAGCCAGCGCGGTACTGGTCGCGCCATCTGCATCATAGTCGCCAACAATAAGAATGCGTTGTTGCTCAGCCAATGCGTCAGCGAGCATTTTCGCTGCGCGCTCTGCGTTAAGTAATTGTGCAGGTGGCAGCAGGTGGGTGAGACCAAGGTCGAGGTCTTGAGATGACCGCACTCCCCTGCCGGAATAGACCCTGGCAAGGAGGGGATGCAGCTTATTTTCGTCCCACTGGACTGAGGAGTGAGTTTCGCGCCGACGAATAAGTTTGTTCACAATCGCGCTAAATCAGGCGTTAACATTCTTCAGCATAAACGCCTGCACTGCTGAAAGGTCATTGGGCAAGACTTCGAATCGTTCAGGGCGATCGAATAAATCACGCAGGTGATGGGGCAGCGATGGCTCCGTATCAAGCTTGGCTGCCTTCACCGCGCCGGGGAATTTCGCCGGATGAGCAGTGGCCAGCGTTACCACGGGAACCGAGGCGGGAACCTTGGCATCAAACGCCGCTTTCACACCAATCGCACTGTGCGGATCCAACATATATTCACAGTCTTTCCACGTGGCTGCCATCTGAGCGCAGGTTTCCGCATCATTAACACATTGGCTGGAAAACAATGCACTGGCCTTGGCCATCGCCTGTTGTGAAAAGCTGATGTCGCCCTGGTCGAAGTCAGCCATCAGCTGTGCAATGGAAGCACCATCACGTTCATACAAATCAAACAACAAACGCTCAAAGTTGGACGAAACAGTAATGTCCATACTCGGGGACAGAGAATGCTCAAGCGGCTGGCGCCCGTAGCTGCCATTGCTCATAACTCGGTGCAACACATCATTGCGATTGGTAGCAATAATGAGGCGCTCAATGGGGAGACCCATCTGGCTGGCCAGATAGCCGGCGAAAATATCGCCAAAATTTCCCGTCGGCACAGAAAAAGCGACGCTGCGCCCGGGTGCGCCAAGCGCAACAGCAGCATAAAAGTAATACACAATCTGGGCCATGATCCGAGCCCAGTTAATCGAATTAACAGCTACCAGCCTGCGATCTTCTGGCAGGAAATCACGCTTGTTAAAACTGGTTTTGACCATCGCCTGGCAGTCATCAAAATTGCCCTGCACCGCCAGGTTGTGAATATTGTTTCCGACCACTGTTGTCATCTGTTTGCGCTGTACGTCGGAGACGCGGTCATGAGGGTGCAGTATAAAAATATCGATGTTCTTACAGCGCTTGCAGCCCTCAATGGCGGCGGAGCCTGTATCCCCCGAAGTCGCGCCCATGATCACCACTTTTTGATGCTTTCGTTCCAGCACATAGTCAAGCAGACGCCCCAGCAGCTGCAGGGCAAAGTCTTTGAACGCAAGCGTAGGGCCGTGAAACAACTCCAACACCCACTGGTTGTGACCAAGTTGAATCATTGGCGCCACAGCATCGTGGCGAAATTCAGCGTAGGTCTCTCGCAGGATTGCTTTTAAATCATCTTCAGGAATACAGTCGCCCACAAAGGGAGTGATGATTTTATGTGCCAGCTGAGAATAATTCAGACCTGCCATACTGCCGATTTCCTCGGCGCTGAAAGTAGGCAAAGACTCTGGAACATACAAACCGCCATCCGAGGCAAGCCCTGTCAGCAGTGCTTCTTCGAAGTTGAGCGCAGGGGCCTGGCCCCGGGTGCTAATGTATTTCACTTCTTTTACCCTAACCGTCCAGTGCTTCAACCCGAATGCGGGCTACTTCGCCTGAAATAGATTCTAATGCCTCGATAGTGGCGACCGCTACATCCATGCTGCCTTGCGATGCGCGACTGGTGAGAACAATCAAAGGCACGCGAGTTTCACCTTCCGCCGGTGGTTTCTGAATTAAAGCTTCCATACTAATGCCGTGATCGCTAAAAATTGATGCTATCGAAGATAATACGCCGGGTTTATCCTCTGCAATAATCCGCAGATACCATGGTGTGACGACCTGCTCCATCGGTAAAACAGGCAAAGCCTTAAGGTCTGCAGTAGCAACACCCAAGGCCGGTACTCGACAGGACTGTCCAGCAGACAGCTCTCGCGCCAGGTCAACGATATCGGCAACTATTGCAGATGCGGTGGGCTCTGCCCCCGCACCTGCGCCGTAGTATAGAGTGGGACCAACTGCGTCTCCTTCCACCAACACCGCATTTTTAACGCCATTTACGTTAGCCAGTAAACGCCCCTCAGGTATCAACGTGGGATGAACCCGCAGTTCTACGCCGTCGGCACTGTGCTTGGCAACGCCCAGGTGCTTGATGCGATAACCCAGTTCCTCAGCGTATTCCACATCCTGTGTAGTGAGTCTGGTAATCCCCTCGGTGTAGACAGAACTAAATTGCAGGGGCATACCAAATGCCAACGACGCGAGAATGACCAGCTTGTGCGCGGCATCAATCCCTTCTACGTCAAAAGTAGGGTCGGCTTCGGCATAGCCCAGTTCCTGGGCTTCGGTGAGTACGTCGGCAAAGTCTCGACCCTTCTCACGCATTTCGCTGAGAATGAAATTGCCCGTGCCATTAATAATACCGGCAAGCCATTCAATTCGGTTGCCGGCAAGCCCCTCGCGCAAAGCTTTGATAATAGGAATGCCGCCAGCCACCGCTGCCTCGTAGCGAATAACAACATTGTTCTGCTCTGCGAGTGCGAACAGCTCGTTACCAAACTCTGCAACCAGTGCTTTATTGGCGGTCACTACGTGTTTTCCATTGCGCAGCGCCTCTTCGACCAGCTCTCTAGCAACCGAAGTACCGCCGATTAACTCCACCAGAATTTGCACCTCGGGGTCTCTGGCGACGTCAAAGATATCCCGACTAACCCGAATCTCACCGATGTCACAGGCGGGGTTGTCACGGCGAGCACCGATGTGAATCACCTCCAGCTCAGCCTGGGCGCGGGCGTTAATCGACTGTGCATTGCGATTCAACACGTTGAAGGTGCCACTGCCAACAGTGCCAAGACCGCAAATGCCGATTTTTACAAGATTTGAGCTCATTATTAGCTACTTTCCCCGATACAACTCTGGCTAGGCCGCTGCGACCCCATCATTTTTTATCATTTTTCGAATGTTGCGGATAGCCTGTCGAGTTCGGTGTTCGTTCTCGATCAAGCCGAAGCGCACATAGCCCTCGCCGTATTCACCGAAACCCACGCCGGGTGACACAGCAACCTTGGCCTCTTTTAGCAATTTTTTACTGAACTCCAGTGAATTCAGGTTCGAATAGCACTCGGGAATTTTCGCCCAGACAAACATGGTCGCCTTGGGTGGATCTACAGGCCATCCGGCATCGGTGAGCCCAGAACACAGAACATCCCTGCGGGATTTATACATCGCATTAATTTCACTAACACAGCTCTGATCACCTTCAAGCGCGGCAATAGCAGCGACCTGAATAGGCGTGAACATCCCGTAGTCAAGATACGATTTGATGCGAGCCAAAGCGCCTACGAGAGCCTGGTTGCCGCAACAGAAACCCACGCGCCACCCCGGCATGTTATAACTTTTGGACATACTGTAGAACTCTACTGCAACATCCATTGCGCCCTCTACCTGCAAAATAGAAGGTGCTACATAACCATCGAAGCAAAGGTCCGCATAAGCCAGGTCCTGCACGACCCAAATCTCGTTCTCCTTGGCGATAGCGACCACACGCTCAAAAAACTCAAGTTCAACGCAATAAGCTGTTGGGTTCGATGGAAAATTCAGCACCAGCATTTTAGGCCGCGGCCAGCTATTTTGAATTGCCTTCTCCAGTTCGTCGAAGAATTCCTCCTCATTTGCGCCCATGGGTACGTGACGGATGTCCGCCCCGGAAATGACAAAGCCATAAGGGTGAATTGGATAAGAGGGGTTTGGCACCAGAATCGCGTCCCCGGGGCCGGTCGTCGCAAGGGCCAGATGAGCAAGCCCCTCTTTCGAACCCAAAGTTACAATAGCTTCTGTTTCTGGATTCAGGGTCACGTCATAGCGACGCTGGTACCAGTCACAAATCGCTCTGCGCAGGCGCGGAATGCCCTTGGACTGCGAATAACGGTGGGTATCACCCCGTTGGGCGGTTTCCACCAACTTGTCGACAATGTGGTCAGGTGTCGGCTGGTCTGGATTGCCCATGCCGAAATCAATGATATCCTCACCCGCCGCGCGCGCCTGCTGTTTCAAATCCCCAATAATATTGAAAACATAGGGGGGAAGGCGTGATATCCGCCGAAATTGCTCGTCCACAGTATTAACTCTGAATTGGGGCCCAAAGAGGCTGGATTGATGACCGGGAAAGGTCAGGAACAGTAAGGTTTCAGAGGAGTTATGTCAACGCGCGGGGCCGTAACTGTGGCATTGTACCCGCGCTTAATGGTGCCAAATTAACCGACCCTGGCATCCCCGCACAGGCAGGGAAGCAAGGTCAGGCGTCAGTTAGCGATAACTGTCGCCCATTTGAAGCAGCTAGTGGCTAGTTCAGGCCCAGCGTCACCATCAACTGGTCAGCACTCTGATAGCCAGGAATCATCTGGCCTGTTTCGGTGATCATCGCGGGTGTGCCACGCACTCCCAACTCTTGACCCAACTGATACTGCTGGGCTACCGGATTGTCATCACACTGATTAACCGCAACAGATTCCTTGTTTTTCAGGCTGGTCAATGTTTCCTGCGGGTTTTTCGCGCACCAGGCTCCGACCAACTGGCGATACCCCGGGGAGTCCATGCCAGAGCGCGGATAAGCCAGATAGCGCACTTCAATGCCACGTTTATTGAGCTCAGGTACCTCTTTATGCAACTTCTGGCAGTAAAAGCACGTCACGTCTGTGAACACTGAAATATGAGCAAGTGTGTCACCCTGCGCCGGGAAAACGATCATATCCTTGGTATCGACCGCTTCCATCTTCACCAATCGCTCTTTATCGCGGCGTTTTTCCGCAAGGTTTACGAATTGGCCATTATTCACCTGAAACAAATCGCCAAGGATAAAATAACTGCCATCTTCCGTCGCATAAACCATAGGGCCAGCCTCGAACTGGACTTCCAGCATCCCGGGAACCTCACTGGTTTCAACGGTAGCCACCTTCAGCCCCATTGCCGGACTATCCAGGGCAGCGCGCACCTTTGCCACAGTGGCTTTATCAGCTGGAGTCCCCGCCTGGGCGAAGACTGCCAGCGCCAGCAGCAGAAACGCAGAAACGGACTGATTAAATCGAAATACCATGGTTTTTCCTCAATTGCGGGTGACAAACTCCTCGCCTGCCACCGGATAAATTATGCATCGCCTATTTGAACAATTTTAACGCCGAGAGTTCCTCAGCCCCTGGGATGATGCTGCGCATGCAATTCCTGCATTCGCTGCTTGGCCACATGAGTGTATATCTGGGTCGTCGTCAGGTCGCTATGCCCCAGCAACATTTGCACTACCCGCAAGTCAGCACCGTGGTTAAGCAGGTGGGTAGCAAATGCATGCCGCAACGTATGGGGAGACAGGTTCTGCTTGATCCCAGCGCGCTTCGCGTAGATTTTAATACGATACCAGAAGGTCTGGCGAGTCATCTGTCGCCCTCTTTTGCTCGGAAACACTACATCTGAGGGAATTCCCTTGAGAAGCTCAGCCCGGGGGCCTGCCAGGTAGCCCTGCAACCAGGCTAGCGCTTCCTCTCCCATGGGTACCAGGCGTTCTTTGCTGCCTTTACCAAACACCCTGACAACTCCCTGGTTAATACTGATTTGGTTTATTTGCAATCCGGTTAACTCGCTAACGCGCAAGCCACAGGCGTAAAGCATCTCCAGCATAGTCCTGTCACGATACTCCAGCGCGATATCCAGGTCCGGGGCATCCAGTAGCTTGTCAACATCGCCCTCGGACAGTGACCTGGGCAGAGGGCGTCCCAGCTTTGGACTGTCTACATCCAGGGTGGGGTCTACGGTCAACCTGCCCTCGCGCAGCAGGTATTTGTAGAAACCTCGCGCGCAGGACATAAATCGCGCGGTAGAGCGCTGCGACTGCCCCTGCTGTAACCTCGCACCAAGGTAGGCCTGAAGCTCGGCCCTGTCAGTGGAAATAACTGAGCTCTTTTTACTCTTCGCCAACCAGTCATTGAACTGCCTTAAATCACGACGATAAGAACTGAGCGTATTATCACTCAGCCCCTTCTCCATCCACATGGCGTCAATGTAGCGTTCAATTTCAGGGTGTACGGCACTCACATAGCGGCCCGAATTTGCTGAGCGGATAGAAAAACAGAACCTTTGAGGGCACCTTGACGAATTTTCTCGCCTGTTTCGGTGATTCGACCAAAGAAATAACTGGGAAAGTTTTGACGATCCGGAAGCACTGAAATTCCAACTACGAAAGCATCTGGCACGCTGGCGGCTAAGTCCATGTAGTTTTCAGAAAACATCGTATCGATTACTTTAGCTTCATCATCCAGCAGAAGCATATACATTCCAGATTTAAAGGGCATCCCGTTTTTATTCGCTTTAACTTTAAAATCACCCAACTCAATTTCGTATCCCAATCTGCTAATCGTAACACCAACCTCAGTAGCAGCCGCTGTGTTCATTAAAGGAGAAGGAGTAGCTTCATTTACTGACTCTGTTGTCAATTCATCTAACCGGTCATCGAATAGAGAATGAGCGCCAGTATGTGTCCGAACCGTAGCGACTCCGGCCGCGTCAATAATAGTGGGGGCAACGTTCAAGTGATTGCCTTGTATATCGGAAATATCACCGGGATGATTGTCAAACAGCATAAACATAAGTTTGCGTGCCGCATGATTTTCGTTCAACACGGGCCAGAGTGAATTCCGCATCGATAGGTGGTCGCTAAATAGCACTATTAACGTGCGTTCCATATCCGCGTTATTGCGAACATGGCGAATAAATTCACTAATGAGCAAGTCGCTACAGCGCAATGAGTTCCCCATATCGTCATCAAATTCTTGTGAGCAGCTGCGCGATGGGTATCCGTTGGGGTGATGTGTATCAACAGTGAGTAACGTCAATAGGTAAGGCTGGCTGCTTTTTTCAAGCTCTTTAAATTTTTCCCTCGCGAGGGCAAACAAACTGTCATCGTACAATCCCCAGAGACTTAGATAATCTGGGTCTTCCAACTTAGAAGCGAGCTGCTCTCGCCCCAAAACCTCGTGGTAACCATGAGCCGATAAAAAGTTGCCTTTACCGGCAAACGCAAGATCCGCGCCGCCCATAAATACAGATTTGTAACCTCTGTCTGCAAGGATATCACCTAGGCAGGTGCTATCTGGATACGGTTTTTCAACAGAAGCAATCGTACTGTTCCCAGTACTGTGCACGCTGGCCATCAACGGAAATCCACACTGACTGGCAACCATGCCGCCTATAGTCCAGCCGGTTCCAGCAATCTGCTGCATATTGCTAAACATATGAGCATCGGCTGCCAGTCGTTTAATTTTAGGTAAATAGTCCTGAGGGAAGATAGCCGTGTCTAGATAAATACTTTCCAGAGACTCTGCATATATGAGAATAATATTTTTGCGATCGTCGGAGAATAAGCCTTTATCACTTGAATGCAGGCCGCCATCAGATTCTACATACAGACCATATTGACTAGACACATCAATTTCATTAGCAACAAGTAAATAGCTCACAAAGGACCAAAGCGGCGCAGAACTCAGGAACACTGCCAAAAAAGCGATAGGCAGGGGCAGCAGACGCAGCGCACGAGGAACAACGACAACGGGTATAACAAGGGGCAAGGCAGTGCTGAGAATTAATCCCAGAAACCCAAGAATTGCCGGGACCTGATAGCTGCTAAGCGCCTGTGGCAGGGTGCCTATATTTAAATGAAAAAAGAAAGCTTCTGTATAGCCCACTCCCTGCATGTAAAACGACACTGCCAATGAGAATGAAAGCAGATAAGAAAGTAAGGAAAGTGAGGCGCAAAGCACTCTGGTACCCACGCCACTGGAAACCGTTCCAATGCGCCATAAGGCGGCAAGAAACACCAAGGTACCCATTATCCAAAGTGGACTTGCGCCATAGGCCAAGCAGGCCGTGAGAGGCACGCTGAGGTGCGTCAAGGCTAGAACCAGCAGGCCCAAGACCCGACCATTTGGTGCCATCACATTTATATGAGCCACAGGTGCCAACATGTTTCTTTAAATTCGTGCCTGCAGTGTACCGCTCTTAGACTGTTAGCATCAGCTATTTACCATAGCCATTCGATCTTACACGCACAAAAAAGCGGCCAATAAAGGCCGCTTTCGAAGACTGCTAAGGTAAAACTGGATTAACCCAGCTTTTCCTTAATACGGGCAGCCCGACCAGACAGCTCACGCAGGTAGTAAAGCTTAGCTTGGCGCACGTCACCACGGCGCTTGACGGACAGACTGTCAACCAAAGGGCTGTAAGTTTGGAAAGTACGCTCAACACCAACACCGTGGGAGATTTTGCGCACGGTGAAAGCAGAGTTCAGGCCGCGATTACGCTTGCCAATAACAACGCCTTCAAAGGCCTGCAAACGCTCACGTTCGCCTTCTTTCACTTTTACCTGAACAACCACGGTATCACCGGGGCCGAACTCGGGCAGGTCTTTTTCCATTTGTTCAGCGTCAAGCTGAGAAATGATCTTGTTGGTGCTCATGGTGCGCTCCTTTAGTGTTCCAGTCGTAGCTTCACAGCTAGCGGGCTCGTTAATTAACTTCGCTCACGGAGATATTCCGCCAGCAATTCATTCTCTTCGGCCGTCATTGACCGGCTCTGCAGCATATCCGGGCGACGCTCTTGCGTCCTGCCCAGTGCCTGCTTCAGGCGCCAGCGGCGAATCAACTCGTGATTTCCGCTGAGCAAAACATCGGGTACCCGTTTACCCAGGTACTCCTCGGGCCTTGTGTAGTGCGGACAATCCAACAATCCATCAGCATAGGAGTCCTCTTGTGCAGAGTCCTCATGCCCCAAAACACCTGGCAACTGGCGTGTCACCGAATCGATGACTACCATGGCAGCCAACTCACCGCCACTTAGTACATAATCGCCGATGGATAGTTCCTCATCGACTTCGGCTTCTATAAGACGTTCATCAACGCCCTCATAGCGGCCTGCAACCAATATCAGCGCTCGCTCTCGCGAAAGTGCCACAGCCTTACTGTGATCGAGTCGCTGACCCTGAGGTGACAGGTAAATTACTTTTGCCTCTTCCCCTGTCGCCGCCTTTGCTGCAGCTATTGCTTGCTGCAAAGGGTTTATTTTCATCAACATACCCGGGCCGCCACCATAGGGCCTGTCATCCACCGTACGATGCTTGTCGGTGGTGTAATCCCGCGGATTGCTGTGGCTGATCTGAACCAGACCCTGTTTCACCGCCCTGCCAGTAACACCAAACTCACTGACAGCCTCAAACATTTCCGGGAACAGGCTTACCAGTGCGATCTGCATCCTGCCCCCCGGTTATTTCTGCCGACCTATTCTTCGTGAATAAACCAGTCTATATCTATCACTGCCTCTTCCAGGTCTACCCTGCTGACTGTATCGCCGGGCAGATAGGGAATGAGCCGTTCCTTGTCATCAATACTGTCGCCAGTGGCCTTTAAAACCAACACATCATTGGCACCGGTTTCGATCAGGTAATCCACGGTGCCCAGCAACACTCTGTCATCACTGGAATCTGGCTCCCGACCCCAAGCCTGCAGACCCTGCAGTTGGCGCCAATAAAACTCACCCTCTTCCAGCGGTGGAAGACTATCGGCTTCCACCACGATTTGCAGTCCCTTATAGGATTCTGCCAGGTCGCGGTCATCAACTCCCGCAATATGGGCAACCATGCCCTTACCCTGTGGCTTCCAATGATCGAACTCCACCGCTACCAGTGCACCTCGACGCTGAAGCATCCACTTACCGAAGCGGAAGAGATTCTCCGCAGGATCAGTGAACGAATGTATTTTTACCCAGCCCTTTATGCCATAACAGCCCGTAATCTTACCGGCGGTCAGGGGGTTGGATCCGGACTCATTCATCAAAGACCGGTCGCCCGGCCTTAAGCCGCGGCTACTGCTGCGTCCTTGACCAGTTTGGCGACACGCTCAGACAGCTGGGCACCTTGGCCCTGCCAGTACTCGATGCGGTCGGCGTCGACGCGCAGACGCTCTTCCTGGCCACGGGCAACCGGGTTAAAAAAGCCCACGCGCTCGATGAAACGACCGTTACGCGCATTGCGGTGGTCAGTTACGGTCAGGTGGTAAAAGGGGCGCTTCTTGGAGCCACCACGTGCAAGACGAATTGTTACCATTTGCTTAAAATTCCTGAAAAATTAGAGGCATCTGAGTCGATTTGCTTCAGCTACCCACGACAAAAACCGACACACCGGCCGGAAAGGTGGCGTATCATACGGAAATCAGCTGTGGAATAAAACCCCATAAGCGGGATTTATTTAGGTAATTCCGCAGCTTAGCTGCGAAACCAGTTACCTTTTCCAGACCTCCTTTGGGGAGCGCGGTAGCTTCTGTTCAGGACCCATCAGCACAAAGGGAGCCAGTCTTGCGATCCGGACTCCAGAAGTCTTAAACAATCTATCTGAAGGGCGGCATTCCGCCCGGAGGCATGCCACCTGGACCACCCATACCGCCGCCGCCGGGTGGCATCATTCCACCAAGGCCGCGCATCATTTTCTGCATACCCCCGCCTTTCATCTTCTTCATCATTTTCTGCATCTGCTTATGCTGCTTTAACAGGCGGTTGAGGTCTTGCACCTGAGTACCAGAACCTTTGGTGATACGACGTTTGCGAGACCCCTGAATCGTCTCCGGACGACGCCGTTCGTTGGGGGTCATAGAGTTGATCATCGCCTCCATACGGGCAAACATTTTCACATCCAGGTTTTGCTGAGCCATTTGTGCCATGTTTCCCATGCCCGGCATCTTATCCAACATGCCGGTAATACCACCCATATTGTTCATCTGCTGCAGCTGGTCACGAAAGTCCTCGAGGTCGAAGCGCTGACCCTTTTTGACCTTGCGGGCCAATTTAGCAGCTTTTTCCTTGTCGACCTTCTGCTCTGCCTCTTCGATCAGGGACAGTACATCGCCCATGCCAAGAATGCGTGACGCCAGGCGATCCGGGTGGAACGGATCCAGGGCTGCGATTTTTTCGCCAACACCCAGGAATTTAATAGGCTTACCCGTGATCGAGCGCACCGACAGGGCCGCACCACCGCGCGTATCAGCATCAACCTTGGTGAGAATGACACCGGTCAAAGGCAACGTTTCTCCAAAAGCTTTGGCGGTGTTGGCTGCATCCTGGCCTGTCATGGCATCGACCACAAACAGGGTCTCGATGGGATTCACTGATGCATGAAGCTGCGCGATCTCAGCCATCATATCCTCGTCTACCGCGAGACGACCCGCGGTGTCCACGATGAGTACATCAGAAAATGACTTCTTGGCATGGCTAAGTGCCGCAGTGGCAATGTCGACCGGTTTTTCCGAGGACTCGGAAGGGAAAAAATCGACACCCACCTCAGCTGCAAGGGTTTCCAGCTGCTTGATTGCGGCAGGACGGTAGACATCAGCCGACACTACCGTCACCTTCTTTTTATCGCGCTCTTTCAGCAATTTGGCCAATTTGGCTACAGAGGTTGTTTTGCCTGCCCCTTGCAGACCAGCCATAAGAATCACCGCCGGGGGCTGGGTTGCAAGATTGAGCCCTTCGTTGGCGGAACCCATAACGGACTCGAGCTCGGACTGGACTATTTTCAGAAAAACTTGTCCCGGGCTGAGGCTTTTCATCACCTCCTGGCCAACAGCCCGCTGTTTCACGGACTCCACGAACTGTTTCACCACCGGTAAAGCCACGTCGGCCTCCAGCAGCGCCATACGCACTTCACGCAAGGTTTCCTGGATATTATCTTCGGTGAGGGTTGCCTTACCGGTAATCGAACGCAGACTGTTTGACAGGCGATCGCTGAGACTTTGAAACATCTAAATACTCTCGAACTTCATAATGGAGAGCAGCCGCTATTGATTCTGCTGGGCCACCCCTGTACAAAGGACGAAGTATACGCCACCTCGGTCCAACCCCCAAACTGATGTCTGCCAGCCTCCTAGCACCTATTGCTGCATTACTTTATCTGACCGCGACAGGTCTGCACCTCATGCACATTTTTCAGCAACGCCAGGGGTTAAGCCGCGGGGTTGCCGTCATGGGCAGCATTGCGATGGTCTGCCATAGCATTGTGGCCGTGCAGGGTGTCAGTGTTACCGGCGGCCTAAGCCTCGGGTTTTACAAGATTTCCGCCTTGATGTTTCTGGCTGTTAACCTGGTGTGTGTCTTGCTGATGCTTCGACGCCCACTGCAAAACCTGCTTGTCGTTCTTTTTCCGCTCTCGGCAATGTCGGTGCTTGTGTCGACTTTCGCACCCGAGACAGCATCAATTACCACTCAATTACCCGGTGGACTGCTGTTGCATATTGGCTGCTCTATTCTGGCCTATGCAGTACTTACCCTGGCTGCAGCCCAGTCAGCATTGGTTGCCGCCCAGGACTATCAGCTACGCCACCGACATACTCACGGTATTGTCCAAATACTACCGCCCCTGCAGCTCATGGAAACCATGCTGTTTGAACTGCTCTTGGTGGGCGTGGTCCTGCTCACAATTTCCATCATAAGTGGTTTTATATTCCTCGATGACATTTTTGCCCAGCATCTGGTGCACAAGACTGCGCTAACTATGCTCGCCTGGGTTCTGTTCTCCGTGCTGCTATGGGGCCACCACAAGCTGGGGTGGCGCAGTCAAACAGCCGTGCGTCTTACGCTCGCCGGTTTCGCCGCACTGATGCTGGCTTTCTTTGGCTCCAAACTGGTCCTCGAACTGATATTACAGCGCGGCTAATCGTGCCCGCTGGGGGCTTGCTCCTACCGATCTTTTTCTTCAAGATACCGACTCAGACATTATTATAGGTTTATACCCACCTTGAACGAAGCACCGCTGGGTCTACTCTTCTCGGTTTTGGCTGCACTTGTTCTTCTCTCCGGTTTTTTCTCAAGCTCAGAAACCGGCATGATGTCCCTCAATCGCTATCGATTGAAGCACCTGCAGAACAATAAGCACCGAGGCGCTACTCGCGCCGGCAAATTACTGGAACGCCCAGACCGGCTTATCGGCTTGATTCTGATCGGCAACAATTTGGTCAATATTTTTGCCTCGGCCATCGCCACGGTCATCGCCATACGACTGTGGGGCGACGCGGGAATTTTCATTGCCACTTTCGCTCTAACCCTGGTCATCCTGATCTTTGCTGAGATAACGCCGAAAACTATTGCAGCCCTTCACCCTGAAAAAATAGCGTTCCCCGCCAGCCTGATATTGCTACCGCTATTGAAAATACTCTACCCACTGGTCGCTGCAGTAAACTGGATAACCAACGGCTTACTGCGCACGTTTGGCATGGACCCTGCGAAACAAAATGACGAACACGTTTCATCGGACGAATTGCGTACTATCGTCACCGACGCAGGCAAGCTGATTCCCGCACGCCACCGCGGCATGCTGCTCAACATTCTCGACCTTGAAGAAGTCAGCGTCGACGATATTATGGTTCCGCGTAACGATGTTTTTGGTATAGACCTCGATGACAGCGACGATGAGATCCTGCGCTATATTCAAACCAGCTCTCACACCCGTTTGCCCGTATGGAAAGAAGACATCAACAATATTGTAGGCATGCTGCACATGCGCAATATGAGCCGGGTAATCGATAGCCAGGGACTAGATCGAAATGCGCTGGAACGGGAAATGGAAAAACCCTACTTCATACCGGAAGGCACCCCCCTGCATACCCAGCTCCTGAATTTTCAACAGAAAAAGAGCCGCCTTGCTGTCGTTGTAGACGAATACGGAGAGGTGATGGGGCTGGTCGCATTGGAGGATATTCTTGAAGAGATCGTTGGCGAGTTCACCTCTAACATGGCAGGCACCGAGGACAATATTTTTCCCCAGCGAGATGGTAGTTTTATTATTGCAGGCACTGCCAATATTCGAGAAATCAACAAATCCCTGGACTGGCATCTGCCCACCGACGGCCCCAAGACAATCAGTGGCCTGATCCTCGAATACCTGGAAGGCTTTCCTGACGCCAATGCCGGACTGTCTATAGACACTTACCGACTGGAAATTCTCGAACTTGAAGGTAATGTTGTGCAGGCCGTAAAGGCAAATGTGGTCGCTGCTGAACCGACAAATTAAGCGCTTCTATTTACAGCAGCTTTACCGGGAATGAGTCTTTGCGGCGCGCGATTGCCCGCTCCAGAATATCTTGCTTGCCTTTGGGGCTCTCCATAAACCATTCAGTGATTTCCCCGGCGCTACGAAAGCAACCCTGGCAAATATCATTATCGTCCAGAACACAAATTGAAATGCAAGGTGACTGAGGGCCGATATCGTTCATGTCTGCTCAACCAAGTCCTGAACAAAGCGCTTGGCATTGCCTACGTAATGATCTGCATTACGCTGCAGCTGCAATTGCGCCTCATCACTCAACTGCCTGACAATTTTTGCCGGTGAGCCTAGCACCATCGAGCCATCAGGAATTTCAGTGCCTTCAGTAACCAGCGCATTGGCGCCTATCAAACAGCCTTTGCCCACACGTGCACCGTTGAGCACGACCGCATTGATGCCGACCAACGAACCATCGCCAATCGTACAGCCATGCAGCATGGCGCTATGGCCCACTGTTACATTTTCGCCAACGATCATTGGGTAACCTGGGTCAGCGTGCATAACAGTGCCATCCTGGATGTTACTTCCTGCACCAACCTCAATACGATCCGCATCACCACGCAGTACGCAGCTAAACCAGACGCTGGCATTGTCATGCAAAGTGACATCACCAATCACTGCCGCATTGGGCGCTATAAAATGGCCTTGGCCTAACAGCTTTACCTGTTTATCTCCCAGGGAGTACTTCATGGTCTGGCATTCCAATCACGTTGTAAATCAAGGCCCGCATCGTAGGCAATATTTGCCATCATAGCCAGCACGGCTGCTGTTACACCCCAGATATTGTCGTCATTCATTTGATAGTGCGGCACCATTCTCTCAGCGCCATTTACCTGCATTCGCTCCAGTCGAAACAAATCAACATCAGCAAAGCAGCTCAAAGGCTGGGTAAACAACGAGTCAAATTCACCGTAGTCAATTTTCAGCTCCAATTGAGCAGGTACACGAGCGATACAGGGGTGAACTTCAAACCCTGTTCTTGTTACCAGCGGAGATAATTCTCCGAGCGCATGTACCAGCTCTTCTCGAACCCCAACCTCCTCCCAGGCCTCACGTCTTGCAGTTACCCAAGGGGTAAGGTCTTCAGGCTCGCGCTTACCGCCAGGAAAAGCGATTTCGCCCGGGTGATTTTTCAGGTGCTTTGCCCGTCTACCCAGAAGCACTCTGGGCTCAGCCTCGTCTGACAGCATCACCAGCACTGCCGCCTGCGGCAGGTCGCTGTGGTCCCAGACTAAGCCATTCAGCACCAGCGATTTTTCCAGTGTTTGCAGAATGGGGGATAGCAAGCCCATCAGGCCAGCGCCTCTGTCCGGAAAGTAATGCCAGACCTAAACACCGCGTTCCTGCTCCGCATAGAACTGGTCGGCGAACTGCTCAAGTCGGCCCTGTTCGATAGCTTCTCGAATACCCGCCATGTGTTGCTGATAGAAATACAAATTATGAATAGTGTTTAGCTGAGAACCCAGAATCTCATTACATTTGTCCAAGTGGTGCAGATAAGCGCGACTGAAGTTTTTACAGGTGTAACAGCCGCATTCCTCATCAAGTGGCAAGGTGCTGGTTTTATGTCTTGCGTTGCGCAGTTTAAGCGCTCCATGCGAGGTAAAAATATTGCCGTTGCGAGCATTGCGAGTAGGCATGACACAATCAAACATATCCACCCCCCTGCGCACGCCCTCTAACAAATCTGCAGGAGTGCCCACTCCCATGAGGTACCTGGGCTTGTCTTCAGGAAGAAGAGGCTGCATGACCTCAAGCACAGACATCATTTCGTCCTTGGGCTCGCCCACAGACAGGCCACCAATAGCGTAGCCATCAAAGCCTATCTCTTTGAGACCGGCGAGCGATTGTTCTCGCAAGTGGGAGTACATGCCGCCCTGGACAATACCAAATAACGCTGCCGAACTATCAGCGTGCGCGGTTTTGCTGCGCGCCGCCCAGCGCAGAGACAACTCCATGGAATCGCTAGCCTCCTGCTCCGTGGCCGGGTAAGGCGTGCACTCATCGAATATCATGACAATGTCTGACCCAAGCTTGCGCTGTATGGACATTGATTTTTCCGGATCAAGGAAGACTTTCGACCCATCCACCGGCGACTGGAACTTTACCCCCTCTTCAGAAATTTTCCGCATATCGCCAAGGCTAAACACCTGGAACCCGCCTGAATCGGTGAGGATTGGACCATTCCAATGCATAAAATCATGTAAATCGCCATGCTGCTCAATGATATCAGTACCGGGGCGAAGCCATAAATGGAAGGTATTGCCCAGAATGATCTCGGCGCCAATTTCATGAATATCCCTGGGCAGCATGCCTTTTACGGTGCCATAAGTTCCCACTGGCATGAATGCCGGGGTCTCAACGGTGCCACGGGGAAAATGTAGACGGCCTCGGCGCGCATCCCCATCACTCCCAAACCGCTCGAAGCGCATGCGACAATCACGGCTCATTGTGAACTTTCTCCCGCACTCAAAAACATGGCATCTCCGTAACTGAAAAAACGATAAGACCTTGCAACCGCCTCCTCATAGGCGTTCATTATATGCTCCTTGCCCGCAAAGGCGCTTACCAGCATCAGCAAAGTAGACTCCGGCAAGTGAAAATTCGTCACCATGGCGTCAACCGAGCGGAATTGATACCCCGGGTAAATAAAAATATCCGTATCTCCGACGAAAGGCCTTATCTCACCGGTGGTGCTGGCAGACTCAAGAGAGCGCACGGCGGTAGTGCCCACCGCTACGACCCGGCCGCCCCGTGCACGTGCGTCACTAACCGCCGCGCAGACGTCTTCCCCCACTTCTACAAATTCGGAATGCATAATATGATCGAGAATATTGTCTTCACGGACGGGTTGGAAAGTACCCGCTCCAACGTGCAGAGTCACCTTGGCAGTGCGAACATCCAAATCGGCGATCTGCCTCAGCAGATCGTCAGTAAAATGCAGCCCCGCAGTAGGCGCAGCAACCGCACCCTCGCGCTCAGCAAACACAGTTTGATAGCGTTCCTGGTCAGCTTCTTCATCCTGCCGTGCGATGTATGGTGGCAGCGGCATGTGTCCTATATCCCGCATGATATCAGTCAGTGGCAGGCCGCCTTCACTGGAGAGCATAAACAATGCCCCCTCTCTCCCAGTAACCTCCAAACGGTAATCGCCGGGGCTAGCGCCTTCACGCTCAGCAAGCAAAATTCGGGTGCCCGGTCTGGGGGATTTACTACAGCGAATATGAGCCAGGGCCGAGTGCGTGCCAGTGACGCGCTCGATTAGGATTTCCAGCTTACCACCCGTTTCTTTTTGGCCCCAAAGGCGTGCCGGAATCACTCGAGTGTTATTGAAGACCAGCAAATCATCGCTTGTTAGCAAGCCTGGGAAATCAGTGAAATTGCGATGTGCCATCGCCCCATCAGAACCGTCAAGGCACAATAGCCGACTATCACTTCGCTCAGGTAATGGATACTGCGCTACCAGTTCCTCAGGAAGATGATAGGAAAAATCTGTACGCTTCATCGATTAATACCGTAAACCAGCAGCTCCGCACTCACTGACATCCATTCATGGACACAGAAGCCGGCACAGGGGCCGGCTTCTCAGGGTGCAACCTGCTAAAGAGACTACTCTTCCTCAGGAGCCTCTTCTTCGGCAGCCTCGGATTCTTCTTTTGCAGCTTCAGGTTCTTCTGCAGCAGCTTCAGCTTCTTCAGCGGTCTCTTCCTCAACCGGCGCTTCTTCGGGTGCAGCAGCCGCTGCTACCTTTATCAGGTCTTCCGCCAGTAAAATTTTGACTTTTTCTTCGCCATTAACAGCGTTCTTGTTGGCATCCTTTACCGCATAGCGGTCATCGCTGCGCTTGAAGATGCTGTAATCTGCAGTTTTCTTAACCAGTTTCATGGCCATGTTCTTTTCTCCTCAAAGGTACTCAGATCATCCGCACTTTCAGCGGCCTGGGTATAAATTAGCTGCTCTCGACGGAGCTGGCGCGGAGTTTACAACCAAATAGGGGCGGGGTTAAGGAAAAATATTGCAGTTTAGAGGCCGATTGCTATAATCCGGCGCTCTCCAAACAGACGTCCAGGCGCTCTTTGCCGATTCAGCCTTTCTGAGCTGAGACACAGAGCAGTGGAGAATGAGATGCTGCGACGTCATGGGTTAAGAGTAAAATGCCGGTGTGGTGGAATTGGTAGACACGCTAGATTCAAAATCTGGTTCCTTCGGGAGTAACGGTTCAAGTCCGTTCACCGGTACCACTCTCAACCTAAAGTAATTGCACATTGCAAGCCACGTGCTGATCGCGTGCATCTTTATGTCACTCAATAGTGAATGTGTGAGCATCCCCTAAGCGCATGCAGGAGACAGGGTGAGGTAAGCCTTTCGCTCACGGCTTAAACAGGCAGTTTGATAACCATCAAACTGACCAATGAGCTGATTAAAGCGCCTTTTTATTCGATCGAACAAATCTCGACTTTTCGCTCGTTTTATCTGGAAATGCAGCCCGCGCGCACCTAAATTCGATGACTGAAATCATCTGAAAACAGGACCAACGGGTGAAAAATTTTGACCTCACCTTCAAAGGAGATATTCTCCCTAACTACGACCCTGCTCACGTTCGCGAGGGCCTGGCTGAGTTGTTTCAAGTTCGCGACCCCCTCGTTATGGACGAGTTGTTCTCCGGGGATACCTTCGTATTACTTAGCAATCTGGGACGCAAGTCGGCAGCGGACTATTTCAGAAAGATTACTGATATCGGTGGAGTAGCACAATTGGTGCCGACTGAGTCTTCGGCTATCCCCACAGACGCACCCAAACAGCAGGTAATGACCCGGGTACAGAAGGAGAATACGGGCGTGTTTTTTGCCTCCAGCCCTCACCGTGCCAGAAGGGGCGAAATTATCAGCGACCCTGCAGTCGATACTCTGCTTGAGCCTGAAGAGACCTCAGCGACTATTTTAGAACCAGCCGTGCCGCCTGCCAATGAAATCCTGGCAAAACTGCAAGACCTGAAACTGGACGCGAAAACCAGTCACAAGAGCAAGCTGAAGCAGTTGAGCCAGATGCAAAAAGAGGTGAAAGACGAAAATGCATCAGCCCTGAAGAACGTCGAGGTAGAGAGGGAGGCAGCCTTGCTCGTCGCGAAGGAAGAATTTGCTCGCTTGCAGCAGCTGGAAGCCGAGAGCAAGGAACAACTCGACAAAAGCCTTTCCATTCTTTCTGCAGAGGAGGCCGAAAAAAAACACAAACTGCAGCGCCAAATCAAGCAAGTGAATGAGCAGACTGCAACTGCACAGAAGAAAGACGAAGGCACCGCTACACAACTTGAAATTGACCGCTCGGCTTGTCAAAAGTTGGCCGAGAAAACTATTGAAAGCTTGAGAGCGAAAATTGCTGCATCAGAAGAACAGGTAAAGCGGGACCTTTTAGCAATAGACCTTTTGCAGCAGGAAGCGGGAGCCGCGTTGCAGCAAGAGCAAGCACGACTGGCAATGAAAGCAGAGTCGTTACAGGAAGCCTATCAGCAAGCCATCAACAGCCTGCGAATACAACGGCAGGAACACGAGCAGCAGCAAATAACTGAAGTGAGTGAAATTCGCCATCTCCGTCAACTGGCAGATCGCGCGCACGAAGACAGGCTTGCCGAACTCTGGAAACGGGAACAACAGTTCAACAACAACGTTCAGGAACGCCTCAACGAGCTGGAAAAAACACGAGCGAGACATGAGCAATCGCTGGATGCTCGACTGCTCAGGTTCAAGGAGGAAGAAGAAAAGATTAAACGAGGCGAGGTTTCTCTTACTTGACTTGAAATTCTGAACCGATCGGTTCAGAATTATTGTCTTCCTAAACAGCCGAGCGATGATTTCTTATGGCACGCCCCTCCTCTTTCAAGCGAGATGCAGCGGTCGATGCAGCGCTGAAGGTGTTTTGGCGCAGGGGCTATGCGGCCACGTCCATGCCAGAATTACTCGGCGCCATGGGTGTGGCAAGAAGCAGCTTTTATGCGTCATTCTCCAGCAAGCGCGAGCTATTCAGGGAGTGTCTTGAGTTATTCGGCAAGCGTACGCTGGCTATTTTGGCGATGCCCGGGTCTTCCCGCGAGAACCTTGCCCCGATTCGGACATTCTTCTTACAAACTGTCAGCGAAGCACCCGAGCAGCGAATTTCCCGGGGCTGCATGATGGTCAACAGCGTCTTGGAAATGGCGGACGTTGACCCCGAGTTACAGCTACTGGCACAAACCAAGTTGGATGAAATACAGGACCGATTTCGGCAGCTGCTAACGAACGCACAATTGACTGGCGAAATGACCGACACCTACAGCCCTGCTGAACTGGCTGAAACCTTGATGACGCTGAATCTGGGCATTCGCGTCCAATGTAGAAAGCAGGTTGACCGAGCTCGTCTACAACAATCGATAGACACCAGTCTCACTCTATTTGGCATCGCCGCCTAACCCCATAAGGACCACTTAATGATTACAGAAACGATGACTTATGAAAAAAAATTCGCCACTGTTGACGGCAAAAGGATTGCTTATGTTGATGTGGGCTCTGGTGACCCCATCGTATTACTACACGGCAATCCGACCTCTTCCTTTTTATGGCGCAACGTCATTCCCGAATTAGAAGGTAGTGGCCGAGTAATCGCTCCAGACCTGATCGGCCAAGGTGACTCCGACAAACTGCCCGCAAGCGACGGCGTCGATCGCTACAGTTTTGAGGTGGCCTACCACTACTTGGCCGGACTCTTGAAGGAGTTGGGCGCAGAGGAAAAGGTCACTCTGGTGGTTCACGATTGGGGCAGCGGCCTGGGTTTCCATTGGGCAATGAATAACCCGGATGCGATTCACGGCGTTGCCTATATGGAAGCTATCGTATGCCCACTCAACTGGGATGACTGGCCTGAAGGCGCCAGGGGAATTTTCAAAGGCTTTCGCTCTGACAAAGGGGAAGACCTCATTTTGAATCGAAACATGTTTGTCGAAGCCGTTTTGCCAACCTCTGTCATCCGCGAGCTCACCGAAAAAGAGATGGCAGCCTACCGGGAACCCTTTTCATCATCGGACGATCGTCAACCTACGCTCAATTGGCCAAGGCATATCCCTATCGATGGCGAGCCCGCTCACATGGTTGACCTGGTCAACGCTTACGGCGCTTTTATGGCGGGCAGCGACATTCCCAAGCTATTCATCAACGCGGACCCAGGATCAATCCTGACCGGCCCGGCCCGCGAATTTTGCCGGCAATGGCCCAACCAAAAAGAAGTTACCGTCAACGGCCTGCATTTTGTGCAGGAAGACTCCCCTGTCGAAATCGGCCAAGCGGTAGCCAACTGGCTAACGAACATTTAATTACCCCCAACACAGGAAATAACACATGTCTGATGCACCAGCTTACGTCATTGCCAATTTCATCGTTCACGACAAGGATGAATACCGTAAATATGAAAAAGGATTTTTCCCGATATTAAATCGTCATCAAGGCGAATTTTTTACCTTCGACGACAAGCCAGTGACCTTCGAGGGCGCAGAGCCCAGGGAAGGTCGAATGGTTATCTTCAAATTTCCGAACGAAGACGCTGCCAAGTCATGGTATAACGACCCGGACTACCAGCAACTGTCAGAGTTTCGCCGCGCCGGTACAGACCTGAAATTCATTACCATGGTGCACGGCCTTCCACCGCGAGACTAGGAAGCTGGTGTAGCGACGACTGGTGGCGTGCCCTGTCTAAAAGAACTTGATGGTATCGCTGGCGCAAAATTCTTCGCCAGCTCTACTCTCGGTAAAAAATTGGAGAACAGGTGGTGGAGATGGAGATAGATACACTCAAGGACTTTGCCCTTGGTTTTATCGAGGTGAGCGCTATTGTGCTGAGCCTTGCGTTTGGCCTGTTGATCATTGCCATCGTTTATATGTACGTAGTCGATGTCACCCAGACCTCTCAGACCATACGTCGCAATTATCCCGTTATTGGCCGCTTTCGTTATTTTTTTGAACATCTGGGGGAATTTTTTCGACAGTACTTTTTCGCTCTTGACCGCGAGGAGCTCCCCTTCAATCGCGCTCAGCGCTCATGGGTATACCGCGCTGCCAAGGACATTGATTCCACCGTGGCGTTTGGATCAACCAACCCGTTAAATCAGCCCGGAGACTTTATTTTTCTAAACGGCCTGTTTCCGCCGCTCGAAGAGGAAGTAAAGCCACGAACAGACATTTGCTTCGGTGAAAACTTCGCCGCTAATCCCTATCAAACTTCTTCATTTTTCAATATTTCTGCAATGAGTTTCGGTGCCTTGTCTGCGCCGGCAATTGCAGCCCTTTCTACCGGCGCCTCTAAGGCAGGGATTTGGCTGAATACTGGCGAAGGCGCTATCTCCCCCTACCACCTTAAAGGCGGCTGTGACGTTATTTTCCAGATCGGCACAGCTAAGTATGGGGTGAGAGATAAGACGGGCAATTTGAGTGACGACAAGCTCCGTGAAATCGCGGCTCATGAGCAGGTGCGAATGTTCGAAATAAAGCTCTCCCAGGGAGCTAAGCCTGGCAAGGGCGGAATACTTCCTGCAGCCAAGGTCACCGAGGTCATTGCCAGTACCAGGGGCATACCCGCAGGCGAGGATTCCCTCAGCCCCAACCGCCATCCCGACATCAGCTCTATTGCAGACTTGCTCGAGATGATTCACCGAGTACGCCAGGTAACCGGCAAGCCTACTGGAATCAAAGCAGTCATTGGGCAATCAGCATGGCTGGACGAATTGTTCCAGGCAATCCAGGACAAGGGCCTGGACTATGCCCCTGATTTTTTCACTGTCGATAGTGCCGACGGGGGCACCGGCGCGGCACCTCAAAGCCTGATAGATTTTATGGGCTTACCGGTAAAACGCAGTCTGCCATTAGTCGTGGACAAGCTGGTGGAATACGGTCTGCGCGACAGAATTCGAGTGATTTGTTCGGGCAAGATGATCAACCCGGCAGGTGTTGCCGCCGCTCTTTGCCTGGGCGCAGACTGCGTAAACTCTGCCAGGGGCTTCATGTTCGCGCTCGGCTGTATTCAGGCATTACAATGCAATAAAAACACCTGCCCCACAGGCATCACTACGCATGATGAGGACCTGCAAAAAGGCTTGGACGCAACAGATAAGGCCGCACGCGTCGCCAAGTACGCGCAGAATCTTATGCACGAGGTCGAAGTTATTTCCCATTCCTGTGGCGTGGCTGAACCGTCTCTGTTGCGGCGTGAGCACGCGCAGATCATCAACGAAATGGGCAGTCCGCAGGCGCTGACTGAAATCTATCCCGACGCGCGAACGCGATCGCAGTACCAAAGCGGTAGCTAGGTCAAAGCCTCCGGCCAAGGATGGTGACTCTCAAAAATGCAGCCCTGCCCAAGAAGTAGGCCTGAGTAACGATGATGATACGTCAGGGGCCAGGAGTGCAGTCAAAGGCTTAAATACCACCATCAGACTCTGGCCTTCTCACCGTAGTAACCCTGCTTGAATTTAAGAGGCCTCGTTTGCTCGGTCAAATTCCGCTTTTTTCATCGCTTGCACCTGTTGCATTTGGTGCCGATAGGCGTCGATAACCTTCTCCATACCTGATTCTGTAAGTCCGCCTTCATTTCCCGCGGACACATACGTTGCATACACGGCAGATGCCGACATCATAGCTGCGGAAATAACGTGAGTGCCCACGTTCTCATCCTTGATTGTATTGGCAAGATCAATAAAACGATTCATGCATTCGTGGTGAAGTTCGGCATCAGATTTTGACATCGGTTAGCTCCTGAAAACAGAGTATGGGAAAGCGGAGGAGTCTAGCACTTTAGAGCGACCGTGCGAATCGCTGCAACGGCTAAAAGATACTTAATCAGCCCCCGGCTAAATTCCCCCGTTCGCAGAAAATGCTCAGTTTGTTCCCAGACCACGGAATTCCAAATCATGGTCGTATGCAGCCTAGGTACTTGTAAAAAGTCCATCATTCGCGGAACGATAGTTTCTGCAACAGACACAGGTCCATCGCTGGGCTGATCGGGAAAGCCCGGTAGAGACGTGGTATTTCTCAAGTTGCCCGCAATGACTCCTGACTGAAACCTCACTGGTCCCAATTAACGCACAAACTACTGCTGTCGCCGGCCCAACTGATCTATAGCGAGCGGCTTAAATTCTCCACAAAAATCGAATGCCCCCTCCGCTCTCGACTCCACTTTAGAGGCGTCACAGACAAGCCGATCTGAACACGCCATGCAATAGCGCCACACGTGCCTTAGGGGACTCGCTTTGCGAACTAGCGACAGGGCTTGCCAAAGCCAAGACCAAAAGCAGATAACGCGGCTAGATCACTAAACATAATCAGGGTTCTTAGCCGCTACATCGACCTCTAAATTGTACGTCAGCGGTGTTATTTCCAATGTGACCTCCTCCTGTTTTTTTTTGCTATCATTGGTCCAAACCCCGGAAGCAACCCCCGGGACAAACAAGTACGACTTTACCAGGACCCCGAATGAAGCTGTCGGCACACACGATTAAAACTTCCTGCGCCCTTGCCAGCGTGTTGTTCGCCATGCCTGCTGTTTGCGATGAGGGTCAAGCTTCAACTGAATTTTCAGCTGAAGTAGGACTGGGAGCTGAATATGATAGCAACGTCACTATCGACGAACTGGATGCCTCCAGTAGCGAGAGCGACTATTCGCTCAATATGGATGTGGAACTGCAACTGGATCATCAGTTCAATGACACAACCAATGTCGCAGCTACTTACAATTTCAGCCAAAGCAACTACGACCAGTTCAGTTTTCTTGACAGGCAGACACATTTGCTGGGACTTGATCTCGGCACCAGCTTTCGCAAGATCAACTCCGGACTATCGCTTTACTATATCAACGCTCGCCTCGACGGCAGTGCTTTTTTAAAATACTACCGGGCTTCCCCGTACCTGTCCGGGTTTCTCGCCAAAAAGTGGTTCGCCCGCGGAGCCTACGTATACTCTGACAAAACGATTGAACAAAACCAGGGACGCGATGCCCAAAGCCATGCGGGCGAACTGGACCTCTACTATTTTCGCCGGGGCTTACGCAGCTATTTTAATTTCGGTTACAAATACAAAGATGAAGATGCGATAGAGGATCGTTTCGACTACGCCGCCAACAACATCAAGGCCCGCTATGTTCATAGGTTTGATGCATTTGGCGATGTCCTCAAGACTGAGTTCTCGTGGCGTTATGAACACCGTGATTACAGCTCAGTAACGCCAAGTATAGGAGAGGAGCGCGATGACAAGCGACATCGATGGCAGGTGGATATTGAGTACCCGGTTCTGGGGTCTGGCGCAATCGCGGTCTACGCGGGCTACGCTGACTACGACTCTAATTACCCGCGATCAGACTATGACCAAGAGGTGGTAGGGACCCGGCTGTCATACAGCTGGTAATCAAGACTCGTCAAAGCGCAGCAACCCATAACCATAAATTTCATCGCGTCCTGGGGGCCCAAGGTCTTCCGCTGATTGGTATAATGATGTCATCACGTCTTTTTCAGGGTGTTGACTCATGAGATTGGCGGCCGCGGTGACCGCAAATGGCACTGCAAAAGAGGTTCCCGAAGACGCAACATAGCCTCCCCCAGCTTTCGCGTGCAGCAAACCAACACCCGGAGCGGCGATATCAAGATAATCGCCACGGTTCGCCAGACGGAACACCTGGTGGCCCTCATCGACTGCAGTCACCGCTACAACCGAATTATACGCAGCCGGATACATTGGCTTGGCGATCGGGCCGCCGTTTCCAGCCGCAGCCATGACCAGCACTTCCCGCTCGGCGGCGCGTTGAAGCGCAGCTTCCAGTAATCGATTAGGGGGGCCAGCCAGACTGATATTAACGACATCAACCTCTGCCGACATCAGCCAATCAAGCGCTCGCAGCAAACTTACCGTCGAGGCAATTTCACCTCTTTCAGCGTCCTGTTCAAAAACCGCAGCCGCATACAGCTGGGCATTCGGTAGTAGTCCCTGATAACCGGCGTCATTAGCCGCGATGATTGATGCAATAGCGGTGCCATGAAAGTCGGGGAGCTGTGCTCCCTGCGACACGAAAGAACGGCTCTGGATATTAGCAGCCGTGAATGCCGGATGGTCGAGATCCACCCCACTATCAATCATCCCGATACGGGGTGTAAGTTGCGATCCTCGCTCAGGCATATTGATCGCAGCCCTGGGAGTAAGACCAGTGTTATTTACCGCCAGCTGTGATCCCGCTGTATAAATGTGATTAAGGTCCACCTCAGCTCTATCCTTGCCCACCACATCGAGCACTCCGCGGCGTACCTCGGTTATGTCAAAGCTGGATGGCCCGGCCACCTCCGCAAGGCGCATGCCCAGAGCGGGCAGATCGGTGACGGTATCGAAAAGGTAACCTTTCTCAGCTAACTCCTCGAAAACCGCAGGCTCAGCCATTACCAGCCACTGCTCGCGATGTATTCTTTGCTCATCGACATCAAGATCGGCCTCTAGGTTATCAAGGATGTCATCAATCTGACTTTCGAAACGCTCTTCTACGCTGTCAGCCACTTGCAATTCAGCAGAGGTTTCAACCACTTGTTCTACGCTACTCTCGACCGCAGTTTCAACCTCGCCTTCCACACTCTCCTCAACGTTCGATTCAACGCTCTGAGCTACTTCTTCCTGCACAGCATCTTGTATTTCATCTTCAACCGAATCTTCTACTGTACTGGCTACGGCCTCTTCGACGGCCTCCTCAACGACCTCTTCGACACTTTCTTCCACGTTCTCTTCGACGTCTTCAGTGACCGCATCGGCAATCTGTTCTTCAACTGTATCTTCAATGGCGTCTTCCACGCTGCCTTCAACCGCCTCTTCAACAGTTTGCTCGACGACCTGCTCTAGCTCGTCTTCGACAACCGCTTCAACGACTTCCTCAACAACTTCCTCTATGACTTCCTCAACGTTCTCCTCGACCGCTTGTTCGATCGCATTCTCAACGTAAGCGCCAGGGCCCAGCGTTAACCGGTCTTCGATGGCTTCTTCTACTGCTTCTTGCGCGCTTTCCTCAGCTGCCTCTGCGATGGCGTCATCTACGGCTTCCTCGACGACGTCTTCGACAGATTCTTCTAGATCGTCTTCAATGACCGAACCGACCAGCTGCCCAGGAACCTGAGCCAACGCCCCATAAGGAATAGCAATGACCAAACTGAGCGCTATGAGAGCCGCACGCAGCAGACCAATACCACTGGATATATCTAATATGTTCATATTTTTCAGTAACTTGCGCAAAGCATGCTAATATTTACCGTCGCAACAAAACGTCGTCTAGTGTATTAATGACGTGCCGCGCCAAGAAAAATTCCAATTGATGGAATAAAATAATGCGGCTAAACGTCCAGTATTTTAACAGGATTTGTATGTCAGCGCTCCAGGATTCGCAACGTGAAGCCCTAATGGCCGAACTGGGTGGATTACGCCGTTACTGCTACTCGCTGACTGGCAATGCCGCTGACGCGGACGACCTCTTGCAAACGACCGTTGAAAAGTTGTTGCAAAAAGGAATGCCAGAAGACGCTCATCCTGCCAAGTGGAGTTACCGGGTTTGCAAAAACGTCTGGATTGACGAGCTGCGAGCCAGGAGTGTTAGACAGCGTTATCCGGCGTTAGCCGATGAAGATGACGAGTCACATTCTACCGAGGAAGTCGCTGGCGGCGAACGGGAATTAGAAGCTGTATCAGCAGCGCTGGAAAAGCTGCCGGATGAGCAAAGGCTAACCCTGACCCTGGTGACCGTAGAAGGAAAGACCTACGCTGAGGCAGCAGAAATACTCGAGGTTCCCGTTGGGACCGTTATGAGTCGCATCGCCAGAGCGAGGAAGAATTTACTACAGCATTACAGCCCCGATTAAACAGATGGCTGACGAGACACTATTATGAACGAGCAGGATTACGAATTACTGTCCCAGTATCTGGACCAGGAACTGGATGACGACACCACCCGTCGACTGGAGCAGCGTCTAACTGCTGAGCCAGACTTGCAGGATACGCTAAATCGCCTCGGGAGCCTTGATAACCGACTTAGGCAGGCATATTCCGGTACTGACCAGGCCCCCAAACATATTCTCGATATGCTCCGCCCAACCCCCGCAAACGTTGTGGCATTCCCACAGCGCAGGCGACCCGCCTGGCAATATGCAGTCGCAGCGTCCCTAATAGCTGCGGCTGGCCTGGTATTAGCACCACAGTGGCAGGCGCCCGCCACCACCGCTCCATCACTTGCCTCGGTACTAGAGACCACGCCCTCTATGGCTGACGGGTGGAAGGCTCTCTCGGATGGCAGAGAAATGCGCCCGGTGCTCAGCTTTAAGGCGGTCGATGGCACCTGGTGCCGAGAGTACCTTGTTGCGCTCGAAGGCGCCGCAGAACATGGTGTTGCATGCCGTGATGACGGGCGCTGGAATACTCGCGTCCTGGCTCCCACCAGCATCCCAGGAGACGCTTCTGACTTCCGCCCTGCGGGCGCGGGGGATTCAGATGCAGTAACCAATTACCTGGCTGAGAAAGCTGAGGGTATAGCACTTAACGCAGCGGCGGAAAAATCTATCATCTCCTCCAACTGGAGCGAGTAGGTCCATAGATATACCCCTTGGCCCGGTTGTCGCAAGATCGCCGGGCTTTTTTATGCTCAAAACATCTACGGAAGTCACAGCGACGCTAAGCGTTAAAAGGTTTTAGCGAACGCTAAATGATTGATTTAAAAGAGAAACAGGGCCTGCCACCCCATGTAGATGACAGGCCCTGAAGTTCAGTGCGGAGGGCTAGCGGTCCCCGCTCTGGGAGGCATGAGCCATAGATCCAAACAAGCTACCTTGTCCAGATCTATAGCGAAAAGAGTGAGGTCGGCGGTGGCAGCAACGCATTCCGTGATGTCCGTGTGGACTTTCGCGCGTATCCAAATAACTGACAACCCGTTACCTCGAGGTGGTGTTTCACTCCACTTTAAAGACATGACGTGCATGCCACCCGCTTTATTCCATCATTTTCGAAAATAATTCAACGATTTGTAAGCTACCGCCCCGGTCAGAGCGCCAAGGCGGTTAATCGCCTCACCACAACCAAAAAAGGCCACCTCTTAGGTGACCTTTTTCAACAGTTTTATGGTCGGGACGGCAGGATTTGAACCTACGACCACCACACCCCCAGTGTGGTGCGCTACCAGACTGCGCTACGCCCCGAAACCCGCTTTACCAGCGAGGCGGCATTATACTCAATACCGCACTGCATACAAATACTATTTCGAGGGCGATAGCGTTTTCAGCAGTTCTTCCAACTCTTCGATAGTTTCCTGAATAACCGCTGTTATATCGACGCCTGTAGGGCCATTGTCCTCGTCGGTCATGCGCTGTCGAGCGCCACCAATCGTGTAGCCCTGATCATATAGTAGGCTGCGGATTTGACGGATCGTGAGCACGTCGTCACGCTGATAGTAACGGCGGTTTCCACGGCGCTTAACGGGCTTTAGCTGAGGGAACTCTTGCTCCCAGTAGCGCAGTACATGAGGTTTTACGGCACAGAGCTCGCTGACTTCGCCTATAGTGAAGTAGCGTTTGCCCGGAATGGCGGGTAGTTCATGGTTGTTGCTCGGTTCCAGCATATTCCTCTACTCGGGCTTTGAGCTTTTGCCCAGGACGGAAAGTCACCACCCTGCGGGCTGATATCGGTATTTCTTCCCCGGTTTTCGGGTTACGCCCCGGCCGCTGGCTCTTGTCACGCAGGTCAAAATTGCCAAAGCCTGACAGCTTCACCTGTTCATTGTTTTCGAGGCAGGCGCGGATCTCCTCGAAAAAGAGCTCAACAATCTCTTTGGCTTCCCGTTTGTTGAGCCCAAGCTCCTCAAACAGGCGTTCTGCCATTTCAGATTTTGTTAGCGCGGTCATCGTCCCGTTACCTAGTTCCTAAGCTCGGCTTTATACTTTTTCTCCAGCGAATCAACGACTTGGTCGACTGCCAGATTCACGTCTTCGTCACTAAGAGTGCGTGAAGAATCTCTGAAAGTCAAACCCAGGGCCAGACTTTTTCGTTTAGGATCAATGCCTTTGCCATCATAGACATCAAAGAGGGTTAAGTCCGTGAGGTAAGTCCCTGCCGAGGCACGAACATTTGCCATAAGTTCGTGAGACGGAACCGTTTTATCCACTAAAACGGCCAAATCTCGGCGAACTTCGGGGAACTTGGAGAGCTCGGCAAACTCGGGCAGATCGCGTTGGAGCAACGCCGAAAGGGTAATCTCACAGGCATAAAGCGGTGCGTTCAAACCTAACTCACTGCACAACGAAGGATGCAGTGCGCCCAAATAACCCACCACCTCCTCATCACGGTGAATCAGGGCTGTTTGACCAGGGTGCAAAGCATCTCTGCTGGCAACGCTGAAACTGAAGCTCTCAGACGCCCTGGTAAGTTCAAGCAGGCTCTCCAGATCACCCTTCAAATCGAAAAAGTCACCTGCATCGGAATCAGCATTCCAGGCCTCCTCGAAGCGACTGCCAGTCATCACCATCGCCAGACTGGGCACCTGCTTCAGACCGTCCTCACCTGGCAAGAAACGCAGGCCTGTTTCAAACATCCGTACTCGCGGCTGCTGTCGATTGGTATTACGTAATACCGCAGCAACAAGACCTGGAAGCAAGCTGGTGCGCATAACGGCCATATCGGCAGATATGGGATTACTCAGGGCTACTGGCTTTAGACCGGGGTCGAACATCTGCTGTAATTTAGGATCGACAAAGCTGTAGGTGATAGCCTCTCTATAGCCTCTTGCCGCCAGGTGGCATCGCAGATCCGATAATGCCAATGATTGTTCAGGACGGGACGGAATCTCAAGATTGGCATTGATCTGCGTCACTGGCAATCGGTTGTAGCCATAAACCCGGGCCAGCTCTTCCAGCAAATCCGCCTCGATGGCAATGTCGAATCGCCAACTTGGCACAGTGCAATTCCATCCTTCATTAGTGGCAGTCACGCCCAAACCAAGACCCGCCAGAATGCGAACAACCTCTTCGCTGTCCATCTCAAAGCCGAGCAATTTTTGAATGCGCGCAGCGCGCAGCGAAACATCAGGCCGAACAGGCAAGTGGGGCTCGGAGACCGTCTCCTGCAGTGGACCCGCCTCTCCGCCAACAATTTCGAGTAGTAACGCAGTAGCCCGCTCCATAGCGGTGGCCTGCAGTTTGAAATCGACACCTCGCTCAAAGCGATGAGATGCATCTGTATGCATACCATAAGACCTGGCTTTTCCTGCCATCAGCTCTGGCGTAAAGAAAGCCACCTCAAGAAACAGATCGACTGTGCTGTCGCTGACAGCAGTTCCCTGCCCTCCCATGACTCCAGCCATGGCTACGGCTTTCCCTTGGTCTGCAATGACCAGCGTCTCGTTATCCAGCTCTACAGTCTGGCCGTCCAGCAACTCCAAACTCTCGCCCTGTTCAGCGGTGCGAACCCTGACGCCGCCCTCCAGCTTGCCGTAGTCAAAGGCGTGCATGGGCTGCCCCAACTCCATCATTACGAAGTTAGTGACGTCCACTACTGCATCAATAGAACGCAAGCCGACCCTGCGCAATTTTTCCTGCAACCACAGTGGACTGGGACTGGAAATATCGATCCCGCGAATCACTCGGCTAACAAACCGAGGACAACGCTCGGGAGCCAGCAACTCAACAGGAAAAGAGTCTTCTATTGACGCTGGTACGGCCTCTATCAAAGGCGCTTTCACTGCAAGCTCGTTCAGCAGCCCTACTTCCCGCGCGATGCCCGCAAGCCCGAGGCAATCAGCGCGGTTAGGTGTAAGACCGATTTCAATCATTCGGTCATCCAGCTTGAGGTAATCTCGAAGATCAACACCCACCGGGGCGTCATCGGCCAATTCCATCAAACCATCACTGGCGTCAGATAAACCTAACTCCTGCTCTGCACAGAGCATCCCGACGGACTCTGCGCCCCGCAGTTTAGCCTTCTTGATTTTGAAATTACCGGGCAACACTCCCCCGACGGTTGCCAGTGGCGCCTTGAGCCCAGCACGCGCATTGGGTGCGCCACACACTATTTGCACCGTCTCGGCGCCCGTGCTTACTTCACAGATCCGCAGCTTATCCGCATCCGGGTGCTGCTGGGCGGAGAGTATTTCTGCCACTAAAACGCCGGTAAATTCACCGGCGACAGGGTCGATCGCATCCACTTCCAATCCGGCCATGGTAATTTGGTGCGCCAGATCTTCGGTACTAATTTCGGGGCTGACCCATTCACGCAGCCACTGTTCACTGATAATCACTATCTATATTCTCCAGAAATCGCTGTGGTCAGAACTGCTCGAGGAAACGCAGGTCGTTGTCAAAGAACAGCCTTAAGTCGTTGACGCCATAGCGCAACATGGCAAGGCGCTCGACGCCCATACCGAAGGCAAAGCCCGAGTACTTTTCAGTGTCGATATTAGATGATTCGAAGACTTTGGGGTGCACCATTCCGCAACCCATAACCTCCAGCCATCCGGTATGACTACAAACTCGACAACCGTCGCCACCGCAGTTCACGCATTGAATATCGACCTCTGCAGAAGGCTCAGTGAAAGGAAAATAAGACGGCCTGAAGCGGACATCCAATTCCTTTTCAAAGAACACGCGTAAAAACTCTTCGATGACGCCCTTGAGGTCTGCGAAACTTGAATGCTCATCTATCAATAACCCCTCTACCTGGTGAAACATGGGCGTATGGGTCAGATCCGAGTCACAGCGATACACACGCCCCGGACAAATAATTTTTAGCGGCGGTTCCTGGCTCTCCATCACCCTCACCTGCACTGGTGACGTATGTGTTCGCAGCACCGTGTGCTCGTCGACATAAAATGTGTCGTGCATGGCTCTCGCGGGATGATGAGCGGGGATATTGAGTGCCTCGAAGTTATGGTAGTCGTCTTCAATCTCAGGCCCCTCAACCACCTCAAAGCCAATGGCGGCGAAAAAAGCTTCCATACGCTCCATGGTGCGGGTAACCGGGTGAATACCGCCGGTAGATTGTCCGCGCCCAGGGAGCGTGACATCGATGGTTTCGGCCGCCAGTTGCCGAGCTACCGCTGACGCATCCAATGTTGCTTTGCGCTCGCCAATCAGTCCCTGCAACTCCTGTTTCACCAGGTTGATCTGAGCGCCAGCTTGCGGCCGCTCTTCCGCAGACAACTTGCCCAGGCCTTTGAGCAACGCCGTGATCGCGCCTTTCTTACCCAGATAATCCACCCGCAATTGTTCCAGTGCAGCGCCATCACCGGCTGCTTCTATTGCAGCTTTGGCCTCACTGGCCAGTGCTTCAAGGTTTTCCATTAATCTCTATCTCTGAGTGATTAATTTTCGTCTCCCCGCTGTTGGCAGGTATCCAGAAGATTATCAAGGCCTCTGGGTTCCCGCCTTCGCGAGAGTGACGCTAGTATTTTTATGACTGGGAAAACGCATCTGTTCCCCAGCCTGCGGACCCTATTGCCGCGCTTTCGCGACATACCGCATCTCCTGTACATAAAAAAAGGGAAAGAGCTGAGCCCTTTCCCTTTTTGTTTTACATGTAGCCAGCGAACCGCGAAACTTCCGCGGTGGGGGTGGGCTTAAGCCAAAGAGGCTTTCGCTTGCTCCACGATCGCTGCAAAAGCCGGCTTGTCGTGAACCGCAAGGTCCGCCAATACACGGCGATCCAGCGCGATATCGGCCTTTTTCAGACCATTGATCAGACGGCTATAGCTAAGGCCATTGGCTCGAGACTGGGCATTGATGCGAGTGATCCACAGCGCGCGAAATTGACGCTTGCGCTGACGACGGTCACGGTATGCATATTGGCCAGCCTTAGTAACGGCTTGCTTGGCAACTCGGAATACACGGCTTCGGGCACCGTAGTAACCTTTGGCCTGCTTCAGAATTTTCTTGTGACGGCGATGAGCCACCACTCCACGTTTTACGCGAGGCATAAGTCTTCTCCTTTACCGTTACTTGGCACGCATCATACGATCGATCAGAACAACATCGTTCTTATCAATCATGCTGGTTCCACGCAGCTGACGCTTACGCTTGGTAGTCATCTTGGTCAGGATGTGACTCTTGTTCGCGCTTTTACGCTTGTATCCGCCGGCGGTTTTCTTAAACCGCTTAGCAGCACCACTGTGAACTTTTGCTTTTGACATAATCAAATACTCCGCATTTGAGTAATAAAAATTAAAGAAACTGAGGCGTCACAATGCCATCAGTTCTTCTTCTTGGGTGCGATAACCATTGTGAGCTGTCGGCCTTCCATTTTCGGGAATTGCTCGACACCACCCAACTCGGCCAGATCAGCTTCTACTCGTTTGAGTAGCTCCATGCCAATTTCCTGGTGAGCCATTTCACGACCGCGAAAACGCAGCGTTACTTTGGCCTTATCGCCGTTTTCAAGGAAACGTGTCAGGTTGCGTAGTTTTACCTGATAATCTCCTTCCTCCGTCCCTGGACGAAACTTCATTTCTTTAATCTGGGTACGCTTCTGCTTCTTCTTCTGAGCAGATTTTTGCTTCTTTGCTTCAAATATATGCTTCCCGTAGTCCATTACCTTACAGACTGCGGGTTCCGAATCAGCTATTAGAACGAGGTCCATACCGGCTGCCTCAGCCGCTGCAATCGCTTCGCTCAGCGGAACTATGCCTACCTGCTCTCCTTCGGCTCCAACCAGACGCACGGGGTCTGCCGTAATCTGGTCATTGATGATCGCCTTTTTGCTGGCGCCTTTGCCGCTATCTTTCTTAATGCTGTATCTCCATTAATTCAATGCAATACGACCGCGTCGCGCTACATCGTCTGCGAGGTGCGTTTCAAACGCTTCGAGATCCATGGATCCCAAGTCCTCACCACGACGGGCGCGCACGGCCAATGTCTGTGATTCTACTTCTTTGTCCCCTACCACAAGCAGGTACGGAACCTTCTGAATCGTGTGCTCGCGGATTTTAAAGCCGATCTTCTCGTTTCTCAAGTCCGAAATGACCCGAAACCCCTTGTTTTTTAAGGAATCTTCCACAGATTTGGCATATTCGGACTGTTTATCGGTGATATTGAGCACTACAGCCTGTGTTGGAGCCAACCAGGTGGGGAATATCCCTTCATAGTGTTCGATCAATATTCCGATAAATCGCTCGAAAGATCCAAGTATGGCCCGGTGCAACATCACCGGCACCTGACGAGAACCGTCCTCCGCTACGTACTGCGCATCAAGACGACCGGGCATGGAAAAATCAACCTGAATGGTACCTAATTGCCAGACTCGACCAATGCAATCCTTGAGCGAGAATTCGATCTTGGGACCGTAAAAAGCGCCTTCTCCTGGTAATGTCTCCCACGGAAGATCCTGGGCATTCAGTGCGTCGGCTAAGGCTTTTTCCGCCCTGTCCCAGTCCTGGTCGGAACCCACCCTTTGCTCCGGGCGAGTCGACAGACGATAAATCACATCTGCAAAGCCGAAATCCTCATAGACCGAGTGCAAGAAATCGATAAAAGAAGAAACCTCAGGCTGGATCTGCTCTTCGGTACAAAAAATGTGGGCATCGTCCTGCACAAAGCCGCGGACACGCATGATCCCGTGCAATGAACCCGAGGGCTCATTGCGATGGCAGGAACCAAATTCAGCCAATCGCAGTGGCAAGTCACGATAGGACTTCAAGCCCTGATTAAACACCTGCACATGACAGGGGCAGTTCATGGGTTTGACAGCAAACTCGCGGTCCTCTGCCTTAAGCATGAACATGTCATCGCCAAACTTGTCGGCATGTCCCGACTTCTTCCACAGGGACAAATCGACCAGTTGTGGTGTTTTAATTTCCTGGTAATCGTGTTGCTGCTGCGCTTCGCGCATGTACTGCTCGATTGTTTGGTAAATACTCCAACCAGCGGGGTGCCAGAAAACCATGCCCGGGGCTTCTTCCTGGGTATGAAACAGATCAAGTTTTTTACCGATCTTGCGATGATCGCGCTTTTCGGCTTCTTCGATTCTATTGAGGTACTGTTTAAGCTGCTTCTTATTTGCCCAGGCTGTGCCGTAAACACGCTGCAGCATTTCGTTGTTGGAGTCACCGCGCCAATAAGCTCCAGCCACCTTGGTCAGCTTGAACGCTTTGAGCTTCCCTGTACTGGGTACATGGGGGCCCCGGCAGAGGTCCATCCAGGCACCTTGTTGATAAATTGAAATTTCCTCGTCAGCAGGCAGCTCTTCAATAATTTGTACCTTGTAGCGCTCGCCCATATTGCGGAAAATTTCGACCGCCTTTTCACGACTGCAGACAATACGCTCCACCGTCAGGTCCTGCTGAACGATTTCTTCCATCCGTTGCTCGATTTTCTCGAGGTCTTCCGGAGTAAAATTATGGCCAGTAGCAAAGTCGTAAAAGAAACCATCCTCAATCACCGGGCCGATGGTGACCTGGATACCGGGAAATAGCTGCTGTGTTGCCTGAGCCAGCAGGTGAGCGGTGGAGTGACGAATTACTTCCAGTCCCGCTTCATCGCGCTCAGTGATAATGGCAAGCGCAGCGTCCGCCTCAACAATATGGGAGGTATCTACCTCACGGCCATCGACCACGCCCGCCAGGGCCGCTTTGGCCAGGCCGGGGCCGATATCGGCGGCGACGTCGTGAACAGAAACGGGGTTCTCAAAAGAGCGTTGGCTGCCATCTGGCAGAGTAATAACAGGCATGCGTTTTCCTGGTGTCAGTGGTGGCCCCTACTAGTGGCCACATGGCGCTTCGTAACTGGTTGTTTTCACTAAGCTTTTCACATTTTCACGGCAACGATTCCGTGTTTTAGTGACCAATTCAGTGACCCGCTACCCTAAGTTTGAATGTTTGTGCTGCTGCCGGCCCTATCTAGGCCGGAGGCGCATTCTAATGGAGCTAGGGCGTTAATTAAAGAGGAAGAATTTACGCTACCAGCTGGCTATTTCCGCGCCGCCCTGGCTTTGAGCTTCGGCCGCACTTTGGCCTTATTTTTTGCTGCAGCCTTGGTTTTTAACACGGGCTTGCGTTTTGCCCTCACCGGCTTCGCCTGGGAACGCTCTTCCAACCAATCAGCAGATTGACTCCATACCTCACTCTGGGCCTTGCTGCCGATAATCACCCCCATGTGCCCTCCGGGAGCAACGCGGAACTGTTTGTCGCTTGAGGCGACAATTTCTACGCTACGCTCCGCCACCTCAGGTGGCACCAGGTTGTCGGTCTCACCTGCGAATGCCAGCAGGGCGGATTGGATACTGTCGAGCTCTGCCACCTTATCGCGTATTTGCACCCGACCAGTGGCAATCTGATTCTCGCTGACAACCTCGCCGGCCATATCCCGCACTACACCGCCAGGATAGCGCAACATATTATTGAGATAGTCCGACGTGGTGGAATGAGACTCCACAAACTCTCGATCCCATAGCCGGGTCACCAAATCCCAATAGGTGGTCACACTTCCCACAGGGTCCGTCAATTTAAAGACTATTGTGGTCGCCCAATCGGGCATAGACAAGCGAGCGGGATTTAGCGTATTGAGACGAAGATTCGTGTAGTTGCTCACCAATTGAGCCGGCCCGTCCAGCGCCTGCGCAACACCGGCAACCATGGAAATAACACCCTTGCCTGTCTCCAGGTCAATAGGACTGGCGATAGTCACAATATTGCGGATACTCCTATCCTTGACGATTCCCTGATAGAAAAGACAGAACAGGCCACCCATGCACCATCCCATCAAAGACAATTCTTTACTGCCAGAATGGCGACGAACCTTATCCAGGGCAGTGCCCATCATGTCCTCGCAATAATCCAACATACCCAGATGAGCGTGTTCTTTTTTCGGCTTGCCCCAATCCAGTAAATAGACCTTAAACCCACGTGCCACCAAATAGCGCACCAGGCTGCGCTGGGGCATCAAGTCGAAAGTTTCCGTTGTAACACCCAGCGGCGGCACCAAGACCAGAGGCACCGGATGTTGCTCGCGCCTTATCGGCATAGTGCTACCGTCAACCAGGCCGATTTCGTCTTCGTCGGGTAATTCGTAATACCGTACCGACATCAAGTCGCCATCGTGCACCAGCTCAAACCAGGTTCGCCCTGACTTGATCAATGTGTCTCGTTTGAACAACCAATCAAGACTGTTTGCGGTGACGCCGGACATGCGATGATTTAAGGCAAGACCCTGGTCCAGGGCTAATTTAGCGAGTTTGTTCATGCTGCACCCTCCTCCAGGGCAACCCGTTCCTCAAGCTCTTCCAGAGCCTTACCGAAGTAGACTGCCATTCGCTGCAGGCGAGGCAATGTGTCGCGGGCGCCGGTGAAGCCAATATTGAAAGTGCCTGCGTAGCTTACGCAATCTATGCTCAGCGCATTAAATTGTAACAGTGGGCTCAAGGGGTATACCGCCTCCAGGCGAGCCCCATTAAAATAAAGCGGCTTCTCTGAGCCCGGTGTATTGGAAACTGCAAGGTTAAATAATGGCGGCACGAACTGCCCAACGCCTTTCAGCTGGCTGGCAAACATTGGAGCCGCCCTCATCAGAACATAGGGTGTCACTGTCTCGCGAGGCAAAGCTGCACGATCCTTCCGCACTCGCTTCATTGCTTCTTTCACAGTATCGAGGCGGGCGACAGAGTCGCCAACATGAGTGCCTAAAGGAACCCTCAATCCCGCAATCGCATTACCCGCTAAATGCTCACCATGCTCCTGCAATGAAATCGGCATTACGCCAATCAGTGACTCTTCAGGCAGCGCGTTGTACTCCTTAAAAAACCGGCGCAGAGAGCTGCCACAAAGATAGGTAAGAATTTCATTAACCGTGCTGTCAGTGGCCTTCGCCAAAGCGGCGATACGCTGCTCCTCAAACTGCTGAGTTGCGAATCGACGCTGCGAATTAATCCGTCTGTTCAAAGTTGATCGGGGAGTGCCCCGGGGAAATAAAAAACTGTTTCGCTCGCCCGGACGAACGGCGCCTTGCACAATTCCCATCGCAGCTCTACCCAGAGAAGCTATCGAGTCCAAAGACTCGGCCAGACCCGATGAATTCAGCCCCGCGGTAAGATCGTCATTGTCATGGTCAGCCAGCGGCTGAGACCACAGAGGATTCGCTGTGCGCACTCGAGATCGAGAGGATAAATTAGAAAGCAGTGCAGATACTCCGTTTACGGCTTCTACCAACGCGTGGTGAATTTTAACGTAGAAGGCGAACCTGTCACGCTCCAAACCTTCAATCAAATGGAATTCCCAAAGAGGCCGACTTCGATCCAGTGGATTGCTGTGCAAACGAGAAACCATTCTTCCCAGCTCTCGCTCGCCCCCCGGCTGCGGAAGCGCTGAACGTCTGAAATGATAGTCGATGTCAAATTCTCTGTCCGGAATCATGCCCGGGCTTAATCCCCCGGACAAGCGGCTATTCCAGGGCGAAACAACCTGCGCCGCGCGCATTTGTTCAGCCATATCAGCATAAAAACTCCTGCTGGCACTGCCGGGTTTCGCGAAGCTCGCCAGAACACCCACATGCATTGGGGTATCCGGTGTTTCCATCATCAACCAGACAGAATCCAGTGGCTTCATATTAGTCGCAGGCATAACTTTGTGCATCGTCATTCAGTGGGCGCTGGATTATAGCAGCAAGACCCAGGGCTTCTAAAATCACAATTTAGCCTAAAGCAATATTCGCTGTGGTTCGCCACCCAATGCGTCCAATGTCTGCAGTGGCAGGGATTCTGGCTCAGCCGTCACCACAAAACGCTCTGAACCACCGGTCACAAACGCATCAAAAGGATAGCAAGTCACCAACAGAAGTTGCTCTCCAACATTGGGCCAGAGCATGTCACCTGATGCAGTATCAACAGTCATTTGCTTCACCCGATAGTGCCTCAACAAACCGTCGGGCAACTGCAGCACTATTCGCTGACCCTTTCTGAGGTGTTGGAGAAACTGAAAATGGGTATCTCGATGCCCGCCTATCATTGCAGGGCCCGCCGCCCCTAATGCAGCCGACGCAAGATTATGTCCTGGTCCAAAGGCCAGCGCATTGCCCGTGTCGCCGGCTAAAACAAACTGTGAGATCCCCATCGAAGGAACCTGCAACTTCGCCACAGGCCAGGTATCCGCCCATGGCCACGGTTTCACGGGGCGCCCCTGGGAAGCAAGGCTCTGCTCCCAGGCTTTTGCCAGCATCAGAGGGGCCAGTCCGGCTTTGGCTTTAATAAGCCCTGCGCTTCCCAATTGCTGCAATGCCAGCAGTATCAGCAGTGGCAACAGTGCACGGGCCATCAAATCAGGCATCAGCACTTCGCTCCCTTATCGCGATAATAAATAGGGCTATCAACAGCAGAAAGCTGCCCAACCAGATGTTGGCAGCCGCCGTCGTCGCCGTGTTGGGATAGGCAAAAAACTGAGGACTTTGACCTTGTGGCCGCGTATTAGGCAAAGGCTTACTTTTTGCTGCCTCGCTCTCGGGACGAGAAACAACCTCCTCCACCGCAACAAAACTGGTATAGGGGCTGAGCAAAGAGTGTTTTAGCGCAAGAGGTAATACTCGCTCTCGCACCCAATCTTCACTCTTACCTCGATACTTTTCATCAATCAGCCCCTCGATTTTTTTGCGGGCCCATAAGGTGGCCACACCCTCACTATTGTTCATGCTTAAAGGATTCAATGCGGCTGGAAACTGCAGCTTCGTCGACCACTCTGTCTCTCCCAACAATCCCTGAATTTTCAAACCATCAATAGGCAACTCGTCGCCTAATTTGACCGCAATCAACAGCGGTTCTCCGGCGTAAAGATCAGGCGTTCGTGCGGGCCACACATCAACCCCGTCGGGCCAATCGACATTCAGATGGGTCGCAACAGGACGGGTCAAATTCAGAAACAATGCATCCATTTTCTCACCCACCTCAGCCACATCGCCAATGTAGGTAAACGTACCACGTCCATATTCCGCGGCTTTTCGCATAAACCAGGCGTTAGGTGCTGAACCGATGCCGACGGTGAAAAGCCGACTACCGCCCAGGCTGTCAACAATGTGTTCAAATAGCGCAGATTCATTTCCCACCGCACCATCGGTGATAAAAATCACCTGGCGCAATGCAGGCTCGGGGCGGAGCTCATCCTGCGCTCCAGGCAACTTGAGGGCCAGTTGCAGAGCCGGCATCATTTCTGTCCCGCCGGACGCTTCCAGATGACGAACATACTCGCTCGCCAACTGCAGGTTGTGATGACTGGCAGGCACCGCATGCTGGAACAATGCTCGATGACTGGAGTTAAACTCAATCACATTGAAACGATCATTCGGGCCCAGGTGGCGTAAAGCCCTGGTGAGACTTCCCTTCGCCTGTTTGATAGAGACGCCGCCCATAGAGCCTGAAGTGTCTACAACAAACACAATCTCCCTGGGCACGGTTTCAGCAGCTCTCTGGGAAGCAGGCGGCACCAACATCAGCAGACCATAGTACTGATCATCGACACGCTCAGTAAAAAAGGCAGCGCCCGGGAGACTTCCTGACGCCGCAGACCACTGCAACACAAAATCCCGATCCATTTCGGCGCTACCCTGAGCCAGCTTGACGCTGTAAACACCCGCGCGACGACTGAGAGCAATCTCATGATAGGGTGACTCAATACTGGCTAGAGGCATGCCCATATCTAATCGTGCTGAAATTTTAATCCGGTTTAAGGGCGCTGAATCCGATCCCTGCGCGAAATACTGTAGCGGCGAAATCAAGTGTGCATCCGTGACCTGATCTGTGGGCCATGCCCAACCATGGCTGGGGGTCACAGCAACGTTTTCGTTCATATCCTGGTTTGCCGTTTCTGTCTCAATCCCTGGCATGTATCGTGGCGTGATCGTGGTAGGCAAGCGCAAAGAAAAGCGTCCACTGCGGTGTTCCACGCTCTGCACGTACTCGAGCCTGACAGTAATCTTCTCTCCCGGAGCGATGTTGGCCACCCGATTAGTAAATAAGTTCGGCCGCTGCTGCTCCACCAAAACAGCCTTTTTCCCTTGCTTAAGTGCCTGCTGGTAAACGCGTTTAGCTTCTTTTCGTTCACGAATTTTACCGACAATTCGCCGCTCGCCTATCAACATTTCTAGACGTCGCACCGCCGCGTCTTCAGGCAGCGGAAAGGCATAGACACCCTCAACCCAATCGGCCCCCGCATTGTGAAATTCCTGTTCCACAGTGACTGTGGCCAGCATCCCTGTCACTACCAAGTCCACCTTGGTCGATTGGGTTGGCGCTGGCTGGTAAGCTTCACCCTCCTCCCGCAGTAGCATTTGACCACTGGCCACATCATCCAGATAGTCTTCTGCCTGCGCACTAGTACTTGCCAGGATCATTATTGATAGGGCGGTGAACACCAACGTAGGAAGACACCGGAACAACAGCCAATATTGCCAGCCTCCGAAACGCTTTAGATCACGGGAAAACAATTGATGGATGCGAGATAAATACATTGTTCAAACTCCAGATTAGATTTCCTCTATCTAAACTTTCAACAATGGCAATCAACGGCACGAATAATGGCATTTCAATGTCCAATTATGATCAATTATGACGAGCGCTTGAGCTAACAAGGTATATTTGAAACCATAGCGGTATCACCAAGGACCGGGGACCATATGCAACAGCACATTGCCATCGTTGAAGATGAAGCGGCCATTGCCGCAAACTACCGTGACCACCTGCAGCGGCAAGGTTTTCGTGTCTCTTTATTTGCCGATCGCGACAGCGCCGCAGACGCTTTCGCTATCCAGCTACCTGACCTTGCCATCATCGATGTAGGACTCGGCAAGGAAATGGAAGGCGGCTTTGAACTCTGCCGAGATCTGCGCGCCCGCGCTCCCGGTATACCGATTGTGTTTCTGACCGCGAGAGATTCCGAGTTGGACATTATTTCCGGCTTCCGATTGGGAGCCGATGACTACCTCACCAAAGGCATTAGCCAGGCACAATTAACCGCCAGGATTAATGCACTGTTTCGCCGGGTCAAGGCTCTGCAGAAGCCGGAGCAGGAGAAGCATCTTGTTGTGCAAGGTGCGCTGGAGTTAAACAAAGAGCGAATGACAGCCAACTGGCGTGGACTGCCCCTGGAACTTAGCGTAACCGAGTTCTGGATGGTGCATACGCTTGCACTCCACCCGGGGCACGTCAAAAATCGGCAGCAGCTAATGGACTGTGCCAATGTCGTACTGGATGACAACACCATCACTTCCCACATCAAACGAATCAGGCGCAAATTTCAGGCACTGGATGCTGACTTTGGCAGCATTGATACAGCCTACGGCGTAGGTTACCGATGGAAGGGCTAAAATTCAGCCTGCGGCGCCAGTTGATTCTGGTCTCCCTGCTGCTGCTTTCGTTGCCCTGGGCAGGATGTCAATTCATCCGTGAAATGGAGGGAGCCCTTCGCCAGGGCCAGGAACAGGGTCTGCAGGCCACAGCGGAGGCAGTCGCCGCCGTGGTGGGCGCCGAGCAAAAAACTCTCTATCCGGACCCTGCTCGCATCACATCGCCCGCCGATACTCGGCCACCTGTGTATGCACTGCCATCGGCGCAGTACGTCCCTCTGGATGGCTATGCCGAAGGCTGGGAAGATGTGCCAAAAACCAGCCTGAGTAACCCTGACCTGAGCATGCCGCTGGCCCTGAGCTATCGAGCGGTGACGCGCGGCTCTAATCTATATTTGTTAATACAGGTGAAAGACCCAGAGGTGATCTACCACAACCCCGGGCTCTCCCGTGAGCCCAACGGAGACCGCCTGATTCTGAGAACCTGGCAGGACGGGAAACGACAAGAATATGTCATCGCTACAGCTGCGCCGGGAAACCTGCGAGCCCGTGCGGCTAACCGCAGGTGGCGCGGCAATGATCCTGGACGCATACAGGGCTATTGGCAGGATGCGGTGGGCGGTTACACCCTTGAGTTGGAAATACCGTTGGCTTACACCGGGGAACGGCTCGGCTTCTATATCGTCAATAAAAGCGGCAAAGAAAACGCTCCCTTCGAAACTCTTGGCAACATCTCAGCGCTGGAGACCAGTGCTCCCCCCTGGCTAATTTATACGTCCGCGGCGCTGCTCGATTCCCTGGCGCCATTTTCTCATGCAACTCGTGAAATCCAGGTGACTGACAACAGACGTTGGCGGGTCGGTGAATTAAAGCCAATCGCTGCGGGTTCCGCGAACTCAGACACCTTTTGGTTACTTCGATGGGTTTATCGCAGCATTTTGGCTGAGAATGACCTACCCTCCGTCCCGGTCGCTGGTAACCCAGGTAAACTCGCTAAACAAAGCGTAGCTAGCGCATTAGCCGGTGTGCACAGCAGTTCACGCTATCGGGCTGCTGCCAGTCAAACTCGCACTCTATTGGCGGCTGCCTCGCCCATATTTCACGGTGAAAGGGTCATAGGTAGCGTGATAGTAAGCCAGAGTGGAGAGCAGTACCTGTCGCTCACCGACCAGGCATTCAGCCGTTTGCTCGGTTATAGCCTGCTCGCTATTGGCATCGGTGCAATGGGCCTGCTCGCTTATGCCACCCTGCTATCAATCCGAATCAGACGTCTCAGTGATGCAGCCAGTAAGGTCATCGATACCGAAGGGGCTATCGCAGGTGAATTCCCGCGCAGTCGGGCGCAGGATGAAATAGGAGAGTTGTCGCGTCACTATGCCGACCTGCTGGAAAAACTGCGGGAATACAACGAGTACCTGCGAACCTTGAGCCGCAAACTATCGCATGAGCTCAGAACCCCGATTGCGATAATCCAGAGTTCGCTGGAAAACCTGGAGCAGGGCAATACAGAAAAAACCGACATTTATCTCGAGCGGGCAAGAGGCGGCCTCAGTCGACTTAACCGTATGCTCAATGCAATGAGCGAAGCATCCAGGCTGGAGGAAAGTATTCGTAACAACCAGACCGTTGCTTTCGACCTGGTCACACTATTGCGAGAGATGTGCGCCGCCTATAGCGATTTATACAGCACTAACGCCGTCACATTGAATACCAGCCAAGAGCAAGCACTTGCATGGGCGGCGCCGGAGTTACTTGCCCAGGCACTGGACAAACTTGTGGAAAATGCGGTGTCGTTTAGCAGCGACGGCTCGCACATCGAACTGCAGTTGGAAGCTATCGATGGTGATTGGGCGGTCGCGGTCTGTAACCAAGGACCGAGAATACCTGCGAACCTCAAGAGCAAGCTGTTTGAACCTATGGTGTCGGTGCGCCAAAACAGTGACGAAACTGTGCACCTTGGATTGGGACTGCACGTGGTGCGACTGATTAGTGACTACCACAAGGGCAAGGTATACGCCGAAAATATGAATGATCCCAATGGGGTAAAAGTGACTATGACTCTGCCCGCCGCATAAAGCTCAGCAAAAAAAGGCCTCAGCAGAAAGGCGCACACGGCCACCACACTGTCGCTCTCGGCCATGTGTGGTTCAGTGATCTCTCCTTAACATGCTCTCATTGACAAACGAGGAGACCCATAATGACCGTATTTCCAGCAGGAAGAGATCACTCACACCAATCGCAACAGGAGTTGCCACTTAAACCGGTGAAAAACAGAGCGATGCGCACGGCAACGAGCCCTGTGGAATCGGTTCTGTCAAACCTTGCAAGCTGGTTAGGACCAGACGGCGAAGAAGAGTCGATTGAAATGACGGCTACCCCCGCAGCCAGGGCCTATTTCGAACAGGTAATGTCGAGAGACGAGGCCTAGGTACTACTCCGCCAAAAACGCGACTTGCTTGAACTCGGTCAGCTGATCCCGCAGAGCGGCCGCCTCCTCGAACTCCAGGTTTTTGGCGTGCTCTTGCATTTGAGACTCCAACTGCTTCAGCTTTCGAGACAAAGCCGCTGGCGACAGCCTGGCCACCTCGGCACCAAAGGCCAACTTGGGCTCCGCCACTTTTTTGCCCTTGCCCTTGGTTGGCATCCGCCGAGCGCCTTCCATAATATCCTTGACCGACTTTTCCACCCCCCTGGGCGTTATGCCGTGTTCCTCGTTGTGTTCCAACTGCTTTTCCCTGCGCCGCGCAGTCTCTGCTATCGCTCGCTCCATTGAACCCGTCATGCGGTCTGCATAAAGAATAGCCCGACCATTGAGATTTCTGGCTGCCCGTCCAATGGTCTGGATTAATGAACGCTCAGAGCGCAAAAAACCCTCTTTGTCTGCATCAAGAATGGTCACCAGCGACACCTCCGGCATATCCAGTCCTTCCCTCAGCAAGTTAATACCCACCAGCACATCAAACTCACCCAACCGCAGGTCACGGATGATTTCTACGCGCTCGACCGTATCGATATCAGAGTGCAGGTAGCGCACGCGAACGCCGTGATCTGCCAGATACTCCGTTAAATCCTCGGACATGCGCTTGGTGAGAGTGGTCACCAATACCCTCTCGCCCCGATCCACGGTGAGTTTGATTTCTCCCAATAAGTCGTCAACCTGCGAGGTTGCAGGACGAATTTCAATTTCAGGATCAATGAGGCCCGTGGGCCTGACAACTTGCTCTACCACCCTCCCGGCGTGGTCTGCTTCGTAAGCACCGGGGGTAGCTGACACAAAAATCGCCTGTGGCACCAGCTGCTCCCACTCCTGGAAACGCAAGGGCCGGTTATCCAGTGCGGATGGCAGTCTGAATCCATATTCCACCAGCGTCTCCTTGCGTGAGCGGTCACCTTTGTACATGGCACCGATCTGAGGAATAGTCGCATGAGACTCGTCAATAATAACCAATGCATTATCGGGCAAATACTCGAACAGGGTCGGCGGCGGCTCCCCTGCCTTTCGACCTGACAGGTAACGAGAATAATTTTCCACCCCTTGGCAATAACCCAGCTCGCGAATCATTTCCATGTCGTACTTCGTACGCTGACCTAACCGCTGGGCCTCTACCAGCTTCTGGTTGTCCTTAAGTTGATCGAGTCGGACTGCCAACTCGGCCTCGATTTGTTCCACAGCCTGAAGCATGGTGTCGCGAGGGGTAACATAATGGCTCTTCGGGAAAATCGTGATGCGCGGCACTTTACTCTCTACCGCTCCGGTAAGGGGATCAAAGGTGTAGATATTTTCAATTTCTTTATCGAACAATTCGATGCGCACCGCCTCCCGCTCAGAATCCGCGGGAAAAATATCGATAACGTCGCCACGCACGCGGTAGTTTGCACGCCCAAAGTCAACATCGTTACGGGTGTACTGCAGGTCAGCGAGATGACGTAAAACCTCGCGCTGATCAATAATTTCACCCCGCGACAAATGCATACGCATCTTGTAATAAGAGGCAGGGTCACCCAATCCGTATATCGCTGATACGGTAGCAACCACCAGACAGTCCTCGCGTTCCATCAGCGCCTTGGTCGCCGACAGCCGCATCTGTTCAATGTGCTCGTTGACTGAGGCATCCTTCTCGATAAAGGTATCGGAAGAGGGCACATAAGCCTCAGGCTGGTAATAATCGTAGTAGGAGACGAAGTACTCTACCGCGTTATTAGGAAAGAACTCCTTGAACTCGCCGTAGAGTTGGGCAGCAAGCGTTTTATTATGGGCCATGATAATCGTTGGCCGCTGCATTTGTTCAACCACGTGAGCCATAGTGAACGTCTTGCCTGAACCCGTCACCCCCAACAGGGTCTGGGACGCCAGACCCGCTTGTATACCTTCTACCAGCTGGCGAATGGCCTCGGGCTGGTCCCCTGCTGGCTGGAAACTGGACTCAACTTTGAATGGGCGTGACACGGCGTCGACCTAAATGAAAAATAGCCGTTTATTATCATCCACATAGCGATCAATTGCAGCCTCAATCGAGGCCCTGTCCAGATTGCAAAATAATCCCCAAATTGCTGTTGACCCAAACCCCGGTGATCATTAATATACGCGGCCTCTGAAGAGAGCATTTCCGCCTTAGCTCAGTTGGTAGAGCAAATGACTGTTAATCATTGGGTCGCTGGTTCGAGCCCAGCAGGCGGAGCCATACAAATGAGAGGGTCGCACATCATGCGGCCCTTTTTTTTTGGGATAAAGCAAACTCTTCGCTTCCCTACTTCCCTTCAAGTCCTGCCCTGATAAACTCACTTGGGTAATCCGTCGTTGCTTCGAGGATTGGCAGTTATGCCATCAGCTAGAACATACTTTTTTGCGGTCCTCGCTCTGATCACTGTTTCTCCGAGTCTAGCCCAGGCCCAATCTTCCTACGATAACCTCTGGGATCAATTCACACTCTATGATGGTTCCGAAGGTGCGGGCTTAGTCAAGAACTTTGCCCTGTCAGGAAGACTGCAGGCAGACGCCATATTCGCTGATGCGGATGAAGGCGAATTCGACGACTTACTATGGCGACGGTTTCGGTTTGGCTTTAAATCCAAGCTCGCCAATGATTGGGTCGTACAATTGGAAGGAGATTTCGATCTCCAAGAATCCGTTGGGGATTGGTATAGCAGGCTGACCGATGCCTATGTCGGCTGGAACCCGGGGAAAGAGCTGGATCTTCGTTTTTTCAAGCATTCTGCTGGTTTCACTCTGGACGGCGCCACCTCATCCAAAAAGCTACTGACAACAGAACGCAATAATTTGACCAATAACCTCTGGTTTACTGCTGAGTATTTCTCAGGTGTCAGTGCCAAAGGTGAGTTAGAGAACGGTCTTACATACCAGGCTGGCGTTTTTTCTGGTGACCCTGACGACGAGGTCGGTTTTCAAGACGGTAGTTACTTTACCCTCACTTCTCTGGGCTGGAATTTCTCACCAATGCTGGAACTGAAAACGGCAAAGGTGCGCTTCGATTACGTTTATCAGGATCAAGACCCACTCAATAACACCCGCAATTTTTCCACTGTGACCAACCTGGTCAGTCAGTGGGAGAATGGCCACTGGGGGCTGTGGACAGACCTATCTGCCGGTAACGGTTGGGGAGAGCAGAGTGACATCTGGGGGCTGGTGCTCATGCCGTTTTACAGCAGTTCTGAAAAACTCCAATGGGTTGCACGCTATACCTACCTGGATAGTAAAGACGCCAACGGACTGCGACTGGGCCGCTATGAGCGGGAGATTGTCGGCGATAAAGGTGACCAATACAGCGAATTTTACCTGGGAGCCAACTACTTTTTCTACGGGCAAAAATTGAAGTGGCAGAACGGCCTCCAGTACGGGAAGATGAAGGACACTGTCGGGGATGGCGGTCGGTACGAAGGCTGGGCTTTTACTTCAGGCATTCGTATCTACTGGTATTAACGGGCAAGTTACACAGAGCCTATTTTGGCGAACATCAGTAACGGAATAAAACATGAAGCCTGGCAGCAGCCCTAACAATTTCGCCCTGATTCAGGAGGAAGCCGGCATTCATGTCGGCATTTCCGCTACCCTCGCGCTGGCGGGACGGCATGCCGCCCAGGTACTGCAAGAGCAGTTTGACGACTGGCGTGATCGTGGTCGTTACCGGGCTTGGGGGCACTATAAACGCAGTTACTTCGCCATTGCTGTAGGCGGTGGCAATACGATTAAATCCCAATATCATGCCTGGCTTAATTACCACCATAACAGTATCGATTGGTTGAGGTTTGTCCGCTTCTACTTTCTGGAAGAAACCACCGGAGAACCCGGCTGGGAGAGCGCAGAACAGTCACTTATTATGAATTTTATCGTCCCGCTCGCCGAAAAACTGCGCAAGCAGCGGGGAACTAAAGTCCTGGCCCGCAGCCTCGAACTGTCCGCTGATTCAGATCTGGACGATATTATTGATGCCATGATTACCACGTTGGTACACCCAATCAACCTGGCACCGGCCAAGCAAGCCCTAGACAGCGGGAAGTCGCGACGCGCGATACAGCTGGCAAAGCAGGAATCCTTGCGCTACCAGCAAGACATCCAGAGCAAGCTGGGCGTATCTATGGCCTTCCACTGTATTGTCAGTGGCATAGGAAAAGACGGGACGATTGGCGCACTCGCGCCCCATATGCCAGAGCTGGCCGACCGAGAATCCGGCACATTGCTGTTAAAGCGGGACGGCGGGGCTCTCAGAGTGGCTCTTAATCGGGGAGTTCTGATCAACGCTGAGCGCATATCACTCATTGTCTCCGGCTCTCTTAAATTAAAAGCCCTTGGCCGTTTTGAAATGGAAGAGTCGGCCGACTTCGAACAAACTGTCATGGAAACACCCCTGCGCCTGCTTCGTGAAAGTCCGGACGTTGCAGAGAAGGTGTACATTTTCGCCGACGAGCAGTCGCTTCACTTTGATGAAACGATTTTCGAGTTCAGTGAACGGGGCCAGATCGTTCAAAACAAAGCAGAGACCCGCGCTGGAGATGAAGAAAACGGTGTACACATCTTGCTTATGCATGGATTTATGGGGCTCTTCAGCTTCGCCAACCTGCTCATTCGTTTGCCCAGCTCCTGGACAGTCTCTGCCCTGCATAGGGGCAGTCGCGCCAAGTTCATGGACAGCGATGAAATTTTTCCACACTACGCACGCGCGCTGCGCAAGGCTATCCTCAGTAACTGGCGCAAGGGCAGAGCTGTGCCCATTGCCGGGCACTCCATAGCCGGGGTGATTTCTGACCACCTACTGCTCTCTGTATTAAGTGATTATGACGCAGATATTCCAGCCTACGAAAAACTCAAGGCCGAAGATCGCCAGCTGATCGACGCTCTGCGAGCCAGCGGCATTATCCACCTTGCCACCTGGTCTCCTTGCGATGGACCGAACACTGGTGAGAACGTGAGGTCACTGGTATCGCATGTCCGGCATGATACCGCGTTGGATTATTCGGGGTTTGAGCGCATTTATAAACTGGATGAGAATGGGAAACTAGGACCGGCTCATCCCAGTGATCTCGCCGAGAGTGCGTCAACTCTCACCGGGCTGGACCGCTTTCTGAAGCGCAGGATATCCCGCCCGTTCATCAATGGCATGACCGTTGGTTTGCGAAAAATGTTAGAACAAAGACCTGTACAGCAGCGCATGCTCAATGCGGACATGCCCTATGTATTGCGCCTTGTTGGAGGTCGATTGCTAAAAACCGCCTCACTTTACGGGTTGGCGAAAGAGATAAATGCCGGCTTGCATAGCCCAGTGGAGTATCAAAGACGCCACCTGAAAGCCCTGGATATTCTGCTAGCCTATGACATCCCATTTCTCAGCATCATTCACCAGGATGATTTTCTAGTGTCGGCTGGCAGACACGCTGAAGAGCATGAGTATCTTGTTGCCCAGCGCCTTAAAAGAGAAGGCGTCAACAGTGAAGAAGCGCTTGAAATTCCAGCCAGGCTCGTGATTTTACAAAGAGCGCAGGATGAACTGCCACTGGATCCCCTCAACCCACACCTGCTGGTGATGTCCACTAACCGGGAAGGCAATAAAATGGCGCGGCAAATCACTGCCGCCATGACCGAGTTCGTCAACGAAAACGTCGCCAGGGCGATACATAAGAAAAACCTGAGGCCCTTGCCGAGCATCACCCGCTGGCAGCGCAAGAAAAAACTACCGAGGGCAAAAACCCAAGTAGCCTGACCCTACTTTGCAGGAGTATCATAAGCCCCTTTTTTACCCTGGGAACAACACTTGTGAAAATCCTTTATTACAAAATTCGGGCCTTCGCTGTCACCTGGTTGTTACGCCTCCTTCCACGAAATTCACCGTTAGTCTACAAGGGCCAGGGCTCGGCCATTGTGCTCACTGAACAGGTAGCAATATTAGGCATTCGTAAAATCCTGATTGTCACCGACAGTTTTCTGGGAGGCTCGGGGATTCTAGACGGCATCAAGCAGCAGTTGGAGAAGGATGGTGTGGAATATGCAATATTCGATGGTGTTCTGCCCGACCCAGCGTTTAATCAGGTACAAGCGGGAGAAGCGCTACTGCGAACCGAAGCCTGCGAAGCGGTAATCGCGGTCGGCGGGGGTTCAGTGCTGGATGCCGGCAAGCTCATCGCCCTGCTATACAGCAACCCTGGTGACCTCAAATCATTTGATGGCATTCAGAAGTCCAAAAATCCAGGACTTCCCTTGTTCGCCGTGCCAACCACGGCTGGAACAGGTTCCGAAATCACCCTCGCGTCCGTCATTACCGACCCGGAAACACACCGAAAAGTCCCTGTAGTGGACAGCAAACTGATTCCTGGCTACGTCGCGCTGGACGCGGAAATAATGAAGGGAATGCCTAAACCGATTACGGCGGCGACCGGAATGGACGCCCTCACCCACGCTGTTGAATCCTATCTGTCCACAGCGTCCACGTCTGCCACAGAAATCCAGGCCAAAGCTGCGGTTCGACTGACGTTCCTTTACCTGGCCAGGGCCTGGCACGATGGCGATGACATGGAAGCGCGAGACGCTATGGCTGTGGCTTCCTTCTACGCAGGCTCGGCTTTTGGCCGCACTTCGGTAGGTTATGTTCATGGAATCGCGCACCAGTTGGGTCGGATCTGCCAAACCCCGCACGGCAACGCCAACGCTATGGTACTGCCTGAGGTGTTATCAGCTTACGGAAACTGCGTCCATGAGAGACTCGCTGACCTGGCGGTGCTGGTAGGACTGGGCGAGAGCGGAGAAGCGCCCTCCTCCCTCGCGCAGAAGTTTATCAAAGCGATTATAGACCTGCGGACGGAGATGGAGCTTCCATTAAAGCCTAATGGACTGCAAGCAAGTGATATTCCCAGTGTTGTTGAAGAAGCCCTGGCTGAAGCGGGAGACCTTTATCCGGTTCCCCGCTATATGACCGAAATAGAGGTGACAGCCATTGTGCGCGACTTGCTTCCCACGACTTGAGTCATCTATCCTGACAACACTCGCTTTTTAGAACGGGACAATGTGATGTCGAATGAATTTAATACGGTCAGTTTTATCGCAAGGTTCATCTTTGCCGCTGTGCTGGTGTTTGGAACTTATAACCCTACTGATTATTCCTATCTGGGATGGGTATTTGCCGAAGGTACCGAATTCGGGCCTGTGCCTGCGCTGCTGGGAGTAGTGTTGGCAATAGGCTGGATTATTTTTCTGCGAGCCAGTTTTAATGCATTAGGGCCACTGGGCATCATTTTGGGAACTGCGCTGTTCTCCTGCGTGATTTGGCTACTGGTAGATCAAGGCTGGCTCAGTCTGGACGCAACTGGCGCTATCACCTGGCTTGCGTTAACACTGGTAGCTCTGCTGCTGGCAGTGGGCATGTCCTGGGCGCACATACGTCGTCGCCTCAGCGGGCAATACTCGGTGGACGATGTAGACGATTAAATCAGGATGATTTATCGGGGAAGAGTTCTTTCACATTGGAAGGAACAACAGTAGTCTGTGGCTGGGCGTCGAGCTCAGCCTGCTTATTCCAAACGAGGTCGTGACGCACTTCATGCTCACTAAAGCCACTAACTGCCTTGCGCAGCACCGAAGTAATTCCAGCACAGTCCATGTCATCACAGTAGCGCACCAAGTCGGTGACGTAGCCATGAATCTGACCGTAAGAAAGGCACTCTTCCTCTGCCCGCATGATCATCGGGTGACCCGTTCCGGCTACGTTGCTACCCAGTAGCAACTCCTCGTAAAGCTTTTCGCCAGGGCGCAGTCCAATGAACTCTATATCAATATGATGGCCAACATGGTTATCGTGATCCATTTCATAGCCACTTAAACGGATCATTCGACGGGCCAGATCGACGATGCGCACTGGCTCGCCCATATCCAGCACAAAAACATCGCCTCCAGTACCCATTGCACCGGCTTGCAGCACCAACTGCGCCGCTTCAGCGATACTCATGAAATAGCGGGTCACTTCAGGGTGGGTTACTGTAACCGGGCCTCCAGCTTCTATCTGCTCCCTGAACAGGGGCACTACTGACCCTGAGGAGCCCAGAACATTCCCAAATCGAACCATACAAAAACGGGTTCTGGTGTCCCGTTGCGCCAGCCCCTGCAAAATCATCTCGGCAAAACGCTTGGAAGCACCCATGATATTGGTCGGCCTGACTGCTTTGTCGGTCGACACCAAGACGAAGGTATCGACACCGGCCTTTCGCGCAGCCTCCGCAGCATGCCAGGTCCCAAACACATTGTTGGCGACACCTTCGGCCACATTATACTCAACCATGGGCACGTGCTTGTAGGCAGCCGCATGATAGACGGTCTCAACCTGAAAAGTTCGATATACGCTTTCGAGCCGGCGGCCATCCTGAACAGACCCCAGCAACGCCACCATTTGGATGTCTAGTCCTGACGCATCCATTAAATCGCGCAATTCTCGCTCGATGTTGTACAACGCGTACTCGCTATTATCCAGCAATACCAGTTCTCTGGGGCCAGACTTGACGATCTGCCGACACAACTCGGAGCCAATTGATCCACCCGCACCTGTCACCATGACTACTTTTTCAGTGATGCAACGGTCAATAAATTCCGGCTTAGGTGGCACAGGCTCGCGCCCCAAAAGATCATCAAGATCCACGTCCTGAATCTGAATTACACTCGCCTCGCCCGCTACCAGTTCTGCGATTCGCGGAACAGTCCGCACATAAACAGGCAGACCTACCAGGGAATTAATAATTTCCTTACGACGCTCCGGAGAGGCAGAGGGAATTGCCAGCAGTACCTGGGTAATATCGTGCTCGGCGATTAATTGTTCAATTTCACTGGGACTGGCGACCTGCAAACCATTGATCACCGAGTGATTCAGGCGTTGGTCATCGTCGACAAACACCACGGCTCTGTACTGGTCGCCATGATTAAGCGCTGTGAGTAGCTGTCGCCCCGACTCACCGGCACCGTAGATAATTACATTCTCTGATAACGAGCGGAGTTTGGCCTGGTAGTAGGCACGAACGCTGAGGCGCGTACCACCAATGGTCAGTAAAGCCAGGCCCCAATAGACAAAGGGCATGGAGCGCGGCACATCGGCCTGCGAGAAGAATACGGCCGCTCCCAGTATCAAAGTGGAATAACTGACTGCAGTGATTACCGCCCAAATAGCCTGCTGTCCCATGAATCGGATGACTGCGCGATACAGGCCCAGACGCAAGAAAATAAAAGCGCTCACCAGAACCGTAAATATCGCACAGACAAATTCAGTTGAACCCAGAGAAAAGTCTAAATGACCGTAGCGGAAGGCAACGGCAGCCCACATAGAAGCAGTAACAAAGCACATATCCAGAGCCAAGAGCCCGGATTGCTTGATGTTGCGAGGTAATTCAATCAGTTTTTCAAGACCGTCCCGGAGGCTTCCGAGAATCCCGGATGCAGAGCGCGAAACAATACGGCCAAAAAACTTCAGCAAGCCTTCTTCCTCACTCTTAATGGTTTGGTCATCATGCCGCTATAATAATGTTTATGGCGCGACCCGAGCAGAGATACTAGCTGAATTTCCTCACTATAGCCATGCCCCAAACGAGAGGAAAATATGCCAAAATTACCAATAAAATTGAATACTTGGGAAAGGAAGCTACCAAAGCGGCTAAAGGAAACAGCCAAAGAACATTGATGCCAAGTAGGGTCAACACCACCGGCAAGTGCCCGCCCCAATGCCTACTGAGTCGTTGATAGGCATGCAGACGATGAGGCTGAGTAAAGGGCTGCCCAGTGGCAATTCGCCACAGCAGCGTGACAGAGGCATCGGTTACAAATACCGCAAGTAAAATCAACCAACAGGCCAATGGGAGCTCGCCTTGCGCCTCACCCAACAACATCAGGGCTGCCAGCAGAAAACCTGTGGGGACACTGCCCGCATCTCCCATAAACACACTCGCCGATGGCCAGTTCCAGCACAGAAAACCAGCATGTGCAGCCGCCAATAGTAAGCAAAAAAGTGGATAGCTCGAGGTGGGACCCATGCTCCAGGCCAGCACCGCCGCCCCACAACAGGCAGCTAGACACTGGCTCGCCGCGTACCCGTCAATACCATCCATGAAATTGTAGAGATTCAACATCCAGATGAGGACCGCGACAGCCAGCGCAGCGGATAACAGCGCAAACGTAACGTTATCCTGCCATGGACTGAAAATAAACGTCACCGCCAGTACGCTGCTCAAACCGTAGATCGAGAAGCGCAGGGCCACCGATAATCCGCGCAGGTCATCCAATACACCCACCAACATCAGGCATCCCGCAATAGTCAGTAGCTGGTAGTACTGGGGCGGCCAGTTCTCTCCCATTACAGCGGCAGTAACAACGCCGATGCCCAGGGCAATAAAAAGCGGAACCCCCGCACCATGAGGCGTTGGCAATTGGTGAGAACTGCGCTCATTGGGCAGGTCAAGTATTTGCCAGCGTTGGGCGATTCGCAGGTAAATACCGCATAGCAGCCAAGACGTCAGCAATGTGATGGCTAATACGATCAAAGTACCCCTCTCGCGCTCTTCAGCGTGCTTTCAAATGTATCGCGGGGACGCCATGGAGTGGCGTCAAGCACAGCAGCATTGCTGTAAAGCTCTGTGGCAAACAGCTTGGCTCTGGTAGGTTCCGCTGAACGCCGTTTGAGGTCTAATAAGCCACAACCCAACCACCAGGCCCAGCGAGGACACCATGCAATACCTTTATTCATAGCTCTGGCATCACGAATGGCATCGTAGAGACGCTGGGTACTGTAGGATTCACCGTCTGTTGCAATAAAAGTCGATACCCCAGGCGCCGCCGCCACTGCGACAAGTCGCATTAGGGAGCACAGATCGCCGCACGAAATCATCGATCGCGCCCCCTCAGCTGGCGGCCGCGGCAGACCTTTGCCCACCCACTTTAAAAGCTGTGCAAGATTGGCCTTGGCACCCTGACCATACACCAACGCCGGGCGCAGTATGCAAACACGCATGCTACTGGCACTAAACTCTCGATTGAGCCCCGACTCCGCCTGCCACTTCGACAGCCCGTATGGATCCCGGGGAGAAATGCAGTCCTGCTCACTTCTGGCCCCGGGATAATCGCCCGCGCCCATGGCCTTTACACTACTGAGAAAAACAAAGTTTTTCACTCTGGCCATATGCGCCTGCCTGGCGAGCTCAAGTACGGCGCAATGATTAACCGCGTCATAATCCGCAATTGCAGCCTGCTGGTGCGCTATTGCGGCAAGGTGAAAAACTGTATCCACGCTGTTCAGCTCAGCTGCGGAAAGATTTTCCTTGCTGAAATCTACTGCCTTGGTGGGAGTGCCGTCCGGCATCGCCTCACCGCGCAAACTAAAGGCAATCAATTCATGCCCATCCTGGCGAATTTGGCGACAGAGTTCCAAGCCGATAAAGCCGGTTGCACCGGTTACCAGGTATTTCACAATGAGATGTATAGAAAAGGGGGCATATGCCCCCTAATAATACGGATGCGCAGGTCTTATTCCAGTGTTATCCGTGCTCGGTTCTTTTCGAGCGTCGATTTACCCACCCCTTTAACCTCGGTGAGTTGGTCCAATGTGGTAAAAGCACCGAATTCCTCTCGGTAACGAACTATATCCTCGGCTCGAGATGTGCCAATACCGTTTAGCCCCGCGGCGAGCGTCGGGGCATCTGCCGTATTAATATTAACGATGGTTGTCATCCCCGGTGGCACTTGCTCCTCTTGGGCCTGTACCGGGGTGATAATAATCCCGCTCAATAGCACCGCAAGCAGTGCCAGGTATTTGAAGGGGTCAATGAATTTGGCGCGAGCTGCGCCGGCGTTACGATTTTGTCGATTAGTCATATTTGATCTCCCTGATCAGCTCTCTGCATCCATGCAGCTATCCGTATCGAGAGAAAGTTTAGCAGCGCAAGGCCCGTGCCATACCCCGACGACTGTATTTGATCTTTTCTAGCGGAGCGCCCTCAATTCGAGATGAATGCGTTGCAATGCCATCAGGGGATCTGCCGCGGCCGTAACAGAGCGACCTATTACCAGATAGTCAGAGCCATTTTTCACCGCATCGACGGGGGTCACAACTCGTCGTTGATCGCCAGCTGCATCCCCTGCCATTCTTATACCCGGTGTCACCAGACAAAAGCGGTCACCCCGAGCAGCTCGCAGCTGCGTCGCCTCCATAGCGGAACAGACCACACCGTCAAGACCGCAGTCCTGAGTCAAAGCAGCCAACCGCATAACACGTTGAGCCGCTGTCTCGGTATAACCCATCTCGGCAAGATCATCATCGGACATACTGGTCAGTACGGTCACTGCGATAAGCAATGGCTTGTTATCGAAAGACGCCAGGGCATCCCGTGCGGCCTCCAGCATGCGGCGGCCGCCGCCCGCATGAACATTAACCATCCACACGCCTAGCTCGGCCGCTGCGCGAATGGCACCGGCCACGGTATTCGGAATATCGTGAAATTTAAGATCCAAAAATACGTCGAAGCCCATTCCATGCAACGACTCCACCAGTCCCGGACCACAGCGGGTAAATAGCTCCTTGCCGACTTTCAGGCGACACAGTTCGGGAGAGAGCCGACCAGCCAACGCCAGGGCAGGCTCCGCAGCGGGAAAATCAAGGGCCACAATGACGGGATTATCACTCATAGATACTTCTCTTCCAGGGGACTGCATTATTCCATACTGGTGCCACGAATGGGGCGAATCGTGCCCCAATACTTGCAGCCCGGGCAAAACCAGTGCAGCTGACGCGCGGCAAAACCGCAATGACTGCAACGATAAGATGGTCGCTGTTCGATCAGGCGCTGAACCAGCTGTTGCAGTAAATTGAGGTCCTCGCGAGGCTTATCTTCACTCGCACTGATTCGGAAACTCACCAATTTCTCCATGCCTCGAAGAGAAGGCATTTTGTCCAACTGCTCAATCAGGAACTGCTCGGCAGTGCTACCCCCGTCCATTTCCCTGATGTCCTCAGCGGCGGCCAACAAAAGAGGTGGTGAAGGATGGTTATCAAGACACTCCCGCACATAAGCCAACAAAGACTTTTCGTCGCCCAGCTCTCGATAACACGCGCGTAAACTGGGAACCGACTCACTGATGTAAAGGGGGTCTTGCTGGCGAACTCGGCGCAAGGCTTTGATCGCTTGCTTAAATCGACCGGCGTCAAACTCAACATCGCCCAACATCATCGAGGCGCGTACACTTTGCTTGTCCATAGCGAGCGCCTCCTGTAGCAGCTGCCTGGCACCCTGCAAGTCATTGTCCTGCCGACGCTCGGCGGCAAGCTCACAATAGTAATGCGACAGAATCACCGGCACTGACTGTCCGGGCTCGTCAGCGGCAGTCCCTGCGGTACCCCCCAGTAAACTTTTGCGCGGCAATAATTCAACGGCGATATCGATGGCCTGCTGCCACTCGCGCTCGCTCTGATAAATGTCCAACAAATGTAACTGGCTATCGCGACGCTGGATTGGCGATTCCGCCACCAGGTCAAGCAGCAGTCGCTCCGCGCGATCCAGCAATCCCGCGCTGATGTAATCCCTGGCCAATTCTAGATGGGCCTGATGCACTTGCGCTCTGGGTAAGCTGGGGCGCGCGAGCAGGTTCTGGTGAATACGGATGGCCCGGTCCACCTCACCCCGTTTACGCAGCAAATTACCCAGCGCGATATGCGTTTCTAAGGTTTCGCTGTTCACTTCCAAAGCGTTGATAAAAGCATCAACTGCCCCATCGGGCTTGCCGTCCAGCAGGTAGTTAAGTCCCTTGTAGTACTGCCCCGGAAGATCGGGGGCGGATGCAGATTTCGCTTGGCCGCGGCGCCCCAGGTACCAGCCTATGACAATCGCGACAAAGAAAAGAGCGAATACAAGATAATCATTCACCGTCTTTCAGGCCCGCCGTGCGCAGCTTATCCAACTCCGCTTTGCTCCGGGCCAGCTTACGGTTTGCGGACCCCAGAGAGGTGCGGGTGCGCACCATTAATACTGAGGACATCGCCATACCAAGCACTCCACCCACAGCAAAGGCGATTAGCAACCACAGGGCGAGACTTCGAGGCTCAAACGTGACCACCAGGAGATCCAGTGGCACAGGCATTTCGTTCTGCAAAGCAAAGAGGACGCCGACTGCAACCATTGCAAGTACCAGAGCGATGTAGAGAAGGTTTCGAAGCAGCTTCATGCAGGGGTCCAATTCAGAGAAACAAAAAAGCGGTACGACCTCACGATCATACCGCCTCTATCTACGAGGGCAAGTTTACAGGCCCATTTGCAGCCCCAAGTTCACCCGCTCGCGCAATTCCTTTCCAGGCTTGAAGTGAGGCACGTATTTCCCAGTGAGCTCAACGGCATCACCGGTCTTGGGGTTGCGGCCACGCCTGGGTTCTCGATAGTGCAGAGAGAAACTGCCAAAGCCACGGATTTCTATCCGCTCACCATCGGCCAGGGAGTGGGACATATGCTCCAGAATTGTTTTCACCGCCAACTCAACGTCTTTTGAGGACAGCTGACTCTGTCTAGCAGCAATGGTTTCGATCAGTTCGCTTTTAGTCATCGGTCTTATTCGACTGTTTTTTACCAGATGAATATTGTGGCCCTAGATCGCTTATTACGCAAGTTGTTATTTTATATAGAAAAAGTGTGTGTTTATCACAGTTTTTGCTGTCCTACGCGGGCACCCCATACCTAAGCCCGGGCCTAAAATTGGTCCTGCAGGACCTCAGGAAACAAACGATCGACAGCCAGACAGCCCTGCCCCAGAACCAAAAAGGGCCCACCGAAGTGAGCCCTTTGAATGGCGTCGGGCCTTAGCCCGACGAAGTGACAATATTACTTGTCTGCCATCTGCGCCTTGATCAGGTCGCCGATAGTACCTGGAGAAGCTGTTTCTTGCTCAGCTTCTTTCAGTGACTTAACTGCTTCCTTCTCATCTTCGTAGTCCTTGGCCTTGATAGACAGAGCAACGCCACGGTTCTTACGATCCACGGAGGTGATCTTGGCTTCAACTGAATCGCCAACTTTGAAGGAGTTACGAGCATCTTCCACGCGATCGCGAGAGATATCAGAAGCCTTCAGGACACCTTCCACCTCGTCAGCGAGCTTGATGATCACTTCTTTAGCATCTACTTCGATGACTTCACCAGTGACGATGGAACCGCGATCGTTTTCAGAAATGTAGTTGCCGAAGGGATCGTCTTCCAACTGCTTGACGCCCAGTGAAATGCGCTCACGTTCAGGGTCGATGGAAAGAATGACGGTCTCAATCTCGTCGCCCTTTTTGTAGTTGCGAACTGCTTCTTCGCCAGTCTCATTCCAGCTAATGTCGGACAGGTGAACCAATCCGTCAATATTGCCTTCCAAACCGATGAAGATACCAAAGTCAGTAATCGACTTGATAGATCCTGAGATCTTGTCGCCCTTCTGACACTTGGAGGCAAATGCGTCCCAAGGGTTTTGCTGGCACTGCTTGATACCAAGTGAGATACGACGACGTTCTTCGTCGATATCCAGAACCATCACCTCTAGTTCGTCGCCAAGGTTGACGATCTTGGAGGGGTGTACATTCTTGTTAGTCCAGTCCATTTCAGAAACGTGTACCAGACCTTCCACACCCTCTTCCAGTTCGGCAAAGCAGCCGTAGTCGGTCAGATTGGTGATCTTGGCATTGACGCGGCTGCCCTCAGGGTAGCGACCGGTGATTTCGACCCAAGGATCTTCACCCAGTTGCTTAAGTCCCAAGGAAACGCGGTTGCGCTCTCGGTCGAACTTGAGGATCTTGACGTCGATTTCCTGACCCACTTCCACGATCTCGGAAGGATGCTTGATACGCTTCCAGGCCATATCGGTAATGTGCAACAGGCCGTCTACGCCACCCAGGTCAACAAATGCGCCGTAGTCTGTCAGGTTCTTGACGATACCCTTGACAGACATACCTTCTTGCAGGGTTTCCAGCAGAGCTTCGCGCTCTTCGGAGTTCGCCGCTTCCATAACCGCGCGGCGGGAAACTACGACGTTGTTGCGCTTCTGGTCCAGCTTGATGACCTTGAATTCCAGTTCTTTGCCTTCCAGGTGTGTCGTCTCACGCACGGGACGTACATCGACCAGAGAGCCAGGCAAGAAAGCACGGATAGTATTGATATCAACCGTGAAGCCACCTTTGACCTTGCCGTTGATAATACCGATAACAACTTCTTCTGCTTCATGAGCAGATTCCAGCTCTTTCCACGCTTCGGCGCGCTTGGCCTTCTCACGGGATAGTTTGGTCTCACCGAAGCCGTCTTCTACGGACTCCAATGCAACTTGAACTTCGTCTCCGATATTCAGGGCACATTCGCCAGCGGCGTCGATGAACTGGGAACGAGGGATAACGCCTTCGGACTTAAGGCCCGCATGCACTGTTACCCAATCGCTATCGATGTCGATAACAACGCCAGTGACGATGGCACCTGGCTTCATATCAACGGTTTTAAGGCTTTCTTCAAATAGTTCGGCGAAGGATTCGCTCATTACACATTACCTGTAGGTTTGGTCGTCCGCGCCTCCAGCCGGTGCGGGGTTGTTAATGTACATCGCAGCGTGGGCGCTGACTGGATTCAGCCGACGCAACGATGTTTTTGCCGTTTAAAAGGAGATAGCTGCTTTTAAGCGCTAAATTAGACCTTTTTCTGTCACTTTCTGCACCACCAGATCGAACACATGTTCAATGGGTGTGGCGGTACTGTCGATGACAATGGCGTCCTCAGCGGGCACCAGGGGAGAGACACTACGACTCGAATCACGCGCATCTCTCTCCTCGATGTCCTCGAGAAGGCGCGGGAGACTAACACTTTCCCCCTTTGCAATCAATTGTTTATAGCGACGCTCGGCGCGCTCAGCGGCTGACGCTGTGAGGAAAAATTTAAGGGCGGCGTCAGGGAATACGACTGTACCCATATCGCGGCCATCAGCCACCAGGCCCGGAGGCTGCAAATAATCGCGTTGGCGGGCCAACAGCGCCTCGCGAACGCTTGGGATTGCCGCTACGGTGGAGGCACCACGACCACCCTCTTCAGTGCGAATGGCGGCAGATACGTCACGACCTTTATAAGCGACCAGAATCTCGCCTGTATCAGCGGCACTAAAACTCACGTCCAGATGCCTGGCGATATCAGTAACCGCCTGATGGTTCGCCCAGCTGACCCCTTCGATCAAGCAGGCTTGCCCGGTCACCCGGTAGAGAGCTCCACTGTCTAAAAGCCGCCAGCCCAGTTTATTCGCCAGCAAGTGACTGACAGTCCCTTTGCCCGCCCCACTGGGGCCGTCAACGGTAATAACCTGAGCGACAGCCATCAATCTGCCTGCACTATTATTTGCAGACCCAAACCACGGGCCAGAGCGTCAAAGCCCGGAAAGGAAGTGGCGACATGATCACAATCGAGCACCACAATCTCCTGTTCTGCGCGCAGCGCTGCAATCGAAAAGGCCATGGCAATGCGGTGGTCCATGTGCGTGCGAATCTCGCCGCCGCCAATAGTGCCACCTTCAATGATGATGCCGTCCTCCAGCACTTCATTATTGACCCCCAGCGTGTTTAAACCCTCGGCCATTGCTGCAATACGATCACTTTCTTTTACTCGCAATTCCTCTGCCCCGCGAAGTACTGTCCGACCCTGGGCGCAGGCTGCGGCGATAAACAATGCAGGAAACTCATCGATAGCCAGGGGCACCTGGTCTTCGGGTATATCGACCCCATGAAGAGGCGCATAACGCACCTGGATATCCGCAACCGGCTCACCGCCCACTTCCCGTTCGTTTTTGAGAGTAATATCGGCGCCCATCAAGTTAAGGATATTGAGCACACCGATGCGCGTGGGGTTAATACCCACGTGCGTGAGCAACAAATCCGAGCCGGGAGTAATACTCGCCGCCACCAGAAAAAATGCTGCAGAGGAAATATCAGCCGGGACATCAATATCGGCCGCTTTCAGGCTGCCGCCGCCCTGCAGGCTAATCACCTCACCTTCCCGTTTCACTTCATAACCAAAACCGCGCAACATGCGCTCAGTATGATCGCGAGTGGGAGCTGGCTCAGTCACAGACGTTCGCCCCTGGGCATAGAGGCCTGCCAACAGCACGCAAGACTTGACCTGCGCGCTGGCCATTGGCAGATCGTAATGAATACCGTTTAACTGGCTGCCACCAGTGATTTTCAGGGGAGGGCGACCTCCTTCCTGAGCGTCGATTTTTGCGCCCATTAACCTGAGCGGATCGATTACTCGTCCCATTGGACGTGAGCAAAGCGATGCATCGCCAGTGAGCACCGTATCAAAGGGCTGGCCAGCCATTAACCCGCACATTAAGCGCATACCGGTGCCGGCATTACCCAGATCCAGAGGCCCATCAGGCGCTGCCAGTCCGTGTAGACCCACACCATGAACGACGACCTCACCTTCGCCATGGCGTTCAATGCTTACTCCCATAGCACGAAATGTTGCCAACGTCGCCAGCGCGTCATCCCCTTCCAGAAAACCGCTGACACGGGTAGTGCCCTCTGCCAGGGCGCCGAGCATAATCGAACGGTGAGACATCGACTTGTCTCCCGGGACACGAGCTTCGCCACTGATAGTGCCGCCCGGTAATAGTTTGAATTCCATTGGGTTGATCCCAGCAACGTCAGCCAGACACAGGAGAATCCAATAACTCTGGACCCGGGCCTGCGCAGGGGTGACCTAAACGTTTAATCCCGCGGTATTTCCAGTGGAAACTCCCGCCTGATACTCAAATTTGCCGCTATTTTAGAGCCGAATAACAGCCTGGTTTATTTGTCCTGACCGCGCTCCGCAAGGATGACCGAAAATCGGTCCCGCGCAGCCTTGGCCCGGGTGAAGGTTTCATGCATACCGTCTGCATCCTCGCTCGCCACTGCCGTGCGTAATTGACCGAGGTGGTCACTGAACAAATCTATGGCGTCCAATAGTGCCGACTTGTTGGCGATAGCAATATCACGCCACATCACCGGGTCAGAAGATGCAATTCGGGTAAAGTCCCGAAAGCCTCCTGCAGCACAGCGAAAAACATCTTCGCTGCCCTCTGTCTGCGCCAGGGCATCGACCAAAGCGTAGGCCAGCACATGGGGCAAATGACTGGTAGCAGCCAACACAGCGTCATGCTGCGCCACATCCATATCCACTACCTCAGCGCCAGTGGCCGCCCACATATCCCGAACCAGGCTTAACGCAGACGGATCGTTTTCTTTCACAGGGGTAATAATCACCCGATGGTTTTCATACAGGTCTGCTCTGGACGCCTCAACGCCGCTGCGCTCGGAACCTGCGATAGGGTGACCCATCACAAATCGAGGCGGGAACTCTCCGTGACAAGCCTTAACCGCCGCCGTCATCAAGCTACCTTTCACGCTGGCGGCATCCGTCACTACAGGTGCGTTATCTCGACCCTCAAGCCTTGGCAATATTTCAGCCAGCACATTGGCAGCAATCAGGGTTGGCGTACAAATAACCAGGATATCAGCACGGTCGACGACCTCGTCTAAATCCAGCGTGTAGTCGTCAATGATCCCCATCTCTTTGCCGCGACGCAGAGAGGGTTCACGATGCCCGTAAGCAATGACGCGCTCGCAAAAGTTTCGCTCTCGCAACGCTCTCGCCAGAGAGCCGCCGATGAGGCCAAGGCCGAGAATGGCTACAGTATTTACACGTTTTGACATGGGAATGTTACAGCACAGCCCGCGGGTAAGAGCCCAAAGGCTTCAGCAAAATCGATTGCTCCTCTAGGTCGGTCACAATGCCGGCGATGTTAGCGTCCTGAAGATGACCCTCGAATTCAATAAAGAAAACGTAAGCCCATTTTTCGGTGCGTGAGGGCCTGGTATCGATGCGAGTAAGACTGACGCCTGCTTTACGGAAAGGGTCCAGCAGGGTAAACAAAGCGCCCGGCTTATTGCGGCTAGACACGATAATAGAGGTTTTATCCCTACCTGAGGGTGGCACTTCTTCGCGACCGATGATCAGGAATCGCGTAGTGTTATCAGCATAGTCTTCAATATGCTCAGCTAACTTTTCCAGACCATAAAGGTCTGCGGCAATATCGCCAGCAATTGCAGCCACTCCGGGGTTCTCCAGCGCCAGCCGTGCCGCCTCTCCGTTGCTACTCACTGCCTCCCGCTCTACGTGAGGCCAATGAGCGTCCAGCCAGTTTCGGCACTGGGCCAGAGCCTGCTGATGGGCACAGATTTTGACAATTTTGTCTTTCTCGTTATGACCAGCGACTAGAAGATGGTGGGCAATAGCCATCTCCACTTCGCCAGAAATTTTAAGGCCAGAGTCCATGAAATTATCCAGCGTATGACTCACCATACCTTCTGTGGAGTTCTCCACGGGCACTACCCCATAATTACAGTCACCGGACTCCACTTGAGAGAAAACCGAATCGATAGTTGGCTGGGGCACGCAAACGCCCGCATGACCGAAATGCTTAATGGCTGCAGCCTGGGTAAAGGTTCCCTCAGGGCCGAGAAATGCTACTTGCAAGGGTTTTTCCAGCGCCAGACAAGAGGACATAATTTCGCGGAAGATGTGCGCAACTGTCTCCCCTTCCAGGGGGCCCTCGTTGCGATCGATGATGCGCTTGAGCACCTGGGCCTCACGCTCGGGGCGATAATAAACCACCTCCGCATCGGCGTCGCCCGCCTCCAGCGCAGCCTGCACCTCGGTCAACTTGATTTCTGCAACACGCTGGGCGCACTTCGCCCTGCGACTGATCAGCGCCTGAATCTCCTGGTCAATGGCGTCGATGGCGACCCTGACCTCTTGTAGACTTCTATTGTCTTCTGAATCCGCCATCGGCTTATCCGTTGCGTTGCTCGAAGTCGTTCATGAATGCGATCAATGTATCTACCGCGTCTTCACCGACTGCATTATAAATACTGGCGCGCATACCACCTACCGAGCGATGTCCCTTCAAGTTGAGCAGACCCGCTGCATCTGCCTCAGCCAGAAACTGCTTATCCAACGCGTCATTCGCCAGCGTAAAGGGCACGTTCATCAAAGAACGGCTCGGTATTTCGACGGGATTGGCGTAGAAGGGTGAGTCATCAATGGCGGCATACAGTTTTTGGGCTTTGCGACGATTGATGACTTCCATTGCCTCCAGTCCACCGCACTCCTGCAGCCAATCGAACACCAGCCCTGCGAGATAAAGGGCAAAAGTCGGAGGCGTGTTGTACATGGAATCGTTATCAGCCGCCGTCTGCCAATTGAGCATGGCTGGACATTTTGCATCAGCTTTACCCAGCAAGTCCCGCCTGACAATCACCAGGGTTAAGCCTGCAGGGCCAATGTTTTTCTGAGCCCCCGCATAAATCACGCCATAGTCGGCGACGTTCACCGGCCGCGACAATATAGTAGAAGACATGTCCACCACCAGCGGTGCATCAACCTCGGGCACCCAGAAGTATTCCACACCGCCAATCGTCTCATTCGGGGTGTAATGCAGGTAAGCTGCATTGTCTGACAGCTTCCAGTCCTCTCGGGGAGGGATGGTGGAAAACTTTTTGTCCTCGGAGCTTGCCGCTACGTTTACCGCACCAAAACGCTTCGCCTCAGCAATCGCCTTCTTCGACCACTGCCCGGTATTCACGTAATCCGCTACCCCGTCTTCACCTAACAGGTTCAGGGGCACAGCAGAAAACTGGGTGCTGGCACCACCCTGCAGGAACAATACGGCATAGTCATCAGAAATACCCATCAACTCGCGCAGCGCGCTTTCAGCACGCGCTGCTACACCCATCACTTCCGTGCTGCGGTGACTCATCTCCATAATAGACAAACCAGCCCCATGCCAATTCAGCATTTCGTCCCTGGCTCGCTCGAGAACAGGCACGGGTAGTGCAGCTGGGCCTGCACAAAAGTTGTAACAGCGGGTCATAGCAACTATCTCATCCGTTCGTATACCCCGTCATAACGGGGCTGACATCAATCGACGCTTCAGGCGTCCTCTTCGGGTTCTTCAGGCTCTTGAGGTGATGCCTGTTCACCTTGATCATCCTCTGTCGCTGCAGGCGCGGCTGTCTCATCCACCCCCTCTGACAGTGCTTCAGTGGCGAGCTCATCGTCGTCTTCAGGCTCTTCAATGCGCTCGACACTCACCAATGACTCATCGGTCTTGGTGCGGATAACGCGCACGCCCTGAGTGTTACGGCCCAGAACCGAAATCTCATCAGCCCGAGTGCGAACCAGAGTGCCCTGATTGGAAATCAGCATCAGCTGATCGCCATCAAAGACCTGAACTGCGCCAACCAGCGTGCCATTGCGCTCTGAGGTTTGCATCGCGATCACACCCTTGGTGCCTCGACCCTTGGTGGGGAACTCGCTCATTTCGGTGCGCTTGCCATAGCCGTTTTCAGACACTGTCAGCACTCGTCCACCCTCGCGTGGAATAATCAGGGAAATCATCTCGTGGCCGTCGCCGAGTTTAATGCCGCGCACTCCGCGGGCTGTGCGGCCCATTGCCCGCACATCGCCTTCCTTGAAGCGCACCGCCTTGCCTTCACTGGAAAGTAGCATGACATCGCAATCCCCGGTGGTTACGGCGGTACCGACGAGCACATCGCCTTCTTCCAGCTCAAGGGCACGAAGGCCAACACTGCGCTGGCGGGCAAAGTTAGTCAGCGCCGTCTTCTTCACTGTACCGCTGGCGGTAGCCATGAAGATGTAATGCCCCTCTGTGTAATCTTCCACCGGAAGAATGGACGTTACCCGTTCGCCCTCTTCCAGCGGCAGCAGGTTAATCATTGGTCGGCCACGGGAATTCCGCCCCGCCAGAGGGATCTGGTAAACCTTGAGCCAGTAGACCTTGCCCAGGTTAGAGAAACACAAAATAGTCGCATGCGTACTGGCGATCAGCAGATGCTCGACGAAGTCCTCATCCTTCACTGCCGTCGCCGACTTACCCATACCGCCGCGGCGCTGCGCCTGGTAATCGGTAAGGGGCTGTGTTTTGGCATAACCACCGTGGGAAATGGTCACAACACGATCTTCCTCGGTGATCAGGTCCTCCACCGTCAGGTCGTGCTGGGACGCGGTAATTTCGGTACGGCGCTCGTCGCCATACTCAGTCACGATTTCTTCCAGCTCTTCGCGAATAACCGCTTTCAGACGGTCAGCATCGGAAAGAATTTCAAGGTACTCTGCAATTTCACGCAGCTTTTCTTCGTACTCGTTGAGCAGCTTCTCGTGCTCAAGGCCTGTCAGGCGGTGCAGGCGCAATTCCAGAATCGCCTGCGCCTGGGCTGGCGACAGGTAATAAAGCCCATCACGCAGACCAAACTGCGGATCCAGTTCATCCGGACGGCAAGCGTCATCTCCCGCGCGTTCCAACATGCCGGTCACATCGCCGGGGCGCCAGGAACGAGCAATCAACTTCTCTTTTGCTTCCGCAGAGCTGGGAGAAGCTTTTATCAACTCAATGACCGGATCGATATTGGCCAGTGCAATGGCCAGGCCTTCCAGCAGGTGACCACGCTCACGCGCTTTGCGCAGTAAGTAGACCGTACGACGCGTCACAACCTCTCGGCGATGACGCACGAAAGCTTCCAGAATTTCTTTCAGGTTGAGAATTTTTGGCTGGCCATCTACCAAAGCAACCATGTTGATGCCAAAAACAGATTGCAGCTGTGTTTGGGCGTAAAGGTTATTGAGCACAACGTCTCCGACCTCACCACGACGGAGCTCGATAACAACCCGCAAGCCATCCTTGTCAGATTCGTCCCGCAGTTCAGTAATACCTTCGATTTTCTTCTCTTTTACCAGTTCGGCAATGCGCTCAATCAACTTCGCCTTGTTTAGCTGATAGGGAATCTCATGAACAATAATAATATCTTTGCCGCGCTTTTCGTCGTGGATGACTTCAGCGCGGGCGCGAACATAAATTCGACCACGGCCAGTGCGATAGGCCTGAATAATGCCGGCGCGACCATTGATAATGGCTCCCGTTGGAAAATCAGGACCTGGAATATGCTCCATCAACTCGTCCACCGTCAGGTCGGGATCACCCAGCAGTGCCAGACAGCCGCTGACCACTTCCGTGAGGTTGTGCGGCGGGATATTGGTCGCCATACCCACAGCGATACCGGAGGAACCATTCACCAGCAGGGTAGGAACTCGGGTAGGGAGTACCGCGGGAATTCTTTCAGTACCGTCATAATTGTCGACAAAATCAACGGTCTCTTTATCGAGGTCTGCCAACATCTGATGAGAGATTTTCTTCATCCGAATTTCGGTGTAACGCATGGCTGCCGCATTATCGCCGTCTACGGAGCCGAAATTACCCTGGCCGTCCACCATCAGGTAGCGCATGGAGAAAGGCTGAGCCATGCGCACGATGGTGTCGTAAACCGCTGAATCGCCGTGGGGGTGATATTTACCGATCACATCACCGACCACGCGAGCCGACTTTTTGTAAGCTTTGTTCCAATCGTTGTTCAGTTCATTCATCGCGAAGAGCACACGACGGTGCACGGGCTTGAGGCCGTCCCTCACATCTGGCAGCGCTCGTCCTACAATGACGCTCATTGCGTAATCGAGATAGGACTGCTTCATCTCGTCTTCGATATTGACGGGAAGAATTTCTTTGGCTAAGTCACCCATGTAAAACTGTTTCCTTCAGGTCCTGATAAACGGACTTATTATTACGTTATCTGCGACGGCGAGCCCGCTCCGATAAAGGCACCAAAACGGACCTCAGCAGAGCCGCAAAGACAAGCTTTCACGCCTCGAAATACAAGCCAGAAATTATACGGAATTAACGCCGTAACTACCATGTTTTTAAAGAATTTCGCCGACATTCAGGCGCTCCTGAGGTTATACTTTGCTTCGCTTCCGGTGATTGCCGCTGAAGCCTTCGCCAATGGCGAAATTTTATGCAAATCCAACCTGTCAGCACTGAGAAACGGGACCTTATGAGCGCCACAAATTCAGCCGTCGATACCCTGCTCCACCCGGACTGGATTGTGCCTGTCGTGCCACGTGGCGTGACGCTGGAAAAACACAGTCTGGCGATCACCGATGGGCGCATTAGCCACATTCTGCCCAGAGCACAAACGAGGGAACTCCAGGCCGGCGAAGAACTCGACCTTCCTGGACAGGTCCTGATGCCGGGACTGGTCAATCTGCACGGCCACGCCGCCATGAGTCTGCTGCGCGGTTACGCCGATGACCTGCCGCTAATGCCCTGGCTGGAACAACACATTTGGCCAGCGGAAGGGAAGCATGTGAGCCATAGCTTCGTTCGCGACGGTACCGAACTGGCTATTGCAGAAATGCTGCGCAGTGGCACCACCACGTTTAGCGATATGTATTTTTTCCCGGACGCCTGCGCAGAAGCTGCAATCAGTGCTGGTATTCGCTGCCAGATCGTTTTCCCAATCCTGGACTTCCCCACCGCCTGGGCTCGAGACGCTGATGAATACATTAGTAAAGGCCTGCGGCTGCGCGATGACCTCAAACATCAAGAGCTGGTTACTGTTGGATTTGGACCTCATGCGCCGTACACCGTGTCTAAACCCAACTTGCAAAAAGTAGCCACCCTGGCGGCGGAACTGGATATTCCCATTCAGATTCACCTCCATGAAACGCAAGGCGAAGTGCTCGCTGCCGTGGAAGAGCATGGGGAACGGCCTCTGGATACGCTTAACGCCATCGGACTTCTCGGTCCTCGCACCCAGTGCGTGCATATGACTGACCTGGGCGACCAGGATATCGCGCTACTTGCGGCTACCGCTGCCCATGTGGTTCATTGTCCGCAATCGAACATGAAGCTGGCATCTGGCGCCTGCCCCACGACCAAATTATTAGCTCAGGGGGTTAATGTCGCGCTGGGTACCGACAGCGCTGCAAGCAATAACGACCTCAATATGTTCGGCGAAATGCAATCTGCTGCCATGCTGGGCAAGTTGATAGCGGGCGATGCAGCGGCCTTGCCTGCCTCGGAAAGCTTGTACATGGCAACTATGGGAGGCGCTCGGGCTATGGGCATGGATCAACAAATCGGCAGCCTGGAAATGGGAAAACAGGCAGACATCATCGCCGTTGATCTTTCCGGTCCAGAATGCCAGCCTCTTTACAACCCGCTATCACAGCTGGTGTACGCCTGTAATGGCAGCCAGGTGAGCCACAGCTGGGTGGCCGGTGCCTCCGTGTTGAAAGAGGGGGTGCCTGCCCATATCAATATCAAAGACCTGCTGGCTCGCACTGCTGCCTGGCAGGAAAAAATCAGCTCCAACGACTAGAGACCTCATGACATCCGAAGCTAATGTAGATCCTGCGGAAATCGCCAAATTCGAGGCCATGGCCTCTCGCTGGTGGGACCGCAACAGCGAATTCAAACCGCTACATGACATCAACCCACTGCGCGCCAATTATATCGATCGCTATTCGCCGGTGTCCGGCCAGCGCCTGGTGGACGTGGGTTGCGGTGGTGGCATTCTGGCGGAAGCCATGGCCCAACGTGGCGCAAAGGTCACCGGGATAGATATGGGCGAAGCGCCGCTTGCGGTGGCCAAGCTGCATCAGCTGGAGTCCGGCGTAGACGTGGATTACTTCCAGAGCACAGCCGAAGAGCTGGCAGTAAAAGCACCGGCAAGCTTCGACATTGTATGCTGCCTGGAGATGCTTGAGCATGTGCCCGATCCGGGCGCTGTCATCAAAGCCTGCGCCGACATGGCCAAGCCAGGCGCAGCGCTCTACTTCTCCACCATCAACAGGAACCCCAAGGCATTTATGTTTGCCATTGTGGGCGCTGAGCACATTCTGAGGCTACTACCGGCTGGCACCCACGAGTACGATAAATTTATTAAACCGTCGGAATTGGCAGGCTGGATACGTGACGCAGGCCTGGTGCTTGAGGATATGACAGGTCTAACCTATAACCCCATTACCCGAACCTACCGGCTCAACCCCCGCGACGTCAGTGTTAACTACATGGTTCATACGGTAAAACCCGCGTGAAATCAGATAACCTAAAGGCCGTGTTGTTCGACCTCGATGGCACCCTGGTCGATACCGCTGACGAATTCGTGGTCGTCGTGCAACAGCTTCGTGCCGAGCACGGGATGGCAGCAATGGATCCGCTACGTATACGCGCTTCCGTTTCCAATGGCGCGAGAGCACTGGTATGCCTGGGGCTGGGACTGGACCCGAATGACGCTATTTTCGAAAGTAAGCGACTGCGCCTGCTGGAGCTTTACTCGGAAGTGTTAGGCAGCGAAGCAAAGCCCTATCCCGGGATTTCGCTCCTACTGGCTGAGCTGGCCAAACGCAACATCTCCTGGGGCGTAGCGACCAATAAGCCCAGGGCTTACGCCGAGCCGCTAATGGCAAGAATTGATCTCCCGCCCTGCCCCAGTCTGGTTTGCCCCGATGACGTTAAAGATCGCAAACCTCATCCTGAATCGCTTTACCGCAACTGCCGGGACCTCGGCTGTGCGCCGCATGAAGCAATTTACGTCGGCGACCACTTGCGCGACATTGAGGCGGGGAAGCGTGCCGGCATGTTCACCATTGCCGCCGCCTATGGCTATATCGAAGCCGATGATGAGCCCTCTAGCTGGGGCGCAGATGCACTGATCAGCGACAGCAAAAACCTAGCCGAACTCATTTTCAACCTGTAACACCGGAACTTCAGCATGAATATCCAGCCCGCGCCCCGCAACTACCAGGCAACACCGGAACTACTGTCCGGCAAAACCGTCCTCGTCACCGGGGCCGGTGACGGCATTGGCCGTGTCGCTGCGCTTACCTATGCGGCCCATGGTGCCACCGTCGTGCTACTGGGACGGACAGAGAGCAAACTGGAGGCGGTTTACGATGAGATCGAAGTTGCCGGACACCCCAAGCCGGGGCTGGTGACCATGGACCTGTCCCAGGTCACTGATGACCAGTGCGTGCAACTGGCCCAGGGCCTTGCGGAAGAGTTCGGGCATCTGGACGGATTACTGCACAATGCCAGTCTGTTGGGGGAACGCCGGCCCATAGAGAGCTCTAGCTACGCTGTCTGGCAGGAAGTGATGCAGGTGAACGTTAATGCGCAGTTTGTATTGACTCGACGTCTGCTACCAATGCTACAGGCCGCGCCCTCGTCCTCAATCATCTTGACCTCTTCCGGTGTCGGACGGATTGGCAAAGCGTTTTGGGGTGCCTATTGTGTGTCGAAGTTTGCCACCGAGGGCTTTATGCAGGTGCTCGCTTCGGAGCTGGAGAATACCTCCAGCATTCGGGTGAACTGCATCAATCCCGGCGGTACCAATACCGCAATGCGCAGGACAGCATTCCCCGCCGAAAACCCAACGGACAACCCGGCACCCGAGGACATCATGGGGGTTTACCTCTATTTGATGGGTGAGGACAGCATTGGATCTACCGGTATTTCTTTCAACGCCCAATAGACAATTTCCGGTCACAGCCCGAAGCAAAGTCAGCGCGGTTTGCGCCCAGAACGGGCGGAGGAACCGCCCGGCCCTTTTCGCTTGGAAAACTGACGCTCCATCTTTTCGCGTTCCTTGATGGTTCCGCGCTTCATGTCCTTAAGCGGTAGATCGGCCATTCGATACAAAGACTTGATCTCTTTGCCTGCAAGTTCAACCCATTGCCCCTGTTTCACTTTGGAAGGGATAAAGACTTCGCCATAGCGGACCCGTTTGAGACGGGAAACGGTTAAGCCTTGTGATTCCCACAGCCGACGCACCTCTCGGTTTCGGCCTTCCATGATAACCACGTAGAACCAGTGATTAATGCCATCGCCACCACCGTCCTGAATATCGCTAAAACGGGCAACGCCGTCTTCCAGCATCACCCCATCCAACAGGCGCTGCAGCATATCCTCCTTCCACTCACCCATGACCCTCACCATATATTCACGTTCTATATTGGAGGAGGGATGCATCAGTTTGTTGGCCAGGTCACCGTCGGTGGTAAACAGCAACAGGCCCGAGGTGTTGTAGTCTAGTCGGCCGATGGAAATCCAGCGACCGGACTTCAGCTTGGGCAAGCGTTCAAACACTGTGCGGCGCCCCTGCGGATCCTTGCGGGAGCACACCTCACCGGTGGGCTTATGATACAGAATACATCGAGTTTCCTGTGCGGGAGTCGTATTGACCGGACGCCCATCCACACTGATGCGTTCCCGGTGGGTAACTCGATCACCCAGGGTCGCAGGTTTGCCGTCAATACTGACTCGCCCTTGCTCGATCCAACGCTCCATCTCTCGACGTGAACCAAGGCCCGTGCGGGCGAGCACCTTTTGTAGCTTCTCTCCGGGGAGTGATTTCGCCGGGGCGTCCTCGGTAGTCCCGGGCTGGGGTTTATCTGCCATGATGATTTATGCTCAGGCCTGGCTGTCGGGCTTCACAGCCTCGACTGCATCACTGTTTAAATCGGCAAGAGTGCTCTGGGGCTCACTTGCTGTCGCAGCTTCACTTTCCTCATGTGGCGCGTCCAATCCGTCAAGCGCATCGGCAAGGTCCTCAATGCTGTGGGGCTCGACTTCTTCAGTGTCCGCATCGCCTACTTGAGTGCCTGACTGGTCGGCTGCGACCGCGGGCTCAGTTTCCACTTCTTCTTCTGGTTCACTAACTTGCGCTTCAGCGTCAATGTCTGCTGCCAACCCGGCATCTTCGTCGGCTGCTGCGTCAACTCCGCTTTCGGGCACATGATCGGTACCGCCAACCACGGTGAGACCCGGTGCTTCGTCACTCTCACCATCGGTCTCTGCGGAGTCTGGCATGGGATCAGTGAAACCCAACTCAGCATTGAGCGTATCCAGATCGCGAATTTCCGCCAGCGCGGGCAGCTGATCAAGGTTCTTCAAATTAAAATAATCAAGGAACTGTCGGGTGGTTGCATACATCGCGGGTCGCCCGGGAACATCCCGATGACCAACGACCCGAATCCATTCCCGTTCGTGCAGCGTCTTAATAATATTGGAGCTCACCGCCACGCCACGAATTTCCTCGATCTCGCCACGGGTGATGGGCTGACGGTAGGCTATCAAGGCAAGTGTTTCCAGCATGGCGCGGGAGTACTTGGCCGGGCGCTCCTGCCACAGCCGCGCAACCCACGGACTCAGAGACTGGCGTACCTGAAAGCGGAACCCGCTAGCGACCTCTATCAGCTCAAATCCACGGTTATCGCAGCGCTCTGCGACTTCTTTCAGGGTCTCTCGAATGAGCGCATTTTCAGGCCGCTCCTGCTCTTCAAACAGCTCCGCCAGCTGCGCTACCGTCATGGGCTTTCCCGCCGCCAACAGCGCGCCTTCAATGATCTGTACCAGTCCTGTTTCAGACATCTTATTCCGACCTTGCCTTAATATGGATAGGACCGAAGGAATCGGTCTGCACAATTTCCACCAGCGCTTCTTTCATCAATTCCATCACCGCCAGAAAAGTCACCACAACCCCTAAACGTCCCTCTTCCGCTGAGAACAGGGCCACGAAGGGAACGAACTGTTTGCCGGCCAGACTTTCCAGCACATCTGACATACGCTCTCGAGTGGATAGAGCTTCCCGTTGAATATGATGGCTCTCAAACATATCTGCACGGCGCAATACCTCTCCCAGCGCGACTAGCAACTCGCGCATGTCTACATCCGGGTCCGGCCTGGCCCGGTTGATATCCGGTGGATTGGCACTTCCCACCCAGGTATCCCGCTCTATGCGCGGTATATCTTCGATATCCTCAGCCGCCTTCTTGAAGCGCTCATATTCCTGCAAACGCCGAATCAACAACGCTCTCGGGTCTTCTTCATCCTCCTCCAGTTCCGAGGAGCGCGGCAGCAGCATCCGCGATTTAATCTCCGCCAGCATTGCCGCCATCAGCAAATATTCTGCCGCCAACTCGAACTGCATCGCGTCCATTAAATCCACGTAATGCATGTACTGTTCGGTAATCTTGGAGACGTCTATCTCAAGGATGTCCAGATTCTGGCGCTTGATCAGGTACAACAAAAGGTCCAGAGGGCCCTCAAAAGCCTCAAGGAATACCTCAAGTGCTTGCGGCGGGATGTAAAGGTCCTTAGGCAACTCAGTCACTGCCTGCCCCATCACTACGGCAAAGGGCATTTCACCTTGCTGCGGGTGGGCTTCGTTAGTCGTCATAGCGGGCTTGGCTGGCGCGTCAGGCTGGTCGTTGTTCGCCGTGGAAGCTGCTTCGGAAGTTGCTTCCTGAGGGCCGCCCTGCGCTTCGGATTTGGGTTCGTTGACTGACACTGGCCTACCTGTAGTTATCTAGAACACAGTATACCTGATCAATCCTCAAATGGGGCAATATCTCCCTTGCCAGCGCGCAAAACCAGCGGGGTTTCGTCTACCAGATCAACCACCGTGGTGGCCTCCATCCCGCAATAACCTCCATCTATCACCAGGTCGACATCGTGCTGCAGGGTCTCGCGGATATCATAGGGATCTATAAGCGGATATTCATCGCCGGGCATGATCAGCGTAACGCTCATCATGGGCTCGCCAAGATCTGTCAGCAGGGCTTGGGTAATATTGTTGTCCGGCACTCGCAGGCCTACCGTTTTGCGCTTGGCGTGCATCAGCCGTCGCGGGACCTCAGACGTAGCCTTGAGAATAAAAGTGTAGGGACCGGGCGTACAGGCCTTGAGCATTCGATAATCCGCGTTATCCACCCGGGAATAGGTTGCGATCTCAGACAAGTCACGGCAGACCAGAGTGAAGTTGTGCCGGTCCGCGAGCTTCCGAATGCGACGAATCCGATCCAGTGCATTTTTATCGCCAATGTGGCAGCCAATCGCATAGGCGGAGTCGGTTGGATACACCACCACGCCACCGGCTCGAATAATATCCACTGCCTGCCTCACCAGGCGCGCCTGGGGGTTATCAGGGTGAATCTGAAAGAATTGGCTCACTGCTCAGCCTCACCGTTCATGCGCTGCCAGCGCTGCCATACACCAAGCGGGGATTGAAGACGGCTCAATTCTATACCCAGGGCGGGACTGTAGGGGCCGTCACGATGGAAATCACTGCCAGCAGAAACCTCCAGTTGAAATTCATTTGCCAGCCGCTGCAACTGGCCAATCTGATCCGGGGTCTGGCGACCGCTGAGGACTTCAATCGCCTGACCACCAGCCTCACGGAAGTCAATCACCAACCTACGCAGTTTCATTCGGGTGAATCTGTATTTCAGAGGGTGGGCAATCACTGCGGCACCCCCGGCCTGCACAATCCATTGTACGACGTCGGCAAGCTCCGGCCAGAAAGCCTTTACATCGCCAGTTTTTCCCTGCCCAAGATATTTATCAAAGGCCTCACTATGATCCTTCACGTGCCCCTGGCCCACCATCCAGCTGGCAAAATGAGGGCGACCCAACTGGCTCTCGCCGGCCTCAGCCAATGCGCCGGCCAACGCTCCTGGGAATCCTTTGGCCTCCAGCCGCTGGGCAATCTTGATGCCCCGCTCCTGACGGGCTTGACCCAGCATGGCCAGGCCTTCACGCATCGCCGGGTGCTCGCAATCCATGCCCAGTCCAACCACGTGGATGGTGGTTCCCGACCAACGGCAGGAATACTCGACCCCCGGCACCAGACCCACATTGGGGTATTGGGCACCTAGCGCCGCAGCCGCGAGATAACCAGCCATCGTATCGTGGTCAGTAATCGCAAGTAGCTCGATTCCGGCCTCGGCAGCACGCCCCAGCATCTCTGCTGGAGTAAGAGCGCCATCGGAAGCGGTTGTATGGGTGTGGAAGTCAATCAACACAATCTTTACACTTGGTCACCTGGTCGTCAGCTAAACTGATCGACCGTAAACATTAGCCCGGGAATTATTCCCATAATAACAGCCAAGGTACCCGCCGCACCATGAAGCAATTGGCAGAATTCATACCCATCGCCCTGTTCTTTATCGCCTATCAACTCAACGGTGAAACTATCTCTGCTGGACAGTGGAGTTTTACCTTTGATGGCATTTTTACTGCCACCGCCGTACTGATGGCGGCCACGCTGCTGCAAGTAGTGCTGACTTATGCGTTCACCCGAGAGTTCGAAAAGCGCGCCATGTGGATGTTACTGGCGGTGCTTATTTTTGGCGGGGCTACACTGCTGCTGCGCAATCAAATGTTCATTCAGTGGAAGCCCACCATTTTCAATTGGGTGTTGGCTATCGCCTTTGGCGTATCGCAATTCGTTGGCGAGAAAAACCTGATGGAGCGCACCCTGGGTAGCCAGGTTCGCCTGCCGAAACCCATTTGGACCAAACTTAACTTACTGTGGGTCAGTAATTTTGCCATTGTCGGCGCGCTGAATCTTGTGGTCGCCTACAGATTCTCGGAAGCCACCTGGGTGAGTTACAAGCTGTATTCCGCTCTTGGCTTTACCCTGCTATTGACCATACTGACGGCGATCCTGATCAGCCCTCACCTGAAAGAAGAGCCCTCCTGACATCGACTGCCTCAGACTGACACAGATCAACTGTGCACACAGCAGTATTGGCTCTTACAAATAACACCATATCAGCGGTACACTAGCGCCGCTTTTCTACAACGCTATCGAGGAATTCAGTTTTGTTGCGTTACCTTTCTGTTATTGCCTTTGTTTTCGCCGCCCTGCCCGCTCAGGCGCAGGCTGTAAAATACGTGAGCGACGAGGTTTTTGTTGTCCTGCACAAGGGTCCCGGCGCAGAGTATCGCTGGGTTGCCAAGCTGACGCCGGGCACTCGCCTGCGTATGGCAGGCACCGCCGAAGATGGTGAATGGGCTGAAGTCACCACTGATCGCGGCACTACCGGCTGGGTGAGCACCGAATTTCTCAGTAGTGACACTCCCGCTCAGGTCAGGTTGCCTGCAGCTGAAGCCCGTGCCGCAAAACTGAGCACCGAAAACGCCGAGCTCAACAATCAGGTGGCGGCATTGGAAGCCGAAAAACTTGAGCTGCTCAACAAAATTAATTCCTCTGACTCGGAACTGGGTGACGTTTCCCAGGAACTGTCTAATTTACAGCAGGTTTCCGGCAAAGCCATGCAGTTGGATACCGACAATCGCCGACTGATCGAAGAGACAGAAAACCTGCGCGCAGGGGTCGACATGTTGGAAGCGGAAAATTTGCGCCTACAGGATAATTTGAAGAGCGAAGACTTTATTAACGGTGCCCTGGCTGTACTGATGGGCGTGTTTATCACTCTGGTAGTACCGCGCTTGTGGCCCAAGCGCCGCAAGAGCTCAAGCTGGGCATAGGAGATTGATCATGTTGCGTACTTTATTCATTGTTATTGCGCTGGTGACAGCCCCCCTGGTTGTAGCAGAAGAAACTCACCTGCCAAACCCCATTGTCAGCGTAAAAACCACTGAGGGTACATTCACCCTGCGTCTATTCAGGGACAAAGCGCCCGTCACGGTAGAAAACTTCATGACTTATGTGGATGACGGTTACTACGACGGCACTATTTTTCACCGGGTCATTCCTGACTTTATGGTTCAGGGTGGAGGATTCCTGCCCGATATGAGCGAGAAAGAAACCCGCGACCCCATCGCCAGTGAATCCAGGAATCGGCTGCATAATACCCGGGGCACCGTGGCAATGGCGCGCACTAACGACCCCGACTCAGCCACCTCCCAGTTTTTCGTCAACGTGCGCAACAACCTGCGCCTGGATTGGACGCCCAGCAACCCGGGTTACACCGTATTTGGCGAGGTCATCTCTGGCATGAGCGTGGTGGACTATATCGTGACTGCCCCCACAGGTCCTGCAGGGGGCCACCAGAATGTGCCCGTTGAAGCTATTAGCATTGTCGAGGTGACTCGTAAGTCCGCGCTATGATCGCCCTGTCCGTCAATCTCAACAAGGTCGCGCTGATACGTAATTCACGGGACACCACTAATCCCAGCGTGCCGGGGCACGCACAAATGTGTATCGACGCGGGCGCAGACGGCATCACTGTCCACCCTCGCCCAGACCAGCGCCACATCCGCACGCAGGATTGCTTCGATCTGGCCGGTATGCTGACTGTTGAATTCAACATTGAAGGTAATCCCATGACCGGGCCGCGCAAAAGTGATCGCTCTGGTGTGGGCGACTATCCCGGCTTCATGGCGTTGGTAAAAGAGATCCGTCCCGCCCAGTGCACACTGGTACCAGATACCGATGGCCAATTGACCTCTGATCACGGCTTCGACCTGAAAAAAGATGGCGATACAGTGGCCCCGCTAATTGAACAGCTGCAGTCGCTGGGCATTCGTACCAGCTTGTTTATGGACCCTGACCCTGAGCAGATTCGCCTCGCAGCGCAGACCGGCACTGATCGCATTGAGCTGTATACCGAAACTTATGCGGACGCCTTTAAAAGCGGAAAAGAGCTGGAAGAGACGCTGCATTTGTTCGTGACAGCCGCCGAAGTTGCGGCTGAAGAAGGCCTGGGCGTTAATGCAGGTCATGATCTGGACCTGAAAAATTTGCCCCGCTTCGCTAAAATCCCGGGCCTTTTGGAAGTTTCAATTGGCCACGCCTTAACAGTAGATGCCATCCGTATGGGCCTGGCACCGACTGTGGCTGCCTATCAACAAGCCTTGGGGAAATAAACTGGACGCCCGACTACAGGCACTTATCGACAAGCAAGAGATCACCGATCTCGTCTATGCTTATTGCAATGCATCTGACCGTCATGACCATCAAAAGCTGAGAGCCCTTTACCACCCGGATGCCACCGACGATCACGGTGGTTTTTTCAAGGGACTGGCCAGCGATTTCATCGACAAATTGCCTGAAATACAGGCTCCAATGGAAATTCTTCACCACAACGTCACCAACCTCAATATCGTCCTTGACGGAGATTACGCTGAAGGGGAGATATACGTTCTGGCTTTCCACCGAATAAGTACTGACTCAGAGCCCATCGACTTATTAATCGGTGGCCGCTATTTCGATCGCTACGAAAAGCGAGATGGCGTATGGAAATTCAGTGCCAAAGCCGTGGTAGCCGACTGGGCCACCGTTAACTCTCCATCGACGGTGCAGTTGGATCACCCGCTGCTGGCAGGCTCGCACATCGGCAAACCCGGCCCAGCAGATCCGTCCTATTCATTTTTCAAATTAATCAACTGGGGAGAGCGCTAGGCCTCGGGAAGCAATCCCTGGATTTTACGTCGTAGCTCATCCGAAACCGGCTGTTTCTTGCGGCTGTTAGGGTCGATATTAACCAGCACCGCCCGCCCGCGAACACACTCCCTGCCCTCTTGGGTCATCACACAATCCATGATCAGTGAAGTGTTGCCGACCGTGACTTTATCGAGGACTATCGTTACATCACTACCAAAATAGGTTTCGGCCAGGTAGTCGATGTTCACGTTTGCCAGCATCCACTGAACCTGAGAGCTGACGTCGTCCGCCAGCACGCGAGTGAGCAGCGATGTTCTCGCTGCCTCAAACCAGCCTACGATACTGACATTGCTGATATGCCCCTGGGCATCGGTCTCGTAAAAACGCGGGCTAATGACCACCGTTAAGTCCGACACTGATTATCCTCCTACCAAACTGATCATTACACCAGCGGCAACCGCAGAACCGATCACCCCGGCAACGTTGGGGCCCATCGCATGCATGAGCAGGAAGTTGTGGGGATTTGCTTCCAGGCCAACCTTATTACTAACGCGTGCCGCCATCGGCACAGCCGATACGCCAGCAGAACCGATTAGCGGATTGATGGGTGTGCTGCCAAAGCGATTCATCAGTTTGGCCATTAAAATGCCGGAGGCAGTACCAATACCGAACGCAATAATACCCAGCCCCAGAATACCCAGAGTATTTACATCGAGAAACTTATCAGCAACCAGCTTGGAACCCACAGACAAACCGAGAAAAATAGTGGTGATATTGATTAAGGCGTTCTGTGCGGTATCTGACAGGCGATCCACAACGCCACATTCTTTCATCAGGTTACCAAAACAAAACATACCCAGCAGAGGCGCGGCATCGGGCAGCAGGAAGGCGACCATGATCAACAGCACCAGCGGAAAAACAATCTTCTCTCGCTGGGAAACAGGGCGTAGCTGCACCATTTCAATTTTGCGTTCATCTTCAGTGGTCAATGCGCGCATAATCGGCGGCTGGATCATGGGCACCAGTGCCATGTATGAATACGCTGCCACGGCAATAGCGCCAAGTAATTCCGGGGCCAGCACGCTGGAAACGTAAATTGCCGTTGGGCCATCAGCGCCGCCGATAATACCTATAGCGGCGGCGTCGGAGATACTGAAATCCATCCAGCCAATAGAGGTCAGAAACACCGCGCCAATGACGGTCGCAAAAATACCGAACTGGGCAGCGGCGCCGAGGAAAAGCGTTTTAGGATTCGCTAATAGTGGTCCGAAATCCGTCATCGCGCCCACTCCCATAAAAATCACCAATGGAGCGATGCCACTGGCAATGGCTACAGAATAAAAACTGTACAGCATGCCATTGCCGTAGCCAGCGTCCATGGCCAGCTGCTGGATGGCCAAATGGGTAGCGGAATCGCTGGCAGCATAGGCCGTCAGTAATTCTTTAGCGCTTTGTGTTGCCGCCACTCCAAGCACCCGGGCAAAGTCCAGCATTAGTGCAGGATCAGCGCCCTGCACGGCATTTTCAACAGCAGAATAAGCCAAGCCGGCACCGGGAATATTAGCCAGGATTCCGCCAAAACCAATAGGGACCAGCAACAGGGGCTCGAAGCCTTTGCGGATAGCGAGAAACAGCAGCAGCAAGCCGATAACCAGCATAAATGCCTGTCCGGGTCCTATCTGCGCCAGACCGGAGGAATTCCAAAGTTGTAAGAGATTTTCCATGCGCCTAACTTATGCTAATCAAGGAGTCGCCTACGGCGACCGTGTCGCCGACTTTTACATCGACGCTGCTAACCGTGCCATCACGGGAGGCACGTACCTCGGTTTCCATCTTCATGGCTTCCAAAATAATAACCACATCGCCGGCCACAACCGTTTCACCCGGACTCACGTTAACGCTGAATATATTGCCCGCGAGAGGGGCGACCAATGGCTCGCCGCCAGAAGCAACTGCAATGGGTGCAGCTGCTGCCGATGGCGTGATTGCGGACACATCTCCACCCTCGGCAACTTCGACAACATAGCTGGCGCCATTGACCTTAACCGTATAAATTCCGGCATCACCTGCTGTTGAGGCTGCAACAGGGATCGCAGCGGATTCGCCATCAGGCGCAGGCTCGAAGGCATCAGGGTTACCGCGGTTTTCAAGAAATTTAAGCCCAATCTGCGGAAACAAGGCATAAGTGAGGACATCGTCAATCTCGCCTTCGCCGCTGCTAAGAGCAATATTTTTTTCCTCAGCCAACTGGCGCAGCTCTTGCGTGAGTGCATCCACCTCTGGCTCCAACAAGTCTGCCGGTCGACAGGTAATCGCTTCACCACCTTCCAGCACCCGCGCTTGTAACTCCTTATTTACAGGTGCAGGCGAATCTCCGTACTCGCCTTTTAGTATCCCAGCGGTCTCTTTTGAGATCGACTTGTAGCGCTCGCCCGTCAGGACATTGATAACGGCCTGGGTGCCGACAATTTGCGACGTCGGTGTGACCAAAGGTATAAACCCCAGGTCTTCACGAACGCGTGGTATTTCTTCAAGCACCTCATCGAGTTTGTCAGCTGCGCCCTGCTCCTTGAGCTGACTTTCCATATTGGTGAGCATCCCACCGGGCACCTGGGCAACCAGAATTCGTGAGTCTACGCCGCGCAAGGCGCCCTCGAACCCAGCATACTTTTTTCTCACCTGACGGAAATACGCAGCGATCTCTTCCATTTTCTCAATATCCAGGCCGGTATCCCGGTCTGTGCCCTTTAACATAGCCACCACCGATTCTGTTGGCGAATGGCCATAAGTCATCGACATTGATGAAATGGACGTGTCGACATTATCGATACCGGCCTCGACACATTTCAAAATGGTCGATGTTGAGAGGCCAGTAGTGGCGTGACAGTGCATATGGATGGGGATATCGCAGGAAGCCTTCAGTCGTGTAACCAACTCAAAGCCATCATAGGGATGTAGCAGACCCGCCATGTCCTTAATGGCGATTGAATCAGCACCCATGTCTTCAATCGCCTTACCCTGAGCCACCCAGGTTTCAATATCGTGTACCGGGCTAATGGTGTAGGAAATAGTGCCCTGGGCGTGCTTGCCCACTTGTTTGACCGCCTTTAAAGCCACCTCGATATTGCGCATATCGTTCATCGCGTCGAAAACCCGGAAAACGTCCACGCCATTGGTGGCAGCGCGCTCCACAAACTTTTCTACAACATCGTCGGCATAGTGACGATATCCGAGTATATTCTGACCCCTGAACAACATTTGCTGGGGAGTGTTAGGCATCGCTTTCTTCAATTCACGGATACGATCCCAGGGATCTTCGCCCAAAAAACGGATACAGGCGTCAAAGGTGGCTCCTCCCCAGGACTCCAGAGACCAGAACCCAATCTCGTCAAGTTTGGCGGCAATGGGCAGCATGTCATCGATGCGAACCCGAGTTGCCAACAATGATTGTGATGCATCCCTGAGCACTACATCGGTAATGCCCAACGGGCGCTTATTTTCGTCCATGGGGACCTCTCGTATCCGAAACTGGGAAGGGCTGGCTTATTACTTGCGGCCCCGATGCTGGTGAACCGCCGCAGAGATGACAGCAACAAGTTCACTATCATCTGGTGCCGTTGCCGACTTTCTTGGCTGCGCAGGGACTTTCTCAGTCTCAGGAAAATAACGCCCAACGAATGCAGACATAACAGTGGTCGCCACCACGAGCAGCGCCAGAAACATCACAACGGTTCCCATGCCATAAAGCATTAGCTCGACGCCCTGACTCACGATATCCTGCTGCATCTGCCCTCACTCACTATAGGTTTACTGACCGGAGCGAACCGCGCCAGCAAAGAGTGCAACTATAAAACAGCTGTCTCCCAAGTGCCATTACCCCGAAGGGTAGACCGATGGCCGCCGCCTCACCCCTGACGTATACTTGCGCGCCAAATGACCGGATGCCCCAAACATGCGACTGATGCTCGCCCCCATGGAGGGCGTGATAGACCACACAATGCGCGAGCTGCTCACTAGCCTGGGCGGCGTGGATCGCTGTGTGACTGAATTCGTAAGAGTTAGCGAGAGGCTACTGCCGCCCAGGGTTTTCTATCGGCTCTGCCCGGAACTACACACCGCGGGCAAAACAAGGTTTGGAGTTCCTGTTTATATACAGTTGCTGGGAGGTGACCCCACTGTGGTTGCTGAGAATGCTGCCCGCGCAGCAGAGCTTGGTGCGCCCGGTATTGATTTGAACTTCGGCTGCCCGGCCAAAACCGTCAACAGGTCAGACGGAGGTTCGATTCTTCTGCGCCAGCCCGAGCGAGTAGCAGCGATTACTGCAGCCGTGCGCCGGGCGGTGCCCGCTGCTGTGCCAGTGACAGTAAAAACTCGTCTGGGCTATGAAGACCAGCTCCAATTTTTGGATATTGTTGCGGGTATTGCCGAGGCGGGAGCCACCGAGCTAACCGTGCACGCCCGCACCAAACGTCATGGCTACAGGCCTCCCGCCTATTGGCAGGAAATAGCCAGGGCCAGAGAACAGGTGAGAATGCCGGTAATCGCCAATGGAGAGATTTGGAACCCCGCTGACGCGTTGCGCTGCCAGCAGGTTACTGGCTGTGAAGACTTGATGTTAGGTCGGGGGGCGCTTTGTCGCCCTGACCTTCCCAGACTAGTCAAAGCTGCTGTTAATGGAGAAGCTGTAAACCCGCTGTGCTGGAGTGATGTGGTTCCTCTGGTACTGCAGTTTTACCAGCTCACCCTTGAACATTACGATGCTTGTCACGTGGGCAACCCCATCAAGCAGTGGCTGGTCTATCTGCGGGCCTACTATCCTCAGGCAGCTTCGCTGTTTGAGAAAATCAAACGTTTGCGAGATTCCGAAGCGATCGGCAATGGCTTGCGTAATGAAATGCTGGTCCAGGGCCGACGGCTGGACGCCGCCTGATTCAGGACTCTAGGCTGAGAGGCGCAGTGACTGCGCCAGTTCCAATTCCAGCGCATACAAATCCTGCTTCAATTGTTCGAGTTCAAGGCGTACATCGAGACGCCAGCTTTGCGCCTCTGCCTCGTCCTGTTGCAGTTGCTCGACGATATCTACTAAATCAGCTTCAAGGTCCAGGGCTGCAAAGTCGGTGCCCAGCCCGACGTCGCCCACATTGGTTTGAAATGCCGAGAGCATCAAATAACCCGCTTTCAGGTGTTCCTCCAGGCTATTGCTGGCGCCGCTGCCAATGCACATCAAAAGAGCCTGTTTAAGCGACGCCTTGGGATGAGGAAGCCTCGACGCGTCAATGATTCGTCCCGGCATTGGAGCGGAATTCTCCAAAAATCGTGCGTAGTCCAGCACCATGCGCTGGGCATTCACGAAATTGAGCGCGCAATCTGCCACTGGCAAACGCCCAAACAGGTGGCTAAACATTTTCATACTATGACTCCGGTGTTCGCTGCTTTGTTGCTGCGTATTTGACGCGAACCGGGGGCAATCGGGCATTGCCCCCGGCGCCAAAAGCATGACGTCGGGCGACAATCAAAGGTGGGAGGGTCAGAAAACGGTAGGAACTATGGCATCGATTAAGCGTGGGCCAGACTGAGCCATGGCTTGGGCAAACTGCTCATTAAACTCCTCGGCCGTCGTTGCACGGGTCGCTGATACGCCCATGCCCTGGGCCATAGCAACGAAATCCATATCTGGGCTACTGATATCGAGCATGCTGGCAGCGCTGGGCCCGGGGATCCCGCCGCGAGCGCCGGTTCGACCAAACTCCATTTCCAAAATGGAATACTTACGATTGTTAAATATCACTACCGTGATATCAGTTTGCTCGCGAGCCATGGTCCACAAAGCCTGGATCGTATACATGGCACTGCCATCGCCTTCCATACAGACGACCTTGCGATCAGGACACGCAATTGCCGCGCCCAGAGCTGCTGGCAGGCCCCAGCCAATACTGCCGCCGGTCTGATTAAGCTGATCGTGGGGCCTGGCGGTAGCGGTAAACATGTTCACCAGCATTCCGGACGTAATCGCTTCATCAACCAACACCGTGTTCTCAGGCAGATAATGCGCAATGGCCATACCCACCTTGCCTGCATCCAACTCACCTTCCGCAAGATCAGGTAAGCTCAAAGGATTGCTCTGGGGCTCTATATCCGTTGCCCCCAAGGCCTCTACCAACGCGGATAGTGCAGCTTCAATATCGTCGTTGGGGCCTGCCAGGATAAATCTGTCACAGGCCGGGGGCGCAATAGCACTGGCCACATCGGGATAGGCAAAGAAAGAAACGGGATCGGATGCACCCACCAGGATCAGCTGCTCCACTTCCTTGAGGCTGTCAATTGCCAACTCAGCCAGGTAAGCGAGCCTGTCAATGACAGCGGTTCCAGCGCCACGGGCCACCTTGCCAGGCAACACCTCTATCATTGCCTGCGAGCCAGACGCCTGGGTAATCTTACTCACTAACAAGCCCTGCGCCGCGGTCACTTCACGCCCACCCATCAAGATCAGTGTTTTCGCACCGGACCTGAGACGAACTGCCGCCTCATCTACTCTTGTCGCTGGCACGGTTGCTGGCCCCGGCACTGCCACAGCTGCCGCGGCTCCGTTGGGGTTATCCCCCCAGGAAACGTCGGCGGGCAACATCAGCGTAGAAATCTGGCCAATACCCGCCTGCAATACTGCCTCCGCCGCATCCCTGGCGATCTCGCTGGAGGAATTGGAGGTATGCACCCAATGTGACACCGGCCTGGCGATTCCCTCTATATCAGCGGTCAGCGGCGCGTCGTACTCCAGATGATAAGTGGCATGATCGCCTACAATATTCACCATTGGCACATGCCCTTTCTTGGCGTTATGAATATTGGCCAACGCATTACCTAACCCGGGCCCCAGATGCAGCAATGTGGACGCAGGCTTGCCTTTCATTCGAGCATAGCCATCAGCAGCACCGCTGAGCACCCCTTCAAACAGGCACAGCACGCAACGCATGCCCTCCACCTCGTCCAGCGCGGCCACGAAATGCATCTCCGAGGTCCCTGGATTGGTAAAGCAGACCTCTATGCCGTTATTGGTCAAGGTCGTTAAAAGGCTCTCGGCACCATTCATTGCTATTGCTCCGAAGTATTTGTATCTATGAGGAGCAAGTATGATACTGATAATGCTTGAGGAGCGCACCGCGGGCACATAAATTGGTTAGGTTTTCGACCGAGACAAATAAAAACAGGCCGCTGCAAAGCCGCGTATTCACAAAGGATCAATACCCAGATGACCGACATCACTGCCCCCAACTCAGCTACTGATACCGGTTTTTTTGGCCACCCTAAAGGCCTCTTTGTCTGCTTCTCTACTGAGCTGTGGGAACGGTTTTCCTTTTACGGGATGAAATATTTACTGCTGCTGTACCTCACCAAGTACCACCTGTTTTCGGACGCGGGCGGCCTCGACGTATTGGGGAGCTATGCAGCACTGGTTTATGCCAGCCCGGTGATTGGAGGACTATTGGCCGACCGTTACCTGGGAATGCGCAAGGCAGTCATTTTCGGCGGCGTACTGCTGGTATTGGGCCACCTGGGTATGGCCATGGAAGGAGAGCAAGCTCACAGAGTCGGCGATGATATCGTTCGCGACGAGGGCGCACTACAGGTGTTTTACTTTTCACTTGCACTTATCGTTGTCGGCGTTGGCTTTTTGAAACCAAATATTTCTACCATCGTAGGGCGTCTTTATAGTGCAGATGATCCCCGCCGTGATTCAGGCTTTACGATTTTTTATATGGGTATCAATATTGGTGCTTTTGCCGCTGCCCTGCTCTGTGGCTATCTGGGAGAAACGCTGGGATGGGCCTATGGATTTGGCGCTGCTGGCATTGGCATGATCGTAGGGCTGGCGACATTTATCGGCGGCCAGAAGCACCTTCATGGTCTCGCCGAGCCCCGAGACCCAGAGATATTGCAAGCGTCCTCGCCATTAGGGCTGAATAGAGAATTGACCATCTACCTTTGCGCAATTCTGGGGGTGGCTGTCATCTGGAAAATGCTGCAATTTCACGCGGTGGTGGGCCTAACGCTCAACCTGATGTCCCTCGCTGTTCTGTGCGGACTTGCCTGGTTTATCACTACCCGCTGTGACTCCATAGAACGCCAACGCATGATTGCCCTATTGGTACTTACTATGTCGACGGTGGTTTTTTGGGCCTTGTTTGAACAAGGCGCCGGTTCCATGACGCTGTTCGCCGACAGAGTCATGGACAGAACAATATTCGGCATGAATCTCACCGCCGCCCAATACGGTTCACTCAATGCTTTCTTCATTTTTGTGTTTGCTCCCCTCTTCGCATGGTTGTGGACCAGTTTGGGCCGCCGCGGGCTTGAACCCAGCACTCCCGTCAAATTTGCACTAGGGATTGCGCAGGCAGGGCTTGGTTTCGGCGCGCTGGTTTGGGGCGCCGCCAACCCTGATAATGCGGGTTTGGTGGCGGGCTACTGGATGGTACTGGCTTACATGCTGCACACCACCGGTGAGTTGTGCATATCCCCAGTGGGGTTGTCGGCTGTTACCCGGCTCGCCGTGCCCAGCGTCGTTGGAGTCATGATGGGTGCCTGGTTTCTAGCGACGGCTTATTCCGAATTCGTCGCCGCACAGCTATCAAAACTGGCTGCAATTGAGCCCCTTGACGGTTCTGCAACAGATTTAGCTGCGGCAATACAAAGCTATACCAGCCTGTTCGTTGATCTTCTCTATATCGGGCTTGGAGCGGCTGCTCTGTTGCTATTGCTCTCCCCGCTATTGAAGAAGATGATGCACGGAGTGCACTAATCTACAGATCCCGCTTGGCAAACAAGGCTCAATCGCCGTACATTGAACCCATAAATCATTAACAACCATGGGGACAACAGCGCGGGGGTGAACAAGTTTAACCTCACGTTTTGGGGCGAAATCCTGCCGGGGAAGGACCCACAGCAGGTCAAGCTGCGTTTTGCCAAATTATTTGGCATCGACGATCCCGAGCGCGTGGATCACTTCTTTTCTGGCGAGACTATCACCCTGAGGCGCAACCTCGACCGAAAGGTCGCCGGCGAGTATTTTCACAAACTTCACAAACTGGGTGTCACGGCCGAGCTGGTCAAGGTAGAGCCCACCCCTGAAACACCGCCAACGCCGGCTGTTGCTCATAAAATCGATGACGACGAATTGCAGTGGGAAACTGCGCGTCGTCAGGCAGAGCTTGACAGCCTCAACCGTCGCACCCAAGAGCAAAAAAAGAAAGCAGATGAACAAGCTCGCCAGAGAGCCGCCGAAGAAGAAAGCGAGAAAGCCCGCCGCGCAGCCAAAGAAGCCCTGCTGAAAAAACAGCAAGCTGAAAAATCTGAACGTAAAGCCGAGGAGACCGAGCGCAAACGAGTAGCTGCCGCAGAAACCAAACGCCTGCGCGAAGAGGAAGCAGTCCAGCGTAAAGCCCAGGCTGA